>JAABVA010000017.1_pt1 | contig 198320 bp, 150 predicted proteins | sample 5560331 | NCBI WGS metagenome assembly JAABVA01 (sample SAMN12812661, study PRJNA571458) | rock metagenome | isolation source: Antarctica rocks | place: Antarctica: Victoria Land, Mt New Zealand sud | collected 2016-01-07 | reverse complement strand
GCTTTGCCATTTTGATAACCATTCGTTAATTGTTCCCTTTGAACGTCGTTTAACCCTATAATCCGTACCTTTCTGCTCACAAAAACTATAACGTATTATATAACACTTAATTTTGTACCCTTACTTACTGCTTTAAGTGCCTGCATAATATCTGTGATAATTACTTCTGCCATACTATTCTTCGTTTTAAAAGTTTCTCCGTTTTTGATGTAAAATAAGCGCTTAAAATAAAGCATAAAACCAATACTTCCGCATAAACAATTCTTAACCGTCCGAATTATTTAGTTTTGCGTTTAGATTGCCAAAAAATAAAAAACAGAGATCAGCCTAAAAACAGAATGGCAGAAGTTTTAGGTTGCATTCAGGAATTTAAACTATGAGGTCAAATATATTAAAGATGTGCCAAAGGAGGATTTGTAAGATGCTTCTTTTACCACCTAAATTTTAATGGTGAAAGAAAGAAACCGCATACAAAACCAGGATGTAACCTTTAAAAAACGGCTTTCGGCTTTAGGGAACCTGCCGCAGTTTTTTAAATTGGTTTGGCAAAGCAGTCCTTGGAAAACTTCGTTCAGTTTTATTTTGAGGCTGCTGCGTTCTGCCATGCCGGTTGCTTTGCTGTATATCGGGAAGCTGATTGTAGATGAAGTTGTGTTGCTGAACCACAATGCCGCCAGTCATCCCGATCATACACATTTGTGGAAATTGGTTGCCATAGAATTTGGTTTGGCCATTTTTACCGATGGCTTAAACCGGCTGATTAATTTGCTGGACAGTCTTTTAGGTGATCTTTTTTCCAATCATACTTCCGTCAGGATTATGCGCCACGCCGCAACGCTTGATTTGGACCAGTTTGAAGATTCTGTTTTTTATGATAAACTGGAACGCGCCCGGCAGCAAACCGTTGGCCGCACGGTTTTGCTTTCACAGGTGATGGGCCAAGTGCAGGATATGATCTCGATGGGTTTTCTCATCACCGGTTTGATCGCATTTAACCCTTGGCTGATCCTGCTTTTATTGGTTGCCATTATTCCCGCTTTTTTGGGTGAATCTTACTTCAACAATCAAAATTATGCTTTAACCCGCAGCCAGACGCCCGAACGCCGCGAGCTGGACTACCTGCGTTATTTAGGTGCAAGCGACGAAACGGCCAAGGAAATCAAGATGTTCAACCTGGCAGATTTCGTCATCAACAGGTTTAAAACTTTGTCGGACCGGTTTTATGTTGACAACAGCAAATTGTCCATCAAGCGTTCGGGCTGGGGAACATTTTTTTCTGTTTTGGGCAGTATCGGCTATTATTTAGCTTATGTTTTTATTATTATCCGCACTGTAAACGGAAATTTAACTGTTGGCGACCTTACTTTTCTGGCTGGTTCTTTCCGGCAGTTAAGATCGCTGATGGAAGGGGTTTTGACGCGATTTGCCGCGGTTTCACAAGGTGCCATTTACCTGACAGATTTTTTAGAGTTCTTCGAAATCAAACCCAAAATTGCGGTTGCCAAAAGCCCGCTGCCTTTTCCAAACCCAATTCAGCAAGGGTTTGTGTTTGAGAATGTTGGTTTTCAATATCACAATTCTGAAAATTGGGCCAACCGGCATTTAAATTTCACACTTCATCCCGGAGAAAAACTGGCTTTGGTAGGAGAAAACGGTGCCGGCAAAACAACGCTGGTTAAATTACTGGCACGTTTATATGATCCAACCGAAGGCAGGATTTTGCTGGATGGAACTGACCTGAAAGATTATGCTATTGAAGATTTGCGTTTCAATATCGGTGTGATCTTTCAGGATTATTTGCGTTATCAGATGACTTTATCGCAAAACATTGCAGTTGGTAATATTGCAGAAGTTGAAAATATGGTTTTGATTAAAAAAGCGGCGCAGGAAAGTCTGGCGGATGCGCTTGCCGAGAAACTGCCGAATGCGTATAACCAATGGTTGGGCCGTAGGTTTAATGACGGTGTAGAACTGTCAGGCGGTGAATGGCAAAAAGTGGCCTTGGCGCGTGCTTACATGAAAGATGCGCAAGTGCTGATCCTGGATGAGCCAACGGCAGCTTTGGATGCCCGTGCAGAATATGAAGTTTTCCAGCGTTTTGCCGAACTGACGAAAGGAAAATCTGCTGTGCTGATCTCGCACCGGTTTTCTACTGCGCGCCTGGCCGACCGGATATTGGTGCTGGAAAAAGGAACGGTCCTGGAGATTGGGACACATGCCGGCTTGCTTGCGCAGGAAGGAAGATATGCGGAGTTGTTTAAGTTGCAGGCGATGGGTTATCAATAGGAGGATTGTTTCAATTTAACTGTGGCAACACAAGTTTACTTTCTTTTCTTATATCTGAAATACTTTTTTGACTTCGGTAATCTATCATCTACAGTTGGAACTTTTTTATTCATCAATATTTGCTCAATAACTTGTATCGTGCAATCAAATTGCGGGGCCAAAACTTCTATGGTTAATCCTTTAAAACACCTCTCTAAAACTACTTGTTGTTTGTCATTATAAAAATAGGATTTACTTGGTTTTGAAACCTGTTTGGGTAATTCATTTTGGTAATATTGCAAAACTGAAATAAGGTCTGTTGCAACTGAAGGGCTTATTTTTAATTCTTGGCTATTATTATTTCCTTCAATTGTTTGCTTAATATGGATATAGTTAATTCCAGAATGATGTTTGATCAAATCAATCAAAAATTGCTTTTTTCGTGTTCCGGTAATGTTGACTTTAGAATTTCTTCCACAATAGCAGATTATGAATGGATTAAAGGAAAATAAATGGTAATCTTATCATTACGGAAAGTGCTGTTATACAACAGATAACCCTTCAACTCGGTCAAAATGTTTATGGTTTAAAGTAGCTAAAGGTGGTTAATCGCTTTTCTGGTATCTTCTATAATATCCAACTGTTCCTTAGAAAATGTTGGCCCGTTTAAAAGCAAATTCTTAAAATCTTCGCGTGCTTTATCGTTGGTATTTGTTCATCCACTTCTTGCTTAAGCTTTGTCCACTGTTGAGGCGGCAGCTCCTTGGCCAATTGTACTAATTGCTCAAAGCCAATATCTATCTGTAGCTGCATGGTATCAAATTTAATAAATTTTGTTTACAACATCATAGACCAAACTTTTCCATAATTCAAAAGTTTGGTTGTTGGCAAAACTAATGGTACTTCTTTTACACTTTTTTTAGGATATAGGTTTAAATGTTGATCCATATTTTGTTGATAATGAGTTTATTTTAAGAATCGTAGATTCGAAGCTCAAAGGACTGGGTTGCAAATCCAGACCAATAGAAGGAAACGGACAATGCCGCTCCAAAATTGGAACTTGATTTTATCCTTGGGTTTATATTACTTCTGAAGAAAGGGTTAACCGGCACTTGCAAAACATATATCAATCCTGACACAATTCAGGTTACTCTGCCGGCATCATATTCTGATGCTTCTTTTATCACCTAAAGATAATATTATGTCCATTATTTTTCTGTTAAAGAGAAATCACAAACACCAATTTTTATAAGATAAAAGAAGCATTGGCATTTTTTCTGATCTGATTTAAACAAGCTATTAAAGTAAGAGCCTGTTTAAAAATTTGTTCAATTTGTTTTCTATGCTTCTTTTATCACCTAAAAAATGGTAAGTATTTAATTTGGGGTTTATTTAAATTAGTGCAAACACCAGTTTTTATAGGGTAAAAGAAGCATTGGCATCAATCCTGAGCATGTTGAAGGATCTTGTATAAATTTAAACAGACTTTTAAAGTAAAATAAAAAGAATAAAAATCAATAAGAGGTTTTCAATTGGACTATGACCATCAAACCTGTTATTTAAACTTCAAATTCAAGGTTACAATATCCGAATTAAGGCCGGTTGAGCGGACATAATGCCCGTAACGAAGTTCGAGCGTGCTTAAATGCTGCCAGCCGAACACACCTTTTGGTGGCGCAAACCGGATGCCTGTACCAATAAAGCTGCTTTGCAAAGTGGACAAGTCATAATCGCTGGTGTAATAAGTATCGGCGGAATTGTGCTGGCCGTAAGGCGCAAAATAACGCGTACCAGTTTGGTTGTTGTACCGGTAAAACGGGCTCAGCGAAAAAAAAGAAGTAAACTTGATCGGCACTTCAATTTCTGCTGTATGAGCCCTAATGCCCCAATTGTCCATGTAATATCGGTAAAATGTACGGATGATAAAATGATCATCTAAAAAGTAGTTTAAACGTCCGCCAATCGGCAATTTATACCGGCTGCCGGGCAGGTTTTCCACTCGTTCAGATCCGTCTGTAAAATAGTCCCGCTGATATTTGGTGGCCAATAAACCATGCTGGTATGATGGTTCAACAATAATCAAACCTTGCAGGCGGGCATTGATCACATGCGACACCGAGAACGAGCTGCTGAAGGAGTTGCGGGGCGAATAATCTACCGGCCGGTTGTCCCTTTCAGAACCGGAACCATATCCGGCTGGCCGGAGTTCTACAGGCAATATCACCGTCCAGGTATCTAAAAATGCTTGTAACCGCATGTCAAATTGTGTGTTTTTATCCTTGGAAGAACGGGTAAGGTTAAAGCCTGCACCAAACGATTGGTAGTCGTACTCATGCGAGAAAGACCCGGTAAAACCCAGTGCGTTGCCTGTCTTTTCGTTAGAGGTTGTCCAGTTAAACGAAGGATAAACCCGCGTATCAGATCTTGATGCTGAAGAAATGCTGTTAGGGTCTATTTTATCCGATGAAGCAGAGGTGTAATGATCTACCCCAAGTTCAAACAAAAAAGTATTTTTACGGCCTCTTTTAGCATAATTGGAAAGCTGCAAGTCAATGGTATTGGCAAAATCGGTCAACTTTTCAGTTCCTATACCGCCGGTTACCGCTGAATGGTTTCCATCCTGATGATAATAGCCCGAAACAAAACTGACCTCGTCAAGCTTCAGCTTACGCGATTGGTAGTTGGAACTATCAGCGGTAGTTTGTGCATGCGAAGCAGAAATGCCCAGATATAGGGCAATTACGCCCAAGTAGATTTTCCTCATTTTTATAATTGCAGATTAATTACAGCCGCAGCCGCCGCCGCTTTTACCACCGTTTGCACCAGAACCGCCTTCCCGGTACAACTGAAAGCTTTGTTCGAACTTTTGCGCTTTCCGGGCCGAAAGCTCCATTTCGGCATCGTTGATCCGGTTCTTTTGATATTGCTTTACGGAGGTGCAGGAAGCAAGGCTAAAAAATAAAGCTATACCTGATAAAGCCATGGCCGTCTTGGCGCAGATTCGTTTCGTCATCTTAATTTTTTATGTTGATGTTTTTAGAAGTATATACTTGGTTTTGATCGTCAATAATTACACAAGCAATTTGTTGCAGTTGGTTGATCAGGTCCAAGCCTACTTTAACGCCCATTACCATTACCGGTGTAGCCATAGCGTCGGCTAATTCGGCACTCGGGCAAATAATACTGACACTTTTAATGCCGCTTACCGGCAGCCCGGTTTTAGGATCAATCGTATGCGAATACTTTTTACCGTTGATCAACGCATATTTTTCATAGTTGCCGGAGGTGGCAATGGCCACATTACTGATGTTTAAAGTTGAAAATGGCCACACTTTTTGGTCAGGGTCAGCAATGGCAATTGTCCAGGGTTTACCCTCTGGTTGTGTGCCCCAGGTAATCAAATCCCCGGCCGCATTTACGATTCCGCTTGCTACGCCTTGTTCCTTTAAAAGAGTTTTGGCGCAACCAGCAGCATAACCTTTACCAATACCGCCAAAGCCTATCCGCATACCTGCTTCTTTTAAAAAAACGGTTTGTGCAGAAGAATCCAATTCTACGTTGCGATAATTGATCAGCCTTACCGACTCTTGTGCAGTTTTCCTGTCTGGCAATTGCTTCATGTTTACATCAAAGTTCCACAAGCTTTTATCGATAGAACCGTAAGTAATATCAAATGCACCTTGCGTTAAAGCAGAAATATTCAGGGCCCGGCCAATCAGGTTAAAAACTTCTTCATCCACTTTAACCGGTTGTATGCCGGCATTCCGGTTGATTTCATTTGTCTGGCTGTCGTCGTTAAACGTGGTCAATAGTTTTTCAATCCGTTTTATCTCAATTATGGCCTGATCAATTTTTTCTTCGGCCCATTCTTTGTCATCAGCAACTACGCTAATTTCAAAACGGTTGCCCATCAACTTTAATATCCGCTGATGTACAATGGAACACATTATAAATTTTTAACGAGAAGCGTTTGCAATGGATTTTATCTCATCAACAAAATGTTCAGGGGAAACATCCGGAAAACCGTCCCACTGTTTCAATATTTTCCCGTGTTCATCTACCAATAAAGTAAAAGGGAATTTACCTTCCGGGTTATATTTGTCCGCCAGGGCTTCGTTTCGTTTCACCTGGTCTTTGTTTAACTGATTTTTTTTCTGCCTGGGGAAATCTGCACGCACCAGTATCAAATGTCCTGATGCATAGTTTTCAAATGTTGCAGATTCCAAAATTTCTTTTCTTAAGCGGATGCAAGGCCCGCACCAGTCAGAACCGGAAAAATTAATGATGATCAATTCGTGCGACTTGGTTGCTTCACTTTCTGCCTCTTTAAAATCGCCTATCCAGGTAACCGATGATAAAAATGAAGTGAACAGTACTGCTATCAATGTTTTCATTTGAAATAAAATCAGGAATAAACTTTTAAGGAAGTACCGGTCAGTAAGGTATTATAGGTAGTCAAAGACCTGTTGGCAGGGGTGTTTTGCACAACTCCGGCTTCCGTAAATGCCGACCCATGGTTATTGCAATAAAAACGATGGCTTGACGCCTGATAGACTAAAGGATAATCCTGATGCGTACAGGATTGCTGGACGGCAATATATGCCCCGGCCAAAGTACGGGCCACTTAAAACGCCGTTGGAAACTAAGTAGCCGCCATTGGCCAGCAAACTGGCATTGGCCGATGCACTTAAATCAAGCGTAAAATTTACACCGGAAGGCCCGGAAGTGGAGGAAGGGCCGGTAGAACTTTTTGAACACCCTACACAATTGATCAATGCAACCGAAGCTGCACTAACACCGATCAATGATAAAAACTCTTTTCTATCCATATAGATTTTTGCAAAAGGAATATTTAGATAATAAAATAGATCAACATTTATTTGTAACTACACATCGTTATCAACACATTCAATAACTCATATATTGTTTACTGGCATATAAAAATCAATTATTGAATTTTAATGAATCTAAACATATAAACAACTCTATTTATTGTTGCTTATATGCTGCTCCTGTTGATCTTTCCGTTTACACCATGATATATCCCTGCCAACAGAACTATAATTTATATTTTTCATCAATTACCAAGATCAGGAAACTTATGAAACAAGAAAGAAATTTTATATTGATAAAAGAAGCATTGACTTCCTTCAACCCTCAAGGTTTAAAAATTATTATTTTAATTTGATGATACTTCTTTTAGAGCTTAAAAAAATGGCGGGCGTTTGATTTTGGTTTATTTAAATTGATGCAAACACCAATTTTTATAGGGTAAAAGAAGCATTGGCATTTTTTCTTTTATAAATTTAAATAGGCTCTTAAAGAATAAAATCCCTTGCAAGGATATTTTCGGCGTATTTCTGTACCAATTGGGAAAGTATCAATTACTTTTCCGATTTATTCTTTAGTTTCACTTGTTGCCATATTATGCACTAACTTTTTTTGTCAGAAAGTAACTTGTTTGAATAGGTACATTCCTGCTTAAAAGTCATGTCTTTAATTTCATTACTAATTTGATCCCTAATGGGTCGCATATCTTGTACCAAACCTTGTTTTATATCACTGTTAGTTGGCATCGTCATCATTAACAATCTTTAGGTTTTAATCTAATAACCCACGGATATCAAATGCTGGTGACTAAGCCGGGTTTTTTATTTCTGCTTTTTTTGAACACTTATAATTGTAAATCCCGACCGATCAAAAATCTAAATCAGTAAAATATTTTACTATAAAATATGGTAAAATATAAAGTACATCATTGCAAAATTAAAACCTGCATGAGAAATGATGGCGCCAAGTATCGAACCAGTCTTCTCTTTACATTTAAAAAATACTTGACTTGATAGAAACATAGAAAACACCCATAACAAAGCGGGTATAAATAAGAATTTCCAGCTGCCAAAAATATAAACTAGACCAAAATGGGCTAAATGTGTAAAAGCAAAAGCTAAACTATCTGCAATTGACGCTTTCTTTTCTCCAAGATTTACCGCAAAACTACCATGCACAATTCCCCGGTAAAATAATTCTTCTCCAAGCGGACTAAAAGTCATTCCGGTAAAAGAATAAATCAAAAAATACATAAGTCTTTGTTTATCGTTAAAAACAGCACCTGCAACATAATAAGACTTGGCGATATATACAAACCAATTACCGTAAGTAACTTTAAATAGCCATATACCCACAAAATACATGATTGTACAAATTGCCATTCCTGCGATAAAAGAATAAAATAACCAGTAATAGTTATCAGGTTTCTTAATTCCAATAGACCTTCTGCCATTTTTGGTAAGGAATATAAGAGGTGTAAACCACATAATAACAAAGATGATTGCAATCTTACTATAGTTGCCTGAGATATTTGCGTTTAGAACAATAATAAACCTGGGGATACCTAATAATAAAACCAATACAAGTCCGAATATCCAATTAAACTTAAATAATTTTTTCCATAGAGGTCTAAGCATACTATAAAAATTAAAATGTTAATTAACTCCGTTAGTTGGATTTGTGATCACGTCCTTTGATCTTTGGATTTACAATCCTATCATCAATCCCTAAAACTAAAAAATCCCGCTTGTTAAAAGCAGGATTTACAATAAATAACGGCAATTTATGCTATCACATTATCTAAAAACAGTTCATCACGCTATGAAGTAGATTTATACAATCCTTGTCAAACATTTGGCAGAAGCTGAACTGGCTTAATTTAAGCAGAATCTCTGACCACTATTTCTTCAAATTGGATTGGATTTTTGTAATCATGCTGAGGTGTTCTTTTAATACAGGAAGACTTTTTACTGCAAAAGAATGGAGTTCAGGGTCTTTTAAATCTTTAATCCCATCTTCTGCTGTTTTAACATCTTCTTTATGGTCGCCTACCATAAAGTCAACATAGTCTTTGTCAAATTTTTCACCAGACTCTTTGCTTAGTTCTTCATATTTTTTCTCTTGTTTCCCGCCAACAGAATCCGGTAGAGTAATGTTCTTTTTAGCAGCAATAGATTTTAGCATGGCTACATCTTTACTATGGTCTGCCACCATTTTGGCGCCAAAGTCTTTTACACTTTGCCGGGTTGCTTTTTGTTCAACCATTTTACCCATTTTAACTTCCATCATCACGCCATTGGCAACTTCAACAGCATAATCAGCGTCTTTTTGGCTAACTTTTAATACATTACCTGTTTTTACTGTGGTATCCGAGGCCAGCATTTTCGTAGTGTCTTTGTCCGAATTGGAGTCTTTGGCCGCATTAACACTATTTGTTTTTGAGGAACTGTTACATGCCTGAAAAGTAAAGGCAGCACTTGCTAAAAATAACATTGTTAGCTTTTTCATTTATTTTCTTGATTAAATTTTGTATTAATTGTTGTTTGTCTTGTCCTAACAAGAAGGGGTTACCGTTGTTTTACAAATCAAAGCATCCAAAGAAAAAACATACTGCCAAACGGATTTTTGCAGCAAAAATGGAAATACGTGTAGCGGTTACCAAAACTTTTTTGGTCAAAGTTGGGAAATCTCAATCTTTAAGCTGTGTATAGATAGTTTTGCCAAAATCGATGTTTTTTAATTTCAAGCTCTTTGGTTTTTACTACCAAATTTTAGGTTGATAAAAGAAGCATTAGGGTTGGGTGCTTCTTTTATCAACCTTTTTTTATTGATGGTAATATTTAATTAAAATTGGGATTACAAATCCTAAGCTCAAAGGTCGGGATTGGAAATCCCGGCCAACAGGATAACGCGTTCTTAGCTTAAATTTTGTTATTAAGCCTAAAGATCAAATGGTATCATTGTAGATTAAGGTGTTAGATAATAAATAGAGTGTTTCGTTGTTTTTTTACCTGAGTAATAAAAAGGTTAAGTACTCTTAGAGTTGTTGTGTTTTCTGCAGATTGTTGGAAAATTTTAAATTTAATCTACACCAAATGGTAGGTCTATGAAAACGGACCAGATAAAATTTCCCTAATTATTTATACAACAGAAGAATAAATAAAAACAAATGTGTTTTTCTTCTGTATATTATTTAAATAGTTAATTAAATAGACATTAAAACAAATAGACACTAAAAGGTTTAGTGTTTACTTAAAATTTAATCTTTAAAACCAATGAAAAAATCAAATTTAATTATGTTAGCCATTGCTGCATCTTGCAGTATTGTTGCTTGCAGTCCTAAAACAAATTCTGGCGGTATGTCAGATTCTTCCGCTACTTCAAAAACTGGAAGCATGACTGATAGTACCTCTACTACTACTGGAACAGGTACAGGAAATAGTAGTTCAGGCACAACCGGTACAGGTACTACAACAGGTACATCCGGAACCGGTACAACTGGAACCGGTACAACTGGAACCGGTACAACTGGAACCGGTACAACTGGAACCGGTACAACTGGAACCGGTACATCTGGCACTAGCGGATCAGGCACAACTACAGGTACATCTGGTACTGGCTCAACAACAGGCACTAGCGGAACTGGAACTAAAGGTACAGGTACATCAGGTACAGGCACAGGTACTTCAGGCACAGGAACTGGAACCAGTGGTACAGGTACACAAAAACCTCCTCAAAAGTAAGTAGGATCGTAACGTATAACAAAAAAGCTGTTCCCAAAGGGAACGGCTTTTTTGCTTTTGCAGGATTTTATCAATACTGTTGCCGAAGGAAGCATCAATTTAAATATTGATAAAACTTTTAAATTGTATGAAATTATTGAGGCGCATACTTATATGGAAAGCAATCAAAGTAAAAGGAGAATTGTGGTAGAGGTAGAGTAGTTTTTTCTTTGTTTAGCTGTTTTGCTTTCATTCATCATAAAGATTTTTTATCTGCTAAAAATTTATGCTTCTTTTATCAACTAATTTTTAGGACAAGGATATTACTATGAGTTGCAACTTTTTATGATAATTAGTTTAAGTATCTTAGATCCAAAGCTCAAAGGACTGAATTGCAAATTCAGACTAGTAGAGTGTTTATAACTAAAGGATCACAGATACTTAGCTTAAAGGCCTTTAAAGTAATAAAGTAGGCAATAAAGTAAAGAAGTTATCATTTTTTAAAAAGTTTGCCAAATTGCCGCATGGCATCAATTACAGGAACAAACCGCTTGCCTTTTTCAGTTAAAGAGTATTCTACTTTTGGCGGAACGACCGGATAAACTTTCCTGCTGACCAATCCATCTCTTTCCAATTCTTTTAAATGCTGTATCAGCATTTTTTCTGATACATTTTCCACTTCTTTTTTCAGTTCACTAAATCGTAGGCATTGTTTTTCTGACAAACGATGCAGAATAAGAACCTTCCATTTTCCATTAATGGCATTTGTTGTTAGCTCTATCGGACAGCTAAATTCATAATTGCCCAACTTATAAATAGCCGGGTTTAATTCTATTTCCATTTTATTTTTCATCCTAATTGATTAAAGGTCAACTATTATTACCAATCAGTTATTTACATACTATTTGGTAAGTACTTGTATAAAGGTAAGTATTACTTTAGGTTTGCATAAAAATTAATAAAAAATGACAACTGAAAAGTTAAACGCAACTCTTAATGAAACTTTTACGCATCAGTTTGCAGAAGTAAATGGTTTTAACCTGCATTATGTTATCGGAGGAAAGGGAGAAGCTTTGGTGCTGTTGCATGGCTGGCCGCAAACCTGGTATGCGTTTAGGCATATTATGCCTGAATTATCAAAACATTTTACCGTAATCGTACCTGATTTGAGGGGTTTGGGTGATTCTGAAAAGCCTAGTTCTGGATATGATATTTATACGGTGGCCGATGATATTTATAAATTGATACAGCATTTAGGCTATAAAGAAATTAATTTATTAGGACATGACTTTGGTGCGAATGTAGCTTATGCTTATGCCGCTTCTCATCGGGAAGAAGTAAAAAAACTTGTCTTTTTAGATGTTGGTATTATGGATTCTTCTTTGGAAAAAATACCGTTGATAGCCCGCGAAGGAAAATCATTATGGTGGTTTCCGTTTCACATGTTGAGAGATTTGCCTGAAGAACTTATAAAAGGCAATGAAGCTGTTTATTTGAATTGGTTTTATAAAAACTCCACCTATAATCAGGCTGCTTTTTCAGCGCATGACATCAACGAATATGTTCGGTGTTATTCAAAACCTGATGGGATGAAAACCAGTTTTGAATATTATCGGAATATTCTTAAAAATATAGACAACAATAATGTACAATCAAAAATAAAATTGCAAATGCCTGTATTGGCTTTGGGCGGCGACAAAAGTTTTGGAATGAAACCTTATTATTCCTGGTCAACAGTTGCGGGAAACGTAAAGGGTGATATCATTGAAAACTGCGGACATCATATTGCAGAAGAACAACCAGAAGCTTTATTACAGCGGTTAAAGTTGTTTATGGAGTGGTAAAATCAAAGCCCAAAAAAGGACGGCAATACTCAAAAGTTGGGCTGTAAAACCACCCCAATCTGATAAAATTCAACTAACAAAAACCTTTACATTTTGACCAGTTGCTGACACGTTAAAATGTATTCTGTTGGTCGGGATTTGTCAATCCCCGTCCTTTGAGCTTTGGATTTCCGATCCTATTTAGACCCATAACCTACAAAAAATCCCACTCAAAAAGAGCAGGATTTTAAAAATTAAAAACTACAGAAATTATCACTCCATCCTAAACACCAAAACCTTAAAACTACCCGGCACTGCAGTTCGTGTACCAGCTACCATATCCGCAACGCTTAAATAAATTTTATGCGTCTTGGTATCCAAAGCAAGGGTTTTCGCGCGGACTTGTGTTTTGAGTGTTTGTACCACGGCATATTCATCCGCTGTTTTTTGTTTGATGATGGTTGTTGTTCCGTCGCCGTTGGAAGCAAAAATCAGTTTGGTTGATGGATCATAAGCTACCGCATCTACACCTGCGCCAATTGGAACAGTGGTAATTACTTTTCCTGAGGTTTCATCTACTACACTTAAACCTTTGTTTTCACGGCAAACGGTAAAAAGCCTTTTGTTTTTGGCATCAAGCGCTATGCCGGTGGGGCCGCCGCAAGGGTTTAAAGGATAATTGTGCAGCACTTTCATCGCTTTGGCATCAATCACGTTCATGCTGTTTTTATCCTCTAAATTATTGTAGATCTTGCCGTGTCCATCAGAAACGGCAAATTCCGGTCCTCCGCCTAAAGCAACCGTTCCTACTTGTTTCATGGTATTTGGGTTGATCACAGTCGCATCATTACTTTCGCCGTTAAAAGTAAAAACACGGTCAGAAAAAGGATCATACATAATCGCATCCGGGCCTTTAACCGTTAACGGAATGGTTGTAATCGTTTTCAGGGTTTTCAAATCAAAAACAACGGCTGCATTGGCGCGGCCATCGCTGATAAAACCCTTGTTTAATTTGTTGTCTATCGCAATACCATGAACGCCTTTCATATCACTGATGGTGCCGATGCTTTTTTCGGTAGCCAGGTCAATTACGTTTACAGCTGTTCCGTGCGAAACATATAACCGGTTGTTTACCTCATCAATAGCTAAATAATCGTAACCGCCGTCGCCGGGCAGCGGTATGGTTTTGTCAGCTACATAAGTTTGTGCCTGTAAAAAGGCGGGGACACTGCACAGCAGTAATGCGATCAAAAATTTCAGGGTTTGTTTCATGCTTCTTTTATCGGTTAAAAGTTTGTGTTGTTTAAATTTTGTATCAATTAGAATTAGCAACAGTTGGCTGGTTTACGGGATGGGTGGTATCATTACGGTAAAAAATACGGATCAGGGTGGGCAATACAATCAGCAGCAGGGGCAAGGCAACTATAAAGCCCCCGATTACCGCAATGGCCAGGGGTTGATGTAGTTGTGCGCCGGCCCCTATACCTAATGCAAGCGGCATTAAGGCAATAATTGCGCCCAATGCAGTCATAAGTTTCGGACGTAACCGGGTTGAGATGGCATAAACAACAGCCTCTTCAACTGATTTTTCATGTAATGTTTCTTTAAACTGCCAGAAGGTGAAAATTGAGTTTTCGCCGATGATGCCCACAATCATAATCAGGCCGGTATAGCTTCCAACATTTAAAGGTGTATTGGTAAGGAACAGCGCAAGATAACTGCCCGAAATGCCCAGCACGGAAACAACAAGGATAATAAGCGATACTTTAAAATCACGGAACAGGAATAAAATGACCACAAAAACCAAAAAGCTACTGACTATCAAGATCGTCAGTAATTCTTTAAATGACTGCTGCTGCTCAGAATAGGATCCCCCATATACAATATGATAGCCACTCGGAAGGTTCACCTCTTTTTTAATGTTGTTTTGTATATCCGTCATCACACTGCCCAAATCGCGGTTTTCCAAACGGGCCGAAACCACGCCCATGGATTGCAGGTTTTCCCGTTCCTGCTCGGCATCACCAGATAAAATGTTTACATCGGCAACATTTTCTATAGGAATAAGGCTGCCATTAGGCAAGAATATTTTTGTTTGCTTAAGATCTGACAAACTTCTTTTCCTGCTGCCGGGCAGGACCATGCGGATATTGGAAATTTGTACATTTTCCAGCAGACTTCCAACCACAACCCCCTCCAAGCTGGTTTGTAATTGGGTTTGAAGATCAGAAGGGGTTAAGCCATATTGGGCGAGTTTAGTAGAATTAGGCTGAATATCAACGGAAGGGCCGGCGATTACTATGCCATTAAAAACATCAGCCGTTCCCTTGACATGACTAATGGATTTGGAAACTTGTTGCGACAGGGTTTGAAGTGTTGCCCGGTCATCGCCAAAAATCTTGATCTCGATTGGTTTTACCGAGTTCATCAGGTCGCCTAACATATCGGTAATTACCTGTCCGAAATCTATCGTTAAGGCCGGTTGGGAAGCCTGGATTTTTTGTCTCAGTTCATTAATTACCTCATCTGTTGTCCGGTTTCTCTTTTTCTTTAACTGGATGAGGTAATCGCCGCGGTTGGGTTCGGTAATAAAAAAGCCCATTTGCGTACCCGTTCGTCGTGAATAGGCCTGTACTTCCGGAACTTTAATGATGATCTTTTCTGCTTCCTGCAATATCCGGTCAGTTTCTTCAAGTGATGTACCAGGCGGCGTATTATAATCCAGCACAATGCTGCCCTCATCCATTTCTGGCAAAAACCCGGTTTGCAAATGAGGCAATACAAGAACGATGGAAGTAACTAATACAGCCATGAAAACAAGGCTGATCCATGCCCTCAATATGAAAAAGCTTACCCATCCCTGCTTTTTAACCTGATGCTCTTTTGCTTTAACAGAGTTTGCCTGCGCGTTTCGTGTCAGCAACAGATAAATAACGGGAAGGCCGATCCAGGTTACAAAAAACGAACAGACCAGGGTGATGATCATGGTATTCGTCATGATGGAGAAATAGGCCCCTGCCACCCCTGTCATCAGCATAAAAGGTATAAAAATAACAATGGTACTTAACGAAGAACCGATCATGGCCGGAAACAAATAGCTAATAGCGTGCTGTAGCAGTTCGGTAGTAGGTTCGCCCGGGTGTTCTTCATGTGTACGGTGGATCTGTTCTACCACCACAATCGCATCATCAATGATCAACCCGATTGAAGCCGCTATTGCGCCAAGTGTCATGATATTAAAAGTATATCCCGAAGCATAAAGTACCACAAGGGTGAGCATTAATGTTATCGGGACAGTAATGAGAATAGTGGCACTTGCTTTTATTGACCGTAGAAAAATCATGGCAACAATAATGGCCAGCGCCAAGCCAATCCAGATGCTATCTGTTACACTTTTTACGCTGGTGTTTACAAAATCTGCCTGAACGTAATAAGGTTTTACCACCACATCTTTAGGCAGGATCTGCTTCAACAGCTCCACCTGTTTAGTCATTTTATCAGACAAATCAATCAGGTTGGCATTGGGTTGTTTGATTACTGCGATCAGAACTCCCTGACGTCCGTTTGCGTTGACTTTGGTATATTCAATGGCCGGACTGATATTTACATCTGCAATGTCTTTTACCTGAACTACTCTTTTCCCGTTATTCCTGATGATCAGGTTTTCTACGTCACTTTTATTTTTTGGGGTGGCATCGGTAACCGTTAAATAGAGGTATTTATAATCGGAAAGGTAGCCTTCTGAACGGATAAACCCGGTATTGTTTAAAGCGGCGGAAACCTGTTGCGGGGTGATAGACATTGCAGTCATCATTTCGGGCTTCAAAACCAGCCAGTATTCCTTTGTTTTACCACCAACTATCCTGATTTCAGAAACCCCATCTACCTGAGAAAGAAAGGGCTTTATGGTATAAGTGGCCAGGATATTGAGCTCGATGGGCGAGCGGTTGTTGCTCTCCAACGTATAGCCGCTTACAGGCAGTATGGAGGGGTTCATCTTTTCAACCGTAACGTTTACCCCCGGAGGTAAGTTAGCCTGTATTTCTGCTATCTGGGATTCAACTTGTTGTTTACTGAGGTCAATATTAGCGTTCCAGTTCATAAAGGCCGAAATCTCGGCGCTGCCGCGACTGGTGATACTTCGGATTGTTTGCAAGTCCGGCACCCTTTTTATGGCATTTTCCATAGGCCTGGTTACCGTAACCATCATCCGGTTAACCGGCTGAAGGCCCGCATCAGCAATCACTTTTATCTTAGGAAAAGTAATTTCGGGGAAAAGCGAGATATGGATCTTGCCATAAACGAATATGCCTAAACCGAAGATAAGCAACAGAATGATCGCTAAGGGATTTTTATAAGTTACAAAAAAGCTTTTCATATTAGTGCCTGTTTAAATTTGGTTTAGCCTATTTTTCATGCTTTTTTTATCCCATTAAAACCTATAAACTTCTTATGCTTTTCAAGGATATTTAGTGAACCACACTGATTTTTATAGGCTAAAAGAAGCATCATTATTTTTTCAGACATACATTTGAACAGGCCCTTAATGCCCTACAACTTTAACTTTTGCTGTATCTGCCAATCCATAATTTCCTGTAGTCAATATTTTATCATGTGCTGCTATATTTCCTGAAATGATCTGCACGGCATCCGCCGATTCGATGCCTTTTTTAACAGGGACTTTTATGGCAGTCGAATCGTTGATCAGCTTCATCACCCAAAACTGGTCCTGCGTTTCATTGGTTAAAACGCCTGCCTTGGGAAGCAGCAAACTGTTGGAAATTGAATTTTTTAGGATGTTTACTTTAACGATGAGGTTTTCGGGTATTTGTTTTACACTATTTGCCCTGATGATCACTCTTTGGGTTTGAGACAGGGAATCAACAACAGGCATGAAAGAAGCAATGGTTCCCGGTAACTTCCCCCCATCCGGAAGCAGCATGTTTACTGATTTGCCCACTTGCACATATTGCCGAAGCTCGAAAGGTAAATTCAGCACAAAAACAAAACTGTTGTTATTACTAATGATGGCTAATGGTTCGCCGTCAAGCAGGTAATCCCCTTTTTGATGATTTAATGAGGTGACAAAACCAGCCTGATTGGCTACGACACTGATAATGCCCGAAAAATTAAGGCTGGGATCGAGTGAACTGATTGATTTTCCAATAGTTCTTGCTTCCTTGGTTTGTATGGTAAACAATTTTTGGCCCGGAAAAACATGCTGGCCAAGCCTTACATTTACGCTCTGTAAATATCCGATTGAGCTGGCTTTAATATAGTTTTTTTGCAAAAAGGTAGCAGTAGCGTTAAGCACTATCGAATCTGAAATAGTTTGATGCTTTACTTCGGTTACCGAAACAGGGGTTACAGGATCAGGTGCCGCGCCGGTATCTGAAGATGAACTGCTGCCTTTGCAGCCATACAGCCCAAAGGCTGCAAAAAAGATTACATATAAGGCCTTAACCCGGTTTTTTAACATACTTATCCCTATTTCTTCCAGTAATTTAATTGATTGATCAGTTGTAAACCGTTGATTTGGTTTAACGTAAGCTGGTTGCGTCCAGTTAGATAATTGTTGATAGCAAGCACCAGATCGGAAACACGCAAATCACCGGTTTGCATCAGCTCAAAATCCACCTTGACCAAACGCTCAGAATACTTTAACTGCTCAGTTATTTGTTTTACCAAACTTTCATTACCGCTGATCTGCTGCTGTAACTGTGCAATTTGCTGGTGATACTGTTTAGTAAAAAAAGCCAGATAGTTTTTACGTGTTTCTTCTCGCAGGTTTAGCATTTTATATTGCAATTTACGCTGCCCGCCGTTGTAAATGGGCAGGGTAAACGTAAAACCAACACTGGTGCCAAAATTATTCAGCAGCGGTGGCACAAAACCGGTATTGTAACCGCCATCTGCAAAAATATTGGCCCGGGGCCGGTAACTAAAATCAATTAAACTCCTGCTGTTTACCAGCCGGACGCTATCTAAAGTGTATTGCCTGAAGAAAATACTGTTGCTGATTGAAAGAGGCTGATAATTTACCCGAATTTCCGGATTTTGCAATTTTACTGTTGTGGTATCTTCTATTCCGGATAAATAATTAAGCGTAGCAAAATCATTCTGAAACTGTATGCGTGACTGGGACAATTGCAAATTTTGCTGTTGCAAGGTAACCAGAAAAGTAAGGTAATCAGTTTGGCGGTAAACATTTTGCTGTGTCAGTTTTTTCAGGATATTTTCTTCTTTGGTTAGCAACTGGTTTACCTGCTCGTTAAACTCCACTTGCTGTAAGCTTCCATAAGCAGTGATATACTGGCCTATAACCATGCGATTTAAATCCTGCTGAGAAATTTTCCGGGTGTTATTAATTGAATCGGCCTGCAAACCAAGCGATCTAAGCTGGGCCTTGATATAACGCTTACTATCCAAAGATTTGTTTACACTAACAACGCTGTTAAAAGACTGGACGTTGGTAATTGCGCCGGAGTAGCCATAACCATAAATAACCGGAGCAAAGAGGCCTGAACTATTTAATGCAACCTGTGGTTTGTAAACAGCTTTTATACGCAGGCTATCCAATTGAGTAGAGGCAACCTGGTTCTGGTAATCTTTTAAAAGCGGGCTGTTCCTTGTTGCCTGTTCCTGGTAATATTGCAGCGTATTGTTTTGTCCTAAAGCTGATAAACAGCACATCAGGGGAAAGACCAGTAAAAAGCATATTTTTATTTGGGGGAACATCATTCTTGTAAAGACCAATTAAAATGGTGCACCATGGTAAAACCCGGATAACCTTGTATATAGGCCGGCATGGCAACTGTTTTAAAATTGTAATTTTTAAACAGGTGCCGTGCAACAAAAGGATAAACCGTATAAGCTATTTTAGTGGAAATAATGCCCACACCAGCTCCGGCCAGCACATCGCCTAAATAATGTTTGTTGTTGTACATCCTTAAAACACCGGTTGTAGCGGCAACGGCATAACCGCCATAACCAATCCAGGGCGAAACATCTTTATATTCCTGATACAAATATTCCGCAGCGGTAAAAGCAGAAGCCGTGTGGCCGGAAGGAAAAGATTTATAATCGCCGCCGTCGGGCCGCAGTTCGTGGACTGCCCTTTTTGTGACCAGGGTTCCTACCCCCATAATCCCGTTGGCAATGATGGCGATCCCGGTACGGTCGCGGAAGTTGTTCTTGCCATGTATGCCAGCCAGGTTTAAACCATAAACCGCAGCGGTAGGAACCATCCACAGATAATCATCTGCATGGGTAGAAAAATTGGGGTTGTTGGTAACGATACTGTTTTTGATAGAATGGTTCAGGTTTTTAAGCGGCGGAACAAACAGCGCCAAACTTCCATAAGTGATCAAGGCAGTTGGGATGATATAAGGCTTAAAGCCTTTAGCTATGGTTTGTGTTGATGATTTTATAGGGGTAAAAGAAGTATCGCGCAGCCTTGCTGATGAATCTTGTTGGGCAATGGCAGCAAAGTTTGTAAAACTTAAAAGTAAGATCAGGCAGTAGTTTTTTAGGATAGGCATGTGCTTCTTTTATCGGTATAAAATTGTTAATCAGGTTAATCTTTTTTTTGTTGATAAAAGTACCTGTTTTATCAAACTTAAACCTTCAGCTTTTAATCAAATTAAAATATTGCCCTAAATTAATGGCTGATTCTGTAATGATTCTGGAAGATGTGATTATAATAACCGTGATTAATTCAAAATTTCGGATTTCTGTTCCAACAGCCTATACCTAATAATGGTTTAATTAACTCTTATGAAATACCTTTTATAAATTACATAGATATTTCATATCAACAAAAACAAGGTGGTAACGTAAAAAGGGAGAATGTTTTTAATCCAGAACAACCAATGAAATTAAATAAACGGAATTAAAATTATTAATATTTATATAAGCTCATGATAAGAGGGATTTCGGCATTTTATTTAGGAATATCATTTTTAAATAGAAAAAAGATTTTCCTAAAAATTGTCTTCTCATTAACGTTTTTTTTACGTTCAGTTTCGGCCCACGCCCAATACATTTTCAGGCCGGGTAATCTTCCCGAACAGGTTTCTATTTTAGAATATGCCTCTATTGCTGATGCCGGAAGCAAAAACTTCTCGTTACAACAAGTAAAAAACAATACTGCAGAATTAAAATTTAAACATTTGCAAGGTGTATGTGGCAACCTTGGCTTTACTGATCACATTTACTGGATTAAGTTTGTTCTAAAAAACGATTCGCCTGTCCCGATATTTTATTACCTGCAAACGGCAGAACCTGTTACCGATAATGTTAATTTATATCTTGTTAATGGTTTAGGAAAAACCTCTGTTCAGCAAAGCGGCGATAATATAAATTTTGCTAAAAGAAGCCTGCATTTTAGAAAAACCCTTTTTAAATTAGAGCTTAGCCCGGGCGAACAGCAGCAGGCTTTACTGGAAGTTAAGAATGATGGCGAGAAGAACAGTTTGCCGCTATATTTAATCAGTCAGCAAAAATTACTGGAAACTACCAATCAGGACCAGATGGTAATGGGCCTATTTTATGGTGTTTTGTTTGTTATTGCCATTACCTATTTCTTTTTCTATTTCGCTTTAAAGGAGCTTTCCTTTCTGTATTATTCCTTGTATGTAACTTTTGTCGCGCTTTGTCAGTTTGCCTTGGATGGCTTTTATCATCAGTACATAGGCCAAAGCAATTCCTGGATAAACCTGCACATCGTTATTATCTCAGCAGTGTTGGGATCATTTTTCTTTGGAAAGTATAGTGAACTGATCTTAAATATTAAAAATAGCAACACCGTACTACACAAGATGTTCAAACTCTTGTACCTGCTGCTGGGATTAGTTTTAACAAGTGTTATACTTTTTCCCGCATTCTTAAAATATGCTTATCCGGCCGTAAACGTGCTTACGTTAGTTGGAATGCTCCTTATTTTATCGTGCATTATTATGCTTTTTTATCAAAAACAGAAGATCGATATATTTTATACAAGCGGGATTTTTATCCTGTTCGTTTGTATTCTAATAGCAATCCTGATGAATTTTGGAGTTTTTCCAGGGCATGTTGAAATTGATAATATCACAAAACCAGGTATTATTTTAGAAATCATTGCCCTTTCTCTGTCTATGGCTAACCGGATATGGTTGTTAAAAAGCAAACAGGAAGAATTACAAGCCGTTGCCCTGCAAAGATCAGAAGAAATGAACGATCTTAAATCGTATTTTTTATCCAACATGAGCCACGAGTTGCGTACACCTTTAAATGCTATTTTAGGGTTAACCAATTTGATGGAAAATGAAACAAACGACCAGAAGGTGAAATCCAATTGTGAAATTATTAAATATACTTCTTACAGCTTAATCTCATCGGTAAATGATATTCTGGATTTCTCCAAGATTGAAAAGGGAGAATTGAAATTAGACCATGTTAAGTTTAACCCTTATAACATCCTTCATAAAGTGAGCGCAAACATCCGTCGGCTTGCGGAAGAAAAAGGATTAACTTTTGAACTTTTTACAACATTAACAGAAGATATTACTGTAATTGGTGATTCTAATCGGTTGGAGCAGATCATACACAATATATTGAATAATGCAATTAAGTTTACAGAAAAAGGATCTGTAAAGCTTATTGCTTTAGCCAAGTTTGAAAACAATCAGGTAAACCTGTTGCTAACGATTTCTGACACAGGAATTGGTATAGCAAAAGAAAAGGTAGATTCTGTTTTTGGTATGTTTTCACAAACTGATTTGGGCAACAAGTGTAAATTCGGAGGCTTTGGTGTTGGTTTAAGTGTTGTAAAAGCTTTGGTTGACCTGCATAACGGAACCATCCGGTTAGAGAGCAAGGTAAATGCTGGTACAACCTGCCATATTTCTATTGATTATCAATTGGCCGTTGAGCAGGACAGGCCTTTGAATATTCATACTTTGGCTTCCACTAAATGGACAGGAATGCACATTTTAGTTGTTGAGGATAATAAAATGAACCAGATGGTGATCAAACAAATACTTAAACGCTGGGATTATACAACTGTTAGTTTTGCCAATAATGGCCAGGAAGGTATAGAGGTATTAAAAAAAGAAACTTTTGATGTGGTTTTGATGGATTTGCAAATGCCCGTTATGGATGGTTATGAAGCTATTGAAGCAATTAGGAACGGGAAGGCAGGGAACAACAACGCAAGCATTCCGATTATTGTTTTGACTGCGGATGCGACTAACTCAACTAAAGAAAGGGTTTTTGAATTAGGTGTGAACGATTATTTAACCAAACCTATAGATCAAAAACTACTATATGATAAAGTGAAAATCCTTTTTTCTTTATCAAAGGTAGTATAGATATAAGCCCTCGATTTGCTAAACTTTTCACCTTCCTTCTGCAAAAAGCCACTTGTATTAAAATACTAATGCTTCTTTTAGCACTGTTTTTTGTGGGTAAAAGAAGCATCCTATTGATTTAGATTTGTAATTCCACAACACTATATTCCAACAAAAATCACTTTCCCCCAGCCACTTCCCTATACAAATCCACCAACTCCTGCCTGATCTTTTCCTGGTCAAACTGCTTGATCAATTCCGCAGAAATAGCTAAACCTTGCGTGTAAAATTCTGGCTCATTCAACAATTTTTTAGTGAGTTCGATAAAAGCTTCCGTGGTTTTTGCTTTGAGGTAAGGATGGTCATACAGCAAAGTATATTCCCGGATGTCGCGAAAAATGACCGGCATCCCGCAGGCAGCGGCTTCCAGTGGGGCAAGCGGACAGTTTTCCTGATAAGAAGTAAACAGCAGCAGATCGGCAGCGGCATAGATGGCGGGCATTGCGGCGAGGTCAAACATGCCGGCAAAATGAATGTGCGGCGATGCTTTTTTGATGCGGTTATTGATGCGTTCGATGCCTTCGGTGAGTTTGCCAAACGGCCGGCCGCCTACCCAAACGAAGGTGGCTTCAGGTATTGCTTCTGCTATGTCCAAAAAATCTTCCAAGCCTTTACGGCTTTGCAATTGGCCAACACCCAGCACTATTTTTTGGTCTCCCGAAAGCTTTAACAATTGCCTTCCTTGCTGCCGGTTTTCTTCTGTGCGTTTCCATTTGCTGATCAAGACCGGGTTGTAAATTTTAACGATCCGGCTTTTTACGCCCAACGCCCGAACCGCTTCTTCCACCATCGGCGACAAAGCAATCACGATATCGGCATAAGAAAAAACTTTTTTAAAATACCAGTTCACAAACGGGAAAAGGCGTTTCCACATGGGCAGCGAGCCTTTGATGGAATCCGGGATGACGTGCGCCGTATGGATGCGGCGGCCTTTGTATTTGCGGCCTTTCCAAAAATAATACGGGCCGTAAGTATGGGCATGCATCAGGTCGCCCCAGCCTTCTTCGTTTACCACTACTTGTACGTCATTTTTTTCTTTCAGCAATTCCACCTGTTCCACAAAAGCAGTGTGCACACCTTGCCCTTTCATCACAAACGGCGTTTCTGAAACGACATGGATTTTCAGCATAAGATCAAATCAGTTTAAAGGTTGGATGGTTTCTGCAGCACGTTTCGCTTTTTTCCTTCGAAAATAACGGATGGTGAAAAAGGCCGCAACCAGCAGGACCACGAAAAGTACGACATATTTTACGGTTTCCAGTTTGCCCGCCACCTGTTCCCAGTACGGACCAAGCAGATAGCCAACGGAAACATAAGTGCAAGTAACCAAACAGGCCGTGATCAAAGTGATCGGCACGTAACTTTTGGGTTTGATGTGCAGCAAACCTACGATCACCGAAATATAACCGCGGATGAACGGCGTAACGCGGCCTAAAAAAATCGTCCACAACCCGCCGTTGGACACTTTGGCCGACAAGTTGTTTATTTTTTGGGTGGACAAAGGGAACCATTTAGGTTTGTGGCTGATGATAGCCGGCCCGAAAAAATAGAAAATGGTGAACAGGATATTGGCACCCAGAAAATCCGCTGTGATGATAGTCAGTAAAACCAGGAATAATTTGAGTGTGCCGCTAAAAGCCAGGTAACCCGAAAATAGCATCAGCAGCTCGTTTGGCAGCGGCGTTGGGATACCGATTTCCTGTATCAACACCAGCACAAAAATGGCGAGGTAGCCATACTGGTTGATATAGAGTATAAATTCGTGAGGCATAAATCCGGCAGTAAAATTTACAGTAAATGTTATTGCAATAATACAATCATCGATGCTTCTTTTACCTATTAAATTTTAGGTTGATAAAAGAAGTGTTTGTAAAAGAAGATTTTGATCCAGTAGCACGGTTTGATATACATCCAACAACTTTTAAATTGGTTTCTTCGGTCATTTTTATAAATTAACAAGTATGAAAGTTTAAATTAGATTTATGGGGTTTTATTTTAATTGATGACACATTTGATTTTTTAAAGCAAAATTGTATATCAAGTTTGGCAATGGTTGATTGGTTTGATTATTGTTTTTGTGCTATAATAGTTGTCATTCGATCAATTGGCTCATTAAACAATATCTTTAAGCCATTATCCTGTAACATATCAATTATGTCAGAAGTAGTTATGCGGACTTTATAATACGAGCTTATACTTTGTTGCCATCCTGTTTCTGTTTTTGTTTGCAATAAATCAGTTACGAGAACATGGTCTGTTAAATAATCCAAACAACAAGTAAGTATTTTGTCCTTATTACTTTTAACAAGTATAAATCGGTTATCACCAATTAAAGGATTGGAATAATCCCTAAAAGACAATATAAACTTTCCTTGTTTACAAAGCATATCAGCACAATCTTTAATTAGTTGTTTGATTTCATTTTTACTTGAAAGATGAGTGATTGTATCACCGGCACAAACAATGAGTTCAGGATTAGGGGAGTTGTAATTTTTGACTGATTTTATATCATCATTTATAACCTCTACCGATAAAGCATTGCTGTTGATCTTTAATTCAGCTAATAATTGTTTATTAAAATCAATAGCCTTAACATGAAAGCCAAGTCTGGCTAAAGATACACTTTGAATACCATGACCGGCACCCAAGTCAATAGCTACTCCTGTATTAAAAGGTAATATTTTTTGATCAATAAAAAAACGTTGTTGTTCATTATGTTTAACCGTAAAATCACCAATCATCCAGGAATAAAAGTTACCTAAGTGAGTGGCATAATGCCCTTTAACATCCATTGAAAAAATAAATTTCAACAAGTATAATTAATTAACTTAAGAGCCTGTTTAAAATTTGTTCAATGTGTTTTCTATGCTTCTTTTATCACCTAAAAAATGGCAGGCATTTATTTTTTGGTTTATTCAAATGGATGAAGACACCAGTTTTTACAGGGTAAAAGAAGCATTGCATTAATCCTGGGCATATCAAAGGATTTGGTATAAATTTAAATAGGCTCTAAGCAAAGCCGGTACATAGATTTTTACCTGCTAAAAGAAGCACCGGCACAAAGCAAAGCCGGAGCATCCGGGCCTTATTTGCCTATTGTGGATAAGTCAACACAGATATTACTTGCCAATAGCTGAAAGTTTTATAAATCTTCCGCATTTTTGTTTTTTCAAAAAAATATCCTTATGCACAACTATAAGTTTTTGCAGGGCGGCGGTAAAATGGGCGAACTGATCCGTACAACGGATTGGGCACAGACTTCCTTGGGCGGGCCTGCTTCCTGGCCTGACAGTTTGAAATCAGCCCTGAGCATTTGCCTCAATTCCGGTTTTCCGATGGCTATTTATTGGGGCGAAGGTTTCATTCTGCTTTATAATGATGCCTGGAGTGCTATTCCCGGCGACAAGCATCCCTGGGCTTTGGGCAAACCAGGCAAACAAGTTTGGCCGGAAATATGGGATAGGCTTGATGCTGAGTTTAAGCGTGTTTTGGAAAATGCCGAATCCATCCGTTCAAAAGATACCATGCTGCTGATACAACGTTTTGGTTATACAGAAGAATGTTATTTTGATTATACTTTATCGCCCATCACCGCAGCAGACGGCAGCACAGGTGGTGTGTTCAATGCCGTTATGGAAACTACTTACCGCGTGATCAATGAAAGGCGGAACCGGATATTACATTCCATTTTGCACCTTCATTCGGTACAGGGTTTTACAGAAGGCATGGAAACCGGTATGAAAATACTGGAAGCCACACAGGAAGAATTAACGTTTTGCCTGTTGTACACCACATTAGAGGACGGCATTCAGGATATTACTTTATCAGCAGCCATGGGTTTATCCGCAGCAGATGTACAGCATATCGAATGGCCGGTAGAAGAATTGCTGCAATCCGGAAAATCCATGCATCTGGAAAATTTGTCTGCTTATATTAAAATACCAATTGCTTCCTGTTGGCCGGAAGCCTGCACGGAAGCGTTGATTGTACCGCTCAAGATGGCTGAAGCAAAGATCAGCGGCTACTTAGTTGCAGGTATTTCTTCCCGCAGAAAGCTGGACAGTGAGTATAGGCAGTTTATAGAATCGGTAGCGGTCTATATTGGTTCGGCCATGAGCAGGGGCAAGACCTTTTTGCAGGAACAAAAAACACAACGCCGGATCATCGAAAGTGAAAACCGTTTTCGCAACATGATGGACCAAGCACCAGTTGCCATGGCTGTTTTTAGGGGGAAAAAAATGCAGGTTTCGAAAGCCAACAAATCTATGCTGGAAATGATGGGCAAAACCGAAGATATCATTGGCAAAGATTTGCTTCAGGTAATGCCCGAACTTAAAGGGCAACCTATCTTGGCTATATTAAGTGATGTTTTTGAAACAGGCATACCTTATTTTGGCTATGATCTGCCGTTCCACATTCAGCGGAATGGGGTACAAGAAGAAGCTTATTTTGATTTTTCTTGTACCCCGCTGCTGGAAGAAGGTAAAATTACGGGTGTGTTAGAAGTTGCGGCCGAAGTTACAGAAAGGGTAAAGGCCAGAAAAAACCTGTTGGAAAGGGAAGCACTTTTCCGTGGCATCACGGCAGCATCGCCTACAGCTTTATGGATCACGGATAAAGCAGGCAATATTTCTTATGTAAACGAAACCTGGATCAAATGGACCGGAAAACCGTTGGAAAAACACTTGGGCACAGGCTGGCTTGATGCTGTATCCAAAGACGACCTCAAAAAAGCTTATACTTCTTTTACGGATGATTTTACAAACCGTCGGTATCATGAAAGCCATTTCCGGGTGGTGCATACCAATGGGCAGGAACGCTGGGTAGTTTGTACCGGCAACCCGCAGTTTGATGAGGAAAACAATTTTAAAGGTTTTATCGGTGCCTGTGTGGATATTACCGAACAAAAGCAGTTGCAGCGGCAAAAAGACGATTTTCTCGGTATCGCCAGCCACGAACTGAAAACGCCGGTGACCAGTATCAAAGCTTATGCTCAGGTTTTGGAAATGATGTTCCGGCGGGAGGGCGACACTAAAAAAGCCGATATGCTTGGCAAGCTGGATAAACAGGTCAACCGGCTGAGCAGTTTGATTACTGATCTGTTGGATGTGACCAAAATCCATACCGGCAAAATGCAGTTTAACGAAACCAGTATCGATTTTAACCGGTTGTCGGAAGATATAATCGAAGATGTGCAGCATACTTCTTCCAAACACATCATCAAAAAACAGCTTGAGTTTAAAGGGATGATTTTTGGAGATATGGAACGCATCAGCCAGGTAATCACCAATTTACTTACCAACGCCATCAAATATTCCCCTGATGCCAATGAGATTATTATCCATACCATGCAAAAGGGTTCCTCGGTACAACTTTGTGTTCAGGACTTCGGCATTGGGATCAGTCAGGATAAAAAAGACAGGGTATTTGAGCAGTTTTACCGGGTCAGCGGAAGCAAAGAACACACTTTTCCGGGTTTGGGCTTAGGTTTATACATTTCTTCGGAGATTGTAAAACGCCTGAACGGCAAAATTTGGGTAAATTCTGTAGAAGGCAAAGGTTCTACTTTCTGTTTTTCATTGCCCGTTGTTCTGTAATGGTGAACTGCATTTGTTTTTTATCTTATCCGCAGGAAACAAAATTACGTTGTTCTGCTTGATAGGAATGAAGATTATCTGCAATGAAAGCTGCTTCCAAAAAAATATTGATTGCCGATGATGATGCGGGGATTGTCGATTCTATTTCGATGATGCTTGAAATGATGGGTTACGACGTTGAGTTTACGCATGACGGCACGGTTGTACCTGATGCAGCGCAGTCCCACACCGATTTGATATTACTGGATATTTGGATGTCCGGGCATGACGGCCGGGATATTTGCAGACAGTTAAAAAGTAACATTGGTACAAAAAACATACCCGTATTGATGATTTCTGCAAGCCGCGACGTCAAGCAATCTGCCCTGGATGCCGGCGCAGATGATTTCTTGGAAAAACCTTTTGAAATGCAGGCAATGCTCACTAAGGTTGAACGCTTGATCGGATAACTTTTATGGCTGCATGCCATTCCTGATTTTTAGGTGCTAAAAGAAGCATTGCAAAAAACTATCGAATCCTATAAAGAAGATCAGATATCCGGATCATATTTTTGTATCCTGCTGATTTAAATTTTAATTTACTTTAGAAGCTGTTTAAATTTATACCAGAAAAAAATGCCAATGCTTCTTTTACCCTATAAAAATTGGTGTTGGCATCAATTTAAATAAATCAAAAACCAAATGCTTACTATTTTTTAGGTGATAAAAGAAGCATAGAAAATATATTGAACAAATTTTAAACAGGCTCTTACTTCCCTCCGTACTTTTTTTATCGCCTAAAAATTGATTTTTTCTTTATAAAAAATATTTTTAGCTAATTGTAACAGAAAAAATACTTATTTTAAATTTATATTTTATTGTTTTTGTTAACAATATGATAGTTAAGGACTTATAATATTATTTTTTTTGTTTTAATAAAGAAAAATATTAAAGGTATTTATCCAAAATCCTGAATTCTTTTTGTAACTGTGTTAATTTTTAGCCGTAAATGTAATTAGTGTTGTAAAAAATTTACATTTATCACTTTTGCTTAAGCTGGATTTTTACATGAAGAACCTTTACTTACTTTATCCTGTCAGGATATTTTTATTGCTGTTTTTATACCTGAATAATTCCAATGTTTTTGCCGCGACGTACTACGTATCGTCTTCTACAGGTGACGACGGCCGGCCAGCGGCGGCGGCACAGCGGATGGCCACGCCCTGGAAGACGCTGTCGCGGGTTGGCCAGATGGTTGGGTCCTTGCAGGCAGGCGACTCGGTGCTGTTCAAAAGGGGGGATGTGTTTTTTGGGCTGCTGTCGGTAACGGTTTCGGGCAGCACGGGCAAGCCGGTAGTTTTTGGGGCCTACGGACAGGGTGCACTGCCGGAGCTGACAGGCTTTGTAACGCTTTCGGGCTGGCAGAGTGCTGGCAGCGGGATTTGGGAAACTACTGTTCCTGGAGGTCTGCCTTACATGAATACGGTAACGATGAACGGCGTGGCAAAGGCGGTAGGGCGCTGGCCGAACGCCACGGCGGCAGAGCAAGGCTATTTGCATTATGACAGTTATAACGGCAACACCTCGATCACAGACAGCAAGCTGGCGGGCCAGAATTGGAATGGCGGTCAGGTAGTGATCCGTAAGACGAGGTGGATATTGGACCGCAACGAGATTAGCTCGCAATCGGGCACAACGATCAACTACAAACCTGCTTCGGGCTATGGAGCCGCACAGGGCTACGGTTACTTTATCCAGAACCACCCAGGTACACTGGACCAGGCAGGGGAGTGGTACTACAAGGCAGCAGGCAGCAGGCTGGGGATTTATACGGGCGGCAGCAGCCCGGACAGCTACCAAATCCGGGCAGGGGCGACCGAAACACTGGTACAAATAAACAACCAGGGCAACTTGTTATTTGACCACTTGCGGCTAACTGGCGCTACGGTAAGCGCGATAGCGGTCAGATCTTCACAAAATATTTCGATCAGTAATTGCGAAATCCTGTTTTCGGGCAAGAACGCAGCTGAGGCAACGAACACAGATGGCCTAAGGATCCAAAATACCACGATTGCCTATACAAATAACAATGCCTGTAGCCTGAACAACTGTACGAACGCTGTTTTAAGCAATAACATAGTACGTTGCACGGGTATCTATGCCGGTATGGGCGACGGAGGGGATGGCACGTACGAAGCCATTACGGTGAGCGGGGACAACAACCTCGTTGCAAACAACACGATAGACAGTACAGGTTATATCCCGCTCAACTTCAGCGGCAACAATGTAACGATCAGAAACAACGTGATCAGCAACTTTGCCCTGGTGAAGGACGATGGCGGCGGGATTTACACCTGGAACAACGGCCAGAACGCGCCGGTGAACACTGGCAGGGTAGTTACGGGGAACATCGTGCTGAACGGCAAAGGGGCCGGTGGCGGTACAGACCACCCGGAGAACTTGTATGCCCACGGTATTTATATAGACGACAATGCAGGGCAGGTAACGCTTACAGGCAATACGGTCGCAACCTGCGCTTCCAACGGCATCTACATCCATAACGCGCATAATATTGCGATCAAACAGAACACGGTCTATAACAATGCTGTGCAGTTGCTGATGGAGCATGATAACATCGCAGCAAACAGCCCGGTATATAACAACACCGTTACGGGCAATATCTTTCTTGCAAAACAGAGCGGCCAGATGGCAGCACAGTATAAGACGAAGGACAACGATATTGGTAATTTCGGCACATTTGACAACAATTATTATGCAAGGCCGACAGATGATGATTTAGTGATCGGAGTGCTGCAGCAGGTGAACGGAGCATATAGTTATAATGCCGTCAGCTTGGATAGCTGGAAAGCGTTATATGGCAAAGACGGCAGCTCGGGGAAATCACCCAGACAAATCCCTTTCTATACGGTAAGCCAGGCAAGCGGCAGCAACCAGTTTACAAACGGTACTTTCGACAGCAATGCAGGCGGGCTATATGCCTATGCTTCGGCAGGCAATGCAGTTACCGGCTGGGACAGCGGCACATTGGACGGCGGGGCACTGAAAGTATCGTTTTCTTCGGTAACGAACAGCTCGAACTATGCCTCGGTAATCATCGGGATAGGGGCAGTCACGGCAGGAAAACAGTACCGGTTAAAGTTCAGCATGCTGGGCGCGAACAGCCGCAAGGCAATTACCGCTTATCTTCGGCAGAGCGCAGGGAACTATAGTGATTTGTCGGAGCGCAAGGCTTCAACAATTACCGCAGCCCGCCAGGAGAAAGAGTATTTATTTGCCGCAACGGCCAGCGAGGGCAATGCGAGCTTGGTGTTCGACATTCCTGAACAGCCTTCGGCCTTGTATTTGGACAATATCAGGGTAGAAGCAGTAACAGCCACGGCAGTTGACCCTAGCCAATACATCAGCTTTTTAGATAACCCCACAACATCTGCCAAAACCTACCCTACTAACAGTCCCGGAACCGATGTTTACGGCAACAACTACCAAAACAGCATCTCCATCCAACCCTTTGGTTCTGCTATCATCATTGGCAATACGGCAAGTACCGCTACAACAGCTCCTGCTAATAACGCTACCTGTTCGGCTACCGGAACGATCCTGCGGGAGCAATGGGACAATGTTGGCGGAACAAGTATTTCCAATATCCCGCTTCAAACTAAACCTTCTTCAATCAGTCAGCTAACCTCTTTTGAAGGTCCTTTAAACATTGCAGATAATTACGGTTCACGTGTCCGCGGTTATATCTGCCCTCCCCAAACTGGGAATTATATTTTTTGGCTTGCAACTGATGATGCCGGGGAACTTTGGCTTTCCACAGATGACCAACCTGCCCATAAAGCCAGGATCGCCAATATTGATGGCTGGACGAATTACCGGGAATGGGGCAAATATAGCTCTCAAAAATCTGCTTCCATCACTTTACAGGCTGGTCAGAAGTATTATGTAGAAGCACTGCAAAAAGAAGGCGGAGGCGGCGACAACTTATCGGTGCAATGGCAACTGCCGGATGCAACGATGGAAACGCCAATTGCCGGCAGCCACTTGTCGCCTTATGTAGATACAACTGCTGCTACATCAACAATTATAACCGGTACAGGTGCTATCACAAGGGATGAATGGGACAACGCCAGCGGAAACACGATTGCAGATATTCCCGTTCAAAACAAACCCACTTCTACCAGCCAGATCACTTCTTTTGAAGGGCCAAAAGATGCAGCGGATAATTACGGTTCGCGGATCCGGGGTTATATTTTTCCGCCCCAAACCGGCAGTTATAGTTTTTGGCTTGCAAGCGATGATGCCGGCGAATTGTACTTATCCACCGATGACAACCCGGCTAATAAAACACGGATTGCCAATACGGACAGTTGGACAAACTATCGGGAATTTGGAAAATTCTCCTCTCAAAAATCAATTTCTATTACTTTACAGGCAGGCAAAAAATATTATATAGAAGGCTTGCAGAAACAAGGCGGAGGCGGCGATAACTTGTCGGTGCAATGGCAACTGCCGGACGGAACGATGGAAACGCCAATAGCCGGAATCCATTTGTCGCCTTTTACAGCTACACCAGCAGCAGGCCAAGCAATCACTTTTGCAGCCCTGGCCTCCAAAACGAATGGTGATGCGCCTTTTGCGTTGTCAGCTACGGCTTCTTCCGGGCTTGCGGTAAGTTTTAGTGTCGTTTCCGGGCCGGCAACTTTATCCGGCAGTACCGTTACGATCACCGGTGCAGGGACCGTAATCATAGCAGCTTCGCAAGCGGGCAATGCTTCTTTTAATATGGCAAAAACAGTATCCCAAAGTTTTGTGGTGATGCCTGCTTCCGTAACCTGTTCGGCTACCGGAACGATTTTGCGGGAGGAGTGGGACAATGTTTCCGGAAATAATATTTCCGATTTTTCCTTTCAAACCGCGCCAACTTCAAGCAGTCAGATTGCTTCTTTTGAAGGGCCGGCAAATATTGGCGACAATTATGCCTCGCGTATCCGTGGCTATATCTGCGCACCGCAAACGGGCAGCTACGTTTTTTGGCTTGCTGCGGACGATGCCGGAGAACTGTACTTATCCACCGATGACAACCCGGCCAATAAAGTCAGGATTGCCAACGTGCTAAGCTGGACGGATTACCGGGAATGGGCTAAATTTGCTTCCCAGAAATCTGCAGCCGTTACTTTGCAGGCAGGCAAAAAATATTATGTTGAAGCCATACAGAAAGAAGGCGGCGGCGGAGATAATTTGTCGGTGCAATGGCAACTGCCAAACGGAAACGTGGAAAGCCCGCTGCCCGGAAAATACCTTTCTCCTTATAATGCGCAGTTGAACGCTTTCGGTTCCGGCAGCACGGGCAGTGTGGCACCGTTGGCCATTACGCCGCCCGGACTTATTTCAGAAACTGTTAAAACTGGTTTGTTTATTTATCCAAACCCCGCTGCCGGGCAAACGAATATAGAATTTGCTTTGCCGGAAGCAGGGCAAACTACCGTTGTAATGTACAATACAAAAGGCCAGTTGATCAGCCGGTTGTTTGATGATGTAACCGAAGCAAACACGAAAAAAGTTTTTGCATTGAACGTTAGTACGCTTCAAAACGGTGTTTACATCATCCATCTTATCAGCGGAAAAACAATGCTGACCAAAAAACTGATCGTGGTGAAATAGAACGATTAGTTGAACTGTGGACACAAGTCATTAAGTGCAGAAGAGGATATACAATCCTGTTCTGCACTTTTAAAATGATATCCGATTACATTCAGCATCAACACTAAGCAATGCTGAAAAACAAGTGATAAAAGAAGCATTCGGTGCAAATCCGTCTTAATTTGACTATAAAAGTAAGTGGGCGGATGTAATTGCAGATAATGGTATCGGATACTCAGTAAAGCTATAAAAACATTATGGAAGCATATTTCACAAGTCCGACTCTTGGAAAGATTTACGGCACCGTAAAGAAAGAGGACTGTGAAACTTATCTGTTTATAGGACAAACGGTATTGCTTAGCATCGTATTGTGCAGAAGTAGATCAGGATGGGTTTGTAAAAAAGAACAATGGCTGCACGATTCTCAAATCAAAGAAATAGGGTTGCAGATAGACAAAATGGAAGAATGGGTGTCTGCAAAATAAGTTCCGGTATAATTCAAGTGAAAAACAATCCGGGCAAAACTTTCAGGGTTGGCTGATACAATTTTAGGCAGATAAAAACAGTATCAATATAAAAATTACAATCGGATCAACTGCAAATACCTTTTACCATCACGTGCAGGTTTGTTGCTTCTTTTGATAAATAACTACGGATGCTATCAAAATCCTGGTCAGAAACCCCGTCTTCCAACATAGAAACCAAGCCTACAATATTTGCTACTGATTTGTTAAAATCACGGCCAATGATACGTAAGATTTGTTCTTTAGAAAATACTAATTCATCAGCTAAATGATGATCTTTTTTAGCTTCAAAAGATTTGACCAAAAATTCCATAATATATGCGGTTAAAAAACATTTATAAAAAATCGAAGTCGGTAATTACCTGCTCAGCTTCAAAATACAAACAGATTATCTTCATTACAAAACCAAGGTAAAGTTTGTTTCTGCAATTAATTATTTTGTTGAAAACTTAAATTTTTTTAAGAATGAGTTTAAAAGTTATCAACATTTTAACTTTCCAAAAAAACACAGAACCGGAAAAACAACAACTATAAATCAGAGGAAGACACAGAAAGCGGTTGAAGTTTCCAACAATTCATATCTAACAATCTTTTTAGGGGCCTCCATGGTTTTCTATCAGAATTATCCGGTGCTTCTTTTATGCCTATAATTTTGTGCCGATAAAAGAAGCATCTAAAAATACATGTACATAAAACCGGCTCAAACCCTTTAAATTTTTTCAAGGTTTATTTTTGATAATCTTCTAATACAGAAACTTTTACCTTTTAAAACATTAATATTTTTAAAAATCTTGATTGGGCTGATCGTTATTCTGATATAACCTGCCTTAATTTGTCCTGGCCAAAATTTTTATAGTTCCTGCTGAATGAGAAGCACAGGTCCTGATACAATTTTAACGCAGTAAACCGTTACAAAAACGAATTGATTTTTTGGCAGGCAGTACCAATTTGAACTAATTGTTAAAGGATACGATTTATGAAAGGATTTAGACCAATGTTTTTATTTTACCGATTTTTTTAAACCATATCAACCACTGCAGTCCCTGTAAAAAGCTTAGACAAAAATTTACTTCTATTTCGGATAACTTTAATTATTAAAATGAAACCCTTGAAAGCTTTTTTATTGCTTTTTGCGTTGATGCCGCTTATTTCGTTTAAGCCGGTAGTAACAATTGATCCTTTTCAGGATTACCCTTTTTATAGCGGGAAAGATTTAGGGGTGAATTATTTGCCCCAAAAAACAGTATTCAAGGTCTGGGCACCTAAAGCGGTTGCTGTAAAACTGCGGTTATATGCAGCAGGAGAAGGAGGAAGCCCTATACGAACGGTTAATTTAACTAAAGCAGGCCAGGGCGTTTGGGAAACCGTAATCAACCAAAATATTAAAAACCAATACTACACTTTCCAGGTAAATGAAAACAACAAATGGCTGCTTGAAGCACCGGATATGTATGCCAAAGCCGTAGGTATCAACGGCAAAAGAGGAATGGTGGTAGATTTAACTGCTACGAATCCAAAAAATTGGGCGCAGGACAAAAAGCCCAAGCTCACAAACTTCACAGATATTATTATTTACGAACTTCACATTCGCGACCTGTCCATCAGCAAAAATTCGGGCATACAACATAAAGGGAAATTTTTAGGGTTAGCAGAAACAGGTACTAAAAGCCCTGACGGAGAATCAACCGGGCTTGATCATATTAAAGATCTGGGTGTAACGCATGTGCATCTGCTGCCTTCTTTCGATTTTAACTCTGTTGATGAAAGTAAACCCGAACTAAACCAATATAACTGGGGCTATGATCCGCAAAATTATAATGCTCCGGAGGGAAGCTATTCCACTAATCCTTACGACGGCAATATTCGGATCAGGGAGTTTAAGCAAATGGTACAAGCACTGCATGCTAAAGGGTTAAGGGTAATTTTAGATGTGGTGTATAACCATACCAGCAACATCAACAATTCCAATTTCACCCAATTTGCACCGGGTTATTTTTACAGGCACAACCCGGATGGCAGCTACTCCAACGGAACAGCTTGCGGGAATGAAACTGCTTCTGAAAAAGCTATGATGCGCAAATTCATGATTGAATCCGTTATGTATTGGGCAAAAGAATATCATTTGGACGGTTTCAGGTTTGATTTAATGGGCATACACGACATTGAAACCATGAATGCCCTGAGTGATTCTTTGCATGGATTTGACCCAACTATTTTTATTTACGGAGAAGGATGGGCCGCGGGTGCAAGTCCGCTGCCGGAAGATCAGAGGGCCGTTAAGAAAAATACAATCAAGCTAAAAGAAATAGCTGCTTTTAGTGATGATTTGCGCGACGGTTTAAAAGGAGGGTTTAGCGATGTAAAAGCAAAAGGCTTTGTGAGCGGGGCAACCGGCCTGGCCGAAAGCGTAAAGTTTGGTATTGCTGCTTCTGCCCCGCATCCGCAAATTAATTACCAAGCCGTCAATTATTCAAAAGCTCCCTGGGCAAAGGAGCCTTACCAAACGATTAATTATGTTTCCTGCCACGATGACAATACTTTGTTTGACCGGTTAAAAATTGCTAATCCTGATGCTTCAGAAAAGGATTTGATTAAAATGGATAAACTGAGTAATGCCGTTGTACTAACTTCTCAGGGTGTTGCTTTTTTACATGCCGGTGCCGAAATGCTGCGTACTAAACAAGGTGTTGCCAATTCTTACAACTCGCCTGATGCTATCAATGAGTTGGATTGGAGCAGAAAAACAACTTATAAAACTGTTTTTGATTACTATCAAGCATTGATTGCTTTGAGAAAAAACCATCCTGCATTCCGGATGCCATCTACAGCCATGATCCAACAGCATTTAAAGTTTACAGAAACACCCGATCCTAACCTGATTGAATATTCATTGACCGATCATGCCAATGGCGATCAGTGGAAAGATATTCTGGTACTTTTAAATGGTAACCGGGAGGATAAAACCATTAGCCTGCCTCCTGGCGATTGGATATTAGTTGGCAACGGCGATAAAATTGACGAAAAAGGCATTCAAAAAATGAATAACCCTACAATTATCTTGGCCGCTACAACAGCCAGTATTTTATACAAAATGCAATAACTTAAAGCTGAGTCAACTCCTGTCAATGAAAAAAATCATATTCTTTATCACGCTTTTATTAGCAATAACACAAATAAAAGCTGCGGAAATTTCCAGGGTAGAGCCGGCTTTTTGGTGGGTTGGAATGAAAAACCCAAAACTGCAGCTTCTGATCCACGGAGATAACATTACATCATGTAAAGTAAAGTTGAATTATCCGGGTGTGAAACTGATACAGGTTCATCAGGTGGAAAACCCGAACTATCTGTTTGTTGACCTGGAAATTTCCCCTTCAGCTAAACCTGGTAGTTTTCAAATCATTTTTTCATCTTCCGGAAAAACTGATTTGCAATACAAATATGAACTGAAAGCACGTAATTTTTCCGCAAACCGAGCACAGGGCGTTACCAATAAAGATTTGATTTACCTGTTGATGCCTGACCGGTTTTCCAATGGTGATCTTAACAATGATGTGGTTAAAAGTTTGGAGGAGACAGGTTTGAACCGCGATTCTATCTATTCCCGCCACGGCGGCGATATCCAAGGTTTAATGGACCATCTGGATTATTTAAAAAATTTAGGTGTGACAACTATTTGGATGACACCTGAGATTGAAGACAATCAGCCGCATGCTTCTTATCATGGTTATGCCGTTACTGATTATTATAAAATTGACCCGCGTTTTGGAACGAATGAATTGTACAAAGCTTATGTAGAAAAATGCCACTCGATGGGATTGAAAGTGATTAAAGACTTAGTCCACAATCATATTGGCACAGAATCTTGGTTGATTAAAGACATGCCGATGAAAAGTTGGGTGCACCAATGGCCAAAATATACCAACTCCAACTTTCGGGACGCTGCCGTGATGGACCCTCATGCTTCTTTTATCGATAAAAAAACCATGTTGGATGGCTGGTTTGATCACAGTATGGCCGACCTGAACGAAAACAATCCTTACGTGCAAAATTACCTCACCCAAAATCATATCTGGTGGGTGGAATATGCAGGTTTGGATGGTTTTCGGCTGGATACTTATCCTTACAATGATGCTGCTTACATGGCTGACTGGGCGAAAAAGGTTAAAGCTGAGTTCCCTCATTTCTCTATTTATGGTGAAACGCTGGTGTGGTCTGTTGCCAACCAGGCTTATTTTACACAGGGAAATACGGTAAACCGCGGTTTTGATACGCAACTTCCTGGTATTACAGACGGGCAAATAAAAGAGGCCATAAACGAAGCATTGAACGGAAAACCCGGCTGGACGGATGGCGTAAACCGTTTGTATTCAGTTCTGGCACAAGATTTTATGTATCAGGATGCAACGCGAAACGTAATTTTTCTGGATAACCATGACATGAGCCGGTTTTACTCTGTCGTAGGGGAAGACTTTAACAAATACAAAGCAGGCATGGCACTTTTGTTAACCATGCGCGGCATTCCGCAGCTGTATTATGGTGATGAAATCCTGATGAAAAATTATTCCAATCCCGATGGTTTGGTCCGCTTGGATTTTCCCGGCGGATGGCATGGTGATAAGGTGAATAAATTTACGGCAGCAGGCCGTACCGAAAAAGAAAACGAAGCTTTTGACTACGTGCAGAAACTGGCCAACTATCGTAAAAATACAACCGCTTTGCAAACTGGAAAGCTGATGCAGTATATTCCGCAAAATAATATTTATGTGTATTTTCGGTATGATCAGAAAAACACAATTTTGATTGCTTATAATGCTGATGAAAAGTCGGTTACTGTTGCTACAGATCGTTTTTCGGAACGGACTGCAACCTTTACGAAAGCTGTAAATGTGATGACGGGCGAACAGTTAAATACTATTGCTAACCTGAGTTTGCCTGCCAAATCCGTTACGATATTCGAGTTGAAGTAAGAAGGCAACCCGAATTTTTACCTGAACCTACCAATTATTTAAACGCTGATGAGAAAAGTTTTAACACGGCCAAGATTAAGCTTTTGGCAAATTTTGAACATGAACTTTGGGTTTTTAGGAATCCAATTTGGCTTTGCCCTGCAAAATGGCAATGCCTCCCGCATTTTACAAACCTTTGGTGCCGATGTAGAACATTTATCACTTTTTTGGCTGGCCGCACCTTTAACCGGGATGATCGTACAACCGATCATCGGGCATTATAGCGACCAGACCTGGACAAGGTTAGGCCGCCGCAAACCCTACTTCTTGACCGGCGGTTTACTGGCAGCATTAGCTTTGATTTTTTTGCCCAATGCTTCTTTTATGGCATTTATTTTACCGCCGATTTTGGTAGGGGCCGGCATGCTGATGATTATGGACGCCTCTTTTAACGTGGCAATGGAACCTTTCCGGGCTTTGATTGCAGACAATCTGCCTGATAGCCAGCGCGGCCTGGGTTTTTCGGTACAAACTTTTTTAATTGGTATAGGTGCGGTGGCAGGTTCATGGCTGCCTTATATTTTTTCAGAATATTTCGGCATTTCTAAAACAGCAGACCAGAACCATATTCCAAACAACGTTCTTTTTTCTTTTTATACAGGTGCGGCTGTTTTAATCGGCAGTTTACTTTGGACGATATTCACAACCAAAGAATATCCGCCGAAAGAATATGCCGCTTTTCATGCCGAAGAGCCAAAGGAAGAACCTGGTGGCCTTTTAACCATTTTTAAGGATTTTGCAAACATGCCACAAACCATGCGCCAGCTTGGATTGGTTCAGTTTTTTTCCTGGTTCGCCTTGTTTTCCATGTGGGTTTTTTCGGCACCTGCCATTGCACAACATATTTATCACGTAGCCCCAAGTGATACTTCATCCGTTAAATTTGCTGATGCCGGCAATTGGGTGGGCATTTTATTTGGCATTTATAATGGTGTTTCGGCAATATATGCGCTGTTTCTTCCGGCTATTGCACGGATGACCAGCCGAAAAATAACACATGCTTTCTCTTTGATTGCAGGCGGCGCAGGTTTGCTGTCTATCTTTTTTATTCAGGACCCTAAACTGCTTATTATTTCTATGATTGGCATTGGCCTGGCCTGGGGAAGTATTTTGGCAATGCCTTATGCTATTTTATCCGGCTCTATCCCTGCTCAAAAAATAGGTGTATATATGGGGATTTTCAACTTTTTTATCACGTTGCCACAAATAATCAATGGTGTGTTTGGTGGGTTAATTGTGAAAGATGTTTTTGGCGGGCAGGCTATTTATGCGCTTGTGCTTGCCGGTATTTTTATGTTCTGCGCAGCAGTTTCTGTATTGTTTATTCAGGATGAAAAAGATATAAATCTCACACCTCAGCAGTAATAAAAATATAATTAAGGGTTATTTTCAGGATTGAAGCTTTAAATTTTTAAAGGGATACGAAAGCAAAAGTAATTGAATTTCAAGTAGTTAGAATTAAAACTATTGATATTTTTTTTAAACAAGTTTTAAACCTCGGTAAATAAGTTTAATAGTGCTTTTCTTTGTTCAGATTAAATTGAAGGCTGGATTTGTGCAATCATTAGCATACAAAAGCTGTTTCTTCATTTGATAAACCAATTATAAAAAAGCCAGTTCGATAAACAGGTTAACATTAAATAAAAACCAATTGCTGTTTTTACAGGAGTTTTTCTTGTTACAGCAGTTTTAAACCGAATAGTAATCCTTCATGTTATTCCAAAAACCGGTCATAGCAATTGTACTGGCCAAAGACGCGTATCTGCGGGATTATGAAATATAAAATGTTTTTCAAAAATTAATAAACATAACAAAGATGTCTATGCCATATCCAACTTAAACAAATATTGAAGTGCTTTGATGCTTCTTTTATCAAATAAAAAACAAGCTTGTAATCAAGCAAGCCCAAATCCTGAAAGAAACCTTTTAAACCAAGAATTATAAACCAATTATAACTACAGTCAAGCAAGTTCATATTGAACATCAATACTTCTTTTAGCTGTATAAATTATGAATCAATGAGAAAAATTTATTTTAAAAAGTATGTATTTTTAAGTGTTTTTTTAATGCTTTCTGCTTGGGCTTTTTGCTCAGACCGGAAGTATTTCGGGCAGAATAGTAGATGAAAAAAGGCTGTCTTTGCCCGGGGCCAGTGTAACTGTTGACGGCACTACCTTGGGTTCTACTACCGATTTGGATGGCAATTACAAAATAAACGGTGTAAAAGCCGGCACGGTTACCATAACTGCGCAATTTGTAGGTTATAATGCCATCAAAAAAACGGTAACTGTTGGCGGTAGTGGAAACGTTACTGCTGATTTTCAGATGCTTTCTTCGGCACAATCGCTAAATGAAGTGGTGGTGATCGGTTACGGTTCGGAAAGAAAAAAAAGATTTATCAGGATCTATTGCAACCGTAAATTCAAAAGATTTTCAGAAAGGTATTGTAACTACACCGGAGCAATTGATTGCCGGCAAAGTTCCGGGCGTATCCATCACATCTAACAGCGGTGCGCCAGGTGCAGGAAGCCAGATTCGTATTCGTGGTGGTGCATCGGTAAATGGTAGCAACGATCCTTTGATTGTGATTGATGGTGTGCCACTGGCTCCAAGTGGTATTTCAGGTGCTGCCAATCCGTTAAGCTTAATCAATCCAAATGATATTGAGTCTTTTTCTATCTTAAAAGATGCTTCTGCTGCCGCAATTTATGGCGACAGGGCATCCAACGGTGTAATTATCATTACTACTAAAAAAGGACAAAGCGGCAAACCGCAGATCAATTTCAGCACACAGTTTTCCCTTTCCAAGCTGCCAAAAGAAGCACCGGTGCTTTCTGCCAGTCAGTTTCGGGATTATATCAATGCAAGTGATACTTCCACTTCCGGAAAGTATAAAGCTTTGTTGGGAACTGCCAATACAGACTGGCAGAAGCAAATCTATCAAACAGCACATACAACTGATAATAACCTGAGTGTTTCCGGGTCAGCAGGCAAATTACCTTATCGTGTTTCGGTTGGCTATACCAATCAGGACGGTATTTTAAAAACTTCGTCTTTAGAAAGATATACCACGGCTATCAACCTCAGCCCGACACTATTTACAGATCACCTTAAAATCAATTTTAATGTAAAAGGGGCTGATGTGAATCAACGTTTTGCAAATGAAGGTGCCATCGGTTCTGCTGCAAGTTTTAATCCTACGGTTCCTGTTTATTCAGGTAATAATAGCTTATATGGTGGTTATTACGAATATACTGATGCCAACAATACGCCATCGGGCTTAAAATCTTTAGCACCATCAAACCCCTTGGGCTTGCTACTTCAAAACAGAAACACCAGTACAGTTTACAGAACTATTGCCAGTTTGGCTTTAGATTATAAACTTCATTTTTTCCCTGATCTGCACGCCAATATCAACATTTCTTATGATGGCTCAAGAGGTACAGGATCACAATCAATTCCCGGATATGCTGCTTCAAATTTAGATTCCTACTCCTCAAACGGTACTTTTTACAGCGGTTACAATCATCAATATAAGCAAACCAACGGTAATAAGCTTTTTGAAGGATTTTTGAGCTATAACAAAGAAATCAAAGCCATCAACAGTCGGATTGATGCGGTAGCCGGTTATTCTGATCAAAAATTTAGTACCAATAATTATAACTATTCATCCTATTTTTCGGATGGGACGATAAACCCTAATTCAGTGCCAACTTATTATAATGACATTGCTGAGTATGAATTAACTTCAATATATGCCAGGGTAAATTATGTGTACAATAACAAATATATACTTACCGGTACGATCCGTAATGATTTTTCTACCCGTTTTGCGCCTGGCGATCGGAGCGGCGTGTTCCCATCCGGTGCATTTGCCTGGAGGATCCATGATGAAGATTTCCTGAAAGACAACAGAACGCTTTCCAGTTTAAAGCTGCGTTTGGGTTATGGTGTTACCGGTAATCAGGAAGGTATTGGCAATTATGAATACTTATCTAATTATAGTTTGAGTACTGCTACAGCCCGTTATCAGTTTGGAAGCACTTATTATTCTTTATACCGTCCGGGCGGTTATTATCCCGGCAGAACCTGGGAAACAACTGCTACCAGCAATGCTGCTTTTGATTTCGGTTTTCTGGATGACCGCATCACCGGTAGTATTGATTTTTATTCCAGGAAAACCAAAAACCTGCTTGCACTGGTCAGCCAGCCTGCTTTAACCAATTTTACTAACCAGATTGTTGGAAACGTTGGCAACATGCGCGATCAGGGAATTGAATTAAATGTTAATGCACAAATTATCAAAAGTAAAGACCTTAACTGGACTGCCGGTTTTAACGTTACCTATAACAAAAATAAGATCACTAATTTAACACTGGCCGGTACTGGCAGTTCATCAGGATTATTAACGGGTGGAATTTCTGGTGGCACAGGAAATACTATCCAAATTAATTCTGTTGGCTATTCTAAATACTCATTTTACACTTATCAGCAAGTATATGGCACCAACGGAAAGCCGCTTGACGGCGTTTTTGTAGATAGAAACGGAGACGGGATAATCAATCAAAATGACTTGTATATCAGCAAAAGCCCGGACCCTCAAGAATACTTCGGTTTTAGCACAGATGTGGTGTACAAAAAGTGGAGTGCCGGTTTGGTAGCCATGGCAAATTTGGGCAATTATGTGTATAACAACGTTGCTTCCAGCACTGGTGTTCAGCGTAATTTTCTTGATCCGATTAATATCCTTCATAATGGTTCATCAACTGTTTTGGAAAGCGGCCTTATCGGCAACAGTGATAAACAGGTGTTATCGGATTACTGGTTGGAAAATGCGTCTTTCCTGAGGATGGATAATATGCACATTGGTTATAACTTTGGAAAAGTGTTTCCGAATTCCGGAAACTTAGGAATCTCTTTTAACGTGCAAAATGTATTTGTCATCACCAATTATAAAGGCGTTGACCCTGAAATCCCAAGCGGAATTGATAATAACTTTTACCCGAGGCCAAGAACTTATGTTTTGGGCTTAAACCTGGCCTTATAATCATCATAATATCATTTGAACCTGTTTAACTATTTATCAGAAAAAGCCAATGCTTCTTTTACCACCTAAAAATTGGTTTTTGTGTTACGCTAAAAAAGTCAAAATTATATAACTCAATTTTTAGGTGATAAAAGAAGCATAGAAAATATATCGAATAAGTTTTAGATAAGCTTCTGCAATAAAATAAATCAAAATGAAAAGAAACTCCATAAAAATGTTGCTGATAACGGGTTTGTTCGCTGGAACAACACTGGTATCCTGCAAAAAAAACCTGATCCTTACACCAAATGATCAAGTAACATCTACAGCAGTGTACGCTACATCAGCCGGGTACAAACAGGCTTTGGCCAAGGTTTATGCTGCTTATGCTTTAACCGGAAACAATGGCCCCGCAGGAAGCAGAGACATTGCAGGAATTGATGAAGGTACTTCCGATTTTTTCCGCTTGTATTGGGAAGCACAGGAATTGCCTACTGATGAGGCAGTTGTGGGTTGGGGCGATGCCGGTTTGCCGGATTTCCACAACATGAGCTGGTCATCTTCCAATCTTTTCCTCCAGGGATTATATTATCGTTGTACTTATCAAATTACGCTTTGTAATGAGTTTATCCGTCAATCTTCTGACGAAAACCTTAGCAGCCGCGGTATTACCGGTACAGATGCAACCAATATTCGTTATTATCGGGCCGAAGCACGTTTTTTAAGGGCTTATCAATATGCTGTCTTGATGGATTTGTATGCCAATCCGCCATTTGCAACAGAAGCTGATCCGATTGGTACAACTACTCCGCCGCAAATAGACAGAAAAACACTTTTTGCTTACATCGAAACTGAACTGAAAGCGATTGACGGCAGTTTGGTAGCACCAAAACAAAATGAATACGGCCGGGCAGACCAGGCAGCAGACTGGGCATTATTGGCTCGTATCTATCTGAATGCCGGCGTTTATACAGGAACAACACGTTATACAGATGCCATCACCTACTCGCAAAAAGTTATCAATGCAGGTTATACGTTGATTGGTAACTACGATAACCTGATGCTGGCCGATAACAACAACAATACCAGTGAGTTTATCCTGACTATCAATTACGACGGCAATAATACCCAAAGCTATGGCGGAACTACATTTATGACCCATGCTCCTGTTGGCGGTTCGATGCCATCTTCATCTTTTGGTATCAGTGGTGGTTGGGCCGGATTAAGAACGACTAGTAACCTGATTAATCTGTTTCCGGCAAATACTTCTACCGTGTTTCCAAACAACGGGAACCCGGATACACGCGCAGAATTTTGGACAAGCGGACAAAGCATGGCTATAAACGATGTTACCTCGTTTACTGACGGTTATGCAGTTACAAAATTTAGGAACGTAACCAGCACAGGTGCACCTGGTTCAAACATCGGTTATTCTGATGTGGATATGCCGATTTTCCGTCTGCCTGAAATGTATTTAATATATGCTGAATCAGTTTTGCGGGGCGGCACAGGAGGCGATGCAGCAACTGCTTTAACTTACATGAACAAAATACGCACCCGTGCTTATAGCGGCAGTACCAGCGGCAACATTGCAGTAACTGATTTAACTACTGATTTTATATTGAATGAAAGAGCAAGGGAATTGTTCTGGGAAGGTTTCCGCCGGACGGATTTAATTCGTTATGGTAAGTTTGTTGAAGGTACTTATTTGTGGCCGTTTAAAGGTGGTGTAAAGGCAGGAACATCGGTAGCTACTTACCGCACTATTTACCCTTTACCAACATCAGACCTTAACGTTAATTCCAATTTGAAACAAAATCCAGGATATTAAAAAAATCAAACCATGTGCTTGTTTAAATTCTTATCAGGAGAATTCCGATACTTCTTTTAGCACTATATTTTAGCATATTGATTTTATACCGATAAAAGAAGCATCACGCTTTCATATTTTAAGGTTATAAAAGAAGTATTGAAAGTAAACTAAATAAAATTTAAACAGGCCCTTATTTATATTGATCCCATTAAAAATGAAAACAATTTTAGTAAAACTCCTGGCATTTGGCGTTATAGCCCTATTGCTCCAATCCTGTAAAAAAGACGGGGCACTGGTAACCAGTAACGGTGGAATTGCAGGCACACTTAGTGTTTCGTCATCAACTTTGGTATTACAGAGAAGCAGACTTAACGATACAACAAAAGTTATAACTTTCAATTTCACCAAACCTAATTATGGTTACAGTGCTGTTGTTACCAATACTTTACAAATTGACAAACCGGGTGACAACTGGGCAAACCCAACATCGGTTACATTAGGTACAAATGTGCTTACACAGGGATATTCAACTGCAGATTTTGATGCTTTGCTGTTGAAGCTGGGCCTTACGGGCGGTACTGCATCACCAGTATTGGTGCGGGTTATGCATTCTATTTCCGGCAATGTAGCCCCGGTTTACTCAAACGTAGTTACCATTACTGCCACGCCGTTTTACTTAACATCATGGCTATATGTGGTGGGAGAGTTCCAAGGTTACAGTACATCCTCTCCCGATAGTTTATTATCGGCAACCAGTAATGGCATTTATACAGGCATTATTAATTTCCCTGCCGGCAAAACCCAGTTTTTAATACTACCGGCAAAAAACTTTAATAACAAATATGCCACTAATAATCCTACAGGTTCTACCAGCACTACGGTAGCTTACAATGCCAGTAACAATTTGTTTGCGCCATCAACACCAGGCCAGTATATCATCACCCTCAATTTAAACACCAACACGATTTCGTTTGCATTGGCAAATACTTATAGCATTATAGGTTCTACCACAGCAGGCGGAAATTTTAGTACAGATGTTGATTTAACGAAATATGTAAATGATGGCAGCACTGGCTGGACAGGTACGATAGCGATGACTGCAGGCGCATTTAAGATCAGGCAAAACCATGATTGGACATTTGCCTGGGGAGATGTTTCTCCTGCGAATGGTAAAGATGCAACAAGTGCAAACGGGGCAAACATTAATGTGGCTGCTGCAGGCAATTATAAAGTTTCATTTGCCATTCCGCTTAGTGCAATTGGTACAGCTCCTTCTGCAACTGCTACTTATACCCTTGTAAAGCAATAACATATCTCAGTTGGGGATTTTATAACTGATCTGTTTTAAATTTAATAGCATCAGGCTTTTGCTTGATACGAATTGTCTTAGGTTTTTTACTTTATAAACTTGCATAACATTTAATAATTATGAAATGGAATCTTCGTTTGCTGCTGCTTGGTAGCCTGGCCATTGGTTTAGCCGCATGTAAGAAACAAGCAGAACCTAATAATACCGGAACAACTACCACTACAACCAGTACAACTATCCCTTCCGGGGCAGGTGATGGTGTAACTTTTATCAACTCCGGGAAATCGGCTATTTTTAACTTGTATGCACCTGGTAAAACTTCGGTAAGTGTGATTGGCGAGTTTAATAACTGGCAGCCTACAGCCATGACAAAAACCAGTGACGGCACTCGGTTTTGGATACAAATAGATAACCTGGATCCTACAAAAGAGTATGCCTATCAGTATTTAGTTGACAACTCTATTAAAGTAGCTGATCCGTATGCCCATAAAATACTTGACCCTGCAAACGATCCGGGCATTCCTGCAAGTGTTTATCCCAGCTTAAAAGCTTATCCTACCGGATCAACAACCGGTATTGTTAGCGTAATACAGGCAAATCCTGCAACTTATACCTGGAAAATTCCATCCTTTACCAGGCCGGAACCTAAAAATTTGATTGTTTATGAGTTGCTGGTACGTGATTTTGTAGCTACCCACAGTTATCAAACCCTTACGGATACACTTAGTTATCTGGCTAATTTAGGTGTGAATGCTATTGAGTTGATGCCAGTCAATGAATTTGAAGGCAATGATTCCTGGGGTTATAACAGTAACTTTATGTTTGCTTTGGATAAATATTATGGCACACCAAATGCCTATAAAGCTTTTATAGATGCTTGCCACGCAAAAGGCATAGCCGTAATACAGGATATTGTGCTGGAAGATCAGTTTGGGTCTTCGCCTCTGGTGCAAATGTATGCTACATCAACCGGTTCTCCTTCGGCCGCTAACCCCTGGTTTGATATGCAGAACATGCACCCGGATGCTGTTGGCTACCAGTTAAACCACCAAAGTGCGGCAACACAATACTTTACAGAAAATGTTATGAAATACTGGATGCAGGAGTACCATATTGACGGATATAGATTTGATGAAGCCAAGGGGTTTACCCAAACCAATTCAGGAACGGATGAAGCTGCTTGGGCAGCTTATGACGCCGGCCGTGTGGCTACCTGGAAAAAGTACAACAGTTATATGAAAAGCCTTGATCCGAACTTTTACGTCATTTTAGAATACTTTGCCGTTAACCAGGAAGAAGCTGAATTAGCGAATCAAGGCATGATTATGTGGACCAACTTAAATTACAGTGCCAACCAAGCTACCATGGGCTACAATACCGGTTGGGATTTATCAGGCTTGTTTTACGATCAATATACCTTTACCCAGCCTTATAACTTGGTGGCCTACTTTGAAAGCCACGACGAGGAACGGCTGATGTACAAAAACGAGCAATACGGCAATGGTTCCGGAAGCTACAACATAAAAGACGTGGCTACAGGATTAAAACGTGAGGAGATGGCGGCGGCATTTTTGTTTTCTTCTCCTGGGCCAAAAATGCTATGGCAGTTTGGAGAATTGGGTTATGACATTTCCATCAATCAAAACGGACGGACAGGTGATAAGCCCATTTTTTGGAATTATACCAGCGATGCTAACCGCAAACATTTATACAATGTCTATTCGCAATTTATCAAAATGAAAATCAAAAATGCGGTTTTCACAACTACTAACTTTAAATACAGCCTGAATGCTGCAATTAAAACAATCCAATTAAACGGTAGCGATGGCACAAATGTAGAAGTGGTTGGCAATTTTGATGTGGTGCCACAAACAAGCGGCATTAGTTTTCCATCTAACGGTACCTGGTATGATAATATTAGTGGCACCAGCATCAATGTAGCTGCCACCCCTTATCCCATAACATTGGCTCCAGGTGAGTATCACGTGTACAGCAACACCTTGTTGAAGCAGTAGGAAGTATTAAAATACTTTTCTTGCTTTATAAAAGTAATTAGAGATAGACAGATCAATTATACTGCCTATCTCTAATTATCCCTCAATTTTTATCCCATAAAAGAAGTATTGCACCGATAAATTTCTACCAAAAATATTTTAGCTTGATTTTTAAAAACCGGTTCAGTCTCCGTATTGCTGCACTAACTGTGCCTGCAAAAACTACTACCGCCAACATCAACGGCGTAAATATCAGCGGTCGTGCTGCCAAAAGCATCATCAAGAACGATCAGCGCAAATTTTATGTTGGGCATTAACAGTAATTTTGTCAGTAGAACATGAAAGTTAATTATAAAGCTCTTTTTATCGGTCTTTTTTTATGGTCGGTACTAGGTTTTCAAGCTCAGGCACAAACCGGAAAAACCCAGCAAAAGAACTTTATTTATATCGATAAAAAAGGCATCATCCGGTATTCGTCCAATCATCAGAAAGCCTATTTTTTTGGGGTCAATTATACTGTTCCTTTTGCTTATGGCTATCGTTCGCAAAAAGCATTAGGTATTGATCTGGAAAAAGCAATTGATGAGGACGTTTATCATTTATCCAGGATGGGGATTGATGCTTTCCGGGTACATGTTTGGGATACAGAGATTACTGATTCTGTTGGAAACCTGCTTCAAAATGAGCATTTAAGATTGTTTGATTATTTGCTTAACCAGCTTGAAAAACGGCATATCAAAATACTGTTTACGCCGCTTGCTTTTTGGGGAAACGGTTATCCGGAGAAAGATGAACATACGGCAGGGTTTTCCGGCATTTACAATAAAGAACAAGTAACGGTAAACGAAAAAGCGGTACAAGCGCAGGAAAATTATTTAAAGCAGTTTTTGCAGCATGTAAACCCTTACACGAAGTTATCCTATTGCCATGACCCTGATATAATTGCTGTGGAATTAAACAACGAACCAAAACACAGCGGGCCGAAACCTAAAGTTACCGAATATGTAAACCGGCTGGCTACAGCAGCAAGAAGCGCGGGCTGGAAAAAGCCGCTTTTTTACAACATCAGCGAGTCGCCGTTTTATGCCGGTGCCGTTGCAAAATCAGCGATAGACGGTGTAAGTTTCCAGTGGTACCCGGTTGGTTTGGTGGCCGGGCATGAGCAAAAAGGTGATTTTTTGCCTAATGTTGACCGCTATACAATCCCTTTCGATACCATCCCGGAATATAAAACCAAAGCAAAAATTGTTTACGAGTTTGATGCAGGCGATATGCTGCAATCATGTATGTATCCGGCAATGGCCAGGAGTTTTAGGAAAGCAGGCTTTCAATGGGCAACACAATTTGCTTATGATCCGATGGCAACCGCTTATGCCAACACCGAATACCAAACGCATTATTTAAACCTGGCCTACACGCCTTCCAAAGCGGTCAGCTTGTTGATTGCTGCAAAAGTTTTTCATCAGTTGCCCGAAAAAGATTACGGTACTTTTCCGGCAGACACTAATTTTGAAGTTTTTCGGGTAAGTTATCAGCAAAATTTAAGTGAGATGAATACTACAGATGCGTTTTATTATTCCAACAATACTTTGTCAAAACCAGTCAATTCTTCTGGTTTACAGCATATTGCAGGAGTTGGCAGTTCGCCGGTTGTGAAATATAACGGCACCGGTGCTTACTTTTTGGATAAGCTGGAAAACGGGGTTTGGCTGATGGAAGTCATGCCGGATGCCATCTCCATCCGTGACCCTTTTGAACAGCCATCTCTACAAAAAGAAGTGACCAGGATCCAATGGGAAAACCAACAGATGCAATTAATGCTGCCGGATTTGGGTCAGGAACTTACTGTAGCAGGTATCAATACAAACAACAATGCTTCTTTTAGCACTATAAATTCTACTTTCAATATTCGCCCCGGTACTTATTTGATCTTAAAAAAAGGGTTGCAAAAGAAGCATTGGCCGGCACAAAGCAGGATGGGAAATATTACTTTGGGAGAATTTATCGCACCAAAACCTTTCAGCAACCTGCCTTTTGTGGTTCATCCTGATTTGCCTGAAATAACTGCCGGAAAAGCATTTATTTTGAAAGCGACTATTGTTGGTGTTGATTCTGCCGATAAAGTAGTGCTGCAGATCAACAAAGTGCCGGGCATGTATAAAATGCTGACTATGAGCAGAAAAGCGGCAGAGCATTATGAAGCAGAAATCCCTGCAGAAATAGTTACGCCAGGTTTGTTGAGTTATCGGATCATCATTCAAAAGCCAAATCTCGGATCTATTACTTTTCCCGGAGCTTATGCTGGTGATCCTTTTGCCTGGAATTATACGCACCAAGAAAGCTGGCCGGTTTTTGTAGCATCTGATGACAGTGCTATCGAATTGTTCAATGCTAAAAAGGATTACGAAAAGCTCAATATTTATACGCCGGTTTACAGCAGGACAGAAGGGCCGGAATTGGTTGCCGGAGAAAAAACAGATCAGGTTTCATTTAAAACATCAACACAAAATTTAGGTGATAAACAAAGCATTGGCTGGCAATTATTTGTTGCAGATAAACTGCGCGGACGGCTTGCAGAACTTTCGGCCTTTACTAAAATTGTTGTCCGCGCCAGGACTACAAGTACGCAGCCGGTAAAAATCAGGATCGGTTTAATTAATGCAGATGCTTTTTCCAATGCTTCTTTTATAACCCTCAACCAGCAGTTCCGGAACATAGAAATACCATTAAGTAACTTTTTGCCCGATTCTTTCCTGCTTTTGCCCAGGCCATACCCTGGGTTTTTACCGCTTTGATTTAAAGCAGCAGCAGGAAATTTTAAGCTTGGCCAGTTTGATAAATTGGAAGTCATTGGCACCGGACCATCAGCAACCGGGCAAAACCAGCCTTACAGCTTTGAAATAGAATCAATTTTGCTTAAAAAAGATTAATGGTTTAAAACAGCTTCTTTGCTGTTTTTTAAATTTGTATAAAAAAGGATGTCTCTGAACATTTCGTTTCAGCTTTTTTTTATGACGAAGTACATCCACTGAGTTGCTGGCAACTACCTTGTCTATTGCTTAAAGCAAAACTTTGGCCTGTTGTTTCTTTAAACGATAAAATATATTTTCTAATGAATGCTAATTTTCTTATCATTGCTTTATGCAGCAAAACCCGCAACTCGATCTCGCCAATAATTTTGTTCAGCATACCAACCGCAATGTTTTTTTGACGGGAAAAGCTGGGACAGGAAAAACAACATTCTTGCATCAGCTTAAAACCACGTTGCACAAAAGGATGGCTGTGGTAGCGCCAACGGGTGTGGCGGCAATCAATGCGGGCGGCGTAACCATTCATTCGCTGTTTCAACTACCTTTTGGGCCTTATATTCCGCAGCAGGATAATGCAAATAACCAGTTTAAAAAGCAGTTTAACCGGGAGAAAATCAACCTGATCCAAAGTTTGGATTTATTGGTGATCGATGAGATCAGCATGGTCCGGGCCGATGTTTTGGATGCCATGGACGAGGTTTTGCGCCGTTACCGAAACCGTTCCAAGCCTTTTGGCGGTGTGCAATTACTGATGATCGGTGATTTGCACCAGCTTTCACCCGTGGCAAAAAAGGAAGAATGGGATTTGCTGAAACCGTATTACGATACGCTATATTTTTTTAGCAGTAAAGCTTTAAAAGAAACACCGCTGGTGAACATTGAACTGAAACATATTTACCGGCAATCAGACACTGTTTTTATCGGCCTTTTAAATTGCATCCGCGAAAACCGGATCAGTGAGCAGGTTTTGAATGATCTGAACCGGCGGTATATCCCCCGCTTTAAGCCGGACGAGCAGGAAGGTTACATTACCTTGACTACGCATAATTCTGCTGCGCAACAATTAAACGATCAAAAGTTGACAGAAATTGAACAACTAAAGCATCAATTTAAAGCGGTCATCCAGGGTGAATTTGCAGAGTTTTCTTATCCAACGGTTGATAACTTGGAACTGAAAGTTGGCGCACAAGTTATGTTTGTGAAGAACAATACCTCGCGCGACAAGCTTTTTTACAATGGTAAAATTGGCAAGGTGCAACGTATTGTGGATGAAATAATTTATGTAAAATGTCCGGGAGAAGAAGATGAAATCGGCGTTGGGCCAATGGTTTGGCAGAATATAAAATACGCTTTAAATACCACCACAAAAGAAGTACAAGAAACGGTAATCGGCAGTTTTACGCAATATCCGCTGCGGCTGGCCTGGGCAATCACCATTCATAAAAGTCAGGGTTTAACGTTTGAAAAGGCGATTATTGATGCTGAAAAATCGTTTACGCACGGCCAGGTTTATGTGGCCTTGAGCCGGTGCAAAACGCTGGAAGCTATGGTATTGAGTTCGCCGCTTACTATCCGGAGCGTAATTACGGATCAAACTATTGCTGCTTATACCAGCGAAAATGAACGCAATGCACCAACAGAAAACAGCCTGGCAGATGCTAAAAAAACTTTTCAGGAAACGCTGCTGCGGGAGCTGTTTGACTTTACGCTGATCAAATTTAAATATCTTTCCCTGCTTAAATCAGCAGAAGAAAACGACAACACTTTGGCCGGAAACCTTGCACAAACTTTGCATGAACTTAAAGCCGTTGCCGAAAAAGAAATTTATGCCGTTGCAGATAAGTTTCAGCAGCAGTTAAACCAGTTGTTGCAGCACCCGCAGCTTCCGGAAAACTATGAAGAATTGCAGGAGCGCGTCAAAAAAGCAAGCACTTATTTTGCGTTGAAAGTAGAGCAAATGCTTCTTTTACCCCTAAAAAAAATGGTGATAGAAACGGATAATAAAGCCATCCGAAAAACTGTGCAGGGTGCATTTAATGCTTTAAACAAGGAAGCCGCCATCAAATTTAACGTTACGAAACAAGCGGCAGCAAATGGTTTCAACGCAGTTTCTTATCTGCAAAACAAAGCCAATGCGGATATTGATTTGAATACGGCAGAAGCAAAAGGTAATACTTTGCCACAATATCAAACGGAATCAGACACAGAAAAACTTGCTTATCCGGATTTACATAGTGCTTTACGCAATTGGAGAAACCGCTTGGCCGAGGAAAAAGGCATACCTGCGTATTTTATTTTTCACCAGAAAGTATTGGACAAATTGGTTGAAGCTTTGCCTTCTACCTTAGCAGAATTGGAAAATATAAAGGGTTTCAGCTCAGTTAAAGTAAATAAATATGGCACGGAAATACTAAGTTATATTAACGCTTATTGCAAAAATAAAAAATTACAAAGGCAGCCGACCAAGGAGGTACTTCCCAAGGAAAAAACTAAAACCGCTACCCAGCAGGTTTCTTTCGACCTGTTCCAATTAGGCAAAACCATTGCTGAAATTGCTGCTGAACGTGATTTTGTCAGCAGCACAATTGAAGGACATCTGGCCTATTTTATAGAAACAGGAGAATTAGACATCAACCAGGTTTTTTCGCAGGAAATCGTAGATAAAATTAGTATATACCTTAGCGAGAACCAACCCGAAAGTTTGAATGAAGCCAAAAACGATTTGGGCAATACAGTTTCTTACAGTGCTATCCGCACGGTAATAAAGCATCTGAATTATAAATATCCGCAAAAATTAAAAGAGTAACCAAATTTAACTTTCACCTGCCGAAAGATAATCCAGCTCCGTCAAATCCTTCACACAACCAAAACCAATCACATCTGCAACCACCTTTCCTTCAGTAACTTCCACCGCACGCTTCAGTTTATCGGCACCGAATTTCTGCTGGATAGCGTACATTGTTTTGCGGGCCGTTTCACCTCGGTTTACATCTTCAAACAAGCTGTACATCATCTTGCTATTGTTTACAAAATCCGTTACCATTACGCGCAAACCGCTTATTTTCTCATTAAAAACCGGTGCCGACTGCGTGGTTTCTTCAAAACGAAGAACCCTTTTTTTGATCATCCGCATCAAACTGATCGCATCCTGGATTGGGTTGGTGATTGAAAAACCATCGTCCCAGCGGCTTTCGTCCGTATATTTCACACTGAAAGCTACGTTTTTGCAATAAAAATTATGGTGGACCATGCGCCGCTCCAATGTTGTGCAAAGTGTTAAAAACAATTGTTCGATATATTCCGGGTTGCTTCTTTTATCGGCAGAAATCTGGCGCATTGCCTGCATCCCTTTATAATCAGTCACGGCCATACCGGTTTCAATAAAATTCAACCGGTAATGCCAGTACATGCCTTCGATGCTTTTAAAAATCCCTTTTAGTTTTTCTGGTGGTGCATAACGCATTTGCAGCGGTGTAACAATGCCGGCGCGCTCCAGCCGGTAAGCCATATTTTTGCCGATACCTGGCAAGTCGCCCAGCGTTAACGGTGTTAGTTTGGCATCAATATTTTGTGCGGTGATGATTTGCAAGCCATCAAAACCTCCGATGTCCGAACCTAATTTCGCCAGAAAAGCGTTCGGTGCAATCCCAATCGAGCAGGTCAGCCAGTCGCCAACCTCACGTTTAATGTCCTCCTTGATTTTTTGGGCGATAAAAACAGCATCCGGATAAACCATTTTGTAATTGGTCAGATTGACAATAGCTTCATCAATACTTTTCGGGATCACTTCCGGGCAATAGCGTTTTAAAATATTAATGATTTTAGTGTGATATTGCCGGTAACGCTCCGGGTGGCTTTCTACCGGGATTAGCTCCGGGCAGATTTTCATCGCTTCGTTCAACCGCATCCCGGTTTTTACGCCCATTTTTTTTGCTTCCACAGAAAGCGCGATCGCGAAACCATATTTACCTGTATAAACGCAAACGCCAACAGGCCGGCCGCGCAGCCAGTAATTGTCCTGCTGCTCGCAACGGGCAAAAAAGCTGTTCATATCTACAAAAAGTACGCGCGCTTCGGTTTGTATTTTGATGGAATTTTGATTCATAATCCTCAAAAGTGCTAATTATATTAGTAAAAACAAATAATGTGGAAAAGTTTATTTTGAAAGAAGCAGGAGCGGCAATACTTCTTTTAGCATACAAAAATCATTGTTTAACTTGCCGTTTTTATAAACAGCATGATTAAAATAGGGATTATTGGTTTAGGGGACATTGCTGCCAAAGCTTATCTGCCGGTTTTAGGCAGCAAGGCAGGTTTTGAGTTTCATTTATGTTCGCGGAACGAAAACCGTTTGCAGGAATTGGGCGGTAAATACCGTATACCAAACTTGCATACAAACTTAGAAAGTTTAATTGCAAGCAATATCCAAGCTGCTTTTGTCCACGCTGCAACCGAAGCCCATTTTGAAATTGTAAAACAATTATTGGAGGCTGATATTGCTGTTTTTATAGATAAACCAATCACGATGGATTATCAGTTGTCCAAGCAATTGGTGGAGTTGGCAGAAGAAAGAAAAGTGTTGCTGATGGTTGGTTTCAACCGCAGGTATGCGCCGGTGTATCAAAAGTTAAAAGAATTGAAAACCCCAACTTTGATTATCATGCAAAAAAACCGGCAATCTTTACCTGATCTTACAAGACGTTTTGTAGTGGAAGATTTTATCCATGTAGTAGATACGCTTCGTTATTTATTCCCATATCCAATTGAAGATTTGATTGTACATGGAATTAAAAAAGGAGAAATGCTGCACCAATTAGTGATCCAATTTGTATCCAAATCAGGCGAAATTGCAATCGGAATTATGAACCGGAACACTGCAAGTACAGATGAAAAGCTGGAAGTGATGACGGCCACGCACAAACAAACGGTGTATAATGTTTCTGATTTGGTTTCGGAAGAAAAGCGGAATGTTATTAAACTTGGAACAAATGACTGGGAATCAACCTTGCATAAACGTGGTTTTGAACAAATGACAGAAGACTTTTTACAAGCCGTTATCAACAAAACTTCCCCCAAAATTACGGCGCGCGATGCTTTGTTTACCCATGAAATTTGTGAAAGGATTATGGAAAAGTTGGAACAGTTGCCGGATCATGAATAATTAAAAAGCTTCTTGTTTTGAGTAACAGTTTTTAGGTGATAAAAGAAGCATTGCATGTGTGTTTGATTAAAATGCGTAGCTTTGAATGTACAAACTCTTGTACGGTTATTATGAAGACAATCACCATTTCCTCTTTACGCACCAAAATGAAGGCTTATTTTGACGGCGTAAGCAAATCGCAAGATATTTTGATTGTTCCTCGAAATAATAAGGAAGAAGACGCTATCGTAATCATTTCTATCAAAGAATATAAAGCTTTAACGGAAACAGGGCATTTATTATCCACTTCTGCTAACCAGAAACGGCTGGAGGAATCAATCAAACAACTTCATTCAGGCAATACAATAGCTTATTCTTTTGATGAAAAAGATGTAACAGTACATTGATATGAATACTGAATTTACTCCTAATGGCTGGGAGGATTTTGAATATTGGCTGGAAAATGATCATGAAGCAGCAGATAAAATCAGGGATTTAATAAAATCTATTAAACAAACTCCGTTTAAAGGTCTGGGAAAACCAGAACCGCTAAAACACAGTTTAAAAGGGTTTTGGTCTAGAAGAATAACAGGAGAACATCGATTAGTTTATCAGATTTCGGGTTCCAAAGGCGAAAATCAAAAATGTTTTATCATCCAATGCAGGTTTCATTACGATAGGTAACTGTATCAAGCAAACACAGCTTACACAATCCGCATATTTTCTGCATCCCAATGAATTAATTTGCCCTGAAAATAGCTGTCGTTGCAGGCCAAAGCAGGCGCAGCAGCACGGAAACCAAATACCGCATCTTCCACTACCGGTTTGCCATTGCGGATAGCATCCATAAAATTAGCAAAATGATCATTGGAGGCGTTGTACCCCTGCGGCGCCTGGTAAGTTACCGCGGCAAGGTTTGTTCTTTGCTGATCGGCAGCAGAATACTTTTTATTATAACTTTCCAAGATTTCTTTTTGCATCGCTTCCGGGTAAGTGTACAAGGAATCCCAGCCGCCAATTCCGGGTGCCACCGTTAGCTTGTTTTTGTGAATGGTAAAACCATCGCCTTCACCAAAAAGGTCGATCACACCTTCAGAACCAATGATTTTGGTAGAAGTCCGCTCGCCCTCGCCACTGATAAAATTCACACGTAAGGTTGCCTGGAAAGCAGGGTGTTCCTTTGTTTCCGGGTATTCAATAACCGCACTCATCACGTCTGGCACATTCCGGCCATCCTTCCAGTAATAAGTTCCGCCGAGGGCAAAGATTTTATCCGGGCCTTTAGAATTGGTGATAAAATGAATGCCGGTAAGCAGGTGGACAAAAAGGTCGCCCGCTACACCTGTACCGTATTCGCGATAATTGCGCCACCTGAAAAACCGGTTGCTGTCGTAAGCATGCTTCGTTTTATCATTCGCCTGAAAACGTTCCCATGCCACAGTTTGTTGTGAAGCATCGGGCGGAATGGTATATTGCCAGGCACCTAACGCACTTTGCCGGTTAAAAGAGGCTTCGATGGAATTGATCTGCCCGATGGCACCGGCCTGGTACAGTTCCTTTGCTTTTTGAAAAGCGATACTACTGATGCGCTGGCTGCCTACCTGGAACACGGCTTTGGTTTCCTGCTGCGCTCTAATTTCATTCAGCCCTTCGCTGAGGTAATGCACCATCGGTTTTTCGCTGTAAACGGCCTTGCCTTTGTGCATCGCCTCGATAGCAATGGCACTGTGCCAGTTATCGCTGGTAGCGATGATTACGGCATCTACATCTTTGCGGTTAAGTATTTCCCTGTAGTCGTTTGTGATGAAAATAGAAGTGCCAAAAACTTCTTTTGCCCTTTGCAACCTTCCCTGGTACAGATCACAGCAAGCAACCAGTTTAACGCCCGGACAAGTGAGCGCGGCTTTGGTATCGTTAAAACCCATGATGCCCATGCCGATGGTTGCAATCTGGATCTTATCGTTTGGACTTGTCCGCTTCTCGGCTTGTAAGATCTTTCTTTCCCTGTCTTCCATGGCTGCAAAGCCGGAAAGGGTTCCTGAGGTAAGTAAAATTGTGCTGCCTAATTGCTTTAAAAAGCTTCTGCGGTCCGTTGCCATAATCCTGAATAGATAGTAAAAGATGAAAAATTATAATCGGTATTTTAGGTTCCGGGGTAAGATAACCGGTTTGGTTTAGGATATGAAGATAGGTAAAAGCTTTATCAATAAAATCAATAAATCAAAAAAATTATTTAGAAAAAAGCCGGGAGAAAGTCCCGGCTATATCAATTTTTATGGTGGTAAAAGAAGCGTCAGCTTTGATAATTTCAATTGAAGTAAATAGCATATTTTGCCGGTATTGCTGTAATGTTTCGGATCATAATGTCTTTATAAAAGACTTCGGCCGCTTCACTTTGTAATTGGATTTTACCATGTGTTAGTGGTTTGCGCTGGTTGCCATCTTTATAACTGGAATTGGTAAGCGCCATCACCACATGTCCGTTTACAATGTGCAAACTTTTTCCGCCAAAGCTGATCAGTTCCAGTTCTGTCCATTCGCTGTGCGGACTTTCATAATTACCGCTGGCCTGTATAAAATGATAACCACTACCGGTAGTTATCCTTTCGCCTTTTGGGTTAAATTTAAGGGAATCTTTTTTGAGGGAAAAATCAACGTGGACATCTGCCTGCGAATTGGCAATGCACCAGTAATCACCCATGCTGTTGCCGTTTTCATGTGCCGAAACCTGGAATTCCTGGGCCAGCATCCACGAGTGCCAATAATCTACTCCTGCCGGGCCTTGCGAGTTGTATAAAATTCCTGAATCCCATGGTTCATTTAATCTTGGAACCCACTTTTTAGTTCCCCATTTTACTTTTAGCTTGAAATCGTAGTTTTCAAAATCTTGCTTGGTATAAATGCAGCCGTAAATTTCGCCGCTGATATGCAATACCGGTTCGCCGTTCTGCATCATCACCGAAAAAACATTGGCCTCGTTTTTATTGTACCCAATTGGCGGTATCTGTTTGCCGTTTTCATCCACCGGGACCTGGCCTTTGTAACCCACTTTGTGGCGGTAACTTTCGTAATTGTCCCATTTGGACAGGTTTTTATCCAGCAGATTGGTCCATTCTTTTTGTGGTTGAAAAGAGGTGGTTAGCAGGAGGAATAGGCTGGCGGATAGCAGGTTTAGGATTGGTTTCATTTTGGTTTAAAATTCAATCTGCCTTTATTTTATCGACTGATTTAATGGCACTAAACTAAAAAGATTTTGGTAGAAAAATTTAATAAAAAACCTAAGCGTTAATACGCTTAGGTCTGGCCAATTTTATGTGAGGTTACCGTAGTTGGAATAAGTTTGTATAGAATAACCCGTCTCTTTAAGGTTTCAACCGACATCTTGTCCTGCTTTCGCCTTAAGCCATTTTATTCTAATGCAACCTTAGCTGATTTTTCCCACTGATAAGTTTTAAGTCAGTCTCATAAAATTAAAACATTATCAATATTCTGCCTTATCCTCCGTAAGGAGCAACAAATATATAAAAAATGTATTTTAGTAAACTGATTTTGTATTTGATGAAAATAAATATTCTTGCTTCTAAAATCGATCTATCTAATAAGGGTTTAACTGAAATACCGCATGAAATTTTAAAGTGCAAAAATCTTAAAAAACTAAATTTAAGCCACAATAAAATAAAAGACATTCCAAAGGAACTTAGTAGATTGAAGTATTTAGTGAACTTGAATTTATCATATAATGAGATATCTAGCTTGTGGTCTAAATTTTTTGATCTAACAAATCTTGAGGTACTTATTCTTAATCACAATAATTTAAAAACCTTACCTCAACAATTAGAAAAACTAAGTAGATTAAAAAAATTAGGATTATCCGGAAATAAGTTTGAAGTGATACCTGAAAAATTATCTTCTTTAAATAACTTACAATTTTTAGATATTGCAAATAATAAATTATTGCAATTTCCTTTGGAAATTTTTTCTCTAACTGAACTTAAAGGCTTATGGATAGGAAAAAATCAATTTTTAGAATTTTCTACTGAAGAAATAAAGAACAAACTTACTAAATTGAAATACTTTTATTGTTTTGGAGCAGTAAGCGATTCTATTAAAAATTTAAATAATGATTATTCGATTTTACAATCACAAAAAGGTAATGCTCGTAATCAATTGGAATTAATGACATCTAATAATCACAAGGAACCATTGAATAATAAGTCTGAAACAAATGAAAATATTCAAAAAAATATTTTCATTTGTTATGCTCATAAGGATGAGATTTACAAGAACGAAATAAAAGGCCATTTAGATACTATGAAGTTTGAAGGTTTTGTATTTGATGATTGGAGTGATGAAAGAATAGAGCCGAGTGACAATTGGTTGCTGGAAATTGAAGTCGCATTGAGTAAAACTGGAATTGCTATTCTTATAGTTTCTAAAGATTTTTTAGCATCAAAATTTATTCGTCAAAAAGAATTACCCGCGCTACTTGAAAAAGCAGAAAAAGAAGGCTGTAAGATATTTACTGTTATAGCCCGAACATGTAGATTCAAAGAGAGTGAGTTAGAAAAATATCAATCAGTAAATGCTCCAGAAAAGCCTTTAAACTCACTTTCAGATTATGAACAAGATATAGTTTACTATAATCTAACTAAAGCTATTGAAAAGTGTGTAAGTTATAAAGATGTTATTTGAACATTATTAATTCTGTTTTATAGATTTAGAACCTTATATAGCTCAAAATTTCCTTCCGCAAAAAAAGCCGGAAGAAAACTTCCGGCTAATCATCACTTTTAATGAATACTTCTTTTATCACCTAAAACTACTTAAACGCAGCTACACCGGCCTGTGCCACTTCACGGTCTTGCTCTACCGAGCCACCGGAAACACCTATCGCACCTACAATTTCGCCGTTGCCGTTTTTGATCAGGATGCCGCCGGGGAAAGAAATAAGGCCACCGTTGGATACTTCGATATTATATAACGGGCCGCCAGGTTGTGAAAGCTGGCCGATAGCACCGGATTCCATGTCAAAAAAACGGGCTGTTTTAGCTTTTTTAACTGCAATATCTACCGAGCCCAGCCAGGCATTGTCCATGCGGTGAAAGGCTTTTAAATTGGCGCCGCCATCCACAATGGCAATATTCATGGGTACGCCAATTTCTTTTGCTTTTTGTTCGGCAGCAGTTGATACGGCTTCTGCCTGTTCTAATGTAATGTCCATTTTGTTTATAATTGATTTAAAAAGATACTACAAGCAGGATCAAATATGTGTTTTATCTTTATAGGTCAAAAGATGATTTAGAAGATATAACAATCAATTATTTGCAATTATCTAACCTGATGTTGCAAAGCAAAAGATAAAAAGCTGCCATCAATAGCCAGTGCCAATGCTAAAATCAGGGCTGGCAAAAAGCCTTTAATTTCAAAACCGGAGAATATGATGTCTGCTATTTTAACCACAATAGCCGTAACAAATAACCGGATCACAAAAGACAGCAGGCCAAGCGTAAGGATATTTAAAGGAAAGCGGATGATAGCGCCGATAGTTGCATTGAGCAAACCAATTACCAAAGCAACCAAAATTGCGGTCCCGAAATTTCGAATGATAATGGTTGGTAAAAAATGGGACAGTAAAAGAATTATGCCCGCATTTACAAATAATTCAATAATAAAATTCATAACAGATGAGATTGTTTAACTGGACAAGATTTGAGTTTAGTTGATAATTCAGCAATGGATAAAGCTAAAAATTTCTTTCAAAAAAGCCGGATAAATATTGGCCCTGCTGATTTTTAACCGATAAAAGAAGCATTATAAAACTTTGATTTGTCTTTGTTTTAAGTAAAATACCATGTTTACCATGTTAAACCGTTTATGCAAAGGTTTTTCAAACAAGAGCAAGTAAATACTGTTGGACTTTTTCTAAACCCATCAATCCTTACGGTATGAAAAAATTAAAAAAAAATGCTCTTCTTGTAGTCATATCTGCCTTTATGCTGGTGGCATGTAAGAATAACTCGACCAAGCAATTGGCCAAAACATGGCAGGTAAGCAATATAAAAACTGTGGTTAAACTGCCTGATTCCCTTAAAGCCAAAATGCTTTCCAATTCGCAAATGATTTTTACTGCTGACGGACATTACAATATGGGGGGCGGTATCGGCGTAGATCAGGGGACTTATACATTGGACAAGGACAATAAAAACCTATCCACCATATCACAAGCCGGAAAAAGCAATCAGGTTTATACGATTGATAAATTATCGGACACTGAACTGATCCTTAAAAACAGCGGTAACACGGTAACTTGCACGGCAATAAATCAAACTACAAACAATTAGACATCATGGGATTATTTGACGAAGTAAACAAAGCTGTAGCCAATCAGCAACAAGTTAATGATTACACATAGGTTTTGCAGCAAGCAGGCATCACGATACCGGATTTGAAAGTGGTTGACACGAACGGAAAGCTGACCGTTTCCGGAACTGTAGCCGGCTCGGAAGATGCCGAAAAGGCCGTAGCAGCTTTAAAAGCACAGGCTGGCGTAACCGAAGTTGTCAATTTATTTGAATTGGAAGATTTGACTTCCCATAACCTTAAAATGCAAGTCGTAACGCAAGAATCCAACTTAAACATTCGCACCGGCCCCGGGACTATTTTTGATATTGCCGGAAAAGCAGCACACAATTCTATGGTACAATTGATCAAAAGGATGTACAATGATTGGTATTATATCAAAACCGACCAGGGCACCGAAGGCTTTTGTTCCAAAGAATTTTTGAAACAAGTTTAATTAGGTTTACTTTAACAAAAATCCGTTTCACCTAAAATTGAAACGGATTTTTTTATGTTTGACGGTTCGTTTTTTAACTTGGAAAATTAGGGCATAAAAGAAGCATTGCAATCTCTTAGTTCTCGCCGCGCTTCAATCCAAACTTTTCAATCTTGCTATACAAGTGGCTGCGTTGGATGTCGATGTCATCCGCAGTCTTGGACACGTTCCAGCCATTTTTTTCCAGTTTGAACTTGATGTATTCACGTTCGGCAAAATCCTTGTATTCCTGGAAACTTTTAAAATTATCAAAGTTTGGCTCATGGGGATTTGTATTGGCTACAACCGCAACCGGCGAAGATGGATTGGCAAAGGCTTTTACATCTGCATCGGTAATCGTTTTATCACTCAAAATGATCAAACGTTCGATCATGTTGCGCAGCTCACGGACATTCCCCGACCAGGGCAAAGCTTTCAACGCGTCCATTCCGGCTTCCGAGACTTTTTTTACCGGCATGCCATAATCGGTACAAATCTCTTCCAAGAAATTCCTGGTCAGCAGCGGAATATCATCCCGGCGATCGCTTAGCGGCGGTACATGAATCAGGATCACGCTTAAACGGTGGTACAAATCCATCCGGAAATTGCCGGCTTCAATCTCTTTCAGCAAATCTTTATTGGTAGCTGCAATCACGCGGACATCTACGTCAATTTCCTTTTCGCCGCCTACGCGGGCAATTTTGCTTTCCTGCAAAGCACGCAGCACTTTGGCTTGGGCAGAAAGGCTCATATCGCCAATTTCATCCAAAAACAAAGTACCGCCGCTTGCAGATTCAAACTTGCCGATGCGTTGTTTTACTGCGGAAGTAAAAGAACCTTTTTCGTGCCCAAATAACTCACTTTCAATTAGTTCTGAAGGGATAGCCGCACAATTTACCTCGATCAAAGCAGCATCGGCACGGTGCGATTTTTCGTGCAGCCAGCGCGCAACCAGCTCTTTACCGCTTCCGTTGGCCCCGGTAACCAGCACACGGGCTTCTGTTGGGGCAACGCGGTCGATGGTTTCCTTGATCTTGCCGATAGCTTGTGATTCGCCAAGCATTTCGCGCGTTTTAGAAGCCTTTTTCTTTAAAACTTTTGTTTCTGAAACTAAAGAGCCACGGTCTAAAGCATTGCGGACGGTGATTAGCAAGCGGTTCAGGTCAGGTGGTTTGCTAATGAAATCAAATGCGCCTTTTCTGCTGGATTCCACAGCCGTTTCTACCGTGCCATGTCCGGAAATCATGATAAAAGGCAGGTCGGGTTTAAAAGCCAGGCCATCCGTCAGCACTTCCAGCCCGTCCATGCGGTTCATCTTGATGTCGCACAGCACCAAGTTGTAATCTCCTTTTTTGATCAGGTTAAGCCCGTCAACACCATTATCCACATCATCAACTTGATAATCTTCGTACTCCAAAATCTCCCGTAGGGTACTTCGTATCGCACGTTCATCATCTATAATCAGAATCTTCGACATTAATTTTATTACTTAAAAGGAGTAGTGTGATTTTGCCGCTAAGATAGAATTTTTGCCTTTGAAAAGACAAACCCTTCTCCGGTTGCGGAAAAGGGTTTGATATAAAATACGGATAGCAAACCTGTAAGCCGGGTTCTGTGCCCGGTTGCCCGGGTTTCTGCCATTTATCTGGGATGAAAGTCGCCTCTCACCTCAATCAGCCTACCCGTTCCGGTGTTGCGTTGGCAACGAAAGCGGGCCGCTTTCTTTGGTTACCGGAACCTATTTGGCCTTTCAGCCCCTGAGGTTTACCGCAAGGCATGTTGCCATGCCAGGCCGTGCGCTCTTACCGCACGTTTTCACCCTTGCCCCGAAAAATCGCGGCGGTTTATTTTCTGTGGCACTTGCTGTCGCCCATCCGCATGGCGCCTTCCCGTTAGGAAGCAGGATGCCCTGTGCTGCCCGGACTTTCCTCCCCGAAGGAAAACCTTGGAGCGGCAGAACGTTTTGCTGCTGCGAAGATAGCGATTTTAGCTATAAGCTGTTAGTGATCAGTTGTCAGCTTTTTGCAAGTAGCCGATAGCTGAAAGCTGATAGCTATTAGCAACCAAACAAAAACAAATCAATTTCTACACAGTTGTAAGCTTGAATCTGATAATAACTTCGATATGAAAAAATACAACCATTACCTGTTAATTGCTGCTTCTTTGCTGGTGATTTCCTGCGGACAAAGTGATGCTAAAAAAGAACAGGCGCAAAAAGTTGCCTTGGCCGATACGACCAAAACCACGGATATTTTGCAGGTGAACACGGCCGATGCCGGTTTTGTAAACACGGCTGCACAAGGCGGGATGCTGGAAGTGCAGATGGGCCAACTGGCAGAACGCAATGCTTTGAACCAAAAAGTAAAAGAATTTGGGGCGATGATGGTAAAAGACCACACCAAGGCGGATGCAGAACTTAAAAAAATTGCAAATGGGAAAAAATTGGATACTATGCCAGCGTTGGGAAAAGATTTGCAGGACCGGGTAGATTCTTTAAGCTTGCAAAGCAGTGCCGGTTTTGATTTGAAGTTTATGGATATTATGGTGGCTGCACATAAAAAGGATGTAGCCGATTTTGAAAAAGCCACCACCACTTTAAAAGATCCTGATTTGAAAGCTTTTGCCGTAAAAACCTTGCCGGTTTTAAAAATGCACTTATCAGCAGCAGAAACATTAAATACAGCTATCAACAAAAAAAATACGGCCAATAACAATAAAATGTAAGCTTAATTTTAGGTTGATAAAAGAAGTATAGCCAAAAGCTGTTAAGCCGGATTTTCCTGAAAACATTTATTTGTTTCTTTGAAAAATTCGGCTTTCTTTTTTGGTTAATTTTATGGCAAATACAGATGTTGCTTAAACTTTTTTTATGTGCTAAAAGAAGCATCGGACCAGAAAAGCATCAGAAAAATAAGCTTAAACAATTTCATAAAATTTAAAAGTCCGGGTTCCAAAAGCTGTAAAATGATGCTATTTTTACCGTTATAAAAGCAGTACCTAAAAAATAAATTACTAATATTTTTAGTAAAATTGATTTTAATCTTTACCTTTATAAAAAAATCCACCAGCATGAAAACACAGAAAAAAGTTGTCCTTAAAGGAAGCAACCGCGTAGCGCCGGCATCAGCAAAACTGAAAAAAGCTGACCCGGAAATGTTTATAGAAGTAACCGTTCGCATCCGTAGAAAAAAACCGATTGATGAAGCACTTGCCGCCGGACAAACCATCGGCCGGGAAGATTATCAGAAAGAGTTTGGCGCTATGCAGGAAGACGCGGATACGGTGGAAGCCTATGCGCATGATCATCATTTGACTACAATTACTGTTGATTTGGCACGCCGGAGCGTTATTTTAAAAGGAAAAACCAGTGATTTTGAAGAAGCGTTTGGGGTTGAACTGCATGAATCTGAAAACCCGGAAGGCAAGCAATTCCGGTTAAGGACGGGCGATATCCATGTTCCGGCAAACCTGGAGGATGTAATAACAGGTGTTTTTGGTTTTGATGAGCGTCCTGTTGCACGCCCAATGTTCCAGATTTACAAACCGGATACAAAAATTATCAACCATGCTGCTTCGGCACAATCTTACACGGCAGATCAACTGGCAAAAATATATGGTTTCCCTACCGGCGTAACCGGAAAAGGCCAATGCATCGGTATCATTGAGCTGGGCGGCGGTTATAAAACGACGGACATTACCAATTACTTTAAAGGTTTGGGCATCAAGAAACCAATGGTAAAAGCAGTATCAGTGGATGGCGGCAAGAATGCGCCGACTACGCCCGATGGTGCCGACGGCGAAGTTTTGCTGGATATTGAAGTAGCAGGTGCGGTTGCGCCGGAAGCAACTTTGGTGGTTTACTTTGCGCCGAACACGGATCAGGGTTTTCTGGATGCCATTACCAAAGCGGTACACGACACCACCAACAAACCTTCCGTAGTTTCCATCAGTTGGGGTTCTGCGGAGGTAAACTGGACGCAGCAGGCACTGACTAACTTTAACGAAACTTTTAAAGCTGCTGCTTTATTGGGCGTAACGATTTGTGTTGCATCCGGCGATAACGGCTCCAGCGATGGTGTAACGGATGGCAAAGTACATGTAGATTTCCCGGCATCCAGTCCGTATGTTTTGGCTTGTGGCGGAACGAAATTACAGACCGACGGAAGCGGTAAAATCACTTCCGAAACGGTTTGGCACGCAGCTATCAACTCGGCAACGGGCGGTGGCGTGAGTGATTTTTTCCCTTTGCCGGATTACCAGGCCAACACTAATATCCCGGTTTCTTTAAACAACAATTTTAAAGGCCGCGGCCTGCCGGATGTTGCCGGAGATGCGGATCCAAGTACAGGTTACAAAGTTTTGGTTGACGGGCAGCAATTTGTGATCGGCGGAACAAGTGCCGTGGCACCGCTGATGGCCGGGTTGCTGGCATTGATCAATCAGCAAAAAGGAAAACTGGCGGGTTTTATCAATCCGGTTCTGTATTCCACACCAAATTTATGCAGGGATATTAACAGCGGCGATAACAAAACCACTGCAACCCAGACTGGTTATGCAGCTGGCGAGGGATGGGACGCCTGCACCGGTTGGGGCGTATTATCTCAATTGCCATAGATTTTACGTCTCTTAGAGCCTGTTTAAATTGATACAATATCCTTCGATATGCTCAGGATTAATGGCAATGCTTCTTTTACCCTATAAAAATTGGTGTTCGTATCAAGTTAAATAAATCAAATGCCTGCCATTTTTCAGGCGATAAAAGAAGCATAGAAAACATATTGAACAAATTTTAAACAGGCTCTTGTACAACATAAATAAGTTTGCTTACAAAAAGCAAACTTATTTTATTCGATGCCCTTCTGTTTTCCTTCCGGCAATTCTAAAAACGATACCGATCACGAGCAACACAAATCCAGCAAAAACCGGCCAGGGAAACGATAAATAGCCATTGATATAAATTCCCCTTGCGTGCGAATCCACAGCATTATCTACATTTAAGTGATTGAACAAAAAGCTGCCCCCAACCATCAATATCAAACCAAGCACAATCAAAACCATACTAGACTTTTTCATAATTTTCTTTTCTTTAGAAAGACTTAAAAAATAAGAATGTTTTTAAAATTATCATTTGATGGAAAGCAGAAAGCCTGATACTGTTTTTACCATGCAAAAATTATATCTCGTTTTGTAAAGGTTCCAATCCATATTTGATTCCGTTACAATTGAAATTAGGTTGTCTGGAATGAAATTATTTTTGAAAGCATTTTTTTCAAATCCCGGATCAAAAGGCCGGTCCTGTAATCCACGCCTTTTTTGGTTAAATGATAAGGCGTGTCAAACATCAAACTATCCGGCATAATGTATTCCTGCGGAGTGGAAATCAATATAAATCCATGCAACTTTAATTGTTGTTCCACTTGTTTGATCGCAGGAACAGAAATTTTATAAGATGAATACTGATAGCCCGGAAAGGTAATATACAACTCTGCTTTTTTCTGCTTGATTGCATTTCTAAAACTGATCAAAGCTTGCAAAGCATCATCATTTATATTTCCGGTTATTGCAGGATAAGGTTTAGGGTTTTCTCCGGGCAAATTCCAATGTACAGTTGCATCACCATATAAGTTAAAAGCTTTGCGGTCATAAACGCCAACAGTTGTGTCTTGCGGATACTTGTAAAACAGAAATCGGGGTTGTAACTTGGATTGTGCAAACTCCGGGACCAGGGTCATCAGCTTAAAATATTGTTTACCATCAAGCAAGTTTTTACTTTGCGGTACAACATCGGTCACTAAAGAAAAAAGTTCTCCTTCACCATCAGCTAAATTTCCGTAAAACTGCTGGTACTCTGCAGATAAAATGATCAGGTCATTGGCTTTGATATATTTTAAAGTATTGGAAAGCATATACTTTAAACCAATATTGATATGGATGCCTGTATTAATTGGATTGAAATGCAATGAATCTTTGATCCGTTTACTGTCCAAACCAAAACCCAAGTTAGAGCCGCCAACAAAAATAATCCTTGGGCCCGGGGTATTTTTCAACAATTCATTTTTATCAATTTGTGCGTAAAGCATATTTTGTTTACTCGACTTGGGTGGTAAAAAAACAGCCGCAATCAGCAAAATTACAATTGGAATAATCAGGATCAATGTTTTTTGGAAAAACTTTTTCACATTTTAAAATTGGAAATATATAAACTGACGTTGAGAGAACTCCCCAAAAACCACAATCAAAATCAAAAGGATATAATAGACAGCCCAGCGAACGTAAAAAGGTTTTTGCATGAGTTTTTGGACTAAGTTTATTTTGCTTTGGAGGTATTGTACGGTTTCCAAAAACAGGATGAGCAAGATACACAAGATCATTCCTTTATTGTTTAAGCCGTAATCCTGGATCAGATGTTGATGGTTTTTGATGAGGTCAGGAATGCCGGTAAAAATGTGCCCGGCGATATAAAAAGCTGATTGTACCGTATTGGCCCGAAAAAATATCCAGGCAAAAGCCACCAACAGAAACGTGGTAAGCGTGGGTAAAAAAGAAATTTTATCGATAAAAAGAGTATGGCTGATCTTCTCCCGAAAGTTTTTAGTCAGCAAGGCAAAGATTAAATAAAAGCCATGCAAGGCACCCCAAATAATAAAAGTCCAACTGGCTCCATGCCATAAACCGCTGATGAGAAATACAATAAACAGATTTAAATACCATCTTGGAATGCCCACCCGGTTGCCGCCCAAAGGAATATAAAGGTAATCGCGGAACCAGGAAGAGAGCGAAATATGCCAGCGCTGCCAAAATTCATTTAAGCTTTTGGCTTGGTAAGGTTTGTTGAAATTGGGCATCAGTTTAAAACCCATCACCCTGGCAATGCCGATGGCCATATCAGAATAGCCTGAAAAATCACAGTAAATCTGGAAAGCAAAAAAGATAGTTGCCAGGACCAGGCTTAAACTGTTGAAGCTTTGCGGATGGTTGTAAACAGAATCCACCACGATGGAAAGCCGGTCGGCAATAACTACTTTTTTAAACAATCCCCAAGCCGCCAGTTTTAATCCGCCCGTTACATTGGCATAATTAAAATCGTGTTTTTCCCTAAACTGGTACAAAATATTTTGTGGCCGTTCTATCGGCCCGGCCACTAATTGCGGATAAAACATCACATACAAAGCATAGATACCAAAATGTTTTTCGGCCGGGTGGTTGCCACGGTACACTTCGATGGTATAACTCATGGCCTGAAAAGTATGGAACGATAAACCAATAGGCAAAAGGATGGATAAATAGGGCAGCGGATTGTTCCGGTTGAAACTATGGAATAAAAAAGTTAAATTGAAATTGATGAAATTGAAGTATTTAAAAAAAACCAAGACGCCGATATTTGCTACCAGGCTCAGTATTAAAAATAGTTTTCGTTGTCTTCCTTTTGCCTTTTCGATTTCAATTCCGGCAAAATAATCGATCACAATTGTAAACCCAAGTATCAGGATATAAACGGGCACAAAAGACATGTAAAAATAACAGCTTGCCAATAAAAGCAACAGCCATCTTTTGTGATACGGAAATATAAAATACAAGGAAGTAACGACAATGAAAAAAATTAAAAAGGGGTAAGAATTAAAAAGCATAGTTGAACATTAGGTTTTAGTCCTTAAAAGAAGTAACAATATAACCCACCAATTCTTTGAGATAGCCGTTCCAACCGACGAGGGTTTCTCCGGACGGAATAAAATCATCCGCAGAAATGCTTCTTTTGGCCGAAGAATAATTGCAAGGATGGGAGATAACATTTAAGCCGGCTTTTTTGCAAATCAGCAAAGCCCGGCGCATGTGGAAAGCAGAAGTAATGAGCAAATAAGGCGGCGGCAAATGCTTAGATTGTAAAATAGCTTTTGAAAACTGGATGTTTTCTATCGTGTTGCGCGAGCGTTTTTCAAATAGCAAGGTGCTGTCCGGAAAATGAAAAGGTTTTATTTCCGAATGGATCCAATTGCTCTCTATAAATCCGTCGGGCATTAAACTTGCATTGCCGCCGGTGAAAAGCAAGTGAGATACATGGCCGGTTTCTTTTAGTTCGATGGCTTGGATATAGCGGTCTGCCGCACCGTTAAAATAGCCATTTCCAGCCTCGTCACTGGAAACATATCCACCCAAAATCAAGGCACAACTATAGCTTTTGGTGTCTTTTAACTGAGCTGGTGCAATATCCCAAAAGTTGGTAAAATGGTTTAACAAAAAGCTGTTTGAAAAAATAAATAACAAAACCAAGGCAGCTATAAAAGTGCGGCGTTGGTATTTTCGGTTTTTGATAAAACAGATTGCAAGCAGCAGCGTGATGATCCAGCAAAACGGGGAAAGAAAATAGATCAGTAATTTGGAAAGGATAAAAAACATGCAGCGTTTTACGAATCTTTTTTAAATTGTCTTCACTTAAATCCGAAAATACATTTTTATTTTGAGAAGCAGTCAACGCAGAAATATTTTATAAATCAGGCTTGAACCATAAAGCTTTGCCGCTTACCTTTACGCCCGATGATGCTTCGGCGTATAGTTTCCCTTTTGCTGCTGGTGGCAGTGATCTCGGCAAATTTTAGCCGGCTGTTCGTATATGCCGGTTTCGGGATCAACCAAAAATACATTGCCGCAAGTTTGTGCGAAAACCGCAGCAAGCCCTGGCTGCATTGCAACGGCAAATGTTACCTGATGAAAAAGGTGAAGCAGGCCGAAGAAAAGGAGAAAAGCGAAGAACGCCAGACGCAAAAAAGCCTTTTTCAGGATAGTTTTTTGTTAGCTTCAACCAAATTAAAGTTTCATACTTTGCTGTTGCAAATTATTGTAACACCTTATCATGATACCTTTCAAACGCCAAACCCCGGTGCAATTTTCCATCCTCCACAGGCAGCATAATCAAAATTTAAGACTTTGTTTTTTGTTCGATTTTTATTGAATGAAATTACTGCGTTTGCTGGTCTTCAGCTATGCTTTGTTTAGGGTTTTCTCTGTTGTTGCTTTGAGTTTGGATGCTTCTTTTATGGCATAAAACCTGTCCATACGAAAAAAATGATCTTTTTTGCTTTTCTACTGATGACAGTTTCTGCTTGTGATCAAAGTGGCCAGCAAGCTCAAAACAAAACGACAGATACAATTTCTACCGATAAAAACAGTATTCGTTATACTTGTCCGACGCACCCGGAAATCGTCAAAAGCAAACCAGGAGCTTGTCCGAAATGCGGCATGTACCTGGTTGAAAAACAATCAAACTAAAATTAAAACCATGAAAAATAAATCAATAATTTTTGCTTTGCTGCTGATTTTTACTTCATGCAAAGACTCCAAAAAAGAAGAAAAAGCTTTGGAAAGCCAAGTGATGGATTTGCACGAAAAGGTGATGGGCCAAGGCGAAACAGCCATGCAAAACAAAATGAAACTGGATACTTTGATCCTGAAAAAAGATAGTATAAAAGAAGTATATCCAAGTTTAGATACTTCCGTAGAAAATAAAACGATTCGCGATTTAAGCAGCCAAATAATTAAAATGGATGATCAAATGAGCGATTGGATGCACCAATACAACCCGGATTTCAGCGGGAAACCGCACGAAGAGATCATGCAATATTTAAATCAGCAAAAAAAGATCGTTACGCAAATCAATGCACAGTATAATTCCGTTATCCAGGCATCAAACCAATATTTGTTAAAATATAAAAAGAAATGAAAAAACTGATCTGGCCGATTGTGGCTTTGCTGGCTTTGGCCTCCTGCAATAATAAAGTTAAAGAAACCAAGCTGCCTATTTATGGAAACCGGCAGCCGGTTACGAAAACCGTTAATGGCAAACAAGTTACGGATACCGTTTATGCCACCATTCCGCCGTTTAGTTTTATGGACCAAAACCGGGAAACCATTACTGAAAAAAACATGGACGGGAAGATTTATGTAGCCGATTTTTTCTTTACTTCCTGCCCGTCTATTTGCCCGGTCATGCAGCGGAATATGCTTTCGGTTGCTAAAGCTTACCAGGGAAAACAGGATTTCAAATTGGTTTCTTTTACGATCGATCCGCGGCACGACACGATCCCGGTTTTAAAAGAATATGCGGAAAAACTGGGCGCAAAAGCCAATCAATGGTATTTTTTACTGGGGAAAAAGGAAGACGTTTACCAGTTGGCCGAAAAGAATTATTTGGTTTCGGTGTCGGAAGATAATCGTGCGCCGGGCGGTTACGTGCACCAGGGTTGGTTGGTTTTGGTAGATAAAAAAGGCAGGGTGCGCGGCGCTTATGACGGAACAGATAAGAAGCAGGTTGACCAGTTGATCGTAGATGTGAAAGTGCTGATGGACGAAGAAAACCCGAAAGCATGAAACTGGTTTCGGTTTGTTTTGCAATTTGTGCCTTGCTGTTTTTATCGGTGTTTTTTTCCTGCCAGAGTGAATCTGAAATTGAATACAAGCGTTATTATACGATCGGAAAAAGTGTTTATCAAAACCAATGTCAAAACTGCCATGCCGAAAACGGCGAAGGTTTGGGTGGATTGATTCCAAGTTTGCAAAAGGCAGATTACCTCAGCAAAAATAAAAGTAAACTGGCTTGCATGGTGCAAAATGGTTTGCAAGGTTTGATTGTGGTTAATGGAAAATTCTACAATGGTAAAATGCCTGCGCAAACCCAATTGGCACCGATTGAAATTGCAGAAGTTATCACTTATATCACCAATTCTTTTGGGAATAACCAGGGTGTTTATGGTTTGGAAAAGGTGAGTTTGGATTTGGAGAATTGCAATTAAACTTTCTATAATACTGTTTTTACTGGCTAAAATTTGCGTTTTGTCATTTCGACCGAAGGGAGAAATCTTCTTTCAACTAAACCAATAGCTCATTTGAAGAAGATGCTTCTTGCATCGGAATGACAACATTGCAGCACAGATTATTTAAATCAAGCTTTACACCTTTGCCAGCCTGAATATCTTTTTCGCTTTGTTCTATCCTTGCAACCATTGCAGGCGACGACATGATATATTCAGTTTCATCCATTTCCTGTTCAAAGTTAATTTGTATTGCTTCCAAAACTGCTTTTTCCTGTGCTTCCGATCTAAGGTGTACTACCAATGTGCTCATAATCAAATTTAGTATTTTTAGGTTGATAAAAGAAGTATGATTGTGATGCTTCTTTTATCGACCTAAAACCCGCAACCGAAAAAATGATAACTTTATTGTGTCAAATGGAGTTGCAAACCCCGACCAGTAGAATTGGTTGCAGAACTGCCGCCTTTGAGTGTGGTTGTTTTGACGTTGAAAAAGTAGGGGTAAAAGAAGTATTGGGATGAAAAAGATTTGTGTTTTTAAGGATTACAAATCCTTGGCTCAAAAGATCGTGATTGCAAATCCCAACCAGCGGGATTTGTACCAGGTGCATCAGGATGCTACTTTGCTGCCCATTACCATCCAGTCCCCCTGATTATACGGTTGATGGCATAACCGTTCCTGCGGTAAATGCTTCCGCTTCACGAGACAGCAGCGGCGCGGTGCATATCTCTTTTGTAAACTTGGATGCCACCAAAAAGATCACCATCAATACAACTTTGCAGGATGTGGAGTACAAAACGGTACAAGGTCGAATGGTTACTTCGCTCCGGTTTAATGATTATAACTCTTTTGAGCAGCCTGGTAAAATTAAGGTTGCTGCTTTTAACGGTGCGCGGAAACAAGGCGACCGGTTGGTTGCAGAACTGCCGCCTTTGAGTGTGGTTGTTTTGACGTTGAAAAAGTAGGGATAAAAGAAGTATTGGGATGAAAACGGGAAATAAAATTTTATTGTTATTAGGATTGCAAATCCCAACCAGTGGGGTTAGGCTTTTTTTATGGTGGTAAAAGAAGTAGAAAACATCAGTTCTGGTTATTGTCTTTCTGATATTGCGATATGCAATCTAAAAAAAGTCTGTGAAATTTATCTATTTTACCCCACAAGTAAAAGACTGATAAAGTTGCTTCAGCAATTTTGTAGTCATCTATATCATTTTTTACTTTTTTGAAAATTCGTGGATTTTTGTCCTTATGGAAAGCAGCATTATGTCGGATGTCGCCAAGCATCTTTAAAAACTCTTCACTAATTAGGCTAAACATATCTGAAATAGTATCAAACTCATACAGAAAACGGTCAGAGTATGGCATATTTGCCATTTTCTTTCTAAACTTTTTACTTAAAAAATAACGGCTATCATCCAAGAATTCATAGAGCGTTCCTGCTATAATTCTTACAATCATATTCCTGTTACTTTTCTTAGAATCTGCTAGCATACTTACTAAATCAATTAGATCTAAGATAGCATACTTGTAAAACAGAATGCTATCCCATACCATTGAACTAGCATCACTTCCGTGCAAATCAACTAAAACTTGGTGTCCTATTTCCAGAGAATTTATATCAGACAAAATTAAAGGGACTAATTTTTTATAAGTTCTATAGAATTTTTTTCCCTCTCTTCTTAGCCGTCTTGCTTCTAAATAATTCTTTAAAAATTTCAACATAATTAACAAATGTAAACATCTGTCCTTTATTAAACCCCAGTTGCCCGGCAACTTTACGCCACGCGACGCGATATCCAAACCTCGTTTAGTGGCAACCGCGATTATACGTCCGAGCTTGCTCCTTTGAGCTAAGGATTTTTAATCCTGTTGGACTGTTAATCTTTCTAATTATAATCTTTTAATCCACAAAAAAAGGTTGATAAAAGAAGCATTGAATTTAAAATCAATACTTCTTTTATCAACCTAAAACCTCATACCTCAAATACTATTGTATCAAATGGATAACCCCGGTTCTACTTGGTGCGCTGCCACGGTAGCTCATGCCTTCCCAGTCGCCGCCGTTCAGGTATTTGGCTTCAACCTGCCAAACATACACGCCTTGCGGTGCCGCTGCGCCACCCATCATACCGTCCCAGCCTTCGGCCGGTTCGCCACGGGCAGTTAGTTTTGTGGATTCCCAAATTACTTGTCCCCATTTGTTAAATACGCGCATCCGCCAGGTTTTAATGCCCGAACCTTTTACTTTAAAAGTCCGCAGTTCCTCAAATTTACTGCCCGGCATAAAGGCATTCGGCACAAAAAGCTGTCCCGGAACACCGGTAATTTGTACGGTATGCATGATAGAATCGGCACAGCCCTGCAAGCTGTAAACCACTAATTTCACTTTGTACAACCCTGTGTCCCGGTAGGTATGTTCCGGGTTTTGCTTGCCGGAATTGCTGCCGTCGCCAAAGCTCCACTTCCACAAAATCGGTGTGTTTGTACTTTTATCTGCAAAAGAAAAACTGTAATGCGGATAAACGATCACACTGTCTGGCCTCGCCATAAACGCTGCTTTCGGCGGGATATTCACTTTGATATAGTTTTTCAGCACCATTGTGTCCGGGCAGTTCAGCAGGTTTCTGGCAATTAAACTGATGGTAAAAGGCGTGTTCCGGGCCGTAAAAATATGTGTTGGATTGGCTGCGGAGGAAGTGCTGCCATCCCCAAAATCCCAAACGTAGGTATTGTTGCCGGCAGTTTTGTTGGTAAAGTTGACCGTCAGTTGCGTACAACCGGTTTGCACATCCGAAGTAAAGTTGGTGAGCGGCTGCGGATAAACCGTGATGGCCTGGTAAACAGAAGTATCCGAACAGCCGTTGGTTGCGGTCATTTTTACGTTGAAAATGCCGTCTTTCAGGAAAGTGTGGTTCACTACTTCCGGTGCGTTCAGAGACGATAAAGTTGTGCCGTCGCCAAAATCATAAGTAAAATAAGTGCCGCCCTTGGTGTTGTTGTGAAACTGGACTGTCCAAGGCGCGCAACCAGCTTTCTGATCGCCGTTAACTACCAATTGCGGCAAAACCGTGTTGGGCGAGATACGGATATTGTATTGCGTTACGCTGGTGCCGCATTCGTTTTGGGCAGTCATTTTAACGGTAAAAACTTTGTTGGCCAAAGCTGTATAAGTGTGGTTTACGGCTTGGTTATCAGTAGTAACCAAGGTTTGGCCATCCCCGAAATCATAGGTGTACGTGTTGTTGGTTCCGGGAGAAGTATTGTTGAAGTTGACCGTCAGCGGAGAGCAGCCAATCGTTTTGTCCGGCGTGAAAATGGAAGTCGGTTTTGGCCGGACCGTTACGGTAGAAGTGGCCGTGCGGATGCCGCAGGCTGTCAAAGCTTTCAGCATAACGGTATAAGTGGTGTCTTTGCCGTCAGGGCGCGGCAGGAACGTAACCGGGTTTGGATTGGCTAAAGTAGAAGTGCTTCCGTTGCCGAAATTCCAGGTATAAGTGGCAGCGTTTTGCGGAGCGGAAGTATTGCTGAAATTTACTGTCAGCGGGCCGCAGCCTTTGGTCTGGTTCTGTGTGAAACCGGCTGTTACTTCTTTTATCGTAGAAAAAGTATGGGTAAAAGAAGCATCGAGACAACCGTACTTGCTGGTCGCCACCAGTTTAATTACCACGTGCGCATCATCAGCCTGAATGGTATAACCGGGGAAAGCAAAGCCGCTGCCGATGAACACGCCATCTGCATACCAGGTATAGGTATTGTTGCCGGCCGCTGCCGTTGCCTTGATGTTTTGCGCGTTGATCACAAATGGGATACAACCCAGATCGCTGGTATAAGTGTAGGTTGCAGTTGCCAGCGGGTTCACCATAATATTAATGACATTGCTGATGCTTTGCTGCGGCCCGGTACATAAAGCCGAGGTAACAACCCGGCGGAAAACAGTCGTAACAGTTAAGTTATTTACCTGATAATCCACTGTGCTGGCACCCTGGATATTTGTCCAGGTGGCACCGTTATCGGTACTGCTTTGCCATTGGTAGAGATAGCGGCTGTCGGCACCGGCAGGCGTACTTCCGGTCAGTAGTTTTGGTGCGTTGTTGTAGCAAACTTCCTGATCGCTGGCCACGGTATTATTGCTGATCGGCTGTTGTACGGTGATGAAAACCGGCTGGCTGCTGCTGCTGCAAGGGCCGGAATTCACGATCCTTCTCACATAAATACTTTGTGTCCCGGTGAAGGAAAAATCAGCATTGCTTTGGCCGCTCACCGCAGTCCAGGTAATGTTATCGGCACTGCTTTCCCAGCTATAAACGAAGCTTCCGGTCCCGCCGGTTGGCTGCTGGCCGGTTACGGTGATGGTTTGTCCGTAGCAAACTGCAGGATTGGCGTAACTGATGGTATTGGTGAGGCTGTTCAAATCATTAATAACCACTTCATCCGCAGAAGAATTACAATTTCCCGGACTGGTGATCGTCCATCGGAACGTATAATTCTGCCCGGCTTGCAAACCGTTTACTGTTGTATTGTATTTGGAGGCATCTTCAAAACCAATGCCCAACTGGCCGGAAGTCAACGTCCATTTTCCGGTAGAAGGGGCAGGGTCATTTCCTTTAAAAGTATAGTTATTGGTACTGCAGATTTGCTCGTCCAGGCCGGCATGAGCCGGAATAGGTTGCGGCAATACGGTAACTGTTGCATCTACTGTCGGGCCTTCGCAGCCGCCCGGACTAACTGGTGTGATGTGGTAAACAATTGTTGCAGCAGTAGTCAGATCGGAACTCAGGATATCATCAATCCGCGTAGCAATTACCGGATATTGGTTGTTCATGCCATAAATTCCCTTTACAGGATCAAAAGTCCATTTCAGTAAAACGCCCGGCGTATTGGTGGTAAAAGTGATGCCAGTCGGGTTTCCGCTGCAAATTTGATTGCCGCTATTAGTGATGATGACACGTGGGATTGGCGTAACGGTAACCGTTAAAGTAAAAGGTATGCCAGGGCAATTGTTGTTGATCGGGGTGATGATATAAGTAACCGTTCCGTTGTTGTTCGGATCGTTGTTAATTAAAGGATCATGTATATCGCCAGAACCAATTGGCGTATTACCGCTGATGGAAGCTGATGCAGAAGAAACCCAGGTAAAAGAAGTATTAGTTTGTTGCGCCGTTGGATGATAGCTGAAAGTTGTTCCGGTACAGATGATCCTGCTGGCATCGCTGGTAACGGTGTTGGTATTTTGAGGTTTTACGTTGATGATGACCGCATTGCTGCTGTTTTGCTGCGTGCCGTTGCAAAGTGCCGTACTCACAACCCTGCGGAATTGTGTGGTAACTGTGAGGGCAGTAGGTTGATAATCTATACCATTTGCGCTGGTAATGCTGAGCCAGTTTCCACCGTTATTGGTGCTGCTTTGCCATTGGTAAAGGTAGTTGCCATCGCCGCCGGTAGGTGTGCTTCCGCTTAAAACAGTAGGTGTGGTGTTGTAACAGATCAGTTGATCAGTTCTGATCGTGTTGGCTGCCAATTGAGGTTGTACCACAATCTGCACGGCATTACTGGTTGTAACACAAGGGCCGGAAGTTACAATCCTGTGGAAATAAGTGGTTGCAGTTAAAGTAACGGAAAGGTTTTGTCCGGTTTGCCCTGGGAGGATTGTCCAGTTGGTGATGCCATCGGCACTGCTTTGCCAGCTATACAAATAACTAAAATTGCCGCCTGTTGGCTGGTCGCCGGTAACGGTAACCGCCTGCCCGAAGCAAATAGTTTGGTTGGCAGGACTGATGGTATTCGTTAAATCTGCAAAGTCGTTGATCACCACATCCGCATAATTTATAGCACACTGGGAAGCACCGGTAATCGTCCAACGGAAAACATAATTTTGGCCAGGCTGTAATCCCCTTACTGTGGTGTTATATTGGTTAGCATTATCAAAAGCCACACCAGTTTGCGGGGAAACAATCGACCAGTTGCCCGAAGAATTTCCCGGGTCATTCCCTCTTAACGGATAGCTGGTTGTACTGCAAGTTTGGTCGTCCGGTCCTGCATTTGCAACTACTGGTAAAGGCTGCACGGTAATGGTAACGGTTGCAGGCGCACCTTCGCAACCGTTAGCGCTAACCGGCGTAATGGTATAAGTTACCGTACCCGATGCAGTTGCCGAAGCATTGTTTAAAACATCATTGATTCCGGTAGCACTAACCGGGTTAGGCTGATTGGTGCTTCCGGAAATCCCGGTAGAAGCAGTGCTTGTCCATTTAAAAGTGGTACCGTTTAAGTTAGATGAAAAAATAATATCTGCAGGTTGTCCGCTACAAATGGTATTGCTTGGCCGGTTAAGCGTGATTCCCGGCAATGGCGTAACGGTTATGGTTAAAGTAAAAGGTATGCCCGGACAATTATTGTTGATTGGTGTGATGGTATAAGTAACCGTACCGTTATTATTCAAATCAGAATTAACAAGCGCATCGCTGATATCGCCAGTTCCGCTTGCCGTATTACCGCTTACCATACCTGATGCTGAAGAAACCCAGGTAAAAGAAGTATTGGCATCCCGCGCGGTAATATGGTAACTCAAAGTTGTCCCCGTGCAAATTGTGCGGCTGGCATCACTTGTAACAATGTTGGTATTGCGCGGCGTTACGGTAACAGTTACCGCATTGCTGGTGCTTTGCTGGCCATTAGTACACAAGGCCGTAGTTACAATCCTCTGGAATTTTGTGGTAACGGTTAAAGTGGTTGGCTGATAGTTGATACTATTGGCACTGGCAATGCTTTGCCAGGTTGCACCATTGTCCTCACTTTTTTGCCATTGGTAAAAATAGTTGCCATCCGCACCGCCCGGCGTGCTGCCGCTTAGCAATGCAGGCGTATTGTTATAGCAAATTAATTGATCGGCAGAAATGGTATTGGCATTGATAGCTTGTTGTACCACCACATGAACAGGCTGACTGATACTGGAGCAAGGCGTTGAATTAACTGTCCTTCTCACATAAATACTTTGCGTCCCGGTAAAAGAGTAGTCCGGGCTGTTCTGGCCGTTAATGGTTGTCCAGTTGGTGCTGCCATCGGCACTGCTTTCCCAACTGTAAACGTAGGTTCCGGTGCCGCCGGTTGACTGGTCGCCGGTTACGGTAACTGTTTGTCCGTAACAAACTGCAGGTGCTGTAAAGCTGATAGTATTGTTTAAGGGCGAAAGGTTGTTGATGGATACTTCATCATAGGTAGCATTACAAGGTGCAGCACCAGTGATCGTCCAGCGGAAAGTATAAATATTGCCCGCCTGTAAACTATTTACTACCGTATTGTACTGGTTAGCGTTGGCAAAAGTTGCGCCTGCCGGGCCAGACATCAAAGTCCAAGTACCAGTAGATATTCCTGGATCATTACCGTTTAAAGTATAATTTGGCAAAGCACAAATGGCGTCATCAGCACCGGCATTGGCCACTACCGGCAAAGGCAGCACATTGATGGTAACCGTAACAGGGGCGCCTTCGCATTTGGTAGGGGCGGGGCCGACAGGCGTAATGGCATAAGTAACCGAACCTGTAGTAGTGGCCGAAGCATTGTACAAACCATCCGTAATGCCGGTCGTATTTATGGCAGTTTGGTTGGTATTGCCGGAAATACCGTTTGAAGCTGTGCTCGTCCATTTAAAAGTAGTCCCGGAAATATTGGAAGAAAGGCCAATGTTGATCTGTTGACCGCTACAAACGGTAGTTGCAGTTGGGCTAACCGTAACAATCGGGCGCGGCCGTACCGTAACGGTAAAGCTGTAAGAAGTACCCGGACAGCTAATATTATTATTGGTATTAATTGGTGTAATGGTGTAAGTTACTGTTCCGTTGCTGGTTGCATTAGAATTAGTCAGTACATCATTAATATCTCCGGAACCGCTTGCTGTATTTCCGCTAATACTTCCGCTGGTTACGGTAGAAGTCCATGTAAACGTACTTCCGGCAACTTGTGCCGTTGGATGATAGTTAAAGTTATCTCCCGTACAAATAATTTGATTTGAAGCATTGGTAATGGAGTTACGCGGATTGATCGTAATAATCACTTCATCCCAAAGCTGATCACAAGGCGAAGGATAACCCGTTATTGCCGTTAAAGTTAACCTGACCTGACCGGCATCAACCTCAGCAGAAGTAGGCGTATAGGTAGCGTTTAAAGAAGTTCTCCCCGGAGAAAATGTTCCGTTTCCGCCAACCCATTGGTAGCTCTGTGGTTGAGGGTTGGAGATTGTACCAGCCAGTTGCACAACATCCGCAGGGCAAATGGTTTGGTCTGGCCCGGCATTTACGGTAGGCGATTGCAAAAAGGTAATCTGCTGGGTATCACTGTTCGTACCGCAATTATTGGTTTGTGTAGCAGTAATGGTATAAGTTGCAAAATCTGTAAATAATATCTGCGGATATTTTGAGCTGGCGTTGGTTCCATTCTGGTAACTATAATTACCCCCCGTTACCGTCCAGCTATAAGTATTAGCTTGGTCAGTTGTTGTTCCGGTGAAAAGTGTTTGTGTGGCACCGGCATTATTGGCAAAAGTAAGCGTTTGGTTAGTGCCGCAGTAATCTTTATTGGGCGATAAAGAAACCGTTGGGGCCGTATTTACGGTAATGGTTTGAGAGGTACTTACCGCCCCACAAGTTTCGGTACTAATAGATAAAGTGATCGTATAAATCCCCGGTGTAGAAAACTGGATATGTGGCTGTGTGCTTTTTGAAGTAGTTCCACCGACAAAAACAGTAGCTCCAGGACCCGTTACACTCCAATTATAAACATTATTTTCAGGGATATTGCTACAGCTTTGATCAGTGATCGAATGATCTGTAGGTACAACAATATCACTGCTGCAAATGGTGGTGGCAGCTAAAGTAAATTGAGGTTGTGGTTTATTAAGAATGCAAATGGTAGTAGTTACATCAGAAGCACTACAAACACTACCACTTTGGGATTGTAACTGCAACTTGATCACGTGTGTGCCAGACGTGGTAAAAGTATAGGTAAACGAAGTGCTGCCCGGTTGATTTACCGCAATAAGAGCCCCGTCAATATACCAGGAATACTTAGCGTTGTTGTTTATACAATTTGAACTGGAAGCGTCCTGCCCTGGATCTGATGTGTTGTTAAAAGTAACCGGCTGATTTAAGCAGGCACTTCTGGGGCTGGTGAAACTGTTCGTTGGGGGGCGAACAACTTTAGCATAACTGGTAATTGGCGAGCCAACCTGACCGCAAAATGGGCTTCCAACCCGGATATTTACCTGAAAACTGTTGGTCTGGTTGCCTGCGCTGCTGCCGCATGAACTTTGGGTGTAAGCATGTGTCAACCGTCCGTTCAGGTTAATTATTTCGCACAAAGAATAAATGCCCTGCTGAGAGCCGTCACCCCAGTCCACAATATATAAATTGCCCGGATAATTATACTCGATACCATTTGGCGAAGTATAATCAACGGTGTAGCTCAATTGCCCTTGCCCTCCCGTTAAACAAACCGTGTTGGTACCGGTCGTACCAAAACTTGTATTTAATTTGTTGTTGATCAATTGATAAGCTTTTGTGCCTTCATTGCCGTTATTGGTTGCCTTTACCAAGATCGTATAATTGGCATTGTTGGCACTAAAAGAAGTACTTGGGTTCAAGGTAAACGTACCTTCATTAGTTTTGCTGACTTCATTACGAAAATTTGCAGTTACACTGGAGCCGGAAGTAGAAGTATTGATAAAAGAATAATTAGAACTATTGCCGGAACAATCCCCGAAAACCTGTGGATTATCACTATTGATGCTAGATCCGTCTATCGCTGCCTGAATAGCGGTTCCTGCAGCAATATTGATAGTGGCGGTTGAGGAAGTAGCTACAGGATCAGTTGATTTAATAGCCAGGTTATAACTACCGAGCGCTAAACCTGCTGGTATCGTTCCGTTTACAAAAGCTGCGTAAAAGCTGGTGTATGTGCCTATCAGTGTATTGGGCGTACCCCCGGGAACAGATGAAATATACAGGTTAAAAACATTGCTGTGATTGATGCAGCCGCTAGCGGTATTGATATTAAACGGAACCGCAATGCTCGAACCCGGCGCATAAGGCCCGGCATCCACCGTACCAAGCGTTAAAGTTTGTGCTTTTGCAAGGGTTGAACTAAGCGTAAGGAACGCAATTACAAATAGTCCTTTTTGCAGAATATAGTAAAATTGCTTCATACCTTCGCCGGCTTTAAAAAGTTCAAACAAGGTTGTACGTGTTTTACTAAGGCAAGTTTCGGTGATAATTTCCCCCAGTTACAAACAAGTCAACCTAAAACTGCATTCCGGTTTTAGGGTGATAAAAACAGTATATCTTATTCACAATCAGAAATTTATGTAATTGGAAAAATTGTTGCAGATAAGTTCCGGGATCAGCTTCAGCCTAAAAAAATAATTAACTCAAAGCTGATATTGTTAAGGCTGCTGCATCGGTAGAAATTGAACAAAACTGGCAACAGAGCAAAACATTGTGCAACTTAGCGTTGAAGTATTTTCAACATTAAAAACCGCAATAGCTAAAACCTAATTCAAACCAAATGAAGGAATTTGTAAAAAAAATTTGCTGCTTGGCTTTGCTGCTTTCCTGTTTTTTTCGGGTGGCCGCGCAAGCTGTAAAACCTGTTTCTATCGATGTCAACTTTAATAAAGAAACCGGACCGATGAAACCCGTTTATGCCTGGTTTGGCAATGATGAGCCGAATTATGCCTACATTAAAGACGGGCAGAAATTACTTTCGGAACTGGCAGCTTTAAGTCCGGTCCCGGTTTATTTACGCACACACAATTTGTTGACTTCCGGCGACGGAACGCCGGCGTTAAAATGGGGTTCAACCAATATTTATACGGAAGATAAAAACGGTAAACCGGTTTATAGTTGGACAATTGTTGACCGCATTTTTGATGCTTATATCAAACGCGGTATGAAACCGCTTGCCCAAATTGGTTTTATGCCTGAAGCTTTGTCCACGCATCCCGAACCTTACCGGCATTACTGGCAGCCCGGCCACCCTTATAAAGAAATTATCACCGGCTGGGCTTATCCGCCAAAAGATTACCAGAAATGGGACGAGCTGGTTTACCAATGGGTAAAACATTGTGTAAAAAGATACGGGCAAAAAGAAGTAGAAAGCTGGTATTGGGAAGTTTGGAACGAACCCAACGGAGATTACTGGAAAGGTACCGTTCCGGAGTTTTATAAGCTTTACGATTATGCCGCTGATGGCTTAAAACGCGCGCTGCCAACTGCCAAAATTGGCGGACCGGATGTAGCAGGCACAGGCGGGGCAGGCGGAAGCAGGTTTTTACGCGGATTTATACAACATTGTATTTCGGACACCAACTTTGTAACCGGCAAAATCGGATCGCCGCTGGATGTGGTTTTGTTCCATGCCAAGGGTTCGCCAAGAATTGTTAACGGAGCGGTTAGGATGAACATGAGTACACAACTGCGCGATATTGAAACCGGGTTTAAAATTGTAAAGTCTTATCCTCAAACTAAAAATTTGCCGGTCATTATTGGCGAATCTGACCCGGAAGGCTGCGCAGCTTGCGGCATGCAAACGAACCCGGAAAACGCTTATCGCAACGGCACTATGTTTTCCAGTTATACCGCTGCTTCTTTTGCCAGGGAATATTTGTTGGCCGATCAATACGAGGTAAATTTTAAAGGGGCCGTTTCCTGGTCGTTTGAGTTTGAAGGTCAGCCCTGGTTTGCCGGTTTCCGCGATCTGGCCACCAATGGTGTGGACAAACCGGTTTTAAATGTTTTCCGGATGTTTGGGAAGATGAAGGGAAACCGGGCTGCAGTAACCGGCACCCAATTTTACCCGGTAAAAACAGTATTGGATTCGAGTGTCCGGAATCAAACCGATATTGGCGGACTGGCTACAAAGGCTGAAAATACAGCCGCCGTAATGGTTTGGAATTATCATGACGATGACCGCCTTGATGCTGCAACGCCGGTTAACCTCAACTTAAATGGCTTGCCTGCAAAAACAGTTCAGGTGACGCGGTTTTTGATCGATCAAAACCATAGCAATTCTTACAACCTATGGAAAAAAATGGGATCGCCGCAAAAACCAACAGTAGCACAAATTGCACAATTAGAAAAAGCCGGAATGCTGCAAACGGCGGTCAATACGGAAACTTTATCAACCAAAACCGGAACCCTGAAACTAAAAATTTTGCTGGAACGACAAGGCGTAGAATTAGTGAAATTGGATTGGAAATAAAAAAAGCATCAAATAAGAGCTTGTTTAAATTTTATTCAAAATTTCCGATGCTTCTTTTACCACCTAAAAACCGTTAAACCCGTGTACTTCTTGTATCGGTTTAATACATGATAAAAAATTTATAGGGATAAAAGAAGTATCATAAAATTTATGATAGAAATTTAAACAAGTTCTATATCTATTAACTACCAAATAAAACCCAAACAAATTAAAGCATCAGCTTCTACATTAAATTTTAAACTTTTACAAATAATATTTGGCTATGCCTGATGTTATAACGTTTAAAGGTATATTTGCTTTTATTAAATATTAATAGTAATAACATTATGAAAACAAATATTATCAATATCGGTAACAGCCAGGGAATAATCCTTCCTGCATTGCTTTTACGTCAGTTAAACTTATCTTTCAAATCTACTGTTCAGGTTGAAATTCAGGATGGGAACCTCATTATCAAACCAGATCCACGCCAAGGATGGGCAGAAGCAGCAAAGCAAATGAATGCAGCAGCAGATGATGGACTTTTATTGGGGGATTTTCCAAATGAGTTCGACAAAGAAGAATGGACATGGTAAAGGACATACAGCAATATGAAGTTTATTGGATTTCATTAGATCCAAACCAAGGGAGTGAAATGGCTAAAAACCGGCCTTGCGTAGTGGTAAGCCCTAATGAAATGAACCAATTTCTTCGTACCCTGATTATTGTTCCAATAACTTCTACTATTAAAAACTATCCCTGGCGTATAATGTGTATGGTTGCTGGCCGGAAAGGTTCAATAGCTACCGATCAAATAAAAGTTGTTGACAAGGTTCGTGTTGGTTCTAAAATAGGAAATCTCTCTGTTGAGGAAATCACAGCTATAAAGGATGTTATACAGAAAATGCTGATTGATTAGTTTCTTTTAAGATAATAAGTCTGTTTCATTAAATTTTACCCTATAAAAGAAGTATTTTATCTATATTGAAAAATGGAATTTGGAAAAGTTGCCTTGCAGGAATTACCTTCTGTTGATTTTACTTTGCCTTCCGATCCGGCTTTTACAACAGATACATTAAACAATAGTAAACCGAAGCAAGAATTACAGGTACATGTGGGTTGCGTTACCTGGGGAACTAAAGATTGGGTAGGAGAGGTTTATCCACCGGGAACTAAAGAAAGCAAGTTTTGGGAAGCTTATGCCAAACAGTTTGATTGTATGGAACTGAACGCTACTTTTTACCAGGTTTACAACGCAGAAACGATTGCCAAATGGAAAGAAAGGGTAGCTGCAAACCCCGGTTTTTTGTTTTGCCCGAAGTTTCCAAAGCAAATCAGTCATGTATCCTCTTTAAAAGCTGCGTATGAATTAACAACTACCTTTTACGAAGGTGTTTTAGCTTTTGGCGGGAAATTAGGTCCGTTATTTTTACAATTAAGCGAGTATTTCGGCCCCGAACGTTTTACGGAATTGGAATCCTATTTAAAGCAATTGCCAAAGGAGGTGCAGGTTTTTGTGGAGTTACGGCATGAGCGATGGTTTTCGGACAAGCAATGGCAGGAAAAGATTTTCTCCATGTTCCGAAGTTTAAATATTGGTGCCGTCATTACAGACGCAGCAGGCAGGAGGGATGCGGTGCATATGCACTTGCCAACACGGTCTGTTTTTATCCGTTTTGTTGGCAATCACGCACATCCAACAAATTTCCAACGTGCGGATGATTGGGTGGAACGGATTAAAAGCTGGCAGCAGCAGGGCTTGGAATATTTATTTTTGTTTGTGCATTTGCAGCAAACGGTTGCTGAACCTAAACTGGCAGATTACTTCATCCAGCGGCTCAATCTGGAACTGGGTTTGCAATTGAAAAGGCCGCAGTTTATAGAGAAACCGTTGCAATTGTTTTAGCCATATTTTCTGGCATGTTATCCTTAAATTAAGTTTTGCCCAATATTAAACCATGAACGATCGATCAATCAAACAGCAACTATCAGAACTGCTGCAAAAAAGCAATGCCCACATTAATCTGGAGGAAGTATTAAATCAGATAAATGAAAAAAACAGAGGTGTTAAATTACCTCATCTGCCTTACACCATTTGGCAATTGGTAGATCACATCCGCATCACTCAGCAGGATATTCTGGATTTTTCGGAAAACCGAAATTACAAGTCTTTGAAATGGCCGGAAGGTTATTGGCCTAAAGAAACTGCACCGGCAAGCGAGCAGGAATGGGAAAATTCGTTGCAGGAAATCCGAAAAAGCTTAGCTGGTTTTACAGCTTTGATTACGGATGGACAACAGGATTTGCTGAAACCTTTTGACTATGGGGACGGCCAGGATTTATTGAGGGAAGCGATATTGATCATAGACCACCTAAGTTATCATACCGGCCAAATCGTTTTAATTTTAAGGTTGTTGGATAGCTGGGAAGGCTGATTTGGACTTGAATTTTGTCCGGTTTTAGCTCCCTCTCCCCTGGAGAGGGCCGGGGTGAGGCTTTAAAAACGTCTGCGGTGAGGCTTTAACAAAAAGAGCAATGCCAAAATCAGACATTGCTCTTTTTACACCTATAATTCTTATATAAACTGATACTTTTAAAAATTATATAAACTGATCCTAATAAAAAATCAATTTATAATTTAGTCATCCATTTTCTTTCGGTCAGGATGTTCTCCGCCTTCTTCTATTTCCGGCGGATTGGAAATTTCTTCACTCGGCTGGTTCAAAGCAGAATTTCCTAACCCCAAACTGTGGTGTTCGCTGTCGCTGGCATCTCTGTTGTTCTTTTGTTCCAGCTCAGTAGTCCCAAAATTTTGTCCGCCCATCGGTTCGCCTTCCATTCCTTTGGCACCAGCCTCGTGGACGGTTTTTTCATTTCCGATCCAGGTTTTGGTCAATTCTTGTTCTGTCGGGTCATCGCTGTTGGCGTTAAAACCCTCTTCGTCGTCCAGGTCATCTTCTCCAACACTATCATCGAAATCCTCATCATCGTCTTTGTTGTCCTCAATTACATCTGCTCTTTTATCTGCTTCTTCCGGCAAATCGTTGGTCGGGCTCATGGTTGTGGTGCCGTGGTCGCCATGTTCAATGTCATCGTTATTTGCTACGTCAGCTTCCGTAGTCGGCTCGTTGCTGTAACTTCCTCCGTCCCAAACTACTTTGTTTTGATTTTGGTTAGGATTATTTTTCAAATCATCCGACTGATCATTTAAAAGTTGGTTCTCGTGTTGGCTCATAAAAATAGATTTAAAGTTATGTTTGGGAAGAACGCATCAGCCTTAAAGTTGTTTCTGATAAATGCACGATAAAAGAAGCATCAACCCAAAAAATGAGACGAAGTTTTCATTGATAAATTTTCATTGCAGTACGTTCCACCAATCCTTTCGGCAGCAGCCAGGCCATGAATATGCCTGCCTTGTTTATCGTTCCGGCAATCACTTCCGGTTTTTTGCGGAACATGGCTTTTACCGCAATTTTCGCCACTGCTTCCGGTGTCATATTTACCTGTTGGGCAGCCTTTAATCCTTTGGGCCCAAGCTGCGCCCGGACAACAAAATCGGTATCAGTGGCGCCCGGGGAAACACAGGTGACGGAAACAGTAGTAGTTCTTAGTTCCTGATGCAAACCGCGGCTGAAGCTTAGCAAAAAAGCTTTGGTAGCGGCATACAACGACAGGCCCGGAACAGATTGATAAGCCGCCGAGCTGGCCGTGTTCAAAATATAAGCTTTAGGTTGCGATAAAAGCTGTGGTAAAAACAGTTGCGTCAATGCAACCGGAACCATCGTATTCAGCTGCAGCATGTTCAGGTTTTCTTCAAGCGTATACTTGTCAAATTTTCCGCTTAAACCGTAGCCGGCATTATTTACTAAAATATTTATGCTGAAGTTCTCTTTCCGGCACCAGTCAAAAACCTGTTGTGCCGCGTTTTCTGCAGATAAATCTAGGGCAAGATATGCTGTTTTTATGTCATATTTTTTGCCAAGTTCGTCAGCCAGATGTTGCAGATTTTCGGCAGAGCGGGCAACTAATAACACATCTGTTTTGCGTGAAGCAAGTTCTATTGCGATAGCTTTGCCAATACCTTTGCTGGCACCGGTAATTAATGCGTAAGCCATTTTGTATAAAATTAAAAATGGCTGGTTTTGAGCCAGCCCTCCGTATAAAAATCAAAAATTAAAACTTCACTTTAGAAATAAAATGATGGTAAAAAGGTGTTTTGCTTTTTTCATGTTTCAGGATACATTTACCGGTAATGATCGGGATATACATCACGCGGCGTTTGCTTTTCAGCCCGGTATAAGGCGATTGCTGTACGCGGTGCCAAAGCCTGCCATCATGAATGGTAAGGTCGCCGGCAGTTATGTCCAATCCGGTTTCCTGCGGATCAGGCTGATTATCGACAAAGTATTTCTTTGCAAAAAGTAGTTTTAAGATCCCTTGTTTGTGGGTGCCGGTGAGAAACCGCAGGCCGCCGTTTTCTGCCGGGCAATCATCCAGATGGATCCCGACGTTCAGCATGGGCATAATTCGTTGGCCAAGGAAAATATCCCGCGGGCTATCGGTATGCCAGCCCATTTGCGAAAAACTGCTGTCGGGCGTCCTGATATATTGATTGACTACAAGGCCGTCTTTTTCATTCTCGCCAATGCGGCCCTCGTAAGGTGCTACCAGTTCCGGCAAAGCCTGAAAGCGTGGATCCTGCAAAAATTCGTGTAAAACATGGTTGTGCAAAGAGGAAAAGCAAAGGCGCTGGATAATTTTCTGGTCGTTTTCATCTTTGCCAAACTTCAAAGGTGTCCCGTTTACTTTTTCACGGCCTTCGGAAATCCAGGTTTGCTGCAAGGTATTGATCTCTTTCAAAAGGTCTTCAACCGTGTTTTTATTAATGAAATTCCTGAAAACGATTACCCCGTTTTTATCAAAAAAACTTAATTGTTCTGGGGTTAGTTTTTCTCCAAGTGTAAAATCCGGACATGCAAGTTTTATCATTTTGTTCTTATTGGATATAATTAAAAACCTGAACTGCTATTTCACGGGAATTTTTGTTTGCCGATAAGATAAGCCGGGTTAATTAAAGATTTCAAATCTACTTAATTTTGGTTTATTGTGTTAAATCTTAATTTCCATCGTGTTATTTTTACATTCATCTTTGAAATAAGACAGGTAAAAACAGCTTCAATAGTCCGTAATTTTTTTCGACAGCATATAAAGCAAGTAGGTGAAGAACGGTGCCGCCACAACATCTATTGTATAATGAGCGTGTTGAACCAGTAATAAAACCGCTATGGCAACGGTGGAAAACAGTGCATATGCCTTGTCGTACTTATTTTTCAAACACAAAAAAATAAGGAACATGGTGGCCGTGTGGCCGGAATAAAATAAATCTTTGGTGATGAGTTGGTTGCCATAAAAAAGATTGATAATGGGATCGTGCAGGCTGATGAGGCCTTTTGGCAGGTTGAGCGGGACCAAACTGATGCTGATGATCCGGGTAACGGCCAGCAGCAGATACGTCCAGCCGAAAACGATCAGAAAGCGCGGTTCCTGTACGGCGCGCCAGAAAGCCAGGATGACCATGCTCCACAAAATGCAGAAAACCGGCATCGAAACATCATGCTGCGGCATAAAATTCAGGAGCCAGTCGTTCAGTTCGATGCCATTTCTGTGTTGGATATGGTTAAAAAAGAACGGGTTGATCAACAATACCAGCAGCAGCGTAAACAGCACAGTAAAAAGTCTTCTTCTAAATGCTGAGAGCTTCCATTCTGCTGTCCATTTTTGCTTGTAGGAAGTAGCTGTCAAATTCAGGTGGTCGGTTTCCATTCAGGCGGTAAACTTATAGTGTTTTTTATCAGCGGTGCAAGTGTAAATTTCCCCTGTAAACCATCGTTTACGATATTCCGCTGACACAGGTTTTATTCAATTAACCGAAGCAAAATCAAAATTTATGCCGATGCTTCTTTTACCGGTATATTATTGGTGTTGTAATTTGATTTAGATTTTCTTCAATAAAAAGGATGAAGCAGTTGCGCCAGGTCAGTTCTTACTCCTTCTCCCCCGCAGCAGGCCGGGGTGAGGCTTTCATCTCAAATAAATCCGCGTCTTCTAAAAACGGAAACAACCGCCTGTTTTTGGCCAGTTCTTCTGCGGAAATAGAAAATGTATAAACATCTTCCTCGTCCCGTTTATAATAAACCACATTGCCGCCGGGACCGATGCAGGAAGAATCGCCGGAATGATAAACCTCGTTGCCATCATAACCCACTCGGTTCACGGCAATTACATAAGCCTGGTTTTCTACTGCCCGCGCCGGTATCAATGTGCGCCAGTGCAAGGCGCGTTTTTCGGGCCAGTTGGCTACCACAATCAGCAGGTCATAAACACCATCCAGGTTTCTCATCCAAACCGGAAAACGCAGGTCGTAACAGATCATCGGGCAAATTTTCCAGCCTTTCAGTTCTACGATCAGCCTTTCCGTTCCGGCTGTAAATTTTTCATGCTCTTTTCCCATTGCAAACAAATGCCGCTTGTCATACTTTGAAAAAGAACCGTCCGGCAGCATCCAGATCAAGCGGTTGTAGCAATTGCCATTTTCGCCGATCATGAGGCTGCCCGTTACCACACATTTATATTTTTGGGCAATTTGCGCCATCCAGGCCATCGTTTTACCGTTCATAGGTTCGGCCAAAGCCGTGTTCATGGTAAAACCAGTGTTGAACATCTCCGGCAGAATAATCAGTTCCGTATTTTCGCGGATACCGGAAGACAGGCGCAGCGCAATATTTTTCAGGTTCTGATCTACGTTCTCCCAAAATAAATATCCCTGAAAAACAGTAATTTTTAAATTTTCCATAATTTTCATCCCATATTTAGGCAAATATTTAAGAGGATCATACTTTAGACAATTGTTCAACGGCTTTCTCCAGCGTTTCTTGCTTTTTGGCGAAACAAAACCTCAGGATCCCAAAATCTGTTTTTTTAGAATAAAAAGCAGAATTAGGTACGGCAGCTACGCCAACTTCGCTGATGAGCCGTTTGGCAAAAAATAAATCGTTTTCTTCGGAAATATCACTGTAATCGATAGATTGAAAATAAGAACCGGCGCAGGGCAGCAGTTTCAAACGCGAGCTTTTTAGGCCGGCGCGGAAATAATCCCGTTTCTGCTGATAAAATCCCGACAGGCCGAGGTATGCTTCTTTTATCAGCATAAAATCGGCAAGCGCGTGTTGCATTGGCGTGTTCACCGAAAAAGCATTGAACTGGTGTATCTTTCTAAACTCGTTCATCAGCCAGGCCGGGGCCATGCAATAACCCACTTTCCAGCCGGTGATATGAAAAAGCTTGCCAAAAGAAGCAACGATCAGGCTGCGTTCGGCCAGTTCCGGGTAGCGCGCCATGCTGCGGTGCTGTTGTCCGTCGAAAATAATATGCTCGTAAACCTCATCACTCAAAATCAAAATATCGGTATTGTGCGTGAGGGTGATCAGCTCGCGGATATCTTCCTCCTGCAAAATTGTACCTGTAGGGTTATGCGGGGAATTCAGGATGATCATTTTGGTACGGGAAGAAATCAGCCGCCGCACCATGTTCCAGTTGATGCGGTAATTAGGCGGTTCCAGTTCCATGCGTTTCACCACGCCGCCCATCAGTTGGATGGCGGGCGCATAGCAATCATAAGCCGGTTCAAAAATAATCACTTCATCATTTGGGTGCACAGTTGCACAAATAGCGGTAAAAATAGCCTGTGTGCCGCCAGCCGTGATCGTAATTTCGTTTTCCGGGTGATAAACAGCACCATACAATGCTTCGGTTTTGGCACAAATAGCTTCCCTTAAAGATAAAAGGCCGGGCATAGGCGCGTACTGGTTATGGCCTTTCTGCATGGCTTTGTTCACCAGTTCCACCAGTTCCGGCGAACAGTCAAAATCAGGAAAGCCCTGGGATAAATTGATGGCGCCGGCTTGCTGGGCCAGGGAAGACATGACAGAAAAAATGGTCGTACCAGTTTGGGGAAGTTTGGATTGAAAAGAAATCATCGATGCTAAAATAATTATTTTAGTGTTACCGCAACAATAAACGGGTAAGTTTTGCTGCCTGCTTTTTAAACTGCTTGTTTTGCAGAGGTTCTGCCACCTTTAATTTATTTGATTGCACCGCTTAACCTTAGAGCTTCAAATTCTGCAACCTATAGAATCTAAGCCCGCAATTTTGCTGAACATAAATTTTCCATACATCGTATAAAAAAAAAGGCCTTGCTCGCATTCTGAATGTTCGAACAGGCTTTTATCGGTCTGCGGATTGATAAAGATCATTTTATTATTCTATATTTTATGTAACAGGATAAATGACAGGAGGGAAATTTATGTCTGAAACTTACTTAAGCAATGAATCTCTCATCCTTAATGCATCTTTATCTAAACCAAAAGGATGGTTTAGATGAGAAGCTGGTTTCTGTTATTCTTGTTCATACTTATATTTGGGTTTGAAGGATTAGCACAAACATTTATTAATGTTGATTTAACTGCTGCCGCTGATATTACAAAAACCTATTCCGGAGCAAGAAGCGGAAGTTATTGTAATGATAATAATTGTATTGTTTTTAATATTACCCTAAACGCTAATTCTGACCTGTTAAATTTTAATGCCGATCAGTTAACTGGTGCAAGTTTTTACACAGTACGTGATGCAAACACTACAGATTGCGGCCCTTTAATCCCTATAGGAACCCCAGCCTGTATTAGTGGCTTAACCCATGTAATTATTTCTTTTTGTAAGCCCGGAGGCAATAGTGTTAATTATACGATCACAGCTTCGTCAACAGTAAAAGGCTCTGATCCAATTACTTTAAGGCAGGGTTGCACCGGAACGATAAGTGTTACCGGCTTAACTGCTTCCAATACCACTTGGACTTCAATTTATCCCGGTGCTACAGGAGCATATAATTCTTATTTAAGCTGTACTTCGGGTTGTACCAGTACTAATGTTACTCCCGGAGCCGGTGCTCCTGCATACATTGATTACCGGGTTAGCGGCACAACTTCCAATTGTGCGGCTTCCAGGTCTGCAATGGTACGTGTTTATACCGTACCACCATTGATTGTAAATATAAATCCAAACAGTGCTGTTATTTGTAACGGAAATCCTGTTACCTTATCTGCAACGGTTACAGGCGGTAATCCGGCTTACACTTATTCCTGGATGAAAGATGGCCAATCGATCTCGCAAACTACTTCTTCGATTACTGTTTCTGCTGTTGGTACTTATGCCGTTACTGTTGCAGATAATACGGCCAATTGTTCGCCTGTTACGCAAACTGCAACGGTAACAGCGGCAACTACACCCACTGCACCGACAGCACCAGGAACGTCAATATGTAAAAACACAACTGCTACACTAACAGCCACTGCCCCAGGCGGCACTTACAATTGGTATGATGCCAACGGAAGTTTTCAAGCTACAGGTGCTACTTTTACCACACCTGCTTTAACAGCAAACACCACTTATTATGTTGATGCAACCTCTGCGGCAGGTTGTACTAGTTCCCGAATTACAGTTCTCGTAACCGTTAATGATATACCAGCTGCACCGACAGCACCAGGAACGTCAATATGTAAAAACACAACTGCTACACTAACAGCCACTGCCCCAGGCGGCACTTATAACTGGTATGATGCCAACGGAAGTTTTCAGGCTACTGGTGCTATTTTTACCACACCTACTTTATCATCAAACACTTCTTATTATGTACAAACCACAGTAAATAATTGCACCAGTCCCCGAACTGCCGTCCTGGTCAGTGTTAATCCGACACCAACTATTACCAGCCTGGCAAATGCTTCTATTTGTAACAATACGCGGCAAAGCTATGCGATTACAAGTGATGTAAGCGGTGCAACATTTAGCTGGAGCAGGGCAACTGCGCCGGGAATTAGTAATGCAGCAGTAAGCGGACAAACAAGCAGCAACATTACTGAAAGCTTGGTTAATACAACTTCAGCTCCGATTGCTGTTACTTATAGAATTATTCCTCAGGCCAATGCTTGTATAGGTCAAACTTTTACTTATACAGTAACTGTTAACTCAACATTATCTATCACCAGTTTAGCAAGCGCTATAACGTGTAATAACATGGCCCCTAATTATACTATTACCAGCAATGTAAGCGGTGCTAACTTTAGTTGGAGCAGGGCAGCAGTGAGCGGAATTAGCAATACAGCAGTTTCAGGGCAAACAAGCAACACGATAACAGAAGCTTTAAATAATGTAACAGCTTCAAACATTTCAGTTACTTATGTAATCGTTCCTAATTCTAACGGCTGTACAGGAAACCCTTTTAACTATCGGGTTATGGTTAGCCCAACACCTGTTATTACCAGTGCAGTAAACGGAGTTGTTTGTAATAATGAAGCTCAAAGCTATAGCATTACCAGTAATATAAGCGGCACAACCTTTAGCTGGAGCAGAGCGGAAGTAGCAGGTATTAGTAATACAGCTGTTAATGATCAAAACAGTAGCACGATTACAGAAACATTAATAAATACTACATCTGATCCGATTGCGGTAGCTTATACAATCATTCCAGAAGCAAATGGTTGTACGAGTACGCCTTTTACTTACACTGTAACCGTTAACCCAACACCTGGCGTTACCAGTGCTGCAAATGGTGTTGTTTGTAACAGTGCAGCTCAGCGTTATTCTATTCAAAGTAATGTAAGCGGCGCTACTTTTACCTGGAGCAGAGCGGCAATAACAGGTATCAGCAATACAGCAGTAAGCGGACAAATCAGCAATTCCATTACTGAAGCTTTAATAAATACTACATCTGATCCTATTGCTGTTGTTTACTCCATTGTCCCTACAGCAAATGGTTGTACCGGTGCTCCTTTTACCTATACTGTTACCGTTAACCCAACACCTGCCGTTACCAGTGATGCAAATGGTGTTGTTTGTAACAGTGCAGCGCAGCGTTATTCTATTCAAAGTAATGTAAGCGGCGCTACTTTTACCTGGAGCAGAGCGGCAACTACAGGAATCAGCAATGCAGCAGTTAGCAGACAAACAAGCAGTTCCATTACAGAAACATTAATAAATACTACATCTGATCCTATTGCTGTTGTTTACTCCATTGTCCCTACAGCAAATGGTTGTACCGGTACTCCTTTTACCTATACTGTTACGGTTAACCCAACGCCTGCCGTTACCAGTGATGCAAATGGTGTTGTTTGTAACAGTGCAGCGCAGAGTTATTCTATTCAAAGTAATGTAAGCGGCGCGACTTTTACCTGGAGCAGAGCGGCAACTGCAGGTATCAGCAATGCAGCAGTTAGCAGACAAACAAGCAGTTCCATTACTGAAGCTTTAATAAATACTACATCTGATCCTATTGCTGTTGTTTACTCCATTGTCCCTACAGCAAATGGTTGTACCGGTGCTCCTTTTACCTATACTGTTACGGTTAACCCAACGCCTGTCGTTACCAGTGATGCAAATGGTGTTATTTGTAACAGTGTAGCGCAGCGTTATTCTATTCAAAGTAATGTAAGCGGCGCGACTTTTACCTGGAGCAGAGCGGCAATAACAGGTATCAGCAATACAGCAGTAAGCGGACAAATCAGCAATTCCATTACTGAAGCTTTAATAAATACTACATCCGATCCTATTGCTGTTGCCTATACCATTATCCCTGCAGCAAATGGTTGTACCGGTACTCCTTTTACCTATACTGTTACCGTTAACCCAACGCCTGTACTTAGCAACAATTCTTTAAATCAAATAGTTTGTTCTGAAGGAACCTCTACTCCTGTAACACTTACATCTATTGTTAGCGGAACTACTTTTACCTGGACAGTAACTGCAACAACAGGTATAACCGGTTTTACCACAAGTGGCAATACTAATATCATTCCTGCTCAAACACTTTTTAACACTGGCTTAACAGCTGGCACTATTACCTATACCATTAAACCTTTTTATAACGGTTGTGAAGGTACACCCGGCACTTATACCATCACCGTTAACCCTAAACCTACAGTTACAAGTGCTACAAGTGATGTTATTTGTAACCAGATAGCACAAAATTATAGTATCACCAGTAATATTAGCGGAGCGACTTTTAACTGGAGCAGGGTTGCAACTGCAGGAATTAGTAATGCAGCTGTTAACAATCAAACCAGCAATTCCATTACTGAAATTCTGGTTAATACTACATCTGCTCCAATTGCTGTTGCTTATAGCATTATTGCCCAAGCAGATAATTGTAGCAGTACTCCTTTTACCTATACTATTACGGTTAATCCAACACCTGCTGTTACTAGTGCTGCAAGTGGTGTTATCTGTAGTGGAACTAATCAATCCTATGATATAATTAGTAATGTAAACGGTACGAATTTTACCTGGAGCAGGAATGTAGTACCAGGAATTAGCAATCCTGCGGTTAGCAATCAAACAAGCAACACAATTACGGAAGCTTTAATTAATACCACATCAGCTCCTATTGCTGTTGCTTATACAATTCTTCCGCAAATGGACGGTTGTATTGGACAACAATTTCAATATGAAGTAATGGTTAATCCAACCCCAGCAATTACAAGTGCAACAAGTGTTACAATCTGTAATAAAACTCCTCAAAACTATATTATTACCAGTAATTTAAACGGCACGACTTTTAGCTGGAGCAGGGCAACGCTATCAGGTATTGGTAATCCAGCTGTTAGCAATCAAACCAGCAATACAATTTCAGAAACTTTAGTTAATACCACATCAACTCCTATTGAAGTAACTTATACAATTATTCCTGAAGCAAATGGTTGTATAGGTTCAGTCTTTAACTATACCGTTACCGTTATTCCGCCAACAGATCCATCGTTTAATTATCCATCCAATACTTTTTGTAAAACCGGTACTAATCCCATGCCTGCTATAGCAAGTTCTTCCGGTGGAACGTTTAGCGCCTCACCAGCCGGGCTTGTATTTGCAGATAATCATACAGGTGAAATTAATTTAAGTGCAAGCGCAACTGCCTCTTACACCATCACTTTTACCACCAATACAACCTGCGTTTACAGTAGCAACGCAACTATTACGATTACTCCCGGCCCGGATGCTACTTTTAGTTATAACGGGCCTTATTGTCAGAAACAACCTAATCCGCTTCCGAATTTTTCTCCCGGAAGTAGCGCTGGTGTTTTTAGTTCGACAGATGCCGGGCTGGTATTTACAAATACAAGTACAGGCGAAATTGATTTGCTGCAAAGTTTACCAGGAACATACACGGTTAGAAACGATATTGCAGCAGTAAACGGCTGTGCTGCTACTTTTGCCACTGCTACGGTTACGATTAATCCTTTGCCGATAGTAAATGCCGGTGCCGATCAAATAATATGTGCTGGTCAAACAGTTCCTTTAAGCGGTTCTACAGGAGGAGGTGCAAGCAGCGCATTATGGTCTGGAGGAACAGGAACTTTTTCTGATGCTTCCTCTCTCCATACAATTTATACGCCCGGGCCTGGTGAAACAAATGCAACACTTTATTTAACCACCAATGATCCTACCGGCCCTTGTGGTTCAGTTGTGGATGAAATGAAAATTATCATTAACCCAACACCTGTAATTACCAGTGCAACAACTGCTACAAGTTGCAACCAAATGGCGCAAAACTATACCATTACCGGCAATGTAAGCGGTGCGGCCTTTAGCTGGAGCAGGCAAGCAGTACAAGGCATTAGCAATGCAGGAGTTAGCGGGCAAACCAGTAATACAATAGCAGAAACGTTAGACAATACAACATCAGCACCAATTGCGGTAACTTATACGATTATACCTGAAGCAAACAATTGTACAGGTACGGCTTTTACATACACCGTAACAGTTAACCCAACGCCAACTGTTACCAGTGCATCAAATGCAACCACCTGTAACCAAACTTCACAAGATTATACCATTACAAGCGATGTTACAGGGACTACTTTTAGTTGGAGTAGGCAAACAACGGCAGGAATTAGTAATGCTGCGGTTAGCGGGCAAACGAGTAACAAGATTACAGAAACCTTAGTTAACACCACATCGGCACCTACTGCTGCGATTTATACAATTATTCCTGAAGCTAATGGCTGTCCAGGTACTCATTTTCAATATGAAGTTACGGTAAATCCAACGCCAACTGTTACCAGTGCAGCAAGTGCTGCTATTTGTAACCAAACTCTACAGAATTATACAATTACAAGCGACGTTATTGGGGCTACTTTTAGCTGGAGCAGAGCTACAGTGGCAGGCATTAGTAATGCAGCGGTTAGTAATCAAACCAGTAATTCGATAAATGAAACCCTTGTTAATACCACATCAGCGCCAATTGTAGTTACTTATACAATTATTCCTGCAGCAAACAGTTGTACAGGTACTCCATTTCAATATCAAGTTACAGTTAATCCAACAGCAACTATTACCAGTGCAGCCAATGCTACCATCTGTAACCAAACCCCACAAAACTATACGATTACAAGTGATGTAATTGGTGCGGGTTTTAGCTGGAGCAGGCCGGCTATAGCGGGCATCAGTAATACTGCGGTTAGCAATCAAACCAGTAGTGCAATAACAGAAACTTTAGTTAATACAACATCAGCTCCAATAGCTGTTAATTATACCATTGTTCCTGTAATAAATGGTTGCAACGGCACTCCTTTTCAGTACGAGGTAACCGTAAAACCTACACCTACGCTTAGCAATACTTCTTTTAACCAGGTAATTTGTTCGGAAGGAAGTTCTGTTCCGGTAACGCTTACCGCTAATGTAAGCGGAGCTACTTTTACCTGGACAGCAACTGCAACCGCAGGAATTACCGGTTTTACCTCAAATGGTAACACTAATCTCATTCCTGCTCAAACGCTTTTTACCTCAGCTTTATCAGCCGGCACAGTTACTTATACGGTTAAACCTTTTTATAACGGTTGCGAAGGGGTAAACAGCACTTATACCATAACGGTTAACCCTAAGCCTGCCACGCCTTTAGTTAGTAGTAACTCGTCTGTTTGTAACGGGACAAGTTTAATGCTGACAACGCCTGCTGTTGCAAGTGCAATTTATACCTGGACAGGCCCTAACGGTTTTACCTCTAACCTGCAAAACCCCGAAATAGCTAATGCAAGTGCTGCTGCACAGGGAACTTATTCTTTAACTATTACCGTAAATAGCTGTACCGGTAATGCAGGTACAACAACAGTAACGGTAAATCCAACGCCGCCAACTCCTGTTGCTGGCAGCAACGGGCCAATTTGTGCAGGTGAAACACTTAACCTTACAGCAAGTAATATTCCAGGGGCCACTTATAGCTGGACTGGTCCAAACGGCTTTACTTCGTCTGTTCAAAATCCGGTTATTAATAACGCCCAAGTTACATCATCAGGCACTTATACTGTAAAAGCTACTGTAAACGGTTGCATCAGCACTGCCGGAACAATTGCTGTTGTGGTTAATGCTATACCTCCGGCTCCAACCGTAAGCAGTAACAGTCCGGTTTGTGCTACAACTAACTTGAACTTAACTGCTGCAAGTATTGCTGGGGCAAATTACAACTGGACAGGGCCAAACGGTTTTACTTCTACCTTACAAAACCCGGTTATTTCATCAGCAACACCGGCAAATTCCGGTACTTATTACGTTACTACCGTTTCCGCTGATGGATGTACCAGCCCTGCTTCTTCAATAACTGTATTGGTAAACCCACTGCCAGCAGAACCGGTTCTGACCAGCAATTCGCCTGTTTGCAGCGGTAATTCAATTGTACTTACCTGCACTGCTTATCCGGGAGTTGTTTACCAATGGACCGGGCCGAATAGCTTTACTTCTAACCGGCAAAACCCGGTAATTGATAACGCTGAAACGGTAAACCAGGGCCGATATACCGTTGTGATAACTACGCCCGGCTGCACGGTTACCAATACTGCTTTTATCGATATAAAAGTAAATCAAACACCGGCAGTGCCTGTAGCAAGCAGCAATAGCCCGGTTTGTGCCGGACAGACTTTAAAACTTTCTGCAACAACTGTTGCCGGTGCCATTTATAATTGGAGCGGCCCTAACGGTTTTATCTCTCATCTGCAAAACCCAGAAATTGCTGATGTTAATTTGGAACAGGGAGACAAGTATTTTGTAACGGTAACCGTAAACGGATGTACCAGTGCAATAGCCAGTACAACAGTTATCGTTGATAAACCATCTGTTGTTGTGGCCGGCAATGCTCAGACCGTATGTGCCAATAATCCTGCTGTGGCACTTTCCGGAAGTATTAACGGCAGCACCGGCATTTGGAGTACCACTGGCAGTGGCACTTTTACAACAGGAAATACCAATTTAAAAGGAACTTATGTTCCATCGGCTGCTGATGTTGCAAGTGGCAGCGTTACGTTAACACTCAGGGCTACCAATACATCCCCATGTGCTATCGCTTCCGCATCATTTAAATTAACCATTATACCAGTGCCTGTTGTCTTTGCAGGTAACGACCAGGACGTTTGTATAAACGATCAGGTTACCTTAAACGGTAAAATTACAAATAGTAATGGCAGCGTTTGGTCGAGTTCGGGTACGGGCATTTTCAGCCCGTCTAATACCAGTTTAAATGCTCTTTATATACCAAATGAAAAGGACAAGGCCGAAGGAATCGTTACCCTGACCTTAACTGCTACCGGAAATGGGAATTGTACAATTGTTTCCGATCAGATGAAAATCCGCATCGTTCCTCCGCCAAAAGTAAATGCCGGGCAAGATATTTATGTGATGCAGGATGAACACATGGTTCTGCAACCTGCTGTTAGCGGTACCGATTTGAAATATAACTGGACACCTAATTTATACCTAAATAATCCTACGCTTAAAAATCCAACACTGACAGGAACTGAAGACATCACTTACACTTTAACCGTTACCGGATCTGCTGGCTGTGTAGCGCAAGACCAGGTTTTTGTAAAAGTGCTGAAACCTATAACCATCCCGAATACCTTTACCCCAAACAATGACGGGATAAATGATACCTGGGCAATAAAAGAGCTGTATAACTATCCGGACATCACCGTAAAAATCTTCAACCGCTACGGGATGCAGTTGTTCTACTCGCAAGGCTACGGCACGCCGTGGGACGGAACTTACAATGGCCAACCGCTGCCCGTGGGTACTTATTATTACATCATTGACCTTAAAACTTATAGCAAATTGCGCTCCGGGCCTGTTACAATCATTAGATAACGGGGAAGAACTTTTTTTGAAGTTGTGTTAAAACAAAAAGCAGGCTTTATTGATCTGAAAATCAATTGACGTTTCTCCATTTTTGCTGCAAAAGTTGATCATATAAATCCTTATGTTCTTATTTTAAAAAACAGCCATGCTTCTTTTAGCTCTATAAATTTGGTGCTTGTATCGTTATCTGAAAGCATAATGTTTTTTATGCGATAAAAGAAGCATGGAAAATAAGAAGGATAAAATTGAACAGGCCATAAGTAAAAGCAAACGGACTTTTTACTGTTACCAATCTTCTAAAAGATTTTTGCCGCTTTCATATTCTGATTACAGGATGTCAATGTAAATTGCAAGTAAACCTTATAACATTATATTGTGATCTTAAACACTTAGGCATATTAAACCGAAGAATTAAAGGTAGCATAAGTTAACTATTTGAAAAACATACCTTAAACCTCCCGTAACATAGCCCAGATAGCTTTGCCAAAATTATCAACCTAAGGTAAAGCAATGGACAAAAATTTTACGCTCAACATTAAAGGTATTGTACTACTGCCGCTTATCATACTTTTGACAGGTTTGAACGCCTTTGCACAAACCCAAAAAATAAAAGGCAAACTTTCAGACAACCAGGGTTTACCTCTGCCAGGGGCAAGTGTTTCTATAAAGGGGACAGGCGTTTTTACAAGCACAGATAAAAATGGCTTTTACCAGATCACAAGCCCTAAACCGCTCAGTCAAAACGACTACTTAGTTTTTACCTATATCGGCTTCACGACAGTAGAAGTAAAGTATAAAGGCGAATCAGAAATAAATGCAACGCTCAAAGCTACCGCAAATGTAATGAACGAAGTTGTCGTGACGGCTTTAGGCATCAAGCGCGAAGAAAAGTCATTGGGCTTTGCCACCCAAACCCTTAAAGAAAGCGCGGTAGAGGATGCTAAAACGAACAATTGGGTAAATTCACTTTCAGGGAAAGTGGCGGGTTTAAACATACAGGGAACCGGTTCAGGGCCTATGGGGTCTTCAAGGATCACTTTGCGAGGTGAAAATTCATTAAACCTGGACAATAACCAGGCACTGATCGTATTGGATGGCGTGCCGATAAACAACAAAATCACCGGTACGGGTTTTAAAGCCCATTTAGCCACAGATAGCCCGGTTGATTTTGGTTCGGATGTATCAGACATCAACCCGGACGATATCGCCAGTATCACCGTGTTGAAAGGACCGGGCGCAACAGCGCTTTACGGAAGCAGGGCGGCAGGGGGAGCTTTGATCATCACCACAAAAACGGGTGCAAGAAAAGAAAACGGATTGGGGATTACCTATAACCTAAACCTAAGCATTGACCAGGTAAACCGCTGGCCCGACTACCAGTATGAATATGGCGAAGGAAGGACAAGTGCGTATTATTCTTACGGAGACAGCCCCGACGGGATCAACACCAGTACCAGTGCATCAGCAGGAAGGGCCTGGGGGCCAAAATTTAACGGGCAGTCTTACTTTCAATACGATCCGAACACACCAGACAATAAAGCAACAGTACGCACGCCATGGGTAGCCAAGCCCGACTATATAAAAGGTTTTTTTCAAACCGGTTCTACGGTCACCAACAACCTGTCTATAGAAGGTGGAACGGACAATAGCTCGGCCAGGTTATCTGTCTCTCACTTAGCCAACACGTGGATCATTCCCAATACTGGCTTTCAGCGTACATCGGCTGCCTTATCTGTCAACCAAAAGGTAACTGATAAATTAAGGATCAGCGGAAAAGCTAATTACACCAACAAGAGCAGTGACAACCTTCCTTCGGCGGGCTATAACAATCAAACCCTGATGTATTTTTTAGCTATCGGGACTGCGCCCAATATTGATCACAACTGGTTTAAACCTTACTGGCAGCCCGGATTGACGGGCGTACAGCAGAAAAGCCCGTTCAACCCTGGTCCTGACAACCCTTACATTGATATTTATGAGGATTTGAACAAGATCAGCAAGAACGGCTTTATCGGAACTGTTTCTGCTAATTATGGGTTCAGCAAAAAGCTGGAGCTGATGCTGCGGACCAGTTTGGATATGTCCAACGAGTTTCGTTCTGAGCAACGCCCTTACAGCATCACCAAATACCCCAAGGGAAGTTACCGGGAGCAAAATGTATTCAGTTTTGAAGCAAACAATGATGTTTTGTTGACTTATAAGGATAAAATTGGCAGCAAATGGAATTATACCATAAATGCCGGTGCCAATGCCCGGGTTCAAACCTATAATTTCAACGGTGTTTATGCCGATCAATTAGCTCAGCCAGGCGTGTACGAGTTGTCCAATAGCCTTGACCCTGCAGTAGCCGATCCACTAAGAACAAAAAGAGCTGTCAACAGTGTTTATGCTGCCACACAATTGGCATATAAGGATGAAATATTTATTGATTTAACAGGACGTAATGACTGGAGCAGCACCCTGCCATATAAAAACAACTCCTTCTTTTACCCGTCTGTAAGTACAAGCTTTTCCTTGGGCGATATATTCACCCTGCCAAAACAAATTTCTTTTGCAAAGGTGCGTTTGTCATTTGCCCAGGTTGGCAACGATACCGGCCCTTATCAAACATCCAAATACTATGATAAAATTTACAGTAATACTTTTACGTCCTCAGCCGTACTTTTTAACCCAAACCTTAAGCCTGAAATTACAGCGAGTTTTGAAGCGGGGTTAGATTTAAGATTGTTTAACAATAGGTTATCAACAGATATAGCAGTTTACCGTAACAACAGCCGTAACCAGATACTGGCCATCCCGCTTGATCCTACATCCGGCTACTCCAATGCTTTGGTAAATGCCGGGTTGATCGAAAGTAATGGTGTAGAAGTTCAATTAAAAGGCACACCAATTTCTAAAGCAAAATTTAGATGGAACACCACGCTGAACTGGAGCAGGAACAGAAGTTACGTTAAAGAACTCACCAACGGTTTAACCAGTCAGGTGATTTACAGCCACGACGGCAATGTAAACATTGAAGCCAGGGTTGGCGGCAGGATGGGCGACCTTTACGGCAGAGGGTTTCAGCGCTCGCCTGACGGAAAGGTTATTTACAATTCTACCGGGCTTCCCGCTACTTTGAATCCGGTTACCAAAGTTTGGGGCAATGCTTTTCCCGATTGGAAGGCCGGGCTGCTAAATGAATTTACCATCAAAACCGTCCGGTTTAGTTTTCTGCTGGATTACCAGCATGGCGGCAGTCTTTTCTCGCAAACCAACCACAAATTGAACACACTTGGTAAAACAAAAGTTACACTGCCCGGCCGCGACAATGGCATTGTAGGCGATGGTGTAGTGCTTGGCACCGATGGGGTTTACAGGCCAAATACCGTCAATGTCTCTGCCAGCTCTTACTATGATAACTACTACGCGATAAACAATGCGGAAACCAATGTTTTTGATGCTACTTACTTAAAGCTGAGAGAGGCACGTGTAGAATTTAATTTACCGGTAAAGCTGCTTGCCAAGGCAGGGTTTAAACAAACCAGTATCGCTATTTATGGCCGTGATCTGTTCAACATCACTAAATTTCCGGGCTTTGATCCCGAAGGCGGGAACCTGAACAGCGGAACGTTGACACCGGGCGTGGAATTGGCGCAATTCCCTTCTGCACGCACAATAGGCCTTAACCTCACTTTTAAATTATAATCATACCTGAGATATGAAAAAAATATATTTATTGATCCTGCTGTTAAGCTGCTTATTCATTTCCTGTACCAAGAATTTTGAGGAGATCAACACCGATCCCAACCGCCCTAAAGAGGTAAACCCGGGTATCGTGCTTGGGCAAATGCAATACCGGATTGTTAGCAGCAGTATCAGTGCCGCAAGAGGTTTTACCCACGAACTGATGCAGGTTGACGCACCGCGCAGCAGCACCAGAGATGGTGTCCACCGGTATGTTATTATTCCCGGAACTGGTGTGTGGACCAGTTTTTATACTTACCTGGCCGATATAGATGTGATCATTTCCGGTGCCGACAGGCTGAACGAAAAAAATTATAAAGCGATTGGATTGGTTTATAAATGCTGGGCGTATTCCATTTTAACAGATGTTTACGGTGATATTCCTTATTCGGAAGCAACAAAAGCTGCAGAGGGAAACTTTCAGCCAAAGTTTGATGCCCAAAAAGATATTTACACACAAATCCTAAAAGATTTAACTACAGCTAATGATTTGTTTGATGACAGCAAAGCGCTTACTTACGGCGGTGATTATGTTTATCCTTCCAATACCTTGACAGGGGGGAAGAACATTGGCATACAACGCTGGAAGAAGTTTTGCAACACGCTAAAGCTGAGGTTGCTTTTGCGTTTGTCTAAACATGCTTCCGAGCTTAACGTGAACGACCAGATCAATGCTATCCTCGCAGATCCGGTCAAATATCCTGTATTTGCTTCTAATGCGGATGAAGGGATCTACAAATTTACTAACGTCTATCCCTATTTTAACCCTTATTTCACGGCCAGGCAATTAGACTGGAGGGACGGAACTTACTTTACGAAATTCTTTATTGATAAGCTAAACTTATGGAATGACCCGCGGCGTGCGGTTTGGGCTTTAACCGTGCCGGTAAACGGGCAAAATGTTTACCAAGGTATAGAAAGCGGTTATCCAACTACAACTGAATACGTGGTGGGCAAAAACTCCAGTTATACGGATGCACTTAAAACCTCGTCAACAATTGGTGTCATGATCACTTATGCGGAAGAAGAATTCATCAAAGCAGAGCTTGCTTTAAAAGGGTTTAACACGGGCAAAGCCGCCAAAACCCATTATGAAAACGGAATAACAGCATCCATGACGCAATGGGGCGTTACTTTACCGGCAGGTTATTTACAACAGGCAGGCGTAAGCTATAATGAATCGGCAAGTGCAGATGCCCGGCTGCAGCAAATCATGGGTCAAAAATATTATGCTTATTTCTTTAACGATTATCAGACTTGGTTTGAAAAAAGACGGACCGGCTACCCGGTGTTGCCAAGAGGTTCGGGCATATTGGCAGAAAACCAGTTCCCCAGCCGTATCCCTTATCCAACTTATTTGCAATCATTAAACCCGGCAAACCTGGCTGCTGCCGTAGCTGCCATGGGCGGTGACAACAGTAATGTTAAAGTTTGGTGGGATAAATAAAATAAAAGCATGTTCAAATGATGATGGACATATCTTTTTTAATGCTTCTTTTACCCTATAAAAAATAGTATAGTTCGTTAATTTCACTCTGCTACGTTTCTATGGTTTTAGAAAAGTCAGCTTTAGGTTTCCTCCTTTAAAGAATGTTAGGGGGATGACCTTTCATTTTTTATACTGTAAAAGAAGTATGCCATAAAAATACACGATGAAATAAGTTTAAACAAATCAGCAATACAAACACCAATTTTATAGTGCTAAAAGAAGCATGTAATCTTTCAAACAGAAGCCAATTCAAAAAGATCATTCAAAAACGATGTCAGAAAAATTAAAAGTAATGCTTTGTGCGCTTGCTGTACTCTTCATCACCAACGAAGCAAACGCGCAAAACCAAAACAAGCCGAAAGATTTAAAAACACTGATCGTTTTTTTTGATGGTTTAAGGCCGGATTATATTACACCGGAAGCTATGCCTAACCTATATGCTTTTTCTAAAAGGGGAGCTTACGGCAAACAGCACCACAGCGTGTTTCCAACGGTAACCCGTGTCAATTCATCGGCCTACTCAACGGGCGCTTATCCGGCAAAAACCGGCCTAATGGGCAATACGGTTTATTTCCCCGAAGTGGATAAAACAAAAGGCCTCAATACCGGTGATGCAGAAGATTTGAACCGCATCAACAAAGCTACCAACGGAAAACTGCTTACTGCCGTATCGCTTGGCGAGGTGTTGCAGGCAGCGGGCAAACGCATGATGGTGTTCAGCTCCGGTTCTACCGGGCAGGCGCTTTTGCAAAACCATACCGTTAGCGGCGGTGCAATTATCAATCCTTCCATGATCCTGCCCGAATCTTTTAAAGATTCGGTAGTAAGTGCTATCGGCCCAATCCCTCCGCACGAAAAACCAAATACGCCGCAGCACAAATGGGTAGCGGACGCATTGATCAAATTTGGCTTGGCCACCAATGGTCCTGCTGTAAGCGCTATCTGGTTTTCAGATCCTGACGGCACTGCGCATAGCGATGGCATAGGCTCGGCATCTGCGATGGAATCTATTAAGTCTGTAGATCATGAATTTGGCAGGATCCTGGATTCCATGAAAAGTAAAAATTTAGACCAAACTTATAATATCATCATTTCTACCGATCATGGCTTTGTAACACACGCGGGCAAGCAAAATGTGATGGGTTTTTTAATTGAAAAAGGTTTTAAAAAAGATAAATTATCAGAAGATGTAGTCGTGGCAGAAGGCGCTGTTTATGTGAAAGGACATGATCCGGAAACGATCAAAAAAATTGTTGCTGCTTTACAAGAACAGGAATTTATAGGTGCCATTTTTACAAAAGGCGCCAAAGCCGGCGACTTGAAAGGCTGGGTTGAGGGAACGCTTTCTTTTGAAGCCATCCACTGGAACCACCCAACCCGTTCGGCAGATATTTTAGTGGACAACAATTGGGACAACCGTAAAAACAAGTTCGGGTATGAAGGTACAAGCTTTTCTGGCGGCGTTGCAGGGCATGGCGGCTTTAGTCCTTATGAAGTACATATCGCCTTGATTGCCTCCGGGCCAAGTTTTAAAAAAGGTTTTGAAAGTAAACTGCCTACTTCCAATGTGGATATTACGCCTACTATATTGCATTTGCAAAACATCCCCATACCAAAGGAAATGGACGGAAGGGTTGTATATGAACTTTTAACCGAAAAAACACCGGCAACAGCTCCGTTAAAAGCTAAAGTAGAAACAGTCCAAACGGAAACCAATGAGCCATGGGGAAAATATAAGCTGATGCTCCAACGCTCTTTGTTAGGAAAATACATTTATACCGATTTTACAAAGACAACAAGGGTTATGACCAATGTAAAGAAATGAAGCTGTTCAGGATTTATTGATGTAAGATCAACATGCTTCTTTTACCACACAAAAATTGGTATCTCATCAGCTATGAACTGTCATCTATGAACAATTTAGAGATAGAAAAGCACAATGATTTTTATGTAATAAAAGAAGCATAGAAAATAAATCGAACAAAATTTAAACAGGCCCTAACAACTCCAATTGTAATCTATACCCACAGAGGTGATACGGGAATATTTATTTATAACTTACTAAACTGTGTACATCAATTCATAATATTCCCGGGCCAACCTGGTAGATTCAAAGGCAGGATCTATGTCTCCTGCTGCTTTTTTAAGGATGCTTGACCATTTGGCAGGGTCATCATAATAAGTAGGTAATACCTTACTTTCCAGCATTTCCATTAAATTCAAATTTTCTAACCTGTCCTTTTCTGCCTCTGAAAGCTGGGCGTCTGCAGGTTGAACCACAAAGCTGTTCTCGCCATCTTTCGCAAATTCCGGTACCCAACCGTCCGGCAATGACAGGTTAACCGTACCGTTCATGGCAGCCGTCATCCCGCTGGTTCCTGAGGCTTCATGATACATTCGGGGGGTGTTTAACCATACATCTGACCCTTTTTTTAAGGATGCAGACAATTCCAGCTCGTATCCGGTAAGTACTGCACAATTGGCAAAGGGTTTTGCCCTGGTGATGATCTGGTTAAACCTGTCAATACCAGAATTGTCTTCGGGATAAGGTTTTCCGGCCCAAATAATCTGGACAGGATATTGCATGTTGTTCACCAGCTTATTAAACCTCGCCCAGTCATACATAATCAGGTCTGCACGTTTATAACCGGCATACCGCCTTGCCCATACAATCGTTAGTATATCTTTGTTAAATAACTTTCCGCACTGGTTTGCTACAATTTTAAAAAGCTGCTTTTTAAGTTCTTTCTTTCGGATTACAATAGCTGAATCATTATTTTCGCTGATTGCTTTGCCCATAACAGCGTCCGTCCAGTAAGTTTTATTTTGTGCATTGGTAACCGAAGTAATTTCGCAAATGCCATTATTGCTGCCCCACATCTTTCGGGCTATTTCTCCATGTAACTTAGAAACACCATTGGCCTTGCGTGAAAATTTGAGTGCAGCCAGCGTATAATTAAAGTTATAGCCGTCTATGCCTAAAAGGGATTTCACCTCATGTTCCTGGAGATGATAAAAGAAGGACATTTCTTTTAGTAAACCGTAGCTGTGTTCTTCATTGCCTGCCATTTCGGGGGTATGGGTAGTAAATACTACCCGTTTTTTAACCTCTTCTAAGCTTTTAAATTTGGCGTACAGGTAAAAGTTGAGTGCTACCGCGTGTCCCTCGTTCATGTGATAAACGTTTGGAGTAAGGTTTAGGTTATCCAGCAGCATTGCTCCGCCTATTCCTAAAACAATACTTTGTGCGATACGTGTTGCCTCATTGGCATCGTATAAATGATGTGTAATTGAACGCGAAAGATTATCGTTCTCCGGTATGTCCGTACTTAATAAAAAAAGAGGGGCCGACCCAAAAGTTTCAGGTTTCAGCAGCCAGGCTTTTACGTGTACAGGCGAATCGTGAACGGGTACGGTAAAAACGAGGCCTGTATCCAGCAAAAAGGAATATTGTTTTTCAATAAAATCTGGTCTCATTAAAGCATTAACATCTCTTACCTGGTCATAGTAACCGTATTTCCATAATATCCCGATGCCCATCAGGTTCTGCTTCAATTCGTAAGCGCTCCTTAAATGAGAGCCGGCAAGAAAGCCTAAACCCCCGCTATAAATTTTTAACGATTGGTCAATAGCAAACTCCATGGAGAAGTAGGCGGCTAACAATGAATATTTAGGATCAGGTTCGTATCCGAAGACTTCTTTTTTAGTAATCATATCAATTAAAATTAGGTGTAAGTATTCAAAAAAATTTGACTAAGATCATCAGGAAAGGTGATCTATCTCATTATTTAACCACAAACAAACCAGGGGTTTTACTTTGTAAATATATTAAGCTTAAAATTGAAAAACATGAAAACTATACTTGTCCTAACTGATTTTTCATTTATAAATGTATCAATCGTTTTCTGATGCTTCTTTTATCGGGTAAAAATCATTGAGCTTTCTGTTTTACAAGATTTAAAAGCATATTTTACAGGGCTAAAAGAAGCGTTCTTTTTCAACATAAATTTCTCACCACTTGCTATACGGACATTTAAAATACATCTTTCTAATCCTGCTTTTAGGCGGATTTTCTTTTACCAGTTGCAGTCAGCAGCCTGTTAAAAAATCCATTCCTGCTGATTCTTCGGCCAAAGATTGGAATCAAACCATTCCTGGTAGTTTTAGCGGACAATCAAAAACGGTATTTGACAGTACGCAGATTACTGCTTTTGTCAGGCATTATCCAGAATTTAAAAGTTATGCAACAGAAATCAGCAGTTTTTACAGAAAAAGAAATTATGCTTACGCGTGGTTTGATAAAGGTTTGTTGATCGAGCAGGCCGGTAATTTATCAAACAGGATACTTAACCTAAAAAGCGAGGGCGTTTATAAAGCCCCGCCTTATCAAAATGTTCTTGATTCTTTAATTTATAGCATCAACACAAATACAAAACAACCTAACATTGCGCTTGAGTTGATGCTTACTTCGCAGTATTTTGTTTTTTCGAAACTTGCCTGGCAGGGAATGAACAATGCGGTAAGTAAATCTGCGAATTGGTTTGTGCCGAGAAAAAAAATTGATTACAACCAATATCTCGACAGCCTTTTAAAAACTCCGGCTAAATTAACTGCTTCTGATGAACCAGTTTACCGTCAGTATGAATTATTAAAAAATTATTTAAGAAAATACCGGAAGTTAGATTCGCTTGATAAATGGAGGCCTATTATCATTAAAAATAAATCTTTCAAACCAGGTGATTCTTCTGCCACGATAGCTCTTATTAAAAAACGCTTATACCAGCTCGAAGATTATCATGGTGATACTTTAAACAGCTTATTTAACAGCGGACTAAGTATCGCTGTCAAACATTTCCAGCAGCGGCATGGACTTGAAATTAATGGCTTGCTAAATAATCCAACCCTAACTGAATTAAACGTGCCATTAAAAAACAGGATCAGGCAAATTCTGGTAAATATGGAACGGAGCCGATGGTTGCCCGTAAGTTTAAAGGACGATTATCTGGCTGTAAATATTCCTGAATTTAAATTACACGTTTACCATGCAGATAGTTTATTATGGAGTTGCGACGTAGTAGTTGGCCAGGCAGTACATCAAACAACTATATTTTATGGCGAAGTAAAATATGTTGTTTTTAGTCCTTATTGGAATGTACCTCCAGGGATTTTACGAAACGAAATTATTCCTGGAATGAAAAAGAACGGCAATTACATCAATGCCCATCACATGGAAATTACCGGTTATAGCAACGGCTTGCCTGTTGTTAGGCAGAAGCCGGGTTCTGAAAACTCACTGGGGCTTGTTAAGTTTCTGTTTCCAAACAGTTATAATATTTATCTCCATGATACACCTTCCAAATCTTTGTTTGGCGAATCATCCAGAGCTTTTAGTCACGGATGTATCCGGGTAAAAGAGCCGGCAAAACTGGCAGAATTTCTACTTAAAAACAGTAAGAATTGGGATACGGATAAAATTAACAACGTAATGCACTCAGGCAGAGAGCAATATGTAACTTTAAAAGATAAAGTCCCTGTGTTTATTGCCTACTTTACCGCGTTTACAGACCGGGACAACATACTGAATTTCAGAAAAGATATTTACAACCGGGACGAACAGCTTGCTTCTATGATTATTTCCGGAAAGGGCGAGTATTAAGCTTAAGTATAACTTTAATGCCTTAATCGTTCTCGGGAAATAAAAAAGATAATGTTATCAAGTTCTTACCATTTTCAACACCAATCCTTTTTAAACTAAAAACCTGTTTAAAATTCTATCAGAAAAATTTACAATGCTTCTTTTATGCCTATAAATTTTTGTTTGTTTAATATGACAAGCAAAAACCGTAGGTTTTTTTCAATTTTTATAGGATAAAAGAAGCATGCAAAAACCTGTCAAACTAAATTTAAACAGGCTCTTAAATAACCCTTAGTTGGTCCATTTCCAGTTCCTGACCTCTGGCATATCTTCACCATTCGTATCAATATAATGCTTATGTTCGATCAGTTTGTCCTGTAGTTTTTGCTTTAGGTAAGTGCCTTTGCTACCGGTTTGCGGCAATCGGTCTATTGCATCCATAACCAAGTGAAAGCGGTCCATCTCGTTCAGTACGGTCATGTCAAAAGAAGTAGTAATGGTGCCTTCTTCTTTATATCCGCGTACGTGGATATTGCTATTGTTGGTACGGTTATAGGTTAAGCGGTGGATTAACCACGGGTAACCATGAAAAGCAAATATGACAGGTTTGTTTTTGGTGAATAGAGAATCAAAGTCCCAGTCGCTCAAACCGTGCGGATGTTCGGATTGCCTTTCCAGTTTCAACAAATCAACCACATTGATCACCCGGATCTTTAGATTGGGTAAATGCTCTTTTAGTATAGATACCGCTGCCAAGGTTTCCAGCGTTGGCACATCACCGCTGCAAGCCATCACCACATCGGGTTCACAATCCTGATCGTTACTGGCCCAGTTCCACATCCCGATTCCGCGGGTGCAATGTGCTACAGCTTCATCCATAGAAAGCCATTGAGGTGAGGGATGTTTGCCTGCCACAATTACATTTACATAATGCTGGCTGCGCAGGCAATGGTCCATTACAGACAACAAACAATTGGTGTCCGGCGGAAGATAAACACGTACGATCTCGGATTTTTTATTGATCACATGGTCAATAAAACCAGGGTCCTGGTGGGTAAAGCCATTATGGTCCTGCCGCCAAACGGTAGAAGTGAGTAATATATTTAAGGAAGCAATCTTTCTTCTCCAGGAAATTTCACGCGTCATTTTTAACCATTTGGCATGCTGGTTAAACATGGAGTCAACAATGTGTATAAAAGCTTCGTAGCAATTGAAGACACCATGCCTGCCCGTCAACAAATATCCTTCCAGCCAACCCTCACACTGGTGCTCGCTCAGCATCTCCATTACCCTGCCTGTGGGAGAAAGGAATTCATCATTTTCTACTGTTAGGGTATCCCATTGCCGGTCAGTTGCTTCAAATACTTCCTCCAAACGGTTAGATATGGTTTCATCCGGACCGAAAATCCTGAAATTACGGTTGTCTTCGTTCAGCCTGATCACATCCCTTAAAAACCGCCCCGTTACATGAACATCCCCTTCACCATCCACCCCATGCAAATCTACCTCAACTGCATATTCCCTAAATTCGGGCATCCGCAAGTCACGCAGTAAAATACCGCCATTTGTATGCGGATTAGCGCCCATACGACGTTCGCCCTTTGGGGCCAGTTCTGCCAATGTTGTTTTTAGCCTGCCTTTTTCATCAAACAATTCTTCTGGTTTATAGCTCTTCATCCAGCTTTCCAACTGTTGCAAATGCCCTTCCGGACTTGATGCTGAAACTGAAAGCGGGATTTGGTGCGACCTAAAGGTCCCTTCTATCTGAAGGTTATCAACCACTTTGGGACCTGTCCAACCTTTTGGCGACCGTAAAACGATCATTGGCCAGCGTAGGCGTGTTTCATTTCCAATTTTGGCCGCATCCAGTTTAATCTGTTTAATTTGGATAACTACCTCATCTAATGCTGCTGCCATTGCCTGGTGCATGACTTCGGGTTCTGAGCCTTCTACAAAGATGGGCGTCCAGCCATAACCACGGAACAACTGGTCCAGTTCTTCATGCGTTATCCTTGCCAAAACCGTTGGGTTGGATATTTTATAACCGTTCAAGTGTAAAATAGGCAACACTACACCATCGGTAAGCGGGTTCAGGAATTTGTTAGAATGCCATGCGGTAGCCAAAGGACCGGTTTCTGCTTCCCCGTCGCCTACCACACAGGCAGCGATCAGTCCAGGATTATCTAATACCGCCCCAAAGGCATGGCTCAAAGAATAACCCAGTTCGCCGCCTTCATGGATTGATCCTGGTGTTTGTGGTGAGGCATGGCTGGAAATACCTCCGGGATAAGAAAACTGCGTGAATAATTTTTTCAAGCCTTCTTCATCTTGGGCAATAGCCGGATATACCTCGCTGTAAGTCCCTTCCAAATAAGTGCCGGCAACAACTGCTGGCCCGCCATGTCCTGGCCCGGAAATATAAAACATGTCCAGGTCATATTGGGTAATTACCCTGTTGAGATGGGTATAAATAAAGTTTTGACCAGGCGTTGTGCCCCAATGCCCCAGCAACATGTTTTTGATATGTTCCAGTTTTAAGGGTTCCTTTAACAAGGGGTTGTCCCGCAGGTAAAGCTGCCCTACAGACAAATAATTGGCAGCACGCCAGTAAGCATGTATCTTGTTTAATAATTCGGGCGAAAGGGGTTCGTCCTTGTTTATTGCGGTTTCTAAAACATCATTCATTTCCATATTTTTAAACTTAATGTTTGTTATTGATTAACTTCAACCTGATCGGCGATCATTCCGCCAACTATTTTTGCGATCATCAATTCTTCATCCGTAGGTATCACCCGTACGGCTATGCTTCTTTTATCGGTAGAAATTATGGGTGCATTTTCATTGTTTCGCTTTTCATCCAGCCCGATCCCTAAAAACTCCAATCCTTCACAAATCCTTGCCCTTATTATTGGTGCATTTTCACCTATCCCCCCGGCAAATACCAACGTATCAACACCGCCTAAAGCAGCGGCAAAGGCACCTATCCATTTTTTAACCTGGTAACAAAACACCTCTACCGCCTCTGCCGATCGTACATCTGTTGCTTCCTGCTTCAATAGATTGCCCATATCGGCACTCGTTTCTGACATGCCCAGCAAACCGGATTCCTGGCTGACCAAATGATTGAATTGCTTAGGGGAAAGGTTTTCAGCTTTCATCATAAACCAGCATACACCAGGGTCCAAATCCCCGGAACGGCTGCTCATCGGCAAGCCTCCGCTCGGTGTAAAACCCATGCTGGTATCTATGCTTTTACCCTTGTAAACAGCGGCCAAACTGGCACCATTGCCCAAATGGGCCAGGATAACGCGTCCATTACTTATTTCCTTTCCGGCCAGCCTTTCCAGCTCCTGCATCAGGTAATTATAGGATAAGCCGTGAAAGCCGTAACGCTGGATCCCCAACTTTTCAAAGCGGCGGGGGATAGGAAGCAGTTTAGCCACCCGTGGCATGGTTTGGTGAAAAGCGGTATCGAAACAAGCAAACTGCAATAGTTTGGGGCGATGTTTCCCCAACGCTTCGATCAGTTTAATTTCATTGGGCAAATGTTCCGGATCGTAAGGAATGATTTGTTTCAGTTCTTCCAGCAGTTCCGCCGTTATTTTTTCAGGCCGTGAATGCTGCATGCCATGTACCACCCGGTGCCCAATAGCCGTTATCAGACTAAAGTCAGCCTGCTTTTCCAGCCAGTCAATCAGCCAGGCAATTGTTGACGGATAATCATTTGTGTTGATTGGATGGGTTTGCTTTTCAGCTGTTTTTACATCCTTGAAAATAAATTCCGCATTGGGCAAACCTATACGGTTGAGTTGCCCGGAAAAGATTTTATCAGGCTGGTTCCCCTGTTCGTATAATGCAAACTTAATGCTTGATGAACCGCCATTTATGGTTAATATCATTGTGGGCAACCGTTTATTGAGCCTTTTGAAAGAATATAACTTAGTTCGTTATCGGAATACAAAAACAGCTTTTTGATGAAATGGTCCCTATACATTTTATTTAGTTTAATGGAATCTGTATGACTGGTCTTCCGTAAATATGAAATAATAATCCTTCTTGGTTTTTTGACCGGTCAGTGTCTGCTTTTAATGCGTTAATTCGTGTATAAGTAATGCAGGTATGCTTAGGGTTTTATTGATAGTTAGAACAGTAATACTTAATTACTGTTTTTTATAGTTTCAAGAGCAGATTTTAGTAATCAAAGCTTAATTATTGACCGTGTCAAAATAATATGGCAATACTTAAGAATATATTTTATGTAGGAAGGGATTTCCTAAAACTATGTATTGTTTAGTGGTTTTCAAATGCTTTTGGAATAGCTGTTAATTACATTTATTTTCGATAAAATCCGGCAATTATCTCATTGATCGAAGGGGACTCAAACAGGAGTAGTTTATCTGACCAAAGTTAGAAAGTATAAATAACCTGTCTCATTCTTTTATAAGCCCTTAACTTCCGGACTTGTCTTGTAAAGATATGTCAACTATGTTAAGTTAAAGATATGAAAACGTTATTTACTTGTTCTAATTGCTTTTCCGGAAACGAGGTTATACTGCTAAATACTGCTTTGTTTGTTTATTAGAACCAAAGCAAATCTATTACTTCTCTAATCTTCTTTTCGAGCATACAATAACGGTGAATCAAACACTATAATAACTTCATGTTAAGTTGATGTTAAAAAGATAATTTTAAGGTCATCAGTAATTGATACCTCATGGAAACACTTATCAAAAACGACCTTCCAATACTGATTGTAATTGTAATAGACGCAATAGCCTTGATTGTATTTTTAATTTGGCGCAATCAAAAAGATAAAAACCCTTTGAACATGATGCAAGTGAAAATTTTAACAAACTGAAAAAACGCAAATAAATTTAGTACCCGTTTAAATTTATACCACGAAAAACAATACTTCTTTTAGCACTAAAAAATTGGTGTTTGCCATAAGCAATTGGCCATCAGCAACCAGCCATGAACTGTCAATTATAAAAGATATAGAAGATACCGTTTTTTATAGGATAAAAGAAGCATCAGAAATGTTGGTAGAAATTTAAACAAGTTTTAATCTATCACCAATTATTGTGAAAAAGGAAAACCGGGGCAAGTAGCTGGGCTTGGATTTTATCTGGCGACAGGAAATTTGGCATAACATAAATTTAAGACAAGCCTAACGTTCCATTGCTACAATTGGAATATCCACCTCAATTCCATTTATGAAATATCTGGTTTGCTTATTGATTTTGGCATTCACTTCCTGCAGCAACAATAGCAAAGCCATCAAAGTAAAAGGGGTCTGATACCGAAGTGGACCTGGCAGTAGAAAGCAAGCCCTTTCCCCAAAAGCATTTACGAAAACATCAACTACGGGTTGAAAATCAACGATATATCGCATGAAAACCAGGCCGGGATCGTTGAGGACGCCCTGAAGGAAAGTTATCTGTGGGACGAGGTGAAGGATGGACTTCAAAACCCTGCAACGAGGTTATCGGGCGGGCAGCAGCAACGCCTGTGCATAGCGCGCACGGTTGCTTTGCGGCCGGAGGTTATCTTAATGGACGAGCCATGTTCTGCCCTGGACCCTTTGAGTACATCAAAGATCGAGGAACTGATCATCAAATTGAAAAAGAATTATACGATAGTGATCGTGATCCACAACATGCAGCAGGCTCAGCGTGTGGCAGATAAAACCGTTTTTATGGTACCTGGGCGAAATCATCGAAGAAGGCAATACGAATGATCTGTTCACCAATCCAACAAAAGAACTGACAGGCAATTATGTGATAGGCCATTTTGGTTAAAACGGCATAACATTTTAACTGATAAACCCAGAGCTGAAAAGTATGCTTCTTTTAGCACATAAAAATTGCTGTAGCCTCACACCAGCCCTCTCCACAGGAGAGGGAGCCGGCAGGTACAAAAAAGCATAGAAAGCTTCAAGGTTTTTATACCCTAAAAGAAGTATCAAAAATAGGCTGGGCAAGATTTAAACCGGCCCCTGAATAAGAAAATTAGTTTGTCATTTTTTTTATTGTTTACCCTAAGTCAACACTACAGTTACAGCTTGCAACGCTAAACCTTTTCACATTAAATTAATATCATGATTGTGATATGATAACAATAGGTTAATCATATCCATAAAATAGAAGTATTTATTTGCAGGAATTTAAACTGTTTCTCAAATGAAAAAATGCTACTCAAAACACTTCCTCACTTGCATTAAAATCCAGTTGTTTTAACGATGGATTTCTGATCATAAGCTTGTACGCTTTTTAGTAAAAGTTTGTGCTGTTCCTGTTTTCACCATTTGCCATTCCCGGTTATTGTAATTAATGCACTATAGATGAACCTATTTACCACTTTTATTAAAAAACTGCCTTTAATTACCTTGTTAACTATTGGGATGTGTATTGCTGCCAACGCACAAACGATTAAAGGTAAGGTTACCGACGCCGGTACCAAAGAGGCTATGGTCGGTGCTACTGTTTTGTTAAAAGGAATGGACAAGAGCCAGGTTGTACAATTGGATGGGTATTTTACTTTTAGAAACCTTAAACCGGGAGGTTATGAATTGGAGCTGCATTTTGTTTCTTACAAAACAAAACAATTAAAAGTTATGGTATCCAATAATGAAACAACAACAGTAAACGTAACCATGGAACCTACCGCAAATGAGTTGAATTCTGTGGAAATTGTTGACAATACTATTTCAACCGATACACGTGCGAGGACCCTTGAAAAAAATGCTGACCAGCTTGTTAACATTGTTTCGTCAAGGAATATAGAATTATCTCCCGATGTTACCGTTGCCAATGTAATGCAGCGGGTTTCCGGGGTAACTATTGAGAGAAGCAGTTCGGGCGAAGGCCGTTATCCAATTATCCGCGGTATGGAGAAGCGTTATATCAACACGCTGGTCAACGGCATCAAAATACCCAGTCCGGACAATCAAAACCGCTTTATTCCTTTGGACATTTTCCCCTCGGATTTACTGGAACGGTTGGAAGTCAGCAAAACACTTATCCCATCAATGGAGGGCGATGCGATAGGAGGTACGATCAACTTAGTGATGAAGGATGCACCTTCAAGAATATTATTACAGGCAAATTTTTCTTCAGGTTACAATACTGTATTTAATGGCAGGACTTTTCAACAATTCGACCGGTCAACCATAAGTAGGTTAGCGCCTTCAGAAATTAATGGAAACAACTATGCGGCTGTTCCGTCGGATTTTCCGGCCAACAATCTTAATTTTTCCAATAAGGCTAACCCAATCAATACTATTTTAGGGTTGACTTTTGGCGACCGTTTTGGCAAATCTAAAAAACTGGGCTTTATCGTTTCAGGCAGTTATCAGAATAATTATACCGGCAACAATTCAACTTTCTTCTTGCCTAATGCACAACCGGGTTTAAACAACATACCACAGTTTATAGAACTTCAGGCGCGTACTTATTCACAACAAAGCAGGCGTTTGGGATTAAACAACAAGTTCGATTACAAAATAAACAAGAACAATAAGATTTCACTGGTCAATGTGTTTGTCCGCCTGGACGATTATCAAAGCCGTATGATCAGCGATACGATCGCTTTAAACTCTTTGGTTAATGCACAAAGCAGGAGCAGATGGCAGTACCAGTCAATTTATAATTCTACGTTACAAGGCAATCACCAACTTTCTGATGTTTTAAAAGTGGATTGGTCGTTGGCTTATTCGATTGCAAACAACCATATTCCTGACCAAGCTGAATTCATACACGAATACCCGGTTACAAAAACTGCCACAAGTGTTGATATTTTACAGGGCATGACCCGCATTTGGACACATAACAGCGACAAAGATTATTCGGCTTACCTGAACCTAACAAACAAATTTAAGCTGCTAAACAAAGCATTTGAATTAAAATTTGGCGGGGTCGAAAGAAATAAAACCAGGGACAGTTACTATAATTCCTATGGTTTAGGCCCTTTTTTAGGAACCGGTACCTCACAGGCATATACCAATATCAACAGCAGTGATTATATTTTTAAAAGTACAGGTGCTTCTTTATTTGCCCCTGATGGCAATGATTATACCATCAAAGAAAACGTTGTTGCCGGATACGTACAAGGCAAGTGGGAATTAACGGATAAGTTAGAAGCTTTAGGCGGTTTAAGGGTTGAAAATACCCATCAAAACTATAATACGCAATTGCCTTTAGCTGCAAATTACAAATCAGGAACAATTTCTTATACCGACTTTTTACCAAGTGCGATATTTAAATATGAATTAAAAGACAACGAAAATTTGAGGTTGTCTTATTATAAGGCATTGGCCAGGCCTGGTTTCGCTGAGCTAATACCTGATGGCCAGCAGGGGGAAGTTTTTAAAGAGATGGGCAACCCGCAAGGCTTAAACCATACTACTGCTGATAATATTGATTTCCGTTATGAACTTTTTCCTAAAAATGCAGACGAGATTTTATTAGGTGTTTTTTATAAAAGGATCCAGGACCCTATCGAATATGCTGCCGTTAAAACAGGGGTTACCTCGCAAACCCTCATCCCGCAAAATTTCGGAAATGCAACTAATTATGGTTTAGAAGCAGTCGTTACAAAATACTTTGGGCCATTTGGTGTAGTTGCCAATTATACTTACACCAATTCACGCATAACATCAGACAAGCTTTATTCCTATCGCAACGATGCAGGTCAGGTAACTTCGCGTATTCAGTCTGAAACCAGGCCGTTGCAAGGACAGTCGGACCATATCGGTAACCTGGCACTGATCTATAAAAACCCTAAACTTGGTTTAGATGTGCAAACCGCATTTGTATATACCGGTAGCCGCATTTCATTGGTAAGCCCATATTATGGATTAGATTATTGGCAGGCACCAACCAAACAATTGGATTTTTCTGTTGAAAAGAGATTTGCACGGAATTTTTCAGTTTATGGCAAAGTAAACAACCTGACCAATACGCCCTTTGTTTTGGAGCTTCATCAGCCCTACAACAATTATTTAAAAGCATCTGGATCCAGGCCGTTGGCATTGCAATCGGATCCTGATAACAAGATCATTGTCCAAAAGGATTATTTCAAAACAAATTTTTTAATCGGTGTCCGCTATAAACTTTAATACCCATGAAAAAATTAAATTATTTATTACCCGCTTTAGTTTTGATCGGAACTGTTTTTTACTCGTGTAAAAAAGTAGCCGATTATAAAAATTTATCGCAGGCTGTCGTTCAAGTTGCTACACCAATCAGTGATGCAGGTTGTTTAACCCCGATTGGGCAAGCCACTTCTTTGGCTGTAAAAGGAACCATGTTAGTGGGCAAGACATACAATGTTTGCGGAAATCTGATTGTTAACAAAGATGACACGTTGACTATCCAAGAGGGTGTAACTATCAATTTTAAAGGGAATTATGGCGTCGGCGTAAACGGTAGCCTGGTTTGTTTGGGAACCAAGGAAAAACCAAATTATTTTACTTCTCCCGGTCTTGTAAAAACAGATCAGATAGGTGCTAATCCTGCTAAAGACTCTGCTTTTGTAGGTAAATGGTCCGGTATAATAGGTGGCCCTAATTGTAAAATGATGATCATCAAATGGACACATGTTGAATATGGCGGCGGTGCTACAAAGGGAGATATTGCCGTACTTTCTAAAAGTTCTTATCCTATCTATTTTCAAAACCCTTATGGCATATTTGTTTTGGAAGACTCCTGGATATATGGTAGTGTAGATGACCCGGTCCGCACGATTGGCGGTAAGATAGCCATCATGCGCAACACGTTTGAAAAATGCGGTTATACAGGAGGTGAAGCATTAAATGCCAAAGCAGGTACTATTGGTGATTTTGCTTATAACGTTTGCATCGGCATGGCAACCAACGGCCCAAAGCTTTCTAACTCTGGTGCCCTTACCGGTGTGCCGGGATCAAATGTTCGGATGTACAACAATACTATTGTCAATTGTGGTTTCAGAAGACAGGCAACAGGCCGGGGCGGTTCCATTAATTTTGAGCAAGATGCAGCAGGTATGGCTTACAATAACCTAATGGTGAATTGTAAATTTGGTTTAAGGGTGGTACAAAACCCTATTGCCGATACTGCCAATTTGAAGTACGGTTATAACTTTACCTATGCTGATTCTGCATCCGTTGCCAATCAAATTTATCCCTCTACCAAGATTAGTACTGCAATAACTAAAGCACAATCAACGGATATCCCTTTACCGTCAAGCTTTTTACCAGCTAACTGGAAGCCAGGCGATGTTTATACCGCAAATCCGGTAATTATAGGAGCTAATAATCCGCAGTTTATCAACGGACCTGTTCCTTTACCTGCCGGTGCAAAATTGAGTGACATTGCTACTGTGGGCAATTATAATTTCGCCTTAAAGTTAACTTCCCCTTGTGTAGGAAGGGGCTTTACCGGTTTTACCCCAAGGGGAGATGTGCCGGTTGACCCTAAATTTGGCGCTACGGAATTGACCCCTCCGGGAAGGGATATCGGTGCCTATCAAATAAACGGTACAGGTAACCATCATTAAAGATAGAGATGAATTATTGTTTTAAAACCGTTTAAACCACAATACTTCTTTTAGCACTTAAAATTGGTGTTCGTGTTTTATTGGGTATGAGCTTTCAGGTATCAGCAATCAGCCGTCAGCAATGAACTATCAATTGTATAAAAAGATATAGAGACTACAGTTTTTATAGGGTAAAACAAGCATCAAAATATTCCTGGCATAATTTAAAACAGGCTTTTAAAAACTTGATTTTTATCTATCAAAAATTCAAAACATGAAATACAAATATTTATTTATCTTACTGATTGTTGCTTTACAATCTATACAAGCGCAGGATAAAAAATCCGAAAACCTCTTTATTGCCAAACCTTATCTGCAAATTGGCCGCCAGCCTTCAGCAGAATCCCTGCAATTGTTATGGCATGTTGCCGATGTAAATGCAGACTGGTCTGTGGAGGAAAGGAATGCCAGCAGTGGTGCATGGAAAAAAACCTCAGTGCCAATTTATAACCGTGTAGCTGTTGCAGGTATTGATCCGCATCGGGTTTACCAGGCAAAATTAACAGGGCTTCTACCTGGCGGCACGTTTAGCTATCAGGTTCGTAAGAACGGAAAAGTAGTGTTTTCTTCTGAAGGCAAAGCCCCGAAATCAAATCAGCAAAATTATCGTTTCGTGGCTTTTGGCGATATTGGCGCAGAAACTCCAGACCAAAAACTGCTTGCGGTACGCGCTTTTCAGGCAAAGCCTGACTTGGTTTTGGTTCCCGGTGATATTGTTTATGAGAGAGGGCTAATATCAGAATACCGTTACAAGTTCTGGAATATTTACAACGCCGATAAAGTAGATGCCCAAGGTGCGCCAATGATGCGTTCTGTGCCTTTTGTAACCGCTCCCGGCAATCACGATACCGAAACCCGCGACCTGGACAAATTTCCGGATGCCCTTGCTTATTACATGTTTTGGAGCCAACCCCTAAACGGGCCGAAAGGCACTGAAGGCGGTGCCTGGGTTCCGGCCCTTAAAGCTTCGGAAACAAACCGTAAAGCATTTCTGGAAGCGGCAGGAGAGGCTTATCCGCAGATGACCAATTATTCTTTTAATTACGGCAATGCCCATTGGATGGTAATAGATTCCAATCCTTACGTTGACTGGACCAACAAAGAACTGACTGATTGGGTTAAAAACGACCTTGCTGCTGCTCAGGGTGCCACTTGGCGTTTTGTGATATTTCATCATCCGGGATTTAATTCATCAAGGGAACATTTTGAACAGCAACACATGCGCCTGTTGTCGCCGATTTTTGAAGCAGCCAAGGTTGATGTGGTTTTTAATGGCCATGTACACAATTATCAACGGTCATTCCCATTAACATTTACTCCTGACAAACAAGGCACTCTGTTAGTTGCAGGCAAAGATCTTAAAACTGTCCGCGGCCGTGTAGTGAACGGGCAATGGAAGTTGGACAAATCTTTTGACGGAAAAACAGTTACAAAACCTCAAGGTATCATTTACATCGTAACGGGCGCGGGAGGGCAGGAGCTGTACAACCCGGAACAAAACAACGATCCGGATTCATGGCAAAAGTTTACAAATAAGTTCATCTCCAATGTGCATTCCTTGACTGTTGCAGATGTTGCCGGCAAAACGCTGACTATCCGCCAAATTTCTACAGAAGGTAAAGAATTGGATGCTTTTACAATCACGAAATAACAAGGATCAAAAATAAGGGCTTGTTTAATCTTGTCAAGGAAATGCTTATGCTTCTTTTAGCATACAAAAATTGGTGTTTGAATCTTGTATTTCTTAAAGAAGCATAGCAGGCTTATGGTTTTTATGCGATAAAAGAAGCATGGAAAAATCAAAAAATTGTGTTATGGATTATTTTCATCTATAGAACTCAATTTTTCATGTAGTTCTTGAATATCTAAAGTTTCCTTCATCTTTTCCAGCTCCGTATCTGTTGTACTGTCGATGCCCAACTTTTTTTGGATTTCATGCAGCATTTCCAGCATTTTGGTAATTTCATTCTCCGCATGGACGTTGACCTCGAACTCGATCTGTTGCCGGATACTGTTCATTTTCCCTTCCCGGTGTTGGTTGATCAGGACGGAAACCGAAAGGATGATGCTAAACAAAGCCACGATCATCGTCAGCATTGTGAACGGATAAGGATCAAACGCTTTTAGCATGGGCAGTAAGTTCAGGTTCCAGGTTATCCACACAAAAAACAAGACTAAGCTCCCACACAAAAATTTCATGCTCCCGAAGGTATTTGCCAGTAGCACCGCTACGCGGTCGCCCTTGCTCCGGTTGAATTCCAGGACTGATTTCATCTGCTTATCCTCTAATTTGTCCATCTCCAGTCTGCTTTACTTAATTTTTTAAAGATACAGCGCAAAACACCAGTTTTTACAGGCTAAAAGAAGTATTGTGTTTTTTCGGATATAAACCTGAACAAACTCCTGTTGATCAGGGTTTCATTTTTATATTACCTCTTAAAATAAGAGCACAATTACAATTGTGCGGCTAATATCCTTAAGCTTTCTTTAAGGCAAAAATCCATTTTATGTAAACCGGCGTAAAAGGCATCGCACCGGTTGTGTTCCTCATTGAACTCACAGCATAACAAACAGTCTTTTTGGGTTTCCTTGTTGTAATCCTGAGAAATAATTAAAAAATCCCGATGACCAGTTTTCAATAACAAGCCTAACAAAGATTCAAACTCAACGGAACATCTAAACAATGCCCTTCCGTTTTCGGGATTATAAATGCTGATCCCAAGTAATTTCTTTTGTAAACCAAATAACCTGGCTGTTAACTTCTCTTCCATTTAAAGCTTAAACGTTGCCTTTGTAATGTTTTTGTTAGCTTAACATTATCAATTTAACAACTTTTTGTGTACAGGATACCGGTTTATCTTTTACAGGAAACAATAATGACCATAATACCTGTGTTTCTGGCCCTGCTGGTAGTTGCTTGAATGGATTTTTATACCATGGTCTCCAAAAACTTATTCTGTTGTTGCAAGTTATCCCCACAAATCAACCAAACAATAAAAAATGAACCCCAACCCCAAATTAAAAGGCCAATCAGCCTTGGTAACCGGTGCAAATAGCGGTATAGGAAAAGCAGTTGCCATTGCATTGGGCAACGAAGGCGCAAACGTAGCGGTAAACTTTGTAACGCACCCGGAAACTGCAGACGACGTGGTGAACGAGATCAAAAGCAACGGCGGAAATGCCATCGCCCTGCAAGCCGACGTAAGTAAAGAAGACCAGGTGCAAAACATGTTTCAGGAGCTGTACAAAGCATTTGGAACGATTGATATTTTGGTGAACAATGCCGGTTTGCAAAAAGATTCCCCCTTAACAGAAATGAGTTTGGCCGACTGGCAATTGGTGATCGACATTAACCTGACCGGCCAGTTTTTATGTGCCCGTGAAGCCGCAAAGGAATTTATCAAACGCGGCATGGTAGCGGACAGAAGCAAGGCTGCCGGCAAAATTATCTGCATGAGCAGCGTGCACCAGGTAATTCCTTGGGCCGGCCACGTTAATTATGCCAGTAGCAAAGGCGGCATCAATATGCTGATGCAAAGCATGGCGCAGGAATTGGCCCCGCATAAAATCCGCGTAAACAGCATTGGGCCGGGCGCAATCCAAACACCAATCAACAAGCAAGCCTGGGAAACTCCGGCTGCTTTAAATAGTTTGCTTACTTTGATCCCTTACGGCCGCATCGGGCAACCGGAAGACATTGGCATGCTGGCTGCCTGGCTGGCTTGTGATGAATCGGATTACATCACCGGTGCAACCATTTTTATGGATGGCGGCATGACACTTTATCCCGGTTTTTCTACAAACGGATAGTTTTTAGCAACGATTTTCGGCACTTGCGTAGGTAGCAATTTATAAATCGCATATGCTTACTACAACTAAAATGCTTCTTTTATCAGCGTGAAATTGATACAGCTTCGATGAAAATTGTTCCGCTATACCCCGCAATGACAAAGCGGTCAGATATACGCCAGAAAGATAATCACCCAGGCGCGCAGTGGCCGGACAGACGCGCGGAGCGATCGGGCTGTTCTTGATTTTTTGGTTCTTTTTCATCAAGGAAAAAGAACGTTAAATAAAATTGATAAGACGATATCGCCCTAAAGTTGAGATAGCAAATCACCATCAGGCCCTGTTGAAAAACAGGGCCATTTTTTGCAGCTTTTTTTGCAGTAATAAAGTCAGTTCGCCCGGTTGCATCCGCCACCTCCAGTTTTGTTCTGTGGAAGCAGGCGTGTTCATCCGGGCTTTTTCGTCTTCCCCCAAAATGTCTTGCATTGGTATAATTACAGTTTTTGCTACCGAGGAATAAGCCAGCCGGATCAAAACCCAATTCACATTTTCCGCTGTGATTTTCGTATTTGTGTACTGCTTCAACCGCTTAATGCTTTTTTTATCGGCATCTTTTAAGAACCATCCGGCAACCGTATTATTATCATGTGTGCCGGTGTAAGCGATACAATTTTGCGGATAATTGTGCGGGATATGGATAGAAGCAGGCATATCTTCCCCAAAAGCAAACTGCAAAACTTTCATCCCCGGCAATTTGAATTCATCCCTCAATGCATAAACTGCTTCCGTTATTTCGCCCAGGTCTTCTGCAACAAATGGTAATTTGCCGAATTCTTTTTCCAAAATTTTAAAGAAACCGCTTCCCGGCCCGGTTTTCCATTCGCCGTTGATAGCCGTTTTTTCTGCTGCCGGAACTTCCCAATAATCTGCAAAAGCACGAAAATGATCCAATCGGAGCAGATCAAAAAGCTCCATGTTTTTTCGGATCCGCTGCACCCACCAACTGTAATTATTTGCTTTCAAAACATCCCAACGGAAAACCGGCATTCCCCAAAGCTGTCCGTCGGCATTAAAATAATCGGGCGGCACACCGGCCACGCCAATCATATTGCCGTCCTGGTCCAAAGAAAACAGCTCCGGGTTGGCCCAAACATCTACCGAATCGTAACTGATATAAAACGGCAGGTCGCCTAAAAGGCGGATGCTTCTTTTATGGCAGTAAACCTTTAAAGCCTGCCACTGCCTGAAAAAAATAAATTGCAGCCATTTTTCTTTTTGGACCAGGTTTTTGTGTTCTGCGGAGAAATGCGCCAACGCCGCTGTGTCCCGTTTTTTATATTCGTCCGGCCATTCGTGCCAGGCTTTATTTTGCCGATGCTGTTTCAACACGGTATAAAGCGCAAAATCATCGAGCCAAAAAGCCTGGGTTTCCGCAAAAGCCTCAAAATCTTTTTTGATGGTGTCAAATCTGTCAAATCCGCCGTTGCAAAAGTTTTCAAAAGCCTGTTCAAAAAGTACGTCTTTCACTTGTTTGGCTTCCGCGAAATTTACTTTTTCTGTTTTGATCAAATGGAGTTTCTTCAGTTCTTTCTTTTCCAGCAAACCCTCTTTCTGCAGCAGTTCCGGGCTGATCAGCAATGTATTTCCGGCAATGCTGGAAACCGAACTGTAAGGCGAATAGCTTTGTTCCGGCCCGGTCGTGCCCAACGGCAGCAACTGCCAGAACTGCTGCTTGCTTTGATACAGGAATTTGGCAAAAGCTTTTGCTTCCGGCCCTAAATCCCCGATGCCAAAAGCAGAAGGCAGCGAAGTAATGTGCATTAAGATCCCGGCGTTTCGTTTGGATTGCTGCTGCTCCATTTTGAGGAAAGCATAAGGCTGGGCGGCAAACAATTCAGCCGCTTCTATCGCTTCCCCTTTAACCAAACCGCCGGAATTATCCAACAGGTTTTTCCATTCGGCAGGTGCTTCTTTTGGCAGGACAATCCGGGTATGCTTCCAATCAATCTGTTTAAAATCAACGTTTTGTTCTTTGCAGATCGTTGCCAAACCCAACGGAACAATTGTAATGTACCAGGTTTGGTACATCTGCCGGGCAAAAGCAAAAACATTTTCTTTGTATTTTCCTTCGATGTCCAGCGGGATATATTTCCCTTTCAAAAATACTTCCGGAGCTGCTTTTCGCTCGTTAAAAAGTATATGGGTCAGTTTTAGTTTGATGTCTCCATTGTACCGCGTTTCCCATAATTGACCGGCGTTTATTGGTTTTTTTCCGGTGATCTGATCCAATGATTTTAACCGTTTTTCATAGTCCACCAACCGCCTGTTGTCCGGGTCAACCATGCTCAAATCCCAGTTTTCGCAACCCTGATAAACGTCTGGTACGCCCGGACAGGTAAATTTCAGCAGCACTTGCGCCAGCGAATTGACGATTCCGAAATTAGCGATTTTTTGATGAAAAGCTTTGAAATTTTGCCAGAACGGTTTGCCTTGGCCTAAAATCTCATCGATAAAAGAAGCAGTTGCCTGTTCGTATTTTTCGTTTTCTTCGCCCCAGTCCGAGTTTATTTTGCCTTCCCGCAATGCTTTCAGCATGTATCCCTGCAAGCGGTTTTGGTAATTATCTTCCTCCCCGCCCGGCATCGGATAGGTGCCGATCAGCGTTTCATAAATAAAATATTCATCATTTGCATCCGGCAGATGGTCGGTTTTTAGCGGCGCGTTCATTTGCTGCCAGCTTTTTACGGTTTCAAACCATTCTCCGGCCAAATCAGAAAGGACGTTCAAACGCGCCCGCGCACCTTCGCCGCGCTTGGTATCATGCGTAGCAGTTGCGTTGATGGAAAGCGGCCATTTCTCCTGTTTTTCCTGCATTTGATGATGAAAATACTCCGCAGAAACCCCAAAAGCGTCCGGCGCATCGCCCACTTCACTATGGCAGATAAAGCGGTTGTAGGTGTACATCAGCGTATCTTCCACGCCTTTTGCCATCAGCGGAGCGGTAAATTGCATCAGGCGTTGATAAAAAAGCAAAGCACGGCTGTTGAAATCAGCTTTGTTTTTGGGCGATGGATGCAGCAGCACATTTTCCAACATATCCATTGCCAGTTCGAGTTCGGGCTGATTTTTACGGATGCTGCCGAATACTTCTTTTATCGCCTTAAAATCTGCATCGGCCAAAGGAAAAACATTGCCGTAAAAACGATAGACCGGACACGCAACCAGCAAAGCAGCGATGGCACTTTTCAGTTCTTCCGGGATTGTTTTTTTTAATGTTTTTGTGGGAAGGAGGTTCAGTCCGACGAAATAATGGTACAGGTTTTCCAGTTCGCCGCCCATGTATTCCTGCAAAATCATCGCTTTCTTTTCGCTGATTTGTTTTTGCACCGGTTTTTGCTGGCCGGCCAATTCCTGGTAAAAGTTGTTGAACTCCTTTTTTGCCGCATTTTTAGTAAAAAGATTGTTGGCCAAAGCCAGGAAATCATAACCGGAAGTGCCTTCGACCGGCCAGTTTTTTGGCAATTCTTCCCCTTTTCCCAAGATTTTTTCTACCACAATGTAGGTTTCCCCGCCAACGATTTTCCGCAACTGTTCCAGGTACAAAACCGGATCGTACAAACCATCGATATGATCAATCCGCAATCCCTGAAAAACACCGTCTTTTATCCATTCTTTTATTTTGAGGTGGTAGGTTTCAAAAACTTCCGGGTTTTGTATGTTCAAACAGATCAAATTATCAACTGTAAAAAAACGGCGGAAATTAATTTTGCTTTCTGTTTCCGTGTAAGCACACAGCCGGTAATGCTGTTCTTCGGCAAGGCTTAAAAGCAAGTCTGGTTTTTGGTTGATTTCCTCCAGGTTTCCTCCGGTCAAAACCCGGGTTTCTTCGTTTTTCATCATCGAAGCCAGTTGCAGCCGGATCTCGTTCCAGCGCAAAGCATACGGTTTCGGCTCATCCAGCATTTCCAAATCCTCCAGTTGGCCCAGCAATTGCCGAATAGTTTCATCCGGATTTTTACCCGGTAAAAGAAGCACCGAAGCGTAGGAGCGGGGACTGAGGGGATAATCAGCAGCAGCATATTGCAATACCACCCGGTCATCCCTGAACACAACTTTCAGATCACCTTTTCGGATGGTTTCCTCTAAAGCATCTTCCAAAAACGGAACCATCAAACGGCCGCTAAAAAAAGTGCTGGTAAAAGAAGTATCAAAAAAAGCTGCATAAACAGAGCGCAGCCCTTTTTCCAAAACATCGTTCAGCCAGGGGTTTTTGGGGTCGAAGGCCAAATGGTTCGGCACAATGTCCTGCAGCCACTGCATCCCGGCCTTCTTTAATTGTAGGCTGATGCGCTTCAATTGTTCTTCCGTACCGATTTCCGGGTTGATCCGGTGCGGGTGCAAACCATCATAACCGTGCATACTTCCGGGAGTGGATTCCAGGATTGGCGAAGCGTAAACAGTAGCCACGCCCAGCTTTTGCAGGTACGGGACGATCTTTTCAAAATCATCAAAATTGAAGTTTTTGTGAAACTGTAACCGGTAGGTCGATACAGGGTTGGTCATTGCTGGTTGCTGTAAATAGTGATGGATTGTGGTTGAATGATGACCGGCGCGGAAGCGTTCACTTCGTTTAATGAAGCTGTCGGCCCGTTCCATTCCGGATCGGCAGAAGCCAGTTTTTTATACCATTGCTGCTGGTTATGAGGCAATTGTATTTGCTGCGGAGAGGAAGAAAAGTTCATTAAACAAAGCACCTGGTTGTTTTCGTGCCAGCGGTGCAGCATCAAAGTTTGTGATTTTTCATCCGAAGAAACTTCCAGGTGCTGCCGGTTTAAATGATGCAAGGCGGGTAGTTTTTTTCGCAAAGCAATCAATGTTTTGTAAAACCGAAGCATCGTGGCGTGCGGCTCCTGGCCCGGTAAATCCCATTGCAATTTTGAGTGCATAAAAGAAGCATTGTCCATTGGATCGGGCGTTTCACCTCCGGTATCAAAAGCGGCGGATTCTTTCTTGCGGCCTTCGCGCACGGCTTCGGCCAGTTCTGGATTGGTATGGCTGATGAAGTATAAAAAAGGATTGGTTTCACCATATTCCTCGCCCATAAAAAGCATTGGCAAAAACGGTGAAACCAGCACGGCACCCGCCATCAGCTTTTGCATTTCAAAGCTGAAAAGCCGGCTGCTGCGTTCGCCTAGCATCCGGTTTCCCACCTGATCATGGTTTTGCGAGAAAACGACAAACTGCTCTCCGGCGTTGTGTTTCGCTTTGCTGCCAAAGGTTTTTTTTCGGTGTGGAGAGTACAAGCCGTCATAAACGTAGGCATCGCGGTAAGCTTTTTCAAGATGTTTAATCCCGTCAAAATCAATATAGTAACTGGTTTTTTCGCCGCCGGCCGTGATGCGCAAAGCATGATGAAATTCGTCGGCCCATTGCCCGTCCATCCCGAAACCATCCTTTTCCAGCGGGTTGATAAAGCGCGGATCGTTCAAATCCAACTCGGCAATGAGGTAATGTTTGCGGCCGGTTTCTGCGGAAAGCTGGTTGACATATTGCTTGATTTCGCGTAAAATATGCTTCGGACTAAAGTCCTTGATGGCATGAACGGCGTCCATCCGCAATGCATCTATATGAAAATCGCGGAACCACATCAGCACGTTTTCAATGTAAAAAGCCCGCACGGCATCGCAATATTCGTCATCAAAATTTAGGGCAATTCCCCAGGGCGTATGGTATTTTTGGGTGAAGTAGGGGCCAAACCCGGCAAAGTAATTTCCTTCCGGGCCGAAGTGATTGTAAACCACGTCCAGCACCACGGCGATGCTTCTTTTATGGCATAAATTTATGAGGTGCTGCAAGGCTTTCGCGCCGCCGTAAGAATTTTGCACGGCAAAAGGGAAAACGCCGTCGTAACCCCAGTTCCGCTCGCCCGGAAACTGCGCAACTGGCATAATTTCTATTGCAGTAATACCCAAATCTTTCAGGTAATCCAGCTTGGTTTCCAGCGAAGCAAAAGTGCCTTCGGGCGTAAAAGTGCCCGTATGCAGTTCATAAAGCACGTGATCCGCCAACGGGATATTTCCCCAATCCTCATCTGTCCATTCAAAATCCTGAAAATCAATTGCCTGAGACGGGCCGTGAACATCTTCAGGCTGTGAAAGAGAGGCCGGGTCGGGCAGTTCTTTTTCTCCGTCTAAAACAAATTGATACAAGTCGCCGGGTTTTAAAACGCTGGTTTCCAACTGCCAGTAACCGTAGGATGCTTCTTTTAGCAGGTATTTTTCGTTACTGTCCGTTAAAAGCAACCCTACTGATTTTGCCAGCGGTGCCCATAGTTTTATTGCTGCCCCGTTTGCATTAAAATTAACGCCGATGGTCCGGTTTTTCAGGTTGAGGTCAGGCATGGTACAATTAATCATTTTTATGTTTGAGGAGGACTACTGTGCGGCCTTGCACGTTGATCGTTTCTGCCGCACGGAAGCTGATGCCATCTTCCGAAATACATTCTTCCTTAGTATCCAGCACTTTGAGCCAGGTTTTGCCAAATTTTTCGGGTGGAAGCACGTAATCCAAAGCACCATGGTAAGCATTGAAGATCACATAAAAGCTATCGTCTTTGATTTTTTCGCCATGCCGGTTTACAGAACGCAACTCATTGCCATTGAGGAAAACGCCCAGGGATTTGGCAAAATCGTGAGACCAGTTGTCCTCGGTCATTTCTATGCCTTCGGGCAAAAACCAGGCAATATCATTCAAGCCGGAACGAATGGCATGGCCCTGGAACCAGCCGCGGCGGCAAAAAACCGGATGGCTTTTTCGCAGTGCAATAAGTTTTTGAGTAAATTTTTGCAGATTTTGATCTGCATTAGCCCAGTTTAACCACGAAATTTCATTGTCCTGGCAGTAAGCGTTGTTGTTGCCGCGTTGCGTTCTTCCAAATTCATCACCGGCAACCAGCATGGGCACGCCCTGTGATAAAAATAGAGTAGTCAGGAAGTTCCGTTTCTGCTGGTTTCTTAATTGATTGATTTCAGGAACATCGGTAAGGCCTTCTGTGCCGCAGTTCCAGGAACGGTTGTGGTTTTCGCCGTCCTGGTTGTTTTCGCCGTTGGCATCATTGTGTTTTTTATTATAAGAAACCAGGTCATGCAAAGTAAAACCATCGTGCGCCGTGATAAAATTAATGCTGGCCGTTGGCCTGCGCATATCGTTTTTGTATAAATCCGGGCTGCCGGTCAGGCGTTCGGCAAATTCTTCCAGCATACTATTTGCGCCGCGCCAGTAATCGCGCATACAATCCCGGTATTTCCCGTTCCACTCAGCCCAGTCGGCCGGGAAATTTCCAACCTGATAACCGCCTTCGCCCACGTCCCAAGGTTCTGCAATCAGTTTTACCTGAGAGATGACAGGGTCCTGATAGATAATATCAAAAAAACCGCTCAGCTTATTAACGTCGTGCAGTTCGCGGGCTAAAGTAGCGGCCAGGTCAAACCGGAAACCATCCACGTGCATATCCAAAATCCAGTAACGCAAACTATCCATAATCAACCGGAGCACATGGGGGAGATTGGCATTCAGCGTATTGCCAGTGCCGGTGTAATCCTTGTAAAACCGGTTATCTTCTTCCATCAACCGATAGTATGCCTTATTATCAATCCCTTTGAAAGAAAGCGTGGGGCCAAGTTCATTGCCTTCCGCCGTATGATTGTAAACGACATCGATGATCACTTCCAAACCTGCTTTGTGCAGTTCTTTCACCATTTTTTTAAATTCGATCACTTGCTCGCCACGAAAACCGCTGCTGGAATACCGTACGTGAGGCGCAAAAAAACCGATTGTATTGTACCCCCAATAGTTGGACAAGCCCCTTTTTAGCAGGTGCTCATCCGCAATAAAATGATGGACAGGCATCAGCTCGATAGCCGTAACGCCCAGGCCTTTTAAATACCGGATGGTAGCCGGGTGGGCCAGCGCGGCATAAGTGCCTCTTATTTCTTCCGGGATTTCCGGGTGGAGCATGGTAAAGCCTTCGACATGCATTTCGTAAATAATGGTTTGGTGATAAGGAATATCCAGCAGTTCGTCTCCTTCCCAATCAAAATTCGGGTCGATAACAACGCTTTTTGGTACATAAGGGCTGCTGTCGGTTTCACTAAAACTTAAATCTTTGCTGGTACTGTTCAGGTCAAACCCAAAAACAGATTCATGCCATTTCACAGGGCCGGCAATAGATTTGGCGTAAGGGTCGATCAGGATTTTGTTGGGGTTGTACCGATGCCCGTTTCCCGGGTCATACGGCCCATAGGCGCGGTAGGCGTAGAGCTGTCCGGGTTTGATATCAGGGATGTAAACATGCCAGATGTGATGGTTGCGTTCTTTTATTTTAACCCTAACTTCATGGTTGTCATCATCATAAAAACACAGTTCAATAGCGGTTGCGTTGTTGGCATATAGGGAAAAGTTTACCCCTTTTCCATCCCAGGTAGCCCCTAAAGGATATGGGTTGCCCGGAAATTCAGTAACATTCATGCCTTTATAAAGAAAAACGTTATTTGTAATGTTTTTAAAAAGGATAAAAACCTGAACCGTACCAAAATTGGGCACGTATATAGTAAATTAGATTTTTATGCGGTAAAAACAGCATTGGCAACAGATGGTTTAGCTTGTATTTCTATATTTGAAGCAGGTATTCGTTTAACTTTGACACCGCGCTTATATTATTCCGGCAGCCGGGCAAATAAGGAATCAAGTGATACGGAAACTGCTTTTACCACATAAAATTGCCCTCAGAATAAAACTCAATGATATTTGACAATAATACAAACGATGCAGAACAACTGCGCATACTTGAAAATGAAGCCAAAGAAGTCCCCCTAGAAAGATGGGGGCCATATTTGAGCGAACGGCAATGGGGGACGGTGAGGGAAGATTATAGCCAAAACGGCGATGCCTGGAATTATTTTCCGCATGACCACGCCCGCAGCCGCGTTTACCGCTGGGGAGAAGACGGCCTGGCAGGCATTTCTGATTATTACCAGCAATTGTGTTTTTCGGTGGCATTGTGGAACGGTAAAGACAAGATTTTGAAAGAACGCTTGTACGGCCTGACCAATTACCAGGGCAACCACGGCGAAGATGTGAAGGAACTGTACTACTACTTAGATAATCTGCCCACGCATTATTACATGAAGTATTTGTACAAGTATCCGCAGCAGGCTTTCCCTTACCAGGACCTAAACCGGAAAAATGGCCAGCTTTCCAAAGCCGAACCGGAATACGAACTGTTGGACACAGGGATTTTTAAGGATGATAAATATTTTGATGTAACGGTAGAATATGCTAAAAAAAACTCGGAAGATGTTCATATCCGCATTGAAATAACCAACCGAGGAGACGAAGATGCACCGATAACCGTGCTGCCGACTTTGTGGTTTTACAACCGCTGGCAGTACGAACCGGCCAAACCGAAACCCATTATTGAGTTTGAAGAAGACGGATCGGTAAGGGCAACACACGTACCGTTGGGCACTTATTATTTGTATTACGATAAGCCCGACTACCGTTTGTTTACCGAAAATGAAACCAATAAAGAGCGTTTGTTTGGTACGCCAAATGACGTTCCTTACGTAAAAGATGCTTTTCATGAAGCGGTAATCAACGGGGTGGATTTGGAGGGACTGCAGGCTTTAAAATCCGGCACCAAGTTTTCACCGGTATATAATTTCAATATCAAAGCAAAGTCTTCAAAAACCATCAAGCTGCGTTTATCAAGAGGCAAGTTAAAAAATGCGCTTAACGATAAGTTCAATACGCTTTTTACCACCCGAAAAGGCGAGGCGGACGATTTCTACAACAACCTGTTTCCGCCCAAAAAGGACCCTGATCTAATGAATATCCAGCGGCAGGCATTCGCCGGTTTGTTGTGGAGCAAGCAATATTATCACTATGATACGCAACGCTGGCTCACCACGAGCGACGGGATTTCGCCGGTGGTAGAAAACCGGCTGAACGGCCGGAACAGCAGTTGGAAATATTTGAAGAACCAGGACGTAATGTCTATGCCGGACAAATGGGAATATCCCTGGTACGCGGCCTGGGACCTGGCTTTCCATTGTGTGCCGATGGCGATGATAGACCCTAATTTTGCCAAAAACCAGTTGATCCTGATCATGCGCGAGTGGTACATGAACCCGGAAGGCCAGATCCCGGCTTATGAATGGAATTACAGCGATGTAAACCCGCCGGTGCAGGCTTGGGCCGCGCTGGAAGTTTACCGCATCGAAAAAGAGAAAAAAGGGGAAGGCGATATCCGGTTTTTGAAACGGGTTTTTCAGAAACTGATGATCAACTTTACCTGGTGGACCAACCGGGTGGATGTGGAAGGAAAAAATATTTTTGCAGGGGGTTTCCTGGGTTTGGATAATATCGGCGTGTTCGACCGGAACAGCAAACTGAACGGCGAACTGGAACTGGAACAGGTGGACGGAACCAGTTGGATGGGCATGTACGCGCTGAACATGATGGACATGGCATTGGAAATTGCCATGCACGATGATGCTTTCGAAGATTCGGCGGTGAAATTTTACGAGCATTTTGTGTTGATTGCCGATGCCTTGAACGGAATGGGCTTGTGGAGCGATGAGGACAAGTTTTTTTACGACACGCTTCGCCTGCAAAGAAACCACGCTTACCATTTGAAAGTCCGTTCTATTGTTGGCCTGACTTCTCTTTTTGCGGTTTCTATTTTCAGTTACCATAATCTGGAAAAACTGCGTGATTTCCGGAAGCGTGCTGCCTGGCTGAACCAGTTCCGCGAAAAGAACAAGCAATTTTTGCCCCTTATGGACAACAACAAAACAGGCAAAGTGCTGCTTTCCATTGTGGATAAAGACAAACTGACGCATTTATTGAACCGCGTGTTTGACGAAGATGAGTTTTTGGCCGAAGGCGGCGTGCGGGCTTTATCCAAAGCTTATAAAGATAAACCTTATTCTGTTGAGATTGAGGGAAATACCTACACAATCCAATACGATCCGGCAGAATCCACTTCGGATATGTTTGGCGGAAACTCCAACTGGCGCGGGCCAATTTGGCTGCCGATCAATTATATGCTGATCCGTGCTTTACGGAAATATCACGAGTTTTATGGTGATGAGTTTCAATTGGAATTTCCAAAAGGCACCGGCAAATTTATCAACCTAAAAGAAGCAGCAGATGAACTTTCTAACCGGCTGATCCATATTTTCACCAAAGATAAAACCGGAAAACGGCCCGTAAACGGAGACGATAATGGCTTCTACCAAAAACCGGAAAACGCTGACCTGGTGTTGTTTTACGAATATTTTCATGGGGACAACAGCCGCGGTGTAGGTGCAAGCCACCAAACCGGCTGGAGTTCGCTGGTGGCCAACCTGATTACGGATATGGGAAAGGATGCTTGAAAAGGTCAAAAGGAGAAAGGTTGAAGGGATAAAGATAAAAAGGCAGCAAACTAAGGCCCCCTCTCCTTTGGAGAGGGCGGGGCCGAGGCTTTCAATACAAATTTTTATGCCCTAAAAGAAGCATCCCGTTTTATAGCCAAAAATTTAAACAGAATCCAAATGGCCACCTTCAGTTTTTTGGGGATAAAGGCAGCTTTGGGTCCGGCTTTAAATCAGTAAATGGCGGTAACGTGGCCCGGGTTTTCGGTAAACTGTCGGGATAATTTTGCTGGATAAAAGTAACCAAGTTCTCGCGGACAAAACACCGCAGGTCGAACGCTTGAGAAGAATTGGCGGCACTCATCAAAGCCCTTAATTCCATTGTATGTTCTTTCACATCGGTAACTTGTAGTACATTTACCCGCTTGTCCCACAAAATATTGCTTTCCAATAAACGGGTCAGTTCGTTCCGCACTGCTTCAACAGGTAAAGTATAATCTACATAGATAAAAGCAGTGCCAAGGATATCCGCAGAAATCCTGGTCCAGTTTTGAAAAGGTTTCTCAATAAAGTAATTAATGGGCAGGATCAGCCTGCGCTGGTCCCAAATGCAAACCACCACATAAGTCAGCGTAATTTCTTCCACCCGTCCCCATTCGCCTTCCACAACCAGCACATCGTCGATCCGGATCGGCTGCGTAAAAGCGATCTGGAAACCGGCAAGCAGATTGCTCAAAGATTTTTGTGCCGCAAAACCGGCAATGATCCCGCCCACGCCCACACTGGTGATCAGGTAAGTGCCGATCTTCCGCATACTTTCAAAGCTAAGCAGGACCGTGCCGAGTGTTAAAATGATGATCAGGGCGATGGCAAATTTCCGGACAAACTGCAACTGAGTCCTGATCTTGCGTTCCCTTAAATTGTCTGTTTTTTTGATGTCGAAAGCATGGTAAACGTAATCTTCAAACACATGGATGGTTTGGATGAGCAATACGGAAAAGCAAATGGTGATGGCGATCTGCAGGGTTTTGGTTAATAGAAACAAATATTTTGGTTCCATGATGAACCATGGCTCTAATAAATCCAGCATCAGCAGCGGGATAAACCAGGTGGCCGGTTTGCCCAAATGTGTGATAATGGATTTGAAAGTTGAATAATCCGAACGCTGCTGGTAATAAACTATGAGCCGGATGATAATGAATTTGAGCAGCAGCCCGATCACCACAGCAGCGGCCAGGATAGTTAAATTCCAGAGATAAGGCGGAAAATAGCCGGAAAGGTCTTGCAGGTAGTCAGTCATGCTAAAAAGGTGTGTCATAGTATTAACGTTTTACTGCAAGTTATACTTGCATGGATATGGGTTTTATATAGGTAAAAACAGCATTGCATCTGGCTGTTCAAACGATACAAATAAAAAAATCCTCCGCCTATTGGCAGAAATTGCTTACGATGCTTCTTTTATCGCCTAAAAAAGCATTAATTTAAAAACTTATTACTTTTTGCAGCACTTATTAATGGCAAGGACTATACAAGATATGACAGGTAAAACGATAATTGTTTCCAACAGGTTGCCGGTAAAAATACAGGAAAAAGATGGCGTTTACAGTTCTTCTGCAAGCGAAGGCGGACTGGCAACCGGTTTGGGTTCCGTTTACCAGGAAGGTGAAAATGTGTGGATCGGATGGCCGGGAACAGAGATCGTGCCGGATAGACAGGAAGAAATTACCGCACAATTGGCAGAATTGAGTTTGCTGCCGGTTTTTTTGAGCCAGGAAGACATCAGCGAATATTATGAAGGTTTTTCCAACGGGGTGCTTTGGCCGATCTTTCATTATTATGCCTCCATTTACAGCACCTACAAGCAATCTAACTGGGGATTTTATCAGCAGGTGAACCAAAAATTTGCTGAAGTTGTGCTGCAAGTTGCCCAGCCTGGCGATACGGTTTGGATCCACGATTACCAGTTGCTTCTTTTACCGGCATTGATCCGGGCGCAACTACCGGACGTTTCCATCGGGTTTTTCCTGCACATACCGTTTCCTTCCTTCCAGCTTTTCCACCTGATCCCATGGCGGCGCGAATTGCTGGAAGGCTTGCTGGGCGCAGATTTGGTTGGTTTCCATACGTTTGATGATATGCAGCATTTTACGCAGGCTTGTGCACGGTTGCTGCACGTGAACTTATCTTCCAACATCATTTCGCTGCCAGATCGTTTGGTGGTGGCAGAGGCTTTCCCGATGGGGATTGACGAGCAGAAATATGCTGCGCTCACAGAAAGTAAAGAAGTAAAAGAGGAGATTAAGCAATTGAAAGGGATATTTGCAAATATGCGGACGATCCTGTCAGTTGACCGGTTGGATTACAGCAAAGGCATTTTACAGCGTTTGCAGGCCTTTGAAGAACTGCTGCGCAACAATCCCGAGTACCAGGAAAAAGTGGTTTTGTACATGATTGTTGTTCCGTCGCGCGATACTGTTCCGCAGTACAAACACCTGCGCGACGAAATTGATAAACGCGTGGGCAATATCAATTCCCTTTTCCGCACCTTGAACTGGAGTCCGGTGCACTATTTTTACAGGTCTTTTCCCATCGAAACTTTGTCGGCTTTGTATGCCACGGCCAATGTAGCCCTGATCACGCCCATGCGCGACGGCATGAACTTAGTGAGCAAGGAATATGTGGCAAGCCGCACGCAAAACAATGGCGTTTTGATTTTGAGTGAGATGGCCGGTTCTTCGCGTGAACTGATCGATGCGCTGATCGTCAACCCAAATAATATGAACATGATGACGGCAACGATCCGGCAAGCATTAGAAATGCCTGCCGAAGAACAGGAAAGCCGCATGATCAAACTGCGGAAAAACGTTTCCAAGTTCAATGTAAAACACTGGGTCAGGATTTTTATGGGCCGCTTGCGCGAAGTAAAAGAATTGCAGCAATCACTACGAACGCGTTATGTGGGCGAACTCACTACAAAAGCCATTTATAAATTTTATGCTAAAACAAGCAACCGCATTTTCTTTTTGGATTACGATGGCACACTGGTTGGGTTTAATGCCGAGATCAATAAAGCTTCCCCGGATGAAAAACTGTACCGGATTTTGCAAAATTTGGCAGCAAACCCATCAAATAAAGTAGTTATCATCAGCGGCCGCGATTACCAGACGCTCGAAAAATGGTTCGGCCATATTCCGGTTACTTTAGTGGCCGATCATGGTGCCTGGCAAAAACTGGATGGACATTGGGAAAGTATGCCGGCTTTGGATGCACAATGGAAAAAAAACATCCAGCCGGTGCTGGAAATTTTTGCCGACCGTACGCCGGGTTCTTTTATCGAGGAAAAAACCTACTCGCTGGCCTGGCATTACCGCAATGTAGAAAGTGGTTTGGGCGAATTGCGGGCCGGGGAATTGGTTGATAACCTGCGTTTTATCACGGCTGATCAAGGCTTGCAGATTTTGCCCGGCAATAAAGTGATCGAAGTTAAAAACATCGAAATCAACAAAGGAAAAACTGTTCTTGCTTTGTTGCAAGGGCAGCAATACGATTTTGCGATGGCTATCGGTGATGACCATACCGATGAAGATACTTTTAAAGCCATGCCCGAAAATTCTGTAACCATTAAAGTGGGCAGCAACAGTTCCGCGGCCAAGTATTATGTAAATGATGTGGAGGAAGTGCGCGATTTGCTGCAAGGTTTTATAACAATCGTTCCGGCGCAGGGTTTAGGTGGATAAAAGAAGTATCGGTTTTGGGCCGATGCTTCTTTTACCGATACTTTTTAAGTATGGGATTTTTAAACTTGTATCCTTTTTGCAGATGCAATTTCTTTTTGACCGGAACGGTTTGGTGCAAAGTTGTCTTCTGATATTATTGGTTGATTATCCGCAAAGTTGCATTGTCTTTTGTTCCATTAAAAAATTTATCTAAAACCAATTGAAAGACTGGATCAGTATTGTTTAATGCAGCAAATAAAGTCATGGAAGATTTCAACTTTAGATCGTCCGGACTTCCGAATATTTTGTTTGCATTATTGCTTTCCAATCCAAGTGCTGCATTGCAAATCTCAATTAACCTGCTTCCTAAAATCGGATGTTTTAAATATTCTTCCGCTTCCTGTACATCTTTTATCGCATAAAACCTGGAAGTTTCACTAAAACCTAAACCTTGTATCTGCGGAAAAATGTACCACATCCAATGGCTGCGTTTTCGGCCGTTTTTGATTTCGGTTAAAGCTGTTTGGTAAGAAGATTTTTGTGCATCGAGGAAACGTTGCAAATTAGATTGGTTGTTCATTTTTATGTATGATAGCGATGCTCAAAATTCGTCAATGCCAATGGTTTTTTACTATTAAAAGCTGTTTTGTAACGGTTTGTGGCTTGGCGAAGAAGCGGATTTCGAAGCACAAAACTTCAATTAAGCACTGAACCCGCTTTTTCGCCAAACGCTTGTTATATAGCGTTTATTTTATAATTGTATTTTTCAAACTGTCAATTTTCTCTTCGGGTAAATAGTTCCATACTTTAACTTCTTTATATTTTCCAACTGTAAAAACCGTTCTGTAATTTTTTGCTTTATAATCATATTCTAAGTCAGGTGTAAATACTGCAAAACTATCTCTTGAAGGTTCTGTTTTGGGTGGATTTATAACCCATTTTTCGATATAACTTCGATGATCTAAAACACCTAATTCTCTTAAATTTCCTGAGTTGTCAACTTGATAAAACTTCCTATTATTGAAACCTGGTTTCTGTTTGAATTTAGTAAATAATATTCCTGATTTAGGTATTTTAAAAACTCTTGTAAAAAAATCATATTCTCTATTTTTTCCGTAATCCTTCTCAGTAATTACATAAATAACACCTTTGAAATCTTTTGGAATAACATACTTTTCAAATGTCAAAGCGTTAATAATAATACCTATAGAAAATAGCATTGGCAGAATGCATAATAATTTCAAATACAATTGTTTTCTGGAGATAAAGATTAAAATTGTCCCAATTATAAAAAAGACAATTGCCAAATACATTAACCAAAATGTAAAAAAACAGAATAGTCCAAGAATTTGGCTAATCAGACCTAAAATCAGAAATGTTTTTTTTGTTGGTTCGTTCATTTAAATGTCATATAACTTGTGTATTGACGCATGTTTATAACGGAATTTTAATATATGCAATTTTAAACCCTCTCACAACGCTTTAAAATCTTCCCGCACCGGACTAAAAACATCAATCAACAATTTTACTCAATCCTAAACAAAATTTTCCTTCCCAGTCCAACTTCCAGAAGTTTATATAAAGTTGAAAGTTGGATATCACTATGGCCATTTTCAATCCTGGAAATAAAGCTTTTTTTGGTGCCGGTTTTTTCAGCAAGTTGTTCTTGTGTTAAATGTGCCAAAAGCCTTTCTTCTTTAATCAATTCTCCTATGGCAAAAGCTTTTGCTTTAATTTCAAAATCAGTGCGTTGCATAGAACCGAATTTGCCATAACGTTCATCTAAGTGTTGATCAAATGTTTTAATGTCTTTATTTTCCATCTTTCTTTTTCTGTGTAAAATATTCGTCTTTTAATTTCTCTGCTTTTTCGATTTCCAGCTTAGGCGTTTTCTGGCTTTTCTTTTGAAACCCATTAAATAATATAATTAATCGTCCTTCATCAAAGCAACAGAAAATGCGAAAAATATTGCTTCCTAATTCAATCCTAACTTCGTAAAGACCGGTGGTTCCTTCCAGATGCTGTAAAAACTTTTTTGGAACCCGATCAATTATGGTGATTGTAAAAAGCACTTCATCAATTTTATTCTTTACTTTTTCAATTTGCTAATTGAAGAAATTTTCAAAGTAAGTTTTATAAAATATGATTTCCCTTACTTTCTTCACAAAACAAAGTTAACGAATAATGGAACAAATACTTCTTTTACCAGTATTTTTTCATCAAGCATTCACAACGCCCTAAAATCCTCCCTAACCTTACTAAAAACATCCAACAACTTACAATCTGTAACCGCAATTCCGCCATGAATAATATTGGGCGGGATCAACTCAAATAAACAAAATTCTAAACCGCAAGTATAATTTAACAATTCTTAAATTTCTGTAATCAAACCTTCTACTTTAAAAAGTGCTTTTAAAAGATTGTCTGCTGTTAAAAACAGATTGACTTGTTGAACCAGAGATATACAAGTAGCAAGTTGGATACTATCCAAAGTTCTTAAACCTTGAATGCCATATTTTGAAATTAAAATTCTCGCCTGTTCGATAATGATACTATCTGTTGCAATAAAACTATATTTATTAAAATCAGATTCAAACAAATCCAATGTTGTTTGGGCTTCTAAAATTGTAACTTCTTTTGTGCGTACTTTTTTCCAGATAGTAGAAGTAAATTCTATTTTTGAAATCTCTGAAAGAAAAACCTCTGTAATCTTTAAGGTCGAAAAAAGACTTTCAAGTTCTGTCGTACCAATCTCTCTATGATATAGTTTCAACAAAGATGAGGTATCCAGAAACATCTTCATTGTTCTCTTCTTCTTTCTTCGATAACTTCATTGCTAAATGAACCTTGATGGTTTTCTAAATTTTTTTGACTTTTCGAAAATGAAAAGTCCGACAAGGAAAGGCCTTCTTCAGATTGGGTTTGGATATCTTCCAAAAACGTAACGATCACTTTTACCGGATTATTTGATGAATATTCCTTGTCCAGTTTTACATAGCCATTTTGATAGGTTCCTACAATTGCAACCATAAGTTTAATTTTAAATCATTCCATCAAATATACCTTAAATCTTTAAGTCATAATACAAATCAACTTTCTTTATTTGAGGTAATATTTTAAATGCTTCTTTTATCACAACTTTTTATAGTTAAATAGAGTTATTTTACTTCACATCAATCTCTTATAATCCTCCCGCACCGGACTAAAAACATCCAACAACTTACAATCTGTAACAGCCAATCCGCCATGAATAACATTTGGTGGGATCACGGCAAACAAGCCAGGTTCTAAAACCCTTGCTTCGCCATCAACAGTTAGTTCAAATTTCCCTTCCAAAACAAAAGCCAGCTGTTCGTGGATGTGTTGATGCAGCGGAACGGAACTTCCGGCTTTTACTTCGATAAAATTCAAAGTGTTATTTTCGGTATGAACGAACTTGGATAAAAATCCCGGTGCAATTTCTTTCGGATTAATGCTGCTGAAACTGCGAAAAATATCTTCCATTATAAATTGTGTTTATTATTGATTTTGTTGGAACAATATGCAGATTTGATTTTTAAAAGTGCGTCAACCTAAAAAAATAAAAATTGAACTTCTTAAACAATAAAAACAAAATCCTGCTGTCCGTTTGGATGATCTTGATTGCAATATTTGTAGGTTTCGGTCATTTATCGGCACAAAATCAAACTAATATTGCTTTAAACCAGCTTGGGTTTTTTCCGGACGCGCCCAAAGTTGCCATTGTTTCCGGTAAAACTACGGGCAAATTTTTGGTGCAGACCACAGCCGGAAAAGTGGTGTTCAGCGGAAGGCTGAAAGCTTCCGGCAATACTGATTTTGCAGGCATAAAAACAGCATTGGCAGATTTCAGCGCTTTTCATCAAACCGGAACTTATCGGATTGCGGTTGCTGGTCTGGCAAATTCTTATTCCTTCAGTATTAAGCCAAATATTTATGCTGATGCGGCAAAAGCATCGATCAAAGCTTATTATTTTATGCGTGCTTCAACAGCTTTGCCAAAAAAATATGCAGGGAAATGGCAGCGCGCGGAAGGCCATCCCGATACGGCGGTGTTCGTTCATCCTTCTGCGGCAAGTGCAAACCGGCCGGCAGGAAGTAAGATTTCTGCTTCGCGCGGCTGGTATGATGCCGGCGATTACAATAAATATGTGGTCAATTCCGGGATTTCCACCGGCACCTTGCTTTCTCTGTACGAGGATTTTCCGGAATATATGCAATCCGTACAAACTAATATCCCGGAAAGCGGCAACCATGTCCCAGATTTGCTGAATGAAATTTTATGGAACCTGCGTTGGATGCTTGCTATGCAAGACCCGGAAGATGGCGGCGTGTACAACAAATTGACCAATGCCGCTTTTGATGCGATGGAAATGCCGGAAAAAGGGACCGCGCCAAGATATGTGGTACAAAAAGGTACGGCCGCAACGCTGGATTTTGCTGCGGTAATGGCACAAGCCGCAAGGATATTCAAACCGTTTTCTGCGCAGTTGCCGGGACTGGCCGATTCTTGTTTGGCAGCTTCCAAAAAAGCCTGGGCTTGGGCTGTTAAAAATCCTGCAATAGAATATAACCAGGAGGCGATGAACCAAAAATTCAACCTGAAAATTACTACCGGCGGTTATGGCGATGCTTCTTTTGCAGACGAATTTATTTGGGCGGCCTCAGAATTAACCATCAGCACCGGAGATGAAAATTACTACAGTTCTGTTGATATACTTGCTGATCCATCCATGCCTTTGCCTAATTGGGCACAAGTGAAACTGCTTGGTTTTTACTCATTGGCAAGAAATCAAAATAAGCTGACTGGAAAACCAAAAGCAGATCTCCCGGAAATTAAAAAAAGGTTAATTGCATTTGCCGATCAATTGATAGCAGGTACAGATGCTACGGCTTATCACACCGTTTTTGGCAAAACAGCTAAAGAATTTAATTGGGGAAGCAATTCATCCGCTGCAAACCAGGGCGTTGCTTTGATAAAAGTTTACCAAATGACAGGGAATAAAAAGTATTTGGACTACGCAACAAGCAACCTGGATTATCTGCTTGGCCGCAACGCAACCGGCTACAGTTTTTTAACCGGTTATGGCAGCAAAACACCGATGCACCCGCATCACCGGCCTTCGGTTTCGGATGGCGTGGTTGATCCGGTCCCGGGGTTGCTGGTAGGCGGTGCAAACCCTGGCATGCAGGACGGCGTAAAATATCCGTCGGCCATTCCGGACCGTGCTTATATTGATGATGGCCGCGCTTATGCCACCAACGAAATTGCCATCAATTGGAATGCCCCTTTTGCCTACTTAATTAATGCAGTTGAAGCTTTGCAAGCTAATTTCGGCATCAATAAAAAGTAATCATCTGAGGAAAGTTTAGAGCTTGTTTAAAATTTGTTCAATATGTTGTTCAATGCTTCTTTTATCACCTAAAAAATGGCAGGCGTTTGGTTTTGGTTTATTTAAATCGGTGCGAACACCAGTTTTTATAGGGTAAAAGAAGCATTGACATTAAATTTAAACAGGCTCTTAATTTGTAGCACAACAGTTTGTTTAATGCTATTAATTGGATAAATCGTATTATATCCGCATAGGGCAGGATGGTTAGGTTTGTATTATATTCCTATCCCCAAAGTATCTTATGAAATTTTTTACAAAGTTTCTTTTTAACAAGAAAACCATAGCTTGTATGTCATTTGCATTTTCTTTTTTGCTGATCTGCTGTTCTAAAAAACACGCAAATGAAGTTTCGGCCCAAACAACTACAACTAAAACAACAACGCCGTCAGCCGTTGTAACGCTTGCAGGCAATGGTGTCAACTTGCAGCCCTCTTATTACAGCAGCGGCAATGTTGATTTAGGTTTTCCATTGATGAAACAGCAAACCAAAATCAAAACCCTGCGCATTGAAATTGAACCTACGCAGGTTAACAACGCAATTAGGTGGATAAAAGAAGCATCTGATAACGGCTACACCATTATCTGCACTTATCACAAAGCAGCGGTTTTAGGTTCTGATAATCTTTCGGATTTATTGGATGGCGCCAACTGGTGGAAAACCAATTATACAGCATTAAGCGCTTCCGGTAAATTCTACATCAACCTAATGAACGAATGGGGAAGCCACAATCTTACGGCAACCAATTATGCCGGCTATTATAATCAGGCCATTACCATTGTGCGCACGGTTTATCCGGGCACGATTATTATTGATGCTCCGGGTTACGGACAAGAAACCTATGTTGCCGCAAATGCTGTGCTTGGCATTGGCACCGGCGGCGTTAAAATTACCGATCCCAATATTGCTTTATCCGCACATATTTATCCGGGAAACTATGTAGGGCAGCATGTAAACAGCAGCGGCCAGTTTGGTTCAGGAGGAAACATGGTTACTGCGGATCTGGCTTATATGGCAACTTCCGGCAGGACTTGTTTGGTGGGCGAATTTGGAAACGGGACAAACGGAACGGCAGACTGGAGCGGACTGGTTGATTATGCAAAATCAAAATCATGGACTATTTTGGGTTGGAGCTGGGCAGGAGATGGCGGCGATGGCGTACACGCGCCGATGAACATGATTTCGCCAAATTTTCAGCCTTATACAGCCGGTACAAATTATCCTTATACGCTTTCTGCTTACTTTAATATGGTGTACGATAAATTATAAGGCTAAGCTGGCTTTGAACGGATCATAAAAAAGGCAGGGTAAAAGAAGCATGGGCCAATCCAGGAATAATCATCAGGAATTGTAACAGATAGCATGAATGTTATTTACAATAGAATAAAAAGAATCTGCCTTTTGTTGAAATAGTATCAATGAAATTTATCCTGTATTGCAAAAAACTCAATTTATGCAATGTAAAAACAGCTTAAATAAAGCTGAATCGATATTTATAACAAGCAGATTATAACCGGAAATTGATAAAATAACATTACACCTTTTTTACTGCTGAACCTTACTTTTGAAGAAGTAATCCATACTAATCACCTCCTACAAACTAAATAATAATTATGCGTAAAATTTTACGGGCATTAATGCTTTTTGCAATTTTTGTGCACAGCAGTGCAAGTCTTTTTGCCCAAGGCAGAACGGTAACCGGTACTGTTTATGATGACAAAGGTATGAGCCTTCCGGGTGCTTCTGTAACAATAAAAAACACAAAAACCAGTGCCGGAACTGATGTAAACGGAAAATATACCATTGCTGTTCCGGCCGGTCCTGCCTCCCTGGTTTTTTCCTTTATCGGCAGTACCACACAGGAAGTGGTTATCGGTACCAGGACAACCATAAACGTAACTTTAAAATCTGCAGCTACCGCTTTAAATGAAGTGGTTGTTATCGGTTACGGTTCTCAAAAAAGGGAAGATGTAAATGGTGCCATATCTTCTATAAAAGCATCGGATATTGCCAACATACCTCAGGTAAGTGTTGATCAGTTATTGCAGGGTAAAGCTGCAGGTGTAACTGTTACTCAAAATTCCGGAGCAGCGGGCAGCAATACTTCGGTGCATATCCGAGGCATTACGTCATTAAGTTTATCAAACGAGCCTTTATATGTGATTGATGGTGTGCCTCTTTCAGGCGATGCCAATAATATTGCCACATCGGGCAGGCCAATTTCGCTGTCAAACAAAGGCCAAACCGGCAGCGGTGACGGTGAAACAACCTCCAGCCCGTTATCTACCATTGATCCAAACGATATAGAATCAATTGATGTGCTAAAAGATGCATCTGCTACTGCTATTTATGGCAGCCGTGGTTCAAACGGTGTAGTTATCATCACTACCAAACGTGGCAGGAACGGCAGTGCCCGGATTGCTTATGACGGCTATTATGGTTTCCAGCAGCAAGGGAAATTTTTAGATGTGATGAACTTACAGCAATACGCCGCTTTGCAAAATTCATTAGGTGATATTGCTGGAACTGGCAGAAGAGGTGAATTTGCCGACCCAAGTTTGCTGGGCAGCGGCACCAACTGGCAGAAACAGGTTTTTAGGACAGGTATTCAGCAAAGTCACCAGTTGTCGGTATCAGGCGGCAAAGAAGGTACAGATTATTATATATCGGGCGGTTATTTAAATCAAAACGGTACGATCATCGGTAATAATTTTGATCGTTATTCCATGCGTGTAAATGTAAACAGCCAGGTAAAAAAATGGTTTAAAATAGGCACTTCGTTATCCGGCAGCCGTACTTTTCAAAACAATGCTTTAAGTGATAATGGCGGTATTGTTTACTTAGCTGCTTTATCTGCACCGGATCAGGCTGTTTACAATACAGATGGCTCGTTTGCCGGGCCATTGCCCCAAGCCGGACAAACCGGTGGCCAGCTCAATCCGGTGGCACTTGCTTCAACAACAACAAACAAGCTGGGGAGCAGTAATATCAACGGAAGTATGTATGCAGATTTACAATTTTATAAAGATTTAACCCTGCATTCTGAACTGGACGGTGATTTCCGCTTCAACAACGCACATGTATTTTTACCAACTTATGCTTACGGACCTTATTTTGTAAACAGTACTGCCAAGTTATCGGAGTATGCTTCAAACAGTTCTTATTACGGTTTAAAAGAGTATTTAACTTATACGCACACTTTTGCCCAAAAGCATAACATAACCGGGTTATTAGGTTATGAGTTAAGCGATTCTGAATATGGCGGCCTAACTACCAGTGCACAAAATTTTGTTGCTGGCAACTCTTTACAGGTAATAAGTTTGGGCGATGCAAAAACAGTTACCGCTACAGAGTATAAAGGCCCCGGTGATATTTTGCAATCTGTATTTGCACGTGCTATTTATTCTTATAACAGTAAATATAGTTTAACGGCAACAATCCGTTCGGATGAATCTTCAAAATTTGCTGAGGGGCACCGTACTGGCTATTTCCCTTCTTTTGCCGTATCCTGGAGAGTATCGGATGAGCCGTTTATGGCTAAAGTAAAGGAATATGCAGACAACATTAAATTCAGGTTAGGTTATGGTGCTGTAGGGAACCAGGGCATCCCTAATTATAGATATGGATCTACGCTTACTTCATTTACTACCGGTTTGGGCACTGCTTTTGCCGTTGGTAATATTGCCAATCCCAACCTTACCTGGGAAACTGCTTTGCAAACTGATATCGGTCTTGATTTCAGCTTGTTCAACAACAGGATAGATGCTTCGGTTGATTATTTTAACAAAACTTCCAAAAAATTCCTTTTTCAGGCAGCGTTACCGGCATTTTTGCTTGGCCAAACATCTGAATATTCCGGAACAGGTGTCATTGCGCCTCCGTTTATAAATGGCGGCCAGGTAAACAACAGAGGTGTAGATTTCAGTATCACTTCGAGAAACTTTACCGGTAATGCTTTTAAATGGAGCACTACTTTAATTTTCTCTCATTACACCAATAAAGTTATTTCATTAGCTAATGGTACTCCTTTTATACCCGGAAATATAAATGTCAGTTTCTTATCATTGCCTGTTACCCGCACTGCTCCGGGTTTGCCTGTAGGTGAGTTTTACGGATATAAAGTTCTGGGAATATTTAAAACAGACGAACAGTTAAGAAGTGCCCCCGTGCAATTCGGCCGTCTGGTTTCAAATACTACAGGTGGTACATGGTTAGGTGATATCCAGTATGTTGATACCAATCATGATGGTAAGATCGATGCGAATGACCAGGTTCCGCTGGGTAGTCCGAACCCAAAATTCACTTACGGTTTTACCAATAACTTTTCTTACAAATCATTTGATTTATCTGTTTTCCTGAACGGATCGTATGGGGCTAAAATTTTCAATGCGCTTAATTATCAGGATGCCGGCTTGTCAGGTTTATACACCAATCAATTAGCTTCAGCAGCAAACTACTGGACACCTGCCAACAACGCATCTGATATTCCTACACCCAGGATTGGTGATAACCCTAATTTATTAAACTCAAACCGTTTTTTAGAAAGCGGTTCGTTTCTTCGGATTCAAAACGTTCAGTTAGGATACAACTTGCCTGCTAAGTTGATCAAGCATGCAAGTTTAGCACGGTTAAGGGTTTATGCAAGCGGACAAAACCTGTATGTGTTTACACCATACAAAGGATTGGACCCGGAAGTAGGTGCCTTAAATCAAAACGTATTCTTAACCAATGTTGATGCCGGCAGGTACCCGATACCGCGTACCATTACGTTCGGTATCAATGCTGAATTTTAATTTTTTATTGATAAAAACAGTATGAAAAGATATATAAAATATTTATTTGGTGTTGCGGTAATGACTGGGATCACCGCCACCAGTTGCAAAAAAGAGTTTTTTAACCGGCCACCGGTAGATGCAGTTACGGTAGATAACTTTTATCAAACCCCGGCTCAAGTTGTAGCCAGTACCAATGATTTGTACAGCGCAGTTTGGTTTGGATGGTGTGGTAAATCAGGCTGGTCTATAACTGAATTGATGGGTGGTAACGGCCGCAGTTACTCAAGTGATGTAGCCAACTTTAGTGATTTTTCTGTGACCAACACTAATTTTGAGTTGGATAATGCCTGGAACGCTTTGTTTATAGTGGTAGCACAAGCAAATGCTTTGATTAATAATTTGCCGGTAAAAGCACCTGCAACTGTACCAACTGCTGTGGTAAACAATGCTTTAGGCGAAGCCCATTTAATGCGTGCACTGGCTTACTTTCACTTGGTCAGGACCTGGGGGCCGGTACCTATTATTGAAAATGCCCAAACTTACATTAATGATTATCAGTTGCACACCAACCCGGTAACCGACGTTTATAAGTTTATTATAAACGATCTGAAGTTTGCTGAAACCAATTGTACTAAAATGGTCAGAAGCGGTTCTTCAATTGCTCAGGGAAGGGTGTCAAGCGGTTCGGCATCAGCATTATTAGCTAAAGTTTACTTGTACATGCAAGATTACCCGAACGCACGTGCCGAAGCTGAAAAAGTAATTGCCAGCGGTGAATTTAAACTCTATGGTACAGACATTGCCGGTAAAACATTTAACGATTTATTTTTAACTGCTAACAATAATAATGAAGAATCTGTAATTCAATTACAATGGGCCGGTAATGGCGGCTATGGTTTAGGTAACCCGATGCAAGGTTCATTTGCTTATAACTCTTCCATTACCACTACAGGCGACGGCTATGGTGTACTTGTACCAAGTTTTAGTTTATATGATGAATATGTTGCCGGTGATTCCCGTTTATATGGTACGATCATGGTTCCGGGCTCTTTTTATCCTACTATAAATGTAGCCGGCGGTGGTTATACACTTCCACTTGATGCCAACTCTCAGGGAACCCATTTACAGGTAAAAAAATATGTAGTAGGTTCCCCGGCTGATAACGGGGGGTCAGGTGGTGCACAATCAGCCGCAAACAATACTTATATGATGCGTTATGCAGATGTATATTTGATTGAAGCAGAAGCAGTAATGGCAGGCGCGCAATCCAGCTCTGATCCTGTAGCCTTAGCTGCCATTAATAAAATACGTAACCGTGCCGGTTTAGGCAATTTAACGGTAATCAACCGAAATTATACTGTTGCCAATCCTAAACTTACTCAATACGGTACTCCCCCTTCTCCAGCCGTACCAACACTGATTTTAAAGGATGACATCTTAGAAGAAAGAAGAAGGGAATTTGCTTTTGAAGATGATTTTTGGTTTGATTTAGGCCGTTTAGATGGTTTTAATTCCACTGCACATCCAAAAGCAATCGCATTTATCAAACAACAGGACAGAGGTACATCAGACAACAGCACACCGCCCGTTCGTTATGCAAACGGTTATATTACCAACATCACGGATGCCAATTTCAGGCTTCCGTATCCTGCAACAGAAGTATCTGCTGATCCAAACCTGACCGGCACCCCGGTTCCTTATGTATTTAAATAATAATGAGCATGAAAAACATAATCAATAGGTTGAAAATAATTTACTGGGTATTGCCTGCCGTCTTGATTTTAGGCTTTGCATCCTGTAAAAAGAATGATGTAGGGACTGGTGCACCAACTGTTGCCCGTGTTCGTTTACTTAATAAAAGCGACACTACAACAGGAGTAGTACGCCGTGTTACGCTGGATTCGAGTGTTACTGGTACCTTGTATTCTTCACATAAATTTGATTCGACAGTAGTTGCAGGCAGATACAATACACAATATGCAATTGTGGGTACAAATCTGGCTACAACAACCAACTTGCAATTAAACGGCATCCAGGTTTATTTTAACCCTGCTTTGTTAACCGATAATTCTATCATTTTTACAGTACCAAACACGATTCCGTTTGCAGGGCAATCAAACAAGCTTACGGTTACTACCAAGTATGGTAAAGTTGATTTCAATTTTCCAATTTTGCAGCCGCCGCCGCAGGTTACCAGTTTTGCCCCGCTTGCAGGTTCTGCGGGTGATACTTTAACCATTGCCGGTACTGTATTAGATGGGGCCACAGCGGTAAAATTTGGTTTAGTCGCAGCTACAGCGGTTTCTGCTAAAATTGTATCTAATACCTCAACCCAAATAAAAGTTGTCATTCCTACTGGTATTGTCCAGGCTTATATTTTTGTTACAACTGCCGGAGGCACCAGCCAATCAGTTGCACAATTTGGTTTTAAAGCATTGATTTATGACGATGCATTTGCAAACGGCTGGGGCAATTATACCGGTTATGGCAGTACGCTTAATTTTAACAACACAGTAAATGTTAAACGCGGCACGCATGCTATAAGTGTAGTAGTTGGAAACGGATATGGAGCATTGCAAATTGGATATGGCGGCGCAACGCTCAATTCCAAAACAGCAGGGTTAACAGCAGTTAAGTTCTCTATCTATGGTGGTAATGCTATTGTTGCCGGCGATAAAGCTTTGGTGGTCATCAATGGTGATTATGCTCATGGTTTTATCATAACTTTAAAGGCTGGTGCTTATACTGATTACACCGTGCCGTTAAGCAGTTTAGGCAATCCGGGGGATATTAAAGAGTTTGTAATACAAGCACAAGGAGTTGCATCCCCAAGTACCTTTTATGTGGATGATATAGGTTTTATCTAATCATCGTGATTTTAAAAAGTCATCTCTCTTTAAGTAATTATAGGAGAGATGGCTTTTTTATTTGTATCAGCCCCATACTTCTTTTATCATACAATTTCTAATAGCTTGCAAAAGATTTGTATTAAACTTTTATCCTGATTTGTTCATGAAAAAAATTCTCCTCCTTTCCATAATTGTATTTAGTGCTTTTACATTGCAAGCCCAAACCAAACTTACTGCTGCCAGCATCGACCAGAAAGTAAAAGCATTGGTTGCACAGATGACGCTCGAAGAAAAAGTAGGGCAGATGACACAGATTTCCATCGAAGCTTTATTAAAAACGGAGAACGGAAAGCTGCTTGAACCGCGCCAGATCGATATGGACAAGCTGGCTACCTGCATCAAAAAATACAAAGTTGGTTCATTATTAAATGTTGGCAATACGGCACAAACCCGCGAAAACTGGCAGGCACTGATTGAAGCCATACAAAAAATAGCTTTGCAGGAACGTTTAAAAATTCCGGTTTTGTATGGTATTGATGCCATCCGTGGCAATAATTATACGTTAAACACGGTATTGTTTCCGCAGCAAATTGCGCAAGCTGCTTCTTTTAACCCCGAAATTTCACGTAAGGCTTCTCAGATTTCGGCTTACGAAACCCGTGCTTCTTTTATCCCATGGACTTTTAGTCCGGTGCTGGATTTAGGCCGCCAGCCGATGTGGCCGCGCATTTATGAAACTTTTGGCGAAGACCCGTATCTCGGCATGCAAATGGGCTTGGCCACGATTGACGGTTTCCAGGGAAACGAATTAGTAGAAGATAAATACCATGTTGCCGCCTGTTTAAAACATTATATGGGTTACAGCATGCCTTTAAGCGGACACGACCGTACGCCGGCCTGGATACCGGAAAGGGAAATACGCGAATACTTTTTGCCGCAATTTGCTGCCGCCGTAAAAGCAGGTGCAAAAACAGTAATGGTGAACAGCTCTGAAATCAATGGTGTGCCAGTTCATGCCAGTCATCATATTTTAACGGATATTTTAAAAGGGGAGTTGGCTTTTAAAGGTTTTGTCATCAGCGACTGGCAGGATATCCAGTATTTGTATCAGCGACATCACGTAGCGAAAGATGACAAAGATGCGGTTGCCATTGCCATCAACGCCGGTATTGATATGAGCATGGTGCCGACAGATTATACTTTTACAGAAGATTTATTGCAGGATGTGAAAGAAGGCCGCGTATCTATAGCGCGTATCAATGACGCGGTCAGCCGTATTTTGAAAGTAAAATATGAGGTCGATCTTTTCAATAATCCGATTGGTAAAGCCAGCGATTACCCGGATGTGAATAGTGTGGCGCATAATCAGGCTAATTACGATGCCGCCGCCGAGTGTATCACCTTGTTAAAAAACACCAATAGCTTTTTGCCTATCTCCGCAGGAAAAAAACTGCTGGTAACCGGGCCAACGGCAAATACCATGCGCTCATTAAACGGTGGCTGGAGCCGGAGCTGGCAGGGCGACAACAGCAACGAAACCGAAAAAGACAAGAATACCATCCTGGAAGCTATTCAAAACGTGTTCGGCAAAAGCAAAGTGGATTACAGCGAAGGTGTAACTTTTGATAAAGCTGTTAATATTGAAGAAACGGTTGATAAAGCTACGCGTAACGATGTAATTGTGCTTTGTTTGGGTGAGAACAGTTATACAGAAACGCCGGGAAATATTGGTGACCTGACTATTTCTGCACCGCAAATTGCTTTAGCTACTGCGCTGGCCAAAACCGGAAAACCGATTGTTTTGGTTTTGGCAGAAGGCCGTCCGCGTATCATTTCGGCTATCGAACCTGGCACAACTGCTGTTTTGCACACTTATTTTTTAGGTAACGAAGGCGGAAATGTAGTAGCAGATGCACTGATCGGAAAAATTAACCCGAGCGGACGTTTGCCTTACACTTATCCGCGTTCTGCCAATAGTTTGGTTAATTATTACCGCAAATACACCGAAAATAAAGATGTAAATGATGAAGTGGCCGGTTACGATCCGCAATGGGAATTTGGTTTCGGGATGAGCTATACTTCTTTTAAGTACAGTAATTTGAAATTAAGCAGCAACAAACTGCCCGAAAAAGGAAACATCACGGTAACGGTTGAGGTAACCAACACCGGAAAAGTGAGTGGAAAAGAATCCGTTTTAATGTACGTAAGCGATCTAGTTGCTTCCATCACACCGGAATTTAAACGTTTGCGCGCATTTGAAAAGATCGAACTGCAACCCAATCAAACCAAAACGGTAACGTTTACGATCAACAAAGAAAAACTTTCATTCATTAATTATGATCTGAAACGCGTTACCGAGCCAGGCGAATTTAAATTGGCAATCGGTGATCTAAGTAGGGGTTTTCAATATTGATCAATCCATATCTCAACATAAAGGATCAACAACGGGACAACTCAATTAACGATGCTTCTTTTATCATATAAAAAAAGGATCAACAACGGGACTACCTAATTAACGATGCTTCTTTTATCATATAAAAACATGTGTCCTGCAGCCGGAAGTTTTTTTGTGATATTTTTCGGCGATAGGACATCGTTTTAACAACCCTAAAATAATCTGACAAGTAAAATCTTAAACGGCTTTAATTTGAATTACTATCAAACCTAAAAAAATGAAGAAAATTAAATTATTGTTTGCAGCGATGGTTTTTGCTGCATCCGCTTACAGCCAGAACAACAATTACAAGCAGGATTACACCAAATACCAGGGTTTGGCTTTAACGCCGCCAATGGGCTGGAACAGTTGGAACAAGTTTGCCTGTAATGTAGATGAAAACCTGATCAGGCAGGTGGCGGATGCAATGGTTTCCTCCGGGATGAAGGCTGCCGGTTATGAGTACATCAACATTGATGATTGCTGGCATGGCGACCGGGACAGCTTGGGTTTTATCCATCCTGACCCCAAACGGTTTCCTTCGGGGATGAAAGCTTTGGCTGATTATATCCACTCAAAAGGATTAAAATTGGGGATTTATTCTGATGCCGGTTCTCTAACCTGCGGCAGCAAACCCGGAAGCCGGGGCTACGAGTTTCAGGATGCGCAAACTTATGCCAAATGGGGTGTTGATTATTTAAAATACGATTGGTGCAACGCGGAAGGTTTACGCGGAGAAGGCGCTTACAAAACGATAGCGGCAGCTTTAAAAAGGGCAGGCCGGCCAATGGTTTTAAGTATTTGCGAATGGGGAACAGATAAACCCTGGATTTGGGGACCGGCGGTTGGCCATTTATGGCGCACCACCGGTGATATTTACAACTATTTTGATGGTACAAAAGATAACGGAACTTGGCGTGCAAACGGTGTGATGAAGATTTTGGACATGCAAAAAGGCTTGCGGAAATATGCAGGTCCCGGCCACTGGAATGATCCGGATATGCTGGAAGTTGGCAACGGCATGACAGCAAACGAAGACCGGGCGCATTTTGCCATGTGGTGCATGATCGCTGCGCCGCTTATCGCTGGAAATGACTTGCGGAGCATGTCGGAACAAACCGCTGCCACGCTTAAAAACAAAGAAGTAATTGCTGTTGATCAGGATGTTTTGGGCGTTCAGGGTTATCAATATTCAAAGTCAGACAGTGTGGAAACCTGGCTGAAACCTTTAAAAGGAGGCGATTGGGCGATTTGTTTTTTAAACCGAAGCCCGACAGCACAAAAGGTTAATTTCGACTGGAAGAAAGATGTAATCACCGATACGCTTTCCAAAGCTGTTTTAGATGCACAAAAGCAAGTTTACACTTTGCGTAATTTGTGGACGATGAAAGATGCGGGAACTACAAAATCGCCTTTAAAAGCAGAAGTGCCTGCCCATGATGTTTTGATGCTTCGTTTACATGGGAAAAACTAATACAAATTTTTAATGGTGAAAATAGCCGAAACCTGTCTTGTTGCATTTGTGTTTTCCTTGCTTATGCAGCAGTTACAAGCTGTTTTTACCACATAAAAATCATCAAACCACATAATTTCTTTAGTAATTGTTAAAACACTATTAAATAATTTTTGGCATACTGCTTTAGCTTTGGATAAAAATGTATTGCCGCCTAAATAATACTTCAATCTAAAAAAGTATGCATAAAAACAGTATTACAGTAATAGCCTTCTGCTTGATGGCATTTTCGGCTACTGCGCAGCAAAATTTTGTGAAAACAAAAGGCAGTCAGTTTGTGCTAAACGGCAAACCTTATTATTACATCGGCACCAATTACTGGTACGGCGGATTATTGCAAGCGGTAAAAGGAGAACAAGGCCGGGAAAGGTTAAAGCAGGAACTGGATTTTTTGAAAGCAAAAGGCGTAACCAATTTGCGTGTTTTGGCGGGATCAGAAGGTGTAGGACTGGAAAACGGGATACAACGCGTAAAACCTGCATTGCAACCCGAACACGGCATTTACAAAACTGAAATTTTGGAAAGTTTGGATTATTTACTGAACGAAATGCACAAGCGCAACATGCGCGCCGTGCTTTATTTAAGCAACAACTGGGAGTGGAGCGGTGGCTTTTTGCAATACCTGAACTGGAACGGTCAACTTGCCGATTCTACAATGCGTAAAAAACTAAACTGGAACGAGCAACGCAACGAAACCAGTAAATTTTATACCTGCGAAAGCTGCATGTTAGATTACAATAAACAGGTGAAACTGATTGTAACGCATGTAAATAAGTACAACCATACTTCCTATTCAAATGATCCGACAATCATGGCCTGGGAATTGGCAAACGAACCACGGCCAATGCGCACGGAAGCTTTTAACGCTTTTAAAAAATGGGTTTTGGTTGCTGCAACTTATATCAAATTCATCGATAAAAACCATTTGGTTACCACCGGAACAGAAGGCGTGATGGGATCGGAAGGTTCTGCGGAACTGTTTTCAGAGATTCATTCTTTTAAGCCGGTTGATTATTTAACGATCCACATCTGGCCAAAAAATTGGGGCTGGTTTAGGGATACGGGCATTGTTGAAAATTTGCCGCAGGTTATTTCAAAATCCGTTGCTTATATCCGGCAGCACGAAGCAATTGCGAAAGCTCTTGATAAACCGTTAGTGCTGGAAGAATTTGGCTTGCCGAGAGATGCGCAGTCTTTCAATCCAACATCAACCACAACTTCCCGCGATCAATATTACCAGGCTGTTTTTAACGAGTGGAAACGCAGCATGAAAACTAACGGCCCAATTGCCGGATGTAATTTCTGGGCTTTTGGCGGAACGGCCCGGCCAATTGCCGGACAAACTTTTTGGAAAGAAGGGGATGATTTTATGGGAGATCCGCCGCAGGAAGAACAAGGTTTGAATGCTGTTTTTAGCACTGATAATTCGACCTGGAAAATCATTCAGGATTTTATTAAACAGAAATAAAGCTGATTTACCATAAATGAAATTAAGATTATTGGATGTTTCCATCCTCGTTACCTACCTCATCTCGATGCTGATGATTGGCTGGTACATGCGCAAAAAAGCCAGCGAGAATAAGGAAAGCTACCTGATGGGCGGCAAAAAAATACCGTGGTACATGCTTGGTTTGAGCGATGCTTCGGATATGTTCGACATCAGCGGAACAATGTGGATGGTGGCGTTATGCTTCGTTTACGGGCTAAAAAGTATCTGGATACCATGGCTTTGGCCGGTGTTTAACCAGGTTTTCAACATGATGTTTTTGGCGAAATGGCTGCGCCGGTCCAATGCGGATACCGGTGCCGAATGGCTGGCAACGCGTTTTGGTACAGTCGGCAAAAATGTAAAAGCATCGCACAATGTAACTGTAGCTTTTGCTTTGATTGGTTGCTTGGGGTTTCTGGCTTACGGCTTTGTCGGGCTGGGTAAGTTCATTGAGATTTTTGTTCCCTGGAATTTGGTTGAAGCTTATGTCCCTTTTCATGTCTCACCAGAATATGTCGCACAATTCTACGGCATCATCTTCACGCTGTTTGCCATGTTCTATTCGATTTTGGGTGGAATGCACAGTATTGTTTTGGGCGATGTGATCAAATATGCGATCATGACGGTTGGTTGCATTGCCATTGCCATCATCGCCATGATTAATTTGCATGGGCACGGCGGACACGCGCTAAACGTTCCGGCAGGTTGGGGAAACCCGTTTTTCGGCTGGAATCTCAATCTCAACTGGTCTAACATCGTTCCTGCTGCCAACAAGAAAATTGCCGATGATGGTTTTGGCCTGTTCGGTATCTTTTTTATGATGATGCTTTTTAAAGGCGTTTTTGCAAGTTGGGCTGGCCCGGCCCCAAATTATGATATGCAAAAAATGCTTTCTACGCAATCGCCAAAAGACGCTTCCAAAATGACTGGTTTTGTATCGATCATGCTGTTGCCCATCCGTTATTCTATGGTCATCGGTTTAACCGTTCTGGCTTTATTGTATTACAATCAACTTGATCTGGCAGCACCGGGAGGCGGAACAGATTTTGAACGGATTTTGCCCGGTGCCATCAACAACTTTTTGCCCGTTGGTATTCTGGGGATTGTGTTGACCGGTTTGCTCGGTGCTTTTATGGGTACTTTTTCGGGAACTTTAAATGCAGCACAAGCTTATGTAGTTAATGATATTTACCTGAAATATGTTAACCCGAATGCTCCAACCAAAGCTATCATCTCCATGAATTATATTGTTGGTGTTGTCGTAGTGATATTAGGTGTTACATTGGGCTTTTTTGCAAAAGATGTGAACAGCGTTTTGCAATGGATTGTTGGCGGATTGTATGGCGGCTACATTGCGGCAAACGTTTTAAAATGGTATTGGTGGCGCTTTAATGCCAACGGCTTTTTTTGGGGAATGGCCAGCGGCATTGTTATGGCTTTGCTGATGCCTTATTTAAAACTTTGGTTCCCTTCGGTGTTTTTTAGCTTGGATTTGTATAACTGGCCTTTACTCTTTGTTATTTCTATCATCGGTTGTATTGCCGGAACTTACTCGGCACCGCCAACAGACACCGAAGTTTTGAAAAAGTTCTACCGTACCGTTCGTCCATGGGGTTTTTGGAAACCGATACACCAGTTGGTTGTGGCAGATGATGCTTCTTTTATCGGCAATAAACGGTTCAAGCTGGATATGTTTAACGTGGTAATTGGGATTATTGCTCAGGTTTGTTTTACTATTTTGCCAATGTATTTTATTCTTTGGATGAAACTGCCTTTGCTGATTACCGTTTCGCTGATCGTGGTGATCGTCCTCATCCTGAAAAAAACCTGGTGGGACAAACTCGAAAATTAATTTTATAAAAATAGAAATACTTGAAATGACAATAGATTTTGATGCCCGTTTAACCGAAATCAAAAGCCGGTACGGGCAATTGATCAACCAAAAAAACGCAGAAACGGCAGGCGGAAATGGCGTTTATACCCGTTACGACCGCCCGGTTTTAACGGCCGCCCAGGTTCCGTATTTTTGGAAGTACGACCTCAACCCCGAAACTAACCCTTTTCTGATGGAACGCATTGGTATCAATGCTGCTTTTAATGCCGGTGCCATCAAATTTGAAGGAAAATACGTTTTGGCAGTCCGGGTAGAAGGGGCAGACCGTAAATCATTTTTTGCCATTGCTGAAAGTCCGACCGGTATTGATCAGTTTTCTTTCTGGGATTACCCGATAGAAATGCCGCAAGGCGTAAATCCTGTTGATACCAATGTTTACGACATGCGTTTGGTGAAGCACGAAGACGGCTGGATCTATGGTTTGTTTTGTACCGAGCGTCGTGATCCTTCAGCTCCGGCCGGCGATCAGTCTTCGGCTGTTGCCCAATGTGGCATCGCCCGTACCCACGATTTGAGGATCTGGGAACGTTTGCCTGATCTGAAAACACCTTCTCCGCAACAGCGCAATGTGGTTTTACATCCGGAGTTTATGGATGGAAAATACGCTTTTTACACCCGTCCGCAAGATAGTTTTATTGAAGCCGGAAGCGGCGGCGGAATTGGTTTTGGTGTGTCAGGATCGATGAATCCGGCAATTGTTGATCAGGAAATTGTAGTGGATAAAAAGGTTTATCACACCGTTTATGAAGCTAAAAACGGATTAGGCCCGGCACCGATCAAAACAGAAAAAGGCTGGCTTCACCTGGCGCATGGTGTACGTAATACAGCCGCTGGTTTAAGGTATGTATTGTATATGTTCATGACGGATTTGGACGATTTAACCAAAGTTACACACAAACCAAACGGTTATTTAATTGCGCCTGAAGGGGCAGAACGTGTCGGTGATGTATCCAATGTCGTTTTTAGCAACGGCTGGATTGCTGATGCAGATGGCAAAGTATTTATCTATTATGCTTCTTCTGATACACGGATGCACGTAGCAACCAGTACAATCGATCAGTTGGTTGATTATGTAATTCATACGCCGGAAGATAAATTTACCTCGGCTGCAACTGTAAAATCTATTTATAAGCAAGTACAGCAAAACCAGAAGTTTTTATAGGCTAAAAACAGTAATGCTTCTTATGGTAATATCGAAAAAAGCATTACTGTTTAACAATATTGGTACAGTCTGTAGTTTATTCAGTCCTTTTATTCGTTGTAAAGCGAAATTAAAAATAGAATAGGATGTGAAAAATATACAAAAAGAAAAACCCGGCCTATTTTCATGACCGGGCTTCAGTTTAAATACAAACGAAACTTACATTTTCATTTTGTCTTTCATCATGCCTTTGTTCATCGACATTTTTTCCATTTTACCGTTCATCATCACGCAATAGCCATCTTTTAACATCATCGTTTTACCGCTTTTCATTTTAACGGTTCCGTCAGACATTACCGTTGTACCGTTAGACATGGTCTTGGTTTCGGTCATCGGCATGGTTTTACCATTCATCATGGCCATCATTTTACCGTCTTTCATCATAACGCAATTACCCATTTTGTGCATGGAGTTGTGCGCCATTTTGTGCATAGATGAATCAGACATTTTTGTTTGTGCCATAGCACTACAACTTAGTGTAATGGCCGTTAAGGCGATCAGGACTTTTTTTATGGTTTGTTTGGGTTAATGTTGTTATAGATATTCTAATTATTAAGCCACAATTTATTTTTGGACTATTTTTTAAAAAAGAATGTTAGGGCCTGTTTATAATTTATATCAGAAATTTATTTGCTTCTTTTAGACCTATAAAAAAATTTTGTGTTTGTATTTTACACCAATACAAAAAGCATGTAAATCTCCTGTTTTTTATGTGTTAAAAGAAGCATAAAAATAATTTGGCAAACTTTAAACAGGCTTTAAAACGATTTGACTAAGCCCTACTTGTAACGGGTTAAGCTTTAACCTTTAATAAACTTGCATTAATGGCCACAACCACTGTGCTTACGGTCATCAATACGGCACCTGCAGCAGGGCTTAATAAAATGCCCTGGTGATAAAGCACACCTGCCGCTAGCGGCAAAGCAATTACATTATATCCTGTGGCCCAAACCAGGTTTTGGATCATTTTACGATAGGTTGCTTTGCCAAACAGGATCAAACTTACTATATCCTTCGGGTTACTGTTCACTAATACGATCCCTGCGGTTTCTGCCGCAATGTCACTTCCCGAACCAACGGCAATACCAATATCCGCCTGTGCAAGGGCCGGCGCATCATTTACGCCATCGCCTGTCATGTCCACAAATTCCCCTTTAGCTTGCAGTTCTTTGATCTTCTCTAATTTCTGCTGGGGCAATACTTCGGCAATGAAACTGTCCATACCTAAAGTCTTGCTGACGCTTGCCGCTACTTTGCTGTTGTCGCCTGTAAGCAGTATGGATTTGATGTTTTCTTTTTTTAAAGTCCTAATGGCTTCTGCGGATTCAGGCCGGATTTCATCTGACAATGCGATGTATCCTGCCAGTTCATTGTTGATCGTTACAAACACAACCGTTTCCGTGTCATTGGCCGTAAAGCCATCCGGGACTGGAATCTTGTTTTCTTTTAAATAGCCGGGGCTGACCACCAATATCTTTTTACCTTCTACCGTGGCTTCCACGCCTTTGCCCGTGATGGCATTAAAATTTTCTGCTGCCGGGATTGGGATAGCCAAGTCTTTTACTTTCGCAAGGATACCGGTAGCAATCGGGTGTTCTGATTTTTGCTCTAACGCCGATGCCAAACGAAGGACTTCGTTTTCTGTTAAACCTTTTTGCATAGAAATTATTTTAGACACTTCAAATTTCCCTACGGTAAGCGTGCCTGTTTTATCAAATACAACAGTGGTGATTTTTCGTGAATTTTCAAATGCTGTCCTGTCCTTGATCAACAGCCCATGTTTTGCCGACAAAGCCGTTGATTTTGCCACCACTAAAGGAACGGCCAGCCCCAAAGCATGGGGGCAGCAAATCACAATTACGGTAACCATCCTTTCCATTGCAAAGGCCAAGGTTTGACCGGTCAGATACCAGTATAAAAATGTGGCAATCCCTGTAACCAATGCGATAACGGTCAACCATTTTGCTGCCGTATCTGCCAATAGCTGTGTTTGTGATTTTGATTTCTGTGCATCATCTACCAGCTTTACGACTTGGGAGAGATAAGAATCTTTAGAGGAATGGGAAACGGTAACTTTAAAAGAGCCGTTCCCATTGATAGAACCTGCAATTACTTTATCGCCTTCTACTTTTTGTACCGGCTTTGATTCCCCGGTCAGCATAGATTCGTTAAGATAACTTTCACCTTCCAAAATAATGCCGTCGGCTGCAACTTTTTCGCCCGGCTTAATTAGGGCCTGTTTAAATTTTGTTCAGTATATTTCCTATGCTTCTTTTATCACCTAAAAAATGGTAAGCATTTGGTTTTGGTTTATTTAAATTGATGCAAACACAAATTTTTAGGGCTAAAAGAAGTATCAACATTTTTAAAGATATAAATTCAAATAGGCTATAAGAGTAGCTACTTGACAGGAAAACCTAAATCAAATAGCTACTGGTTAATTTAATTAAGCGGCAGTTGCCATCGTTTCGCAAACTTCTGCGCATTTACGGCAGGCTTCGGCACAAACCCTGCAATGCTCCATCCCCATTTCCGCATGTTTTTCACATTCTTCGGCACAAGCCTTGCAAACATCGGCACATACCCGGCAAAGGTGTCCGCTGTACTTACTGCCTAAACTCATTACTTCTGCTGCCGATCTGCAAATTGCCGCACATTCCAAGTCAAGCTTGATGCATTTAGCCAGCATTTTTACTTCTTCTTCGTTTAAACATTCAGTAGCGCAATGGCTACAGGCAACGGCACAAGCCAAGCAGGCATCAATGCAGTCTTTGAATTTTTGATTTGACATGATTATTTGAGTTAATAGTTAAAAAATTGAATTTATTTATTTTGCAGGATGGGCCAGTAACCAGTCCTGGAACTGGCCTATTTCTTTTTGCTGTTCATCAATGATGTTAGTGGCCATCGTTTTCATGCTTCCTTCCTGGCCTTGAATTAATTCCAGCCTTGAATTTTGAATAGCTGTTTGATGATGTCCAACCATGAGTATTGCAAAATCATGGTCAATATTGCCGTTTATGACTTGCAGGTCAGCTTGCTTGGCACCTGCGGTCATATTGGTCATTTGCATGGTATCAAAATCTGTATCACTTAAATGAGCAGGATGAGATTGCAGAAATGTTGTTAGCTGTGTAATTTCAGCCTGCTGACTTTGAATGATGGAAGTAGCCATTGCCCTCATGGTAGCATCTGTTCCACTTTTCAGTTCCAGATTGGCCATATCAATTGCCCCCTGGTGATGTATCCTCATCATAAGTGCAAAATCATTGTCCGGGTCTTTGGTTAATTTCAAAGTATCCATTTTAGCCATCATCTGGTGCATAATGCCCATCATTTGATTCTGGTCGTGAGCCTGGATTTTAATGGTGTTATTGTCTTTTTTACAGGATCCGAAGCCAACAGCCGCGGTGATCATAGCTAATTTGATTAACGTTTTCATAGGTTTTGTTTTAAAGTGTTTTAATATTGAGTTAATTTTTGATTACATTTTCATTTTCATCAACCGTGGGTACAGGCGTAAAAAAACCTCGCCGCCCATCGGGTTTTTACCATACAAACTATTTAATTTGCTATCGGCAGCATAATAAGTTAGCTGACCGCCAGCAGCAAGGTTTAAAGGCCCTATTTTAACCAGGTCATAATTTAAGCCCAGCGTAATTGCATTGATTGGGAATATGGTGTTATCGCCATAAGTAACAGGGTTTAAAACCAGTTCTTCGGTCGTCTTCTGTACAAATTCGTAGCGGGTATATAAAGCCAGTTTTTTTATCCGCAGATCACCCTCCAGCAAAGCAGAATTGTTGCCTTCTTGTCCGGGAATCTTATTCAAACCCCAAAGTGCAGTTGCGTTAAACGTTTTTTCGTCGCCAAACGGCAAACTGTATATTGCAGAGGCTGTTGTGCGGTAAACATTTTCATCAGGGTGAAGGTCTTCCGGGCTCTTAATATATCCATGTGAAACCTGCAATGCCCAATTAGCAGAAGGGTTAAAGTTTAACCTCGTACTCCAGGAATCGAATTTGGGCTGATCAAAATTGTAACGGTTTTCATTGGGTTCCCTTCCCGTAAAAGAAGAAGCTTCGATTTTAAACTGATCGAAGCGAAACCCAATCGTGGCAACCCCAAAAGTGATATGCGTTGCATCAGACCAATGATGACTGATAGGGGCATCGGGACCGGACATGGCCGAAGGACGGTGCATAAAAGCAACAGGCCCTAATGCAGGTTCGCCCGGATATCCAACATAAATACTTAAATCTGATTTTTTAGAAAACGCATAGGCATAGCTGGCAGACAGTTCTGAGAAGAGGTCATGCGGATGCTGGCGGTCAAATAATGGAACACCTTTATAACTCTCCCCGGTCTGGAACAACAATGGGTAGCCATTGCCACCCTCGGTCAAAGCGTCGAGCGACATCATTAAATTGAAATGCAGTAACCCATTTTGACCAACGTTGCGTTGCGCCATGCCCATAAACCAGTTGGGGGCGTCAAACTTTTGGTTGCCACGGCTGCCCTTATTCCCTAAATCCTGTTTGGTATAACGCAGGGCAATATTTCCGTGCAGCATGTAACTCCATTTGCCGCTGTTCAGCATAATGCCATACATAGGTGAAGCATCAGGCAACCAACTCGTACCTGAACCGTCCCTGGTCATAGGCAGGTTTTTAGATTGCGAACTGCTCATCATGTCCATTTTCATCCCGTCCATTTTCATTCCGTTCATGGAAGAATCTTTCATATTCATACCTTTCATTTTGCCATGTCCCCCGTGGTTCATTGGCATAGCCATTTTCTGGTTTTTTTTGGATTTGTCCGTATCATTCATTTTCTGTTGTGCAAAAGCACTGTTTGCCAATCCTATAATCAGAATGGACAGGATAATTTTGTATTTCATTTTAAGTAGGTTAAATTTTATCAATCGGTTTGCGCAGTGCCTGTTCTGATGTCTTGAACTGGCTTGGCGTCAACCCGGTTATATTTTTAAATTGTGCAGATAAGTGGGCACTGCTGCTATAACCCATTTTCCAGGCGATCTCATTTAAGTTGAGTTCGCCGTATTCCAGCAGCTCTTTTACTTTTTCGATTTTTTGCTGAATAATGAATTTTTCAATGGTGGTATCTTCAGATTCAGAAAACATGCGGCTCAGATAAGCATAATCTTTATTGAATTTTTCTGATAAGAACTCAGAAAAGCTAAAGGGTGCATCAGCTAAGTCGGTATAATGCACCTTTTCAATGATCAAACTTTTAATACGCTGAACGATGCGGTCTTTTTCATTATCGATCAACTCAAAGCCTAATAGTTTTAAGGAAGACGAAATCCCAATTAATTGATTTGAATCAGGCTCGGGCTGCACATTGGCACTACCTAAAATAATATCCCGGGTTTGGAAACCTAAATTTTCCAACTGCTGGCGCACAATCATAATGCAACGGTCGCAAACCATATTTTTAATATGAAGTATCATGTGTTGATTCAAGCTTTAAAAAAAGAAAAGACAATAGATTGTCTGCCCGCAAGAAAGCAGCAAGCTTGAATCAGATCAGAAGGGAGCGATTGTAAATATAAAGGGGTGGTTTTGAAGCTCCTGGCGGATCAGTAGTATGCGGCCAGGTAATCAAAGTTTTTGAAACAGAGGGTAATATGGAAAATTGCTGATAGGATAAAGGAAGTGCCGCAAGGTGCAGGGCTGTTAACTGAGATGCGGAAGTATAGTTCAGGTTTTCTTTAATCACATAATTGCCATGCTTGTCGCAACAATTACAATCTTTTCCATCCCTGCATGGTTTTTTATGATGATGGGAATTACCCGCGACATGAGCATCATGGCCATCATCGTGGTCTGGCTCATGCTCAATATGTACTTGAGAGGAAAATTTAGGATTAGACAAGAAATAAGCCCCGGTACAATGCAGCAGGCATACAAAAGTACCTGTGGTCAACAACAGGTAGAATGCAGCCAAACTTAAAGCGCCAAATTTTCTCATTTCATTAGTATTACATCCTATTGTTATAATTGTTCAGGAATTATAAAATTTCCGTTTAATTAAAAGCCTGTTTAAATTTGTTCAGGATATTTGTTGATGCTTCTTTTATCACCTAAAAAAAGTGCCCGCTATTTCTTTGTAAGGATCTATGGAAACACTTGTTTTTTAGTGCTAAAAGAAGCATCACTCCCACCAAAAAGAAAAGCCTTGCCGGTTGAAACCAGCAAGGCTTAAATTAGATTTTTTCTGCGTTGTACCCTTTTTCTTTCAAAGTACCAATTATTTGTTCCGGCAATAAACCTTTTTGAGATTGTACGGTAAGTATTTTATCTGGGTTTGCAGTATCTACCTCCCATTTGTCCACTCCATGCAAATTATTTAGTGATGGGGTAACCGCTGCTATACAGCCGCCGCATTTGATATTTGTTTTGAATTTTAAAGTTTCCATTTTTTTATTGATTTTGATATTAAAGGTTAAGTTTTGAAAATTTTAGCCGGAGGCTGTTGCCCACTACCGATACGGAGCTTAACGCCATAGCTGCGCCTGCGATCATCGGGTTAAGCAAAAATCCGTTGACAGGATATAGAATACCTGCCGCGATCGGAATACCGATTAAATTATAAATAAATGCCCAAAACAAGTTTTGGCGAATGGTTTGAACTGTCAGTTTAGAAAGCCTTAAAGCTTTAGGGACTTGCTGTAAATCCGATGAAACCAAGGTAATTTTAGCAACGTCCATTGCAATGTCCGAACCTTTGCCCATTGCAATGCTCACATCAGCTTGCGCCAGGGCTTGGCTGTCATTGATCCCATCCCCGATCATGGCCACAATTTTACCCTGTGCCTGTAAATCCTTTACAAATGCAGCTTTATCTGATGGCAAAGTATCCGCCTTGAAATGAGCTATTCCGGCTTCTTTGGCAATAGCTGCTGCGGTTTGGGCATTGTCGCCTGTCAGCATATATACATCTATTCCCTGTTTACTTAACTGTCTTACCGCTTCTGCCGAACCGGATTTGATTTGATCTGCGATAGCTGCAATAGCCAGCACCTGTGTAGTATTTGCAAAATAAATCACAGTTTTCGCCTGGCTTAAAAAGGTATCAATGGCTGTTTTTAACCCCTCGGGAATTGTAATATTTCTTTCTTCAATCAGCTTATGGCTTCCGGCAAAATAAGCCTGGCCTTCAAACATGGCTTCAACCCCTCTTCCGGTCATGCTGTTGAAAGAAGTGATATTTGCTGTGGCTGCATCCGCTGATTTTAAGCAGGTAAAAACAGCATCTGCCAAGGGATGTTCTGATTGCTGTTCAATGGATAAAAAGACAGACTCGAAATAGCTTTGGTTACTTTTACCGGCATCCGACCATAACAGTTCGGTAACTACAGGTTTTCCCTCAGTTATCGTTCCGGTTTTATCCAAAACTACGGCATTGACTTTATAACCCAATTCCAGCGCTTCGGCATCTTTAATTAAAATACCATTTTCTGCACCCTTGCCCATGCCAACCATAATAGCCGTGGGCGTGGCCAAGCCTAAAGAGCATGGGCAGGCAATGACCAGTACCGTAACCATTGCCAATAAACCTTGTGTTAAAGCATGTCCGTCGCCAAATATCAGCCAGGCCCCCAGGCTTAGCAAGGCAATGAGCATTACGATAGGTACAAAAATACCGGCAATTTTATCTACCAGTTTTTGTACGGGCGCTTTTGAGCCTTGCGCATCCTGTACCATTTGGATGATCTGCGCTAATAAAGTGCCCCCGCCAACCTTTTCAGCTGTAAAACGAAAACTGCCTTTTTGATTTAAAGTACCTGCAAAAACATTTTCACTTGGTTTTTTCTCAACAGCAACGGGTTCACCGCTGATCATACTTTCATCCACAAAGGAATTTCCTTCATACACTACGCCATCTACCGGAATTTTCTCACCCGGCCTGACCAACAAGCGGTCGCCGATCTGTACATCTGCAATAGCGGTTTCTTTTTCTCCTTGCGCGGTAACAAGCAATACTGTTTTTGGCTGTAAACCAATCAGTTTTTTAATTGCGGACGAGGTATTGGATTTGGCATTTTCTTCCAGCAATTTACCAAGCATAATAAACACGATGACAACCGATGCTGCTTCAAAGTAAACATGCGGGTGCAATCCCTGGCGGTGCCAAAATTCAGGATAAACGGTATTAAAAACACTAAATAGAAAAGCGATACCTGTACTCATGGCGACAAGCGTATCCATGTTGGCCCTGCCATGTCTGGCCTGTTTCCAGGCATTGATAAAAAAGTTTTTTCCTGCAATAAACAATACCGGCGCGGTCAATGCCATCATCATATAATTGGCATACGGGATATTCATAAAAAACATTCCGATGATGGTTACCGGTATAGTTAAAACAGTGGCCCAGGTTATGTTTCTTTTAAGCTCCTGATAATGGTTTTGCTGCGCTTCGGCTTGTTTTTCTTTTCCGTTAACAGTGTCAATGATCAAATCGTAACCAACGGACTGTACCGATTGCTGCAAACTCACCGGTTGCACAATCTCAGGGTGAAAGGCTACTTTAACAGATTGAGTGGCATAATTTACTTCTGCTTTTTTAACTCCTTTTTGCGCTCCTATTGTAGATTCCACGCTGGATGCACAAGCGGCACAGGTCATGCCGGTAACGGGGAAGGTAAGGGTTTCTACTAATTGTGCTGCCATGAGTGCTATTAATTAACAGCACAAATTTAGCTCAACCACGGTATTGGTATTTTACAGAATTTTGTAAATGATTTATATAATCTTGCAGAATCTATCACTGAAGTTGTTTAAACTTTTGTCAGGCAAATTTCTTGTGCTTCTTTTATCACCCTAAAAACATCGGCATTTCTGTGTTTCAAAGAAAGGATATTCAGGCACCGATTTTTTTAAGGGCTAAAAGAAGCAGGATGGTTTGGTAAGATATACGTTTAAACAGCTCACGAAATCAAATAAGTTAATGGCAGTAGTTTATTCTGAGATATTAAGGAGATTGGTCAACAGCGTTCCTTAACTACTATCTTACAAGTAAATTAGGGCATAAAAAAACCCGGACCAGAACGACTAATCGTACTATATCCGAGTTTGTACCCAGAACAGGATTATTATCGAACCAATTTATTGAGGATTTGAAGCGAATTGTTGCTATATGTGCTTGAATTGCACTTTTAAAACAACAAAGCCGGACTATTATCGAACCGGTAAATAAATATGTAACAGGGTAAGTGGCATTACCCATGTTTATTTATTCGTATAAGCTGTTCAATGTTTTAATTGTTCGTGCCCTGTTGGAGCACTCAAGTGGGCACGAACCATTAAATTAATGACCTTAAATTACTATCCTCACTTTAAGGAATATTGATGAATTTAATTATACGTATAACTCGTGGCGATTACAGTTTTATTGATTAACCAAATTTCCTAAATGTGTTAATATCCTCTTTTCAAGTGCTTCGTCATGGATTCACGAAAGATTTTTTTGTGATTTCTTACTTGGCCATTTATACTTGGCTGTCCCATTATTAAACTTGCTCGTTTAGTATACGAGAAATAACTGCTTCCTGATTTGACGTGAATTTTTTTGAACATGAACGAATAAAAGCCCTGTTCGTTTTTTACAAGCATTTTGCGTTTATGATAAACCTTCTCTTTATTCAGATTGACATTATTATAAATTTTCCTTAACTGCCTCTGGAATATAGCAGGTTGACTATATAATTCATTCGTGATTTTTAACGCCCGACCGGCTTTTCGCTTTACAGAAGAAATCATTCTTCGGTAATATTTGGCAAGGTTTGCTGATTTTATTAATGTTCTATACCCATAAAATTCAAATCCTAAGTAAGTTAAGGGCTTTCCGATAACAGGTTTGCTTCCAGATAAAAGGGTCGAAGTAATACGATTAATTTTAGGACTTATTTGCCTGTAGTTGAAAAGGTATTTTTCAGTTTTTTCGGTACTTATTTCGACTTCACTTTTTTTGATTTCGTCAAGAACAAATTTTTCTATCCAATCTGCCTGATCTTCCTTGCAGACAATCATAATATCGTCTGAATATCGTCTATAAAACCCGCCAGATTTATCAACAATGGCATCTAAAATAACCTTGTCAAATTCTAATAGGTACAGGTTTGCCAACACCGCGCTTATCGGCAAGCCTTGTGGAATGCCAACAGGCCACCCATTTTTCATGAAAGGATGTTTATATACTTTAAGCTTTTTATTTTTTAAAGCCTCTTTAAAATCATCAACAGACTCGAAAAATGCCTCTATCCCATGATTTTTCCTTATTGATGCCAACTTCTTTTCATCAAACCCTCTTCGTCGGCCTTTAGAGGCAGAATTCAGTCTAAGCTCATCCTTTAAGATATATCGAAATTCAGTTGCTGCATTGAATACATTAAAGTGTGCTTTATTTAATTTATCGACCTTTAGTAAGTTGCACCAAGCCTGTTTCAGTTTCTTATGATTAAGCTCACTGAAAAAACTTTTAATATCAAACATCAACACAACGCACCCTTCAACAGAACGTTTTTTTATTTCTTCAAATGCCTCGTGCGCAAAATGAATAGTGCTTTTTCCAGGCGGATTATCCTCTTGTTCTTCGCTTTCAGGATCTTCAATTCCAATTTTTCTGTAAGCTATTACGCAATCTGTCAATCCAGGATACTCTTTTAATGTGGTTTCATACTCTTCTAAAAGAATTTCAGCGTAACATCCGAAGATCATTGCGTCTATATGGGTCGCATAGTGGAGTGGTCTTAATTTGGCTGTTTTTTTATATTCATCACCCTTTTTGTAGGAATGTGCGCGCCCCGTCCCTTTAGGGATTTTTTTGTATTTACGCTCCTTAATAACAGAATGTATTAAAGGAAAGAAGCCATGGTCAGCCACAAATGTTTCGTCATGGACTTTGGTGTAGATTTCTTCGTATCTCTTAAAAACGTCGATTTTTGGGGTAACATGAAGATAGCCGCGGCTTTTTAACCATGCAGGCCTTTCACTAAAGGGGGGAATCATAAAAAAAGCCTCGCAGCACGGTGTAACGGAATTTGTTGATAAACATAACTTACTTAACGGTAAGGCCAGCACCCAATAACTGAGTCACACTTGTTTTTCCAATGTAACACACGGATTAATATATAACTTAAACAACACACTAATGGTATTGATAACTCACGTATTTATACGTATATTTGTAGTTTGCTGTATCAGCACTATAGAACATATTATAGCTCACTCAATGGTTCGCGCACTCGTGGGAGTGTTTGAAGTGTTGAAGGCTATAACTGGTCAAATAGATGCCATACATGACAATCTGTTACCTGTTATCCTCTACATATAACAGTCAATTTTTCATTAATGTAAGAAAGTAAATCTCGCCTGAAAAATTTTGTGGCCTAACTAAACGTCTATCGTCCTCATGCTGCAAGGCTAATACAAAGATAATAAACTTGTTGCATTAATTATTTAAGTTTACATATGGAATCTAAACTTTTTAGCATTGGGGATATTGTAACCTTAAAAACCCATCCTTATTTCAAGGGAAATACTGAAATTATAATTAGCGGAGATCATATTATGCTCCCGCCGTTGATGGTAGTAACAGAAATTTACAAAGCTAAACAAAGTTTTTGTGGCGTTAAATGTGAAATATATAAGTATAAATGTACCTGGTTCTCACCTAAGCCGTACAAATTTGTTCATGCTGAAATTGACGAAGAAGATTTGAAACTCATAGTTGAATGCGAATCATCTATCAATAAAAACTGTTTAAATAAGGGTGATAAAGTCGCTTTTAAAACCGCTTCTATTGAGTTGGGGAAAAAGAAATCATCGCTTACATACGAAGATAATTCATTAAACGCTGGAGTTGGAAATATAGTAATTAACTCATTATTATCATTTTTTCCACCTGTACTACAAATCGTTGATCTCGAACCTCACAAAACTAAACACGCGTTGACAGATAAAAAGCTGACCCCCATACGAAACGTGTCTGCTTTTGATGTAAAATTTAATTTTTTCGATCCTACTGATGATAAAATATCCGGTCATACATTACCATTGGAAGCTTTATCTCTAATTGAAGAAGTTGACGCAGAAATCATATTAATGCTTACAAAAAATATTGAAAAGTCTGGCTATCTTATTATTAAGACAGCCAAAGCCGAAACGCTTGCTAAACCACGAAATATAGCATATCGCGGCGGCTATTACTTTTTAAGAGCCTATGATTACCTATCAAATAAGGTTGAGGAGATCGATATTTTATTTTCTACGAAATTTAGTTCAATAAAAAGCCCATTTGACGGAGAAGTCCCGAAGTTTGACATAGCCCATACACCAGAAGCGGCGACTGCTGAATTTATAACCAAGGAAATTTCTGTTGCAATCAAAGATGCACTATCAAGTATGTCATTTATTAGGATTAAGTATAAAAATCGCAATGAGCAACTATCTCATCGTACTTTAATGAAATACGATCTGGTTAACGTCAAGGAAGGAGCGTTAGATGTAGCGTATTTAGTAGGGTATTGTTTATTACGCCATGATATTAGGAGCTTTCGTGTTGACCGAATTCAAAGCTTACAAAAACTAAATTTATCGCATAAATAAAAATTCAATATAAACAATTAAATGTCAATTATTTGATTTTAAGAACTTACAAAAGGCCTATCAGGGCACTTTTAAGAAATTTTCAAACACTTAAAGCGCGGCAAAAACCCCTAATTGCCGATCATTAACTGCTCGATAGGCTAACATTAAAGGGCTTCCTGTGGCCTTTTTTAGGCTAAATGGCGTTTTAAATGCGCTATTGAAATATAGTTAAGCAGAGGGGCTTATATCAATTATTTGCCCATTATTGTCTATAACACTTTTAAGCATGTTAGTGGCAAGGCTGATTTCAAAATCATCAATTTTTGGTAACCATTAAATTTAGACTGTTTATTTCATCAAGCTGTTTAAGGCATTTTGAAATAACTTTCAAAACCCTTAATTCTGTTTTATCTGCTAAAATACTCATAACGATTATTTTATAAAGGGGGTGTTTAGCCCCCTGTTGATTAAAATTAATTTAAAGTATTACCGTGTTTTGCAAATTCAGCACACAAATCAAAGGCGGTTTGACTGCGTTGCAACCCTGTACCATACATGATGCTTTTAAATTTGCTTTCATCGTCCTTAAAGTTTCGCACATTCTGAAAGTACCCCGTAACCGCATTGTAAGCCCCAAACAAAGTTCCCTTTGTGGTAGCTTCCTGTTGTGTCGGACTGGTTAAAGCATATTCCATGACGCTACTTACCATATTGTTATAGGTGGTGGATAATTCGTCTTGCTTCCCGTTTTGCAGGTTTTGCAATACTTCTTTATTTGGTGCCATTGCAATTTGTATCAAATGTTTAACGGAATTATCTGTAATACGGATTTTTGACCAATAGTTGAACACTTCTTCAAGTTCGACAGCTAACTGGTTGGTAATCCCTAATAATTGATGCGCTTGTTTTAACCTTTCGTTTGCGCTGGCGGTATGCCTTATTTTAATGCCGTTGCTATGGTTACGCATGGCAGCGTTTAAAGTATTGGCGCATACTATCCTTACAGGTGTAAAAGCTGCGGTTATACTGCCGTACCCATCGTGCGATGTAGTTAAAAACAAATACTGCTCTATTAAATCATCCTTACCCACCCTGATGTAATCGGGTAGTTTTGCGGTAATAAAAATACGTTCGCCTTTTCCTAACGCTCCGGCAGTTTCGTATAAAATCCCATCTTTACCGCCAACAATGCTATCGAAAAACTCAAAGGCGTTTACATTCTGTACCACTTCATAATCTTTACCCACTACGCCCAAAACCTGTTCGGTATCGTTGCGGATAGTGGCGTAAAAGTCGGGGACTTCAATTTCAGGTATTAAAATATCTTTGTCCGGGTCGCCTGTATGATTTTCGGTATCATACGTAAATAAAGGGCGTTTTTCAACTGTGTAATTTAATCCTGCGTGTATAATCGCTTCTGCGCTTGTCGGATAGTCGGTAATGATCTGCCCTAAATTGTGCCAGGCTTTTTCCTTTACTGAAAAAAAACTGTGCTTTTCTGTTTGCTCGTTATAATTAAGATTGTGTGCCATTGTTGTTTTTGTTTAATTGTTCTTTATTTAATTTTATAATCTCTGTTTCCAATACTTCCACATTTTCGGTACTCCCGATGGTGTAATGGGTTTGGGTTTCCAGTTCTTTCATTGCATCCTGTATATTTTGATACTTGGTGCGGATAACCACTTTAATAAATAGAAATACGGTGTCTTTCATCATCTTATCAGTTGTAATTATTAATGAAATCGTTTAACTCGTAATTGAAAACTGCGGGGTTTTCATTTGCTAACTGTTGTGCATAACCATCCCAAAATATTTGGTTGGTTAATTCGATAAATAACTCTAACATTGTCTTGCTTTTAAGAAAATAGAAGTTTTAAAAAACGCTCCCTGCAATTCGCATACAGGGGGCGTTTTCCATTAATTAACTCATGCGGGAATAGTAATCCCTGCCTCTATTTCGGATAGACGGTCAATGCACATGCAGTTTACAAACTGCGCTACTGCCTGAATGATAACAGGGTTTTTAGTTGTAAACTTCTTGCGGTTATCGTCCTCAATGGTCAAAACACAACCCTGAAAATGGTTGCTTTCGGTTTCGTCCGCTTCATCAATTTGCGCTACTTCAAAGGCTTCTAAAGTGTCGATTGTTTCTAAAAGCCTGTCCCTTTGTATTTTACGGCGGTGCAGTTCTTCAACTAACTTTAAAGTGCCTTCCAAATTCAGTACAGGTTTAACGGGTTTTACTTCTTCTGCTATTTTCCTTGGTTCTTCTGTCTTTGGCTTTTCTGTTTCAGCCTTTGGTTGGTCGGCTATAACTTTGGGGATGTTCTCTGCCTGTGGTGTTTCTTTGGGCTGTTCAGCCTGTGCAGGGATTTCCGATTTCTTCGGTTCGTCCTTTTTGCTTTCGCCATTAAAAGCGGTGCTTACGGGCAGGTTATTTGCCTTTGCAGCTATGTTATTACCTGTGTTATCTGCCTTGTTTTCAACTTTGTTGTTGTTAATCCCTGTTGTTTTTACTTCTGCGGTTTTCATAATTTTTAATTTTAAATGATGTAATGAATTAAATAATTGCCCGGATGGGCGTTTGTCCTTGTTCGTTGTGGGCGGTTTGTCGCCCCGCTGTGGGTTGTGTGGGGTGGGCTTCTGCCGTTTGTTGTTTTCATGGTTGCTTTTCTTTTTAAAGTCAGTCGGCAGGGCCTCCTGGCTTTTTGTTAAGCAACCTCACCTGAACACAAGCCCTTTGTAAGGCAAGACTTTGCGAAAAAAAATACTCTTGCGAGGAACGAGCAAGGAAGATTTTTTTTCAGCAAACCCGCAGGGCCCCGGTCTTGACGTCAAAGGGCTTGTTCAGAAATTTGCTAACCAAAAAGCCTGGGGGAATTTTTAAAAGGACATTGAAAACACCTATCAGAAAATAGGATTTATAGGTGGCAGGCAGAATGGGTGGATGAGGAACGAAATTCACTTATTCAAATGCAGGGAAGCGGCTGAATGCAGGAACGGAATGAAGCGGCTGGAGCTGCTGAGATAATGGATTAAACAAGTTGGAAACGCTTATTTATTAGGCAGCGTAATTTCCTCTTTTTGGATTTAAGAACACATATATCAGCACTAAAAAAGCAATGGTAATTGCTCCGCCATATAAAAAGTTGTTTGACGGGGATTGATTACCCAAAAAGCCCGCAATTGGATAGGCAATCGCCCACCATAAATGTGAAAATGCAAAGTGCGAACCATATACTTTGCCTTGCTCCTGTGGCGGGATGTTTTCACCGATCAAAGTTTCCGATGGTATTTCCGCCAAACTTTGTCCAAGCCCGGCAGCGATCCATAACAACAGCATTACACTATAACTCACATAATTTGCTCCTGTAATCGCCAGGCCGAGCATTAAAGCGCCAATAAGTAAAGACGTTTTTCTTGATTTGGATTTGTCAATCGCACCGGATACAAAAGCGGCTATAGCGGCTCCTACACCAAAAGCTGCCATAACCCAGCCATAATGCTGATCGTTCAAATGCAGGCCCGATTTAATATGGCCAACTGTATTGACCAATATTTATGCCCCGGCGATGGCGGAAACAAATTCTATTGACAAAGCAAAGCGAATGAGTTTATTGCCCAATAATAACCGTGCGCCTTTCAATACATCCTGCCAGGTCGAAAGATTTTCTTCCATATTATCTGCGGCTGTTGATTTCCGCAAGAGGCTACCCGGCAGCGTTAAGATCAAAATACCTGCAATGACGAAGGAAGCAGCGTCCATGAAAAAGATTTGCCTCGCACCAAACCATACTGCCATGATACCTCCTGCAAGACCCGGCCCCTAAAATGCCGAATAGCTGGGTGGTTGCTGTTGATAGACCAACTGCCTGTCGGTAAATGTCTTTTTTAACGATCTGCGGAATAACGGAACGATAAGTCGGCGTGAAAAAAGCGTTGAACACATTCAGCAAGAATACCAATACATAAATCTGCCATTCAGCCGTAATAAACGGCAGGCAGGCCACAATAGCCATACGAAAAAAGTGGGTGATGTATAATATCTTTTTCCGATTGATCTTATCTGCTAATACCCCGGCGAAAGGAGAAAAAACTATGAAAGCGGCTACACGTAATGTTAAGGCAGTAGCGAGAATAACTGCCGATCTTTCCCGGCCAAACTGATAAGCCATCAAAGCAAGTCCTACCCAGGACAAGGCATCACCGATCAAACTGATTGTTTCGGCAAAATATAGCAGGGCAAAAATACTATTCTTTAAGGACCGGAAAGGGTCAGCGAGTTCTGTGCTTAGTTTTTTGAGATTCATCAATCAGCAAGCCGGTATACCAATAAGCTGGCAGGCTGATTATTGTTTTCCCTGGCTGCCAATAAAAACAAGCGCAGTTCCGGCACAAATAAAGAAGTCCGCGCGCCGCTACGGGTTTTAATATCAGCAACCTGCTTATAGGTGTTTTCCGTTTGCTTAAAGATATTCACCGAACCCCCGCCACCGCTGATCAATAGTTGCTTCGTTTTGTTATCCCAATAAAAATCATCTACATCGCTAACCATGCCCGAACTGAATAACTCTTTACCTGTCCGGCTGTCCAGTACCTTTAGGGTTGCCGGAATGCGAAAGCCTACCATAACCCGGTGCTGCGCCGCATCGTAAGCCATTGGGAAATTGGAACGCGGTAATAATCTTTTCCATTGATCCACCAATTTGCCTTGTTTAATATCTACCACGCCGATACTGCTTGCTCCGGGCAGGTTGACCCATAGTTTACCCTCTTTAGTATCTAACTGGAATGATTCGGGATGTGCGGGCAGCTTAATATCCATAATCGTTTTATGCGTTTCCGCATCAATGACCCCGATACCGCCACTGCCATAGCCTATATAAATTTGATCGGATGCTTCATCATAACGCACATCATCCGCATCGTCATCATATTTAATGGAACCTGTTTTCTGGAAGGTAAGGGCATTATAAAAAAAACATTCACCCGTGCCGCCGTTGGCTACGAACAGCTCATGATGTTTGGGGATATAGGCCACGCCCTGCGGTTCGCTTAACCCGGTGACGCTGTGCAAGACAACACCTTTTTTTAGGTCAACTACTTCTACGGTATTGTTACCTAAAGCGGCCACATAAGCAATTTGATCTTTTACATTGATGTCGATATGGTCAATGCGCCCTTTAACGCTGGGTAAAGCGATCTCCTTTTCCAGTTTTAACTGTTCCTGACCAAAGCCGGGTTGGCTTTTACAGTTCATCAGTAAAACACAGCAGGCAAAAAGAAAATACTTGTACATAGGATGATTTTTTTATTTCACTAATTTGCGGAATAATTCTGTACTTATCCTGTTGTAAATCATGAAGTGGATCACCCGTGAACATCCGAAGATTGACCGTGTCGCCTGTCCCTGGCTGATCAAACGCTTTATTGACCCGGGTGCGGAAATTATTTACGTGCCTTACGAGGAAGTGCTGATCAAAGCCGAGGCATTGGGTGCAACACCATTTGACATTCCCGGCGTGGAATACACGCATTACGAAGATCATTGCACCTTTGACTATTTCCTGAAAAAGCATCAGTTAAAAGATGTGGCTTTAGAGCGGTTGGCTGCAATCGTACGCGGAGCCGATACCGACCGTCACGATTTCGCACCGCAGGCGGCAGGATTGGAAGCCATCTTTGCCGGGCTGGCTTATAACAGCAAGGACGACCATGAGTTATTGACATTAGGCATGACTATTTATGACGGCCTGTATAGCTGGGCACAGTTCCTGCATAAAAAAAAGCATACGCAGGGACATGTCGATCAGTTATTGTTACAGGTTTATCACCAGTACCTGAAGAACAAAGGCGATAAAAAAGCGCCTGCCTGGACAAAGGAACTCAAAGAAATGATACAGGATCAGATCGACACCAATATGAGCCTGAGTTTGCAGCAGGCCAGTGAAGAACTGGCGATCAACCCGGCCTATTTGTCACGGGAGTTTTCCAAATATTTTGAGAACCTAACCTTTGGCGATTATATCCGCAAGCTGCGTATCGAGAAAGCCCAAAACCTGATAGAAAACACCAACCATAGCCTGACCGAGATTGCTTACCTAACCGGGTTTTCCGACCAGGCGCATTTTTCCCGGATATTCAAGTTGCATACCAGCTATACACCTTCTCAATTCAAAAAAACTTTACCCAAAAAGTAAAATCCAGACAAAAGGTAAATAACGTGCAAGTTATCCGTTTTTTAGCTGCTTAATATTGCAGGGTTAATTCTCTGCCGTGCATTATAACAAACATTTTCTATTCTCCGGGCTATTTCCTGCCAGGCACTTGCTGGCCATCCTTGCTTTCGGGCTTATTTCCGCAAGGGCCCATAGCCAGCAAGGCGGTAAAGCCTACCTGGATTCCCTGCTCAATACCGCAACCCGGGATTACCCGCTGGTCAAAGCCAAACACTTACAGACCCAAGGCCTGCAATATGCGGTCAAATTACAGCAGAATAGCATCATCCCATCCCTCAATGCGTCCTACCAGTTGGACTATGCTACTTCCAACAACATTACCGGGATGATCTATCCGCAGTATATTACGCCGATCAGCGGCCCGCCCAGCAAATCCAACGACTATGCCGGGACACCGGGCAGCGCAATAGCCCTTAACCTGTATTGGGAGCCATTTACCTTTGGGCAGCGTGGAGCGGCGGTCGAATTAGCCAAAGGCAGGCTGCAAAACGGAAAAGCGGATGAAACGCTTACCATCTTCCAGCACCGGGTCTTTGTGATCAATGCCTGGCTGAATTACCTGCTGACCGCCGACCTGGTTAAAGTTTATCAAAGTAATATCGACCGGGATGCCTACCATCTGAAACAATCGCAGGCAGTGGTATCGAGCGGGCTGAGGCCCGGAACGGATTCTTCCACCTTTTATGCCGAACTGGCCAAAGCGCAAATACAACTAATAGCCATTGAGCGGCAGCGCGATTCCTGCCTGATCGTTTTAAAGGAGTTGGTTGGCGGAATTTTGCCCGGTAAACCGATTGCGGATTCCGCTATGTTTAAAAGCCTGCCCATTGACCTGCCTGAAATCGAAAATGTGGAACACCCCGAGATCGCCCTGCAAAAAACCAATGTGCTGAACAATGAACTGACCCTGAAAACATATAAAAGCAGCCTGTTACCCAAACTAACGATCTGGAGTGTAGGATATGGCCGGGGATCGGGGATCGCAGCTGACGGATCGGTCAATAACAGTGACGGACTTCGTTTTGAGCGGTATAATTATGGTATCGGCGCGCAAGTCTCTTTCCCGATACTCGAAATATTCCGGCAAAAACCGCAATTCAAACAACAGGAACTCAACATTGCATCCAGCCGTGAACAGCTTGCACAAACCGAACTGCATTTAAACTCACAGCTGGAAATCGCAGGTTCTGCTTTAATGAAAGCCATCCAAGCCGCCCACCTTGCCCCCGAACAATTAAAAGCAGCCAGGTTTGCCTACCAGGCGATACAATCCCGTTATCAGTCGGGCTTGATCAGTTATTACGATGTCATCCAATCCCTGCAACTGCTTTACCAATCAGAAGCCGCTGTTAAAATTGCTTATTGGGGTGCCTGGAAATCTTTATTAAATAAAGCCGCTTACCAGGGTAACCTGGGCGTCTTTTTAAACCAGTACGGAAAATGAATATCATCCAGTTTTTAGTTGGCTCCCTAAGAAAGCCGGTAACCATTATCGTTGCCGTTATCGCCATTTTTTTCTTTTCTGTTATTTCTATCCGCACCATGCCAGTGGATATATTTCCGAAACTCGGCACCCCGACCATTTACGTAGCGCAAACCTACGGCGGCCTTTCTGCCGAACAACTGGAGGGATATATCACTTCTTATTATGAATACCACTTTTTGTTTGTCAGCGGTATCAAATCAGTGGAAAGCAAAACCATACAAGGCGTCACGCTAATAAAGCTGAACTTCACCGAGGGGACGGATTTGGGCCAGGCAACCGGGGAAGTCGTCGCGATGGTGAACCGCGCGCGCGCGTTTATGCCGCCGGGTACTATCTCCCCATTTGTTACCCGGTTTGATGGCGGCAGTGTACCCGTGGGCCAGTTGGTATTCAGCAGTTCCACCCGCTCTTTATCCGAAGTGCAGGATTTGGCTTTGTTCAAGGTGCGGCCCATGTTCTCTACCTTGCCGGGCGTTTCGGCTCCTCCTCCTTTCGGGGGAAACCAAAGAACGGTGCTCATTAAAGCCGACCCGGATAAATTAAGAAGTTATAATGTGACGCCGCAGGATTTGGTAACTGCCATAGCCAAAGGGAATGTCATCACCCCATCCGGTAATATTCGCGTGGGCGATCAAACGCTCATCACGCCACAAAATACGGTCGTTGACAATATCCAGGACCTTGGTAATATCCCCATCAAACCCGGTAGCGGGGCCGCTGTTTATGTGCATGATGTGGCGACGGTGGACAACGGCGCCGATGTAACCTCCGGCTACGCGCTTATCAACGGTAAACGTTCCGTCTATATTCCGGTAACCAAACGGGCCGATGCATCGACCTGGGATGTGGTTCAAAAGGTGAAAGCGGCTTTGCCGGATATGCAGGCCGCTATACCACCTGATATTAAAGTGAGCTATGAGTTTGACCAGTCCGGCTATGTCATCAATTCGATCAGAAGCTTAACTACCGAGGGAATCCTGGGTGCGATACTGACCGGCCTGATGGTACTCTTATTTTTAAGGGACTGGCGGGGTTCCCTCATTGTCGTGCTCACTATTCCGCTGGCCTTATTATCAGCCGTAATTTGCTTAAAATTATTTGGGCAAAGCATTAACATCATGACTTTGGGCGGGCTGGCGCTGGCAGTTGGCATTTTGGTTGACGAAGCGACCGTTACCATAGAAAATATCCATCACCACCAGGAGAAAGGTGAACCTAAAGGGAGGGCCATACTCGAAGCCTGTAAGGAAATTGCCTTACCTAAGCTCTTAATACTCTTATGTATCCTGGCGGTATTTTTCCCGGCTTTTTTTATGTCGGGTATTCCCAAAGCCATGTTTTTACCATTATCGTTAGCGGTAGGTTTGGCGATGATCGCTTCCTTTTTGCTTTCACAATCCTTTGTCCCGGTGATGGCCAACTGGCTTTTTAAAGATCACTTAAACGAAAAGGCCAAAGAGGGTGAAAAGATGCGCCAGTTTAAAGACCGGCATGGTAAATGGTTGACAAAGATTGCCCCCTCGTCAACATTAATCGTATCGCTGTACCTGGTGGTATCCGTTATCGCTGCGGTTCTATTGTTTAATGTTTTAGGTAAAGAATTATTTCCTAAAGTAGATGCGGGGAAATTTCAAATGAGGATACGTTTAGCTGATGGCACCCGTATTGAACGCACGGAAACTAAAACCAAACAGCTACTGGCTTTGATCGAGAGTTTATCGGGCGGAAATAAAATAGCGATCAGCTCGGCATTTGTGGGTAATCAGCCATCTACTTATCCGATCAATACCATTTATCTATGGACGAGCGGGCCGCAGGAAGCGATACTAAAAGTCAATTTTATTCCCGGTGCAGGGATACATTTGGAAGACTTTAAAGAAACTTTAAGAAAAGAAGTAAGCCGCCAGATACCCGGTATGCAGATTGCCTTTGAGCCTGCCGACCTCGTTGACCAGGTATTGAGCCAGGGAACCAATACGCCTGTACAGATACAGATTTTGGGCAAGAATCTCGCGCAGGACAGGGATTTTGGAGAGCGGATATTAACTGAATTGCAGAAGCTGCCCTACCTGCGGGATATTAACTATGGGGCACCGCAAAGTTACCCGGCCATGAAACTGGAATTTGACCGGGTGCGGTTAGGGCAATTGGGCTTGACGGTGGATGAGGCCAGCAAGTCACTGACCGCCGCTACCTCATCAAGCAGGTTCACCCAGCCCAATTACTGGCTGGATAAGGCTAATGCCACCGCTTATCAGGTACAGGTGCAGGTTCCGGAACTGATCATGAACGACCCCGGAAAGATCGACAATATACTGTTAGGGTCAAACGGAGGTAAACAGGTCTTTATGCGGGATGTCGCCACCTGGAAAATGGGCAAGATAGAAGCAGAATATGACCGTCTGAACCAAAAACGTTTTATTACACTGACGGCAAACCTTCATGGCAAATCGCTGGGCCAGGCCATTAACGATATTAACAAGGTCATTAATAGATTGGGTAAATTGCCTGACGGAATGAAGATCCAGCAGCAGGGCCAGGCTGAAGTGTTTTTGCAAACCTTTGATGAATTACAAACGGGTATCCTGTTAGCGATTGTGGTGATCTTCCTGTTGCTGGCCGTTAACTTCCAGTCCTTCCGGGTGGCGCTGATCGTGATCGCCATTATACCGGGGATATTAACGGGCTGCTTTTTGTTATTGTGGATAACGGGTAAAACTTTGAATATACAATCCTATATGGGCTGTATCATGGCCATCGGAGTAGCGGTAGCCAATGCGATCCTGTTTATTACCCAGGCGGAGCATTACCGTAAACTAAAGACCAACAATTCATTTTTGGCCGGTATCAGGGACAGGGTAAGGCCCATTTTAATGACCGCATTGGCGATGATCGCGGGGATGGTTCCGATGGCATCAGGCTTAGGTGAAGGCGGCGGCCAGACCGCGCCGTTGGGTATCGCGGTGATAGGCGGTTTATTGTTCGGCCTGCTATTGAGCCTGCTAGTGCTGCCGCTGATCTATCAAGCAGTTGCAGGCAACCGCCCGGTAAAGCCAATATCACTTGACCCGGATGATAACGAAAGCAAATATTATACACTTAGCGAAAAAAACGCATGAAAGCATTTCTTACATATTTAGGATTAAGCCTGGCTTTGATAATAGCGGGTTGTGGCAGTAACGAAAACAAAACACCGGTTATCACGGCAGCCCCTGCCAAACCGGCTGTAGAGATGATCAGGCTCAAAGCCGGCAAAGTGACCAACAAACTCAGCCTAACAGCGGAAATTATACCGAATGACCGGGCTAATATCTATGCCCGTACAGCCGGGTATGTGAAAGATGTGGAAGTTGATATTGGAAGCAGGGTGAGTAAAGGCCAGGTACTTTGTATTTTGGATGCACCGGAGCTCAAAGCCGGAGAGGCACAAAGCCGGAGCAACAGCCAGGGTTCCTTTTCCAAATACCAATCCAGCAAAAACACCTATTTAAGGCTGTTAAAAGCATCACACACCCCCGGTGCCATTTCAGATAATGAACTGGATATTGCCCGGAACCAGATGAAAACAGACAGCTCTTTTTTTGAGGCTTCGCGGTCGGCCAACCAGGCAAACCATGCTTTAGAAGATTACCTCGTGATCCGCTCGCCCTTTAACGGTGTAGTTACTGCACGGAATATATTTAAAGGGGATTACGTCGACAATACCGGTAAAATTTTACTGTTCCGGGTGGAAGATAACTCCTCCTTACGGGTACAGGTTCCAGTTCCCGAAGCTTATAACGCCACTCAAATTGAAGATAACCAGGCCAGCTTCACCGTTTCGGCATTGCCGGGTATTGTGTTTAAAGCCAAGCTGGCGCGGAAATCAGACGCGATCAGTACCGATACCCGGAGTGAACTCTGGGAATTTAATTTTCCCAATTCGAAAGGCGTACTAAAACCCGGCATGTTTGCGCAGATCACGTTGAATGTAGACCGCCCTAATCCCGGTTTTACCGTGCCTTTTAAAGCCGTCGTTACTTCACAGGAAAGAAAGTTTGTGGTTAAAGTGGTGGATGGCAAGGCGCAATGGATTGATGTCAAAACCGGTTTCACGGCCAAGGACAAGGTGGAGATCGCAGGAGACTTAAAAGAGGGGGACCAAATAGTCAAACAGGCTAATGAAGAAATGAAAGAGGGATCAACATTAAAAGTTAAACCATAAATAAGGATTTATGAAATGGATCACGCGTGAACGGCCAAAGATCGACCGGATAGCCTGCCCCTGGCTGATCAGGAATTTTGTAGACAAGGAAGCAGAATTTATTTACGTACCCAAAGAACAGGTCTTTGAAAAAGCAACGGAACTGGATGCCATTCCGTATGATATACCAGGGGCGGAATATAGCCATGAGGGGGATTATTGTACTTTTGATTACATTGTAAAGCGGCACCAGCTTGATGACCCGGCCTTACTACAAATTGCACAAATTGTCCGTGGCGCGGATACGGACCGTTTTGACCTGGCACCGCAGGCTGCCGGCCTGTGGGCGATTTCTGCGGGCTTATCCTACAATGTACAGAATGACCAGGAACAATTGACTTTAGGTATGAAAATTTACGATGCATTATATAGCTGGGCATCCAAAGTTCAGGACGAAAGACATGGCTGGAACCCGGTTTTATAAAGCAATCAAATGATAAACTTACTATAAAAACATAATTATGAAAGACACAACCAATTCATTCACTCGCCGTACCGCTTTAAAAGCAGGCGCCTTACTGGCAGGTACTACGCTGCTCAATTTTAAAAACGCAGAAGCCTTGCCCTTAATACTGGCTAAAACCCCGGCATTAACCCCCGGAGAAATTGCAGCCATCGAAACCGCTATCGGTAAAAAAGGGTCGTATAAAGAAGCGGAAGCGACCTATACCATTCCCTTACCACGCAACGACCTAAAAGTAACCCTGAAAGGCGAACCTGTACCTATTCCATTCGGTTTCGGCGGTTGGGTATCCATCAAAAAGACAATGGACGGTAAATCCGCCGTGATTATGAGCGATAATGTGCTGTTGCAAGAAGAAGTAAACCCGTTGATCTCCGCAGCACAAGCTGTCGGATTAGAAATTGGGGCTATTCATAACCACTTCTTTTACGAAGAGCCGCGCATCTTTTACATGCATATTCACGGTATGGGGTCAGTTGAAGAACTGGCTAAAAAATATGCTCAGGCGATTTCAGCCACCAAAATATCGCCAAAAAACCAGCCACCCGCAGGCTCGCCGCCAGCTAAAACCGGCAAGGATATTTTTGATGTAACACAATTAAATGGAATTATTAAATACGAAGCGGCTATCAATGGCCCAACCATCAAATACACAATTGGAAGGGCTGATTTGAATGTAATTGCGATGGGTGCCGAAATGACCACCAATATCGGCCTGAATACATGGGCTGCTTTTACGGGTTCTATGAAAAGCGCACATATCGCAGGTGATGTAGCCATGCTGGATACTGAAGTTAATGCCGTCATTAAAACTTTAAGGGCGAATAATATGGAGGTAGTAGCCGTTCATAACCACATGCTGAACGACAAACCGCACATGATTTTCCTGCACTACCTGGGGACAGGCCCTGCTTTGGAATTAGCTAAGGGGTTTCGAGCAGCATTGGATCAGCTGGGTAAAAAATCAGGTATGAGCAGCATGAAAATGTGATAATTCACGTTGAAAATTTTCAAAAATAAAAGCCGGCAAAAAGCCGGCTTTTATAATAATTACTTTAGGTCGCATTTCATTTTGAAATGAACTATGTTAGAAAACATACGCTGATAATTTCAATTACCGAGTAGTGAATTAACAGGTTATTGTGTTTTCTTTTTTGCCGTCACTTCGGTACGGATTTCCTGTGCCAATGCCTTTGTTTTTTGTAAAGCATTACGCAAACGTGTGCCTGCTGCTTTGTTGCCTTTGTCATAGAACGCTTTTGCATCATTTTCTACAGATGTTACCAGGTCTTTTAATTCTTCAAACTTTTTCATGATGTTGATTTTAAATTGAATTTATAAATTATTTGATTAGTTCGCTTTGGCGGTATGCTTAAACACTCATTCCCTGACTTTCTGCCAGTTCTTTACCCTTGCTTTGGCCTTTGCCCTGGTTCAGCGATTGATCAATTTTAGGCTCTTTTAAAAACTGCTCCCTTTTTTCCGGCTTGCCATTTTCCTGATACAGGTTAATTTGGCTGTAACGGGGAACCGCCTCAACAAACATTTTTACTTCCTGTCCGTCTTTTATGGTTGTGATCAACGGGCGGTTACCGTTCTTTAATGAAGTTTCCAATGCTTCCTTTTTCGCCGGGTCGTTCAATTCCTTGATATTGAATTTATCTAAGGTGTTCGCCAGGTTAAACCCATAAGATGGATCATGGTACTGGTTGGTATAGAAATTCTGGTGGCGGTCTTTCGCAGTATCCATATCCAATTTGACCCATGCCTTATAAGTAATTCCAGCAACATTCGCCATATCATCCCTATAAACCGCGCGTCCATGTATCAAATTTGCGGCCTGGTCGGCGGTAAAGCCCTTTCCTTTGTCCACGTAAAAGGTCTGTGTTACGGAAGGTGTTTTAAAAGTACGCTGAAACTCTTTGGCTACATAGTTGACTTTTCCGTTTTCCATGGTGGCCAGTTTGGTGCGGCTTTTTTCATCCTTGCCGGTAGCTAACTCACTGTTGCCTTTCTGTTCTTTAAAAAAGGAAATGGCTTCAGAAACGTTTTCCAGCTTTTTAACCATGTTCTTTCCGGCCCCATCAGGTGAAACAACCATATATTTCTGTCCATCTTCCAATGGCTTGCCCTGGTTGAGGGCCACTTCAAATTTGTTAAAATAATAATACTCCGATTGCCCGGACTGTTTGAAATGCAGGGTAAGGTCAACCTGCCCCCTGGCACTTGCAACATGGTCATTGAGGGTAAATTCAGGGATACCCTTTTCCATGTTCTTTCCCATTTCGCTAATGACCTTGTCCTTGAAGGCCAGCGCTTTCAGTTCCTCTTTGAGGTTCTCTAAATTGTTTAAATTCATACCGTTGATGATTAAATGATTTATAAATTGATTATTCCCGCAGTGTTTGTTTTGTAAGGCGTTCATGAGAACGCAACGCTTAGTTTGACCGATTAAATAGCGTTTTTATTTTTTGTCCGGTTGATTGTTTCTTAACAGGACAGGATAACCGGCTTTAAGCTTTACTTTGATGCGCTTCACCTTTTTGCTGAAAAGGGTTTTGGCTGCCGCAACACCCGCTCCGGCGGCTTGGGTGGCTAACGACTGATCCATCGACATGAGTTCCATGCTTTGCACGGCATTGTCGGTACCGCTGCGCATGGCATCTTCTGTAATAGCATCGGGTGCGCGGATACCTGCCATAGCATCCATATCGTACACTGAAAGGTCAACAGGTAAAATAGAAGTACCTAAGCGGATGGTTTTAATATTCAAAATCAGCCGCTGGTTGGTAACCTGGCAAAGGCCGTATAATAATTGTCCTTTAGGTATCTTCTGGCCATGAATAACAATGCTGTCCAATAGACGCAGCTTAATGGATGTTCCCTGCATGACCTTTTGATTATCAGCGATCACCGCGCGAATGGCTTTATACAGGCTATCCGGTTCAGGTTTGGTATCTTTTTTAAGCTTTGCCGTTATCCTTTCCGGGTGTTGAATATCCATGATCTTTTCGAGCATACTATTTAACTGCTTCATTTCCGGGTCGGGAGTATTTCCCTGCTCTTTGCTTTTGATAAGCTTTTCCATCCTGTCTAAATCGGGTGAAGCGGAATTTGCATTTGAATAATTGTTAGGATAATGGGCCACTGGTTCCGGCTGACTGATCTGCTTGTTAATTTCTGCCAACTTTTGGTTAATCTTTGTTTCATTAGTATGTGCGCTAACTGCAGGTATTGATTTATTGGTTTGCCCTGGTCTTGCCGTATCCCACCCCAACGCGGCAAAGGCATTGCCACTTGCCCGCGATTTAGCAGCAGCGGAATCCCGCATAGCTTTGTCATACAGCGCCATTTTATCCTGCGCTTTCTCGTTCTTTAACTGTGCTCCAGGTAGGGTGGTGTTCAACCCTTTGCTGATTTGCTGGTTCCCGTTTGCAAGGTTTCCTTTGCCGCCGCCGAGCGCATAAAAGGCTAATGCCATAAAGGGCAATAACAGCAGCGGTAAGACCAGCAGCATTTTTCGTTTTCTTTCTTTTTGTGTTTTCATGGAATTATTTTTTTTAGTTAATTATGAATTATAGGATGGCTTTTAATACTAAGTAAAGGCTGCCGCCACCGAACAATAGGCAAATAATGACCAGGAATAGTAGCTGTTGCCGCCTGTTAAATTTCATAGTCCGGCTATTCAACCAATCGGCGGTATTTGTCTGCAATACCGAAAGGCCGGACTTGAACTTTAAGGCCAGCGGATTAGGGCAAAAATCCTTTTGCTGTTTTTTGCGAAATAATCTCATGGCTGCGTATTTTTTACTTGTTCGTCCTTGTTTTCAAGCGTTTCCCATTGCTCTATCAGGAACCCATGCGGGTTATTGTCGCTTCGGCTGACATTGCGCAAATAGCCTTGTGTCACTAAATTCCTGGTCGTTGTCGATGTGGTGCGGATTAGCTTTTCGGTCGCAAAGCATTTAAAAGCGTATGGATATACGCTCATATCTAATGAAATACTATCGACAGCTATTTGCTGGCTGATATTACCGGAAACGATATTTGAATAATAACCGGCTTCCTTTAAATCATCGTATTGCCTTTTGGCGCTTTCATCAGCTAAGTACAAAGCTTTGGTGATGGTGGCCTGAATGGCCTTATCATCCGGGTCAAGCGTAAAAAAATCTTCGTGAAACATTTTGATATGATCGCGGACCTCTACGGGTATATTTTGCTTACGGTCAGATGCGATAGCTTCCAATGCCTTGCCATTGGCCAGTATATAAATGTGTGCTTTATAATTATCCGAACTCTGGTAGCTTTTAAAAATGGCAAAACAGGAAATAGCTATACAAGCTGCGATCAGCAAGTAGCTGAACAGCTTGATATGCTTAAAAGCGGTGTCGATATTTTTGAATTGATTAAACATGATTTTTGAGATTAAATGATTTGACTGCACCGATTATTTGCCTGATAGTTTGTCTTTTTGGTAGTTATTCCCGGAACCTCCGCTATTGTAACCTGCCTTAAAATCGCCTGGCGCATTTAGGATGTTACTTCGGGTTTGTTCCATCCGGCCACCTACTGCTGATGCCGCACTTATGGTTGTGCTTACTGTTGTGGATGCCACATTGTTCACCTTGCTCAATAAACCATTTCCCCCATGTGCATGAATTACATAATTAGCTACGCTCGGAACGGAGAAGTAGCCTACAATGCCAATGCAGAGGAAAATCAAATAACAGGTATCCGTAGGGCTAAAGAAAGTATCGCCTGCGCTTTGAATTTGGCTTATATCCAATTGGAGCATTTGCTGCTGTACCTTACCGATAATGCTGCCGAATATATTTGCGATGGGCAGCCATAAAAAGATATTGATATATCGGGCAACCCATTGGGAGAGCGTATGTTGCAGACCGTCAAAGACGGAAAAGCCAAATACCAGCGGGCCTAAAATTGCTAAGACGATGAGGTAAAAGGTGCGTATGGTATTGATACAAAGAATAGCCGCGGTATAGATCACCTGCAAAATCTCACTCATCCACTCCTTAATGCTGTTCTTGAAATTATAGGAAGCCTTATCCATCATAAACTTAACATCATTCCCCAGGCTGGAAAATGTTCCCTCGTTTTGATCGTTGGGGTCATCGGGATGGGCGTATTTATACCATTTATCGCGGTCTCCGTTACCATCATCGCCTACATATATTTGATAGCTTGAACTGTTTTTGATCGCATCTTCCTTTTGTTTTAATAATAGTGTAATGGAATTATTGGAATCTGTCACCATAGCAGCGGTCGCCGACACGATGGGCTGCATAATGCCGTTCATCAGCGAAATGACCATCGGGAACAGCATCACCGCCATGCCCAAAGCGAAAGGCCGCAACAATGGATAAAAGTCAAGCGGTTCCGCATTTGCAATTTGCCGCCATATCCGCGAAGCGATATACCACAAAGCGGCGAAACCCGCTATACCCTGCGCCGCCGCAATTAAGTTGCTGCACATGGGTATCATTTGGTTGTACACGTTGTCAAGTATAGGCTGCATCCCTTGCAGGCTCGAAGTGATGTCCTGCGCATGTGACAATAGCGGCAACTGCAAAAGGAGCAGCACACCCGCCGTACTATATATGATTTTTCTTTTCATGGTTAATAGAGTTTTTGAAGTGTGTTTACATCATTTTGTTCTTTTTCCCGTTGTAGCGAAAGTATGGCCACCTGATTATCAAAGCTTCGCAGGAAAACCAGTTTGTTTTGTGTATCCGAATAGATATGGTCAATAGTTTGCAATCGTTCCGCATCACTCATCCGAAGATTTCCGGCAGTAATTACATTGGCAAGGGTTGTTAAATTATTAAGGCTTTGGGTAAGCAACTGGCTAAACACCTGGTTCATATAAATCAGTTCCTGCGCGTTAAAATGTCCTCCCGAATTAGCTTGCCTTAATGTCGATTTATACTCCGAAACAATACTTGCCTGTTCTTCAATTATATCAGCAATGCGGCCATATTTCCTGACTTCCGGGCTTACAGCCATAAGGCTGTTCAGAAAAGCTGAATGTATATTGAAATTTCCCTGTGAGATGTCTTTTACCTGGTTGTAACCCTGCGTTAACAAGGTGTAACCGGTTTTCATATCGGTAAGGATTGCTTTAAACTGTGTCAGCTTTTCAATATCCAGTACCAGTTGCTGTACATCCTGTGCTGTTGAAGCTTGAGCGTTGGCCTTACGTGCAGTAGCAGTTATTCCAACCGTTAGTAATAGTATAATGATTGTTTTCTTCATGATTATTGTTATTTAAGGATTAATGTCAGTTTCTGGGGGAAAATCCCTCGCCTTTAGGCGAAGACTTTAGTTTAATATCTTTGGGATGTGCAAAACTATCGGAAGACCTCTCATACGACGTACGATTGTAAATATCA
>JAABVA010000016.1_pt1 | contig 203182 bp, 188 predicted proteins | sample 5560331 | NCBI WGS metagenome assembly JAABVA01 (sample SAMN12812661, study PRJNA571458) | rock metagenome | isolation source: Antarctica rocks | place: Antarctica: Victoria Land, Mt New Zealand sud | collected 2016-01-07 | reverse complement strand
TTAACTCCAAAATTAAAAACTTCAGAGCCAATTTAAGGGGTGTTACCGATGTTGCATTCTTCCTGTTTAGATTACAAAAATTGTTTGCTTGATAACAAGTCCCCAGAAAATTCACCTGACTCAAAATACCTCCAGGCCCACCCGGAAGAGTTTATCATTGATAAACATTACCGTTTTGAAGGCGTTTCTGACCCGGAAGATGAAGCCATTGTTTATGCCATTTCTTCTACCGTGAATGAGGTAAAAGGAGTTTTAATTAATGGTTACGGCGTTTACAGCGATCAGGTAACCAATGATTTAGTGAAGAAACTTCAGGAAAAAACGGAATGATCCTTCGGCGCAAAAGAAAGTGGTTTAGTTATTAATGCTTCTTTTACCGGGTAAAAACCATCAGTCGCTGTAGCGGTCGTTTCTCCAGGGATAAGCGGTGTTGGAGTAACCCCTGTCTTCCCAGAAACCTAATTTATCTTCGGTCAGAAATTCAATTCTTTTTATCCATTTCGAACCTTTCCAGGCGTACAATTGCGGCGTGATCATCCGGACCGGGCCGCCATGTTCTTTTGCCAGCGGCTGTCCGTCGAAAGTGTGGACCAGCAAAACATCCGGTTTCAAAGCTTCTTCCAAAGAAAGGTTGGTGGTATAAGTATCGTATCCGTAGCATAAAATATGCGTGGCCGTTTCTTTTGGCTGAACCAAAGCCGCAAGGTCAAGCAGGCTGACCCCTTTCCAATGCATGTTTAATTTCGACCAGGTTGTAACACAGTGAAAATCAGAAGTATCTTTGGTTTGCGGCAAATCCATAAACTGTTTCCAGGTGAGGCGTACCGGGTTTTCCACTGCGCCGTCAATGATGAGCCGCCATCGGTCAAGCGAAATATTGGGCTGATAACCCAAATCAAGCACCGGCCATTTGACAGTTGCCGTTTGCCCGATGGGAATGGCAGGCATACCATGCCGGTTAGTTTCTCCCGAGCCTTTAGGTGCATCATCAGCTACGGAAGGTGTCAGCTTCATTTTTTCTTCAAAACGGGCTTTCAGCTTCATCCTCGCTTCCACGATACGGTTTAATTTTTCTGAATTTTCCATAAAAAAATAATTCAAATCAAAGATAACAGGAATAGTTTATGGGTTTTGTCCGGTTTGAAATTTTCCTGGTGTTCAGATCTAAGTCAATTTTATAGTGCTAAAAGAAGCATCAGGTTTTGGTTGAAAGGATTCAGAAATAAATATTAAAGCTTAATTAAAAGAGTGCCTGAACTCCAAAGGAGAAACCTGTGTTTTACTTTTGAACAGTTTGCTAAAGGATTGCGGATATTCAAATCCAAGTTGATATGCAATTTCACTGACGGACAAGGAAGTGGTGGTCAGTATTTCTTTTGCTTTCTCGATCAGCTTGTTGTGGATGTGCTGCTGCGTGCTTTGGCCGGTCAGCATCCGTAGCATATCACTCAAATAATTGGAAGAAACATGGAGCTTGCCTGAAATAAAATGAACGGTCGGCAGTCCGGATTCTAAATTCTTGCTGTCGTTAAAGTATTCATTTAGCACATCTTCCAATTTAATCAGCAAATCATGGCTGGCCGCTTTTCGGGTGATAAATTGCCTGTTGTAAAACCGGTTGGAATAATTGAGCAGCAATTCAATATGAGAAATCATCACATCCTGACTGAAATTGTCAATTGCAGAATGATATTCCTGTTCAATGTTTTTCATGATCGAAACAATCATTGTTTCTTCTTTTTCAGAAAGGTGCAATGCTTCGTTTACAGCATAAGAAAAGTACCCGTAATCTTTGATGGTTTTGGCCAATCGATAATTGCGGACAAAGTCAGGATGGATAATCAGCCAGCACCCGGAAAGTGATAAATCAGCCGTAACTTCCGTTGCGATTACTTGTCCCGGCGAAAAGAAAGTCATGATGCCTTCATCAAAATCATAATAATTTTGTCCGTACTTCATCTTTCCTTTAAAGTCTTTTTTGATGCAAATAGAATAAAAGTTATATATCCAACTTTTCATACTTGTATCCAAGTAACATTTAATTTCAGCAAGGTTGATCACGCTTACTAATGGATGCGATGGTTTGGGCAACTCCAGCAATCGATGCAGATCAGAAATGGAATTGATGGTATAAGGCTGGTTGTCTGATTTTTTCATGTTGTAAATTACAAATAAAACCAGGAAAAGCTATGGCTTAAAGATAGCTTTTCCTGGTTGAATATCATTTTTATTGATTGATGGATTGCATGTTTGCTTCATCATAGCGCGCACCGGTCGAGGTTCCTAAAGGTACGATAGATTCCAACCGGTTTATTTCTTCTTGGCTCAAGGCAACAGTTGCGGCGGCAATGTTTTGCTCTACATATTTCACGCGTTTGGTTCCCGGGATTGGCACAATTCCTTTTGAAATAATCCAGGCGATGGCCAATTGGGAAGCGGTGATACTTCTTTTATCAGCTAAATTTTTGATTGCGTTTACCAATTCGAGGTTTTTGTAAAACTGTTCGCCCTGAAAACGCGGAATGGCTTTTCTGAAATCATCATCGGCAAAATCATCCGGGCTTCTAATATCTCCGGAGATAAACCCTCTTCCCAAGGGGGAATACGCCACAAATCCAATTCCGAGTTCTTTGAGCGTATCTAAAATACCTGCTTCTTCCGAAGTTCGTTCAAACAACGAATACTCAGTTTGCAGCGCGGTTAAGGGATGGACTTTGTGCGCCTTTCTGATCGTTTCCGAAGAGACTTCCGAAAGGCCGATATACCCAACTTTTCCTTCTTTTACCAGTTCTGCCATTGCTGCCACCGTTTCTTCTATCGGTGTGTTTGGGTCGAGGCGGTGCAAGTAATAAAGGTCGATATAATCCGTGCCCAGGTTTTTGAGCGAACGTTCCACTGCTTTTTTCACGTAGTCTTTTTTACCGTTGATCTGCCAGGTCAGTTGTTCGGTATCATCTATTTCATAACCAAATTTGGTGGCAATGATATATTTGTCGCGGTTTCCTTTGATGGCTTTAGCGATCAGCCTTTCGTTTTCCAGCGGCCCGTACAAATCCGCCGTATCCAAAAAATTGCCGCCTAATTCCAGCGAACGATGGATCGTGGCGATGGATTCTGCTTCATCTGCTTTGCCGTAAATATCCATTCCTGCAATTTTCGTCATACCCATACAGCCCAGCCCTACCAACGGAACAACCAATCCCTGGCTGCCTAATTTTGTCTTTTCCATATTGTTCGTCTTTTGTTTTTATGTTGAATGATTGATTCAGGATACAAATATCAGCAGGCCCGCGACCGGAAAAGTAACCTAATCTCTTGTTGTTGTATCCAAAATGAAGGATTTTTAGATTTCAATTTTTCGATGTACTTTTTGTTTGGTTTGATGGCCATGCTTCTTTTATCACCTAAAAATCATTATCGGCATAAAACATTTTACTGCTGAAACAGGAAATGCAAATAGCAAATTTATGCCGATAAAAGAAGGATCCTGCTCTTGCAAACAGGCAGCAGGATTGGATCAAACTAAAAGATAAAAGTCAAGGATTATAGAACAACTCTCTGCCAACAAAATTTAGAAACCGGCCAAAACTTAATATTTACCTTAACTTTGGCTTCAACCCAACCCGGACAATGATCAAGCAAGCCCTTGCCAACCTCAAAATAAATGCCCTTAACGAAATGCAGCAGGCCGCGCTCGTTGCCGCCAAAAAAAGTGATGTGATCTTGCTTTCGCCCACTGGCTCCGGCAAAACATTGGGCTTTTTATTGCCTTTATTAGGTTTGCTGGATGCGGGTTTACCTACGGTTCAGGCATTGATCCTGGTGCCCTCGCGCGAACTGGCTTTGCAGATAGAGCAGGTTTTCAGGACGATTGGAAGTGGTTTTAAGGTAAACTGCTGTTACGGCGGCCATCCGGTAAAAATAGAAAGGAACAACCTGTCTCAGCCGCCTGCTGTTTTAATCGGTACGCCAGGCCGCATTGCCCACCATTTGCGCCGAGAAAGTTTCAGTACCGCCACTATCCATACGCTTATTTTGGATGAGTTTGACAAAGCCCTCGAATTTGGCTTTCAGGAAGATATGGCTTTTATCATCAGACAACTGTCGGCCATCAAAAAACGGATGCTGACCTCGGCTACCAAAATGCAGGAAATACCAGCTTTTACCGGGATGGAAAAACCGATTTTGCTGGATTACCTGAGCAATTCGGCCTCAACACCTGACCTCAAACAAAAAATGGTCATAGCAGAAGCGGCTGATAAACTGGACGCGCTGTTCGCCCTGATTTGTAAAATTGGGAACGAAGCAACACTTGTTTTTTGTAACCACCGGGAAGCCGTTGAGCGCATCAGCGAACTGCTTTGGGAAAAAGGTTTGCCAAACGGGATTTTCCACGGCGGCATGGAGCAGGACGACCGCGAACGGACTCTGTTAAAGTTCAGGAATGGCAGCCATCGGATTTTGATCACCACAGATTTGGCTTCCAGAGGGTTGGATATACCTGAAATTGAGCATGTGGTACATTACCAGTTGCCGCATAATGAGGAAGCTTTTTTGCACCGCAACGGCCGTACCGCCCGGATGCACGCCAAAGGCACTTCGTATTTGTTGTTGCTGCCTGATGAAAAACCGGCTTATTTAAAAGAACTGCCCGAAGCAGAACAACTTCCGGAAAAGCCGGTGATACCGCAGCCTTCGCCCTGGATGACGCTTTATCTGGCGGCCGGCAAAAAAGACAAGGTAAACAAAGTAGATATTGTAGGTTTGCTGCTGCAAAAAGGCGGCCTGGCGAAAGAAGATTTAGGGCTGATAGAAGTATTGGATTATTCGTCTTACGCCGCAATTAAAAGTAACCGTATCGACCGCACCGTTGATTTAGTTAAAGCGGAAAAAATAAAGAACAAAAAAATTAAAATAGAAGTTTCCAGGTAACCCTGACCAATTTAAAAAACAGCATGAGTAACAATGATATCATGAAAAAGCTGCGGGTAGCTTTAGAATTCACGGATGATGATATTATAAAAGTATTGGACCTGGCCAATTTCAGGGTCACGAAAACGGAAATCAGTGCCATATTTCGAAAAGAAGACCATCCCAACTTTAAACCCTGCGGAGACCAGATTTTGCGCAATTTCCTGAATGGTTTGATTATTTATAAACGCGGCCCGAAAGCATAGTTTGATGTTGCAGAAAATATTTGACACCTGCTTTAAAGCATTGCAAAATAATGTCTGAAATATACGATGCTTCTTTTATCACCTAAAAACCAGTGGTTTGCATAGTTTTATTTCACTCAAACCAATTCTTAGGGCCTGTTTAAAATTCATTTTAAATTATTACTGTCCGGTAAAAATGGGCAATGATAAAAATAGTTTTTTTTGGTTTACTGGGCATTTTTTTGCGTCCGATTGGAGAAGTAACCACTCCCCGTCAAAAATAAATATCTGTATATCTTGTTTTTTGGTGTGTTTTCTCCGCCGTTCCTTCTCTGACCTTTCGATCAGTTCTATGAGTTTATGGTAGCTGAACAATTGTTGGCGGGCAAAGCTGGCCAGGTTGGAGAGGGCTTTGGCCTTCCCGTTACTTTTTTAACTTTTATCGGACAACGATACTTTTTATTTATAATATAAGTATAATCACCAGATACCCATTATTAAATATAATTACTAAGTATTTTTTTATATAATTCGCAACAAAAGTAAATTTTATTTATGTTTAGCTTCTTAATTATAACCAATATATATAACAATATCTCTGTATTTTTTAATATTTAGCTTCAATATCTATTTATAAAGCTATTTAACAGTTGGTATTTCTTGTAAATTGCTTTTACTTGTGATAAACAGATTTGATACTATGGAAAAACCGTTCTTGTTAGGTAACCTTAAGTTAGATGAAGCCGCCCTTAGAAAAATATTTATTTATAACCTGAACAAAATATATCCGATATTACTGCACCTGGAAAACCACTTGCCCGAACTGGCTGGTACAACCTGTTATGGGGACCTGCAAAACGCAATCCTGGAACTTACGTCAGAAGTAAACATCCAGGCCACCCGAATTGATGACATTTTTTTGCAGCTAAAAGAAGTACCAGTCCGCAAAGTAAGTCCGGCCACCAATTGTGTTTTGCAGGTTTTGGTGCCGGATTCAGGGTACAGCTACCTCGACGGGCTATCGAAAGACCTGTCGCTGGTGTTTCATCTGCAAAAGGTTTTGAACATCAAAAAAAACTACTTTTATATCCTCAAATCTATTGCCGGTTCTTTCAATAATATCAATATTAAACAACACCTGCAGTATAGCTGCGATGAATGCGAGGATAACCAGCTTATATTTAAATTGATCGCAAAAGAATACATGGAAAGTTCCATCAATCCTTTTTTGGTTTAACACCGCCCTTAAAAAAGCAATCTCTTTTGCAATTTTGGATTTGTTAAATTCAAGCTAAGCAAAATTCTATTGTTTTGCAATGCTTCTTTTATCACCCTAAAACTGGGACTTGGAGATAACAGCTTCAGGGCAACACATAATTTTGAGTTGTCTTTAAACTAAGTAGATGAATTATTTTTTACATTGACAATCTCTTTTCATTCAATTGATATTAGCTTTAAAACAACATCAACCTACTGATAAACCAATTTCAAACCAATACAATGAAAAACATTGACAATAAGAAAGAACCAGGCCTGATGGGCAGGCGCGCCTTTGTCGGAGGGATTTTGCCTGTTTTGGCTGCGGCAAGTGTCCCGGCCTGGGCAGCACAGCCCGAACCTGCCGCACAAACGAACGGCCAGGGAACGTTTCCGGGCCTGATCACCCGGGAAAAAGAACCTTTGAACCTGGAATTTCCTTTCCCCACATTAGCAGAACGTATCACGCCAAACAATTTGTTTTTTGTCCGCAGCCATTTTAACATCCCTAAAATTGACGCTGCCTCCTGGCATTTGACAATTGGCGGCGAGGTGCGGCAGGAAATCAGTTTCTCTTTTGAAGAAATAAAAAAACTGCCTGCCAAAACCATTATGGCAACTATCGAATGCGCAGGAAACGGCCGCGCTAACCTTGTCCCGAAAGTGAAAGGCCTTCCTTGGGAACAGGGGGGTATTGGCAATGCAAATTGGACGGGCGTGCCGCTATCCGTTTTGCTGGACAAAGCTGGTATTAAACCCGGGACTATCGAACTTATTTTAGAAGGGGAAGACCAGGGAACGGTTACCGAGGAACCCAAATCGCCTGGTATTATTAAATTTTCCAGAAGTATGCCGTTGAGCAAGGCCAGGCAGGCAGATGTGATCATCGCTTACCAAATGAACGGTAAAGAGCTGAGTGCCGAGCATGGTTTCCCGGTCCGGGCGATTATTCCCGGGTGGTACGGAATGGCATCTGTGAAATGGTTGACAAAAATCACAGCAACGGCCACACCTTATGACGGCTACTGGCAAACCCTGGAATACGCTTATTGGAAAAGAAAAAATGGCTTGCCAACGCTCACGCCGGTTACATCGGTACAAGTAAAATCGGAAATTGCCCGCCCGGTACTACACGAACTCATCCAGGCAGGCAGTACCTACCGCGTGTTTGGTGCAGCTTGGGTGGGAGAAGATATGCTAAGCCGGGTAGAAGTGAGTGCAGACGAAGGAAAAACCTGGCAAACAAGCAAACTGATAGATAAACCAGTGCTTAATTCCTGGCAATTATGGGAATATAACTGGACAGTGCCTGCAACGCCGGGAAGATATAAACTAATGGCCCGGGCGACAGATCAAAAAGGAAATGTGCAGCCCAATCATCATGACCCTGACCGAAGAACTTATATGGTGAATTTTATGGCACCTGTTGAAGTAGAAGTGCAGGCATAAAATATAAACCAGGGACTTTATATTGAACTAAAAAACTATTAATGCTTTTTTTTAGGGAGGAAAAATCTTTGCAAGATGAAAGCTCAAACCCTTAAAAGCCTCGGGTAGATTTTAACCGGATAAAAGAAGCATTGCTGATTTAGCAATGCTTCTTTTTAAATTTTATTTCCCAAACTTCATCTTCAACTGGTTCAGCATATCGTCGTTGATCGGCTCAGCGGGTTTGTTTTCCCGTCGCGGCTGTTGCGGATAGTTTGGTTTATGCTGAGGCCGGTGCTGGTTTGCAACAGGCTGTACAAGTTTTACTTCCTGTTTTGGCTTTGGTTGGTTTTCAGGTTTCGGCTGATCTGGTTTTGCGTGTTCCTGCTTGTTTTGTGTTTCTGGTTTTGGCTGAGGTTTTGCCAGGTTTTTTTTAGCTGTCCAACGTTTGTAAATACTTTCTAACCTTCGTTTGGTATATAACGGGAAATCGCCCTGCATCATCCAGGCGTAATAACTCGGCTCGATCTGGAACACATCTTCTACCCTTTTGCCTTTGTGTTTCCCAAAATTGAAAAGCTCCTCCCCGCTTTCGCTAAACACCATCCTTCCGGCAAAATCAACCGGGCGTGAAAGATTGGTGAACTGGTGCAAAGCTTCCACATCGTTTACCACCGGTACTGTTTTTACGCCCTTTTTATTTTCCCATTCTGCGCCTTGATATTTGTCCAACTGTGCCAGTAAAACTTCCATCGTTGCGCGGGTATCGGCTTCGGCAGAATGTGCGTTCACGATGTCTTTTCCGCAGTAAAACTGGTAAGCGGCGCGCAAAGTGCGTTGTTCCATCTGGTGAAAAATGTTCTGCACATCCACAAAACTTCTGTTTTCGAGGTTAAAATCTACTTCCGCCCGCAGAAATTCTTCCATCAGCATCGGAATATCAAACTTGTTGGAGTTGTATCCGGCCAAATCACTTTCACCTAAAAAAGCGGCAACCTGCCGGGCCACTTCTTTAAAAGCAGGTTCATCTTTTACATCTTCGTCATAAATCCCGTGCACCAAAGATGATTCCAGCGGGATCGGCATTTGCGGGTTGATACGCCAGGTTTTTACTTCTTCCGTTTCTTCAGGGTAAACTTTGATGATCGAAATCTCTACAATCCGGTCGTTGCCAATGTGTACACCGGTTGTTTCCAGGTCGAAAAATGCAAGCGGACGTTTTAAGTTTAATTTCATGTGTTGAATAAAGTACAAAGGTGGTAAAAAGCATTTTAACCGAAAACAGATATTCCCGTTTATATTAGCTGATGCTTCTTTTATCAATAAAAAATAGAAGTCAATCAGCCAAAAATCAAAATCTCGGCAATAATCCCTACAACCATGATGAGGTAAAGCAGTATCTCTGTACTGGCAAAACGTTTGTATTTCGTCCAGAAAGAATAATCTTCTTTTGGTTTTTTCATAAAAAAATATGGGTTTAAATTGCGTCAACCGGGATCAAAATTAGCAGGAATTTTTTTGATTCGCGTTTTGTATCTTTCCTTGACGAAAAACCGTCAATGCTTCTTTTACCAGGTAAAAATCTTTATTCCGTAACAACTGACCCGCAGCGCGAAAAATATTTGTACATACCTGGGTCATGCAGTTTCACCAGCATAATCCCTTTTTTGGTGCTGGCATGTACCACAAAATCATTTTGCAGATAAATGCCGACATGACTAAATTTTTTACCATCAAAATCAAAAAAAACCAAATCGCCTTCCTGCAACTGCTCTTCGTATTTCCGCTTAATTACAGTTACCTGCTGACCTGTCATCCTTGGCAAATTAATACCGTAAACCTGTTGTTCCAGCAACAAAGCAAAACCCGAGCAATCTATGCCGTCTTTGTCCAACCCCCCAAAACGGTAAGGTGTGCCCATCCATTGGTCAATAAAAGTATATAAACGGCCGTTGCTAATGTTGCTTTCCCCAACGCCCATTATTTCAGAATATTTTTGGCTGATAGAAGCTGCTGGCTGCACGATCTCGCCAGGCTGCCCTTTCAATTTGTGTTTTCGGGTTTTGCAGGATGAAAAAAGTATCGGTAAAAGAAGTATGTACAGCAGGTATTTCGGGGTTCGCATCAACGTAAAAATAGACAATAGCAACTCAATTTTTTTACGGGTAAAAACAGTATGGGTTTAAAATAAAAAACCTCCGGTGGCTGGCCGGAGGTTTTGATATTTTATAGCTAAATTTATTGTTTGATTTTTTGGATGATCTGTTTGTAGGCATCCGCTACGTATAACATACCCGCAGCATCAACCGCTACCGCAACCGGTCCGTTAAAGGGTGTTTTTAAACTTAAATACCCGCTTCCGGCAACAGAACTTACCGTGCCAGCAGGAGTGATCTTGCGAATTAAGTTATTGTTTGCATCAGCTACATAAACATTACCGGCTGCATCCACGGCAATACCTGCCGGGTAATAAAAAGAAGCAGCAGTACCTGCACCATCGGCATTTCCAATCGAGCCGTTGCCGGCTAAAGTTGTTACTACACCGGCGGGAGTAATTTTACGGATCAGGTTGTTGTTTGCATCGGCAACATAAACGTTACCCGCTACATCAACTGCTACACCTCTTGGCCCGTTAAAAGAAGCTGCTGTTCCGGTACCGTTTGCTTTACCGGCCGTGCTGCCTGCAAGCGTAGTTAACACACCGGCAGCCGTTATTTTTCGGATCAGATTATTGTTGAAATCTGCTACGTAAACATTACCTGTAGCATCTACGGCCACACCTGCGGGACCGTTAAAAAAAGCCGCAGTGCCCGTACCGTCAGCCTTTCCTGTTAAGCCAGTAGCACTACCGGCAAATACGGTTACTGTTCCGTTTGTGGTACCCGCTGCTGTTATTATTTTACGAATCTCATTGTTTCCGTAATCAGCTACATATACGGCTGCGCCTACTGCATCTACAGCTACACCTGTTGGGCCATTGTATAAAGCAGATACACCAATAGCAGAATTTGTTCTCCCGGAATTACCGTTGCCGGAAAGCGTGGTTACTGTACCTGCCGAAGTAATTTTGCGGATTGAATTGTTAGCCTGGTCTGCTACATATACATTTCCGGCAGCATCTACAGTTACACCATTAGGATTGCTAAAAGTAGCTGAAGTACCTGTTCCGTTTCCAAAACCGGCAGCACCGCTACCTGCAAATGTAGTTACGGTGCCGGTTGTGGTTATAGCTGTTGGTATTGGTGTTGTTGGTGCATCAATATTATTTTTACATGCTGAAAAAAACATTGTTGAAAAAAATGCCATGCAAGCAATAACAACCGTTTTATTTAAATTATATCGTTTCATGAATGATGTTATCTTAATAAATTTTCTAAAAAGGAGTTATAAATTAGTTGAAGATATAACGTAAACCAAACTGGGCCTGCCATCTTGAACCTTGGCCTATACCATTACCAAATGAATTAACAAGAGGTGATTGGCTAACGTTGTCAAAATAAGGGAAGGAGAAAGTAGGCTGTCCTGTTGCCGGATCTATACCTTTATAAGACAATAAACTTGTCCGGTTGACAAATTTAATATTACCCCAGTTGCTATTTAAGAAGTTACCTAAATTGATTATGTTAAACTCAAACTGTACAGTATTTTTAATCTTACCGGATGTTTGATACAGGTCCTGCGTAAAGTTGAAGTTAATTAAATTGAAATAGGGAAGAATCAAGCCATTACGCTTTGCATATTCGCCTTTATGTTTACTTAAATAAGGATCCTGGCTAATATAAGCACTTAGCTGTGCATAAGTTTGCGTGGTTGTACGGGTATCAGCGGCATTATCTTTAACTAATACAATGTCGGATGCATCTTTAGGAATGTACATTAGGTCATTACTTGTTTGTCCGTCCCCGTTTACATCTCCGTTATAAACATAAGATGCTATGCCAGCGTTAGCAGATTCGTAAGTTAAACCAATAGAAGTAGTTAAATGGTTAAGATACTGTTTACGATAGGAGGCTGATGCGATGATACGATTAGGCTGATAAAAATTAGAATAGGAAGTAACATCGGCATTAGGATCGCCGGAAACTGCACGATCCCTCCAGGTTGATTGCGCAATTGCCCCGCCATCGTTAACCGAGCGTGAATCAGAATAGGTGTAAGCAACGTTAAAATAAAACTCTCTGAACGTTCTTTGCAACTGGCCGGTAATGCTGTAGGTATAACCTTTGTTTGTATTTTTAAGCAGGATAGCATCCGTAACATTTGGATTGGCAGCCGTGTTGCCACCTAGTGCAGCAGGTATAGACGGATACACAGTTGTATTACTATAACGAATGCGGTTATCAGAACTATTGAGCGCAGTGCCAGTTGAAGGTAAAGCAAGGTTGACAAAATAAGCGGCATTTATATCTTTTGAATATATACCTTCTAAAGTACCAATAATACCAAACGGTAGTTTTTGGTCTAAAGCTAGATCAGCACGGAAGTTTGATGGAAACTTAAAGTTTTTATCTGTAACGACCAGGTTATAAGAAGTATTTGCAGCGGCATTGGTTGGCCTGTTAGCATCAACATTAGGGTTAAACACTAAACGCGGGTCTGTTGGCAAAACACCGCCTGCTCCCGGTATTGCACTGTATGACCCAAATTGAACACCGTTGTTACTGGCCTGATTAGATATATATACATAAGGTACCGGGCCGGTAAATATACCTGCACCACCTCGCAACTGCGTGTTTCCGTCACCTTTAACATCCCAGTTAAAACCAACCCTTGGGGAAACTTGTACGGCTGTTTTAGGAAATTGAGCGGTGTTGATCTGATAACCATCCCTAAATCCTGTTAAAGCAGCAGCATTAGGGTTTGCCTGCGATTGTGTATTGTAAACAGGGATATCAGCACGTACACCGTAAGTAAGTTTAAACTTGTCGTTTACCTGCCATTTGTCCTGTGCATAAAAACCAAGTGTATATGATTTTACATAGGCAAACGGAAATGAGCCATCAGGCAAAGCAGAATAACGATAATCATAACGGATAGCTGTAGGGGCACCGTTATTGGCAGAATTATAAAAATCGGCTAAGCTGGCAAAACGGTAACCGCCATTATAATTAGGGGCGAACCCGTTTTTAAATTTATTATACTCATTTGAAGTACCCAGGTTAATTTCATGCTTACCTGCAAAAATGTTAAAATTGTCAGAAAACTGGTAAGTATCTGTGTTTAACACGTTGTTCGCCGTAAATGGTTCATAACCAAAAGATGTGATGTTACCTGTACTTGCCGAACTTTGTATATCAATCAGCGGGAATGAACCACCGCCCGGTGAGGTACGAAAATCGCGCAAAGCCTGGTAGCCAACAGTTAATTTATTGGCAAATCTGTTACTGATCCGTGTGTTTAACTCTGCAATAACAATATTGAAATTATTATTGATTGTATAATAGGAAGAGAAGAATGGTAATGTGGTTAAACTCGGACTACGGCCATTAGCTGGAGCACCTGAACCGCTTGGAGGAACGTCGCGAAAAGATTTCAGGTAGAAGTATTTAACTGATAAGGTATTATTATCATTAATGTTCCAGTCTAACTTAGCAGCAATTTTATCTGATTGTGTGCGCAACTGATAATTTTCGTATGGGCCGGCGTTATAACCGTACTTGGTTTGCAAAAAGTCTTTCAAAGTATTCAGATCAGCAGCAGATACTTGTGAAACACTACCGCCTGGAGTTTGGCCGGGTTGTAGTGCAGTATAAGATGTAGCCGGATTGTTTATTCTTTCCTGCTCACCTGATAAAAAGAAGAACAATTTATTTTTAATAATAGGCCCGCCAACACTTACTCCGCGTTGGTTATAATCCACAGTTGGTCTTGCAACAGTAGTGGTAAGCGTGTTTAAACCAACCAAACCTGCAGTGCGTTTGTATAAATAAACGCTTCCTCTAAATTCGTTTGTGCCGGATTTGGTTACCGTGTTGATACCTGTACCGGCGAACCTCCCCTGTGTTACATCAAACGGGGATACAGAAACCTGTATTTGCTCGATGGCATCCAAAGATATAGGCTGAGAGTTTGCCTGACCACCCAAAGTGTTTGACAAACCGAAAGAGTTATTAAACAATGCACCATCAACAGTTAAGTTGTTACCGTTACCGTTACGGCCACCAAATGAATTGCTGTTATTTGTTGTAACGGCAGTTGGGGTTAACTTAGTGTAATCATAAATTGACCTGTTGATCGTCGGCAAGCGATCAATTTGTGAACGGCTTATAATTTCCTGTGAACCCGTCCTGGAATTATTGATCACCTTGTTTTGGTTACTGGTAACAGTAACCTCGTTTAATTGCGTGCTGGTGGGTAAAAGCTTTGTATCAATCTTAAAATCCTGCCCTAATGATAAGTTGATATCTTTTTGTACAATATCAGTAAAGCCAATAAATTTATACGTAATGGTATAAGGGCCGCCGATACGTAAGTTTGGAAGATTATACCTGCCATCCGGACGGGACACTGTGGTATAGTTGGTTCCGGTTGGGGTGTGCAACGCTATGATAGTTACACCAGGCAGGACCAATCCTTTTTCATCGGTTACTGTACCCGAAATACTACTTGTAGTTGTTACTTGTGCAAAGGCAACGCTTATAGTAGTAAAAAGCGAAAAAAATAATAGAAGTAAATTCTTCCTCATAAATAAATTTTTAGTAAATAAATTTGATAAATAGTCTCTTGTTTTATCCTGCAAAGATAAAGCTTCAAAGAAATGTTAGATTAAGTCAATGTTAACTTTCATAATTTATTTCTTAACACTTATGTTGTTTTTTTTACACAGCTGTAATTAATACTAATTTTTTTATACTTTTTCATTGCTTTATCTGATTTTTACTGAAACCTGTCAGAACCAGTATAAAAAGGTTCAATATATTTTCACATACTTCTTTTATCACCTAAAAAACAGCAAGCTTATGGGTGATTGCCAATTGCTGAAAGCTGATTACTGATTGCTCAAAACTGACAGCTTCCAAACACTTTTCCTTATAAACAAACGGCTATTTTATTTAGCTTTGAAACCAATTAAAAAGGTTTTAAACAAAATACATATATGGATTACGATCTTATTGTTATTGGTACTGGTCCCGGTGGTTATGTAGCTGCTATTCGTGCATCGCAATTGGGTTTAAAAACAGCGGTCATCGAAAAAGAATCTTTAGGCGGCATCTGCCTAAACTGGGGCTGTATCCCAACCAAAGCTTTGTTAAAAAGTGCCCAGGTTTTTGAATATATTAACCACGCAGAAGAATACGGATTAAAGGTGAACGGCAGCGAAGTTGATTTCGGCAGCATCATCAAAAGAAGCCGCGGCGTGGCCGATGGCATGAGCAAAGGCGTACAGTTCCTGATGAAAAAGAACAAGATCGAAGTGATCATGGGAACCGGAAAATTAAAAGGAAAAAGTGCGGTTGAAGTAAAAGCCGCTGATGGTTCAACCAAAAATTATACAGCTACAAATATTATCCTGGCAACCGGCAGCCGCTCCCGGGAATTGCCTAATCTCAAACAAGACGGCGTAAAAGTGATCGGCTACCGCCAAGCCATGAACTTGCCCAAACAACCACAAAGCATGGTAGTGGTCGGTTCCGGCGCGATCGGTGTGGAGTTTGCTTATTTTTATAATTCCATCGGCACAAAAGTTACCGTGGTAGAATATTTGGATAATATCGTTCCGGTTGAAGATGAAGACATTTCCAAACAACTGGCACGTTCTTTCAAAAAAATCGGCATTAATATCATGACGGGCTGCACGGTAGAATCTGTTGATAGCTCCGGTGAAAAATGCAAGGTAAATATCAAAACCCAAAAAGGTAATGAAGTAATCGAAGCAGATATTGTGCTTTCTGCTGTTGGCGTACAAACAAACCTGGAAAACCTGGGCTTAGAAGAACTTGGTATCAAAACCGATAAAGGCAAAGTTTTGGTTGATAATTTCTACAAAACCAATATAGAAGGCATTTTCGCAATCGGTGATATTGTAAAAGGACAAGCTTTAGCGCACGTGGCTTCTGCGGAAGGAATTATCTGTGTGGAAAAAATTGCCGGCAAAACCCCCGAACCTTTAAACTATAATAACATTCCGGGCTGCACCTATTGCTCGCCGGAAATTGCTTCGGTTGGTTATACCGAAAAAGCCGCGCGCGAAGCCGGTTTCGACATTAAAGTTGGTAAATTTCCTTTCTCAGCTTCTGGTAAAGCAAGTGCTTCCGGCGCGAAAGACGGTTTTGTAAAAGTGATTTTTGATGCCAAATATGGCGAGTTCCTGGGTGCGCACATGATCGGGAATAACGTAACTGAAATGATTGCCGAAGTAGTTGTAGCACGCAAACTGGAAGCGACCGGACACGAAATTATCCATTCCGTGCACCCGCACCCAACTATGAGCGAAGCCGTGATGGAAGCAGCTGCGGATGCTTACGGAGAAGCGATCCACTTGTAAGTTGGTTGCCGGTTTTAAGTCGCCAGTTGCGGGTTTTTAGGTTTTTATCAAATAAAGTTGATGCTTCTTTTATCACCCAAAAATCTGTAACAAACTAGGTTTTTACTTTTGATAAAGCTGTAAATTTATCCGTTAAGAACATGCAACTGAAAACGAATAGTTGAAATACTTCTTTTATCATGCAAAAACCTGTGGCAGCGCAGGTTTTTTATTTTTGAAAAACCATACTTGTATTCGCCCAGAACTGACAACCCGCAACTGAAAACTCAAAACTAATATGGCCTGGCTCTACCTAATCCTCGGTGGTTTATTTGAAGTTGGTTTTACCACCTGCCTCAAATTTTCCAACAACTTTAGTAATTTGAAATGGAGCATTGGCTTTTTTATCTGTATCGTATTAAGTTTATTACTGCTAAATAAAGCCGTCCAAACGCTTCCGATTGGTACGGCTTATGCTGTTTGGACCGGAATTGGTGCAACCGGATCGGTTTTAGTTGGGATTTTCCTTTTTAAAGAACCTGCTGAATTTTGGCGGTTGTTTTTTATTTTTACGCTGGTTGCATCAATCTTGGGTTTGAAATTGGTAACGAAAGAATGAGGTTTTTAATAAAATGATTAATATGTGCGGAGGATTTACAGTAGATTTGCTTAGATGCCAAAGGTTTTAGAAATAGATGGTTTCAGGTTTAGTTTTTACAGTAATGAAAATTATGAACCTCCTCACATTCATATTACTAAAGGAAAAGGGAACGCAAAATATTGGTTAGAACCAGAAATAGTCGAAGAATATGCGTACGGGTTCAAACTAAAAGAAAGGCGCGATATTAAAAATCATATTCATGAACACTATGAATCTAGGTTAAAAAAATGGTATGAGCACTTTAATCAATAAGAACGAAAATAAAATTGTAAACAAAAGGGCAACCGACCCTTTTGACCTGCTGATTTTTGAACAAGGTTTGCGGGTTCAGCAGGTTTTATTGGCAGATAAAAAGTTGGATAGTTTGGTTGTGCTGTTAAATAACGGCATGATTCTTAAAGTTTCTATTAGCAGTTATTGGAAGTTAAAAGAAGCTGATCAAACACAACTAAATCAATGGGAATTAATTGCTGACGGGGTTGGAATCCGATGGGATGCTTTGGATGAAGATTTATCGCTAAAAGGTTTGATCAAAGAATCGGCACTAAATGAAGCGTTGAACCAGCTTCAGAATAATCATAAGTCAAAGCTTTCCATCATTTAGTATTTGGTTTGAAATTGATATCGAAGGAATAAAGCACGCTTTAAATTATAATAGTTATCTTTAAGTTATTAAAAGTAAAATCATGGTGGTTATAATCAATAAAGAAGCAGATCAGGAAGAAATAAAAACTGCTTTGAAAAAAATTAAGGTAAATTTTGAAAAGCCAAAGCTGATTGATTTTGTTGGTAAAATGAAAGGTAAATTTGGCGATGGGCTTTCTTACCAAAAAAAACTCAGGAATGAATGGGATTAAGTACTTTGTGGATACCAACTGTTTCATTTATTTATTAGATGCATATCCTTTACTAACTTCCTTTGCCCATGAAGGCTGGGCATTTTCTTACATTACTGAAATCGAATTATTAAGCAAGAAAAATATTGACAGTAATGAAGATTTACTAATTCGTTCAATGTTATCCACCTGCTATAAAGTTGATCACAACCAACAGATTTCAGATTTAACAATTAAACTAAAACGAGAAAACAGTATAAAACTTCCTGATGCCATTATTGCAGCATCTGCACAACTTCTGCAATTGCCTTTATTAACGGCTGATAAAGGTTTTTCAAAGATTAAAAGTATTGACTGTATTATACTTGATTTGTAATTACACCCCTAACAAAATTAAGGTATATACTCTCCCATGCAACTCCACACCATCAACACCGGATTGTTTAAACTGGATGGCGGTGCCATGTTCGGCGTGGTGCCCAAAACCATCTGGAACAAAACCAACCCGGCGGATGAAAATAATTTATGTACGCTTGCCATGCATTGTTTGCTGGTTGAAGATGAAGGAAAACTCATCCTGATTGATACCGGCATCGGCAACAAACAAAGCGAAAAATTCTTCAGTCATTACTTTTTGCATGGAGGTGGTTCGTTGGATCAATCCTTACATGACCTTGGTTTTCATCCCGATGATATAACCGATGTTTTCCTGACCCATCTTCACTTAGACCATGTTGGAGGAGCTGTTGTCCGGAAAAATGAAAACTTTGTTCCCACTTTTAAAAACGCAACTTATTGGAGTAATGAAAAGCATTGGAACTGGGCTATCTACCCAAACGAACGCGAAAAAGCTTCTTTTTTAAAGGAGAATATTTTACCAATCCAGGAAAGCGGGCATCTGAGATTCGTTGATCCTGATGATGCTTCTTTTACCGATACAATTTCGGTGCGTTTTGCTTTCGGCCATACAGAAGCCATGATGCTGCCGCAGATCAAATACAAAAATCAAACACTGGTTTTTGTAGCTGATTTAATTCCTACTATTGGCCATATCCCGGTGCCTTATATCCCGGCTTATGACATGTCCCCGCTGCAAACGCTCATCGAAAAAAAGGCTTTTTTGGAGGAAGCCGCCGATCAAAATTATATCCTATTTTTAGAACATGATCCGGTGAACGAGTGCTGCGCGGTAAAACGGACGGAAAAAGGTATCCGGCTAAAAGAAAATTTCAGGTTAAGTGATATTTAAGCTGATAAAAGAAGTATCCGCTTTGTATTCCTTCAAAATAAACCCTTAAAATTGAGTTACATTAACCAATAAATACGAATAGTGTTTTAAAGCGGTGGTGAATTTTGCAGATATTTTTTACTTTTGGACGTTTTTGGATCATATACAAGAAATAAGGTATAATTTATAGATGAGACAACTAAAAATAACCCAATCTATAACCAATCGTGAGTCGCAGTCGTTAGATAAATACCTTCACGAAATTGGAAAGGTTGATTTAATTACAGCAGAAGAAGAAGTTATTTTAGCACAAAAAATCCGTGAAGGCGACCAGGCCGCGCTGGAACGATTGACCAAAACCAACCTTCGTTTTGTTGTTTCCGTTGCCAAACAATATCAAAACCAGGGACTTACTTTGGGCGATCTGATCAACGAAGGAAACCTGGGTTTGATCAAAGCCGCCAAACGTTTTGACGAAACCAAAGGGTTTAAATTCATTTCTTATGCCGTCTGGTGGATCCGCCAGTCTATATTGCAAGCTATTGCCGAGCAATCCCGCATCGTCCGTTTGCCTTTGAACCAAGTTGGTTCTTTAAGCAAAATCAGTAAAGCTTTTTCCAAACTGGAGCAGGAATACGAGCGCGAACCATCGCCCGAAGAACTGGCCGAAACTTTGGAAACAACGGTCGATAAAATTTCTGATACCTTGAGCAATTCCGGCCGCCATGTTTCTATGGATGCGCCTTTTGTTACGGGGGAAGAAAACACTTTACTGGATGTTTTGGGCAACAAAGAACCGAACACCGATTCGTTGCTGATCGATGAATCACTGGCAGAAGAAATCAGGCGTTCGCTGTCATCCCTTACCGAGCGTGAACGCGAAATTGTAACATTGTTTTTTGGTTTGGGCGGAAGCAGTCCTTTTTCCTTGGAAGAAATCGGCGAGAAATTTAGCCTCACCCGTGAACGTGTCCGCCAGATCAAGGATAAAGCTTTGCAAAGGTTGCGGCATACTTCACGCAGCAAAGTATTGAAATCTTATTTAGGATAATCAACAAAAAAGCTTTCAGAAAACGAAGGCTTTTTTCTTTTCAGGCTTCCTTGCAAACGCTTTTGTCAAATATAGGTTTTAAATGGAAATGCTTCTTTTATGCCACAAATTTCTCCGGAAGAATACGAAAGCCTCTCTCCTGCCCAAGCTATTGAACTGCAAAAACAACTTCGGGACCAAATCAAAATTGAACCGCTTTTAAAACCGATCCAAACGATTGCCGGCGCAGATCTTTCCTTCAACAAATATGAAGAAACGGTTTATGCCGGGATTATTATTTTAAGTTTTCCAGGTTTGCAGGAGATTGCAAAATCTACAATCATCAGTAAAACTACCTTTCCGTACATTCCGGGTTTGCTTTCGTTCCGGGAAGTTCCGGCTTTGTTGTTGGCTTGGGACCAACTCCAAATAAAACCTGATTTGCTGGTTTTAGACGGACAAGGAATTGCACATCCGCGAAGGATGGGAATTGCCACTCATTTTGGATTGGTAACGGATACGCCAACTTTAGGTTGTGCCAAAAGTTTGCTGACCGGGAAATTTGAAACTTTACCGGAAGCAGCCGGATCGCAAAGTTTTATTTACGATCAGGAAGAAGTGATCGGCGCGGCATTGCGTACCAAAACCAAAGTCAATCCTATTTTTATTTCTCCCGGCCATCGCATTGATTTGGAACAAAGCTTAGAAATTATTAAACAATGTGTCAATGGTTACCGCATCCCGGAACCTACACGCAAAGCACATTTGCTGGTCAATCAAATTCGGACACAAAATATGGGCGATAAAAGAAGTACGCAGTTGGATTTGTTCTAACTAAATAGCTACTTTTAATAAAATGCAAAACTTTTTTAAATTGCTGTTCTGGTTTTACCGACCTGTATTTTTGTGGAACTTTTTGTTTGCTTTGGCCGGATACATTGGTATTTCCCAATTTGGAGCTGGTTTTATTGGTGTTTTCTTTTTGATTAAGTTGCTCGGCTACGCGTCATCCATTTTTTTTCAGCATTATTTTTCCAACCGGAACGATTACTACTATTATCGCAATAACGGTTTCGAAATCCGGAAAATGTATTTGTACGCTTTCTTGATCGATTTCTTCATTTATACCTTACTACTGGTATTGTATCTTCTGCTAAAACCTCACTAATATGCTAAGGGCTGATAGTATTGAACTCAGTTTTAATGGGTTTAAGATTTTGCAAGACATTTATTTAGATTGTAAACCTGCGGAAATTGTTGGTTTGCTTGGCAGAAATGGCTGCGGAAAATCGAGCTTGTTAAAGGTGATTTTCGGAACGTTAAACCCAAGTTTCAAACATATCAGTATTGATGAAAAAGTAACATCGAAAGGGTATCAAAATAATTTGATCGCTTATATGCCACAACACAACTATTTGCCAGATGCTGTGTCTTTGTTCAAATTAGCTAAAATGATGGTCGCTCCACCAGCTTGGAACGAGTTTGCCGAATATCCAATTTTCAAGAAGTATAGTCAGAGTAAAGCAAGTGAATTATCAGGCGGAGAACTAAGGCAAATAGAAACTTTAATGTTGTTACATAGCAGGGCAAGTTATATTTTACTCGACGAACCATTTACACAATTATCGCCCATACAAGTGCAAGAATTTAAACCAATTATCCAAAAATGTGCCCGTAAAAAAGGTATCATTATCACGGATCATTTGTATAGTAACATCCTCGAAATCAGTGATAGAATTATTTTTCTTGATCAAGGCTGCACAAAACACATTAAAAGTGCCGAAGAGTTGATAACTTACGGCTACATCAACAAGATAATAACATAAATGAAAAACATAAAGATTTACCAAGCTGATGCTTTTACCGATCAGCTTTTCGGCGGAAACCCGGCTGCCGTTTGTCCGCTTGCCGAATGGCTTCCCGATGAAACGATGCAACAGATTGCAGCAGAAAACAACCTGGCCGAAACTGCTTTTTTTGTTTCTGACGGAGAAGGTTTTATGTTGAGATGGTTTACACCGGAACTGGAAATTGACCTTTGCGGACATGCCACATTGGCATCGGCACATCTGCTTTATACGGAATTAGGTTATGCAAAAGAAGCTATCAATTTTAAAACAAAAGTTGCCGGAACGCTGGTCGTTTCCCGAAAAAATGATCTTTATACTTTGGATTTCCCTTCACGTCCGCCACAGGATTGTGAAGTCCCGAATATTTTATTAGAAGCTTTAGGCGGAAACATTGCTCCTTTAATTATCCAAAAATCACGGGATTACTTTTTGGTTTATGAAAAGGAGGAAGACATCCTCAGCCTGAAACCAGATTTTGCTTTGCTTGGCAAAATTGATGTGATTGGTATTATTGTTACGGCTCCGGGCAATGAAGTTGATTTTGTTTCCCGGTTTTTTGCGCCGTCTTGCAGCGTTCCCGAAGATCCGGTTACCGGTTCCGCACATTGTACTTTGATCCCATACTGGGCAAAAAGGTTAGGTAAAAACAGCATGCACGCTTACCAGTTATCTGCCCGGAAAGGAGAAATCTGGTGCGAAAATAAAGGAGACCGAGTGCTGATCTCCGGCAAAGCCATTACCTTTCTGCGAGGGGAAATCTTCGTTCCGTAACCTGGTACAGGTGGGATTAAAAACAATTTTGGCAGAAAAAGATTAAACTTCTTTTACTGATCCTGCTTCTTGTTATTAACAAAAGCAATTTTCATTTACAAAATTATATCAAATGAACAAAAACCCTTTCCGCTCATTTTGGATGGCAGGCTATGAATGCACAGATCAACTAAATTATTATGGAAACCGCGTGGATTTACTCAAAGAAACTGCACATTTAGAATTGATAGATCAAGATTACCAGGATCTGTCGCAATTCAACATTAAAACGGTACGCGAAGGGATCCAGTGGAGCCACGTGGAAAAAAAGCCTTACGAGTACGACTGGACAACCGTTTCTTTGATGATTGAAAAGGGAAAGGCCAATGGCATACAACAAGTTTGGGACATTTGCCATTTTGGTTTTGCGGCAGATTTAACGCCGCTACACCCCAAGTTTGCAGAAAGGTTTGCTGCATTATGCCGCGCTTTTGTTGTTTTTTACCGCTCGGTCAATCCTGATGATACGCTTATTGTTACACCGATAAATGAAGTCAGCTTTATTTCCTGGCTGGGCGGCGATGCCCGTGCAACTTCTCCTTACTGCGTGAACCAGGGCTGGGAAGTAAAATATGCGTTGATGCGGGCCTACATCCAAGGTATTGTTGCTATGCGCGAAGTTGATCCTTCTGTCAAAATCATGACCACCGAGCCGCTGATGCAAGTAGTACCTCCCATTGATGCAACCGAAGAAGAAATCATTTATGCAAAAAATTCCCACGAAAACCAGTACCAGGCAGTAGATATTCTTTGCGGAAAGATGTGCTCCGAACTTGGCGGAGCTACTAATTATATAGATATTTTAGGCTTTAACTATTATTACAACAACCACTGGGTAAGCACAACCCACCAGTATTTAAAGTGGATTGACGAACCGCGCGACGTTCGTTTCAGGCCGTTCAGCAGCTTGCTTACTGAAGCTTACCATCGTTATAAGCGCCCTGTTGTTTTGTCGGAAACCAGCCATCCCAAAGAAGACCGGCCAAAATGGATAAAATATATTGCAGATGAAACTGCTATTCTCCTTCAAAACAAGATTCCTTTATGGGGAATTTGTATTTATCCCATCATTGACCGGCCAGACTGGGACCATTTAACCATTTGGCACCAGGCCGGTTTGTGGGATTTAGAATTTTATCCAAATGAATTGCCACGCCGTGTGCTTCATCAGCAATATGCAGCAGCATTGCTGGCCGGCCAGGAAAAAGTAGTTGCAGCAGTTACAGATCCTGAGTATCAAAGCACAGATAAAAGCTGAACATTTTTATGCGCGGATTATTTCTGATCAAATTAGATGTTTAAACATGTTTTTACTTTTTACAAACAAAAGTTGGCATTGTCAATGTTATGTTTGTAAGAGAAAAATCATTCATCTAAACTTATCCTAAAAAAATGAAAAAAATAATGTTTGCCGCTGCCCTTGTTTTAAGTCAGTCGGCCTTGTTTGCCCAAATAAAATGGAATGTTGACCCTGCCCACTCTTCTGCCAAATTTACCGTTACACATTTGGTCATTTCTGAAGTGGAAGGAAATTTCAAAACATTCAGCGGAACATTGACGAACACCAAACCGGATTTTACCGATGCCCAAGTTGATTTCACCATCGATGTAAACAGCGTGAACACGGATAACGAAATGCGCGACAAGCATTTGAAAAGCGATGATTTTTTCAATACAGAGAAATACCCAAACATGGTTTTCAAAAGTACCTCAATGAAAAAATTGGCCGGAAACAAATATGCATTGATGGGCAACTTGACTATCCGCAGCGTAACCAAACCGGTAAAGTTTGATGCAACTTATGGCGGAACAGCCAAAGATGGTTACGGCAATACGAAAGTTGGTTTCAAAGCTACAACCGTGATCAACCGTTTTGATTATGGTTTGAAATGGAACACAGCAACCGAAGCTGGCGGTGCAACAGTTGGTAAAGATGTTACTATTGATTTGAGATTAGAATTTGCACAGGCAAAATAATTACTGTTGATTTCAATTTAAAAGCCCTTTAGATCTGATGATTTAAAGGGCTTTTGATTTAGGGCCGGTTTAAATTTTGTTTGTTTTAAATGCTTCTTTTATCAGTATAAAATCTATGCATACTTTACAGGTATAAAAGGGGCATGGAGATTTTTCTGATATAGATTTAAACAAGCTTTTATGATTGGGCTATTTTAAATTCAGGTTGATGATGGACCGGGAACTTTACAGAATTGGCTACAAAGCAAAGTTCGTTTGCTTTTTGGTGCAATTTCAATGCTTCTTTTATCATGCTATTTTCTGATAAAGTTACAACTGGCTTTAAGGTTACTTCGGTGAAATGTCCGCCGCCGTTTGTTGTTTCAACCATTGTTCCCGTTGCGTTATCAATATAATTCAAAACTACAATTTTAGCTTCGGCACACAAATGCAAATACCAAAGCATGTGGCAGGAAGATAAGGACGCAACCAATAACTCTTCCGGATTATATTTGGATCTATCTCCTTGAAAGTTTGGATCGGATGAACCTAAAATTTCTGGTTTACCATCAATCGCAATTGTATGGCTGCGTTCGTAAGATTGATAGTTGGAAGTGCCTGTGCCTTTGTTGCCTGTCCAGGTGATTGTTAGGTTGTAATTGTGTTCTGCGTTCATACTTCAAGTTTATATCTGTAAATTTATTTAGTTCTCAATTTCCTTCCACAATTTTTATTTCATCTTCTGACAACTCGTAAAGCTGATAAACAATTTCATTTATTCTATTTTCACAGTAATCAATCTTATTTTCCAGTTGTGATATTTTAGTTTGAAGTTTAGCTTCTGCTTTTTCTTGGTTTAGTTGTAAAACTTGGTCAACAAGTTTATTTAATTCAACATCATTTTTTTTATTGATAATTGGTATTGGAAATTTCAAAATATCCCGAATCATAATTTGAGGGAAAGTATCATCATTGTTGATTTGAAATTTATTTCTAAAATACCAACCAATTAATTCCGAGTTAAGAACCGACAATATACTTTTGTACGAATATGTTTTTTCTTTCAACTTCAAAACAAAAAGAAGAGTATTGCAATATGATGTTTCTGGTATATATGTAGCAATAAGTGCTTTACCTGTAATTTTTCTGATAAGGATTTTTTCACCTTCAAAGTTTTCAGGGTTTCTTGGTGCAGCAAGCCATCCTCCATATTTTATCCAATTATTTGCTTTCCATAATAGCTGGTATCGCCCGATATGCTTACCGTCATAAAACGGAAGCCAGTTTTCATCAATCTTTTTTGTGGAAGTGTACGGTTTTTCTGTTTTAATTTTTTCTGTTTGGACAGGTTTCCCCTTCCCTACTTCATAAGTCTTAATACCAGAAAATATTTCTGCAATGCTACCTATATTTTCCTTTCCAGATTCAATTTTAATAAGTAATTCTTTTTCCGTATCATTAGTTTGTAGATTAAAAGAGTTTTGCTCAAACCAATCTTTTGTTTTTACAAAAAACTCTTTTTGAGGATTTTCAATTGATGATATAGTTTGTTTTTTATCAAAAGTTTTTATCCAAACATTGGAAGGATGAAACTTATCTGTATAGTTTGTTTTTTCTGTATTTAGAATAATTGTGTCAACAGTTGCGGCTGAAAATACATTAGAAGGCAAACCTATAATTTCAAGTATTTTAGAATTTCTTAAAAGCAATTCACGTGTCGGTTGTGTAAATCCTAAATTCAAAAGTGTATCGGGAATAATGAAGCTTAATAATCCATTTGGTTTAAGAAGTCTTAACCCTTGTTCAATAAACATCAAATAACTTTCGCCTCGCCATGCCGATGTATTGTATCTGTTTTTAAAATAGCTATGTTCATTGTCAGAAAATAAAGCGCCATAAGGTGGGTTTCCAATTACTATATCAAAACCACTAATTTTGCCATATTCTTGTTGAGGCTCGTTTACAATATATTTAATTAACAGATCATCGGTATCTTGTTGCAATTTTTTCACTTTCTCAAGCTGCTTCTTAAAGTCTTGGTTTGAGGTGATTTTCTTGAGTTCAAAAACATCAGGAAACTCTTTTTGCCAATTGAAAGGTTTTATCTTTTTTTCTTGTTCAAATAATTCATAACCATAAAAATCTGTATCAATCAAACTGTTTCCATCTTTAATATTGTTATCCAACGTTGGCAAAACTCTTTCATTAAAAAAGCTAAGCTGTGATGCAATACTCGCTTCGGTTTCGCCTTCCATACATTTTAAAAGTAAACTTAACTTGGTTACTTCCACTGCGTTTACATCTATATCTACACCGTAAATATTGTTGAGCAAAATCCGCTTTTTCTCAGCCGTTGTTAAATTGCCTTCCGGTGTTAGCGGATTATCCTTTTTGCCTTTGGATGGTTTACCGTTATTGCTGTAATAGTTTTTATGCCAGTCTAACAGATATTGATAAGCTCCAATTAAAAAACTGCCGCTGCCACAAGCTGGGTCAACAATTTTTATTTTGCTAACTTCTTTTGGTGTTTTGCTTTCTACCAGTTTACCAACAGTATTTTTTACAATATACTCTACAATATATTGCGGAGTGTAGTACACGCCTCCTGCTTTTCGTATTTCTGGTTTTTCTTCAATCCGGGCACGATGCGCTTTATCAATTTTAATTTGCTTGCCCAGAAATTGCTCATAAGCGCTTCCTAAAATCTCAACAGATAAAACCGAAAATTCGTAAGGGCTTTCGGGATAATACAGTTCGTTAAGGATAGTTTTAAGGATCTTGTTGTCAATTGCAAGTGCGGCACTAATTTTATCTTTCTTAAAATTAAATAAACCTGAATTGTATTTTTCATCGGCACGCAAAAACTGCTCGAATAAGTTTTTATAGTAATCGCCTTGTTTAACGGCTAACTTTAAATTGCCATAAGGTTCAACACTTCTGTCTTCGGCAATCCGCAGAAAAATAATCCGGTCAATTGTTTGCTGAACGGCAAAGTTGATTTCGTCTTCATCCAGCACTTTATTTTGTTTGGCAATTGTTTCGGCTAAAAGTGTGCGCCATTTATCTAAGGATTGCAAAAATTCTTTGTCAACCGTTGCTGTTCCTTTTTTGCTTGCCTTACCTTCAACAAATTTATCAAAGCCACCTTTCAGCACTCTTTCCTTACTGAATGTTTCCCACAAGAAATCGAACTCTTTCAGATATTCTTTAAAAGTGAGATATTTTATACGTGCAACAGAAGCTTTATCAGTTGGATTTGGTTTTTTGGTACAATCGTAAATAGCAAATTCTTCAAAGTCTGTAATAATGCTGATAGAAAGTTTTGCACTCCAGCCATATCGACGTACTTGATAGGCAGGTTCAATTTCATCTTTAATAGCAACACTTGGTTTTTTAGCTTCCACAAAAAACAGACGTTTTCCGCCTACCAAACGAAAAGAGTAATCAGGTGCTTTGGTTGCTTTTCCAACTTTTACCCGGTCTTCATGTATTACTTCCCGATAAGCTTCTGCATAACCGTTTTTGTTATCCATGTCCCAACCAAAAGCTTTAAAAAAGGGGTCAATAAAATCCCGCCGTGTAAGTGTTTCCTTGTATCCGATTTTTTTATAAGAATCAAATTGCTCTGTAAAACGTTCTACCAATACTACAATTTCATGGTATGCTTCTTCTTTCGGTATCATCAATCGTATAAAAACTGAAAATTTGTTTCCAAGCTAAGGTAAAATTTAAGGCAGTCTTTCTTTCAAAACAGCAAAAAGAATTTCCTTCAATTTTATGCCGGTAAAAGAAGCATCTGCCCCAAAATTTAAAAATTGTTAAAGTAAACACGCTTTTGCCGATGCGTGGCGTTAATAACTATATTCGCTTTCTTTTGATATGATTAAAAAATTTATGCGCCCGGTCAGGTTTTTACTATCTCCACTCCTGTTTTTTACTGTTTTCTGTTCTTCCGTTTTTGCCCAGGATACCGTTAGTTTAAATACCATTATCAGCAAAGCGGCCAAATTTTCGGAAAGTCGTCCCATCGAAAAAGTCTATCTCCATTTTGATAAACCGTATTATGCCATCGGCGATACCATTTGGTTCAAAGCTTACCTTACCGCCGGGCTGCATGAGCCTTCTGCCTTGAGCAAAATTGTTTATGTAGATGTTTATACCAATCGGGACTCGTTGGTAGAAACCCTGAAATTGCCCGTTGTAAACAGCATTGCTTCCGGCGATATTACCTTGCAGCCATTGGTTTACAAACAGGGAAATTACCACATCCGCGCTTATACCAACTACATGCGCAATGATGATCCAGACTATTTTTTCAATACCAATATTGCCATCGGAGATTTGATCGAGAACAATGTATTGACCAAAATTTCTTTTTCGGGTGCAGCTAAGGATAATCCTTCCAAAGCAAATGCCGGCATTTATTACAAGGATGGAAACGGCGCGCCTTACGCTAATAAAAAAGTAAGCTGGCACGTGGAAGTGGATTATGAAACCGTCGCCAAAGGCAAAGGCACAACCGATCAGAATGGTTTTTTGCCGGTCAACATCAGCAGCAAACCAAGCACACCTTTAAATACGGGCACTTTATTTACCGTCATTTCCAATGATAAAAAAACAGTTACCAGTACCTTTTCCCTGCGTACGGCAACGGCAACGCCGGATGTGCAATTTTTTCCGGAAGGCGGCAGTTTGATCGCCGGTATCCGCACAAAAGTAGCGGTAAAAGCAGTGGTAGCAAACGGAATGGGCATCCAAGTGAAAGGTACCGTAACCGATAATGACGGCAAAACGGTGGCTGATTTTACGGCGGAACATTTGGGAATGGGCATCTTTGCGCTCATGCCGGAAGCCGGCAAAACTTACCGTGCCAATCTGGTTTTTGCCGATGGCAGTAAAAGCACCGTAAACCTGCCCAAAGTTTTAAGCGAAGGCATCAGTCTGGCCATAAATAATGCTGATGAAAACAGCCTTTCTTTGCGCATTGCAACCAATGATATTTTTCTGAAAAAGTATCAGAACAAAGGCTTTTATATTGTTGGCCGTTGCGGCGGCGTGATCTGCTATGCTGCACAAACTTCTTTGCAGGCTTTGGTTTACACGGCTTCCATTGCCAAAAGCAAATTCCCAACGGGCGTTGTCCAGTTGACTTTGTTTTCTGCGGATGGCCGCCCGGTTTGCGAACGCATCGCTTTTATCCGACATAATGATCAATTGTATATCAATTTAAGTTCGGTAAAAACAGCATACCTTACCCGCGAAAAAGTAAAAATAAACGTAACAGCAAAAAACAAAACGCTGCCTTCGGAAGCTAACCTTTCGGTCGCTGTTATTGATGAAAGTAAAATTCCGGTGGATGAAAACGCAGAATCTACCATCCTGACCAATCTGCTCCTCACTTCCGAACTGAAAGGCTACATCGAAAAACCAAACTACTACTTCAAAAATCCAAATGAACAAACCGCTGCAGATTTGGATATATTGATGCTTACGCAAGGTTACCGCCGCTTTTCTTATCAGGCTATCCTTGCCGGCACCGCTCCGGAAATTACCTTTTACCCGGAAACCGGCATTGATATTACAGGCACTTTACGGGACCTTTCCGGCCTTCCGCTGGCCCGCGGCGTGGTGAAGCTGCAGGTGCCGGACCATAATTTTTCGACACAAGTGGTTACCAATTCTTCCGGGGTTTTCATTTTCCCAAAGGTGCTGGTGCGCGATTCTTCCAAAGTAACCATCAGCGCAAACGGAAGCTCCAGCAGCCGAAATATGATGATTATGCTGAGCGGGACCAATGCACAGGCGGTAAACAAAAACCCGCAGCTGCCGGATGAGGTGATGAATATCGACAGTACCTTGGGCGTGTATCTGCAAAACAGCAAAAAACAATATTTTAACGGCCGTACCTTAAAAGAAGTAACCATTAAAGGAGTGGTGGATGTAAAAAAACCAAGCCATGTAGATTATCCGGCACTTACCGGGTTGAGCATGGTGCCAGACCAATTAATCCAGGGCGACAAGCTGATGGCCTGTGCCATGTTTTTAACTTGTTTGCAAGGCAGTCTTTTCGGGTTGACGTATGTGGACAATAACCTGTACGTCCGCCGGGATTACCAGCAGGGAAACAGAACACCGGTCCAGGCTTTTGTAGGCGGAATGCCAGTTGATATTTCTTATCTCAACAGCTTGCAGTCTTCCGAAGTAGAATCCATAGAAGTGTTTTTGAAGGATGATTTGAGCGGCATCAACCGCACTTATAATACAAACGGCGTGTTGGTAGTCAACATGAAAAAAGTGGAACATAAAAAGGTGACGATGAAAGACCTACAAAGCCTGATCCCAAACCCGGGCGTGGTTACTTTCGTGCCCAAAGGTTATACCAGCAGCCGCGTTTTTTATTCGCCCAAATATGAAGCAACGCGAAGTACGATGCAAGGCCTGGATTACCGGAGCACCATTTACTGGAATCCGCGTGTGCTGACAGATGAGAAAGGCAATGCTTCCTTTGAATATTATAATGCAGACGGCAAAGGGACTTACCGCGTAATTGCAGAAGGAATTGACAAAGATGGCAACATCGGACGGTTTAATTACCGGTACAAGGTGCAGTAAAAAGCCTCACCTAAATCCTCTCAAGAGCCTCACCTAAAAACTTTCAATTGAAGAAGATTTGAAAACCATGGCAGCTAACTCCCTCTCTTTTGGAGAGGGCTGGGGTGAGGCCCTTGATAGGATTTAGGCGAGGCTTTTTTTAACCTTCAAAATCCAAACTTTGAATTAATTCCCAAGGCCCGCCCAGATATTCCCAAAGGGTAAAACCCAAACCCTGGATTTCAAAAGGTAGAAAACCCAAGCTCAACTCCTGCTGCAATTGTACCGCTGTTTGCCGCTCAACTTTATTTTGAACAGTGATATGCGGCCACAAAGTTTGCTTGTCTTGTGGCGTAAGCCATTGCATCCATTGTTGTTGTAGTTTTTTATGGATTTGCTTCAACAGATCAGTTTCCAATTTAAAAGCTACGCCGGCACCAATATTGACCACTCGTGCAACTTGTAAAACTATTGATTTTTGTTGTTGGCATACTGTTTTTACCGCCTCTAAAATTTGCGGTTCATTTCCCGGCAAATGATGGAACAAAGTTAGATGTGCGTCCAAGTAATTGCGTTCGGTAGGGAAATGTTTTTTGCGTAAACCAGTAAAATATTCAGCAGCTTCAGCGTTTATTTTTAAGGTGAGGATGATCGGGTTTTCAGTCATTTATTTTTGTGATTAAAATGAAACCGGAAACTACGGATACTGTTTTTATGGCACTAAAAACGGTATCCGCTAAAGTAAAAATCAACGGAAAAACTACTCTACAACAGCTTTTCTTTCAATGCTGTTTTTCCTCCATTCATCCATTCATCTTTTAAAATACTCAAAACAATACTGTCGCGACGGTTACCATCGGGCAAAGGTACATGGTTGCGCAACACACCTTCTATCTTGCAGCCGATACTTTGCATTGCTGCAATACTTCTTTTGTTGTTGTTATTGGCACGAAACTCTACCCTTTCCATGCCCATCTTTTCAAAAGCAAATTCCAGCAGCAAAAACTTACAATGTTTGTTTAACCCGGTTCCCTGGAAATCTTTACCGTACCAGGTAAAACCCAATTGCAAAGATTGATAATTGAGGTTGATGTCGTAAAAGCGGGTGCTTCCGGCGTATTTTTGCTGCCGTTTATCAAAAACAACAAATGGATATTCTTTCTTTTCCTCCCGTGCAGCCAAAGCAAAATCAATATAGGTTTTCAATCCTTCTTCGCTATTTACCGGGATTAGAGAATATTTCCAGATCTCAGGTTCCTGCAAAGCAAAAGGCAACAACAGCTCAAAATCCTGTTTCGTTAGCGGGCGAAGTTGCACGAGATCATTTTCTAAAATATAATCGGCAGAAAAATCAAAAGGTTGGAGCATTGGCTTGAATTTGTGTTTTGAATGATAAGTTTACAGCTCAAAAATAAATTAAAATGATCCAACTAATTTTTATTTAGTGACAGAATATGCAGTTTGATAAATTAATTTTACAACAAACATACTTCTTTTATCAACCTAAAATCATCGATCCAAACTTGGATAACCAACCAGGTAAGTAACATGCAACCCCAGTTTGTTTTTTACCCGTCCGGCTTTCCAGGTATAATCCTGACTTGGGATGGCTTGTGCCAATTGCAACAATTCTTCTGGGCGGTACAAGCGCAGCAAAGAAACACAACCATCCCAAATGGTACACAAGGGAATGATGGGAACAAGATAAGTAAACAACAAGCGCGACCATTTAAACGGACGAAAAAACGGCGTGCAAAAAAAGAAAACCAGCGGATGGAACACGATGGAACCCAGCAGCAGGAACAAGCTTTTGTCGCCGCCATCAAACAGGCAAATTCCCTGTTGCTGCTTTATTGCTTCTTTTAGCATACTTTTTATTTGTTCCGGTTTGAAATGATGTGCTGCCGAAAACAAGGTCCGCACGCCTTTTAAAACATCCGGAACCTGGTTTGCATCAATCGGTTCCGCATAAAAATAAATTGCATTATTTGTTTTTTGCTGAATGTATTGCCAGGCAGCCAGGTTTGGAAATTTATCGGTTAGGGTAATTTGTACTTCCTGCCTGCTTTGCTGCTTTAAGTTTTGGTGGATCTGTTCAATAGCACCGCCCCCGCCTGACCCAAGATCAATGATATGGTTTTCTTTTGTCTGCTTTAAAACTTCAATCAATAATGACGTAACAGACTGATAAACATCCAACAAGCGGATGAGATAACGCAAATAATCCATCATCCCCGAACGAATGGTATTTGGGAACCAACTCATATCTTCAAACTCAAACAAACGGATACGCATGTTAAATCCTGCTTTTGGGTTTAACATGTAGTAGAAGTTTGTTAAATTTCAAATTTGAGATGCTGTTTTTAGGGCATAAAAATAAGTAAAACATCATTTATTTCTGCTGATATAAGGTCAGCCTGATCTGCTTGGCCAGCCACCCTGGCGCTTCCATCGGGCTTAAATGTCCGATCCCTGTTGTTGTGATCAACTTAGCATCAGGTAAATGTGGCATGGTTTCTTTTAAAATACTATCAAAACCAACAGCAGGGTCATCCTCGGAAGCCAGGACTGTGATGGGCAAAAACAAATTTGCGGCATCTTCGGCAATTGAATGATGTACGCCTTCCGTAAGCCACCAGTTCCAGGTTTTGTTATCTGTTTCGAGATCATTTTTGATCACTAATTCGTGCTGCTCTTCTGTCAATGGTTTTAAGGTTATTTTTTTAAAAGTGATTTCTGCTTCTTTTCGATCCGGATGATGCAACATCCGCTGTAGTTCTTCATCCGAAATGTGTTCAACAGTTGGCGGGGAAGGTGCCACCAAGATCAATTGTTCAACAGCAAAATTTGGATCATTTGTAGCTACATCAACCGCAAACTTACCACTCATGGAATGCCCGATCAACACATAAGATTCAATATTCAAGGCATCCAATTTTTGCCGGATAAAAAAAGTATAAGCCGCAATAGAAGGGTCGGGCAAAGCAGGTTCCCCGCCAAAACCCGGCAAGTTTAGCGCAATGCAATTGAAATCGTTTTCCAATTGTGCAATAATCCCTAACCAGCTTTGTGCCGATCCTCCAAAATAATGCAGGAAAACCAATGTTTTTTTTAGGTTGGTTTCCTCTTTCTGCGGATTATAATTAGTCGTACTGTCCATGTTGTGTTTTGTTGAGACTTAAATTTCAACAGAAGTGTCCCGGAATTGTGTTGCCGCTATTTTGTTCTCTTTTCCAAAACTAAGATCCGTTCTTCAAACTGAACTTTTAATTCCTTGATCAATATATAAATATCTTTTCCGCCCGTCAATAATCCATAAATGGCCGAAGTTTTTATTTCTTCCAAACTTTGTGTCAGTTTCAATTTTTTATGCTGTAAAAACAGTATCATAGACGGCAGGTCGTTCACGGTTTTAGGCTGGTCAGGAATATAATTCAAAGCGTTTCCGCTGATGATGTGTTCGTGCAAACGGTTCAATTCTTCCAGGTCGCCGCTTTGATAAACTTCATTTAATTGAATTGTTGCGGCGGTTGCACGTTCGTTTAGTTCATCATCGGCATCCGCAAATTTATCAGGATGGATTTGTACGATGGCTTCTCTAAATAAACGCTTTAGTTCCTGCTGATCGTTAATTGAAATTGGATTTTGATTTAAAGTTGGATGGACCACTTTTAATCCAACCGGTTCCTTGTAATTTTTGCCGCGCTTTTTCTGCGCTAAACGTTTTATCTTTTTTGATTGCTTTTGATTTTTATACAAGCTTGTTAATTGTTGGATCCTTAAAATTTGAGTTGATAAAGCAGAACGGGTTTGCAATTGAAAAGCACTTACTTGTGTTTCCAATCGGATCAGTTCCGCTTCCAACAAAACGATTTCCTGTTCTAAAATTAGAATGGTTCCTGCATCAATATTTGTTTTAATCGGAAGCAACATTTTTTATGGGGTAAAAGAAGCATGATAAAAAAGAAAAATGTTTTCTTCCTGAAACTTTATAATTTAAATCTTCAACACAAAATAAGTGAATAGAAATGGTAGAAATATAATTTTCGGTGATTGTATTTTATAGGGGACTTTTAGAAACAAACTGTTGTAAAAACAAAAAACGTCGCCTTTATCAGGGCAGCGTTTTGTATTGAAAATATAACTTCAGCTTAAACCAAAGTAGCCAATGCGTCTTTTGTAAAGCCTTTTAATTCATGATCGCGGCCTTCGGTTACTTTTTTAATCCATTGCGGGTCAGCTAATAAAGCACGGCCAACGGCAACCAGGTCAAACTCACCTTTTTCCATGCGGCCCAACAGTTTGTCTATAGAACTTGGTTGGGAAGCTTCCCCTTGGAAAGCAGCCATAAATTCGCCCGAAAGGCCAACAGAACCAACCGTAATGGTAGCTTTTCCGGACACTCTTTTAGCCCATCCTGCAAAATTCAAATCAGAACCTTCAAACTCCGGTTCCCAGAAACGGCGTTGCGAACAATGGAAAACATCTATACCGGCATCCGCCATCGGGTTCAACCAAGCTTCCATTTCATCAGGCGTTGCAGCTAATTTCACGCTTAAATCCTGTTGTTTCCATTGCGATAAACGGATGATGACAGCAAAATCTTCGCCTACGGCTGCACGTACCGCTTTGATCACTTCTACCGCAAACTGGCTTCTTTCCGGCAAAGTTTTTCCGCCAAAAGCATCGGTACGTTCGTTTACTGCTCCCCAAAAAAACTGATCAATCAAATAACCATGCGCACCATGCAATTCCACCGAATCAAAACCTAAACGTTTGGCATCGGCAGCAGCACTGGCATAAGCGGCAATGGTATCGGTTAAATTGTTTTCACTCATCGCTATTCCGCCTTTTTTTCCTTCGGATACATAACTGGAAGGGCCTTCAAAAGGAGCCAACGGAAGCCAATCGCCCTGTTGCGGCATCACGCCCATGTGCCAAATTTGCGGAGCCATGGCACCTCCTGCCGCATGCACACCGTCAATTACTTTTTTCCATCCGGCCAAAGCAGTTTCGCCGTAAAAATGAGGAATGTTGGGATCGTTGGAAGAAGCTACGCGGTCAATAACGGTTCCTTCGGAAAGGATCAGTCCGGCCTGGCCTTCTGCACGGCGTTTATAATATTCGGCAACGTTGTCTCCGGGAATACCGTTTGGAGAGAAAGAACGTGTCATCGGTGCCATCACAATCCTGTTTTTCAAGTTGAGGGATTTTAATTTAAACGGACGAAAAAGGGTATCGAGTCCGGCAATATTTTCTGTTGTGTTCATAGTTGTGTGTTGTAACAGTTAAATGTATCAACCTCAATCTAAATGCGCTAAAGTAAAAGAACTTGTTACCGGCGTTTGACAATAATTCTGCTGCTTTACAAACTGCTGATACTGACTTGTTTAAACTTTTAGGGCCTGTTTAAATTTTTATCCGAAAAAATGACCATGCTTCTTTTAGCCCTATAAAATCAGTGTTGCTGCAATTGCCACGGCTTTCAAGCCGTGGATGGTATGAAAAACCCAGGCATTGGCTTTAGCCAAAACCCGGGGTTGCCCTAATATAAATGTATCAATACTTTGGTGCATGGCATGTTTATGTTTTTTGTCCGGCCAGGCCTTTTGTTTATTATTCTTTATCCACGGCCTGAAGGCCGTAGCAATTGCAGCTTGGTCACAACCCATCATACCATCCGTCATAAAACCGCTTCTTTTAGCCCTGAAAAATCAGTGTTTGTATGGCAGCCTGGCAAAAAAACATAGGAAGGCCGGTGTTTTTTATAGGGTAAAAGAAGCATCAAAAATATAATGCATTAAATTTAAAACATACCCTGACACCTAAAAGAAATAAGTTTAAACAACATAATTTACTGATTTTTTAGGTTAATGTTGGTTAAACTTTTACACCCGGTATTTTACCTAATGCTTCTTTTATGGGATAAATTTTGGCAGGCAACGCTCCCCTGTACTTCCAATATTATTATCAGATCGAATAAGTTATAAATAAAAACCAATAGTTTTGGTGTTGATCAAAGTAAAACAGATGTCATCATTCATTTTAAACTTACTTTTGTTTTTAGACAAGGCTGCATCTTTTCAACTATTAATAGCTACAGAACAAATTTTAAAAGTAAATTTAAAACGGGATTGAATGATGTATATAGATACTTTGTATTATGAACGTTGCATCAGCACTTTAGAAAAAGCACATGCTTTACTTTCAAAAGCAAATCCGGAACAGATTGATTACGATATGTACCGTTCTGCCTGCATAAAAGAGTTTGAAATTATTTTAGAGCAAAGCGGTAAGTTGTTGCGTAAAATATTGAAACCTTATTTTCATTCGTCAAGTGCTGTTGATAAATTATTTTTTAAAGATGTTTTTCGACATGCCGTGCTGCGGACTATCATTACAGATGAAAGTTGTGAAAGATGGCTGCAATACCGGGACAACCGGAATAATACAGCCCATGATTATGGTGTAAACTTTACAGAAGAAACACTTAAATTACTTCCGCAATTTATTATTGATGCCACAGCTCTTGCAGAAGCCATTAAACAACACAACGAAGAATGATATGTTGCTAAGAAATAAGGACAAGCAAACACTCCTGCAATTTTTTTCATTGGTAGAAACACCTCTGGAAGTATGGGCTTATGGAAGCAGGGTAAACGGCACGGCACATAACGGCAGCGATTTGGACTTAGTGGCACGAAGCCATAACCTGAAACCTCTTCCGATAGAAATTTATGTTGAGTTGAGCGAAAAAATAAAAGACAGCAACATTCCGATATTGGTAGAATTGAGGGATTGGGCTATACTGCCCGAAACATTTCACCGCAATATTGAGCAACAATTTGAGGTATTGTATAGTAACACAGAAATTGTTTTGAATGAAACCTCTTCGGAATATCAACCTAAATTACCGGACCATGAAGAAGATCACTAAGATAATATCAGTCAACTCCCTCTCCATTGAAGAAGGCTGGGGTGAGGCTTCCTTTCGAGAGGATTTGGGCGGGGCTAATCTATTTAAACCTAATCGCTTTGACCGGAGAAATAGAACTCACCAGCATGGAAGGGATCAAAAGCACCAACACGCAAACCAGCAGCGTACCGGCGTTCAGCAGCAGCACGTCGGACAAATTGAGTTGGATCGGAACAAAATTCATGTAGTAAGAGGCCTGGTCTAATTTAAAAAAGTGGGTTTCATTTTGAAAAAAGCTTAGCCCAACGCCAAATAAATTGCCCAGCAGCAAGCCTGCCGCGATTAAATAAAGCGCATTCAGCAAAAACATTTGCTGGATACTCCAGTTGCTGGCGCCCAAAGCTTTCAGCAAACCGATCATACTGGTTCGTTCCAGGATCATGATCAGTAAAGCCGAAATCATGTTGATGACGGCTACGATCAGCATCAAAATCAGGATGACACGCGTGTTCACGTCCAGCAAACTCAACCACTCAAAAATGATTGGATAAAACTGCTCGACCGTAAAAGATTTAAGCTCGACCGGCAAAATATCATTCAAAGCCGCTTCGGATTTTTCCAATCGCCCAAAAGCCGGGATCTGCAGTTCATAGCCGCCCACTTCATCAGCTTTCCAGTTGTTCAAACGCCTGATAAGCGAAAGCGAACCGATTGTAAAGGTTTTGTCCACTTCCTCTACCCCAATGTTAAAAATGCCGACGATCTTGAATTTACGCTTGCGTAAGGGCTGCTGGACAAAATACATCAGGAAATCGTCGCCGACTTTCAACTGCAAACGATTGGCCGTGTACTGCGATATCAGGATTTGCTTTTGTGCTGCTGCCGGATCTTTAAAATCGATCACCCGGCCGGAAGCCATGTTTTTTTTGAAGAAAGTCCAGTCATACGTTTGATCCACACCTTTCAACACCACGCCTTCTATCGCATCGTTTGCTTTAATGATAGCCGGTTTGGTAGCGAAAGGCGCAATATGACTGAACGCTTTATTGGTTTTTACCTGTTGAAGAAAAGAAGCATCAGCCGCAAAAGGAGAGTTTTCGTAGGAAGCATTTAAATCATACTTGACGATTTGAATATCACCGGAAAAACCCCTAACCTTTTCCCGGATTTCTTGCTTGAAACCTTTTACAATGGCCAGGCTCAAAATCATTACGCCCAAACCCAGCATAATGCCTGTAATGGCAATGCGCACGATCATTTTGGAGAAGGTACGTTTGCTGCGGAAAGAAATACGGGCTGCGATAAAGGTGGCTATGTTCAAATGCGGATATTGCTATTTTTGTATCTTGGCAAAGATGGAGTTTTAAGCTGAAAATATCCTGCTTATACCTGAACCAAAAACACCGTTATGGCAATTTTAGTTTTTAATTGTTCCATGTAGGTTTTTACCCGATAAAAGAAGCATTTGCAAATACCAACGATGAACATAAAAAAGATTTTTACGAGAAGTACAAAACGAAGCTTCCTGGTCTCGGCCATGCTTCTTTTACAGGTAAATTTTTGTAGCGCGCAACAATCAAAAATACAAACCGGTGCCGATCAGACTGAATTGTACGTGCCGCTTTTGCAGGGAAAAAACGTAGGGATGGTAGTGAACCCAACTTCTGTGATCGGTGTAAAATCAGTTTCTGTTGCGGATAGTTTGTTGAAACGGGGCATCCGCATAACGGAAATTTTCGGCCCGGAACATGGTTTTCGCGGCAACGCCAGCAACGGTGCAAAAGTTACCGATGAGGTTGATGCCAAAACCGGAATTCCTATTATTTCTTTGTATGGAAAAAAAAGAAAGCCTTCTAAAAAAGATATGGATGCTATTGACATCATGGTTTTTGACATCCAGGATGTGGGCTGCCGTTTCTACACCAATATCAACACGCTGGCTGATGTGATGGAAGCTTGTGCCGAAAACGGCAAAGAATTAATAATCCTGGACCGGCCGAACCCAAATGCTTTTGTGGACGGGCCAGTTTTGGATATGAAGTTAAAATCAGGAGTTGGCAGGTTCCCAGTTCCGATTACCCATGGGATGACGATTGGTGAGTTTGCACAAATGGTAAACGGTGAAGGTTGGCTGCCAAACAATTTGCAATGCAAAATCAAAGTGATCCAAATCAAAAATTACAGGCACAACATGGATTATACTTTGCCGGTAAACCCTTCGCCAAACCTTAACACGCAGCAATCGGTTTTACTTTATCCGTCATTGTGTTTGTTTGAAGGGACTACGATCAGCCAGGGCCGTGGCACATACATGCCTTTCACGGTATTAGGCAGCCCGGATTTGAAAGAAAATTACCGGTTTTCCTTTACGCCCATAAGCATTACCGGGAAATCTGAAACACCCCTGCACCAGAACGAGGTTTGTTTTGGTTTAGATCTGCGGAATTACAATACGGCCAAACTTCGTAAATCGGGACAAATCAATCTGAAATGGATGATGGAACTGTATAAAGCCTATCCTGATAAAGAAAAATTTTTCGACATGACGCAAAGCAAACAGATGGGAAACATTGATAAACTTGCCGGGACTACTCTTTTTAAGGAACAAATTATTGCTGGCAAAAGCGAGCAGGAAATCCGCCAGAGCTGGGAACCGGAACTGGGCCGTTACAAAACGATGCGGCAGAAATACCTGTTGTATAAATAAATTATGCTATGAGAATTATTTTTATGGGCACGCCCGAGTTTGCAGTTGCTTCGCTGGATGCTTTGGTAAGGGCCGGAATGGATGTGGTAGCCGTAGTTACCGCACCAGATAAACCGTCCGGCCGTGGCCAGCAACTATCGGAACCGGCAATAAAGCAATATGCGGTGCAAAACAATATTAGAGTACTGCAGCCCGAAAAATTAAAAAATGAAGGTTTTCTGCGGGAATTGCAAAGTTTGAAAGCAGATTTACAGGTGGTGGTAGCTTTCCGGATGCTGCCGGAAGTTGTTTGGAATATGCCGCCAAAAGGAACGATCAACCTGCACGCTTCCCTTTTGCCGCAATATCGCGGCGCGGCACCGATCAACTGGGCTGTTATCAATGGTGAAGCTGAAACCGGCGTTACAACCTTTTTCCTAAAACAGGAAATTGATACCGGCGACATTATTTTAATGGATAAAACAAGCATCACCGAAACAGATACTGCCGGAGATATACACGATAAACTGATGCACCTCGGCGCCGCTTTATTGATAAAAACTGTGCAAACCATCAAGGAAAATTCTTATCGGGAAAAACCTCAGGATGAAGTTGTTGCTGGTGGAGATGCTGTACCGCTCAAACATGCACCTAAAATTTTTAAGGAGGACTGCAACATCAACTGGGCGCAACCAACGGGGCATGTTTATAATTTTATCCGTGGTTTGAGCCCGTACCCAACCGCTCTTACCCAATTGAACAATAAAGTTTTTAAAATTTTTAAGGCAGAGAAGCAGTTTACAGAACCGGCTATTTATCCGGGCGGCTTCCTCACCGATCATAAAACGTTTTTAAAATTTGCCTGTACCGATGGTTTTATCAATGTAAAAGAAGTACAACTGGAAGGTAAAAAAAGAATGGACATAAAAGAATTTTTACGAGGCGTAAAATTGTAAAGCATTTGATTTTAGCTGATTCCGTTTGCAGAAGCAATTTGACAGTTGTAAACAATTGAAACCATAAAAATAATTCTTAGACTTTTTATTTTAGGGAAACATTTTTAAAACTTTAGCCAGGTTTTATTGTTGAACTATATAACAAATCAATTAATTTTTAATCATGAAAAAGGTAAGTTTAGCAATGATGTTCGCAATGTGTATGTGGATGTTTCAGGATGCATCAGCACAAACAAATCAAACAGGTTCAGGTAGTTCTACCACTTCTGGTGGTTCTGGTACTATGGGAACAGGCAGTCAAAGTGGCCAAAGCCAATCCGGCAGCAGCCAACACCAAAGCTCCCGCAAAAGTAAATCCGGTAAAAGTACAATGAAAAGTGGTTCTTCACACATGGGTACTTCAGGATCCGGCTCAACCATGGGAACAGGTAATTCTGGTTCAACCATGGGAACAGGTAATTCTGGTTCAACAGGTAGTGGCACAAGCACTTCCGGCAGAAATGGTAGAAGAAGTGGTACTGGAACTGGCACAACAGGCACTGGTACTGGAAGCGGCACAACAGGCACAGGCACTGGTACTGGAAGCGGCACTACCACTACTCCTCCCCAAAGATAAAAATCTGTGCGGTGGTATTGCAGTTAAAAATCTGTAAACCAAAAAGGGTATTTCATTTAAAAATGAAATACCCTTTTTTTTATAATTATATTTTTAGCTGAAATGCTGTTTTTAACTCATGAAAATCTGTATTAAAAGTTTCCATTTAAAATAAGATTTCCTAAATAAGTATATTTTGTTGTTACTGTTTAGCATTTATTTTCTTTAAATGAAGCAATACAAACCCAGTAAAAACTTCAACCAACATTGGTGTAAAACCGTTGTAATATCTGTTTACAAACAATCCTAAACCACCACTTCTACCAACTGTGCCATTACTAAATCAAAGTGCGGTGTTTGGGTCCAATCAATGGTCCGGTGTTTTAATTTGTTCAAAGGCGACCATCTTTCCGGTTCGCCATGCAGGCTGATCACAATACTTGGCGTACCAAAAGCAGCGGCAATGTGCGATACGCCGGTGCAATTTGAAATCAAGGCAAAAGCATTTTTGATCAAAACAGCAACCGCACCTAAAGTCGTTTTGCCGCATGTGTTATAAGCTTCGTGCTGCATGTATTGCATCACTTCTTCTGCCAAATGTTCTTCGTTTTTTGTTCCGGTAATCACTACATCAAAACCCTGCTCCTGGCAATAATCGGCCAAAGCAGCAAAATGGGCAGGCGGCCATTGCCGTGCTTCACTGCGGGAACCCGGATGGATGCAAATGTATTTCTGCGGGATGATTTGCAGGTTCAATTGATCAAAAGCATCATTATCATAGCTATTGAGCGGAAACTCCAGTTCCGGCCCGACAGACGGAATACCCAGATGGTTCATCAGCAATAAATGCCGTTCTACTTCCGGGATTCCTTCGGGATATTTTAAAAATAACGGGTTCGGGCGATAATCCTCTTCGCGGTAAAAACCAGCCGTATAAAATGCGCCAAACAGCTCAACCAAAGGGTTTACAACTGATCCGTTCCCCTGCATCTGCAAAGCCAGGTCAAACTGCTGCTGCTGCATTTCCTGCAAAAAAGCTGTTATTTTCTGCGGATCGATTTCCTGCTCCGGCAATCCTGGATAACCCGGAAAAGCGATAAAAGCATTGAAATAATCCGGGAAACGGGTAAGCAAACTTTCTGCCCAAGGCAAACCGATCAGGGTAATATGTGCATCAGGATAAGTAGTGCGCAAAGCACGGAAAGCGGGAATGGAACATAACAAATCGCCCAGTTGCAAGGCGCGGAAAACAACAATTTTTTGAATTGGATGTGCTGATAACATAAATTTTGCGGGTTGTTTTGTTAACCTGCATCCATAAATTATGTTTCGCGAATTGATAAAATTGATACTGTTTTTATCGGTATAAAAACAGTATCAATTTTACACATCCTTAAACTTCTCGTCGGATCGGGTAATATAGGTTTTGCCGTGCGGTTGCGGGTTTCCGTCGCGGTCAACATTTACAAAAACCAATTTATCAACTGTCAAAATACTTTTTCGGGTGATTTTGTTCCGGACCTTACAGCAAAGCGTAATAGAAGTACGGCCAAAACTGGTTGCCGTCATGCCCAATTCGATAATATCGCCTTGCCGGGCACAACTTACAAAGTTTATCTCCGACATAAATTTGGTAACCACATGCGGATTATCCAACTGGCAAATTGCGTAAATAGCAGCTTCTTCATCAATCCACATCAGCAAACTGCCGCCAAACAAAGTACCGTTTGGGTTCAAGTCTTCCGGTTTTACCCATTTTCGCGTATGGAAGTTCATGTTACTGTTTCAGCTTGCCTTTGTAGGTTTTTTTAAATTGATTAAAGCGTTGTTCTGATACATTCCGGATATATGGATTGTCGCCATTATGTTTTGCATAGTTTTGGTGATACTCTTCAGCACGATAAAACTCCTTTAAAGGCACAATTTGTGTAACAATTGCCCGCTGGAACATGCCGGATTTTAGCGCATTTGTTTTAGCCATTTCAGCTGCTGATTTTTCGGTTGGATTAGTATAAAAAACCACAGAACGATATTGTGTTCCCATATCCGGCCCTTGTCCGTTTACAGTTGTGGCATCGTGCGAAGCATAAAAAACCTTGAGCAGTTCTGGGTAAGAAACTTTTTTGGGATCATAATAAACCAGAACAGATTCGGCATAACCGGTTGTGCCGGTGCTTACTTTTTCATAAGTCGGGTTTTGAGTATGGCCGCCGGAATAACCGGAAATCACAGAATCTACGCCTGCTACATCTTCAAATATTTCTTCCGAACACCAAAAACAACCTTCGGCGAAAGCGGCTACGGCTTTTCCTTTTGGTGCCGTTACAGAAATTTTACGAACGGCATCTTTTCCCGGCCCATCCGCAGCAGTCAATGTATTAGACCTTGCATTTCCACAGGAAGCAAACAGCAGTGCAGCAAAAACAAGGTTTAGCATTTTAAATTGAATTTTCATAAGAATGAGATTTACGTTCCTAAGCAAGATACGCAGGAGCGTGTTTTTTATGTTGGCCCTAATTAAAACTTACACTGCTTTTACACGGTAAAAATTAATAGACAACTATTTTTAGGTGATAAAAGAAGTATCCTACAAATAAACCTACTACTTCACTAATTGCTGCAACTGCTCCGTTTCATAATCCGCCAGTTTCTGCAACTGCTTGCTGGCCAACATTTTCATCATCATATTCATCTCCGCAGAAATGGTGAAACCAACTTGTGTTTGCGTGCCTGCTTCTTTGATCTCCCATTTTAATTGCAAAGGAAAAGGCGGGGCTTCCACAGCATTGATGATAATTTCGTTTGGGTTTCGGCTGGCAACCTGCAAAGCCAGCTTGGCCATATTTTGGATATTGAACCGGGCTTCGTCTTTGGTGGATGTCCAGCTGATCACGTTTTCGGGCATCAATTGCTGATGGTTGTTCAAATCAGTCAAAAAATTATATGCGGATGCAGCAGATGCATTCAGCGTAACTATACTTTCAATAACAGTCATAATAATTTGTAGCTGTACTCATTACTTGCCCCAATTTGCCGGGTTGGCGCGCCATTGCTGCAAAACATTGAGTTGGTTTTCATTAACGTACTGATTGGCAGCGGCATATATAATCAATGCAGCATAATTAGACAAGGTAGCAAAACGGCAACGTGCAGTTTTAAAATTCTCGTTTGCTTCATCCAGGCCATAAGTAAAAATTGCAGCCAATCCTGCCACATCCCCGCCTGCTGCGCGCAACGCTTCTACTGCCTGCAAGCTGCTTTTACCGGTAGAAATCAAATCTTCCACCACCACGATACGCTGTCCGCGGTGCAATTCGCCTTCCACCAAATTTCCGGTGCCGTGGTCTTTTGGTTTAGACCGGACATATAAAAACGGCATCCCCAACTCCTGCGCTACCAAAACGCCTTGCGGAATCCCGGCTGTGGCTACGCCGGCAATACAGCTTACGGCACCGAATTCTTCCTGGATCATGGCCACCAATTGCTGGCGGATATAAGTACGGATAGTTGGATGGGAAAGCGTTAACCGGTTGTCGCAATAAATCGGCGATTTCCAGCCTGAAGCCCAAGTAAATGGTTTGTCCGGCTGTAGTTTGACGGCTTTGATCTGCAACAAAAATTCTGCAACCTGCTGCTCAACTTCACTTTTATGAAACATAGCTAAAGTTGATCAGATGAAAAAAAATATGGTTACCGGTGGAAATACCAAAAAAAAATGCCGTTGCATCAGTTACCGGCGTGGTGGATATTATCATAATTGCTACTCTGTGCTGATTTGGACTTGGATAAATAATATATTTTTCAGCTTAGCAAAGATAAAAATCCTACCGCTTATCGTGCATCCGGTTTGTATAATATTTAAGAAAAATATGGTTGTGCTGCTTTTACCGATACTATTCAAGCGTTTTTCTTTAGGTTTTTGCTTTGCTTTTTGGCTTGCGCACACCGCTCAAAATAATTTAAAAAAATTACAACATTGATAATTGCGTTCACGTATAACAGCCATTACAAAATCCAATTCTCAAAAAACATCAAACCATATTGTCATGGAAATTCAAAAAATACTAAAGAATCTAAGTAAAGAAATAGAAAGTAAAAACAGATTGCTTGCTACTGCCGAAGCCAATAATTGCTATAGCTGTAAAGTAAAATTAGAATTGGAACTGGAAATTGCTGTTGAAAATTACAGCACGCTCTTCAGTGCATTGCCGATGCTGATGTAAAAAATCAAAATATACTTGCCGAATTGAAGGTTTGTGCCTGTCAGATTAAACGCTGACGGGTACAAACCTTTTTTTATTTCTACGATGGGCAAGATTTTTTTTTGACGATAAAATTTATTCCGTTATTTGAAAAAGGTTAATGGTTGATGCTTCTTTTATCGCATAAAAAATTGAGTTGATCATTTTTCTAAAAACTGCCCGGGAAAAAATCAGGAAGAAACTATGCAAAACACTACGTATAACATCTATATCAATGATAAGCTTTTGGTTGTAGCAGAAGCAGTGCCCGAAGATTTTACCGGTTACCAGGAAATTGAACAGGAAAAACCTGATTTGAAACTGATTTATGCACATGTTGCCGGGTTGCCTAATCAGCATAAATTTTTGTTTTTGTGTAAAAATGCAAAAACAACGCTGCGGAAATTAGCCAAAAGTGTCAAATTGATCGAAGCTGCCGGCGGGTTGGTAAAAAACGAACGCAAAGAATACTTGGTCATTTTCAGGAACGGTGTCTGGGATTTGCCAAAAGGGAAAATTGAAGAAGGCGAAAAAACCAGGAAAGCGGCCGTGCGGGAAGTGGAAGAAGAGTGCGGCATCCGGGTGAACAAAGCCGGACGGAAAATTTGTAAAACTTATCACGTTTATCCACAGCGTAACCAGGAACTGGCTTTGAAAAAAACACATTGGTACCGCATGAAAACCGAAGGACAAGACAAACTGAAGCCGCAAAAAGAAGAAGGCATCACTAAAGCTTGCTGGTTTACGCGTGAAAAGTTTTCTATTTTAACCAAAAACACCTACCCGTCTATTGTTGATGTGCTGGAAATGATGGGTTTGCTTGCAGAAAAGGAAGAGCTTCTTTAGGGATAAACTGACTGACATCGCCGTTGTACTTTAAAATCTCGCGTACAATTGTGGAGCTGATGGACGAATAACCTGGCTTGCTTACGATAAAAATACTTTCGATTCCCGGTTCCAGTGCGTGGTTCATTTGTGCAATTGCTTTTTCGTACTCAAAATCAGAAACGGTACGAATGCCGCGGATCATATACCCTGCCCCGATCTTTTTGCAAAACTCAACCGTTAAGCCTTCATAAGCAATTACTTCTATGCGCGGTTCATCTGCAAAAACGGCTTTCAGCATCTGTTCCCGTTTTTCTGCTGTGATAAAAGGTTTTTTGGTACTGTTTAAACCAATACCAATGTAAACTTTATCGAAAAGGCTGATAGAACGCTTTAAAATATCTACGTGAGCTTTGGTAACCGGATCAAAAGAACCTGGGAAAAGAGCAGTTTTCATCAGTCAAGTAAAATCAAATTTTAATAAGCCTGGACTAAAACTTCTGTTGGAATTTTCAGACCCTCGTGCAACAACCTAATCATTTCTAACGATAATTTTCTCTTTCGATTTAAAATTTCACTTGCCCTGCTTTTTAATCCTACCATTTTAGCCAAATCATTTTGGTTGTAACCCATTTGTTCCATCCGGAATTTTATTGCTTCAATCGGATCAGGCAAACCGATCGGAAAATGTTCATCTTCGTATTTCTCGATTAAAATACTTAACACTTCCAATTCATCACTTTCTGGAGTATTTATTTCTGCGTCAAATATTACTTCAAGCCTGCTTAAAGCTTGTTCGTAATCCTGTTCAGTTTTGATGGGTTTAATGTTCATGTTAATTAAATTTTTGTTGCATCAATTTTATCATAAGCTGTGTGTGTGCCAATAAATCTTATCCAAAGCATCTGATGTTTGTATAAAATTTTTATAATAAGCCGGTAATTATTTCCTTTGATATTAAAAACTATGCGGTCATTCGCCAACAAACTGGCACTTGGATATTTTATTTTGATGTCGGCCGGACTATTAAACCTACCACTGTCCATTTCCTGATGCCAGGATTTTAGTTGCTGCATACAGTCTGGATGTACTTCCCAAAATTCACGAAGTATTTTTTTTGAAATAACTCTCACTTATGTTTAATACAAACATAATCAAAAGTTCCCAGTATGGGAATTACTTGATTGAATTAATTTAAATACTTCTTTTATCCTTTAAAAAACGAAAACGCCGTATTCCCATAAACTCGTTTTTCGCTGAAATTAGGCTGGTTATTCAGGTTTTGGTAAGATGGATGCTCCACAATCAGCAAACCATCCGGCACCAATAAATACCTGGTAAAAACAGCATTTGGTATTTGTGGGAGTTTGTCCAGTTCGTAAGGCGGATCTGCAAAAATTACATCATATTGCTCCGTTTCTGCTTCTATAAATTTAAAAACATCAGCTTTAAAAACAGTGATTTCCGGCAGTTTGTGTTTGACAGCCATATCTTTTAAGTAAAAAATACATTGTGCTGCCCGGTCAACCGCTGTTACTTTTTCTGCGTTCCGCGAAGCAAATTCCATCGCAATGTTTCCGGTTCCGCTAAAAAGATCAAGCACTTTTAAACCTTCAAAATCCAGTAAGTTGTTTAGAATATTAAACAATGCTTCTTTCGCCAAATCGGTTGTTGGCCTAACGGGCAAATTGTTGGGCGGATTGAAGCGCAATCCTTTTAAGCGTCCTCCGATAATCCGCATCAGCTTAAACTTAAAAAATTAACAACCTGATGTTGCTGTAAAGTATTCTGTTGTTTAAATTCAGGGGAAGCAAATAACGTAACAGCTTTAAAAAATTCATCTAAACGAAGCAGTTGCTCACTGCCGGCTTCTGCCCTGCCGCAAATAATTAAAGTGGTTTCTTCCGGTTTTAATTCTAACTGTTGCGTTACCAATGCCGTGTAATAAACAATTTCGTCTACTGTTGAACAGGAAAACTGATTGTAAAAACGAATATTTTCCTGATCCGAAAACAACAATTGTAAATAGTTCTCATCCAAAAATAAATGCAGGTTCTGGCCGGAAAGCTTTGCATCAACCACCGTTTTGATCCAGCTTTTTGGGGCGAATTGAATTTTTGTTGTTCCAAATTGAGTTGCTATCTTTTGGGTCAAATCTTCCGGAAAAGTAAAAATTACGGTGTTTTGTCCGTTTTCTATCTGATCGGTTAAAATCATATCTGCTTCTTTTACCGATAAAAAAGCAGCAAAATCCAGTAAACTTTCGGGGGTAAAAACAGTATGCGGGATAAGGCAAAAGCTATTTGTTTCTACAGCAACAATAATTTTTTGGTAAGATGAAGTAAATAAGCCTGAATAACTTTGCGGCTTAAACAGTTCGCTTAGCTGGTTTCCGGTGCTTAACCGAACCAGCCTTTGCGTAGCAGGATGGCGGACAGCATAACTAAAAGTTTGCTGGTTCAGGATGATCAACAACTGAAAATCAGCCTTATGAGCAGGGTTAAAACCAGGATCGGTAAAGTTTAAAGGGACAAAGTGCATCGGTAAACAAAAGTAAAAAATTTTGCCGATAGACTTTCAGCGTTTTTATTTCATTTTTGAGGATCATGAACGAAGAACTTATCCGCAAATCCTTTCCGCATACACCAACTTTACAGCAAATGGAACTGTTTAATTTGCTGCACCGCTTTTTAATCAGTACTGATGACGAAACCTGTTTTATTTTAAAAGGTTATGCCGGAACGGGCAAAACCACCGTGTTGGCGGCACTGGTAAAGCTGCTTAGAAATTATAATTTCCAATCTGTTTTGCTGGCACCAACTGGCCGGGCTGCCAAAGTAATGAGTAATTATTCCGGCCGGAAAGCTTTTACCATCCACAAAAAAATATACCGTAAAAGAAGTGCCGTAACGCCGGACATGGCTTTTTCTACCGCTGATAATTTGCATGAAAACACTTTATTTATTGTAGATGAAGCTTCGATGATTTCGGGGGAAAGCTCCGGGAACGGTAATAGCCTGCTGCATGATCTCATTGAATACGTTTACAATTCCCGTAACTGCAAATTGCTGTTGATTGGCGATACGGCCCAGCTTCCGCCTGTTGGTTCTGAACATAGTGTTGCATTAGAACCGAAGCTGCTGAAAGATTTATTTCATTTGAAAACCTTTAGTTATGAATTAACTGAAGTAATGCGGCAGGAGAAAAATTCGGGCATTTTGGAAAATGTAACGGCTATCAGAAATTTGATCCGAAACGAAGAAGCCGAATATCCGCAGATCATCACCAAAAACTTTAAAGATATTTACCGAATGACCGGCGAACGGCTGGAAGAAGGTTTAAACTATGCTTACAATAAATATGGCATGGAAAATACGCTGCTCATTTGCCGTTCTAACAAAAACGCAAACACTTATAACCAGCAAGTTCGTGCCCGGATTTTGTACCGGGAAGAAGAACTGACCGGCGGCGATTTTGTAATGGTGGTGCGCAACAATTATTTCTGGATGAAAGAACAGGAAGAAAGCAGCACCGATTTTATTGCCAACGGCGATATCGGTCAGATCAAAAGAGTACGTAACACCCGGGAAATGTACGGTTTTCAGTTTGCAGATGTACAACTTGAATTCACAGATTATGCAGAAGGTTTAACGCTGGATTGTACTGTAATGCTGAACACATTATATACTGAAACGCCCAATTTATCTCCCGCAGAAAACAATCGTTTTTATGAAGAAGTGATGAAGGATTACGAGCACATTGCCAGCCGCCAGAAAAAAATGGAAGAACTGAAAGCAAACCCTTATTTCAACGCTTTGCAAATCAAGTTTGCTTATGCGGTTACTTGCCATAAAGCGCAGGGCGGCCAGTGGGACGCAGTTTTTGTAGATCAGGGTTATTTGACCGAGGAAATGCTGAACACCGATTTTTTACGCTGGTTTTATACGGCTTGCACAAGGGCTTCAAAAGAACTGTTCCTAATTAATTTTAATGAGAAGTTTTATCAGGATAAACTGCCCGGGAGTTTTTAGGCGATAAAAGAAGCATCAGCTTAGAGCTTGTTTAAGTTTCTTTTTAAGTTATTTTGGCTAAAGCCATATTTTACTTATTTTTAATCCATGGCCTGAAGACCGTGGCAATTTGGCAATCGTTTTTTCATTTTTAATATCAGGCGGTAACAACCGGCCCTGTTCAGGCAAAATGATAATCAGACTTCAATTGCCATGGCCTTCAGGCCGTGGTTAAAGGCAGTAAACAAAAGGCTTTAGCCAAAAACAAAAATATACCACGACAAAGTTTATGGCATAAAAGAAGCATCAGCATAAATTAAAATGTACTGTTGGTTTTTGCTGTGATAAAAGAAGCATCTGCTTAAAACTGACTTTTTGTCGTAGAAGATTAAGATTGACTGACAAAGTTTCTAATCTGCTTTAATGGAAAACATTGGTAACGGATTTGCTATTCTTTATCCATATGAATTTAAACAACTATACCATAAAAGCCCAGGAAGCGATTCAGAAAGCCTCTGAAATCACTTCCGGAAACCAGCAGCAGGCGATTGAAAACGCGCATTTGCTAAAAGGAATGTTGCTGGTGGATGAAAACGTTGTCAATTATCTCCTTAAAAAAGTCAACGTTAACCTAAACCGCCTCAATACATCACTAGATGAACTCATTGCTTCTTACCCAAAAGTAAGCGGAAGCAATGTGTATCTGTCATCTGATACGAATAATACTTTACAAAAAGCTTTGGCGTATGTTAAAGAATTTAAAGACGAATTTGTATCGGTAGAACATCTTTTATTAGCTGTTTTAGCGGCAAAAGATAAAACCAGCTCTTTATTGAAAGATTTTGGTACAACTGAAAAAGACTTAAAAAAAGCAATTTTGGAACTGCGCGGAACAAATAAAGTGACCGACCAAAATGCAGAAGCCACTTACAACGCTTTAAATAAATATGCCAGGAACTTAAATGAATACGCAGAATCGGGCAAGCTCGACCCTGTTATTGGCCGTGATGAAGAAATTCGCCGTGTGATGCAGATCTTATCGCGCAGGACCAAAAACAACCCGATCCTGGTTGGCGAACCCGGCGTTGGTAAAACAGCCATTGCCGAAGGCATTGCTTTCCGGATCATCAAAGGCGATGTTCCGGAGAACCTTAAAACCAAAACTGTTTACTCGCTGGATATGGGTGCACTGATTGCCGGTGCCAAATACAAAGGCGAGTTTGAGGAAAGGTTGAAATCAGTGGTAAAAGAAGTAACCCAGGCCGAAGGCAATATTATTTTGTTTATTGATGAGATCCATACTTTGGTTGGTGCTGGCGGCGGCGAAGGTGCAATGGATGCCGCTAATATTTTAAAACCAGCTTTGGCTCGAGGCGAATTAAGGGCGATCGGCGCAACTACATTGAACGAATACCAGAAGTATTTTGAAAAAGACAAAGCGCTGGAACGCCGTTTTCAAAAAGTAACGGTTGATGAGCCAAACACTGCTGATGCAATTTCGATTTTACGCGGAATCAAGGAAAAATACGAAACGCACCACAAAGTGCGGATTAAAGATGAAGCGATCATTGCTTCTGTAGAAATGTCGCAGCGTTATATTTCTGATCGTTTTTTACCGGATAAAGCCATTGATTTAATGGATGAAGCAGCTTCTAAATTACGTTTGGAAATGGATTCGGTTCCGGAAGTGGTGGATGAACTCGAACGCAGGATTATGCAGCTCGAAATTGAACGTGAAGCCATCAAACGGGAAAACGATGAAAAACGGGTGAAAGAGCTAAGCGAAGAAATTGCAAACCTTTCTAACGAACGTGATTCTGTCCGTGCCAAATGGCAAGGTGAAAAAGATCTTGTGGATAATGTCAATACTAAAATTGAACAGATCGAAAACTTTAAGTTGGAAGCAGACCAGGCTGAACGTGCAGGTGATTACGGCAAAGTTGCCGAACTGCGTTATGGCAAGATTAAAGAGGCAGAAGCAGAAGTTGAAAAACTGAAAGAACAACTGGAAGCTGAACAGGGCGAAGAAGGCCGGATGTTGAAAGAAGAGGTTACAGCTGATGATATTGCCGGTGTGGTTTCCCGCTGGACAGGTATCCCGGTTTCTAAAATGATCCAGAGCGAGCGCGAAAAATTGCTGCATTTGGAAGACGAACTGCACAAGCGCGTAGCCGGTCAGGAAGAAGCCATTGAAGCTATTTCTGATGCGATCCGCCGCAGCCGTGCCGGTTTGCAGGATCCGCGTAAACCGATTGGTTCTTTTATCTTCCTCGGCACAACCGGTGTTGGTAAAACCGAGCTGGCCAAAGCATTAGCTGAATATTTGTTTAATGATGAAGCGGCTTTGGTTCGGATTGATATGAGTGAATATCAGGAACGTCATGCGGTTTCCCGTTTAATTGGTGCGCCTCCGGGTTACGTTGGTTATGATGAAGGCGGACAACTGACCGAAGCCGTTCGCCGGAAACCTTACAGTGTTGTTTTGCTGGATGAGATTGAAAAAGCGCATCCTGATGTTTTTAATATTTTATTGCAAGTGTTGGATGATGGCCGTTTAACGGATAACAAAGGCCGTGTGGTGAACTTTAAAAATACAATTATTATTATGACTTCTAATATTGGTTCTAACGTAATCCAGGAAAATTTCACTTACCTGAATGACGAAAACCATGATGAAGTGGTTGCCAAAACCAAGAACGAATTGTTTGAATTATTGCGTAGAACCATCCGTCCGGAATTTTTAAACCGGATTGATGAGATCATCATGTTTACGCCGTTAAGCCGAAATGAAATTGGTGCAATTGTACAATTACAATTTAAACAATTGCAAGATACTTTGAACGAAATGGGGATTTCTATTGAAGCAACAGATGCTGCGTTGGATTGGCTTGGACAATTAGGTTACGATCCGCAATTTGGTGCACGCCCGCTAAAACGGGTGATCCAGAAAAGGGTACTAAACGAACTATCTAAACAGATTTTAGCTGGCAAAATCAACAAAGACAGCCATATCAAATTGGATGAATTTGACCACAACTTTGTGTTCTTGAATGCTTAACATAATGTATAAAAATAGGTGCTAAAAAAAGCATTAAAAACAAAAGGAGTATCCGTTAAATTGGAAACTCCTTTTGTTTTTACTGAATCATTGAACCTTAAAGACAACAAATAAAATTTACGGTTAATACTTATAATATTAGGCATTACCCTTTTTAGAAATATATTAACATTAAGTTTTTTTATCAAATAAAAAAAGCATCTAAAACAGGTTTAAAAAAGAAACTCTTAAAAATCGGTTAGTGCCGAAACCTCTTTCCAATTAGTTAAATCATTTTGTAAGATTTCTACTTTTTGAACCGCTCTTTCATAAGCATCGCTTCCCATAAACAAACGTACCGGAGGATTAGGGCTTTCTGCAATCTTGATAAATACAGTTGCTGCTTTATCCGGGTCTCCTAATTGTATTCCATCCATAGATAGATACTTAGCATGTGTTGCTCTAACAGATGTATAATCTTCAATAGGATGCTTTGCAATTGTTAAAGATGCCTCATTCAAAAAATTGGTACGAAAAGCACCCGGTTCAACAACTGTTACATGTATCCCAAATTCTTTTACATCATCTGCCAGCACCTCAGAAAAGCCTACTACTGCAAACTTTGTGGCAGCATAAAAGACCATCCCGTAGCAGCCGCAAACCCTGCAATAGAAGAAATATTGATGATGTGGCCAGAAAGCTGACTTCGCAAATATGGCATTACACTTTTAATTACCTTAAAAGCAGCAAATACATTTACGTCAAAACTTTGCATGATTTCTTCACTGCTTAACTCTTCAATAGTTCCGCCAATTCCATATCCTGCATTGTTAACTACTACATTAATTTCCCCAAATGTATTGATCGTTGTTTTGATTGCTTCGCCGATACTTTGATCATCCGATAAATCCACCTCCAAAGGCATAAACAAGTTACTATCAACCGCCACAGCTTCTGTAAGTTTGTTCTTATTTCGAGATGTAGCGGCAACTCTGTAACCTTCATTCAATAATTTTTTTACTAAAGAAAGCCCTAATCCTTTAGAAGCTCCCGTAATAAACCATACTTTTTTATCTTGCATAATAATTTGGTGTTATATTGATTAATTGTTAAATGCGGTAGATCTCGTAAGCTGCTTCTGGCTTTCCAAATCAATCTTTACAAGTTCTATTTTTTGATTGGCTAAATCATAAGCATCTTGCCCTAAAAATAAGTGTAAGGCAGGTGCATCTTCATTACTGATTTTGATCAAAGCTAATGCTGCTTTTTCCGGGTCGCCAGGTTGGTTTCCGGCTATTTGGTTTTGATGCAATTCCTGAGATTGTCTTGCCTCTTCATATTCTGAAATTGCATTGGAAGGCATAGCAATAGATCCTTCAGAAAGAAAATCTGTGCGAAAATATCCTGGGTAAACAAGTGTTACCTTAATCCCAAAAGCTTTTGTTTCTGCTGCCAAACTCTCTGTTAATCCGGCTACTGCAAATTTTGTGGCACAATATATTCCCCATCCTGCAAAACCTCCGTAATAACCCCCGATAGATGAAATATTGAAAAAGTGGCCGGATTTTGCAGAACGGAAATGCGGCATGACATTGCGGATTACATTGAGCATCCCAAATACGTTGACCTCAAAATTTGTTCTTGCTTCTTTGTCTGTCAGTTCTTCTAATGTTCCAATTTGGCCATAACCTGCATTATTTACAACTACATCAATGGTTTTAAAATGATTTAAAGTTTTTTCAATTGCATTTTGAACAGCGCTTTCATTCATCAAGTCAACTTCAAGTGGTAAAAAATCTGCTGATTGTGTTCCGATTTCTTTTACTAATGCACTACTGTTTCGTGAAGTTGCTGCAACTTTGTATCCTGCTAATAAAAGTTTTTTTACCAATGTAAGTCCCAAACCTTTTGAGGCTCCTGTTACAAACCATACTTTTTTGTTTTCCATTTTTGTTGTTTTTTATAACACAAAAGTAGAATGGTTAAGCAGGAAGAATATAACGCAAATCAAACGAAAGGTTACAAAAATCAAACAGACCTAAACTGAGTTGGCGTTTGTTGCACATTTTTCTTAAAAAAATTATTGAAATGAGTTGGCTCTTCAAATCCCAAACAATAAGCAATTTCCGAAACGTTCCAATTGGTATGTTTTAATAGCATTTTGGCTTCTTGTGCCAGGCGTTCTGCAATTATTTCCGAAGTGGTTTTTAGGGTAGTTTCTTTTAAAGCACGGTTGAGATGATTTACATGAATTGAAAGTTGATTGGCAAAATCGGAAGCCGAACGGAACGCAAATCGTTGGTTTGGATTTTCTATAGGAAATTGCCTTTCCAATAATTCTAAAAAAACAGATGAAATTCTGCCCGAAGCATTGTGTTCGCTATGAATGGAAAGATTGGATGGCTGCATTTTCATAGCATTGTGGATTAGTTCAAATACAAGATTTCTCAATACATCGTATTTATAAGTATAGTCTGATTTAATTTCTTCAAACATTTTAAGATAAACTGCAGTAATTCTCTCCGTATCTTTATCTGTAATTGAGAAAACAGGTGTTCCATTAGGTTTAAAGACCGGATATTCTTTCAGGTTGCCAAAGCTATTAAAAAAAGCCTCGGTAAAAATGCAGAAAAAGCCTGACTGCTTTTCATCTAATTGCTCCCAATTGTACGGTACTTTCGGATTGGCAAATAAAAGTGCCTGTTGTTCTGTTTCTACCACTTTATCCGCATAATGAACCCTGTTTTTACCAATAATTAGGCTTATTTTATAGTAATCTTTTCGGCTATAAGGGATAGGTTTTGAATGGCATCCTACAAAGTCGTCCAGCCTGAAAACATTGAAATGCCCTATCTCTTTTTTCAAGTTATCAGGTATCCAATTGAGTTTATCCTGATAAAATTCTTCTATGCTTTGCAACTTTTCCATATGTCAAAGTTACATAGTTCAAATAAGTTTGATCAATACTTCTTTTAGCGTACAAAAGTAAATTTGCACATTTTTATATCAATAATTGTATGGAAAGTGTAAAGATTTTTAGGGTATAAAAGAAGCCTGCAAAATGGTAGCTGCCAATAAAATTGAAAGTCTTTTTTATTAGCTTAAATGCCAAAAAAGGCAATAGCTTGTTTAGGTGCATCAAAGCTACCGGAAGTTTTACCCATTAGGCGGGGAAATCTGAAATTAGGTTGAGGGATTACATGTCCGCCGCCATGAACGCTGTATTGTTCAACTATGGTTTGCCCTGCTTTCGTCCAAACCTGTCGTTCTGTATAAATTGAATTTTTTTCTTCCAAGTCATTTTTTTTCAAATCGTGCATTTGTTCTGTTAATGGCTTAGTTATGATTCCATTCCGTTTAGCCAGACTTTCTGCGGTAGCCTGGGCAGAAATAACTGTCCCGATCTTTTTAAATCCAAACAGCGTTACTTTGCCGCCGTTATATGGATTGATCGGGTCTTTGGTCCCCGCAACCAACATTACCCTTGATGTTTGACCTTCCAAAGTGCAGGAACAAGTGGCTGGCGTTGGAAGATTGGCACCAATAGCCGAAACAGCAGTTACCAAATTCGGTTCTTCCATGGCAAGCCGCAGGGCCATTTGTCCCCCGTTGGAAAATCCAAACACATACACTTTGCCCGGGTCAACTCCGTAATCATTCCGGAACTTATTAACCAGGCTTCGGATAAACCCAACATCATCAATATTTTCTTTTTTTGCCGGAAAAGGCGCATCGCTCCGGCAGTCATTCCAATTACCTTTATAACCGTTTGGATAGATTACTGCAAACCCTTTTTGATCTGCAAGTTGGTCAAACTCATAAGCTGTCCACCGGCGCATTTTCATTGCATTCATACCAGTTCCATGCAAGGCAATAATCAAAGCAGGATTAATGCTTAACTTTTTAGGAATGTAGTACAAGTAGCTTCGGTTCTGGTTGGCTACTTGTATTGTAGCTTGTTCTATTTTTGCACTTAATTGAGGTTTGTTAGGAACAGGTGTATAAGCAAAATAGAAGTAGGCAATTAGTCCAAGAATTAGCAAGACAACAACGATGATGAAAATTTGGTTCATTTTTTTTAGCTTGTCTAACAATTTTTTTATTCAACATTATAATTTAAAAGATTTGAGATTCCTTGTTCAAATATAGGTACTTTAGCTTATCAAATGTTAGTAGTAACCTAAAGGTTAGCGGTAACCTTTAGGTTAGTAAATTTTCGATAAATGGAGTTTTGTAAAATAAGCAGTAACGCTTCTGATGAACAATGCGCTTCGATGCTTCAGGCAGTTGGTGATGCACTGTATGCAATGGGCGGAAAATGGAAACTAAGAATTATTATTGCTTTGTTTAATGGCAATAAAAGGTTTAATGAGTTGCAACGAACCGTAACCGGAATTTCGGCCAGAGTTCTGTCTAATGAATTAAAAGATTTGGAAATGAACGGCTTTGTAAAACGAAACGTTAATGCCCAAGTAACACCTGTTTTAGTAGAATATGAACTTACAGCTTATAGCGATACTTTAAAAGATGTAGTACAATCTTTAAGTAAATGGGGCACCATGCACCGCGAAACTATAAAACAGCAGATTGCCAAAAAATAAATTTACCTTTTCCAGTTTTTTTTAAGTTGAAATTATTATGGTTGCTTTATCTTCTTGAATATACTTTGTGTTTCCAAGTTTCTAAATATACAATGCTTCTTTTATGCCATAAAAATTGGTATTGTTATCCAAGTTTAAAAAGATTAAGATTTTTAGGTGATAAAAGAAGTATCTGAAATTAGATTATAAAACCAATGGCTGGCCAATGTTCAACAAATCCAATTTATCTTCCAAGTTAAAGCTTTTTGCGGCTGCAAGTAAACCTTTCAAAGGCTGGCTTAACGGCTCATCAGAAAGATCAAAAGTACCGTAATGCATCGGTATAAAATGGTCGGCATTAAGTTCTGTAAACCCTTTCAGCGCATCGGCAGGTGACTGGTGATTGGCACTCATAAACCAGGCTGGCTCATAAGCACCGATACCTAAAATTGCATAATCAAAACTACCGAAAACTGCGGCTAACTCTTTATAATGCGTGTCATACCCGCTATCGCCACCAAATAAAATACGCTTGTTTGCCGTTTCAATTACAAACCCTCCCCAAAGGCGTTCATTGGTATCAAACAAACCGCGCGTTGACCAATGCCTGGAAGGAATAAAAGTAATTTTTAACGGACCATTTCCTGTACTATATTGCTGATACCAACCGGCTTCTTCTATTTTTTCAGACCCAGTAAAATTATGTACGATCTTTTTCATACCTAATCCAATCAAATATTCAACATTTGGGTTTTGCTTAGACAGTAGTTTCAAACTTTTATCATCCAAGTGGTCCCGATGGTCGTGCGACAGCAAAATATAATCAAGATTTGTTAACCGGTGAGGGTCAACAGGAAATTCAGACCGTCTTTTAACAGAAAGAATATCACCAAATACCGGGTCGGTTAGTATTTGAATACCAGCAATGCGGATATAAAAAGTACTGTGCCCAAGCCAAACAATTATATCATCACTTCCTTTTAACCAGGAAGCGTCCTTAAAAACAGTTGGGTTCCAAACTTCTGCCTTTTTGTCTTTTCTAAACGGGCTGCTCTCCAATTTCCAACGAAAGACATCGGCAAGATTTGGAACAAAAGGATGGTTAAGGTTTAGAAACTTACCTTTTTGATCAACAGGTGTCCCCTGCCATCCTTCAAGGGCTTTTGGTGTTTTTAATTGCAGATTGTTTCGGTAGGCTTTTATGTTGTTTATCATTGTATTTATTATAGCACAAATAAAGGCAACTTGATCCGAATTGTAGTTTAAGTTGTTTAATATTTAGTATCACATTCTTTTTAAGTATTACAAGTCTATTAAGCCAATTCAACAAAAGTTTCATTCTGTTTTATTCCAAGTAGGTCAATGGTTGATGTCCAAAGAACATCTTGATATTTTTTATTGTACGAATCAGTTGAAGATTTGATTTCTTTGTCGCCTTCAAAATATTTTCCTTTGAAATTTTTGTATTGGTCAGAATAAGCAAGGTTTGCCAGGCGTTTACCTGAAACTGGCGCCGTGTTTACATTATGTACAAAGTATCTAAGCACTGGCAATATGTTGTTCGATACAAAGCGCAACAGTGGCGGATAGTTTCTTGCAAGCCCGGTTCCAGGCACAAATCCCGGGTCAAAGGTGTTTACCCTGATATTGGTTTCGGATAACTTTCTTTGCAATTCGTAGGTCGTTAGAATGTTGCATAATTTTGAAGTCGTATATCTGCGTTGTCCTACGGTCATCAGTTTCTCATTTGTTTTGGTTGGATACGCCAGTTCCTTTGCACTTTTAAATATGGGTGGTTCCATTCCCGTCTTTTGTTTTGGGTCGTGTGTGCCACTTGCCGTAAATGTTATACTTGCATTGCTGTCCATAAATGGTAAAAGCAATAAAGTAAGGTAAGTAGAGGCCAAATGATTTACACCAAAAGTACTTTCAAAACCTTCTTTTGTGAATTGTGTTTCTGCAACATTTTGGATACCTGCATTATTTATCAACGCAATTATTTTGTTGTTAGGTTGTTTTGAAAATTGCGCTGTAAATTCCCGTACAGATTGTAAAGATTCCAAATCCAAAGGCATACAAATTATATTTTTATGCCCTGTTTTTTGTTTAATGTTTTGAATTACTTTATTACCTGATTGCTGATTTCGGCAAGCAATCACGATTTGTTCGTTTGGTGCGATTTTAGCCATTTGTAAAGCACATTCAAATCCAATTCCACTTGTTGCGCCTGTAATAATGATTGATTTCATTTTTATCTTTTTAAATTATGATACAAAGTTCATCACTAAAAAATTGAAACTATTTGTCATTTGGCAAAAAGCAGTTTAGCTGCTAATATTTTTCCTGATCCTGCTTAAGGATGATTGGGTAATACCCAGATAAGAAGCTAAATAAGATAAGGGAATCCGGTTTGCAAGTTTGGGGAATTTCGTAAAGAAGCTAAGATAACGTTCAGTGGCATCTTCTGCCATCATTGAACTGATTTTGTTTACCTTTTCAGCAAATCCTTTAGCCGTAATCTTGCTGATAATATTGTCCCAACCAATGATCGTCATGGAAAGTTCTTGCATCGCTTCTTTTGAAAAAACAATCATCTTGCAATCTGTAATCGTATGTACATATTCTGAAGAAGGGATATTTTGATTATAACTGTTGATGTCAACCACAAAATGATTTTCATCTATAAAGTATTTGGTGATTTCTTGTCCCTGATTGTTGTAATAACAAATCCTGAAAATGCCTTCTGTCAAAAATGCAATTTCCCTTGGTGTTTTTCCGGCTTCAGCATAATATTCATCTCTTCTTAATTCCTTAAAGGTTCCTTTGCTTTTTACCAAGTCAATTTGTTGTTGGTTTAAATGTCCAAATTGTAATAGGTAATTAATGAGTGCTTCCATTGGCGCAAGTTAACAATTGCCCCAAAGCTTACATTTGTCATTTGGCAAAAATCACACAGGGATTAACAATAATCGTTGAAAGCTTCTTTTAAATTATATCTTAAAAAATACAAATGCTTCTTTTATGCCATAAAAATAAGTGTTGGGACCGAAGCCCTGTATAAAAGATCAAGAATTGGTTTGTTTGAATTATCGGTTACAATCCAACAATCAAGTAATTTGGTAAATACATTTATCAAATTATAAATTTCTTTGTAATAACATCTGATAATAACTTCCTCGAAATTAGGACCGATCAAACTTGTATCAGCAAGAATAAAAATATTTTTTTACCCTGTTAAAATTTGCTGTTTTGCAGCCACTTGAATAAAACAATAACCAAAAAGTTATAATTTTTAGGTGGTAAAAGGAGTATATCAAACGAAGCTGAACAAATTTTGATGCAGCAAACATATCCAATTTGGATTAAAAAAATTTATCGCTTGGACAGAAAATTGCCGGATTTTAAACAAAAACGCAAAGGACTGGTTGTTGAACGACGAACGCAATAAAAAAATCGCTACACAAACATTTATCAATCATGATCAATCCTAACATGACCAAAACTGCCCGACAACTTATTTTCCTGTTTTCAGGCACAATTTTGTTTACGTTTTCTACCGCTGTTGCCCAGCCTTAACTTACCTATTCATTATATTTCTTACTATTTCAAAGCCTGTTTCCTCCATGATAAACATTACCCAAACTGACCAAACACCTTTTTATAAACGTTTATTTTACGTTCTGTTCAGCCTCTTAGCTTTAGGCTACCTGGCCATTCTTGCCAAAGAAATCCTCAGCCCGCTGATTTTTGCTACACTTTTTTCGATTGCACTGCTGCCTTTAGCTTCTTTTTTAGAGAGAAAATTACATCTTCCCCGGTCTGCTGCTTCAGGCATGTCTGTTATTCTGTTTCTTGGAGCCATCGCACTGATTTTTTATTTGGTAGGGTCGCAGGTAGCTAACCTGGCCAACGACTGGCCAAAATTCCAGGAGCAGTTAGGCACCTCCATGGATAGCCTGCAAACCTGGATCGCCGGAAAATACGGGATTGACGCCAGCAAGCAGTTAAGCTACTTCCACAGCGCCACTTCAAAAATCATTGCTTCCGGAACAGCTGTGGTGGGCACTACTTTTCTTTCGGTTTCTTCGGTGATGCTGTTTTTGATTTTTACGCTGATCGATACCTTTTTCATGCTATTGTACCGGGGACTGATCATGAGGTTTTTAGTGTCGGTATTTAAAAAAGAGAATGATGCCACTGTCCATGCTATTGTGGAGCAGGTACAATTGATCATCAGGAAATATATCGGTGGCCTGCTACTGGAAATGACTTTGGTTGCCACGATTGTATGCGTGGCTTTTTTAATTCTGGGTATAAAATATGCTATTTTACTTGGATTGATCACCGGCTTGTTCAACGTAATTCCCTATCTGGGCATTTTTACGGCACTACTGATTAGTGTGCTGATTACTTTTGCCACCGCTATTACCACTACAAAAGTATTATTGGTAGTGATCGTGATTGTAGCCATGCACCTGATCGACAGTAATATTTTTTTACCTTTAATTGTAGGCTCTAAAGTAAAGATCAACGCGCTGATTACTATTTTAGGTGTGATTACCGGCGAAATGCTGTGGGGGATCCCGGGAATGTTTTTGTCGATCCCGGTGATAGCAGTCATTAAAATAATTTTTGACCGGATTGAAAGCTTGCAACCCTGGGGAATGCTGCTGGGCGAAGAAAGCAAAGAAGACCCTAAAACAGTGGCGCATGACGAGACACCAAAAGTAGAAGTCGTATAAATAGCTGCCTGCTTGAATAAATCCGATGCTTCTTTTATCGACCTAAAATCAATAAAACATTTTTTTATTCTGGGGATAAGCATAGAAGTTGTTTAAACTTATTTTCCTGTTGATTTTCTGGCGTGATGCTTCTTTTATGGCATAAAAAACAAGGCTGTCGCCCTTGCCCTGCAACCGAACCTACCAAATTCTACCGGGCGTGTTGGAAAGACAGGCACTATATTTCCCCCTTTGAAGGGTAACTATATACGAGTTGGGACCAAGTAAATTTGCATAAGTAATTAACAATCAGTATATTTACATAAGAAATTAAAAGTAAACCAGGGCAACAAGGGGGCCGCACTAAGTCTCGAGAAATTAGTGCGGAAACCGCTCCGGTAGATTTTCTGATAATTCTTTTACCGAAAAAAGAACCTAAAAAACGTGCTGAAAAGTACGATAGCAAGCTTGCTATAAAAGGGACGTTTGAGGAGGTGATAAAGGCGAGTTTTTTGGGAGAACTAAAGGGAAAGAAAGGTAACAAATAAATTACCTTTAAAATACTAATAAATTTAGTATTTTTGTTTGTGTTTAAATACAATAAAAAAAAATTTTCTGTTTATAACTTCTTTATAAGGTATTTATATTTACGTTTGCGTAAATGCAACTTTTCAGTAATGATTTCAAATAGCTTCAACAAAACTAAAGCTATAAATTCCTTACTTTTTATTGCTAAACATATTGGCGATAAAGATGGGGTTTCTGACAAATATACAGCTCTAAAAATGCTATATTTTGCAGAAGTTCTTCACTTAAATAATTTGGGGAGACTAATTACGGACGATAATATTGCTACTCTTCCTCATGGTTCTACGCCGTCTTGTTCTTATGACCTACTTAAAAAAGCGAATAATGAAGATAGTTTTGAAATTTTAAATAACGAAAAATTTAAGGCTAAAAAACCGTTAGATATTGATGAACTATCTGAAAGTGAAATAGAGGCATTAGTTGATTCAATAAATCAAAACAAAGGGTTAGGGTTTACGGAGTTAAGAAGAAAAGCGCACGATGAAGCCTATAATATGGCTAAAAGTAAAGGATTAAGATTTGTTCCTATTGAGTATATACTAAAACAAGAAAATCTTCCCGAATCTAAAATTGCTTACATAAAAGAGCATTATGAATTTATAGAATCACTTCAGTGGCTCAATCGTTAGGTGATTTTTTTTCAAAAGAGATAAAAGCCAAGATTACTAAGGATATAGTAGTATCTCTCAAGGGAATTGTTTTAATTGAAATACCTGAGTTTCTTGAAGCCAAAGGTGACAAATTCGCTATATTAATCGCTCTCTCTAACTGTAAAAACTTCATAGGCTTAGTAAGTATAAATACAAACAAACCGTACTCTGGGAATTATTACACCCTAACTCAAAAGGAATATGGATTTTAAAAATATGATAGCCACGTTGGTTGCGATTTTATTTCAGATAGACCAATTGAACAAATAAAAGAGTTTTTAATTAATAATCCGGACTACATAAAAGGTGAAATTACTGACTTTCAGCATATTCAAATACTGCAAAAGCTAAAAGATAGCAAGGGAATAACACCAAAGTTAAAAAAGAAATACGATCTGATTTAATCTTGTGCAAATTATGGAAAATAACCCCTGTCCCAACTCGTATATAGTTACCCTTTAAAGGGGGTTAGGGGGATGATTTCCTTTATCCGAAAAAAATCATTCCCAAAAAAAAAATTTAAAAAACTTCATATTTTAAACTTTAAATTTACAGGAGAGGGCTCATAGATTTTAATTTGCCTGATATTTGTTTTCTACCAATCTTATCCAACTAAAACTGCAACAAAAACGCCGTTCCCTCTCCTTCCACAGATTGTGCCTGGATTTGTGCTTTATGCAACAGCATAATTTGTTTGCACAAGCTCAAACCAATGCCGCTTCCGTTTTTCTTGGTGCTGAAAAAAGGGACGAAAATTTGTTCTAATAGATCTTCGGCCATGCCGGTGCCGTTATCGGTTATTTTGATCACGGTTTTTTTATCGTTCAAGATATAACCAGAAAGTACAATCAGCGGCTTTTCGCGTTCTTTTACGGCTTCAATGGCATTCACCAAAAGGTTGATCAGCACTTGTTCGATCAGCATCGGGTCAACTTCTACCGTTAAACCCGGATCTTTTAAAACGATATTTAATTCTATGTTTTTCTGATCCAAGGTTGGTTCCATCAGCGTATTCAAACTTTCGAACAAATCTCGCACATAAACTTTTTTGACACTTAAAGTCGTGATCTTGTTCAGGTTACGGTAAGTCTCGGCAAATTTGAGCAAGCCTTCGCTCCTGCGTTGGATGGTATCGATGCCCAGTTCCAAATCTTCCAGCAAAATAGATTCCGGTTTTTGGGTGGTAAAAGAAGCATTGGCTTCCTGCAGCCGGTTTTTCAGGGTGTGGGCCAAAGAAGAAATCGGCGCAATCGAATTCATGATTTCGTGCGTCATCACGCTCAGCAACTTTTGCCAGGCGCGCGATTCGGTTTCGTCCAACGCCTCGTTCACATTTTGCAAAGCCAGCAATTTATAACGCTTTCCTTCAGTTTGAAATCCGGTGGCCGACAACAGCATTTTGATGGACGATTGCGGCCCCTGCAAAGTAACAATCGAACTGTTGCTGTTTTTAAGGCTGATAATTTCCTGGTACAAATGCCCGTCGCGCTTTTGCAACGAGCGGATATTTTTTAAGTACGGTAAAAGAAGCATCGATTTCAGCGTTTCGTTCATCCAAAGCACGTCGCCGGTTTCGGCTTCGTAAGACAAAATTCCCGTTCCTACCAGTTCCAAAATTTTTTGCAGGTACAGGTATTGCGTTTCCTTTTCGCGCGAAATGGTTTTAAACGTGGTGTTGATCGAGTTAAAGCCAACGCGCAATTCTTCTAAACCAACGGTAGAACCTTTGGTATTGTAATGTCGGGAAAAATCCCGGTAACGAATCGCTTCAGAAAACTGGTCTAATTCGACATAGATCTTTTGGTGAAAGTTGTATAGTTCGATTAGTTGTACCAGGATCACAACCAGCATCCCATAAAAAATCCCCAACCAATGATGAAAAAAAAGAAAGCCTGCCAAAGCAAAAGTTACCGGTAAAAACAGTATGCGGAGGAGGATGGGCCAGCGGTAGGATTTCATTTGAGGATGCTAAAAGCTGTCAGCAATCAGCTTTCAGCGGATGTAAAGTTTGTATATCGATATCGAATTATTTGAGTTAGCTGAGTGCTGAAGGCTAAAAGCTGACGGCCTACTTTCAAATCTCATACTTGCTCAACCTCCTATACAAAGCCGTTCGGGTTAAACCTAATTCTTTGGCAGCTTTGGTGATGTTGCCATTGTGGAGTTCGATCACGCGTAAAATGGTGTTTTTTTCGATGGAACTCAGGCGAAGTTCGTCCGGCTGCTCTGCTTCGTGCACGGTTTCGATGGGCGAAAAGATGAGTTCATCGGCACGTAAAACCGGCCCGTCGGACATGATGACGGCGCGTTCCATAATGTATTGCAGCTCGCGCACGTTACCAGGAAAGTAATACTGCTGGAGTTTGAGCAAGGCTTTCGGATCCAATTCTAAAACCGGTTTCAGATATTTTGCACTGTACAATTTACTGAAATAATTGGCCAGCACTTCAATGTCTTTTCCACGTTTGCGCAGCGGCGGAACGGTTATTTCTACCGTATTAATCCGGTACATTAAATCACGGCGGAAACGGCTTTCGTTGGCCAATTCAGAAAGCGGAACATTCGTTGCACAAATCAAACGGATATTGACATCAACCGATTGGTTGCTGCCCAATTTGGTTACTTGTCGGTTTTGCAAAACGGTCAGCAATTTAGACTGCTGGTGCAAAGCGATGTTGCCGATCTCATCCAAAAACAAAGTGCCGTTATGGGCAGCTTCAAAACGGCCGATCCGGTCTTCGCGGGCATCGGTAAAAGCGCCTTTTTTATGGCCAAAAAGTTCGCTTTCAAATAGGTTTTCGGACAGTGCGCCTACATCAACCTTAACATAAGCTTTTGCAGAACGAAGCGATTGCTGGTGGATAGCTTTGGCAATTAAATCTTTTCCCGTTCCGTTCTCGCCCAAAATCAAAATATTGGCATCCGTTGGTGCAATCTTTTCAATCTTGTAGAAAATCTCGTGCATGATTTCGGATTCACCCAAAAGCTCTTTTCCGATGATGGAATTGCGTTCGAGGTTAAAAGCTGTTGTCGTTTTTACTTTGGAACGCTTGTCTAACGCTTCTGTAATCACATTTAGCAGTACTTCGTTGTGCCAGGGTTTCACCATAAAATCTGCCGCGCCTTCTTTCAAGGAACGGACAGCCAAATCAATATCGCCATAAGCGGTGATCATGATCACGGCAGCATCCGACTTAAATTCGCGAACCTTTTTCAACCAGAACAAACCTTCGTTGCCCGTATTGATCGAGCTGTTGAAATTCATATCCAACAGGATCAAATCGAACGTGTTTTTTGCCAAAATCGAACGGATATTTTCTGGGTTCTTTTCGGTCACTACTTCTTTTACCACCGGTTTTAACAGCAAGCGGACGGCAGTGAGCACATCGGTATCGTCATCAATAATCAGGATGCAGGCATGTTTCAGGCTCATAAAATTATTTGGTAAAGCAATTATAGTGAACCGCTTTCAGTTTTCAGCAATCGGCTTCTTTTTAGCCCCACCTAACCTCCCCAAAGGGGAGGAAACATGGTGCAGACCTTCATATTCGCAATGCAAAAGCCCTATCTTTTGGAGAGCGTTTGAGTGAGGCTTTTATTCTGTGCGTAAACTTTTTACGGGGTTTGCAACTGCCGCTTTTATAGTATGAAAGATAACTGTAAGCATGGTAATAAGCAATACGACAATGGCAGAAAGTAAAAATGGAGCAAAGGTTAAACCGGTATTGTAAGGAAATATTTTTAGCCACTTATCCATAAATAAATAAGCTACAGGAAATGCAATAAGGCAGGATATGCCAACAAGTACAACAAAATTGGCAGTTATCAAAGGAACAATTTGCCTTACGCCTGCGCCCATTATTTTTCTTATACTTATTTCCTTTTGTCTTTGTTCTGTAGTAAATGCAATCAGGCCAAGTAAACCGAGGCAGGTAATTAATATTGTAAGAATCGAGAAGGCAGTGAATATTTTGCCACGTTTTTGATCGGCCGCATACTGCGAGTCAAAATTCTGGTCGAGAAATGTGTATGAAAAAGGAAGATCAGGAAAAGCTGTTTTCCATGTTTTTTTAATATTTGTTATAGTTGATGAAATATCTTCTTTACTAAGTTTAAGCTGTATGCTGTTACTGTTGGGTCTGTATTTTAAAACTAATGGCGCAATAGGATTATAAAGAGATTTTTGGTTAAAGTCTTTTACAACGCCAATTACTTCAAGATAAAACCCGGAAGTATCGCCGGGAAATTTTATTTTTTTCCCAATTGCATTATCCCATCCAAAATATTTCACCATATTTTCATTAACAATGGCGCTTCTTAAAGTATCAGACGGGCTGGAAAAGTTCCGTCCTTGTTTTATATGCATTCCCAAAGTTTTGAAATAATTTTCGTCTATACCATAATTATCAATGCCCTGGTCCTTAAAACCATTTTTAGTTTCTACAGAAAGCAAATCAAAGCTTGAACCGTTGCCACCAGGAGTGGATTGAGCAGTACTCACAGAAAGTATATGTGGATATTTTTGAACCTCATTTTTAAAAGCAAGGATTTTCCCCCGTATATCAGTATTCGCATCTGCAGTTAAAGAAAGCACCTGTTCTTTATTAAATCCTACATCTTTATTACGCAAATATTTCAATTGGCCATATACCACCCAGGTACAGATAAGCATTATCATAGAAATGGTAAACTGCACTACAACAAGGGAACGACGCAATGTTACATTACCCGAGCTTTTCGAAAGGTTGCCTTTTAGAATATTAACGGGGTTAAATTTCGAAAGATAAAATGCAGGATAACTTCCACCTGTTAAACCAACAAACAAAACAATAGTAAGCAATATTAGAAAAGTACCCGGTTCTAATAAAGTATTAAAAGAAATAAACTTACCAGAGAGTGAATTAAATACAGGCAAAAACAAAGCAATGAAACCAATACTCAGCAGTAAAGCAAATAATGCGGTCAATAAAGACTCAACAAGAAACTGGGCAACCAACTGAGATTTTGTAGAGCCTGTTACTTTTCGGATACCGATTTCTTTTGCGCGCCTTGCAGAACGGGCTGTAGTTAGGTTCATGTAATTGATACAGGCAATTATCAACATGAATAAGGCTACTGCAGCAAAAATATAAATGTAGGAAATACTTCCAAGTTCTTCCGGCTCATCTGTCAGGTCAGAATATAAATGAATAGCTGTAATTGGTTGCACAACATAATGTATTTTAATATTAAACTGTGCAAAAAGAGGTGCCATATATTTATCCCAGAGAGGCAACAGTTTTTTTTCAAATGAGGCTGCATTGGTATTAGGCCGAAGTAATACATAAGTGTACATATTAAAACCTCCCCAGAAATTGTTATAGTCTTTAGGTAAAGAACTTATCGAAATCAATGCATTGAAAATAATGTGCGAGTTTTTAGGAACATCTTTTACCACACCTGTTATTTTATAAATATCACCGTTATCATTCTGAAGTGATTTACCAACTATGCTTTTATTACTCCCAAAAAAAGTTTGTGCTGTTGATTGAGTAAGTACAATCGAATTTGGTTCTACCAGTGCCTTTTGAGGATCGCCTTCAATAAAACTGTAAGTAAATACTTTGAACAAATTACTATCAGAAAAATAAACCTTGTCTTCATAAAAATGTGCATCCCCATTTTTATACATCGTTCTGTTATTTGCAACAAATCGAACAGCTTCTTCTACTTCTGGGTAATCTTTTTTTAGAACCGGTGAGAGAGGAAATTGCGTTCTTGCCCCTTTCATAGCATCCTTTTCCGGTTCTTTTATATAAGAAGTAATACGATATATCCTGTCTGCTTTTATATTATACCTGTCAAAGCTCAATTCATCTTTGATATAAAAAATTAGAAACAGGCTAAATGTTATACCAATCGTAAGCCCCAGGATATTAAGAATACTATACCATTTATCTCTTTTAAAATTTCGAATGGCAACAAGAATGAGGTTTTTTATCATGATAAATGTTTTGAAGTTTTTTGTTTAGGTTTAGTTTTTTATCTGTCATTCACTCCTCAAACTCTTCACCGGATTGGCCAATGCTGCTTTTACCGCCTGAAAACTGACGGTGAATAAGGTGATCAGGATGGCGCCTAAACCTGCTGCACAAAAAATCCAGACCGAGATTTCGGTATGATAAGCGTAATTTTGCAACCAGGAGTGTAAAAAATACCAGGCCAAAGGCGTAGCAATCAGCATCGAAAGAATAACAAGCTGTACAAAATCTTTCGAAAGCAATTGCCAAAGGTTTAAAACAGATGCACCAAGCACTTTCCTCACGCCAATTTCTTTACTTCGCTGTTCGGCCATAAAGGAAGCCATGCCAAACAATCCTAAACAACTGATAAATATGGCTAATCCGGCAAAAGCTCCAGCCAGTTTGCCGATGCGTTCTTCGTTGCCAAATTTCCACGCATACGCTTCATCAGCAAAATGATAGTTGAACGGCTCATCGAGATTGTACTTTTTGTACTCTTTTTCAATCATTTGTAAAGCTTGACTGGCGCTTATTTTAGGATTGATCTTGGCGATTAATAAATTACCGGGTTCATCTAACAAATTAAAAACAGAAGGCCGGACAGGTGCATAAGGCGATTCCATCACCATATCTTTCACCACACCAATTATTCTGATCGGGCTCCCGTCCCAAGTGATGGTTTCGCCTACCGGTTTTTTAAATCCCATTAATTTTGACGCTGATTCATTAAGGATCAATCCTGCCGAATCAGTTAAAAAGTCTCTTGAAAAATCCCGACCGTCAATAAACTGCCAGCCTACAGTTTTTCCGTAATCATAAGAAATATTTGTTCTTGGAAATTCGACAGGCAAGCCGGGATCTTTTCCCTTCCAGTCAAAACCCGTACTGGTTGAATTGATGCCAGTTGTTGGTGCATCCGATTCTGTCATTTCCACAATAGCCCCTTTACTTTTCAATACTTCTTTTACCGCATTAAAATGAGTGTGTATCTGTGGGGAAGGCATGTCGATCATCACTAAACCGTTTCGATCATAACCGACAGGCCGGTTTTTAGCAAACTCAATCTGCCGCAAAACAACCATTGTACCGATAATTAAAATGATAGAAACCGTAAATTGAACCACAACCAAAACCTTACGCGGAAGGGCTGCAAAACGGCCGACACGAAAAGTGCCTTTTAAAACTTTTATGGGTTCAAAAGAAGAAAGATATAGGGCCGGATACAATCCGGCAATAAATCCGGTCAACAGACAAAATAGTGTAGTTAGCAGCCAGAAGATTGGGTTCGACCATAAAATCTTCATTTCCTTGTCGGCTATTTTGTTAAACAACGGAAGCGACAACTGTACCAAAATAAGGCTGATAAAAAAAGCAAGCACAACGAACAGCAATGATTCGCTGAAAAACTGGCAAACGAGTTGTTGTCGTGATGAACCAACTGTTTTTCGGATACCAACTTCTTTTGCCCGTTTTTCGCTTTGGGCTGTGCTTAAATTCATAAAATTTATACACGCTAAAAACAGTACAAACACGCCAATAATACCAAACAGCCAAACATATTGAATACGCCCGCCCGTGTTTACACCATTTTTGAATTCATCATACAAATGCCATTCACCCATTGGCTGCAAAAAGAGTTGCGGGTTTTGTTTTGCCAAGTTTTTGTTTACATGCTTGAGCCGAACATCTTTAATATTTGCAGAAACTTTATTCAAATCAGTATGCTCATCCAATTGTACATAGGTAAAAAAAGCATTTGGCCGCCATGGGTTATCTGATTTTTTAATCCAATCGGTGTTGTTAAAAAACAACTTCCAGGGTGCCATAAATTGCACTTCGGCAAAAGAAGAGTTGTGCGGAAAGCTTTTATAAACGCCGGTAACTTTAACACTTAAAGTTTTATCTATCTTCAATAATTTGTCAATTGGACTTTCACTTCCAAAAAATGCTTTGGCCAAATCTTCTGAAAGCATAATCGAATTCTGGTTATTCAATCCATTTCGATCACCTTTTAACATTTTCAAACTCAGCATTTCAGTAGCTCCCGGCTCAAAGTAAACACCCGAGGAAGCAAGTTTTTTTGAACCAATATTTAAAAGATGGGGCCAAATTGGAAACGCTAAAACAACATGCTTAAAACTGCTTCCATATTCGCTGCGAAGTGCATCAGCCAAAGGATAAGGCGTTGCCGGGCCGGTTTGTATATCTGTACCGCTTGTTTTATTTTGCATAACCAAAGCAATGCGGTCATAATTTTTAAATGAGGTATTAAAGGACAATTCATCCCATATCCAAATCCCAATAAGTATAGCTACGGCCATACCAATGGCTAAACCAATAATGTTAATGATGGAAAAAAACTTTTGTTTCCATAGGTTCCGCCAGGCGATTTTAAAATAGTTTTTGATCATAATCTTAAGCTTTTAGCTTTCGGCAATCAGCCTTCAGCTTTTTGTATAGTTTATTATTTTGGGTTGGAGGTGTGAGGTTTGAGGTTTGAAATTTGCAATCCACTGATTGCTGAAAGCTGATTGCTTACAGCTTCTTCCTCACTCACTCCTCAAACTCTTCACCGGATTGGCCAATGCTGCTTTTATCGCCTGAAAACTGATAGTGATCAAAGCTATACCAAAAGTTATCAGCGCAGCTAAGCCAAAAATCCACCAATGTAAAGGTGTTCGGTAAGCAAAGTTTTGCAGCCATTTGTCCATTGCAAAATAACCAAGTGGTATGGCAATTAGGGTTGCAATCAATACCGGTTTCAGCATATCTTGGGACAACAGCAACACAATGTTTTGCACGGAAGATCCCAATACTTTTCTTACACCTATTTCTTTAGTCCTCTTTGTAGCAGTGAAAGAGACAAGACCGAACAAGCCAAGACATGCAATTAAAATAGCCACGCCAGAAAAGATGCTTAATATGTTTTGCTGCCTGATGTCTGTTTTATATAACTCATCAAATTGCTGGTCTAAAAAACTATATTCAAAAGGATAAACCGGAGCTGCTTTGCTATAAGCGTTTTTAATATACGCTAAAGCAGATTGAATATTCCCGGCTTTTAATTTTATCAAAACAACCCTTCTGTCCATTGAAGGTGAGATCACCAGGGAATTAATGTTTTCTTTGAGTGATGAAAAATTAAAATCTGCCACAACACCAATGATCGTTTGCCTTTTATCATCACGGACCGTGTTTTTTATCCGTTTGCCTATGGCCTGATCTGGTGTCCAGCCAAGCTTTGCTGCTGCGGTACGGTTAATTAATACTGCACCTGCGGAATCAGTTGGAAACTGCGAAGAGAAATCCCTTCCGGCAATAATTTTTAAGCCTAATGTTTTAACAAATTCAAAATCGGCAAACTCTGTATTTGATGGCCATACTTCATTCTGTCCTTCCACATCAAATCTGTGTGCGTCAAAATAACCACCTGGCTGACCTGACATCAAAGAGACAGAGGCAACATCTTTGTATGATTGTAGTTCACTTTTAAACAGGTCTCTATTGTTATAAATATCATTGTTGTTGATCGGGACAATAATCGTTTGCGCACTGTTGTATCCAAGCTCTTTGGTTTTTACATAACTCATTTGGCTGATGATGATGATCGTACCGATAATCAACAATACAGAAATACTGAATTGAAAAATTACCAAAGCCTGGCGAAATATGGAACCGCCTTTGCCAAGTTGTAATTTTCCTTTTAAGGATTGTATCGGTGAAAATGCAGAAAGTATAAATGCCGGATAGCTTCCCGCCAATAAACCTACTATGATAATTACACCAACAAGAAATAAATATAAAGGCCCCGAACTCCATGAAACATTTAGATGATAACCAAGTAAGCCATTATAAAACGGCATCAGCAGAAATAATAAAAAAACAGCGAACACGCAGGAAATAAAAGTTAATAAAAGCGACTCGCCAATAAATTGAACGATCAAATTATTTCGCAATGCGCCCATTACTTTACGAAGGCCGACTTCTTTGGAACGCTCAACTGCCCTTATAGTAGATAGGTTCATAAAGTTGATACAGGCAATGATGAGGATGAGAACTGCAATAGACAGAAATATATATACAACAGTTTTATCACCATGCTTTACAGTATCGAAAGCATTTTTCTCAAAATAAATATCTGCTAAAGGCGTAAGGGAAAGTGTATAACGGAAGCCAGACTTTTTCATATCTGCACCCACATACTTATTCATGAACTGCGGAAATTGCTTTTCCACCTGCGCCTGTGTTACATTTGGATCAAGCAATACATAAGTGAACATGGCGTTATTGATCCATTTGTTAAAACCATCGTCGTGAATGTAGTTTGATAATGGAATGATCAGATCAAAATCAAGGTGAGAATTGGAGGGAACGTCTTTTGCAATACCGGTAACTTTTAATTGCAATTTTTTATCGAGCTCCACCACTTTTCCCATGGCATTATTGATGCTGCCAAAATACTTTTTTGCAGTTGTTTCTGTAAGGACTATGCTTGCCGGATCTTTTAAAACGGTTGCAGGATTGCCTTTTATAAGTGGAAATGAAAAAAGCTGAAAAAAGCCGGCATCCACATCATAAATCTTCTTTTCGTTAAAAGATTTATCCCCAAAGGATAAAAGACCGTTAGTTGGGTTTACGCGGACTGCTTCTTTTATTTTCCCTTTAAAATCGTTTAATAATGCAGGCGCGTAAGGTCCCGAAAGATAGGAAACCTTTTTTATGGAACCGTTGTCATCAACTCCGCGCATCACCCGGTAAATATTTTTTCCCTGTTGATGAAATGAGTCAAAACTGAATTCATTCATGATGAAAAGAAAGATCAGCATGGCTACCGCCATACCAACTGCCAGTCCAATAATATTAATGGCCGAATAAACTTTGTTTTTAACGAGGTTGCGCCAGGCGATTTTTAAATAGTTTTTGATCACGGGTTTATAGTTTTTAGCTGTCAGCAATCGGCTTTCAGCTATTTGCAATTCGTTTAGGTATTCTGCAGATGGCTGAAAGCTGATTACTGACAGCCTTCTCTTCTCACAATCAAGACCAATATCGTAAAACATTGTAAGTTAAGTAGTTGTTTATTTTTACTGTTAAACAATGTTCGCTCCCGTACATAAAGTGTCCGTTTTCGAACGATTGCTGGTTGTCTTTTTCAGAATAAAATCAAAATTTGGTTCAAATCATAAAACCTGTCTTACTGTATCAATAACGAACACTACCTGTAATGCAAGCGTACAGGCCGATGCTTCTTTTATCACCTAAAAAACTGTATAACAAATACTTAACAACATGGCACAGCTTTTCCTAAAGGATCGGAAAATACAGTACCCCAAAAAATACCTTATAAAAGAAGCATCGTGGACAGAGTTATCGCAAAAAAGAAATGGACAACCAAACGCCTTTTAACCATCGGCGGAATTACAGCCCTGGTTTTACTCATCGGCAGCAGTTATTATTTTACTTCCGGCAAATCCAAGTTGAACGTGGATACCGAAAGGATCACAATTAGCGAGGTAAAAAACGGGCCGTTCCAGGAGTTTATTCCGGTCAACGGTGTGGTGATGCCAATCACAACCATTTATTTAGATGCGAATGAAGGCGGACGCGTAGACCAGAAATATGTGGAAGATGGCACGATCATGAAAAAAGGCGATCCGATCATGAAACTGGCCAATACGGATTTGGAACTGAGTTTGGTGAACCAGGAAACTTCCGTTTTTAACTTGCTCACGCAGATGCAGATTTCCCGTAATGCGGCGCAACAAAATACGATCAGCAAATTAAACCAGATGGCAGATGTGGACAACGCGTTTAAAGAATCGGAAAGGTTGTACTTGCTGAACAAGCATTTGTACGAACAGAAAGCGATTGGTTTGCAGGAGTTCCGGCAATCTTCTATCGCTTATGATTATCAGGTAAAGCGAAAAAAGCTAACCCAGCAGATCTTGAAGCAAGATTCGGTTTCTACCAAGCAGGAAGTGAACCAGGCCAAGCAATCATTCGACCGTACGCAAAACGCCCTGGCTGTGATGCGGCAAAAAGTAGGCGATCTGATTGTCCGCGCGCCGGTTGATGGCCAGTTGACTTCTTTAGATGCAGAAATTGGCCAGAACAAACACCAAGGCGAGCGTTTGGGACAGATTGATGTTCTGAGCGGTTTTAAAGTGAGGGTTGATGTGGACGAACATTATATTTCCCGAATTTTTACCGGCTTGACTGGCGACTTCGACTTCTCCGACAAAACTTATAAATTAAAGATCAAAAAGGTTTTCACGCAGGTAACGAACGGGCGTTTTCAAGTAGATATGGAATTTGTTGGGAAAGTACCGGAAGGTATCCGCAGAGGACAAACGTTACAAATCCGACTGGCTCTTGGCGATGAAACCAAAGCCCTGCTATTGGCCAAAGGCGGCTTTTACCAGCAAACCGGCGGCAACTGGATCTTCAAAGTAAGCGAAGATGGCAAAACGGCTTATAAAGTAGATGTGCAACTCGGCCGCCAAAACCCGGATTATTACGAAATTTTACAAGGTTTAAAACCTGGTGATAAGGTAGTTACGAGCAGTTATGAAAATTACGGAACAATGCAGGAATTGGTGTTGGGGAAGTGAGGTATGGGGCATGAGGTTCGGGGTTTGAAGATTAAGAAGCTGGCAGGGATTTGATGAAAGCCCGAATCATCTTCCTGATCTCTATAACTGCTAACGAGAGTTCTTGGTATAAATATTCATCAATGTAATTTAAGTCTTTAACCAATAATAATTGATATTCAAGTTCAGAACTGGAACCAGAGGAAATTATGAGAAACCTTTTCATTTCGGCGTTACTGTCCCGTCCACAGCCTTCAGCAATATTGGTTGGAATAGATGCGCTTGACCGCCGCATCTGGGAAGTTAAACCATATATTTCCTCTTTGGGAAAAGAAAAACTGGCTGCATATATTTTTAAGGTTAACTCATGGCTTTTTTGCCAAATCAATAATTCAGAATAATTACGCATCATTAAAAGTAATAAATTAAACTATAAATAAAAAGGTGAACGCTCAGGCTCAAACCTCAGACCTAATAACTCAACCCTCTCCACCATGATAAAAATTACCGAACTCGAAAAAATTTACCGGACTGAAGACATTGAAACTTCGGCACTGAACAAACTAACCATTCATGTAAACGACGGCGAATTTGTGGCCGTAATGGGTCCTTCCGGCTGCGGGAAATCTACCTTGTTGAACATTTTGGGCTTGCTGGACGATCCTGACGGCGGCAGTTTCATGTTCAACAATATTGAAGTGGCTGGTTTTAATGAACGTAAACGGGCTGATCTGCGCAAACGCAACATTGGGTTTGTGTTCCAAAGCTTCAATTTGATTGATGAACTGACCGTTTTTGAAAATGTAGAATTGCCGCTCATTTACCTCGGTGTAGATAGTGCCGAACGTAAAAAACGGGTAGATGTGGTTTTGGATAAAATGCAGATTATGCACCGTCGCAATCACTTTCCGCAACAGCTTTCGGGCGGACAGCAGCAGCGTGTTGCCGTTGCGCGCGCGGTGGTAAATAATCCGAAACTGATTCTGGCGGATGAGCCGACGGGAAACTTAGATTCCTCGAACGGAAACGAAGTGATGCAGTTGTTGACGGAACTGAACGAGCAGGGAACTACGATTGTGATGGTAACGCACTCGGAACATGATGCACGTTATAGTCATCGGATTATTAGAATGCTTGATGGGCAAACGGTTACGGAGAATTTGTTGGTATAGGTAGGAGGTTTGAGCCACTTGCAAAGCACCAAACCTTGTAACTCAAACAAAAAAGCCTCACCCAAACCCTCTCCAAAAGAGAGGGCTTTTGCAAGGCGAACCATAAAAGTATCAAACCATGTTTCCTCCCCTTTGGGGAGGTTAGGTGGGGCTAAAAAAACATTGATAAAAACAGTATCTAACAAAAACATAAGCTGCTGAAATCCGATTGCTGACAGCTAAAAGCTATAAAAACCATGATACGAAACTACTTTAAAACTGCATTTAGAAGTTTGGCGAAGCGAAAAAGCTTTGCCCTTATAAACTTCGTCGGCTTAACCTTAGGGCTTGCAAGTGTAATGACGTTGGGCTTGTTGATCTATAAGTATTACACTACGGATGATATCCAGGTAAATAAAGACCGAATGTATTACCTGAAAAGTTTTGGGACTGATGGACAAGGATCTGCCATGACCACTTTTCCCTTATTGGATGAGATTAAAAAGTCTTGCCCGGAAGTTGAAGCTGCAACACACAATCAATGGGGAGAATTGCCCTGGTTAAAATATGGTTCGAAAGAAGTTCAGGAAGATACCAAGTATGCAGAAGTAGATTTTTTTAAAGTATTTTCATTTCCTTTTGCTGAAGGAAATCCCAAAACAGCATTAAAAGATAAGTTCTCGATAGTAATTTCAAAAAACGTTAAGCAAAAATTATTCGGAAACAAAACGGCATTGGGGAAAACGGTATTGGTTGACGATTCTATCCCGGTAACGGTTACGGGAGTTTTAGCCGATATTCCTTCCAATTCTTCTGTTAAAGTTGAAGTGTTGTTGCCGGTAGATTATCTGAAGAGTAAAAATAAAGAGGCCTTTTTCGGTATGTTCAATTGGTATAATGTGCTTGCAAATAATTATTTACTGTTAAGAAAAGGCACTGATGTAAAGAATTTTAACCGAAAGATCAATCAAATTGTACAGCAATTTTACGTACCTGAACATCGAAATGTAGAAGTTAGGGCAATAGCTTTTAACGAAATAAAAAAGGAAGGTAATACGAATGTTAAGGCCATTATTACCGGGGCTATAGCGGCTTCAGCTTTCATTTTGCTCATTATTACTTTCAACCTGTTTAATTTAAATGCGGCTGCTATGGTAAGCCGAACTAAAGAAGTTGCAATCAGGCAAATAATCGGGTCAGGGAAAAAAGCTATTGTCCTACAATTTTGCATAGAAAACGGGATCATCATTTTTGCTTCGCTTTTTTCAGCTTTCCTGCTGTTTACTTACTTTCTGCTGCCTCAGGTTAATTCGTTTTTAGGGGATTATCTTGGTCAAATGCTGCTGTCCTGGAAAGCAGACTACTGGATTTTTATCGTTTTTATCATCATCGCTTTAAGTATTATCATTATCGGAACTTACCCTACTTTACATTTAATAGCCACAAAAACAACCGATGCAATTAAAGGAAATGTTAGTAAAACAGGCGATAGGGGTTTTATGAGAAAACTACTTTTAACCTGCCAGTTTACGCTTGCAATTATCCTGATTTGTGCTGCAATCATCTTGAATAAACAATTGGGCTACATGAAAATGGCGCCTTTAGGTTTTGAAAAAGATAATGTTGCAATAGTAAATCTCGATCTTGCTTTCAAAGATATTAAAAGCGCAAAAGCAAAATTTGAGGTTATGCTGAATGCGCTCAAAAACAACCCTTATGTAGAGGCAGTTTCCGGAGAGCATGCAATCCCTACTCAGTATGACCAGAATTATAATGAATTTATTGATTTGCCTTCCGGAAAAAAAGTTTCGTTAAGGCAAACATCAGCAGGAAAAGGTTATATCGAAGCATTTAACATTCCGCTTGCTGGCGGAAGAAATTTTAATGATGCGTTTGGTAAAGCGGAGGAAAATAAAGTAATATTAAATGAAACAGCGGCAAAAGCTTTTGGCTGGAAAAACCCTATCGGGAAGCAAATAAAATCAAACGGAGGGAACGGGATTTATACAGTAATAGGGGTAATGAAAGATTTCCATTACGAAGACCTTCAAAACCCTATAGGCCCATTAATCCATTTATACACCAACAGCAATAATTTAGAAAGCTTCAATTTCCTGGCCATCCGGATAAATAAAAAGCATACACAAGAAGTCCTTTCAAAACTTGAAAACGAGTTTAAAGACATCCCAGCCCGCAGAGCGTTTACTTATCGTTTTATGGACGAGATGATTGACAAGAAATATAGCTTCGTTGCCGGCATGTTGAAAATCACAAATTTTGTGGCTTTACTTACCATTGGCATTGCCTGTATGGGCCTGCTTGGGTTAATTACTTTATCAACAAAACGGAGGGTAAAAGAAATCGGCATCCGTAAAGTTTTAGGGGCATCTGTTGCTGATATCACTACCCTTATTTCGAAAGATTTTATAAAGATAATATTTGCCGCAATTGTAATTGCTTCTCCGATAGCATGGTATATCATGCAAAAATGGCTGCAGGATTTTGCCTACAGAATAGAAATACAATGGTGGATGTTTGCCTTGGCAGGAATAGCGGCAATTGCTATTGTTTTGCTAACCGTAAGTTTTCAGGCGGTAAAAGCAGCATTGGCCAACCCAGTAAAGAGTTTGAGATCGGAATAAAAAGCCTCACCCAACCCTCTCCAAAAGAGAGGGCTTTTGCATGGCAAATAATAAAGGTATCGAACTATGTTTCCTCCCCTTTGGGGAGGTTAGGTGGGGCTAAAAAAACATCGATAAAAGAAGCATCAGTTATAAAAACTAAATACCATGTTCAAAAACTACATCAAAATCGCCTGGCGGAACTTATTACGAAACAAAGGCTTTTCTGCAATCAACATTTTGGGTTTGGCAATTGGTATGGCCAGCGCGATCCTGATTTTGCTGTGGATACAAAACGAGCTGAGCCACGATAGGTTTCATGAAAAAAAAGACCGCTTGTACACAGCTAATAACCGTGATAAATTCGACGGTGAAATGCAGGCGTGGAGCCAAACATCAAAACCATTGGCTCTTGCCTTAAAACAGGAATACCCGGAAGTGGAAGATGCTGTACGAATAACGGACGCGCCTTTTCTATTTACCGTTGGTGATAAGCACCTAAACTTAACAGGTTATTTCACTGACCCAGGCTTTTTTAACCTGTTTAGTTTTCCTTTATTGGAAGGTAATACCAAGGCTTTAATTGGCAAATACAACATTGTGCTCACCCAGAAAACAGCAAAAAAACTTTTTGGCAATGAAGATGCCATGGGCAAAACAGTAAAGATCGACAGTACAGATATTTTTACGGTAACCGGAATAATGAAAGACCTGCCCAACAATACGGCACTCGATTTTGAATACCTGTTGCCTTGGTCGTACTTGACAAAAATCGGAGGGGACGATAATAGTTGGGGCAACAACTCTGTAGAAACCTTTATCTTATTGAAGCCTGGCGTATCACAAACCAGCTTTGATGCAAAGATTAAAAATATCACCATCAGCCATAATAAAGACGGCGATAAATCAACCACGCAGGTATTTACCCAATTGTTTAGCGATGCTTATTTGTATCATAAAGCAGAGAACGGCAAGTTTGTAGGCGGGCGGATAGAAAGGGTAAAATTATTTGGGATAATTGCAGCTTTTATCCTGCTGATTGCCTGTATCAATTTTATGAATTTGAGCACGGCACGCAGCGAGAAACGGGCAAAAGAAGTTGGCATCCGCAAAGTGGTAGGTACACCAAAAAGCTCGTTGATCGCTCAGTTTATTGGCGAAAGTATCTTACTTGCATTTCTTGCTGGTATTATCGCGGTTATCATTGTTGAACTCAGCCTTTCCAGCTTCAACCATTTGGTAGATAAAAATTTATACATTCCTTTCTCCAACCCTTTTTACTGGCTGTTTGCCATCACTTTTATTTTGTTTACCGGCTTGCTTGCCGGCAGCTATCCTGCCCTTTACCTGTCTTCATTCAAACCCGTAAAAGTATTGAAAGGCACTTTTAAAGCTGCAAATGCACTGGTAACCCCACGCAAAGTTTTGGTAGTGATACAATTTACGTTTGCCATTGCGCTCATCATTTGTACCATCATTGTTGTTCACCAAATTAAATATGCCCAGGCCAGAGACACTGGTTATTCTAAAGACAACCTGATTTATACTAACCTCGATGGTGATGTAAGAAAACATTTTGACCTGATTAAAAGTGAGCTACTTAACAAAGGTGCAGCTACTGCTGTAACTAAATCTATGAGCCCGATCACCAAACGCAACAGCGATGGCTGGGGCTACTCGTGGCAAGGAAGTACCGAACAAGAAAAGAAGGTGGATTTTATCAGACAGTCTTCTGAGGCTGATTTTGTAAAAACGATGGGTGTAAAGCTTTTGCAGGGACGTGATATTGACATCAAAAATTACCCTTCCGATTCAACCGCTATTTTGCTGAATGAAGCTGCCGTAAAAGTAATGCACTTAAAAGATCCGGTAGGACAAATCATCAAAGGCGACGGCCGGGAATGGCATGTGGTAGGTGTAATTAAAGATTTTATTTTTGAATCTCCTTATGAAAAAGTAAATCAACTTTTAGTATTGGGGCCAAAATCCTGGTTTAATGTAATGCACATTAAACTTAACCCGGCAAAACCTGTTGCGGAAGATCTGGCCTTGATAGAGCAGGTATTTAAGCAAAATAACCCACAATACCCTTTTGAATATAAGTTTGTGGATGAAGAATATGCGAAGAAGTTTCAGGACGAAACACGCGTTAGCTCATTAGCTGGCTTATTTGCCGGATTAACTATTTTCATTTCCTGCCTCGGCCTGTTTGGCTTGGCCACGTACATGGCCGAAAACCGGCTTAAAGAAATCGGGGTGCGAAAAGTTTTAGGCGCTTCTGTAGCAAATATTACTACCCTGCTATCCAAAGATTTCTTAAAATTAGTGGTTATCTCTATCGTCATTGCATCACCTGTTGCCTGGTGGGCTATGCATAGCTGGTTGGAAAATTACACCTATAAAATAAGTATTAGCTGGTGGGTTTTTGTACTGGCAGGCACTGGTGCTATTTTAATTGCTGTATTAACCATCAGTTTTCAGGCGGTAAAAGCAGCATTGGCCAATCCGGTGAAGAGTTTAAGGAGTGAGTGAGAAGAGCTTTCAGAAATCAGCGATTTGCAAATTTGATACCCCTTACTTCAAAAATAAAAAAAGCCTCAAACCCTCTTCAAAAGAGAGGGCTTTTGCATAGCGAATCTGAAAGGTCTGCACCTGGGTTCCTCCCCTTTGGGGAGGTTAGGTGGGGCTAAAAATATAGCGATAAAAGAAGCATTAAGACAATTACTGACAGGTTAAGAATATCAACCAATAATCGGATTGAGAAAAGGGTTGACAATAGTTAGTTTATTCCTAATCACCTGTCCGTGTTGTAAATCTTCAGAATATAATATTTTACAATTGTTTTGAAGGGCGGAGGAAATGATCAGACTGTCCCAATGAGAATATTGAAACTGAACAGAAATTTCAAAGGCTAAAACAAGTGTTGTTTCGTCAATCAATTTGAGGGCACAAGTATCAATTAAATACATGCCATGTTGATACGAAACTTCTTTCGAAAACTTAAATTTTTTCAAGCAAATGTTGATACTTTCCAAAACCACCTGGGTGCTTATTACAGGCCTGCTTTTAATCAGTCCTAATGCTATTTCATTTTTAAAAGTTGCATTATCAAATGCATACAAAGCAATGTTGGAATTTATAAAAAAATCAGTGCTCATTGGCTTCGTCCCGGTCAAATTTAAAATTGCCCATATCAATACTGTGCTCCTTCCAAAAGTTAAAAGCTTTTTCAGTTTTAACCTGGCCCGTTACTTTTTCTTCAATAGTAAAGGTAATAATTTCTACTTGCTTACCAATAAATTCCTCCGGAAATTCAATGGTTTGCTTTGTATTGGTAGGTATAACAATTTCTCTGATCATACAATTGTCTTTTCTCAAATATACAAATAACCAATTAAACTAAAATATCATGTTCAAAACCTACATCAAAACCGCCATCCGCAGCTTCAAAAAAAACAAAGTTTACAGCCTGCTCAATGTATTTGGTTTGGCCATTGGCATTGCCTGCGCGGCACTTATTTTTTTATGGGTGGAAGATGAGGTGAACTGGGATAAATTCAACCTAAAAAAAGACAATCTGTATTTAATCCGCGAGAACCAGAAATATGATACTTACACGGCAACTTTTGGCTCAACACCGGGTGTAATGGCTCCGGCAATGCAGGCAGAAATCCCGGGTATTGCCAATACCTGCCGGATATATGATGAGGACGCAACACTTTTTTCCATCGGTGATAAAAACCTATATGCAAGCGGCATTTATTCGGATCCTTCTTTATTTAGCATGTTTACCTTGCCTTTTGTACAAGGCAACTTCAAAACAGTTTTTGCTCAGCAGTATTCATTAGTCATTACCCAAAAAGCAGCAAAGAAATTTTTTGGAAATGAAAAAAATGTGGTTGGCAAAACAGTACGAATTGATAACAAACAGGATTACGTAATCACCGGCGTATTAAAAGACGTGCCGGAAAACGCTACTTTACAAATTGAATGGATTGCTCCTTTTAAAACCATTTATGATCAAGGTCCGTGGTTACACATTTGGGGCAATAATTCTTTAACCACGTATGTAGAATTAAAACCGGGTGTAGATCCGGCTTCTGTAAATAAGCAATTATACAATTTCATTCAGCAAAGAGAGCCAAAAGCTAATGCCCGTCCGTTTTTATGGAACATGAGCCAGTGGCATTTATACGATGAGTTTGAAAATGGCAAAGCAACCGGCGGCGGACAAATACAATTCGTGCATCTGTTTGCTGTTATCGCCTGGATTATTTTACTAATCGCCTGCATCAACTTTATGAACCTTGCTACCGCCCGAAGCGAAAAACGGGCACAAGAAGTTGGTGTACGGAAAGTGTTGGGCGCATTAAAACACAGTTTAATTACACAGTTTATTGCCGAAGCTTTGTTGATGGCTTTGCTGGCTGCAATGGTTGCTGTTGTAATTACAGTGTTGGTGTTGCCGGCCTTTAATATGCTGGTACAAAAACAGCTTTCCTTAGGTTTTAACCAACCCGTACATCTTGCTGCATTATTATTGATCACGCTGGTTTGCGGATTGGTAGCAGGCAGTTATCCTTCTTTATATTTATCATCTTTCAATCCGGTAGCTGTTTTAAAAGGCGTGAAGCTGAAAGATGGCAGTGCTTCTTTTATACGTAAAAGTTTAGTGGTTTTGCAGTTTACCGTTTCCATTGTTTTAATTATCAGCACCATTATTATCTACCAGCAAATCCAGCATGTAAAAAGCAGGCAATTAGGGTTCAATAAAAACAATCTGATAGAAGCAGATGCGCAAGGCGATGCAGCAAAATACTACTATGCACTTAAACAGGACCTATTGAAAACCGGGATGGTAGAAAATGTTGCTTTATCAGATCATACCACACTTCGTGGCGGCAAAAATACTGGCGGTTTAACCTGGCAGGGCAAAATACCGGGTGTTGAAATATTGGTTTCTAACCGAAATGTTACACCAGAGTTTATCAGCACTTCTCAATTAAAACTTTTATCAGGAAGGGATTTTATACCAACAGATTCTATTTCTTCTAAAAAACAAAATGTGATCATCACCAGATCACTTGAAAAACTAATGGGTAAAAATAGTGCTTTGGGTAAAATAATATGGAATGCCGGCGATACCAGCGGAACAAAATTAACTGTTGTGGGCGTTGTAAACGATTACGTTTACGGCAACATGTACGGCAAGCCAGACCCGGTTTTGTTTTCTGCAACTTCGCCAGATCATGCCAATAAAATGTATCTGCGCATCAAGCCAAAAAGCAATATTGAACAAGTTTTGGCCAAGATTGAAGCGGTAATGAAAAAAAACAATCCTGCTTATCCGTTCAACTACAAATTTGTGGATGAGCAGTTTAACCAAATGTTTGTAAGCGAAATGCTGATCAGCAAATTATCCCGCGTGTTTGCTGTATTGGCCATCGTCATTTCGTGTTTGGGCCTGTTTGGATTGGCCGCTTATACCGCCGAAAGAAGGACAAAAGAAATTGGAATAAGAAAGGTTTTGGGTGCCAGTGTAACCGGTATTGCTAGTTCGTTGTCTAAAGATTTCTTAAAATTGGTTGGTTTATCTTGCCTGCTGTCCTTCCCTTTAGCCTGGTGGATGATGCACAACTGGCTGCAAGGTTACCAATATAGGATAGAAATCAACTGGTGGATATTTTTAATTGCGGGTTCCGCTGCCATTTTGATTGCCCTCATCACCATCAGTTTTCAGGCAGTAAAAGCAGCATTGGCCAACCCGGTGAAGAGTTTGAGGAGTGAATGAGAAGAAGGCTGTCAGCAATTAGCTTTCAGTTATTAGCGATTTGCAAGTTTCATACCTCAAACCTCCTACCAAAACAATAAACTATACAAAAAGCTGAAGGCTGATTGCTGACAGCTAAAAGCTAAAATACCATGTTCAAAAACTACATCAAAATCGCTTACAGAAACTTTTGGAGGAACAAAAGTTTTGCTGCCATCAATATCTTAGGCTTGTCTATCGGCATTGCCGTGTGTTTTATTATTCTGCTTTTTGTGCAGGATGAGCTGAGCTATGATCGCTTTAATACCAACGCCAACCGTATTTTTCGTGTTGTTTTCAAGGCCAATATCAACGGCGGAAAGATTTTTGAAGCCAACGTAATGCCACCAACCGCACAAACTTTAAAAAACGATTACCCGGAAGTGGAAGAAGCAACGCGGCTGCGCGAAATGGGCAAACCCAAAGTTACTTTCGGCAACAAAAATTTTAAAGAAGGCAGCTTTGTTTTTGCAGATGCCAATATTTTTAAAGTGTTTACCCTTCCGTTTATAAAAGGTGATGCCAAAACAGCATTGCAGCAAAGCAACACGGTGGTAATTACGCAGGATATGGCCAACAAGTATTTTGGCAAGGAAGACCCGATTGGCAAAGTGCTGGATTTAAACAACCACGAATTGTACAAAGTAACCGGTGTAATTGCAGCTTTGCCAACCAATTCTCATTTTCATTTTGATATGTTTGGTTCGATGCAAAGCCTGCCCGAAGCAAAAGATCCTTCCTGGATGTCTTCCGGCTTTTTTACTTATCTCCTTTTAAAAGAAAATTACAATTACAAAAACCTGGAAGCCAAACTGCCGGGAATGGTCGAGAAATATATGGGCCCGCAAATAGCGCAATCCATGGGCATGAGCTTATCACAGTTCCGTACCAAAGGCAATGAACTGGGTTTTGCCTTACAGCCTTTAACAGATATTCACCTGCACTCCAACAGTAACTACGAATTGGGGCCGGGCGGTGATATCAAGTATGTTTATATTTTTGGCGCCATTGCCTTGTTTGTATTGCTGATTGCCTGTATCAATTTCATCAACCTTTCTACCGCAAGTGCATCCAAACGGGCCAAAGAAGTAGGTATCCGCAAAGTAATGGGTTCCGATAAAACCGAACTGGTTAAACAGTTTATGCTGGAATCTGTCCTGCTTACTTTTGTTGCTTTGTTTATCGCCTTTTTATTGGTGCAATTGGCCTTACCGGTTTTCAACCAGCTTTCGGGCAAAAGTTTAAGCTTGGGTTATGCCATTAAACCCTGGGCAGCCTTTTTATCACTTGGTTTGCTGGTTGGGGTTCTGGCGGGCATTTATCCTGCGTTTTATCTTTCTTCGTTTAAACCCATTTCGATCATCAAAGGAAAATTGGGCACGGCCAACAAAAGTATGGGTTTGCGCAACGGGTTGGTTGTTTTTCAATTTTTTATTTCGGTAAGCCTGATCGTAAGCACATTGGTGGTTTATCAGCAAATGCAATTCATACACAACAAAAAATTGGGCTACAACAAAGAACAATTGCTCGTGCTGCCCAACTCCTGGGCTTTAGGCAAGAATGAACAAATTTTTAAAGAGCAATTGTTAAAAGACCCGCGTGTGGTCAACGCAACAGTTTCTTCTTACAAACCTGTCGGGTCAAGCAACAACAATAATTCTTTGGCTTATCCTGAAGGAAAGGAAAACCAGATCATGAAAACGCTGGAGTATCATGTGGATGAACAATACCTGCCCACCTTTGGGATGCAGCTTGCCGCCGGAAGAAATTTCTCCAAAGCTTTTGCAACCGATTCGGCAGCTATGGTGATCAATGAAACCGCAGCGAAAGTTTTTGGATGGAAAAACAATGCAGTTGGGAAAAGGATAACCAGGCAGAACAGTGTTAAAGGAAAGAACTTTACATATACCGTGATCGGTGTTGTAAAGGATTTCAATTTCAAATCCCTGCACGAACCTGTAACGCCTTTGCTGATGGTGCTGCTGCCGGAACCGGGATTGGTCTTTAAAGTAAGGACCGGCGACATTTCGGGCCTGTTATCAGCCATGAAACAGCAATGGGCAAAGTTTAATGTGGAAGAACCTTTTACCTATTCTTTTATGGACGAATTGTACAACAAAACCTATTTGGCAGAAGAAAAAACCGGGCGCATCTTAAACATCTTCACTGTGTTGACCATACTGGTTGCCTGCCTCGGCTTGTTTGGTTTGGCCATTTACACCACAGAGCAACGCACCAAAGAAATCGGCATCCGCAAAGTTTTAGGCGCAAGTGTTTTGCAGATAACAAATATGCTATCCAAAGATTTTTTAAAATTGGTGTTGATTGCCTGCGTTATTGCTTTTCCCCTTTCCTACTGGTTGATGCAAAAATGGCTGCAGGATTTTGCTTACCGGATCCAAATCAGTTGGTGGGTTTTTGCTTTGGCTGCTGTTATTGCCCTGTTTATTGCTTTGGCCACCGTCAGTTTTCAGGCGGTAAAAGCAGCATTGGCCAATCCGGTGAAGAGTTTGAGGAGTGAATAGGTTTGGGGTGAGAGGTTTGAGCAGGTTAAAATAAAATATTACGAAAGCCCCAATATTTGCACTTCGGTTATATTGATAAAATCTTTTTGGTTAAAAGTGGCAATTTGTCGGAGTCCGTTAGCAAGCATGATAGAAACTATTTCCATATCAAACACAATATTTCCTTTGGGTTGGTATTGTTGAACTAATTTTTCAAATAACAGCAAGCTACTTGACGATGGAAACAAAATAGTAGAATTGGATTTTACATCAAGATAAAAATCTAAACATGATTGAAGGTCAATCTTAAGTTTGGATGTTACAGCAAAGAATTCGCTAACGTTCTTTGTGGTTATAAATAGTTTGTGGTTAGGGTTTAGTAAAATGGATTTGGCAATTGGATGATAAGCAGAACTTTTGTCCATTGCATATATCAAAACGTTGGTATCAACTATTAAATTAATCATCATGTGCAAAATCCCGAATGTTTATATGATCGAGTTCTCCACCAAGATTAACACTTCCAATCGTTGTCCATTTTTTTTCAACTGGTTGTGTATCCACAAGTTCTCGAATCACGATCTCAACATTTTTGCCTACTAAACCTTCAGCCTCTTTGCCCAATTTGATCGTGGCGGATTCTAACTTTTTTCTAATCGTAATCGTGTTCATAACAAGCTTAACATAGAATGAATTAAGGTTAAATATACAAATAAAAATAACTACCGATAACTTGAATTTAGGCGCACCAAAAAAACACCGATAAAAGAAGTATTAGGTAGAGGTATGAGGTTAGAGGTATGAGGTTAGAGGTATGGGCATTATGCAAATCCTCGCGCCTCATACCTCCAACCCTACACCTTCCCTAACCCTGCCCGTTACCGAACACTTGCTTGTAACGAAACCGGACATCAGCCTAAATTCTATATCCGTACTTCTTTTATAATCAATAAGTTAGTAATTTGGTACGGCTAATGTACCATACAACTTGCAGTAGGAGTGCTGTTGTTCTTTTTAATTTAAATGTTAAATGAAGCCTGAAACCCTCTCCCGAAAAAGGGAGGGGACCAAGGTGATGAGCCAATCTTTCAATCTCCCTAAAACCAAATATTTTTATGAAAACTTTTAAAACCACTTTCGTTTTATTCCTGCTTGGCCAGGCTTTGGCAACTTCGGCACAAAACAACAACCAGCAGCCTTATTTAAACAAGTCGTTTGCCAATGCGGCAATCAAAAATGTAAATGTTAAAACTTCGGGCGGCAGCATCACCGTAAGCGGAGGAAATGCCTCGGATGCACATGTAGAAGTTTATATCAACGCCAATAACAACAATGGGGAAATTTCGAAAGAAGAATTGGCTGAACGTTTGAAGGATTACGATTTGGACGTTTCAATAAGCGGCAACGAACTTGAAGTATCTGCAAAAGCCAAAAGCAACTTCAACTGGAAAAAATCTTTAAGTATTTCCTTTAAAATCTATGTGCCAAAAGAAGTATCGACGAATTTGACCACCAGCGGCGGCAGCATCAAACTAAGCAATTTAAACGGCGAGCAAAGTTTTGGGACCAGCGGCGGAAGTCTGAATGTCAATCAGTTGAACGGCATTGTAAAAGGACATACTTCCGGCGGTTCTATCAACGTAACGAATTCAAAAAGCAACATTGATATGCGCACCAGCGGCGGCAGCATTACTGCGGCGGATTGCCAGGGAACGATCAGTTTGAGTACATCCGGCGGTTCCTTGCATCTAACCAACTTAAACGGAACCATCAACGCCAGGACCAGCGGCGGCGGCATCAATGGCGACCATATTTCGGGCGAACTGATTACCGGGACTTCTGGTGGCAGCATTAACTTAACCGAAATGGCCTGTAGCTTAGAAACTTCCACCAGTGCCGGCAGTACGCATGTGCAAATGGACCAGTTGGGCAAATACATTAAAATTAACGGCAGCGTTGGCCATATTGATTTGCAAATACCGAGCGGCAAAGGTTTGGATCTGGACTTGCACGGCAACCGCATCAGCACCAACGTAACCACAAACTTTAACGGCGAAAAAGACGACAGCCGCATGGTAGGCAAACTGAACGGCGGCGGCATCCCGGTTACGGTGAGAACGAGTATCGGTGGGATTAATTTGAGGATGTAGGCCGATAGCTGTCGGCAATCAGCTATTAGCAGTCAGCAGTTTGAAAGTTTGATACCTGAAAGCTGATACCAAAATTAGGTCGATAAAAGCAGCATTGGCCAATCCGGTAAAGAGTTTGAGGAGCGAGTGAGGTTGGAGCAACACGTTTTTTAAATATTACCATGAAATACATTTTTCTTATTTCAGTTTTGATTTTGATCGTGTTTAAACCGAAAGCGTTTGGACAATCGAAAAAAGTTAAATATGATTTAGTTGCGTTAAGCAAAAAAGGTGAATTTGAAATATTCAACCGAAAAATAAACAGCTTTGAGCCAAATATAAGAGCAATCAATATCTCGGAAAATCCTGGCGATGGAGTGCTTTGGTTAAAAGGAATAGATTTTTCAAATGGAACGATCGATGTTGATATCAAAGGAAAAGATGTAATTCAGCAAAGCTTCGTCGGAATCGCTTTTCATGGTTTGGATAATCAAACTTTAGATGCAGTTTATTTTCGCCCTTTTAATTTTAAAACGTCTGATTCAATTCGACATATTCATAGCGTACAGTATGTTTCTCATCCAGTTTATACTTGGGACAAACTAAGAGTAGAGAAAACCGGCTTATATGAGAAACAGGTTGCTTCGGCTCCCAATCCTAATAGTTGGTTTCATGCAAAAATTGTGGTAGATTATCCAAATGTAAAAGTGTTTGTTAACAACAATTCAGAACCAAGCCTTTATATTAAACAATTGAACAGTCGGAAAAACGGCAAAATTGGTTTATGGGTAGGCAATAACTCGGGCGCAAGTTTTGCAAACCTAGAGATTTATAACGAATAAAAAATTATCAAAAGGTGTTAATAAAATTTAGAATGATGAAACAGATTTTTTTTATCCTGGTTTTTTCTACCCTTTACTCTTCTGCTAACAGTCAAGCAGTTAAGCACTATAACTTAGTACAATTATTGCAAACAAACAAGCTAATTACATACCATGATCAGCAAGCACAAATACTACAAGATTCTAAAAAACAAGCTATAACGTCGGCAGGAATTACATGGCTTAAAGACGTTACTTTTAAGAAAGGAACTATAGAAATTGATCTTCGAGGGAAAAACATTTTTCTGCAAAGCTTTTTGGGCATTGCCTTTCATGGCGTAGATACATCTGCTTACGAAGCTGTTTATTTTAGACCTTTTAATTTTAAATATGCAGATACTGCAAGGAGAAAATGGTCGGTACAATATTTTTCTTTACCAACTTATGATTATGTTTATTTAAGAAAAGAACATCCTTTAATGTATGAAAATGCTGTTAATCCAATTCCCGAACCTAACAACTGGTTCCATGCAACTATTGTGGTTGATGATGATTGGATAATGGTATTTGTTGATCATTCCACAAAAGCATCTTTACAAGTTAAAAAATTAAATAAATTAAACACAGGAATGATTGGTTTGTGGGCTTCAGGTTTATCAGGAGATTTTGCAAACCTTTCAATTCATCGTAAAGAATAATGCCAGTTTTCAAGCGGTAAAAGCAGCATTGGAAAACCCGGTGAAGAGTTTAAGAAGTGAATGAGGTTGGGCGGTGCGGGGCTCGAGGTACGCCTTACAAATCCTCGCTCTTCTTACCTAAAATATGCCGATAAAAGAAGCATGAACCTCAAACCCCTAAACCTGATACCTAACATAAAACCAATACGATGATTAAAAACTATCTCAAAATTGCCTGGCGAAATTTCTACAAGCAGAAATTCTATACCGGCATTAATGTTTTTGGTTTGGCTTTAGGCATCAGTTGCACCATGATGCTGTTTTTGTTCATCACTTTTCATCTGAGTTTTGATCGTTATCATATCCATGCCAAACGTATTTTCAGGCTCGTTACCGACTTGCATATCCCGGATGGAAGTATAGATTACGATCAAGGTTCACCGTATATTCTCGGGCAATTAATAAAGCGAAATGCTGCCGTTGCAAACGAAACTTCCTTGTTAAGCAAACGCAGCTTTACAGTAGCTGTACCAAAAAATCAGGATAAACAAAGCCTTTTCTATGAGTTTGAAAACGTGGCTTTTACCGATAACAACTGGTTTAAAATCTTCACATATCAATGGCAAGCCGGAAATTCATCAACAGCTTTAAGTAATCCTTTTCAGGCGGTTATCACCTCAAACCTGGCTAAAAAGTATTTTAATACGGATGACGCTGTGGGCAAAACCATTCGGGTGGATAAATATCTTTTCACGATAACCGGCGTTTTACAGGACAATCCAACCAATACGGATGTGCAGGCTAATCTTTTTCTTTCTATTGCTTCTGTGCATACCATGTTTCCGGAACCTAAAACGTTTTGGACTGATATCAGCTTTATTTCCTCTAAAAACTACACCTATGTTTTATTAAATGATGAACATGAAAGTGAACATATTGACCAGGACATAAAGACGATTTTAAAGAGAGATTATAAAGACTCTTCCTGGCTTCACTTCCATTTACAACCACTGGAAGAAGTTCATTTTGACAGCCGTTACAGCGGTAAAATTTCTAAACCATTATTATTGATATTGGCTCTGGTTGGCTTCGCATTAATCCTGATTGCCTGTGTCAATTTTGTAAACATGGCTACAGCCCAAAGTTTAACCAGGGCAAAAGAAATAGCTACGCGGAAAGTTTTGGGCAGCAGCCGGAAAGCCATTTTCTGGCAATTCATCACCGAAACCACTTATGTTGCTTTAACGGCTGCTTTGATTGCTTTGCTGGCCACCATACTGTTTTTACCCACCTTAAATAACTGGCTGCAATTGCAATTGGCTGTTAATGGCAACGCTTTGCTGTTTCTAACTGCGCTGCTGGTGGTAATTGTGTTTTCGGCAGGCTTTTATCCGGCGGTGATATTAAGCAATTTTAAACCGGTGGATGCTTTGAAGAACAAGATTGGCAGCAACAATTCTTCCTCCAAAATGTCGCGTCAGGTTCTGATCGTTGTTCAAAATATCATTGCCCAAACCCTGATCGTTTGTACCGTCATCATTATTTTACAGGTTCAATTCCTTAAAAATGCCGATCTGGGCTTTAATAAAGATGCCATAATTATGGTGCCCGTTCCGGATCATTCGCCGGCAAAACTTACTTATTTCCGCAATCAGTTGAACAATTATGCAAGCATTAAAAGCATAACTTTTTGTTATAAACCACCTTCTGCCTTTACCCAAAAAGGCGGCAGCATTCGTTACGATGGCCGGGAATGGGAGAAATTTACAGTAAGCAGCATTATCGGAGATCAGGATTATATTAAAACATTTGGGTTGAAATTGCTGGCTGGCCGTAATCTTTATCCTACGGATTCCAACAGCTATATCGTTAATCAGCAGGTACTTCAAAAGCTAAACATTAAAACGCCGGAACAAGCAATCGGACACAAGCTAACCGCCGGAGATTTTAGCGATGAAGTTGGGACGATAGTTGGCGTGGTAAAAGATTTTAATATCCAGCCCTTAAATACGGCAATTGCGCCAGCATTAATAACGCCAAAACCAGCATATTACGAGTTTGCGGCGGTAAAGATATCCGGCGAGCAGCAACAGCGTTCTATCGAAATAATCCAGCAAAAATGGAAAAAGACCTTTCCGCAAAACGCGTTCGAATATCATTTTCTGGATGAGCAGTTGGCCGAATTTTATCAAAAGGAAGAGATGGTTGGCAAACTGATTACTGTTGGAACAATGGTGGCTATTTTAATCAGTTGTCTGGGACTTTTAGGTTTGATTTCGTTGATGACGGTACAACGCACCAAAGAGATCGGGATCCGGAAAGTGCTTGGCGCCACTGTAAGCAGTATTGTTACGTTAATATCCAAAGATTTTGTAAAACTGATTGCGGTGGCAGTTCTCGTCAGTTCGCCTTTTGCCTGGTTACTTATGCACCACTGGCTGCAAAACTTTGCTTACCGAATTGAAATCAGTTGGTGGATTTTTGCAGTAGCCGGCACTACAGCTATCGTTATTGCTTTGCTTACCATCAGTTTTCAATCGGTAAAAGCAGCATTGGCCAATCCGGTGGAAAGTTTGAGAAGTGAATGAGAGCCTCACCCAAACCCTCTCCAGGGGAGAGGGCTTTTGCATGGCGGATAATTAAAGTGTAAAAATTGCTTCCTCCCTTTTGGGAAGGTTAGGTGGGGCTAAAAATTAGTTGGTAAAAGCAGCATTGGCCAATCCAGTTAAGAGGTTGAAGGTTGAGTGAAGAAGAGGCTGTTAGCAATCAGTTTTCAGCTATCAGCGATATGCAAGGCTTATACCTGAAACCTCGTACCTCCTACCCAATAATAAATGTACAGAAGCTGAATGCTGATTGCTGACAGCTAAAAGCTTAACAAAAAATCAACAGCATTTAGAATGGGGATGCCACGAAACGGGTGTAGGACAAGGAGGTCTTTATCGCCGGTAATGATACAAGTAGCATTTGCCGAAATGGCCAATTCAAGAAATTTATTGTCTTTAGGGTCTCGGCAGATTTGCATGGATTCTGATATTTCAAAGAAAATCAACATTTCTTCAAAATCCTTCAAAACAGATAATTTGCTTTCCAACGAAACATACCTATCAAATTTCGGCCGCAGTAGTACTTCCCGAAATTCACTAAAGGTTTCCAGGCTTGCAGCAATTTTCCCTGTTTCGATTACACTATCAAATGTTTTTCTAATACCAGAATTTTTAAATAGAACAGCACTAATCAGGATGTTTGTATCAACCACAAAAATGTTATTCTTCATTCAGCAATTGCTGCAAAATTTCTTCGGTAAGTCCATTTTTAGCAGCTTCATCACTGACTTTATCCAGCAAAGATTTGAATTCTGCTTTTTTGATGCTTTCAGTCAACATATTAATTTGTTTTTCAAAAATCTTCTCAAGCTGGCTTTTGATTCCGGGAGATACAGCTTGCCATTTTTTCGCCGTAGCGTCTTCAACTTCAATAACAATCCGTTCCATTTTAACGATTACATTTATAAACCAAATTTAAAAAAATTAAGGCTTGATAATTTCTTCAATACAGGTAATCCTTTAAGTTGTTCAATGATTATTGAAATCATCAGGAATATCAACTTTACCTTTTAAACTTCCTAAGCGGCATTTTTGGGACAAAGTTTCAATTTCTTCTAAAAATGTAACTACAACCTTTCCCTTGTTTTTGATTGCCGGTATTTCGTCTAAGACAATTTTTCCATTGTCGTATATGCCTTTGATTGTTGTCAACATTGGAATTTTATTATAATTAAAATTAGCAAAAATTTCAACAAAACACTTTCCAACTATACAAATGCTGAAAGCCGATCGCTGACTGCTAAAAGCCTGTTGCCCATACTTCTTTTACCACCTAAAAACTTGTATCGTAACAGTACATTAATTGTATCGTTTCCGAACGGATTAAACAGTGGAAACTATTGTAAGTATCTATAAAACAGTTTTTTAGTTGAACGGCACAGATTTGATACAGGATTAGTAAAAACCACCTTTATGAAAAACTTAACGATACTTCTTTTAGCAACCTTTTCTTTGGGTGCATCGGCTCAAACCAGAACCAAAACCAGTACGTACAAAACAGACGATACCAAACAATCTGTTAGCGATGATGGCAAGACACTGCACATCATGATCAGGAGCAGCAAAGCCGGAAAAGAAATTAATTACGATCATACTTTTTTGGTTAGCGGAATGAGCCAAAAGCAAAAAGATGCCCTCCTTAAAAGGGTGAATGATTCGTTGGGTATTCATCCACCAATTGCTCCGCCAGCCCCACATGCACCGCCAATGCCACCAGTGCCACCTGGACATTAGCTTTTAGCAGTTAACTACCTGCAAAGCTCATACCTGTAATTCGATACCAAAATAACCAACTATACAAACGCTGAAAGCTGATTGCCGACAGCTAAAAGCTAAACCCCATGCTTAAAAACAACCTCAAAATTGCCTGGCGTAACCTGTTAAAAGGCAAAGTGTTCAACCTCATTAACATTACCGGTTTAAGTGTGGCGGTAGCTTGCTGCGTGCTGCTTTTCCTAACAGTAGTTTACGAGTTCTCTTACGATAAATTCCACAAAAACCTGCCGGATATTTATCAGGTTTACCTAACTCAAAACCGCGCCAAAGGTGTTGAACGCGGCACTGCAATGCCCGAGCCGCTTACCCCAGCTTTAAAAGCAGAATATCCGGATGTGCAATACATATCACGGTGGGGCAATGGTCATGCAGAGGTTAGCTACAAAGCGAAAAAGATGATGCAATCGGTTAGCTTTGTGGACGAAGACTTTTTACGGATTTTTACTTTTCCGCTTGAAAAAGGATCGGTAAAAACAGCATTGCATGATCTACGTAGCATTGTTATTACTGCCGAAGTTGCAAAAGCCATTTTCGGAATAGAAAATCCAGTTGGCAAAACGGTGGAATTGAACCTGTACAACCAGAACCAGAGCTTTGTAGTTGGAGGCGTGGCCGAGGATTTCCCTGACAACTCCAGCATTGGTTTTGCTGTATTGATGCGTTTTGAAAACTATTTTAACTATCAGCAAAACCTGGATAAATGGGATGTAGGCAACCATGTTACTTATGTTAAACTTAATGAGGGCACGGATCGCGCTTTGTTCGAAAAACGCTTGGTCCCCTTCGCCAAAAACCATTTCAAGGAAGATATCAGCAATATTAAACGCGACGGCGCCGCGCCGGATGCCAACGGAAACGTGTTTACCGTAAACCTTACGCCTTTTGCCGACAATCATTTTAGTAACGATTTGAGCGGACTGGAAGGCAGTACGGTCAGCAAAATTTATATCCTGTCGCTATTGGCCATTGGTTTTTTTATTTTGCTGATTGCCTGTATCAATTTTATCAACCTCAACATTGCCCGGGCTTTTAACCGCGCACGGGAGGTTGGTGTGCGCAAAACATTGGGTGCGGGCAAATGGCAATTACTGGTTCAGTTTTGGGTAGAAACCGCTTTAGTTTGTTTAATTGCTTTTGGTTTCGGCTTGCTCATCTCGTCGCTGATCCTGCCATTATTTGCACAAAATTTTAAAAGCCATATCCATTTAAAAATGCTGTTGCAGCCCGGTTTGCTGCTTGCTTCTTTTAGCACCTTTTTTTTAATAACCCTTATTGCGGGCTTTTATCCGGCCTGGCTCATGCTTCGTTATAAAACGGTTTTGGTTTTAAAAGGAACGGTAAACACCACCAAACCCGGCCAGGTGCGTAACCTTTTATTGGTTATACAATTTGCGCTTTCTACTTTGCTTATTATTTGTACGCTGGTTACCTGGCAGCAAATGCAGTACATGCAAAACCGGCCGCTGGGCTATAACCGCAGCGAGGTGATTAGTATTCCATTGGGCAACCTTTCGGGCACAAATGCTTTAAACATTCTTCGGCAGAAATTACAAGGCTCGTCCGAAGTGGAAAGCATTACTGGTTCAGGCAATAATTTGGGTATGGGAGAAGATGGTTCTTCCTCAACACACATAGTTGGGTTTAATTTTAAAGGACACGAAGTACAATCGAACTGGCAAAATGTAGATTACGATTATTTAAAAACGCTGGGCATCAAATTATTACAAGGCCGGGACTTTTCCAGGGATTTTGCTACGGATACCAATTCCGTGGTTATCAACGAGCAAATGGCCAAACAGATAGGCGTTAAGAACCCGGTTGGTACTTATCTACCTGTCCACGACGACCAACCCCCTGTTCAAATAATTGGTGTGATGCACGATTACAATTTCCACTCGCTGCACGAAAAGGTAGAAGCTTTATCCCTGAGCCTCGAACATAAAAACCACCTGGAATACGTTTTTGTGCGGATAAAACCCGTTGGGCTCAATGCTTCTTTTAACCACCTAAAATTGCAATGGCACCAGGTTTTCCCCAACACCGAATTTAACGGTTCCTGGCTAAATGAAAACACCGAACGCCAGTACCGCAGCGAAAAACGCCTGTCGAATATTTTTATCGGTTCGGCTGTCATCGCCATCCTGATTTCCTGTATCGGTTTGCTGGCAATGGCGATGATCGTGATGGTACAGCGCACCAAGGAAATCGGCATCCGTAAAGTATTGGGTTCCAGCATTTCGGGCATTATGCTGTTGGTTTCTAAGGATTTTATCAAATTAGTTTTGCTGGCGAGCGTGTTAGCTTTCCCGGTAGCCTGGTGGGTAATGCACAACTGGCTGCAAAGCTTCGCTTACCGGATTGAGATCAGCTGGTGGATTTTTGCTTTGGCTACGCTGATTGCTTTGGTTATTGCTTTGGTAACCGTGAGTTTTCAGGCGGTAAAAGCAGCATTGGCCAATCCGGTGAAAAGTTTGAGAAGTGAGTGAGGAAGAGAAGCTTTCAGGTATCAGCGGAAGCAAATCCTCGCTCCCCGTACTAAAAATTATACGATAAAAGAAGTATTAAAAACCGAAAATTATGTTTAGAAACTACATCAAAATCGCATTTAGAAACCTTTGGAAAAACAAGGGTTATTCTGCCATCAACATTTTCGGTCTGGCGATTGGCTTAGCTACTTGCCTGCTGATCACGTTGTTTGTAGTTGATGAATTAAGCTATGACAGGTTCAACACCAAAGCCGATCGTATTTATCGGGTAAATACTTACATCCACCTCAATGGCAGCGATTTTAAGCAACGGGTAACTCCGGCACCAATGGCTGATGCTTTGATGAAGGATTATCCGCAAATTAAGCAAGCCGTGCGGATTGATGTTGGCGGTACTATGCTGGTTAAAAAAGGCACTGAAACCTTAACAGAGCCTCATGCTTTTTTTGCTGACCCGAACTTGTTTGATGTTTTTACGCTGCCAATGATTGCTGGTAACCCGAAAACAGCTCTAAATCAGCCAAATACGATGGTGATATCAGTATCTATTGCCAAAAAATATTTTAACAGCATAGATGTTCTTGGCAAAACCTTAAAAGTTGATAATACAACCGATTATAAAATTACAGGTGTGATCAAAGATACGCCGGCGCAATCGCACCTGCATTTCAATTTTATCAAATCAATGTCGAGCAATGAACGCGGTCGTTCGCCGATGTGGCTAAACAATAATTTTACAACTTTTGTGCTTGTGCGGGCGGGCACAAGCCAACCAACATTAGATCGTTATTTAAAGGAAACAGCAAAAAAATATGCCGAGCCGCAGGTTCAAACTATATTTCACAGCAGTTTTAGTGATTTGGAAAAGAAAGGCGATTACTTAAAATATGCTGCCATTCCGCTAACTCGCATCCATTTATATTCTGATTTAACCAACGAAGCAGAACCATCTGGCAATATTCAGTACGTTCATATTTTTATTTTGATTGCTGTTTTTATCCTGCTGATTGCGTGTGTAAATTTTGTCAACCTTTCTACCGCCCGTTCTGCGGGACGTTCTAAAGAAGTTGGCGTGCGGAAAGTGTTAGGCTCCAACCGTTCTAACTTGATCCTGCAATTTTTAACCGAATCTGTATTAACAAGTTTGATCGCACTTGGCGTTGCATTACTCATAGCCATACTGTTTTTACCCTACTTTAATCAGCTTTCAGGAAAACAAGCTTCATCAGGACTGTTTCCTAATTGGCAAATGCTTCCTTCCCTCCTGATTATTACAATCTTGATCGGTATTTTTGCCGGACTTTATCCTGCATTTTTCCTCTCCGCATTCGAGCCAGTTCAGGTTTTAAAAGGCAAATTAGCATCAGGATTTAAAGGCAGCTGGCTACGTAATAGTTTAGTTGTGTTTCAATTTTCCACGGCCATCATTTTGATAATCGGTACACTGGTAATTCACAACCAGTTAAGCTATATCCGCAACAAAAATTTGGGATATAACCGCGATCAGGTTTTGGTTTTGAAAAACGCTTACTCACTTGGCAATTATGTACAAACCTTTAAAAATGAAGTATTGCAGATACCAGGCGTTGTAGCAGGATCACAAGCCAGTGCTTTACCAGCATCTAGCGAGAACGAGTGGAACCAAAATGCGTTTTCAAAAGATGCCACAATGAGCACCAATCAGTTGGTAACAATATCAGATTGGTCCGTCGATGCTGATTATATTTCAACCTTAGGTATAAAAATGGCACAAGGCCGAAATTTTTCAGCAAAAATGCCTACCGATTCTAACGCTTTTTTAATTAATGAAGCAGCAGCACGTTTGTTAGGTTACACAAAACCACTGCAGGAAAAACTGTATGAATCTAACCGCGGAAACGGTGCAAGTGCCCGTTCAATTATCGGTGTGGTTAAAGATTTTAATACGGGTTCGTTGCGAAATAAAACAGTTCCTATTGTTTTCCGCCTTTCTAAATATGGTGATCGGTTTGCATTCCGAATCAAGAGTAAAAACATACCACAAGTGTTGGCACAAATAGAAAGCAAATACCATGGTGTAGTTAAAGAAATGACTGGCCAGCCGTTTCTTTATTCTTTTATGGATGAGGATTTTAACCAACTCTACCAATCAGAACAACGCACCGGAAAACTGTTTATCTGTTTTGCTTTTTTTGCTATTTTGATTGCCTGCCTCGGTTTGTTCGGCTTAATTACTTATGCGGCCGAACAGCGCACCAAAGAAATTGGTATTCGCAAAGTTTTAGGTGCTACAATCGCCAACGTTACCGCTTTGCTTTCTAAGGATTTTATAAAACTTGTTTTTATTTCTATCGTGATTGCCACACCAATTGCCTGGTTTGCAATGAACAAATGGTTGCAAAGTTTTGCTTATCGCACCAACATTAGCTGGTGGGTTTTCGTGTTAGCAGCTGCAATCGCGTTGATTATTGCCTTGATCACCGTCAGTTTTCAGGCGATAAAAGCAGCATTGGCCAATCCGGTAAAGAGTTTGAGAAGTGAGTGAGAAGGAGCTATCATCTATAAGCTGACAGCAAATCCAGTTTTAATGCAAATTGTATAATAAATCATCTCGGAAGCTGAAAACTATTACTGACAGTTAAATTTTAATATAATATGATCAAGCACCATCTACTTATCATTTACAGAAATTTGAAAAGGCACAAAAGTACCTTCTTCATAAACCTTATCGGTCTCTCCTGCGGACTAGTATGCGTTCTGATGATTTACCTATGGGTAAATGATGAACTAAGCTTTGATAAATACCATGAGAATGACGGCAGGCTTTACCAAGTAATGGCTAACAGTAACAGTGAAAAGGGAATTGAGACCGGTAAAGAGACTCCGCATACCTTATCGGAGGCCCTCGCACTCGAAATGCCTGAAGTAGAATATGTTGCTACTGCTTCGCCCAATTTATTTTTGCCCGCATTTACATTGTCAAGTAATGACAAAAGAGTTAAAGGAGTTGGAAAATTTGCGAGTAAAGACTTTTTTAAAATATTCTCTTATCATCTTATTCAAGGCAATGGATCAAATGTGCTGTCAAACAAAAAAGCCATTGTCCTTTCTCAAAGTCAGGCTCAAAGTTTGTTTGGATCGACTGATAATCTTATTGGAAAAACGATTACCTATGATGTGGCTGGAATCAAAAGAGAATGCGTAGTTACCGGCATGTTTAAAGATGTGCCTGTTAATAGTTCTGAGCATTTTGATTTTGTTTTATCCTTTGATGACCTTAAAACCATTATGCAAATGGAACCTACTTGGAGTCAAGAGCCATTCTGTACCTATTTAACAGTAAAAAAAGGAACAAACATTGACCGTTTTAATGACAAGTTAACCCGATACATACAAGGAAAAAGTAAGGATAAAAACAGAAGTTTTTTTCTCAAACGGTTTTCTGACAATTATCTCTACAGCAAATATCAAAATGGGAAAGAGGCAGGTGGAAGGATTGAGTATGTAAAGCTTTTTTCATTGATTGCACTATTCATACTTGTTATTTCATCTATAAATTTCATGAACCTATCCACTGCCCAGGCTGCAAGAAGAGCAAAAGAGATAGGAATAAAAAAAATTTTCGGTGTTGTAAGAAAAGTATTGATTTTGCAATATCTGGGAGAATCTCTTTTAATGAGTTTTCTATCCTTAGTAGCTGCTGTTATCGTTGTTATCCTTTTATTACCACAATTTAATGAGATCACACAAAAAGACCTTCATTTTCATTTTAGCATTGAAATTTGTTTAGCGGTTCTCGGAATTATAATATTTACCGGGCTTTTATCCGGAAGCTATCCTGCTTTTTATCTATCAGGGTTTAAAACGGCAATGATATTAAAAGGAAGGCTTAGTAATTCAAGATCAGAAGGATTTATCAGAAAAGGATTGGTAGTTTTTCAATTTAGTTTGTCATTTATTTTTATAGTTTCTGTTTTTGTACTGCATAAACAGATTAATTATATACAAAATAAGAACCTGGGTTTTGACAAAAACAATGTGGTATATTTTGAATCAGAAGGCAAAGTTTCGGAGGCTTTTCTTAATGAAATACAAAAGCTTTCAAGTATTGAAATAGCCTCTGGTATGGCTGGAAATCTGATTGGCGATGAGTTTGGCGGAAAAGGAGGTATTGATTGGAATGGCAAGAGGATTTCCGTGCATTCGTTTGGGGTAAATTTTGGGTTGCTTGAAACGCTGGGGATAAAAATAAAGCAAGGAAGATCCTTTTCTAAAAGCTTTGGCCTAAACAATAATCAAATAATTTTAAATGAAGCGGCTGTCGAAGCAATGGGACTAAAAAACCCTATTGGAACAGTGATTAAAGCACCAGGAAACGACGTTGAAATTATTGGAGTAGTAAAGAACTTTCACATTCAATCACTTCATGAGAAAATAGAACCAATTAAATTCAGGATTGAAAATGATGGAGCATCGACTATAGTAGTAAAAATTAAAAAAGGAGAGGAAAAAGTAGCTCTTGTTAGTTTAGAAGGTCTTTATAAAAAGTTTAATTCCGGTCTTACTTTTCATTATAAGTTTTTGGATCAGGATTATCAGGCTCTATATTCATCTGAAAGGCAGGTTTCGGTTTTATCAAGGTATTTTACAGGTTTATCCCTACTTATTTCCTGCCTTGGCCTTTTTGGCTTAGCTGCCTTTACCGCCGAAATAAGTATTAAAGAAATTGGCGTACGCAAAGTTTTAGGGGCAAGTGCAGGTAGTGTAGTACTGCTTTTATCAAAGGATTTTTTAAAATTAGTATTGATCGCCGTTGTAATTGCTTTTCCGCTTTCGTGGTTAGCCATGAACCAATGGCTCAAAGGTTTTGCTTACCGCACTTCCATCGGCATAAATGTCTTTCTGATTGCGGGAATTTCTATCATGCTTATTACTTTATGTACCGTCAGTTTCCAGGCAATAAAAGCAGCATTGGCCAATCCGGTGAAGAGTTTGAGGAGTGAGTGAGAAGAAGGCTTTTAGCAATCAGCTTTCAGCAATCAGTGATTTGCAATGTCTTCTACTTCAAACGAAAATAACAAACTATACAAAAAGCTGAAAGCCGATTGCCGACAGCTAAAAACCAAATATTATGTTTAAAAACTATTTCAGGCTTACGTTCAGAAACTTGTTAAAAAACAAAGTTTCTTCCATTATAAATATTGGCGGGTTAGCCGTAGGGCTGGCCACAGGGATCATCATTTTGCTCGAAATCGTAAACGAAGTTAGTTACGATAAATTCAATACTAACCTGGCCGATACTTACCTGTTGATGAAAAACCAGAACTTGGGCGGTGATATTAAAACCGGAAATACAACTCCCGGCCCGTTAGCCAGTAGTGTATTAAATGAAATCCCGGAAATAAAATATGCTGCCCGTACCTGCCAGGAAAGTGATCTGATCCGGTATGGCGATAAAACCATCTATACAAATTCTATTTATACAGATGCGGACTTTTTTAAGATGATGAGCTTTCCTGTAATAAGAGGGAATCCTGCAAATGCGTTGAAACAACCGAATTCGATAGTGCTAACAGAAGCCACTGCGAAAAAAATATTTGGCACAACCGATGTCATCGGCAAAATTTTGATGCTGAATAATACAGATGCAGTAAATGTTGCGGCTGTTGTTCGTGATGTGCCGCAAAACAGCACCAATCAGTTTGATATGGCAATTCCGTTTATGTTTTTTGAAAGTAAAAACGATTGGCTGAAAAAATGGGATGACGACAGGATACAAACTTGGATACAAGTTAAGCCCGGCGTAAAACTTGCAGCTTTAAATAATAAGTTAAAAGAACTGTTTCTTAGAAAACAGCTTGAAAAGAACATGGATTTATTTGCTTACCCGTTTTCAGCTTTAAGGCTGTATGACCAATTTAAAAATGGCAAACCCAGCGGTGGTATCATAAATATTATCATGCTCCTGAGTACAATAGCAGGATTTGTTTTGCTGATTGCCTGTATCAACTTTATGAACTTAGCAACAGCACGATCCGAACAACGTGCCCGCGAAGTTGGTGTTCGGAAAGTGCTTGGGGCTTCAAGAAAACGGATCATCTTTCAGTTTCTTGGCGAAGCCTTATTTCTTTCGTTCCTCGCATTGATGTTGGGTGTTTTACTTGCTGTTTTAGCGTTGCCGGGTTTTTTACAACTTTCAGGAACAAACTTTACGCCCGATTTTGCGAACTGGCAACTATGGATCTTGTTACTTATATTGGGTTTAGTCACCGGTTTGGTGGCAGGCAGCTACCCGGCCTTTTACCTGAGTCGTTTTAAACCGATTGAGGTATTAAAAAAAATGACGAACAGAGACAAAGGAGGCAGTCTTTTAAGAAAAAGTTTGGTAACATTCCAGTTTGTTATTTCTATTTTCCTCATTATCGCTACCATTGTTATTGCTAAACAAATTGATTATCTGGAGCAAAGGCCGGTGGGCTATGATGCCAACAGGCTAATTGATATAAAGGCCAATAGCGACCTCAGCAGTAAGTATGGCATTGTAAAAAACGAGTTATTACAAATTCCAGGGGTAAAAAACGTATCGGCAGGTACGGATAACCTTGTAAGATTTGGAGGGGCTTTTAACGGACTTGATTGGCCGGGGAAAACACCCGATCAGGATTTTTATATTACAGCTACCAATGTTGGATATGACTGGATAAAAACAGCAGGGTTTCAATTGGCAGCAGGCCGGGATTTCAGCACCAGTTTTGGCACCGATACTTCCGCTTGCCTGATCAACCAGGCTGCTGCAAAAAGAATGGGGCTCAAAGAACCCATTGTTGGAACCAAACTTGGGAAAAATACAGTTATCGGTGTGATCAAAGATTTCGTTTACAATCATCCTTTTGCCTCTCCGGAACCAATGGTTGTTTATCTAAGCAAGCATAATTTGAACCATTTTTTTGTACGCTTGAACAATGATGAAAAATGGCGGGAAGGTGTAGCTCAAATTGAAAAAGTTGTTAAAAAGACAAGTCCTGATTTTCCTTTTGAATTTGAATTCACCAAAGAAGAATACCAAAAAAACTTTAAAGAATTCGATTCATTGAGGCAAATGTCGAACCTCTTTAGCAGTATGGCTATTTTTATTTCCTGTCTTGGTTTATTTGGTTTGTCGGCTTTCTTGGCCGAACGCCGCAGTAAAGAGATCAGTATCCGCAAAGTATTGGGCGCAAGTGTGGGCAGCCTGTGGCTGACTTTATCAAAAGACTTTTTAAAGCCTGTATTTATTGCGTTTATAATTGCAGCCCCTGTTACTGGTTTAGCCATGCAAAAAGTTTTGGGGTTTATGGATTATCACATTCAACTCTCCTGGTGGATGTTTGCCATAGCAGCATTAGCGGCAATTGCTATTGCTGTTGTTACGGTAAGTTATAATGGCATAAAAGCAGCATTGGCCAATCCGGTGAAGAGTTTGAGGAATGAATAAAAGCTGTCAGCAATCAGCTTTCAGGTATCAGCGATTTGTAAGTTGGAAACCTGTAACCTCAAACCTCTTATCAAAATAATAAACTATAAAGGAAGCTGACAGCTGATTGCCGACAGCTAAAAACTAAAAAATATGATTAAGAACTATTTCAAAATCGCCTGGCGGAACCTTGTAAAAAGTAAAGTTTACAGTTTCATCAATATTCTTGGACTGGCTGCTGGTTTAGCAAGTTTCATCATCATCTTGTTATACCTCAATTATGAATTGAGCTATGATCAATGGAACCCGGAATTAAAAAAAATATTTAAAGTTTCCCTCCGCAAAGAAGCTGATATTCTGCCGACAACCCCTGCCCCGCTATCCTCTTTTTTAGCGGAAAATTATCCCGTTGCAGAAGCTGCCACCTCTGTTCAGCCTGGCGGGGATTTTGAAACACTGCTTGCTGCCAATGATAAAAAAATTTACCAGAAAGGTATTGCAATGGTGGATTCATCTTTTCTCAAAGTATTTCCTTATAAGTTGGTCAAAGGTAACGCCGCTACTGCGCTTAATCAGCCTAACGCTGTTGTTTTAGGTGAAGAACTAAGCCGTAAGTTGTTTGGGGATGCCGATCCGATGGGTAAACCTTTAAAGGTATATAATGCTGTTGATTGTATAGTAACAGGTGTAATGCAACTGCCTAAAACCCCATCGCATTTGAACATACAAATGCTTATGCACGACGCATCTGAAAAACAAAATAAGACTTTTTGGGAAAACTATTCTTATCAAACTTATATCAAACTAAAACAGCCGGTTGCCGAAGCAAAGATTGAAGATGTCATCAACAGGTTGTATTATAAAGAACGTTTGAAAAAAGACAATTCATCGTTTGAACAGTATAAACAGTCAGGTCAGAAACAAGCTCTTTTTATAGATGCCGTCCCCGATATCCATAACTTTCCAAAACACGGCAGCAGTAATTTTAAAACAGTTTCCATACTGCTGATATTGGCAGTTTTATTGCTGCTGGCTGGTGCCATTAATTTCAGCAACCTCACTATCGCAAAATCAATAGGGCGTGCAAAAGAGGTGGGTGTACGCAAAGTATTAGGTTCCGACCGAAGGCAGTTGATCTTTCAATTTATGTCGGAAACAGCTTTACAATGCCTGATCAGTTTATCTATAGCGGCATTGGTGGTATTTGTTGCCCTGCCCTATCTTAACCGGTCGTTTAACATTAACCTGGGCTTTTGGCAACAGGGCCATACAGCATCTCTTATTGCTCAAATTGCAATTTGTTTATTGCTTGTTACATTGTTTTCAGGCTTGTACCCGTCTTTATTCCTTTCCAAATTTAACACCACGAAAGTTTTAAAAGGCGATTACTCCGCAGGGGAAAAAGGAAGGCTGTTTCGGAATAGTTTGATCGTAGTGCAATTTATGGTCTCTGCTTTTTTTATTATTGCCACGCTGGTAATTGGCAACCAGATGCATTATATGCAAACCAAAGACAAGGGCTTTTCTGAAGCGCAGGTGCTGCGGATTGAATCAACCCAAAAAACGAGGGACAAAAATTTTGATGCGGTGAGAAATATGTTGCTTTCTATATCGGGAGTAACCCATGTGGCCAAAACCATTAATGTGCCGGGCGATAAAAATTTAGACACCGCCACCATAAATTATAAATATGCGGGAAAAGAATACCGGATGGCTTCTGTAAAAGTAAGTACGGATTATTTTAAAACTTTACAAGTTGGTTTGGTACATGGCCGGTTGTTTACCGATGATTATTCTGATCAAAATACACGTACAGCAATTATCAATGAAACGGCTGTACGAACCATGAATGTAGCTGACCCAATTGGCAAAACCATTTCTTTTCCGTATTGCGATAGTGTGCCTTTACGGATAGTTGGTGTTGTAAAAGATTTTAACGTACACGGATTTGAAACAGCCGTGCAACCTGTTGTATATACCATTGGAAACAAAGCCTGCATGTTTCAATCAGGCGGCGCAATTTTAGTGAAGTTGAACAGCAACCATACACAACAAACTGTTGCAGCTATTGAACAGGCCTGGAAAAATATAGAACCTGATTTTCCTATCCGTTATTCTTTTTTGGATGACAATTTCCAGCAGTTGTTCCTATCTTATGTAAGGCTGCAAAAGATCATTGTTTTTTTTGCTGCAATTGCCATTTTAATTTCTGTTGTGGGTTTATTTGCTTTAACGGCATTTTTTACCAAGCAACGCACCAAAGAAATTGGTATCCGCAAAGTTTTGGGCGCAACTGTCGGGCATCTTGCAACCTTGGTAGGCAAAGAATTTATTTACTTAGTGCTACTGTCCTTTTTAATCATCACACCCATAGCCTGGTGGGCGATGCATAAATGGCTGGAAACATTTGCGTACCGCATCAACATAAGTTGGTGGATGTTCGGCGCAGCGGGATTACTGGTTTTATTCATCGCTTTGGCCACTGTCAGTTTTCAGGCGGTAAAAGCAGCATTGGCCAATCCCGTAAAGAGTTTGAAGGTTGAGTGAGGAAAGGCTTTCAGCAATCAGCTTTCAGGTATCAGCGATTTGCAAGTTGGAAACCTGATACCTCATACCAAAATAATAAAACAACAAACTGTAAAGAAAGCTGAAAGCCGATTGCTGAAAGCTAAAAAATCATGCTTAGAAACTATTTTAAAACCGCCTGGCGTAACCTGGTTAAAAACAAGGTACATTCCTTTATTAATATTGTTGGCTTGTCAATAGGTATAGCTTGCAGCCTGCTCATACTGCTTTGGGTTCAAAATGAGTTAAGCGTTGATGCGTTTCACAAGAACGGTGCACGGTTGTATAAAGTTTATGAGCGGGAATACTATAATGATAATATTGACGGTAATTATGATACGCCTGGGCTTTTAGCGGATGAACTAAAGAAAGTAATACCTGAAGTAGAAGATGCTGTCATGCTGCAGGAAGAGAACCATCAAGCTACTTTTCAAGTTGGCCACAAAATTTTGAAAGTGGAAGGTACAGGTGCTGGTGCTGGCTTGTTTAGCATGTTCAGCTACCCGCTCCTGCAAGGCACACCCAAAACAGCATTGAGTACAACGGTAAGCATGGCGATCTCTAAAAAAACGGCTGAACAGTTTTTTGGCAGCCCGCAAAAGGCCATGGGTAAAACTATTCGCTTCGATAACAAAAGAGATTTTACTGTAACTGCGGTGTTTCAGGATTTGCCTGCAAACGCTTCCCGAAAATTTGATTATGCTATCAGTTGGGAAGCCTTGCAGCAGGATAATTTTTGGGCAAGAACATGGGGCAGCAGCGGACCATTAACGTATGTATTGTTGCGTGCCGATGCTAATCCGGCATTGGCAGATAAAAAAATTACCCATCTCCGGGATTTGTATATTAAAGATAGAAGTGCGGCGTTTCATGTAGAACTTGGCCTGCAAAAATTTGATGAAGTTTATTTACATTCTAATTTTAAAGATGGAAAAATTGCAGGCGGACGTATTGAATATGTTCATCTCTTTAGCCTCGTAGCACTTTTTATTTTGCTGATCGCCTGTATCAATTTCATGAACCTTACTACTGCACGTTCAGTCAAAAGAGCAAGAGAGGTTGGAGTGCGCAAAGCAGTCGGAGCCCTGCGTTCTGTATTGATCAAACAGTTTATTGGCGAGTCGCTGATGCTTACCGCATTGGCTGTTATCATTGCATTGATGCTAATGACTTTGCTCTTGCCTGTTTTTAATGAGGTTACACAAAAACAAATGAAACTGCCTTTTAGTGATGCTGTTTTCTGGTTAAAGATTGTTGCAATCACTTTGATTACAGGATTGATTTCAGGAAGCTACCCGGCTTTGTTTTTATCCTCTTTCAACCCGGTGAAAGTTTTAAAAGGAACGGTAAAGCTTACCACCGGAGCTGTATTGTTTCGCAAAGGTTTGGTAGTATTTCAGTTTATTCTTTCCATGGTACTTATTATTGGAACCATCGTGGTTTCAAAACAGGTGAACTTTATACAAACAAGAAACTTAGGATATGACCGTGAAAACCTGATTTATATTCCTATAGAAGGCGAGCTTATAAATAAGTATGCAACATGGAAAGATGAAGCTTTAAAAATGCAAGGCATACAAAACATAAGTCGGGTATCTGATAACCCCGCCAACCTTGATCAGCAAACTAATAATGTAGATTGGGAAGGAAGAGATGCAAATACGCTCATCTCTTTCGAACATCCAATTGCCGGATATGATTTTGTCCAAACCATGAAACTGAAAATGGCGGATGGACGATTTTTTTCTAGAGACTTTCCTTCAGATTCTAATGCTTATATTATTAACGAAACAGCTGCCAAAAAGATCGGTTATGCTCATCCTGTTGGCCGTACCTTGACGGTGAACGGTCGTAAGGGAACGATTACCGGCATTTTAAAAGATTTTCACTTCAGATCATTACATGAGCAGATACAACCATTGATTATGAAGTTTGGGGAAAGGTATGGATATGGCGATATTTTAATTCGTACACAACCTGGTAAAACCAAAGAAGCATTGGCAAGTCTTGAAAAACTATGCAAGGAGTTAAATCCGCAGTTTCCGTTTTCTTATTCTTTCTCTGATGAAGAATATCAAAAGCTGTATAGAAATGAGCAGATCGTTGGTAAACTCTCTGATGCCTTTGCTTTCTTAGCCATCTTCATCTCGTGTTTAGGTTTGCTGGGCCTGGTTATGTTTACAGCCGAGCAGCGCACAAAAGAAATTGGTATCCGTAAAGTATTGGGTGCTACAGTAAGTAGCATTGTACAATTAATGTCAGCCGATTTTATAAAGCTTGTTTTTATCGCCATACTAATTGCGGCACCGATTGCATGGTGGGCAATGACTAAGTGGCTTAATGATTTTGCCTATAAAATCACAATCAGTTGGTGGATGTTTGCTTTAGCTGGGGCTTTAACTATCGTTATCGCTGCCATCACCATCAGTTTTCAGGCGGTAAAAGCAGCATTGGCCAACCCGGTGAAGAGTTTGAGGAGTGAATAAAAGCCTCACCCAACCCTCTCCAAAAAAGAGGGCTTTTGCATGGCGAATAATAAAAGTAAAACTTTGCTTCCTCCCCTTTCGCGAGGTTTGGCGGGGCTAAAAATAATACGATAAAAGAAGCTGAAAACTGATTGCCGACAGCTAAAAGCTATTTACAAAATCAACTGCATTTAAAATGGGAATGTTGCGAAACGGATGGAGAATAAGGAGATCTTTATCTCCGGTAATTAGACAAGAGGCATTTACAGAAATGGCTACTTCAAGAAACTTGTTGTCTTTTGGGTCTCGGCAATCCGTGATGATCAAATCAGGTTTGAAAAGTTTTGAATTAGCTTCTAATTTATATATCAACGTTCAACGCTCTTCGTCATCAAGAAAATATTTGTCAAATTTTTTACGGAACAATACTTCAATAAATTCTTTAGACGTACTATCGGAAGTTGCTAAAATTTCAGAAACCATAGCTTTGTTCAAAGCATTCCTGTTCGAAGAATACGGAAGAAGGGCAGAACTGATTAATACGTTTGTGTCAAAAACAAAAAAAATCACTCCTCATCCTTCAATATGTCATTCAAAATTTCTTCTGTGAGACCTCTTTCCTGCATAGTTTTACCAATTTCGTCAAGATATTTTTTAAATTCCTCTTTAGAATCAGCCATCAACTCTTTGGCCAGCCTCAGGTTTATCCCTTGGGATATTTTATTTTTCTTCTGGGGAGAAGAAAATCTCCATTTTTTTGCGGTAGCATCATCAACTTCAATAACAATCCGTTCCATTTTTTATTGATTACAAGTTACAAGTCAAATTTACAAAAATTAAGTCTTCAATAATTGCATCATGATCAACAACTATTTCAAAATCGCCTGGCGGAATTTCTACAAGCAAAAATTTTATACCGGCATCAATGTATTTGGCCTGGCGATGGGCATTACTTGTACCATTGTTTTGTTTTTATTTATTAGTTTCCATTTAAGTTTTGATACTTATCACGCCAACGCAAAACGAATTTACAGAACGGTAACGGACTTGCATATTCCGGATGGCAGTATTGAATATGACCAGGGTTCGCCTTATGTTTTAGGGCAATTGTTGAAGCAGTTACCGGCAGTTGTAAACGAAACGGCATTGCTAAGCAAGCGCAGTTTTACCATATCCATACCTCAAAAAAAACAGGGTAAACAAAGCCTTTTTTACGAATTTGAAAACATCGCTTTTACCGATAACAACTGGTTTAAAATGTTTACTTACAATTGGAAATCGGGAAACCCAAACACAGCTTTAACCAATCCTTATACCGCTGTTGTTACTTCCAACCTGGCTAAAAAATATTTCAATACGGATCAGGCTGTTGGTAAAACCATCCGGGTAGAAAATAAGTACAATTTTACCATTACTGGAGTATTGCAAGATAACCCAACCAACACTGATATTCAGGCAAACATGTTCCTGTCCATTTCTTCTGTTCATACCATGTTCCCGGAACCAAACACGTTTTGGACTGACATCGGTTTTATCTCTTCAAAAAATTATGTTTTTGTACAGTTACATGATGCATCTTATCAAAAAGCAGTAGATAATAGTATTAAACTCATCATTAAAAAAGCACTAAAAATTTATGGTAGTGCTGGTGATGCTTATCACTTCCGCCTGCAACCTTTGGAAGATATTCATTTTAACAGCCGTTACGGCGGAAAGATTTCCAAACCTTTGTTATGGGTATTGGCCATTGTTGGGTTTGCACTTATCTTGATTGCCTGCGTTAATTTTGTGAATATGGCTACAGCCCAAAGCTTGACCAGGGCAAAAGAAATTGGTACCAGGAAAGTTTTGGGAAGCAGCAGGAAAGCCATCTTTTGGCAGTTTATTGCAGAAACAGCTTTTGTTGCTTTAGCTGCTGGTGTAGTTGGATTACTTTCAACCATACTGTTTTTACCTACCTTAAATAGTTGGCTGCAATTACCATTGGCCATAAATGGCCAGGCTTTACTGTTCCTGTTTGCATTGCTGTTGATTATTGTATTTACGGCTGGTTTTTATCCGGCAGTGATACTAAGTGGTTTTAAACCGATAGACGCGCTAAAGAACAGGATCGGCAATAATAATTCGTCCAGGTTATCACAAAATGTGCTGATCATCTTCCAAAATGTCATCGCTCAAGGTTTGATTGTTTGTACGGTGATTATTGTTTTGCAAGTGGATTTCCTCAAAAATGCCGATCTGGGTTTTAACAAAGACGCTGTAATTATGCTTCCAGTCCCGGATCATTCCGCCTCAAAACTTTCCTATTTCCGCAATCAGCTAAGTAATTATCCGGTCATTAAAAGTGTAAGTTTTTGTTATCGTGCACCAGCATCAACATCGGGTAAAGGAGGAATGATTCGTTATGATAATATGCCGTCGACAAAATTTGTCGTTCGTAGTGTAATTGGAGATGAAAACTATATCAAAACATTTGGCTTAAAACTTCTTGCAGGCCGTAATCTAACTTCTACAGATTCCACAAATGCCTATATCGTAAATCAGCAAGTGCTTCAAAAATTAGGTATTAAAAATCCGGGGCAAGCGATAGGACATTTACTGGAAGCTGAAGATTTCAGCGAAAAGAACGGAACAATCATTGGTGTTGTAAAAGATTTTAATGTTCACTCTTTATATACCGGAATTGAACCTGCTTTAATTACTGCAAGACCAGATTTGTATGAATTTGCTGCGGTAAAAATTACTGGAAACTATCCAACAGAAACCATCAATATCATTCAGCAGAAATGGCAAAAAACTTATCCGCAAAACGTTTTCGAGTATCATTTTCTCGACGATCAGTTGGCCGAATTTTACCAGAAAGAAGAAATAATTGGCAAATTAATTACCGCCGGAACTATAATTGCCATTTTGATTAGCTGTCTGGGATTATTAGGTTTAATTTCTTTGATGACCGTACAACGCACCAAAGAAATCGGTATCCGTAAAGTTTTAGGTGCTTCGGTTGCACAAATTACTTCGCTGCTGTCTAAAGATTTTTTGAAATTGGTTTTGCTGGCTTTAATCATCGCATCGCCAATTGCTTATTTTACCATGCAAAAATGGTTGCAAGGTTTTGCTTATCGCACCAATATCAGTTGGTGGGTTTTCGCTTTGGCCGGAATACTGGCTTTGACCATCGCTTTGGCAACCGTCAGTTTTCAGGCGATAAAAGCAGCATTGGCCAATCCGGTGAAGAGTTTGAGGAGTGAGTGAGGAAGAAGCTACCAACAAAAAAGCCGTCAGCATTAAAAAATGCTGACGGCTAAAAGAGATTTATTGATTGTTATTTAAACAAACCGCCTAACATGCCACCAATCCCGCTTCCGCCACCGGAAAAAGCACTTGACATGCTGTCTTGCGTAATGCTGGAATCATTGGGGTCATTTGCTTTATGGGCAAATTTTTGTAAAATCCCTGGTAAAGCAGCAGCAATAGCACCGGTTGCCATTGGCGGCAAACCGAATTTACTGCCTAAGCTACTGGCCAATCCGCCTTCAATAGCACTGGTGATCGGGCTACCGGAACCCATACTTCCTGTCAGCATAGACATTAACCCGCCTACGCCACCTTGGGAGGAAGCCTGGTTTTGTAACCCCTCATTAATGTGCGTTGCAATTTCGTGATGGACTGCATCTTCCTGTCCGGCTGGTATTGCAGCAGAAGCTGATGAGTTTCCGCCCATATGGTCTTTAACCAGTTGCAAAATTTGATCAAACATGTTTTTTTAATTTAAGTGTAATTAGGATAGGTAAAATAAATTGTTCTTTTTAAATGGTTACCACCAGGTGCTGTTGACCTTTTAATTTGTAATAGGTTTTATGATTCTGTTGTTTTAGTTGCATAGTAATCTGCAGGTTCTTTAGAATCCCTGCCTTTTTTAGCACCATATGCACTTGCAACTGCTCCTAAAAGAATTCCAAAAAAAGCATATAAAGCACCTTTTGATGTCGCTGAAGCTGCATCGTCTGCTACTTGCCTGGCTTTTTGTTCAGCTTCATCTTTATTTGCATTAACCTTATCTACCACTTTAGCGCTATCATTGGATAAATTATTGTTACCAGAATAATGATCCTGAACAGCATCTTTAATAGAGGGAGCTGCCGTAGAAATAGTTTTCCCTACAATAGAACCAGCACCGCCTATAATGCTCCCTACAGCACTGCCCAAAAGGTAAAAGGTTAGAATAAATAATAATCCGCAAACAAGCAGACCATGGATTACGCTTTCAGAAGTATGCTTGTCTTTTGCCAACCGGCCTGCTACCCAGCCACCCAAAAATAAAGAAATCAATAAACTTACAACATACCAAATACCCGACCCTATTGCAAGTCCGGTACCAGGCGTGTTATGGTTTGCCGCATCAATTGTACCAAGGCCAATGGCTAATCCGAGAAGGGTTAAAGCAAGTTGAATGAATATTGCAATGATCAGCCCGGCAAAAACGGCGGCCCAACTAATGCGTTGTGACCAGCCTGATGGTCTTGAAAAATTAGACGAGGACGAATGTCCTTCATGTGTACGTGTAGTAGTTTCCATAATTATTTGTTTTTAAATCTTCAGCAGAATAAGTTAAGTGTAAATTGTTTAGTCAACACTAATTTTACATTGAAACAAAGCATTACCTGTTTCATGATAAAATAAGGTTTTGCATTTTAGAGCCTGTTTAATTTCTATCATTAAAATTCCGACTACTTCTTTTATGCCTATAAATTCTGTATTTATAAAATAAACCCATACAAAAAGTACAAGGGCTTAATGATTTTTAGGTGGTAAAAGAAGCATAGAAATTAGCTGAAAGTTTAAACAGGCTCTTAATATAAATACAACTACTTATAAATTTTTACCCTTCTCCCCAGAAAGTTTTTTTTCATCGGTAAGTTTGGAAGTTTCATCCGTGAAATTTTCCGTTTCTACTTCTGTTTTTCGAACAGTTCCCTGTACGGTTTCGGTGTTTTCATGTACTTCTTTTTCGAGGGACACTTCTCCGGTTACAAATGCTTCTTTACTCACTACAGGTACTTCTGCATATTCTTTCATCTCGATTGTACCTTCTTTAAACGTTTCCAGGTCTGCAGCTGTTGCCGGGCGATTAACAGGCGTTTGTTCTACACGCACATGTTCAGAGCGTAGGTTTACATTTTCTTCTACGTTTTCCTGTACCACACGGCTTTTTAAGCGTACGCCGCCGGTTTCAACTTCCCGTTTGCCTACTTCCATTTTCTCTTCAATGATCGGGATAGCCTTTTCATTTGTAGTATTTTGCTGGCGTTTGCCATAAAACTTGTTGTCGTTAAAGTTTTCGTGCTGATAAAAATCCTGTGGGGCAGCCATCGCTGCAACCGCGCCACCAGCAAAAACAGTACGTATGGCAGATTCTGTTTCCGAAGTAACATTACCTTTTTCATAAGCAGGCAACGCGCTTAATTGTGCAGCCGTTACACCTGCCAAAATCACTTCATCATCTTTTTCGTGCAGTTCTGCCAAACCTATCGGAACCAACACTTTTTTATCTTGTAAGTCAAAGTCATTGTCGTCCAAATCCACAATCAGATACAAAACTTTGTAAGTGTCCTGATTAAAAATCAACTCATGTATTTCTCCAAACTGTTTTCCGCTTGGATCTTTTACGTCCCAGCCTTTAATGTTTGGTTCGCCATCTACAATTTCAAACTCACTTTCGCCCAATTCTTTCAGGCTTGAAGTGTTGTTGTTTTCATTAATTGACATCGTTTTTTTATTTAAAAGATTAAACAATTATTTACTTGCTGTTTTCGGCGTAGCCACAATAGCCACACTCCTGTTTTCTTGTCTTCCTTTTGCAGTTGCATTGGATGCGACCGGGTTGCTTTCCCCAAAAGAATGAACAGCAATAGCACTATCAGGCATACTTTCGTTTTTAACCAACCACATGCGGACAGTTTCTGCACGTGCTGCGCCCAATTGTTTGTTTTGGGCTGCAGTTCCGGTAGAATCTGTATGGCCGTAAACGCTTAGGTTTGCCCCTTTGAAACGTTTGTTTAAGGATGCTCCAATCATTTTCAGATCTGCTTCTGCACTGCTTTTGAGCGTACTTTTGCCTTTATCAAATAAAATGTCCTCGCCTAAACCATAAATAGTATAGTTGTTGTTGCCCCGAACGCTTATACTGGTGTCGGTTATCTCTTCATAAGAAGCTTTTGGCGAGTTAAAATCGATTTGATCACTTGCTGCTGAACTCGTTGCAGCAACGGCCTGGGTTTTATCGGCACCATTGGCAGCAGTAGAATCTGCACCGCCCAGATTTGCCTTTTTGTTATTGCATCCGCGTAAAAAGAAAAATAATAAAGCCAAAGCAATCAGTAATAATAGGAGCCAAAGCCACCAGGAGTTGTTTTTTTTGGGTTGTACATCTAATTCTGCCATGATTTGTTTTTAGTTTAGGTTGAAGGTTCAAAAATAAAGCACCAGTAAATATTTAACTGGTGCTTTCGGGATATTTTACCAAAGCGGTAAATTCTTATTTATAAAAGTTACCGTTATCGCCGGTTTTTTTGGTATCATCAGAAGACAATTTGGTGTCCTTATCTGTAAAATTTTCGGTATCCACTTCTGTTTTGCGGACACTTCCCTGTACAGTCTGATTTTTTTCTTCTACTTCTTTTCCTAAAGAAACTTCACCGGTAACGAAAGCTTCTTTACTTACCACAGGTACTTCTGCTGTTTCTGTCATTTCTAAAGTTGCATCTTTAAAAGCAGCCAAATCAGCTTCGGTAGCCGGGCGGCTAATGTTGGTACGTTCTACGCGCACACGCTCGGTACGCAAACGCACATCTTCCTGAACTGCTTGCTCAACAATACGGCTGCGCAAACGCACACCACCTGTTTCTACTTCGCGTTTGCCAACCTGCATTTTTTCCTCAATGATTTTGATCGAGTCAGCATCAGTTGTTTTCATTGGGTTGGCAGTTCCCATGCTGCCAGTAGTTTTGTACTGTTCTGCACGCTCATTTACATCGATTGCACCATAATTATCTAAAATTTTGGCTGCACTTTCTGCTTCCTGACTGGTTTTTGCATGAACCGTTACGATAGAACCTACACGGCCAACTTGTGTGTATTTATCAGTATCTTCATGAGAAGATCCAAATAAATTGCTAAAAAACCCACCGATTTTGTCGCTTGCATCATCCTCATAATCATTTGTTGATGTTGTATTTCCTTCTGCTTCTGCACGAGAAGAAAGGTCAATACTGTCCCTGCTGAAACCATTGCTGACAAGATAGCTCACGGCTTCTTGAGCCTCGCTTGTGTAGTCGAAAATTCCAATTACTGTTTGTGCCATGATTGTTTGTTTTTAATTTAAATTAATTATTGATTTGTTGTTATGTTTTCTTGTGTTGGGTCAAGCCGGCTGATTTCAATTTCCTCTTTCCGCAAAGTTTCTTTAACGATAGCGGCAGAAGTAATTTGATTTTTAACAATATGTAATTCTTCAACCAGCATGAGGCGTTTTTCTACCACCAATACTTCTTTTACCACCGAAATTATAGTAGTGTCTCCTTCATAGCGAACTGCCGGTACCGCTTCTACATATTGGTTTACTGCTTTACGCTCTACTTGTATTTCCTCATGTATAACCGGTACTTCTTGTGTTACTTCCTCAGAAACTATTTTCTTGTGAAGCTGGACAGTACCCGTTTCTACCTGGCGGATACCGATGTTCAAACGCTCTTCTATCAAATAGATTTTAGATACCAAGGGTTTCTGGTGATCCTGATTTTGCTGGTTGGCCTGGTCTTCTGCCTTGATGAAATCGTTCATTCTGTTGTGATATTTTTACCGTTAGGCAAAAAAGCATCTGCTTGTTTGACAAAAGCTAAAAGTAGAATTGTCAGAAATTGTTTTTTGGGGTACAATGGGAACAATGGATTTTAATAAGAATTTCATAATTTAAAATAAAAAAAATGATGCTTATAGGAACTTTTGCTCTTAAATTATGCAAAATTAAAATACCAATGCAAGTAATTTTTACCAAATTGATAATATACTTTTTTTGTCATTCCTGTTTTGCATTTAATTATGTTTCAATTCCACATACTTCTTTTATCAACCTAAAATTGTATCATAACGAAACAACACTTGTATCGTTACCGCACACTACCATCTTTCTGTTTTTTGTTAAACAATTGTGTATCAGATTTTCATGTTTTTGGTATTAGTTTTTGTATGAAGTATGCAAGCAAGGCAATTATCTGATAGCTTTAGCGCAAAATATAAGCAAACATGATCGAACTGAAACATATTTTTAAATGGGTTTCCAGCGGCGGAAACCGTACTTTTTTATTAAAAGACATAAACCTAATTATCCAAGAAGGCGAGTTTGTATCCATTATGGGGCCTTCGGGTTCCGGGAAATCAACACTTTTACACATTATAGGGATGATCGATGAACCTTCCGAAGGCGAATATATTTTCCTGGACCAATCAGTTTTTAAGCTAAAAGAAAAGCAGCGTTCGGCTTTGTACAAGCAGCATATCGGTTTCGTTTTTCAGGCTTATCATTTGATTGACGAGCTTACCGTTTATGAAAACATCGAAACGCCGCTGATCTATCAAGACATGAAATCTTCGGAACGAAAATCTATTGTGGCTGATATTTTGGACCGGTTTCAAATTGTCGGAAAAAAAGACTTGTTCCCAAACCAGCTTTCCGGCGGGCAGCAGCAATTGGTTGGCATTGCACGTGCATTGGCCGCAAACCCGAAAGTAATTTTGGCCGATGAACCCACCGGAAACCTCAATTCTAAACAAGCCGAAGAAATTATGGAACTGTTTAAAACGTTGAACCAACAAGGCGTAACCATCGTGCAAGTAACACATTCAGAGAAAAATGCAGCTTACGGTTCGCGGATCATCAATTTATTGGACGGAAGGGTTGAATAAAGCGGTCAGCTTGGAGGTATCAGCTTTCAGCTTAAAAGTAAATCCGCAAAAGTCAAATTACTTATTTTCTATCCTGAAAGCTTACAGTCGATTTAACATTAGAAATATATCCGCCAGAAAGACAAGTCCTCTCCTATGGAGAGGATTTAGGTGAGGCTTTTAAAAAAACAAGATTTACTTAAAATGAAACTCCTTTACCCCTACTGTCTAATTTTCCTATGCTTCTTTTATGCACCTAAAATTGTTGCGCAAGACAGTACCTTTCACCATCCGGCTTTAAACCTGCAGCAATGCGTGGAAACAGCTATCAGCAACAACCTCAACGTAAAGCAAAGCGAACTGGCGGCGCAGCGGGCGGGCATCAATTACAACCAGGCCAAAACCAATTTGCTGCCCAATCTCAGCGGCAATGTGCAGCAGGGTTTAAACCAGGGCCGCAGTATTGACCCATTTACCAACGCTTATTTAAACCAGCAAATCAATTACACCAATTATTCTGTGGGAAGCAGTATCGTGCTGTTTAATGGTTTTTTATTGTGGAATACGATCAAACAAAACTTGCTGGCTTTTCAGGCAAGCAAGATGGAACTGCAGCAGCAGAAAGATAACCTGACGCTGAACGTAATCCTGGCTTATCTGCAAATTTTGAACAATCAGGAACTGGTCAACCAGGCCAGAAACCAGGCCGCAGTTTCTCAGGAACAAATCCACCGGTCGGAAATTTTGAATAAAGACGGTGCCATTGCGCCTTATCAACTGTCCGATTTAAAAGGACAACTGAGTAACGACAGCCTTTCCATCATCAACAACCAAAACAACCTGGAAGCGGCAAAAGTAACGTTGGCGCAATATATGAACGTGCCTTATCAAAAGCTGCAAACGTATGCGCCATTGAATGCCGAGCAGCTCTCTTCATCCTACAATAGCAGTCCGGATGCGATTTATGAGGCCGCACTGCAACAGCTTTCCTTGGTCAAAGCCAGCGCACTACGTACCAAAAGTGCGGCAAAAAGCGTGAGTTCGGCACGCGGATATTTGTATCCCACGCTTTCGCTCAACGCTAATTTATACACCAATTATTCCAGCGCGGCCAGCAAAAGTGTTTTTACAGATAGCGCGCGGGTGGCCACCAACGATTACGTAAACCTGCAAAACGGCAGCAGATCTTATGTGATGACCAACCAAAGCGATTACCGGCAGGAAAAGATCAGCTACCGCGATCAGTTTAAAAACAACTATAATTCAGCTTTAACTTTGGGTTTGCAAATCCCGGTTTTTACCAATTGGGTTGCCCGGAACCACATTGCTTTAGCTAAAATCGATTTTAAAAACGCAGAACTGATAGAGCAAACCACACGCATCCAACTGAAACAATCGGTCGAGCAGGCTTTTTTCAACACCACGGCATCTTCCAACCGCTACCGTACTTTGCAAAGCCAGGTGAATTCTTATACCGAATCTTTTAAAGCAACGGAAGTAAAATTTAACGCCGGCGTAGGCAACAGCGTGGATTATACGGTTGCGAAAAATAAATTGGATGCGGCCAATATCAACCTCATTTCGGCCCGGTATGATTATATTTTGCGGATGAAAATTTTAGATTATTACCAGGGAAAGCTGACTTGGTGAAGGAAAGATCTCAGCAATCAGGTTTCAGCAATGAGCCCAATGCATTTTATAACAACAATTCCCGGAATGCCGATAGCAAACAGTTAAAAGCTGATATTTAATTGTTAAAAGCTGATTGCCTTTTTTGTAAACTTGCGTTTGGCCGAGAGCTGAAAGCTGATTGCTAAAAGCGTTCCTGCCATTGCTGTTTTTATATGAAAATTTTTCTTTTTTTATTGCTGATTTTTCTTTCGGTGTCCTGCTTTTCCTGCAAACAAAAACCAAAAGAGAAACAGCCTGCCGCCGCAGAAGAATCTAACCAGCAACTGATCACAAGGACAAAAACCTCGTTCAAAATTGTTATCGGCATTCCTTATACCGAAGTTTTCCGTCGGTTTGACAATGGCGTTTCTTTTAATGCACAGGGCTATCAATTGAAACCTTCCTGGAAACTGTCTTTTTTGTTGGATACTTTGATTAGTGTTTTTAGCCCGGTGAAGAAGCGTTTTTACAATTTGCCGGTAACGCTGGACCATGATTCTATTTTTAACACGGTTGGCGCTTGGTTCAAAGCCAGGACCATCAGCAAAGACAGCCTGAAATTTCAGGTGCTGGAGGTGAAAGACAAGAATATCAACTGGAAAAAATCAAATGTTTTCGTTACGTTTTATGCAGATGGCTACCTCAAAAACCTTCGATACAAAAGCGTAGCAACACTGCGGCAAACCACCGGGAAAGACACAGCTTATATCCGGTCTTTGGCAGCAATTTCCAATCGTGATCCCACCAAAATATTTGCTGCGCAGGAACCTGTCCTTCTCACCAGCAAAAGCAAAGCCGTTGTAGTTACAGATGCGAAATTGAAAGCCAAAGAATTAGATAGCTATTACATCCCGGAAACGTTGTTTTACCCGGAGTACAACATAACGATCCATCAGGCTTATGCTGATTTTTACCACACTTTTGCCGTTCGGGTAGATGCAAAAGGACAAATGCACTTTGTAGAACCGATGGAAATGATATTGCCCGGCGAAGAGGAAAACACCATTAAAGTGATGAAAGGGATTATGGCTGGTTACTTAACGCATTACCTGCAAATCACGCCCGGAAAAACTTTAGGCATTCCGCATGACAGTTTGATTTTGGTGGTGGTGAGGGGTTATAAAAATTGATGCTGTTTTTATCGGTATAAAACCAATAAAAAAGGTAGAAATCAATCCACCTTTTTTTATGCAATAAAAACAGTATCCATACAAATCACAAAGCGTGATGATCAAAAGTACAGAGCGAAGCTACATAATCTTTGCTGCCATCGGTCACCCAGGCATCCAATTGCGCCGGGTCTTTCAGTTGCTGGCCGCGCGCCCTCGGCACCACCAAATAGCCGCATTTTAAATCGCTTAAAGCCGTCATGTCCGTCCATAACTTCTCAATTTGCGCAACCGGATAAATGTCTTCCTGGCCATGTCCCCAACGGTATTTTACCTCTTTAATGGTAACATATGTTGGCATTCGCGCTGCAACCGTACGTACCGCTTTGGCAAACTGCTCTTCATCAGCGTTTTGCAAGCCGTCCCGTGTCAGGCCAAATAGGTTTAACAACTGGTCGATCTGAATCCAGGTGGTGTTGGAGTTATAATAACTTAAGTTTAATTCGTCTTCGTCCCGCGGCTGCGACAAACCTTCCAGCAAACGCACACTGCCGTTCACGCGGGCCAAACCGCCGCCCCGGTCTTCGATCCGTCGCGGGATAAGTTCAAAAGTAAGGGCATTGCCCGAAACCAAATGCGCCGTTAAAGCATAAGGGTCAACATTTGCGCCCAGTGTATCAATGTTGTGCAGCATGATCGTTTCTAAGTGCGGGTATTCTGCCAATAGACGGCGCAATGTGCCATTCCTCAGCATGTTAGAAAATTCGTACCAATGCCCCAATGGTGAGAAACGTTGTGCAGCAATGTTGTCGGTATAATCAGTGCCCTCACCTTTATCTTTAGCCCAGCCGATCATCGTCTGTCTCACCGCGTCCCGCACTTTCTGCTTGTTTTCATCCAGCGCTTCCTGCGGCATTTCTTCCCAAATAAAACGCAAGTCGCGCGCCATCGGCACAAACCGCTGCCCCAAACTGCGGCCAGCCGACACATACGCACTTCTCCTGTTGCCAAAAACATTACTTAGAAAAAGTTGGTTGCGGATGGGTTCATTGGTGAGGTAACTGGTAGCAATAACATGCGGGACAACGGTATCATATTCTTCGGCTGTTTTGCGGTTTTTTGCCAGGTGGATATCCAAAAAACTGCGGTGCAACCCTTCCATAACTACAAATGGGTTGATGGCTTTGATCACCCCGGCCCCTTTTGTCCAGCGGCTGCCTACACCCGCAGCCAAGCTTAACACAGCTACTTTTCCGGCACGTATCGCCTCTTCGCCTACTTCTTTTACCGTTAAATTTTCAAGGTTGACCACATCGCCGGGCTGCGCATCTTCTATCAGCGTTTCGGCTGGCAAACGGTTCCGCGACAAGCTAATCAACCCGTTTTGCATCTCTGCCCGGATTTCTTCATGCTGAATAAAATCAAAGCCATTTTCCTTCTTGATAAAATCTGCTTTTTCATTTTCAGCATTCTGGTTTCCCTGAGAAGCAGGGTCAGAAACTTTAAACAGATTGCTCACAATGGTACGCAGCAATGGATAAGCCAGGTTGTTTTTCTCGCAGTGGGTGGTGAAAAAATCAATTTCTGCCCGGCGGATATACGAAACCGAGGCAGGGTCTTGTTTTACCAGGCCCGAAACATGGATACCATAATATTGCTCCGGCATTAATGCTTCATTGCCTTGCAGCAGATTACTCCAGCTACCTCGCTGGTTGATGCTCCAGTTGTAAACTACCGGTTCCATCGCAAATGGCAAATAGCTGGACAATTGTCTCTTGGTTTCGCTTAAGATTTCTAGCACCTGCTTTTTATAATCTTCGTAATGCACCGGGTTGACAAACATGCCCATCCCGCCGCCAGACATGCCGCCCAACATCAAAAAGCCATAGTAATTTTCACCAAACTGCTTTTTTGCCTGACTGATAATCTGCTCTGTAAAATAGGTGCTTGCCCAGGGAATAATGGTTTTGATCGGGCCTTCCCAGTTGCTGGCCGTGCTGGCGCCCAAACTTTTTACATCGCCGGTTTTAATGGCTTCCAAAATGTTGTCGAAAATTTGGTTGGTCTGCTGGCGTGCGTCCCATTCTTTTTCTCCGCGGAGCAGATATTTCCCGCTCACCATTTCTAATATCGGCCCCACATTGGAAGCCATACCGCCATGCATCAACACAAGCGATTTCATGATCCTTTCTGCTGCTTCCGGGTGTAATTCTTCGCCTTGCAAAATGGTGTGCCGTGGTAACAAAGTCCCCCTGCTGACCCCGTATTCCGGATCGCCTTCCTGCGCAAAAGCCCCCCGGATAGCTTTTATGCCCGGCCATATGCCTCCCGAATCCTGCCAGCCGCCGCCCGAACCGCCAATCCATTCGCCCAAAATAGCGCGGGAAGCTACCAAGCGGCGTTCGCTTTCGTGCAGCCCGCCTTCCAGGTTTTTGGTCTGGCCGGTTGCCCGCATCAGCAAACTAATGATGGAACCCAGCAAATTAGTGGAAACTGCAAAACGAGACCCTTTCGGAATATCGTTAACACGCGTTACCAGTTCCACGCCCATTCCAGGTGCCACAATTCTTGATAAAATTTGAGGCAAGGATTGGTTTGTTCCCTCAAAAGAAGGCGGGACCAAACCGGAGGCAATCACGCCGGCTTTAAGCAGGCTCAGATAATCATTTCCGAAATTAAACAGATCAGCAAGATCAGTTATATCTTTGGTCACGTTCAGGTCGATACTGGTCAACCGCAAAACGGGTTCCGGTATCATCCGAAGGTAACAGTGCAAAGGCGGCCGGATATGTTTGTCCCGGCCAAAAACACCTAAATCGATAGATAGGTTGACCGCGCGCGCGCCTTCCGGGTAATCCATCCCCAGAAAAAAAATATCCGACCAGCCGCTATGGGTCAAATCCATCCGAACGGAAGTATTTTCATGAAGGACAGGATAGAACAATGAGTTGTCTGAACGCTGCAGCAACGCCGGATGGATGCGGATTGGGTGTTCTTCCTGGTGCCCAACGCGGAACATCCACTGGTTTCCCCGGCTGGAACGCACACTTTTGCGCACTTGATTGGCCAGCGTTTGGAAAGATAACTGGTGATAGCTTTCGGCCAGCGCACTAAACAAGGTTGCATTCGGCCCGTTTTTATCCAGTTCTGCCAAAAAAACAGCAACGGCTTGTTCAAACCTTCGTGCCAACAGGTCTTCAAAACCGGTATAAGGGATTTTTCCGGTTTGTGGTATTTCTTTGCTTTGGGTGAGGATAAACCGGAAACCGGCATACAAAAACTGTGTTGCGCGCACTTTGTCGTACAAATTGGGCGTAGATTTGCGGAACACGTCCAGTTCACGTAAATATTGTAAAAGTTCTTTGGCAGACAGTTGCCTGCTGATGCTGAAAAAAGAACGGTTTCTTTTGTTGGTATCCGTTGAGGTAATCGTTTCTATAAAAACATTCATATCACTTATCCTTACGCTTTTATAGCTTATTTTAATTGTCTGCCCTGCGCTTCCGCCAGGGATTCTACCAAAGTGGTCAGCGTTTCATCACGCGCTTCCCCGGCCAGGCCCAAAGCAATTTGCACCCGCAGCAGGCCATGTTTCTTGCTGAGGTCATACCGGTTCCCTTTTACTTCTAACGCTAAATATTTTCCGGTTTCGGCCAATTCCTGCAAAACCGGTGTCAGCATAATGTTGGTGCTGTTTTTATTGGTATGTTTTTGTAGCAGCTCAAATATTTGCGGCGTAAAAACGTGCATTCCGAACAAGCATAAATAATATCCGGCGCGCTGGCCTTGGGTATGCAGCTCTAATTCTGCAATGCTCAATGATGGTTTTTCTATGATTTTTTCGATTTGATAAACGCCTGGTTTTTCATAAATATGTTTGCCGGTAAGCGTGCCATAACGGCTGATTTGGTGTTCGATAATAGAAGTTACAGCCGAGACCGGACAATCTTCCTGTACCGCCAATTCGATCAGTTGTGTGGCGCATCGTTTTGCTTTTAAGGCAGAAACATAGAGATAATCGCCAAGCAACAATAAAAAAGGTTCATTGCTTACAAAATACCGGGCACAATGAACTGCGTGACCGTATCCCAATGCTTCTTTTTGCACTGCAAAATAGGTGCGGCCAAGCAAAAAATTAATTTTTTCTGCCTGCTGCTGTGCCCAATCTACGTTTTTATAGGATTTAAGGAGGTTGTCCCGCAGGGAAGTAAAAGCACTTACATACAAATCCGGGTCGCCGGGAGCGCAAACGATGCAGATTTCTTCAATGCCGCTGCCAAAAGCTTCTTCTGCAATGATTTGAATAGCAGGTTTGTATAAACCATCTGTATCGATAACCGGCAACATGGCTTTTTGTATCGTATCAGCAACTGGATATAACCGCTCGCCACGTGCGGCAGCCGTAATCACTGCTTTTTTTATCCTCATTTTTTACCTTTTGTTTTTCTAAAAATCCGTTACTAATATATTTGATTATTTTAATAAATAAGCGTTTAACAATATAAATACTTCTTTAAAAAGCGTTTACACTAAAAGAATATTGCACATATCATAAAATCTATCCGTTATCAAGCAAATGCAAATACTTTTTTTATACGCATAAAAGAAGCATTCCTATTGGCAAACCGTTCAGAAAATAAAGTTCAAAATAAGCTGGTTTACCCTTGCCGCTTTTTCATGGTGCAGCCAATGTGTAGCATCTTCCAACACAATTAATTTTCCTTTGGCACAAAGCAAGTTGCTCTTTTCTGCCATTTCCGGCAGCAGAAATTTGTCCTTTTTTCCCCAAAGGATTAAAGTTGGGACCAATATCCGCTTCTGGGCGGGCTTGCTGGATTTATAAGCGCGGTACCAATTGACCATCGCTTTTAACGCGCCGGGGTTGCGCCACGCTGCTTTGTATTGGGCTATATCCGACCTAAAAAAAGTATTTTTATTAGCTGTGCGGATCATACTTTTTTCCAATAGCCTGAAGTTGAACAAACGGATGAACCATTCCGGCAAAAGCGGAACCTGAAAAAAACCAAAATACCAGCTTTTTAACAATTGCCTTAGATTGCTTTTCAGGGTATCGCCCATTACCCTTAAATGCGGCATGTTGAGGATAATGAGTTTTTCGATCAGTCCGGGATGCTGGCCGGCAACTTCCCAGGCAACACCACCGCCCCAGTCATGGCCGGCTAAAATTATTTTTTGGGTTGATAACTGTCCGATAAGCCCTACAATATCTGCGACCAGGTTTTCATTCCGGTAAGCTTTTACGCCTTTGGGCTTACTGCTGAGGTTGTAGCCACGCTGGTCTGGGGCAATCACCCGGAAACCTTTTTCAGCAAAAAACAAAAGCTGCTTTTTCCATCCCAAAGAAAACTCCGGGAAACCATGCAGAAACAATATCACTTTACCTTCCGGCGGCCCGGCAATTGCGGCATGTAAACGTATCCCATTCACTTCAAAAAACTGGCTGCTGATTTCCATATTAAACTAAAACTGATACAGCTATTAAGCTTAAATTTGCTGATGCTGTTTTTATCGGTATAAAATAAGGTGTTTGGTAATGCTTTGATCTTTATCAGTTAAAAGAAGCATCAACAAAAATCAGGATCAATTATTTTCCCCGTTTTCCAACTGTTGGTTTTTCCGCTTAAACCACCAGTACATGGGTACGCCGGTCAGCATCAAAACCATTCCCAACGCTGCTTCCCGTGGGCGGGAAAAGAAAGTATTGACAAACAAACCGGCACAAAACAGCACCACGATAGCCGGAACAACCGGATAGCCCCAAACCTTGTACGGCCGTTCGGCGTCCGGCATTTTCTTCCGCAGGATAAAAACGCCTAAAGCTGTGGCACCATAATAAATAAAAACCGCAAAAACGATCATGTCCGTCAGTTGGTCAAACGTGCCGGAAAGTACCAGCAGGCAGGCCCAGATACCTTGATAAATTAAAGAATTAACCGGAGCCTGCGCTGCATTGAGTTTGGCCACTTTCGGAAAAAACAAACCTTCCCGCGCCATGGCAAAGTACGGCCGCGCGCTGGCCAAGATGGTGGCATGCGTGCAACCCAGCGTTGTGATCAGCACCAAAACAGAAATAAAAATACCGCCGCTGCTCCCCCAGAAACTTTTTACGGCTTCGATGGCGGCAATCTGGTTTCCGGCCTGATGGATTTTTTCCAGTGCAGCAACCGGCAAAAGCGACAGATAAGTAGCGTTGACCAGCAGGTATAAAACGATCACGGTCAGCACCCCCACAGCAATGCCTTTGGGGATATTTTTTTTGGCATCCTTTATTTCTCCGCCGAGATAACCAATTACCGCCCAGCCCTGATAACCCCAAAACGCAGATAACATAGCGGTAAAAACAGCACTGATGGTAACAGGCATCTTATTGGTTGTATGGAGACTTATACTTTGGGCTACAGCAGCATGCGGACTGCCCAGCCCGAAAAAGACGATCACAAAAATGCCGGTAAAAACCAGGACCAGGATCACATTGCTGAGGCCGGCACCGGTTTTTACGCCGCGGGTGTTGATCCAGGTGAGCAGGATGATGAGCAGAATGGCGGTTAGTTTCACGGAGAAATCTGCAAAAGGAAAAAATATACCGCCAATTGTCAGCGTGTTCCAACCGGGCAAAAGCGTTGGCAGGCGGAACAAGCCATTCAGCGATTGCGCAAACACGTAAGCCAAAGAAGAAATAGCCGCCGTTTGGATCACCGTAAACAGTGACCAGCCAAAAATAAAGGCAAAGAAACGGTTGTATATCTTTTTGAAATAAGCATATTCCCCGCCCGTATCGGCCAGCAAACCAGCAACCTCTGCATTGCTTAAGGCACCAAACAAGGTGATGATACCGCCCAACAGCCAGGCAATCAAAACCCAGCCGGAAGAATGCAGTTCGGCAGCCATTGGCGCTACTTTTTTGTAAACGCCGGAACCTAAAATATTGGCAATAACCACCACGATGACGTAGCGCAAGCCAAGCGTGCGGCTGAGTTTGGAAGGTGCGTTCATGTAAAATGTTTGAGCTTTACAAGCTACTCATCTTATCTGCAAAAGCAAAAAAAGAAGGGTTTATTTTAGGTTTGATTGATGTTGGCAGAAATCTGGTCAAAAGCCTGATGCTTCTTTTATCGGTACTTTTTTGTTGTCGTTACGACCAACAGGAAAACCTACTTTAAAGATTATCAGGATGCTTCTTTTATCGGTGTTTTTTTGTTGTCATTTCCTTTAGATTAGGAAATGACAGGACGGGCAACAGAACTTCAACTAATACTCCAGCGGAACAGTCGGTTCTTTTTTATTGGTGGACATGATGATCATTGTTTGAAAAGTTTTCACCACGATAATCCGGCTGATTTTTTGCATGATCAGCTGTTCGTAGGCTTTAATATCCTTTACATACACCTTCAGCAAAAAATCACACTGGCCGGTTACGTGATGGCATTCAGTGATTTCTTTGATCTCCTGGATTGCCTCCAAAAAATTCTGTATCGTGTTGTTTTGATGAAAATCCAGCGAAACCTGGATGAAAGTTTTGATGCCCAAACCGAGTTTTTCTTCGTCCACTAAAGCATGATAACTTAAAATATAACCTGAATTTTCCAGTTTCCGTACCCTTTCCAGCGTTGGTGCCGGAGAAAGCCCGATTTCGTTGGACAACTGCAGATTGGTGATCCGCCCGTTCTGCTGTAGGATCTTTAGTATCTGCAAATCTGTTTTATCTAATTCGGCCGCCATGCTGCAATGATATGTTTTCTCGGTGAAACAAATCAAACTAAAAATATTTCAAGCAAAACCAAAATTTTTTTGTTATTTTTAGGTCAGTCTAAATAAATAATTAGGCTTTTCAAAAAAATGGATACTTCTTTTACCGAGGAAAATTACCTAAAAGCGATCTATCATTTGTCTGCGGAGAACGGCCAGCAGGTAAATACCAACCGGATTGCTTCGGTTTTGAACACAAAGCCTGCTTCTGTAACCGATATGGTCAAAAAATTATCGGGCAAAAACCTGATCTATTACCAACGTTATCAAGGCGTTGTTTTGACGGAAGAAGGAAAAACCATTGCCTTGAAAATCATCCGGAAGCATCGTTTGTGGGAATATTTTTTGGTGGAGAAATTAGCTTTCGGTTGGGACGAGGTGCACGAAATGGCCGAGCAGTTGGAACATATCCAATCGGCAAAACTGATCAACCGGCTGGACGAATTTTTAGGGTTTCCGGCCAATGATCCGCACGGCGACCCCATTCCCGACCAAAACGGCCAAACAAAAAGCTGCCTGGCAAAACCGGTTGCTGCTTTAGCTTTTGGCGATACCGGAACAATTTCCGGTGTGAAAGAACATTCGGCTTTATTCCTGCAATATCTGGAAAAGATGGGCCTCCGGATCGGCAAGAAAATTTGTGTCGAAGAAATTATTGCTTTTGATGAAACGGTGGTCATCAGCATAGAAAACGGACAAAAAATCAATATCAGCAAAGAAGCTGCAAAAAATATATTAATCCAACATGAACAATCATAATGAATCCCTGGCCGAAGTCCACGGTTCTGTAAATACTTCCGGCAAAGTAGGCTGGAAAAGGATTTTGTCTTTTCTCGGCCCGGCATATATGGTGAGCGTGGGCTATATGGACCCTGGAAACTGGGCTACCGATCTGGCTGCCGGCAGTCAGTTTGGTTATCGGCTGATCTGGGTTTTGCTGTTGTCGAACTTAATTGCGTTAGTATTACAATCGCTGGCCACGCGTTTGGGTATTGTGCAGGGCTTGGACTTGGCGCAGGCATCCCGGCAGCATTACCCGCGTTTTGTGAATTTCTGGCTGTTCATCCTGGCACAAATTGCCATTATCGCCTGCGATCTGGCCGAAGTGATCGGAATGGCCATCGGCTTGCAACTGCTGTTTCATTTGCCGCTGATCTGGGGCGTTTCGGTCACGCTATTGGATACGATTTTGCTGCTGTTTTTGCTGAACAAAGGAATGCGGCACTTGGAAGGCTTTATTATTTCGATGGTTTTTATCGTAGGGTTTTCCTTTTTGATCGAGATGTTTATTGTAGAACCTGACCTGAAACAAATCGGTTTGGGGCTGATCCCGCAAAACCTGAACGGCAGTGCGCTATATATCGCCATCGGCATCATCGGTGCCACGGTGATGCCGCACAATTTGTACCTACACTCTTCGCTGGTGCAAACCCGAAAAATTGAGCGGACAGAAACCGGGATCCGCGAATCTATCAAGATGAACCTGATTGATACCAGTATTGCGCTCAACCTGGCGTTTTTTGTCAATGCCGCTATTTTGGTCCTGGCTGCCGCCGCATTTTTTCGAAATGGATATCATCAGGTAGCGGAAATCCAGGATGCGCACAAATTGCTGCAGCATATTTTTGGCTCGCTGGCCCCGGTTTTATTTGCTGTTGCTTTAATCGCCGCCGGACAAAGTTCTACCGTAACCGGAACGCTGGCCGGACAAATCATTATGGAAGGCCATATCAACCTGCGTGTCCAACCCTGGCTACGGCGGATGATTACCCGTTTGCTGGCTATTATCCCTGCTTTTTTTACCATCCTTTATTCCGGCGAGCGGGCATTGGGCAGTTTGCTGATCTTTAGCCAAGTAATATTAAGCTTGCAGTTGGGTTTTGCTGTGATCCCGCTGATCCATTTTACTTCCGACAAGGAAAAAATGGGCGTTTTTGCCAATAAACTATGGATCAAAATTACTGCCTGGACCATGGCGGTCTTGATTGTTGGTTTGAATGCAAAATTGGTGGTAGAGCAAATTGCGGACTGGTCTAAAGCTTTTCCACGGCATCAAACCCTCATCCATCTAACTACCGTCCCGCTTGCGCTGGCCATCGGCATACTTCTTTTATACGTGTTTTTTAAGCCTATTTTTACCGATGTGGAAAATCAGCACAGCAAAGTACCACACGGAACGGCTTTGGAAATAGGAGCGATTACACCTGTGGAATTAAAACGGATCGGGATTGCCGTGGATTTTTCCCCGCATGATCCTGATACCATCCGTCACGCATTGATGCAGGGCGGCAAAACGGCCGAATACTTTTTGATCCACGTAGTAGAAACCGCTGCAGCAAACTATCATGGCGAAGCTGTGATGGATTTTGAAACCCAAAGCGACCGCGAAAACCTGGAAAAATACCAGTTGCGCTTAAAAGAACTGGGCTATCGTTCTTATTACGATGTAGGTTACGGCAAGGTATCAAAAGCTATTGCCAGCGTGGTGAACGATAAAAACCTGGAGCTGCTGGTGATGGGCGCACATGGCCATAAAGCTTTTAAAGATATTATCTTTGGCACCACCGTAAATTCGGTGCGGCACAAAATTAAAGTGCCGGTATTGATTGTGCAGTAAAAGAAGCATTGACAGATCAAAAAAGAACTTCTGATTAGTATTTTTAAATTAATACTGCTATTTTCAAACATGACTTCCTGGCTTCCTGTACTACTAATTATTTTTGTCGTTTTTCTGTTGATAAGTCTTTATAAAAAGCTTTTTTCAACAAAGAAAAAGCTAAATGAAATCACAACCAGATGGGGCAAACCGATAGATTCACAAAGAAATTTTAAATCCATTTCCGGCTATCTTGATTCTTGTAGTGATGAAAATTATATCTCTCAGGAAACTGCATCTGACTTGAACATGGAAGAGGTATTTAGCTTTATTGACCGAACCTCTTCCAAGCCCGGACAACAGTACCTGTACAAAAAAATTTATCGTTTAGAAACTGACGAAATTTACTTTGCCAAACTTGAGGAAAGAATAGACAAATTAAATAAGAACCAGCAGTTACGGGAGCAAATTGAGCTTAAACTATCGGAATTAAATCATAACGATGCCTACTATCTACCTAAGCTTTTTAGCAAAGAACATAAGTCTTTATTTAAACCCCTGACAGAATCTTACATTAAAATATCAGCAATAATAATTATAACCCTGATTATCCTTTTAATTGCTGTTCCAAATCAAATCTACCTTTTCCTACTTCTGGTTATGTTCATTACCAATATGGTAATTCATTTTCGCAATAAACGTAATATACTGAGTTATACTCATTCATTGCCTCAATTGCTCACTCTAATTAAGGTGGGAAAGTGGCTGGCAGAAAAGGAGTGCCTGGAACAAAATGATATAATAAAAAAAAGTTTAGCTAAAGTTTCCAAATTGAAACGGTCTTTAAGTATGATCAATCTACAAAGCAAGGCAAACAGTGATCCTACAGATTTTTCTTACCTCTTTACTGAATGGTTAAATATGTTATTACTTATTGAGCCATTGGTTTTTGTTTCTTCCATCAAAAAGGTCAATAAGTACCTCAGCGACATTCGTATGATTTACGAGAGTATAGCAGAAATAGATATGGCTATATCAATCCAATCAGTAAGGGATGGATTACCATATTACTGCAAGCCTAACCTGGTAGCTACGGAAGAAAAAATGACGGTAAAAGACTTGTTCCATCCTTTAGTTGATAATTGTGTTGCAAACTCGATAAGCAGTGATAACAGTCAGGGCGTTTTGATAACGGGATCAAACATGTCTGGTAAAACAACATTCATCAGGGCAATAGCGGTCAATGCATTACTGTCACAAACGATTCATACCAGTTGTACTACTACTTATCAGGGGCCACCAATAAAGATATTTACAAGTATTAACATGAGTGATAATCTGGGAGAACATAAAAGCTACTTTCAGGCAGAAGCTTTATCTGTTTTAAATATCCTCAATCATTGTTCTTCAAATGAACCAGTGAAAAGTCTGGTCATAATTGATGAAATATTCAGGGGGACTAATACTATTGAACGAATTGCAGCAGCTAAGGCCGTACTATCCTATTTAATTGAAAATAAAAACTTTGTTTTTGTATCAACGCATGACGTGGAACTGGCTGCGCTTTTAGGAAATGATTATGCCGTATATTCTTTTGAAGAGTTAATTGGGGATAATCGATTAATATTTGACTATAAGATCAAGGAAGGACTACTTAAAAATAAAAATGGGATTGCAGTTTTACAAGGTCTGGGTTATCCTCAGATTATTATTGATGATGCTTATATGGTTAGTAAACAGTTAAGGGATAAGTATGATTTATAAATGTTATAGTTCTAATGTGCCTGTTACATAACTTTTTATTACTTTAATTATATACTGTTTGTACTATTTTAAGACTTGGTAATTTAATAATATATTCATGGTTAAATTTTTAATAAAGCAAATTAAAAGCAGTAAATCGTTTATAAAAACTATAGTTTTATTTTTGCACGAGAATAAGGCCGATACAAGATGAAAGAAGAAAAAGAACAAAACGTACACATCAAAAATAAAAGGGCTTATTTTGATTTTCACATTGATGATAAATTTGTGGCCGGCATTAAGCTTTTGGGAACAGAGATCAAATCGATACGCCAGGGAAAAGCCAATCTGACGGATTCTTTCTGCACCTTTATCAACGACAATTTATACGTGCGCAACCTGCATATTTCCGAATATTCGCACGGCTCGTTTTATAACCATGAAGCCAAGCGCGACCGAGCCCTGCTTCTCCAGAAAAAGGAATTGAAAAAGCTGCTTTCCAAAACCGAAGAAAAAGGTTTTACCATCGTTCCGCTCACTATATTTATCAGCGAACGTGGTTTTGCGAAAGTAGAAATTGGCCTCGCCCAGGGTAAAAAAACTTTTGACAAGCGGGAAACGATGAAGGAACGCGATTCTAAAATCGAGATGGACCGGGTGATGAAGCGATAGGAAGAAAGCTGTTAGCTGTCAGTAATCAGCTGTCAGCTTCCTTTTAAACGCAATATACTGGTTACAGAAATTTAATATTCAGTTTTTTGGCTGACAGCTGATAGCTATTGGCTGACAGCTTCTTCAACTCCAGGCCTGGTCCCCAACCAGCGGTACAAACCGGAAAGTATCCAAACTCACTTTCTCGTAATCATTTTCTGCTACGCGGAGGATTGTCGTCATCAACTGGCTTTTTTCATCACCGACCGGGATCACCAGCAAACCGCCAATTTTAAGTTGTTTTAACAAGATTTCGGGGATAAAAGGAGCACCGGCCGTAACCAATATTTTATCGAAAGGCGCATTTGCAGGAATACCATTAGAACCATCACCGCAAAAAAAATGAGCATGGTAACCCATAAAAGGCAATACTTTACTTGTGCGTTCGTACAATTTTACCTGCCGTTCAATCGTAAAAACCTCCGCGCCTAATTCCAGCAAAATACAAGTTTGATAACCGGAACCTGTGCCGATTTCCAAAACACAGTCTTTTTTCTGGATATGCAGCAATTCGGTTTGATAAGCCACGGTATAAGGCTGAGAAATGGTTTGCCCGTCGCCAATCGGGAAAGCAATGTCCCGATAAGCCTGGTTCCAGAAAGTTTCATCAAAAAAATAATGCCGCGGCACTTTTGCCATCGCTTGCAGCACACGTTTGTCGCCAATCTTTTTCACGTCTTCCAGAAACTTCACCAACTGTTTCCGCGCCCCTTTTTCCCGGTAATTATCCACAAACTTGTAAGCCATCAGTTGCAAAGATATTTTTTCAGAAAGATTTTCCTGACTTTTATCCAAATTTATCAACCAAAAACAGATGCTTCTTTTACAGGCAATATTTTAAACAGATGAAATTTATATTCCTTCAACATAAAAAATACCTGGTAAAAACAGTATGGTTTGGGTTAAACTTTTTGTTGTTTCCGTTTTATACTCCGGCACAAAATTTAAAAGTAGCCGTTGCCGCTAATTTGCAAGGTGTAATTAAAGTTTTGCAAAAAGATTTTGTCCGTAAAACAAGCATTCAGATTGAACCGATTGTTGGCTCTTCAGGTAACTTATCCAACCAAATTAAAAACGGTGCCCCTTTTGACGTGTTTTTATCTGCGGACACGGATTTCCCGGAAGAGTTGTATCAATCCGGTTTCTGCATTGGCAAACCTGCAATTTATGCTTTGGGCAGTCTGATCATTTGCAGCAATCAACACTTAAATTTTAACCATTGGGAGCAGCTTTTGCAAAGTAACGCTATCAAAAAAATAGCTTTGGCCAACCCGGCAACAGCGCCTTATGGCAAAGCAGCACAAGAAGTATTGCAGAAAAAAGGCATCCTGAAAAAAATCCAACCTAAAATCGTTTATGGCGAAAGCATTGCGCAGGTAAATATTTACCTTACTACCGGCGTTGCAACTGTTGGTTTTACCACGGAAGCTTTGATAAGCGATGCGGCAAACAAAAAGCAATTGTACTGGAAAAGGATTGATCTGGAAACGTATCAACCGATACAACAAGGAATGGTTATTTTAAAACATGCGGGGAAAAACAAGCAAGCCGAACAGTTTTTCCGATATATGCAAAGTGCTTCTGCCAGAACCATTTTGAAAAAATATGGTTATCGCAGCAATGAAAACCATTAAAAAAAAATCCCTGTTGATAGACTGGTCCCCCATTTGGCTTACTTTAAAATTAGCGTTGATCAGTACTTCGATCTTGCTGGTTTTCGGTTTGCCGCTTGCTTACTGGCTGTCAAAAGGACATTCTTTGTTCAAAGTGGTACTGGAAGCAATTTTCACAATGCCGCTGGTTTTGCCGCCGTCCGTACTTGGTTTTTATTTATTGCTGGCATTTAGTCCGCAGCAGGGATTGGGCAAATGGCTGTTGCAGCATTTCAATCTTGCTTTTGTTTTTTCTTTTGAAGGATTGGTGTTGGCATCGGTCATTTATAGTTTGCCGTTTATGATCAGCCCGATCAAATCAGCTTTGCAACAATTGCCGCCATCGCTTGCGCATGCTTCTTTTACCATGGGAAAATCCGCATGGCAAACTTTTTTATATGTCTTACTGCCGAATATCCGCGCATCGTTGTTAACGGCTTCCGTCATGACTTTTGCGCATACTTTAGGTGAGTTCGGCGTTGTGCTGATGATTGGCGGAAACATTCCCGGCATCACGCGCGTCGCTTCTATCGCCATTTATAATTCGGTGGAAAATATGGATTATCACACGGCGAATATTTATTCGCTGGTTTTAGTGAGCCTGACTTTTGTGCTGGTGGTTGCTGTTTTTATCATCAATAAATATGAGTCCAAAAACTTGCCCCGATGATCAGTATCAACGTCGAAAAAAAGCTTTCGCTCCACCAGGGCAAGCACCTGTTCAAGGTTTCTTTGGAGATGGAAAGCGGTAGCCTGGTCAAAATTTCCGGGCCTTCCGGTGCCGGGAAAACTACTTTTTTAAATATTATTGCCGGTTTGATCACTCCTAATGAGGGGAAAATTGTGGTTAATGACAGTGTTTGGCTGGATACTTCTTCCAAGATCAATCTTTCCCCACAAAAAAGAAAAACCGGATTTGTGTTCCAGCATTACGCGCTTTTCCCAAACATGACTGTACAGCAGCAATTGGAATACGCCACATCCGATCAAAACCTGATCAAAGAACTGCTGGATTTTGGGCGATTAGACACCTTTACAAAACACAAACCAGCGCAACTTTCGGGCGGACAACAGCAGCGGCTGGCCATTTTGCGCGCACTGGCCATCAAACCAAAACTTTTGCTGATGGACGAACCATTTTCAGCATTGGATTTCAAAACCAAAACCACATTGATTGAAGAACTGAAGATTTTATTGGACATGAGCAGCATCAGTACAATCATCGTCAGCCACAATTTGCATGAACTGGAAACCTTGCCGGGACAGGAAATGGTGATTAGTGAAGAAGGAAACGGATGATTGCCCTAACTGTTTGCTTTGTTAAAAAGCCGTTATATCGTGCTCATTAGAAAAATCTATCTGTAAAAACAGCATCACAATTGTTATCGCAAAAGCATCCTAAAAAACAATATTTATCAAAGCAGGTTGCTGTTGAAAAGATAAGTGATGGATAGCACTTTGATAAAAATTACAGGTTTGGTAGCCGGTGCCTGCACTTCCTGCGCCATTATTCCGCAGGTTGTTACTACTTATAAAAAGAAAAAGGCCAGCGATGTTTCTATCATGATGTTCATTTTGCTGCTGACAGGGAATTTATTATGGATATTTTACGGGGTTTCGAAAGGTGAACTGCCTATAATCTTAACCAATTTACTTACCGTTTGCCTTAACATAGCAATGCTTGTCCTCAAGATAAGATACAAAGACAATCAATAAATTGGGTTGTAGAAATTAACAATTAAAAAATTATTAGGTTTGTACTATGGAAGCTCAGGATCAACATCACCACGAAGAAGAACACCACGTCATCGGTTTAATCCCAAGCATCATTGTATTGGTTGCGCTTGCAATTGCTGTGGTTTGGTACTCTATTTATTCTGCTGTACCACATCATTAGGCTTTTCCACACTAAAAAACATTCGGGACATGACATGGCAAAACTTCCTATCTGCTTAGATTTTTAAGCAGATAGGGGGTTTTTTTAGTTGAATTTGATTTCCAAAGCAATAAAAATCAGCTTTTACTATTTGATGTTCGTATCTTCCTTTGGCTCGTCTGGCTTCTTTGTATCGTAATTTAAAGTGAAAGAAGGTTCGGCAGCCTGCACGGCATCATTTATTTTGTCCAATTCCTGGTTATCGTTCGGCGTAGTCAGGTCCAGCCCGTCATCATTGGTTTGCTGCGGATCGTTTTCCGGTTTATTTTCTGGTGTGTTCATGCTAATATTGTTTTTTATATGCGTATAAATGACTCGAAGCAGATTTTGTTTGAACAGAACTTGCTGTTTTTTAGGTGATAAAAGAAGCATCGGGAAGTATCTTTTATATTTCAAATTTCTTTCGGTCGCAGGCTTTACAAGGAAAAAACCTTGTGGTGATACTTTAGTTTAAGCAGTGCATGACAAATTGGTAAAATTCATTCTGATCAACTATAAAAATGGAGAACAACAATAAAGGCACCCTATACTCAGGCACCAGCGGTTTAGTGCTTCCCGTATCAAACAAGCAGTCGTTTCCGCCGGAATTTCAAGAAAAAAGCAGGCTGACATATTATGCTTCGCTGTTCAATAGCGTAGAAATCAACAGTTCATTTTATAAAGTCCCAATGGAAGCGACCGTTCAGAAATGGTCAGCAAGTGTCCCTGGTCATTTCCGGTTCACTTTTAAACTTTGGAAAGAAATTACCCATGTCAAAGGGCTTGCTTTTAACCCCAAAGATGTCAATCACTTTATGCAAGTGATTGCTAATGCCGACAACAAAAAAGGATGTTTGCTGGTTCAGTTTCCTCCAAGTTTGAAGATTGTAAACATGGGTCAATTAGAGAAATTGTTGATTGCAATACAAGATACCAACTTGGGACAAAATTGGAAAGTAGCCCTGGAATTCCGTGACAAGTCCTGGTATCACGAAGACCTTTATGATTTACTTCACTTGTATAATACTGGTATTGTATTGCATGACAAGTCTTCGTCGGCTTCACCTTTGTTAGAGATGGAAACAGACTTTGTATATCTACGTTTTCACGGTCCCGATGGCAGCTACAAAGGAAGTTACACAAATGATTTTTTGTATGAATATGGACAGTACATCAAAGACTGGCAGAATGAAGGGAAGTCTGTATATGTCTATTTCAACAATACCATGGGCGATGCCATTCAAAACCTGATGACTTTAAACAGTTTTATCACTTCAGAACAAGAATAAGCGATAGTAAACATAACCGGATTAAACCTATCGGCAAAGCAAGCTGATAGACAGGAGTATGATTTTTACATGATACAAATATTTTTTTATTTCGGTTATATGACAATCTGCAAACCCTTTTGTACCGGCCTTTATGCTTTTTCTTCGTTAATTAAAGCTAAAAACTGTATATTTGCAACACGGATTACAAACCAACTAACCTCTTGTAACTGCCTGCTGGTCTGTTTAAAAACGATCAGGATTCAATTTCTTTCTGCTAAAGCCCTCCGTTCTCCGCAGGAAATTTTTTTTATTGGCACCCGGATTTGTACTTGTATTTAGTACGATCTTTCCGGGACAAGGCCATAACAGGTAAAACATAGGTTCAGTTTAAATTGATAAAACATGGCAAAATCTCAGGCAACCTTCATGAAGAAGCAACTCGAAAAGAACAGACAAAAAAAGAAAGAAGATAAAGAACAGCGCAAGCAAGAACGCCAGCAAAACTCTACCAGCGGAGACCTGGAAAGCATGATGGCTTACGTAAATGAATTCGGAGAAATTACTTCTACCCCTCCTGCAATCAAAAAATAAGCTCCTTTTTTACTTTAAAAGACTACAGTCCGGCAACAAATGGTTTTTATTTGAAACTTTTGTCCGGGCTTATTTTTTGTCCTTTATTTATTCTTTTTATCAATTTTTCATTCCAAGATAAGCTCTTTCAAAAGACGAACAAATTTCCTTCATCAACCTCCTACTTCTTTTACCCGATAAAAATCCAAACTCAAATTTTCCCTCATGAAAGAAGCATCAAACACCTACTTCAGCAACAATACTGGCACAGAAGATTTTACAGTAAGTTCTTTAGCAATGTTACTGTACAGAAAAGATTGAAAAAAGCTATACTTTTTGGGCAAAACGACAATCATTTGCGCCTGATGCCTGGCAGCAAAATCAACAATGCCTTGAATGGTATCTGCGTGGTCGATGAAAAAATATTGCGGCTGGTACGGCTCCAGCATTTCATACAATGCGGATTCTTCGGCCAGCATTTTCGGGTCTTGGTTGTTGTGCAAACCTTTGCTGTCTATATTTACCACCAATAGTTCCGCGTTCAAACTGTCCCATACTTTTTTTAATTTTTGCTGCGGAATGGCTTCGGTTACTTTCTTGAAATCGCATGCCAGCACAATTGTTTTTAATTGTCCGGCAACAGCTTTGTTCGGGACCACCAAAACCGGGACCGGGCTGATCTTTGAGATTTCGATGATGTTCCTGCCTACCTGCGTTTCTTCTTCTTTCGGATTATTGTTGCTGCATAAAACCAGCAAATCAATCGCGTTTTCCCCCAGCACTTCCAAAATGGCACGCAGCAAAGGCAGGCGGCTTAACTGTACTTTTATCTCAACGCTTGTATTGACAACACGCCGCAGCTCTGCTTTGATATCGTTTAGTTCTATGATTTTTAAGCGGCAACTTTCCTCAATATCTTTTGGTGCAAGCTGAATAAAATCTGTGGAGGGAAGCACATCTTCAAAAGGGGAAACATAATAAGCATGAAGCAAAATCAGCCTCGCTACGCCGGTTTGCTTGCTCAAAGCAGCGGCATAATGCGCGGCAGCAACCGAGGAAGCCGAAAAATCTGTAGGGACAAGGTATGTTTTCATGCTGGCTTAGCTTTAGTAAATGCTACAGTATATGTTGCAATGCTTTTTTAGGTATTGAAAATGCAAGTTTAAACTCTTTCTTTTATAATTGATGCGGTTGAAATAAAAAGAGTAACTTCTGTACTGTAATTTCTAAGTACAAAAAAAGCCAGCCAAAAAAAATGCAAATCAAGCGCGGTAAAATAAGGTGGTAAAAACAGTATTGATGCCAAAATTGGGGCAGGCTTGCCTTTTTACTTCATCTGTTTTTTGATAAAATCAATGGCTTTACTGTAAGTGTCCTGCATTACGGCACCGCGCCAGCCATGGCCTTTCCCAGGATAAGTGATATAACTGACCGGAACATTCGCTTTTTCCAGGTTCACATGCAAACTGTCGCTTTCCCGGATTGGTACGACCGGGTCTGCTGTTCCGTGAAAAATAATAGTGGGCGGACTTTTTTTATTGACATGTTCCAACACACTGGCATCTGCATAAACCTGCGGGATAGTTGCCGGTGTTCCCTTCATCAGGGCCGCAATTTCGTGGTGTGCCTGGTACAGGTCATTCATATCCGTTGGCCCAAACAGATCAACTACCACTTTTACCGCGTGTTTCGGATCATGGTTAAATGCCTCAACCAGTGCTAATTGTGCGCCTGCACTTTCCCCCAAAACAATCAATTGCTTTTTATCGATCCTGTAATCCTTCGCTTTATCTTTGATAAAAGCCACCGCTTTGTCTACATCGTCAATCTGTGCCGGCCATTGGTTGTTATTGTTTTGCCGGCTTGCCAAGCGATAATTCAGGTTGAAAATAGCATACTCCGGAAACTGGCTTCGCAAAGGTTTAAGCCAGTGCGTCATGTTTATTTTATCGCCGCCGATCCAACTTCCCCCATGGATCAGGATGATTGCCGGCATTTTACCTTTTGCTTGCGGCAGGTAAACATCCATTTTTTGTTTCATGTCATCGCCATACGCTACGTCTTTGTTTACAGTTTGTGCAGATAAAAACTGCCAGCTTGTTGCTATAAATAGAAGTGTTAGTTTTAGAACTTTCATTAAATATGAATTATGCTATTGAAATACCAAACTTTGTTTTTTGTTTATCCTGAAATAAATTTTATGCCCAGCCTGCAATTGGGCAATACTTCTTTTACCTGCCAAAACTTTGTGTTTGTACATGCTGCTATATTTTAGTTTTTGTATGATAACAGCTATCGTCCTAAAAGCATTTCCCTATATGGTGGACGGGAACATTACTTAAAACAATGAAAAAAGCAACTTGCGTTTGTGCCAAGTTTTGGTTTGACGGAACGACCGCATACGCCTTTTCCCAGTCAAAAATCAGTGCCAGTTTCGTTAATTTTTATAATGGTCCTTATACTTTGTTTACCAAGGGGTTTGCACCACATTTACAAAAAGAAGAAGTTTCCGATGGGGTTTTTTTTGAAAAGATTTCTGCAATGCTTCTTTTATCATGCTTTTTTAGGTAATCGCATCAGCTTAAAAAATAGCCGGTAAAAGAAGCATGCAGGAAAAACTTCTCCGGATTTCCCTGCATAATTTAACAAACCCATCCTGCTTCAGCTTAAACTAATTCAGCAGCTTGATCCTGATCCCGGCGTTGATCACCACGCCATCCAGCGGTGCATAAATATCCCTGAAGTTCGGGTTGGTGATGCTGCCGGTGTAAATATTTTCCCAGCGGGTTTGCCTGCGGTCGGTCAAATCTTCTGCATTGATAAACAGATCAAAATGCTTCCACATTTTTTGCAGCAGCAAACCAAAAGTGATATAATCCCTGCCGGTCGTTCCGTCGCTCAAAACCTGCCTTCCGGTATAAAAGCTTTCGGCACCAAACCTGAAACTGTTCTCGATCTCATAAACCGCATCAAAACTGATCCTGTTTTTTGGCGTTAATGGCTGCCGACTGGTTTGGCCGTTAAAATGTTGCCGCGTATCGGTATAAGTATAGCCGAGATAAAGGCCCAGTTCGTCCATTGTAAGCTTAATGTTTGTTTCCGCCCCTTGCGTGGTAATATTTCCCGGCGCATTGATAAAAGCATTGTTTTGTAGGATAAGCGGCTGGTTTACAAATGTATAAAAGAACAATTGGTTGATATTGACAAAAGCATCGCCAACCGCAGTCCGGTAATTCAAATCCCCGTTGCCGCCGTAAGATTGCTCTGCTTTAGTATTACCGATATTGAGCGGGCTGATGTTTTGGTAACCTTCCTGCTCGCTCTGGTCATTAAAAAGCGTGGGCATTTTGTAGCCAAACCCTCCGCCGATCCGGCTGGTCAAGCCCTCATTGATTTTGAACAAAGCATTTATCCTCGGCAAAATAAAAAGTCCGTTCCGCTTATTGCCGGGCGCAGGCTTGTTGTCGTCCAGCCGCAAACCGCTTTCCAACGAAAACCAATCGGTAGCTTTATAAGTGTTTTGTACAAAAGCACCAAAAGTGGTCAAATTATAATTCAGGCCGGTGTATGGCGCAGGGGCAGTAAAATGATCTGTAACTAAGTTTAAACCAGCAACCCAGTTCGTATTTTCCTGATTGCGGACATAATTGATTTCGCTGTAGGACGACAACTGTTTTCCGGTAAAATTAAATGTGGGTTCATCCAGTTGCCGGTCAAAATAACCAATGGTATTTTTAAAGTTGAGCTGGCTGCTGCTATCGATTTTGTGGCTGAAGGACAATTGCGTGGAGAAACGGAAAGATTTATTACGCTCAAAATATTGGTGAACCTGGTCGGCTTTACCATCAATCACCTGCAAATCCCCTCCGTAACGGTTTTCATAAGTCGTGTTCAGCCCAAACCAGCCCGAGTTTTTTTCATCCAGGTATAAAAAAACTTTTGGGTTGATACTGAAGCGATGGGTTTGCGGGACAGCCGTCAGGCCAACATTAGCGGGATCGTAAGCACCGTTATAATTATAGGCGGTAAAAACAGTAGTGCCAATGTGTTTCCATTTTTGGGAATAGAAACCGCTGGCATCCGTTCCTTTTGCACTGGTGCCGTTTAATAAAAAGCTAAGTTCGGGTGCTTTGCCCGGCGTTTTGCTGATCAGGTTGATCAAGCCTGCAATTGCGCCGCCGCCGTACAAGGTTGAAGCCGAACCTTTGATAAACTCTACTTGTTTTAAATCCAGCGGACTGATCTGCAACAAACTTAAACCACCCGAAAAACCTTGGTACAGCGGCATTCCGTCTTTTAATAATTGCGTGTACCGGCTGTCTAATCCCTGGATCCGGAAGTTGGCCGTTCCGCTTACGGCAGAGGTTTGCTGCACCCTGATGCCGGTTGCTTCCCCTAAAAGCATCTTGATGTCACCTGGCCGCATTGTACTTTTTTCATCCAATTCTTCTAAAGGTAAAGCTTCAATCCGCGTTGGGATGTCCCGCAGGTTCTGGTTGGTGCGTGTGGTTTGCACGGTTACTTCGGCCAGTTCACCTGCTTGCGGCTCCAGGCTGAATTCAAAAATCTGAGTGGTTTTTTGCAAAGGGAACCTAAACGTTTTTTCCTGCCGGACAAAGCCAACGTAAGTGATTTCAACTTCAAAATTACCATTTGGGATATGGTTTAATGTGATCATTCCACTGCTGTCTGCAGCAGCGGAAAGCTTTAAATCAGGGATGGCAACGGTGGCACCTTTCAATGCTTCTTTTGTCCGGTCATTTTTAATGATGGCTTTGAAAGTGTTTTGTGCCGAAACCAATCGGGAAATTAAAATAAAGAGCAGGAGGAAATAAATTTTTTTCATGTAAAAGAAGTATTGGCCATTGCCTTAACGATGTGATAAGCACAGCAAAAAGCAAGGCAATAGATTAAATAATGCGAAAATTGAAATTGAGAAAATCAGAAGGACTTAAATGCTCAGGCAAGAGGCGGCCTGAAAAGCTCATTCTGATAGTCAGAAGTTGAGAACGCTAAATTATGGACAGGATGTTCTTTTTTGTAATCCATACTATGGGTCAATGACAAATGAACCTGCAAAAAAACGGCCTGCAAAGGGTTGGCCTGTTGCTGAAACTGCACATTGTTGCTTCCGTTTGGCGTTTTATCCTGCCTGTTGTGGCCAAACAATTCTTTTCCCTGAAGCAAATAATCACCGATAAAATCAATGACACCTGCTTCATCCGATGTGGTGATGCGGGAATAATTGCGGTACATTTCCGGAAGCTCCCGAATCATAGAGAAATCGCTTAGCGGCAGCAAGGTGCTGCACGCTAAAAATAAAGAAGCGAAAAATAAACTGATAGTTCCCCTAAACATGCTGCCGCAAAGGTATCATTCCATCTGCAATAATCATTTCTGCTGCTGTATTTTCTGTTGAAAATTGTACAAAAGATACCAGTAAAAGGAAAATGTTATATTCAACTTAAATCCCTTATCTTGGTTTTTAAACGAATAAACGTCCCATGACTTCTATAGATCTTTTAAATTACGCCCGGCGACTGAAAACAATGGCACATTTAGGTTTAACTTATGCCGGCAATGAATATGAAGTTGAACGTTACAAAGAATTGGAGCAGATCAGCTTGGAAATGATGAACGGGCTGACCGGGCAGCCGCTGGAAATGCTGTCTGTTTATTTTGAAAGCAAAAAGGAATACATTACGCCAAAGGTTGACATCCGCGCTGTGATTTTTAACGAACAACAGCAAATTTTATTGGTGAAGGAAAAAGCAGACGGAAAATGGTCTTTGCCCGGCGGCTGGGCTGATATTGGTTTATCACCAACAGAAGTAGCTGTAAAAGAAGTATTGGAAGAAACCGGGTTTACGGTTAAACCCAAAAAACTACTTGCTATTTTAGATAAGCGTTGCCATCCGCATCCGCCGCAATTGGATTATGTTTACAAGATATTTATCCATTGCGAAGTGATCGGAGGTACACAAACTGCTGCATTTGATATTTTAGACACTAACTTTTTTGCCCAAAATGCTATTCCTGAACTATCTTCAGACCGTGTTTTGCCATCACAAATCGAGCTTATGTTTGAATATTTGAATTATCCGAAAAAAGCAGCAATTGTAGATTAAAACTTGGTAGAAAAATCCAAGTCAGCATAAGGTTTTTGTTCTAATACTTCTTTTGTCATATATTTTGGGGAATAGTAAAAATTATGTTTTAGGATTGTGTACTTAGTTCGCAAAGCATTTATTTATTGTTAAACTAATAATAATGAGAAGCTTATTTAATATTTTTAAGCTGAATAAGTCAATATGTTTAGCGGAACAAGTATCAACGGATTTAGGGGAAAGTTTAAAACGGAGCGGGATTGCCTTCAAAATATTTTAGATAAGACGGGGGGGGTGAACTCAATTTTTGATAAGCTTATCACCAAAATGACCAAAGCTAAACCCGTAAATTACAAAATGATTAAATGTGAACTAATGTGGGTTTTCTAATTTAATCAAACACTTTTTTCACACCTGGTCATACGATCCTTAGATTGTGTTACAACTTTCTTAGATTCTGTTATCTTAATTATTTGCTGGTACACGAACTTTGTGGCACAGAAGTACATGATACGCTTTAACACTTTACTAAAGGAAAAACATGAAAAACATCACAATAATTGGCGCATCGGCGGGTGTGGGGCTTCAAACGGTAACTAAATCGCTGGAAGAAGGCCATAACGTTACGACGTTATCACGCAGTACAGAAAACTTACCTAAGCAGCATAACATTACGATTGTACAGGGCTCGGCTACTAATGTGGCCGACGTAAAGAAAGCTATTGCCGGTGCTGATGCCATAATTGTCACGATAGGCACGGGTACTAAAATTGACTGGCAGACTATTTCTACAGGCACAACTCTTTACACCAATGCCGCTACCGTGCTACTCAGTGCCCTAAAAGAACTTAATATGCAGGTGCCATTAGTGGTAGTTACTGGCTTTGGGGCTGGCGACAGCAGAGAATACCTGCCTTTTTTTTTGAAAGTGGTAATACGCCTGCTACTGCGCAAGGTTTACGACAACAAAACCCGCATGGAAGGGTTAATTTCATCGAATTATAAAAATTGGGTAATTGTCAGGCCCGGTGTGCTAACCGATAAGCCCGCAACGGGTCATTACCGGGCTTATAGCAAGCTGGGAAAAGACTTGAAAATTGGCGGCATATCCCGGGCCGATGTCGCCCACTTTTTGGTTAAACAGGCAGAAGCCCCAACAGAAACCGGAAAATATGTGGTCCTTGTGGGGGAATAAACCGCATCAAAATAAAGCTCAGACTATATTTCATGAATTTCTAAACAGGTCTTCTGCAAAACGGAGCCAAAATGAAAAAGGGTATCTAATCAGGTACTTTTAGGTTGAAGATGGCCTCCGGATTGAAGCGGGACGGTTTATTCTTGAGCAGTCTGTTGAAAAGGGGTAATTTGACTTATTAAGGGAGTGCTGAATTGCAGGGGCAAATATCCTTAGATTCTGTTACAACTTTCTTAGATTCTGTTATCTTGATTTTTTGCCGGTACACGAACTTTGTGGTACAAAAAAACAATAATCATGAAAATAACAGTAACAGGATCCCTCGGCTACGTCAGCACACCGCTTATACAAGAATTAATAAAAAAAGACACTCGGTCACCGTCATCAGCAGCAAGGCCGAAAAACAAAAAGACATTGAAGCACTGGGCGCAAAAGCTGCCATCGGCAAAATGGAAGACGTTGATTTTTTAACCGATACTTTTAGCGGCGCAGATGCGGTTTATTGTATGTTGGCCCCATATACTAATTTTGCCGACCCGAATAACAGTGCAAGTGCGGTAACAACACGGGCAGATGAAATTGCCAATAACTACTTAAAAGCCATCGATAAATCTGGGGTGAAACGTGTAGTTTACCTGAGCAGTATTGGCGCGCATATGGACAAGGATAATGGCCTCATTCGTATTCATCACAATGCGGAGAATACCTTGAATAAACTGCCAGTTGACGTAAATATTTCATTTATGCGCCCGGCTGGGTTTTATAAAAACCTGTTTGCCTATGTAAATGCTATAAAAAATCAGGATATTATTGCTGCAAGTTACGGTGGAGACGATAAGATGATAGTAGTTTCTAATATAGATATTGCCGATGCGATAGCCGAGGAACTTGAATCGCAGGTAGCCGGCAGAAAAGTTCGTTATGTGGCAAGCGAAGAACTGACCTGTAATGAAGCGGCAGGTATTTTAGGTGCTGCTATCGGGAAGCCTGATTTGAAATAGGTGTCAATTAGTGATGAACAACAGTTTAACGGCTATAAAGCTTTTGGTATGAATGAGAGCTTTGCCCTTGAATTTGTAGAGATGAATGCCAGCATCCATAACGGCAAATTTTACGAAGATTATAAACGCAATAAACCAATGCTGGGAAAAGTGAAACTGAGAGAATTTGCAAAAGAATTTGCTGCTGTTTATCACCAACAATAAGTATATTGTACCATGTCAGCCGTAGAACCACACCGGATTAAAACGATCAGCGAGTTTCATCATTTAGTGGGCCTGCCCAGGCCGGAGCATCCTTTGATCAGTGTAATTAACCTGGAGGACGCAAAATTTTTGCCGGAAAAGAGGCCAGCCAGCCGGATGCTTGATTTTTACACTATCTCGCTAAAACGCCATTGCAACGGTAATTTTAAATATGGCCAGCAGCAGTATGAGGTACAAGACGGTGTCATGTATTTTATGGCGCCAGGGCAGGTATTTAGCCCACCGATAAAAAACGAAGAAGAAACAAAAATAACTAAGATGTCAGGATGTGGACTTTATATCCATCCTGACTTTTTGTGGAACACGCCCCTGGCCAAAGCGATCAAAAAGTATGAATACTTTGCCTATTCGGTAAATGAAGCTCTGTATCTTACAGAAAAAGAAGAAGTTGTTATTATTAGCATGATGCAAAGTATTCAAATGGAGTATTTCGCCAATACGGATAAATTCAGTCAGGATATTATCATTTCAATGATTGAAGTATTGCTGAACTATGCAGACAGATTTTACCACCGTCAGTTCCTTACACGGAAAATTGAGAATCATCAAATTCTTGGCCGCCTTGAGGATATATTGACAGCCTATTTTAATAATGAATATTTATTAACGCAGGGACTACCCAGCGTTCATCATATAGCCGAAAAATTAAATATATCGCCCAACTACTTAAGCGGCTTACTGAAAGTATTGACAGGGCGTAATACGCAACAGCACATCCAAGACAAAATGATTGAAAAGGCCAAGGAAAAAATATCTACCACCGAACTATCGGTAAGTGAGATTTCTTATGAATTAGGCTTTGAACATCCACAATCGTTCAGCCGTTTGTTCAAGGCCAAGACCGGGCTTTCACCTTTGGCATTCCGGCACACTTTTAACTAATCTGAACAAAGGCTATTATCAGCCAAAATTAAAATAGCGGATTGATCATGCACCAGGTGTATGACTAAATGTGAAAAATGTGTATGATTACCTGTGAAAAATAACAACTAAATACAAAATCCTATTGTGTTTTATTATCGCTCATCTGGTGGTTTTAATTCAACAGTTATATCATTATCAAAATTATAATTTTCGATTATCCAATCATCATAACCATAATGCCTATTGCCGCGGGTCAGCTTTCTTGTATCATAAGTATCCAGCAAATGGTTAAACAAAGCATTGTATATGGTGCACTCTTCTTTATCCAAATAACGTACTTGCAAACCTTTGATAAACATCGAATTGATAGCAAAAGGTACAAACTTATAATCCGAAAACCTTGCTTCAACCATACTTTTTAAGTCCTTAAAAATAGTTTCAAACTCCCTGTATGGTGAGGCTGTCAAAACATTGATAGAATGAAAATTGAAATCAAATATATTTTCATTTTTTTCTATAATAATAGTTTCATCAACTCCATAAATAGTAAAAAATTTACCTATAAGACTTACTGCTATACTTAATTTTTTTATTCTTTTTAATTGATCAACTTCAACTATTTCAATAATTAAATCACAACTAAAACTTGGGGCCTGGCCATAAGTGGCCCCTATAACTTCTATGTTAAACCTTTCGCTGATTTCTTTTTCAAACGAACCCCAAATATTATACAAATTATCACTGTCATGGATATTTTCTACTACAAGATCACTAAGCTTTTTTATACCCGGATACTCAAAATATATAGAACACTTAATCCCAATTGGATAATACATTTTAATAGCATCATAAATAGGCCAAAAATTGTGTTTGCTTGGATGAAAAGAAAATGTCTGCATGTTCCTATTTACTATAAACCTGATCCAAAAAAAGATACCGGCCGCGGTTTTGCTCTTTTTCCTCTTTTGTTTGAATCCCAATATTAATAAAAGGGACATTGCTTCCATGGATGGCTTGCCATTGGGCTAAACCTGCGCCATTGGGGTTTCCGGTTTTTACAAAGTTGGCAAAGTATTGTAACATGGTTGCCGAGATTTGGTAATCTTCCGGTTTCCAAGCGTAAACTTTATTTGTTGCCAGGTTGCCCATCGCATATTCAATTTCAAAAGCATGGGGCGCACCAGCCGCCGCAACCGGTGCTGTATTAACTACTGCACTTGTATTTTTGGTCATCCCTCCTGCCAGGCCGGGCGTGGAATTGGAGAATTCTGCTGTCATCGGCGGTTTGGATTTGGAGAACAAATAACGGTATGTTGGCTTTCCGCTGGTTTTACTGTGCAAGTCAAGCCATTTCCAGGTACTGTAAGCAATAAAACGGTCGCTTGCCAAAGCTGTGGCCGATTGAATCACTTCCTCCTGTATATTGCCCGGATACAATTTTAAAACCTCCTCAGCATGATCGGCATAAAGCTGCTTAATTTTATTTGCATAATTTTCCGGTGTTGGTACATCGTTGCCCATTAACGATTGGTAGCCTACTTCTGTTGAGTTCCATCCTGCCAATAACGGAACACGGGCTTGTTCGCCTGCTGCAAATATTTCAACCGGAGGCTTTGGCAAAAAATAACCGTCAACAGTAGCACCGGTATTAAAAGCACCGGCTTTAGCAGCCGCATCCAGCAGATCAGCAGCAGACATAGCGCGTAAAGCCGTCAAAGAACCGGCATTCGCCTTTTCAGCAAAGGCAAGCCCTCTTTTTTCGCCTTCTTCCAATGTAACAGGAGCTGCTGTTGGTTTGATCATCGCACCGCTTTCGCCAATAGCACCTGCAATTAGATTTTTAGATAAAGGAGAAGCCATTTGAGCAAATACGGATATAGAACCTGCTGATTCTCCTGCAATCGTTACCCGTTTCGGATCGCCGCCAAAGGCTGCAATATTTTGCTGCACCCAGCGTAAAGCAGCATTTTGGTCCATTAAACCATAATTACCGGAAGCATGATGAGGGGATTCTTTGGTCAATTCCGGATGGGAAAGGAAACCAAAAACGCCCAGTCGGTAATTCACGGTCAGGGTAACAATGCCTTTTTTAGCCATACTTTCTCCGTCATAGCGCGCTTCCGAGCCATCGCCGGCTACAAATCCTCCCCCAAAAAAATAAACCAGTACGGGCAGTTTTTCTGCGGAAGATTTTGCCGGTGTCCATACATTCAAAAAAAGACAATCTTCGCTCATCCCGGCCGAACGGAAATTCATATCGCCAAAAATCTTTTTCTGCATAGGGTTATTACCGAAATGATCGGCTTTGCAAACACCAGTCCAATTGTCTGCCGGTTGCGGCTCCTTCCACCTCAAATCCCCAACCGGGGGTTTGGCAAAAGGAATACCTTTAAAACTTCGGATCCCGGAAGCTTCGGTTGTACCTTCCAAAATGCCGTTTACCGTTTTTACCTGAACGGGATTTGCCTTGGATGGATTAACCTGAGCAAAAGCTGCAACAGGGGCAAGTTGAATAATTGCAAATAGTAAATGGAAAAGTTTCATGGTACAAGGTTATGCAGGTTAATTGTTTACGACAACTGCAGTAGTTTAATTCTAACAATTTTATAAAATATAGATATTGCTGTATTAAAAGGTAATTTCACTCAAAGCATTTACTATAAATACTTCTTTTATCGTGCTTTTTTAGTGCTGACTTAAAAACACCTTTGACTTCGTTTTTTATTTTTCTGCTAAAAAGGGCTTAAAGATCATTTTTATTGGATAAAGTACCATTTACTATTTCCGTTAAACCCTGAATCACATCCGGCGATTTTAGTATTTTGTCATGCCCAACCCCATCAAATTTATGGCTTATAATAGATGTATTTTTATCTAAAAAAGTTTTTAAAAATTTAAAAGGAGCTGTTTGGTCATTTTGATCATACCCCAGCCAGTGTTTTGGCGGGTATTCAAAAGAGTACCAGTCATTCAAATTGAAAGAGGAAGCAGGTATGTTAAAAGTATCTTCAAAACCTTTCAAAAACCGATCTTGACTTGTTTTGGAAATACCGACAGTTTGCATACTGGCTTCAAAATTTTCTTTTAGCAGGATAAGCGGGGCAAGACTAACTAACAAGGAAGGTACAAACCTCATCCTTTTCAAAGCAATCACATTTGCCATTGCACCAAGTGAATGGCCGATCATCACATCAGGAATGCCAAAATTTGACACAATTGTTTCAACAGCTTTTACAAACAACAAAAGATTGGACAATTCGCCTTCTGAACTCCCGTTGCCAGGTGCATCAAAAGCAATAATTTCAAGATTATCAATTTTTTTCAGAGCCGTAATAATTTCGGCAAAGTCCGCTGCCTTTGATCCCCATCCATGGGTAATTAATACTTTATGCTTTCCGTTTCCCCATTTAAAACCAAAAAAGCTCAATTCTTTCTTTGCAAAATATTCATCCTTAACTTTAAAACTAAACCTGGTTGTTTCATTTAAAAGCTGCTCTTGCTGCAAGCGTAAAGGCATTTTTGGCGCATAACAAATCAGTTGCAATATTTCATCGTTCAGCTCATTTGAAGGATTGGTATTAAGCGTTTTGATATGGGCAATCAACTGCTTCAGTTTTTTCATGAATACTTTTTCCTGTTGCTTTTTCAAAGCTAAAAAATGCTTTAATATTAATTGCTTTTATTCTGTCTTGAAGAAGTGGTTATCCAATCCATATACAAAATCTCCTGGCTTTTTTCCACATAGGCCTTTTTAAAAAACCAAAAGTTAATTAAAAAGTTAAATAAACAGTGTATCAATTTCAGTATGCAACAAAAAAAGGGACATGTTTACACAAAGACCAATAGAAATTTGGGGCGGGATCGAAGGCACCATTAACCGGGTTGGAGATGAATACCTTGACCAGTCGGAATATTCAGGACATTATGGCCGGGAAGATGATATAGATTTAATTGCCTCTTTAGGTGTTAAAATGCTTCGCTATCCGGTTTTGTGGGAAAAACACCAGCCACAAAAAGATACCCAAATTGATTGGACTTTTGTAAAAAAAAACCTGCTCCGGTTAAAAGAATTAAAGGTAGAACCGATAGCAGGTTTGGTGCATCATGGCAGTGGCCCTTTACATGTTAATTTTTTTGACGGCAGTTTTGAAAAAGGGGTTGCAGATTATGCAAGGTTGGTTGCAGAAAAATTCCCCTGGCTGGAATATTATACGCCGGTTAACGAACCTTTGACTACAGCCCGGTTTTGCGGTTTGTACGGCCACTGGTATCCGCATGAAAGCAACGAATACTGTTTTTACAAGATACTTTTGAGCGAATGCAAAGCGACGGTGATGGCAATGCAGGCAATTCGGGAAATTAACCCGGCTGCCAAACTGATACAAACTGAGGATTTGGGAAAAGTGTACAGTACACCTTTGTTGCAGTATCAGGCAGATTTTGAAAATGAACGCCGCTGGCTTTCTTATGATTTGATTACCGGAACTTTAACGCCCGATAAATGGATGTGGGGATTTTTGTTACATGTAGGGATTAAAGAACATGAACTTAACTACTTCCTTGAAAACAATTGCAAACCGCATATCGCCGGCTTTAATTATTACATCACTTCGGAACGTTACCTGGATGAAAACCTGCAAAAGTATCCGGAGCATGTCCATGGCGGCAACGGCAGGCATCAATATGCTGACGTAGAAGTAGTCCGCGTCCCTTATCCAAACCAAACAGGCCCGCTGGTATTGATAAAGGAGGCTTGGGAAAGGTTTCATTTGCCAATAGCTGTTACAGAATGCCATCTGCATTGTACCCGCGAAGAACAAATGAGATGGTTTTATGAAATGTGGGAAGCAATTGACCAGTTAAAAACAGAAGGCGTTGATATCCGCGCCTTAACTGCCTGGGCCATTTTTGGCACTTATGGCTGGAACAGTTTGGTGACCAAACCTTGGGGGATTTATGAACCAGGCGTTTTTAATTTAAATTCCGGGCAACCGCGGCCAACAGCCATAGCAAGGATGATACAAGGTCTTGCAAAAGAGCAGGCTTACAACCATCCAGTGCTGGAAGCAGCAGGTTGGTGGAAACAGGAAAAAAGAATTGCATACCCGGACCCGAACGCTTTTACCATCCAAAACTTGCAACCAGAACCTATTTCTCCGCCTGTTCTGGTTATTGGAAAGTCAGGAATGATTGGCGAAGGCTTTAAAAGGATTTGCGAAGAAAGAAATATCCGCTGTGTTTTGGCTGGCCAGGATAAGGTAAATACCAGCAGCAGCGATACTATTGAACAGCTTATTACCGAATTAAAACCCTGGGCGATTATCAATACAGAAGAATACGGAGCAGTAAACAAGGCAGAACAAAATCAGGAAGAATGCTTTAAACAGAATTGCGAAGCACCAACTCTTTTAGCGGCAATTTGTGAAAAGCACGCTGTTCAACTACTTACTTTTTCATCCGGTTTTGTTTTTGACGGCCAAAAATCTTCTTCTTATACCGAAAGTGATGCAGTAAACCCGATAAATGTATATGGGAAAAGCAAAGCAAAATCAGAAGCCAATGTACTGGCTCGCAATACTGAAGCTTTAATTATCCGTCTCGGCGTTTGCTTCAGTTGCTGGAATGCTGACAGCTTTGTTTCGGCTATACTGAACCATTTAAAAGAAGGACGTTCGGTTACCGTTGCGAATGATCTGTTTGTTTCGCTTACTTATATTTCTGACCTTGTTCATCAAAGCCTGAATATGCTGTTGGATAGTGAGTGCGGTATCTTTCATGTCAGCAATTACGGACAAACCACTCACGCTGACCTTGCCCGTAAAATAGCTGAAATGGCCGGTTTTGACCCTTTAATGGTAAGGGGCGTGGCATCAGCGCAGTTGGAGCAGAAAGCACCAAGGCCAAAAAACATAGCTTTGCAAAGTGAAAAAGGCATTCGGTTACCCGAATTTGAAAGTGCGTTGAAACATTATCTGGACATCACCAATCAGGTTTATCAGCCGGAAACAATGGCGGTTTGACTTAAAAATCTGTTTCAACCTAAATTAAAGCTGTTTGGGAACGAGTAGCTTTTTTAGCTTTTACCAAAACTTAGGGCCAATTTAAAATTTGCTTGAAGGTTTACATGCTTCTTTTATCACCCAAAAAATGGCAGGCATTTGGTTTTGGTTTATTTAAATTGATGCAAACACCAATTTTTATAGGGTAAAAGAAGCATTGACATTAATCCTGAGCATATCGAAGGATCTTGTATCAAAATTAAACAGGCCCTTAATCTCCAGCAAAATCAATTCTCACCTAAAACAAAGACAACTGCATAGGTTTGGCTGCCGCATTCCTTTGCTTCCCTAATAGATCATGATCAAACAAGCCATCTACAAAATAAACGGCTGATTCGGTATCACGCGAAGCCACTGCAATTTCTGTCCCCGCTGCCTGTTGCCCAAACATTTTGGCCACCAAATCCGGGCAGTTATTGTCCTTTGATAAATGCGCCAACAGCAAAAGGCCCATAAATGGCGGCCGGTGTGTGGTGAAAACCTGCAAAGCCTGCGCGTTGGACAGATGCCCTTTACCGCTGCGGATCCTGTTTTTTAAATGATATGGATAACGGCCTTTCTGCAGCATTTCCTCCTCATAATTTGCCTCCATAAAAACAGCATGGCATTGTTTGAAATAATGGGCCACGTTTTTGCAAACAGCCCCAATATCTGTAAAAACCCCAACTGTTACCTTGTTGCAGGAGATGATAAAACTATGCGGATCGGCAGCATCATGCTGTTTTGGAAAAGCCGTTATCAGCAATCCGCCGATTTGGACAGGTTGAAAAGTACGAAAAGAAATTGCGTTTTCCAGTTCCAACCGTCCGTTTAGTTGCGTTTTTGGGGTGATAAAAACCGGCAACTTATATTTTCGGGACAAAACTTCCAGGCCGCGGATATGGTCGCCATGTTCATGAGAAACAAAGACCGCTTTTACTTTTTCAAGCGACAGACCCAACCGCCCCATCCGTTTTTCGGTTTCTAAGCAAGAGATTCCGGCATCTACCAAAACCGCTTCCTGCCCGTTGCCGATATAATAGCAGTTACCGTTGCTTCCGGAATTTAATGAGGCAATAAATAAAGACATGTAAAGGCAAAGTACGTGGTTTTTTGTAGGTTTTTTGCAGGAATGGCAATTGCTTTTATCAAGATAAAACCTGCAACTGACATACTGTTTTTATCGGGTAAATTTCATGATTGGCAGGTCATCCGAATTTTTAAAAATCCATGATTGATTCAATTTTAAATCAGCCTATATCAAAACTCAAACTGGTTTTTGTATAAAAATAATACACAGCATTTCATACAGTTCCGGGTGTTTTTGCCTGAACTTTTCGGGCTTTTCAAAAAAATATTCAGAAACAACTGCAAAAAATTCGGCTTCATTGGTGATGGCATAAGGGTTTATATCTGATTTTCCGGCTTCGATTTTTTTGATTTCTCCATGGATCATTTTCACCCAGGGCGCGGTATATTCATGCGGCATCAGTTGCTCGGGAAGGCCATCGGTAGCGCCGTCTTCCTTGTCCAGCAAATGCACGAATTCATGTATGGCCGTGTTTTCTTCGCCTGCGGAAGCAGAAAAACCTTTCCGCAAGGCCGCCCTGGACAACAGCATTTGCCCATTCATAAAGCCGCTGCCCACCATGCCTGCTATTTCCCGGTTGCCGCCCTCAAATTGAAAATCATTGTTGAAAGTATCCGGATAAAGGATGACGCTGGTGAGGTTTGGATAATGCCAATCTATGAACCCAAAAATTGGGACGATGGCACTTGCTGCGATCAATACGCGGTCCAGGTTTTCCAATTCCAGCCCGACACCTTCGATCCGCGTATCCTGCAAAAACGATTCTACCTGCAACACAAAACGCTGCTTTTCTTCCGGGTTTAGTTTTTGGTAATAAGCTACATGCTGCTCCAACAGGGCTTTGTGACCGGCTTCCTGCTGCGGGCCGGCGGAGGGTTTCTTTTTAGGTTGAGAAAAAATAAAATATCCAATCAGGATCAGGACAATAATGGCAGCAATTAGGTACAACATGATTTTATAGGGGTAAAAGAAGCATCCTGTTTCAAATGCCGCTAAATTAATAAGAACTGGCCGGCAGCTTTTGTTCAGCAACAAAGTAAAGACATTTGCAAAAACCGCGACCTGTACTTTGCTTTTGGTCTTTGTCAGGCAGAATTCCCGGGACCACTAAGCTGGCAAACGTTCAACTGTCATCTCATTTTCAATTAACTATGGCTTCAGGTTTTGATGAATATACCGGGTAAAAATAGTATTAGCTTTGAACCGTCAATCTTGTTACATGAAAAAAATTTATACTTATTTTATCATAGCCGCTCTTGCTTTTTTCTTTGTCGGATGTAACCAAACCCCCGGAAACCATCTCACCAAAAAAGCTAAAAAAAGGCAGCCAATCAATTATGCCAATTACGTTGTTGAAATCATCACTTATAAATTGAAAAAAGGTGTGCCGAGGGCAGAATATACGCAGTTGGATTCTGTGGTACAACTGATGTACACCCAGAAGCAGCCCGGCTACATCAGTAAAGAAAGCGGGATCGACCAGAAAGGGAACTGGCTGGTGGTTTTGGCATGGGACAATTTAGCCCATGCAAATGCAGACCAGCACTTGTTCAGCAAAAGCCCGTTGTGGAAAAACGTACAAAAAATCATTGATACGGCAACCATAGACCGTAAACGTTTTTTTGTCAAGGACGACCATAGCAGTTCTTTAAAAGATGTGAAACCTTATGTGATTGACCTGGCTACTTTTAAAGAAAATAGCCAGGTGCAGCGCGATACTTTCGAGAAAAGGGATTTGGAAGTAGAAGCAGATTTTATCAGTAGGCAAACCGGGTACATCACCAGGCGGATCGGAAAGGCAGAAAACGGGGAACGGCTGATGATGATTTTCTGGAAAACACTTGCGGACGCAGATGCAGGCATGAAAGCATTTCTAAAAGAGCAATCCGTTGCTGATTACAACAAAATGATAAACTGGAAAACGGTTGAAACGAATAGATTCCAGGCAGTAAATTAAAACCACTGCGGAGTGTTCATTCAAAAAACCAAACCCTGCAAAATTCAAAGGTTGATCACGCTGTTGGTTGTGCCGAATCCATTCCGATTTTCTTCAATTTCCGGTTCGGTTGCCCATTCTGTACCATTTACTAAATACTTGAACTCCTGTTTGGAGTAGATCGGTAACGAAACTTCTGCTGAAAAGGAACCATCCTTTTTTCTGATCATTTCTACAGGATTTTGCTAGTCGTTGTTCAAGCCGAATAATTCCACTTTTTCGGCCAGGGCACCGTTAAAAGTAAATTTTACTTTACAAACTTTTTTGGTTTTTAAATAGGTGGCCTGTATCATATAGTTGAAGTTTTACTGGCGAATATAATCAGATTTACAATAGCACTAACCGTAATTTCTGTAACAATTGATACACATGAAGCATTTAGTAAAAGACTTAGAGCCTATTTAAAATTTGTTCAATATGTTTTCGATACTTCTTTTATCAACTAAAAAATGGCGGGTTTTTGATTTATTTAAATTAATGCATACACCAATTTTTATAGGGTAAAAGAAGCATCGGCATTAATTCTGAGCCTATCGAAGGATCTTGTATCAATTTAAACAAGCTCTTAATTTTAATGTTACCGCTTCCTTTTTACTTGTTTTTGAAGGCAATGCTATTTATTTATAAACCATTGACAGTATCAAATAACAAATCCTCAAGCTGTCATTTTATATAGATAAAAACAGTATCATGCTTCGGAATAAACGGATTGAACGCGGTCGCGGAGATTATATGCCGAAGCCATTACTTCACCATAAGCACCAGCACTACGGATCGCGATCAGATCTCCCCGATTGGATTCAGGAAGCCCAACATCAGTTCTAAAACAATCTGTGCTTTCGCAAATCGGTCCAACAACGTCGTAGTTAGTGGTAAGTTGTGAGTTGTGAGTTGAGGATTGCTGATTGCTGATTGCTGATGGTTCATGGTTCATGGTCAACCGCTGATTGCTGACCACTGACTGCTGACTACTCAAGTTTTCAATCTCATGGTACGCCTGGTACAGCATTGGGCGGATAAGTTCCGTCATGCCGGCATCCAGGATCAAAAAGTTTTTCTTGATACCATTTTTAACGTATAAAACCCTGGAAATCAATGAGGCGCATTGTGCAACCAAAGCACGGCCGAGTTCAAAATGCACTTCCTGCCCGGCCGAAACATGCAGATGGTCTTTGAATATTTGGAAGTAGCTTTCAAAATCGCAGATGCTGTTTTTATTAGGCAAAAAATAATCTACACCCAAACCGCCGCCAACATTTAAAATCTTTACCGTAAAACCCTGTTCCTGAAACCATGACTGCATTTCGTTCACCTTCAAACATAAATTCCGGAAAACGCTGAGGTCATTGATTTGCGAACCAATGTGAAAATGGATGCCCAAAAAAGTTAAATTTTTGCATTCGCGCAGCTTTTCCGCAACGGCGGGCAATTCCCAGGTATTGATGCCAAACTTATTTTCTTCCAATCCCGTGGTAATAAAATGATGCGTATGTGCATCTACGTTCGGGTTGATGCGGATGGCTACATTTGCTATTTTGTTTTTGGCAGCAGCCAGTTCATGGATGACCTGCAGTTCCTGCACCGATTCTGCATTAAAGCAAAAAATATCCTGGTCCAACGCTAAATTGATCTCCTTGTCGGACTTTCCTACGCCGGCAAAAACGATTTTTTCTTTTTTAAAACCATGTGCCACCGCCGCTTTCACTTCATTTCCGCTCACGCAATCCGCCCCAAAACCAAAACTTTTGACCGTATCCAGCACCCGCGGGTTGAAGTTGGCTTTCATGGCATAATGTACTTGAAAATGGTGCATAAAAGCAGCATCGCTGCATGCTTTTAAGGTGGCTTTAAGCAGTTGCAGGTTGTAGTAATAAAACGGTGTTTCTATTTCCTGGAAACGATTGACGAGGGTAGGATTGAACATAACAGTATTTTATCCGGCAAACAACGCCGAAAATTTCTTCATTAAAAAGCGGCCGAACGGCAAAAATAAAATTTTAAGGATGGAAAATGTTTGTTGACAGATAATAATTCGACCTAAAATACAACAGGTAAATTTTTAGGTGATAAAAGAAGCATGATAGTTTTAAAAAACCTCGCCCAAATTCACAAACAACAACAATAAGTCAAAAAACACTGCTAAAAGTTTGGCCTTTTTAAAATCCCGAGAAAAATTCTTGCAAAGAACCAAAATAAGCAATGTCCCAGCCTTCAGCAATATCCTCAAAATCTTCATCCGGTATGTTGGTATGTTTTAATTCTGCGGAGGTACCGCGCTTGTCAGGATGTAGTTTGATCGTTACGATAGAAGCTGCTTCCTGCTCGCCGAAATACCATTGCTGCACGATCTTTTTGCTTTCTTCAAACTCCAGGTTTTTTCCTTCAACGCTTCCTTCCCACAAAGAAAACTCAGAACCGGCCATGTCCGACATTGCTGCCGGTTCGCCTGTCCATATTTCGATACTTACCGGGTTGGTCAAAGCTAAGTAAACCTCTGCTGGCGAAGCAGATAGCAGGTAATACTTTTTATAATCTTTCATTTATTCGTAGCTGGTCTGCAAGAAAAAAAGCAAAATCGGGTTTATCAATCTAATACGATTTCGGATCAGACCCACGGATCAGTTCATCCAGTTCGTTGCCGCATGCCCGCAGAAATTCTATGGCTTCCAATAAAGTTTTGTCTGATACTGCAGATTGGTCGATCACGTTCACCAGGCCCAGGATATTGGCCAACGGTTTCCTTGCCTGTTGAAAGTTCATCTGCGCAATATTTTTAAGTTGCTGAATCCTTGCTTTCAAGTTCATTTCCTGATCGATGGCTTGTTCCAGCATATTACGGTACACTTTCTTTTCCGTCATATCGGTCATGGTAAAAAGCAATGCTGGCTGCCCGTTAAATAAAATACCGGCAAGAACAGTATCAATATAAAGCGTTTTGCCGGAACTGCTTTTGAAACTAATTTCTTTTTTAACTGGTTGTTTTGCCGTTTCGGCAAGTGCCAACAGGCTAATCAGTTTCTGTTGCTCATTTTGGGGAATAATGTTTTCTACATTTTGTAGGGAAATTTCCACTCTGCTGTAACCAAAAACCCTCATTGCAGTATCATTCAGCTCCAGGATGGATAGAAAACCAGGATCAGTGATCCACATTGACTGGTTGCTGCTGAAGAAGTAATTTTGAAGGCTTTCATCTTCAAAATTTAAAACTGGAGTATTAAACATAGACATGGCTTTACGAGGATTATAGATAAAATAGCATACTTATTTCACTTGAAACAAATATTGAGTTAAAAAATTGCTTTCAGGTTTAAAATATTATTTATTTTTTCCTAAAGGTTTGAAGGCCTTTTTACTTCTTTGAAGCGGAAAAACGATCAACCGGAACTTAACAAATCCATACCTGTTTTGCAATATCTGCGCCAATACATCCGGTATGAACCTTGCCCAGACATTAATTGTAATCGGATAAAGTCAAAATGGACCAATAGCGGCTACAAAACCTTTCAAATTCAATTCTTACCAAATAAAAAAATCTTTTGTTTGGCATACTGTTTTTATCACCCTAAAATTGTAATTCGGAGAATGGAATATTTCAATGCTTTATGTTCTTTTACAAAACTACATCTCAAGTAAAATTTTGTAGAAACGAAGTAAAATCGATACCAATCAAAAACATACTGCTAAAAACAGTATCTTTGCCCGGCAAATAATTAACCCCTAAAATTGTTTGCCATGCAATTCGACCCTGCCAAATTTGTTGCCCAAGGTTTAACTTATGATGATGTGCTGCTGGTCCCGGCATACTCCGAAGTTTTGCCCCGCGAAGTAAATACACAAACTTTTTTAACCCGGAAAATAAAACTAAACGTTCCCCTGATTTCTGCCGCAATGGACACTGTTACCGAAGCGGCTATGGCAATTGCTATTGCGCAGGCTGGCGGAATTGGTATGCTGCACAAAAACATGAGTATCCAGTTGCAGGCTGATGAAGTGCGGAAAGTAAAGCGTTCGGAAAGCGGCATGATCCAGGATCCGGTAACGTTAAAAGTTGATGCGGTGATTGCAGATGCCGTAAAAATCATGAAAGAGTTCAGGATCGGCGGTATTCCAATTGTGGATGCCGACCATAAACTAACAGGCATAATCACCAACCGCGACCTTCGTTTTCAAAAAGACATGGACAAACCGGTACGCGAAGTGATGACGAAAGAAAACCTGATCACGGCACCGCTTGGAACAGATTTGACGCAGGCGGAAGCGATCCTTCAGAATTATAAGATCGAGAAACTGCCGGTGGTTGACGGGGAAGGACGTTTGACCGGTTTGATCACTTTTAAAGATATTCAAAAATTCAAAAACTTCCCCGCTGCCTGCAAAGACGAACACGGCCGTTTACGTGTCGGCGCTGCCGTTGGCGTTACGGCCGATACCATGGAACGTGTGGACGCACTGGTAAAAGCAGGTGTGGATGTGATCACGATTGATACCGCACACGGCCATTCCAAAGGTGTAATTGACAAGCTAAAAGAAGTAAAAGCAAAATATCCCGAGCTACAGGTAATTGTAGGAAACGTGGCAACCGCTGAAGGTGCCAGGGATTTGGCCAATGCCGGAGCAGATGCCGTAAAAGTTGGTATCGGGCCGGGTTCTATTTGTACCACGCGCATTATTGCCGGCGTTGGCGTTCCACAATTGTACGCCGTTTATGAGTGTGCCAAAGCTTTGGAAGGCTGGGGTGTTCCCGTAATTGCAGATGGCGGGATCAAACATACCGGCGATATCCCGAAAGCGATTGCTGCCGGTGCAAGTTCCATTATGGCCGGTTCGTTGTTTGCCGGTGTGGAAGAATCGCCTGGTGAAATTATTATTTATGAAGGCCGCCGTTTTAAATCCTACCGAGGCATGGGTTCTATCGAAGCAATGGAACAAGGCTCGAAAGACCGCTATTTCCAGGATGTGGAAGATGATATTAAAAAATTAGTGCCCGAAGGCATTGTTGGCCGCGTGCCGGTAAAAGGAAGTTTGGCCGAAGTAATGTACCAATACGTTGGTGGTTTGCGCGCCAGCATGGGTTATTGCGGTGCTGCCAATATTGAAGCTTTGCAGAAAGCGAAATTTGTACAGATTACTTCTGCCGGAATCCGCGAATCGCATCCGCACGATATTACAATTACTAAGGAAGCACCGAATTATACAAGGTAGTTGGCATGCTGTTTTTATATGGGTAAAATTGTGTTGGGGGAAATGGTATAATTTTTTGATTGATAAAAGGATTTTGATTGTTATAAGTATAAATACCTATCAATAACTTTGATAATTATTTATTTTATTATCAAAACCAAATTTACTGTGACTAAAGTCATTAATGATGTTATACTACACTTGTATAATACGAAACTAAATGTCGAAGAGTACGAGTTTTTGTCAGATTTTACTATTTTGTGGGGAGTATTCGAATATAGATTTAGAATAAAAGAAAATAGTTTAAATTATGATAGAATTGAGAAAATGATTAACTCTAATCAATTAAAACACATTAGGGACAATACACTTCTTTTTAATAATCTACCAGAATTTATACTAATTAATTTTACCGAGAATAATTTTTATGTTTCATTTCCTAACATTGACTTTAGAATAGAATTATATCCTATTGAATGGCTTAATGAATTGAGTAAAGTAAAAAAGAATTTTAAATCTAATATAGAAAAAATAGAAAAGTCAGATTCTAAAATAATTTTTCTACTTTGCTTTATATCATATCGTATTAGAAATAATCTTTTTCATGGAAACAAAAAGTTTAACGAGTTACATCAACAAAGAAAAATATTTGAGATTATTAATGATTTTTTGTCAGAAATTCTAATAAAAACAAAAGACATCAAAAGTAACATTTGATAGAATAAGAATAATATGGTAAAGAATACAAGCTATGGTTATGAGTATTATGAATGTTCGAATTGTGGACAAGAAGTTGATCAATTAGAGGATTATTGTCAGACTTGTGGCCATGCCTTTCAAAAACGAACCTACTATATTTCGAATGATAAGTTTATTGCACATAGTTTTATCGAACTTACCATTGGATCACAAAATACCAAAGTTATTCTTGCAACTTTAGAAAATCAAAAGCTGGGAATAAGAAAATTTGTAGTTCCAGATAACAAACAGATTGCAAATAGAATCAAATTTTTTGTAATAAACGGAAACAGAGGTTATCTTGAAGATGGCTTGATACAGAAAAAATTGATAGTGCTTAATGATTTTGTCGAAATTAGCATTCCTATTAATGAAGAACAAGAAAAAGTGTTTATTCATAATTCACTATTGTTATAACGAATTATTGGCCGGGATTTATTATAATCGATAAACTTGAACCTGTTATCCGGATTAACTATCAATATTAATTCAATATCGCTAATCAACTAACACAATGAAAGTACAAATAGATATAGCTTTTGATCAATTACTAAGCATGGTTAAAACATTACCAGCAGGACAATTAAATCAGCTTAAAAATGAAATTGAAAAAGAAGCCAAAGACAAAAAAGCTGAAATTGATTTAGAAGCTTTGCTTTTAAACGGGCCAACGGCAACAAAAAAACAATTAGAAGTTATAGTAAATAATAGAAAAGCTTTCAACTAATCGTAAATTTATGGAAACCAAACTAACTTTAAAATTAGATAAAGAAATTATCCAACAAGCTAAAGAATATGCTTCCAGTAAAAAACTAAGTTTGTCTAAAATTGTAGAAGCTTATTTGCAAGCATTAGCAAAAGAAAAAAAAGGTGAAGGTGATATTAAAATTTCCCCTTTTGTAAAAAGCCTTTCCTCCGGGACAAAAATTTCTGCAGACTTAGATTACAAGAAAGAGTATTCCAACTATTTAACGGAGAAATATAAATGAATAAGAGGCTTTTTATAGATACCAATATTATGTTGGATTTATTAGCAGAAAGAGAACCTTTTTATTTACCTGCTGCAAAACTGGCAACATTGGCAGATCAAAAGCAAATAACAATGGTAGTCTCTCCTATTTCTTTTGCAACTGTAAATTATTTGCTTTCCAAATTTGAGAATTCTGCAACAGCTAAAGAAAAACTTAGAAAGTTTAAAATCATATGTGAAGTTTGTAGTATAGACGAAGACATTGTGGAGAAAGCGCTTAATTCTGCGTTTAAAGATTTTGAAGACTCACTTCAATATTTTAGTGCGTTAGCTGCCGATTGCGCAATCCTTATTACCAGAAACGGAAAGGATTTTCAAGAATCTATGATCCCTGTAATGACTGCAGATGGATATTTAGCAAGTAACAATATTGTAAAATGAGAACTCAAAACAACATTTTAAAAATCCTCAAAATCCGTAAACAAAAACTTTCCAATTTCAGAGTTTGTAATTTAGGTTTATTTAGTTCTTACTCACATAACGAGCAATCGAACAAAAGCGATAATGATATACATATAACTACAATTTCCATTTAAGTCTGTTCCCACAAATGATAATCTACCCATAAACATGAACCGAATAACTTGTTTACCACTACTTTCAATTTTAACGATTTCAATTTTCTGTAACCAAAGTTTTGGCCAAGCAGAAAACGGCAATGCTAACTTCTCTTCCGCTAATCCATTTTTCGCACCAAGCACTTTGCCTTTTCAGGCTCCGGCTTTCGATAAAATTAAGAACGGCGATTTTAAACCGGCAATGGAAGAAGGCATCCGCCAGCACCTGGCAGAAATACAAAAAATTGCAGATAACCCTGCTGCACCAACTTTTGAAAACACACTGGTAGCGATGGAAAAAAGCGGCCGACTGTTAAACCGGGTAAACGCAGTATTCAATTTGCTTACCGGCGCCAATACCAATGTCGAACTGCAAAAAGTTGAACAGGAAGAAGCGCCAAAACTATCTGCCAATAATGATGCTACTTACTTAAATACCAAGTTATTTAAACGGGTAGAAACTGTTTATCAGAAACGTAACGAGTTAAAGCTGGATGCAGAGTCAAAACGTTTGGTAGAACATGAATACGAGAACTTTGTGCTTGCCGGAGCGCGGTTATCAGAATCGGATAAAGAAAATTTGAAGAAACTGAACCAGGAAGAAGCTTCGTTAAGGGCAAAATTTGGCAATCAGTTACTGGCTGGCACCAAAGCGGGCGCACTGGTTGTAGATAACAAAGAAGAACTGGCCGGCTTATCCGAAAGTGCGATAGATGCCGCCGCACAAAACGCCAAAGCTGCTGGTCTTTCGGGGAAATGGCTGATCTCATTACAAAACACGACGCAACAGCCCGAGCTGCAATTGCTAACTAATCGTGCTACACGCCAGAAACTGTTTGAAGCTTCTGTAAATCGTACCGAAAAAGGCGATGCCAATGATACACGTGCTACTATTGTACGCATAGCACAAATCAGGGCACAAAAAGCTAAATTGTTAGGCTTTGCAAATTATGCCGCTTGGAAACTACAAAACCAAATGGCCAAAACGCCGGAAGCGGTGGAACAGTTTTTAAGCAAAGTTGCGCCCCCTGCTATTGCTGGTGCTAAAAAAGAAGCTGCTGATATTCAGGCGGTAATTGATCAGCAGAAAGGTGGATTTAAGTTGCAGCCCTGGGACTGGAATTTTTATGCCGAGCAAGTTCGTAAAGCTAAGTTCGACTTGGATCAAAACCAGGTGAAGCCTTATTTGGAAATAGATAATGTACTTAGGAACGGTGTTTTTTATGCTGCAAACCTACTTTACGGCTTAAACTTTAAAGAGCGTAAAGACTTGCCGGTTTATCAGGCCGACGTGCGTGTTTTTGATGTTTTTGATAAAGATGGCAGCCAGATTGGTTTGTTTTACTGCGATTATTACAAACGCGACAATAAAAGAGGCGGTGCCTGGATGAGTAATATGGTTGGGCAATCCAAGCTGCTTGGCACAAAACCTGTTATTTACAATGTGGCTAATTTGACTAAACCTGCTCCTGGTCAGCCAGCTTTAATTAGCTTTAGTGATGTAACCACCATGTTCCACGAATTTGGCCACGCGCTGCATGGTTTATTTGCCAGTCAGCAATATCCAAGCCTATCGGGCACCAGCACCGCACGAGATTTTGTTGAATTCCCTTCCCAGTTTAACGAACATTGGGCGTTGGACCCGAAGGTGTTTAAACATTATGCTATTCATTATAAAACAGGCGAGCCGATGCCACAGGAATTGGTAGATAAAATAAAAAAAGCAGCTACTTTTAATCAGGGATATGCTACAACTGAATTATTAGCTGCGGATTACCTGGATTTACAATGGCACACGCTTTCTGCAGGTACGCAAGTACCGGATGTAGATAAATTTGAAGCAGATGCTTTACACAAAACTGGCGTTGATTTGCCGCAGGTGCCGCCGCGTTACCGCTCTACTTATTTTTCCCACATTTGGGAAAGCGGTTACGCCGCCGGTTATTATGCTTATATGTGGACTTCTATGCTGGATAACGACGCGTATTCCTGGTTTGAAGAACATGGCGGATTAACACGGGCAAACGGACAACGCTTTCGGGATATGGTTTTATCACGAGGGAATACCGAAGATTTGGGTAAGCTGTTTAAAGATTTCCGCGGCCATAATCCGGATATCAATCCAATGCTCCAAAACCGCGGACTGGTTGCCAAATAAGCTTCATTTGCAAAAAGCATTTGGAAATATACTTCTTTTATCACCTAAAAATCGGCGTTTCTTCTGTTTGATGAAACGCCTGTTTTATATCAATTAAATTTTTGATCAATGTGAATAAAAAACTATCTGCCCAATAATAATTAGTTTCGATACTTCTTTTACAACACTAAAATTTAGGTTGTAAAAGAAGCATCGAAATGCTGTTACAGTTACTCTCCGATTTATAAAGATACTAATGTTCCCGCACCCGTCTCTTCAAAACCCCGCCAGCAGCTTCTTTAATGGTACTGGTAAAAATAAAAGCATGAGGATCAATATGGTGCACCATATTTTTCAATCGCCTTACTTCCAAACGGATGACTACGGTAAACACAATATCACAATCCTGACTGATTTCAAAACTGCCTTTTATAAAACCGCGTTCGCCTTTGTAAATCGTTATGCCACGGCCTAATTCCATTACTAATTTTTCTTTGATAGGCTCGCTTTGTCCGGAGATAATGGTAACGCCGGTATATTCTTCCAAGCCTTCAATTACAAAAGAAATTGTTTTAGATGCTGTATAATAGGTTAAAATAGAATACAAGGCAGTTGGCAAACCCAATTCGATGGCAGCAATCAGGAAGATGACAATATTGATCCCTAATATTATTTCGCTGATGGTAAAGCTGATCCGTTTGCCGGTGTACAAGGCCAGCACTTCTATCCCATCCAAAGCACAACCACCACGAATGGCCAGGCCCACGCCTATCCCCATAAAAACACCGCCAAAAATTGATACCAACAACTTATCGGAAGTGATTTGCGGATATGGGATAAACAGCAAACAAAGGCCAAGTCCGATAATGGCTACAAATGTTTTTAAAGCAAAGGCGCGGTTCACCATAAACCCTCCCATAATAATGAGCGGAAGGTTGGCAATGATGATCACGTAAGCAATGTTCACATGATACAATTCATGGATCAGCAAAGAAACACCCGTAACGCCACCGTCAAAAAATTGGTTAGGGATTAAAAATCCTTTCAACGCAAAACCGCAAAATAAAATACCTGCAATGGTTGATACCGTATCGGTTATAGTTTGTGAAAGATGAAAACTTCTCATTAAAGCAATGTTACTTAATTTTTGATTTAACAAGTGCTAAATGCGCTTCTTTTTTTGCCTGCCTTAATTGGATAGCTGTTTTAGTGAAATAATGATGGCTTTCTAAAAAATGTACTTGTAGCTGGTTCCATTCGTCCTCTGTATCCAAAAAACCAAACGTGGAAAGTTCGGTGAAGAGTTTATTGCCAATACTGAAAAAGTCGTCGCGGCCCAAGTAATCCAAGTCAGCATCTGCTAAAATTTCTTCCAAATGATTTTTTGGTGATTGCGGGATTTTAGTTGCCATAATCATTCCGCAAATCCTGTCGATCTCTTCCGGCTTGTAGCCAAATGCAGGAAGGTTTTCCTTAGCAATCCGGCTGGATTCTTCTTCATGGTCTTTCGGGCCTTTCAAAAAACCGGAATCGTGGTACCAGGCCGCCGTCAGCAGCAGTTGCATTTCGTAAACCGGGATATTTTCTTGCTTTGCCAAATATTCGGCAGCCGCATATACATCTTTAATATGTTCCACGCTGTGGTACGACAAATGCTTGGGCAACTCTTTGCTTAACTTGTTCAAAATGAATTTACCGGCACTTTCAAATTGCATATCCTGTAGCATGTTGAGTAGGCTAATATATTAAATGTTTTGTTTAGTCAGTAAATCCTTCCTTTCTGCTTTGGTTTTTGCCGCTGCTTATAAATCAGCGCAGCAAAAACCAAACACAATTTTATCGGCATAAAAACAGTACGGGTAAAGCAGTTCTAAAGTTTGTAAATTGATGGATAATCAAAATTCAGGTTTATTAAACATCAAATTAGGATTCTGCCGAGAAATTACTTTTTCTAAAATTTCATGATAACTAAAAATCAGTATATAACAGGAGATTTGTAATTCAAATTAAATAAATCCATTTAAAACCTAATTAGGCTTGCACAAATAAAAGGTTCGTTTTAATTTAGCCTACTTAATCAATAGACTATATGTACTACTTCTTTTACCACCTCTTTTTATGTGTTTCTTTATCAGGCTGCTCGTAAGCCCTCTTCTGTTTTAAACAAATCGCTATCTGCTTTCATCATTACTCCTATCTCTTACATGAAAATTACCACATCTACTATAAAGCCAAAATTACTACTGTTTTTACTGCTTGTTCCTTTGCTTTCCTTCGCCCAAATGAACGGCAACTATATTTTAAGCGGCATTGTTAAAGACGATGCAGGCCTGCCGCTTCCAAATGTTTCCGTCAAGATCACCGGCAGCACTTCGGGCACAACTTCCGATCTACAAGGTAAGTTTTCGATTATCAGCAATGCTAAGTTTCCGTTGCGGCTGGTGTTTTCCAGCGTTGGCTTTAAGCCGCAGGAATTTGAAGTAAAAAACCCCGGAAGCAATTTAAATATACAATTGGTTACCCAATCCATGATCGTGAACGAAGTGGTGGTTACCGCTTCCCGGCAGGAAGAAAGGATATTGCGCTCGCCGGTTGCAATCGAAAAATTAGATATCCGCGCGATCCGCAACTCTCCTGCGCCCAGTTTTTACGATGCGCTGGAAAACGTGAAAGGCGTACAAATGACTACTTCCAGCTTAACTTTTAAAGTGCCTAATACGCGTGGTTTCAACATACCCAACAACTTCCGTTTTATGCAGATGGTGGATGGCGTGGATATGCAGGCTGCTACTTTGGGCGTTCCGCTTGGAAATGCGATCGGCCCAACAGAATTGGACATTGCAAGTGTGGAGATCACGCCCGGAGCTGCTTCGGCTTTGTATGGCATGAACGCGATTAATGGCATGGCCAACCTCATTACCAAAAACCCTTTTACTTATCAGGGATTGAGCGTTTACCAGCGAACAGGCGTTAACCATGTGGACGGTATTGACCATGCACCAAGTGTATTGACCGAAACAGCCTTGCGTTATGCCAAAGCTTTCAACAATAAATGGGCTTTTAAGATCAACGGCAGTTATATGAAGGGAATAGATTGGATTTCCAACTCCCAGCAAGACCAGAACCCTAATTATCTCCCAAGTGCCAATCCGGGATTTCCGCAATTAAATGGCGTTAATAAATAATGTTGCTTATGATGGCTGGAACAGGTACGGCGACGATGCACTGGTAGGAAGCAATCTGGTATCTATCAGCGGTTTAACCATCAACGGAAAAACAAACCAAACTTTGCGCGTTGCCCGTACCGGTTATTATGAAAAAGACCTGGTAAACCCGGAAGTAAAGAATTTGAAGTTTGATGCCGCCGTACATTTTAAGCCAAACGAGCATACCGAAATTACTTACAGCTTTCGTATTGGTGATATGGATGGGACATTTCAGCGCGGCAATAAAATCAGGTTAAACGGCGTGATCGTACAAAACCATAAATTGGAAGTTAAAGGTAAGAACTTCAAGATCCTGAGTTATGTTTCCTTGGAAAACACCGGAAATTCTTACAACGTGAAGCCGCTTGCCGATAATTTGGATTTGTATAGCGGTGGCAGCAACCCGGTTTGGGCCGCAAAATATAAAAATGCGCTGGTAGCACAATTAAACAACGGTACGGATTTGGCAACGGCAGCCCACTCAGCTCGTGCAGCAGCAGATGCCAATCGCGTTCTGCCAGGCACGCAAGCATTCAATGACCTTAAAAACACGATTGTTGGGATCAACAATTGGGACATCAAATCAAGTTTAATCCCTGATGCCCCTGCAACAGGCGGTGCAGCGTTGGTTCAAAAAAGCCGTATGTATCATGTGGAAGGCCAATGGGATTTGTCAAAAACAGTAAAAGTATTTGATTTATTAATTGGTGCCGATGCCCGTTTGTACCAGATCATCCCTGACGGAAACAACTTTGTGGATTTTTCCAGATCCATTCCAGAAAGAAACAAACCACTATCTAACAGCAGCTTTGGCAACGATATTTACTATAAAAAAGTTGGTGCTTTTGCCCAGGGCACCAAAACATTTTTTGATGAAAAACTAAAACTGGTGGGTTCGCTCCGGTTTGATTATAACCCGTATTATGATCCAAAATTTACGCCTCGCATCGCAGCGGTTTATTCTCCAACGGACAACCATAATTTCCGGGTTACCTTTCAGCAGGGCTATCGTTTTCCCTCTTTGTTTGAAGCGTTGTCCTATGTCAATAATGGAAGGGTAAAAAGAGTAGGCGGTTTATCTTTTATTGATGAAGGATTGGGTTACTTGGAAAACAGTTATACGCAAGCTTCCGTAGTCAATCTTAACTCGGCCGTAGCGACAGCCGGAAACACAGATGCGGCAGCTTTGGCAAATAAAAGTTTATTGCAAACTGCCGATTTGCCAAAAGCACGTCCGGAACGGATCAATTCTTTTGAAGTTGGTTACAAAAGTGTTCTGGTTGATAATAAAGTTGTGGTTGATTTAGATGCTTATTCTAATGTTTACAATGGCTTTCTTGGTCAGATACAAGTTTATGTGCCTAAAGGAAGCACTATCGGAACAGATGCGGCAGTGCTGGCCATGCTGGACAGGAACCGTGATCCTACAACTGCAACTTCAAGCACAACAGCAAGTAATGGGCAAGACCGTTACCGCGTTTATACCAACGCCAAAAACGATTATCACAATTACGGTTTGGCCTTGGGCATTACGTACAATTTCTATCAGAAATACAGCATGGCAGGCAACATCAGTTTTAACAAACTGACAGCCAATAAAACGGACGATATTTTTGTGACTGGTTTTAACACACCTATTTTATCCACAAACCTTTCTTTCGGCAACCGCGAGATCATTAAAAATTTAGGCTTCAATGTGATTTACAAATGGCAGCAGGGCTTTTTGTGGGAAAGTCCACTGGTGACAGGTTCTGTTCCTTCTATCCATACTTTTGATGCGCAGGTAAGTTTACGTGTCCCCCAATATAAAGCCAACTTTAAATTGGGTGCAACGAATTTATTGGACAGGCGCTACATCCAATATGCGGGCGGCCCAACACTTGGCGGCTTGTATTACCTGGCCATTACTTTGGATGGTTTGCTGGAGAAATAACATACTGTTTTTATCGGCATAAAAACAGTATGGCATAAAGTTAACCCTGGGCAGTAGGACGGACAATGATCTCGCCAACATCAACATTCGCTGGCTGCTCGATTGCGAACGCAATAGCTCTGGCGATCGCATCCGGAGGGATCGCCATCGTGTCCATTGAGGTGATGATTTGCGCCTTTACCTCGGGATTTGTCATTGAATCTGCAAGGTTGGTTTGAACGAAACCCGGGGAAATAATTGTTACGCGCAGCTTATCTCCGGCTTCCTGCCGCAAACCCTCAGAAATGGCATGCACGGCGGATTTTGTGCCGGAATAGACCGACATGGTTGGCTTAGTAATGAGTCCGGCCGTAGAAGAGGTGTTAACAAAATGTCCAAAACCCTGCTTGCGGAACACTGGCAGTGCTGCGGCAATACCATACAAAACACCTTTGATATTTACGTCTATCATCTCCTCCCAATCCTCCACGCGCAGTTCATCCAAAAGAGAAGTCGGTGCAATGCCAGCGTTGTTGATGAGAACGTCAAGCTTACCGTACCGGTCACATGCCAGCTTTACCAGGTTAGACAGGTCTTCGCGTCGTTTTACATCTGTGACTGCATAAGATGCCTCAGCACCTGCTTCCGAAATATGGGTTGCCAGCGCCTCCAAACGATCTAACCGGCGTGCACCAAGTACAACCTTCGCACCCCGTTCAGCCAGCAACAACGCAGTCGCCTCTCCTATTCCGCTGCTTGCGCCGGTAATTACTATTACTTTACCTTTAATGTTTTCCATGGCATTTTGATTGATAACACAAAGATAGCCCGTACAACTACCCTTGTGATAAAGATTTTCAAACAGGACATAAAGAGCCTGTTTAAATTTTATCCCGCCTGTTTTTTATACTTCTTTTATCTTATAAAAATCATTGCTTGTATCCCGTGCTTAAAAAAGCACAGGGAAGCTTCAAAAATATAACTGGTCAATTGGTTAATAGAACGCAATCTAATTTATCAGTAACATGATGTGTTGGAAAACCAGCTTGCTTAAGTGCCCAGTATAATGCTCCATATACCGGGAGGTTATTTACCATATAACAACTATGGTTTTTTTGTGTATATTGGTGCAATTGAGCTTTAAAGTTGGAGGGCAGGCCAAACTGCTTAATTACCCCTCCTCCAAAAATCAGGGGCACGTTATCCGCTTTAATTTTTTTTAACAAGCACCAAACTGTTCGGGCCAGTTCTTCACCGGCTCTGTTTACCACCTTTGCCGCCCCTTCGCATCCTTCATTGTAAGCATCGTACACCTGCCTCAAAAAATGACCTCTTTTCCTGTTGGAAGCAAACTGGTTTACAATATTATATGCCAACGAATTCAGGTCATCGGCTTCAAAATAGTTTAATGCTTTTTTAATTAGGATAGGATATTCCTTTTCCCGGCCTAATAGTGAGGCGCAGGCCAAATGGATGGCATATTCTGCCTGATGGATACCAGAACCCCATTCGCCCGACAAATATTCATAACCCGGTGTTTTAAAATATTTCCCATTATCAGCAGCCAAGCCAATAATTCCGGTGCCGCAGGAGATGACTACACAAGGTTCGGCTATACCTTTGGAAGATTTTAAGGTTGAGAAAATATCATTTTCATAAATAGCTTTCTCAATAGTGATACCGTTTATAGCAATTGCCTGCTCAATCAATGCCTGTTGCTTTTGCTGGTCTATTACAAAATCCCAGCCTGCCACGCTAAATATAGCCATTGTTATATATCGGTTGCTAATGGGCTGCAAAAGCGCAATCATGTGTGCTAAAGCATCTGTAAGCATATAATATGTACCGCCAACTTCATGCACGGCCAGTATTTCGCCCTTGGTGTTGGCAACAGCCATATGCGTTTTGGTAGCTCCGCCATCAACACCTATTATCAGGTGATCTCTCATTGATTTTTAAATTATACCAGATGCAAATGCTTCATATACCCCGCATTTACTTTAGCACTTTGCAACGGGGTTTCCTGATAGTATCTGGACTGTTCTACAAAAAAGTAATCTACACCATTATTTAAAGCCACTTTAAGCAGGTGAGGATAATTGATAACACCATGCTCCAAATCGCTGGCCGATTCATCTTTGCTTCCGGCAGGTAACCGCTCTTTTAGCACATTACGCATATGGCAAAGCTTAAAGCGGTTTTTATATTTTTTCAGATAAGCTTCCGGGTCCTGTCCCTCGGTTACTGTATAATAGAAATCCATCTCGAAATCCACCAGGTCTTTATCGGTATTGTTCAGCAATACATCAATGGGCAGCTGGTCGTCTATTTTTTTGTAAGGATAATCGTGCGGATGGTAAGCAAAGCGCAAGCCATGATTTTTACATATTTTTCCGCGGTAATTAAAATCATCGGCTATCTTCTTAAAGGCATCAATAGACTTTTGCGGGCCCTTCCAGGGACAAATCAAGTATTTCATACCGATCTCGGCTGCTTGTTCAACCTGCTTTTCAAACGGCATTTCCCCATCGTTGTAATGAGAAGAAATCAGGTTCAACCCAAAGTTTGAGCTTGCTTTTTTAAACTCCTTATTACTCATTCCCCAAAACATGCCCTTGCTGCTGCCATAGCTTTCGATTTGGGAATAACCCATTTGGCCTAATTGCTTTAAAGTACCTAAAGGGTCTTTTTCCATCGCATCCCTTACCATATAAAGCTGGATGCCAAAAGCCGACAGTTTACCTACGGATAAATTTGATAACACAGGCATCCTGCGGAAAGGAACAGCTAAGGCTATCAGGCTACTGTTGCGAATGAAAGTTCTTCTATTAATCATGAAAGTAAGATTGTTTAATTATAAATTTCCTTTTCTTAATTCATCTGCGGCATAATTGGCCGCCCTTGCCGCAAATGCCATGTACAAGATGGAAGGGCTTTGGTTACCTGTGCTGGTCATGCAGGCACCATCAGTTACAAATACATTCTTGCATAAGTGCAACTGGTTGTATTTGTTCAGTAATGATGTTTGCGGATCATTTCCCATACGGCAACCGCCCATTTCGTGTATGTCCAAGCCCGGTGCCTGCTTTGTATCATGCTGTACAATATCTTTAACTCCCGATATATGCAGCATTTCGGCACTTTGAGTCAGGAAGTCTTTCACCATCTTTTCGTCGTTCTCGTCATAATCAACCGAGGTAATAAGCTGAGGTATGCCCCAATGATCTTGTTTGTCTTTGCTTAAACGCACATGATTAGCTTTTTTAGGAATAGTTTCACCTTGCATGTACATGCCGGCGCGCCATGGGCCAGGTTCGGCCAATGCATCTTTGTAATCTCCGCCAATGCCATCAGGTAAATCAGTTTTTTCTAACGCGGTACGTGTGGCCCAGACAAATGTTAAGTATCCGCCTAAAAAGTCGGTGTCCTGCTGGTGCAGGTTGCGGTAGTTGGCAATAATAGGGTTAGTTGGATTACGGCCGTAAAAATAGCGGTCTTTAAAACTATCATAAGTTCCGGAAACGCTGGCCCGGTAATTTTGAAAAGCAATATACTTGCCCAGCAAACCATTATCGTTTCCCAAACCATTTGGAAAGCGATTGGAAGTAGAGTTTAACAGGATTAAATTCGTATTTAAGCAGGCTGCATTTAGGAAAATAACTTTGGCAAAATAATCGGTTGTTTTATGAGTTAGTGCATCAATAACGCGTACGCCGGTTGCTTTTCCTTTTTGCCCGTCATATATTACAGATTGTACCACCGAATGCGGTCTGACAGTCAAATTGCCTGTTTTTGCCGCCCATGGTAGTGTAGAGGATACAGAACTGAAATATCCGCCGAACGGGCAGCCTCTTGCACATAAATCGCGGGCCTGGCATTGCCCGCGCCCCTGTGCTAAATGTATGGGTTGCGGTTGGGTTAAATGTGCCCAACGTGTACGCACCATAAAGCGGTCTTTGTAATGCGCGCTTATTTTTCGATGTATCTCGGCTTCGAGGCAGCTATATTCAAACGGGGGCAGATACTCGCCATCCGGCAGGGCTTCCAAGCCATCTTTACCACCGCAAATGCCTGCAAATTTTTCCACATGCGAGTACCAGGGAGCGATGTCTTTATATCGGATGGGCCAGTCCACCGCATAGCCATAACGATGAGGAGCCGTAAATTCAAAATCGCTCCAACGCTGGCAGGCTCTTCCCCATGTAATAGATTTTCCACCTACCTGATAACCCCGTATCCAGTCGAAGGGTTTCTCCTGTATATAAGGATGATCTGCATCCTTTACAAAAAATTGTTGTGTATCCTCGCCAAAAGCATAACACTTGCTGATAACGGGGTTTTCGTCCAGTACCGCTAACGGCTCTTTCGTACGGTGCGGAAAATCCCAGGGGTTTTTTGTGGCTGTCGGATAATCCCGGATATGTTCTATACTCCGGCCCCGTTCCAATACTATTGTTTTTAACCCGCGTTCGCATAACTCCTTCGCCGCCCAACCCCCGCTAATGCCGGAGCCGACAACAATCGCATCATAGGTATGGGTTTCTTGGTTTCCTGAAAGGGTTTGAACAGTCATGTAAGCGTTAGTTTAACTTAGTTTTCGCAATAATAACAGTAGGCATTGGCATGCAGCCATAAAAATGAAGCAGGCAATTGGGTACTAATTTGTCCTTTTAAAAACTCCTGAAAAATGTTTTTCTTATGCCGGCCGTTTACAATAAGTAAGATGGTTTTTGATTGCAGAATATCCGCTATGCCCAGTGTATAGCCATATTTTAAATCAGTTGCTACACCCAGCACCATTGGGTGCGCCAGTGAAGTGGCAGAAAGTTCTGCCAGATGAATACCTGGTTGTAACTTATTGGCAGGGTCGTTAAAAGCAATATGTCCGTTTAAACCCAAGCCCAGCACACACAGATCAATAGGCCCATTTTGAGCTAAATAGTGCTGAATCCGTTTGCATTCTACTGCTGGTATATTTGCCTGACTGTCGAATGAAACATAGTTCTCTGCCGGAATATTCAGGGGTTTTAACAGATGTTGCTGAAGATAATGTTCGCATGACCCGGGATGATCCATAGGTAAACCAGCCCATTCGTCCAGTTTAACAAACTTCAATCCAACCGTGTTTTGCAGGCCCTGCTTTTCCACCAGCTTTTTATACATCCCTGTTGGTGAATCACCTGTGGCCGCACAAACCAATGCCTGCCCGTTGTCATGCAATAGGCTAAGCATAAAATCAGCACCCGCGTTGTTTAGTTCTTCTGTGGTTTCAAACTTTAATAAATGCATTAGTAATGTTATAAGAGCCCGTTTAAATTTTGTCCAGCATGTTTTTCATGCTCCTTTTATGCCATAAAAACCTTTAATGTCCTGTTCCTTGGTTTTTTGGCTAAAGCCTGTTGTTTGTTGTCCTTTGTCCACGGCCTAAAGGCCGTGGCAATTGCAACTTGATCGTAATTGCATTTTCCAAACCGAATTGATATCGGCAAATACAAAAAAATTTATAAAGTAAGGTGTCTAAATTGCCGCGGCCTTCAGGCCGTGGGTTATATAAGTCCGGGTGTTGGCTTTAGCCAAAATATCTGTAATAAAATTTATTTTCTATGCTTCTTTTAGCACCTAAAACTTTCAAATTCCTATGCTTTTTCTATCAGCATAAATTACAGCCACAAGATTTATAGGCATAAAAGAAGCATTATGAATTTTGATGATATAAATTTAAACAGGCTCTAAGTCTTTTCTGATCACTTCCCCTGTATTTTTGTCTTTCAGGATGATTTTCTTTTGGCCGTCCGGCAGTACTTCTTCTTTAATCAGGTAATACTGCTCATTGTAATTAGTGTAGGCAAGAGTGTTGCTGGTATCGGTATCGCCCCGCCATTCTTCCAACTGTACCGGTTCCCAAATACCTGATTTGGCCGACTTATATGCTGCGTCAATAATGGCATTTACCACGTACCCGTCATAAAAAGTTTCTCCTGGCTGCTTTCCTGCCTCAATGCACTCGAACATATCGGTAAACATGTGGCTATAGCCCAACTCGTGCACTTCGTCTCCTACCGGAAACAACCAGCCGGTATTACTTTCTGCTTTTTCGGCCACATAACCGCCTTTACCTGCTTTAAACACCTCAAAGCCGGTACGCAAAAAGTTGTTCAGCCAGATCGTACCTTCGGTACCCATTACCTCATCCCTTAAATCCATCCCGCCCCTAAAACACCAGCTTACCTCAAACTGTCCGATAGCGCCGTTTGCATACTTCACCATCCCTATCGCATTATCTTCTGCTTCTATAGGGTGTACTTGTGTGGCAGCCCAACACATCACCTCCACCGGTTTGATGTTTTTACCTATAAAATTCCTTGAAATTTCAATGCAATGACAACCCAGATCAACAATTGCGCCTCCGCCGGATTGCTCCTTGTTCCAAAACCAGTCACTATGGGGGCCAGGGTGTGCTTCGCGTGATTTGGCCCACAGTACCCTGCCTAATCCACCCAATTGAACAATATCCAATGATTTTAAAAATTTAGGGGTATAACATAAGTCTTCCAGATAGCCTCCCATAACACCAGCTTTCTCTACCAGTTCCAGCATCTGTTTAGCTTCAGTGCCACTTCGTCCCAAAGGTTTTGTGCATAATACATGCTTGCCGGCTTTGGCACAAGCCTCTACGGCAGGTAAATGCAAATCGTTGGACAAGGCGATCACTACCACTTCTACCTCCGGATGGTTGACAGCTTCTTCCATACTGGTCGTATGATAAGGAAGCCGATAGTCGGTAGCAAATTTTTGAGCCCGTTCTTCGCTTCTTGAATATACGATGTGTAAAGTATCTTTTCTCCGTTGTCCGGTTAGGGCATCAGCATAAAAGCGTGCAATAAAGCCAGAGCCCAACATTGCTATCTTCATAATAAAATAATAAAATGTTACAATTGGTTATACCGTACACAAGCTTACTGCCCGTGGTCTAATGAACAATAATAGGTATTTATTTAGTTATTAGAAGCTGCGAGACTAAAATAACATTCAGGTTTTTTTGGATTGATGCCAGTAAGTTAAACGGAGCAAAAAGATGCGATGCGCACCAATTTTTAAGGCATAAAAGAAGCATTGTTATTTTTCAGGATGTAAACTTGAACAAGGTGTAATTTATTAAGGACAAGGTTTTTTACCTTTGAATTTAAATCCTACCCTATGCGCTTAATCGGCTATTCAATCCTGTTCATGTTATGCGTTCAACCTGCATTTGCACAACAAAATGTTCAGACTATAAGAAGAATCCCTGCTATCGGAATCCAAATCCCCGATAAGGAGAAACAGGAATTAGCAACAGGTTTACAGGGATTTTCCAAGATAATTGGTCAATTAAAATCGAAGCGGGACAAATTTATCACTGACCTGCTGCCCGACGTGTTGATCTACTATAAAGCTGTTAACTATGCACTTAAATACCAGGAGTTCTTCAACATCAAAGAAGTCGTTTCGGCCCAAAACCTGTTGAAGGAAGGCATGCAGCGTGCAACAGAGTTGATTGCAGGAAAGGCCCCTTGGACAACACAAAAGGGGGAAGTTGTAAGAGGATATGTTTCTAAAATAGATGGTTCTGTTCAGCCTTATGGCCTCAGCGTACCAGAAAATTATGCCGTAAACGGAGCCAAATTCAATCTTTCCTTTTGGTTTCACGGGCGCGGAGAAAATTTGTCCGAGCTTAATTTTATAGCCAACGGAAAAGGGTTCTTTCCTGCAATGCCTGCCATGAAAAACACGATCATGCTGTACCCGTATGGCAGGTACTGCAACGGTTTTAAGTTTGCCGGGGAAGCAGATGTCCTGGAAGCATTGGAGGATGTAAAAAAGCATTATCTGATCAATGAAAACGGATTGGTGGACAGGGGCTTTTCTATGGGCGGGGCAGCGGTATGGCACTTTGCTGTTCATTATCCGGATTGGTGGCTGGCCGCAAACCCTGGTGCAGGCTTTGCAGAAACCACAGAATTCCTACTATTGGACAAAGAAACGCTTCACCCTAACTGGTACGAAAAAAAGCTCTTGCATTTGTATGATTGTACCGACTATGCAAGTAACCTTTCCAATCTTCCGGTTGTTGCCTATAACGGGGACAAAGACCCTCAAAAACAAGCTGCCGATGTGATGGAAAAGGCCATGAAAGCGGAAGGGCTGTCCCTCAGCCGTATCGTCGGCCCAAATACCGGTCATGCCTATCATCCGGCATCTGCCAGAATAGTGGACAGCCTGCTGGAAATAGAAGCTGCAAAAGGAAAAAGACCGGCACCAAAAGACCTGCATTTTACCACTTATACCCTTAAATACAACAAAATGTACTGGTTAACAGTGGATGCACTGAAAGAGCATTGGGAAAAAGCAAGAGTGGACGGAACAATTGCAGACCAAACCATCACCCTAAAAACCACCAATATTTCAGCATTGAGTTTAGACCCTTCTGTTTTATCCACTGTTATCAATTTAACAAAGTCAATTATCATCCATATTGACGGCATTTCCATTCTATTAAAGCAGTTATCTCAACAAAAAGCTTTGAGTTTCCATCAGGAAAACAAAAAATGGGTCATGGGTATAACAAAACCGGCAGTGGTTAAAAAACATGGCCTGCAAGGCCCGATTGACGATGCCTTTATGTCGGCTTTTATAGTTGTAAGGCCAACCGGCAAGAGTAGAAATGAACTGTTTGACAAATGGTCGAAATCAGAATTAGAACGTTTTCTTATACAATGGCGAAGACAGTTCCGCGGAGATGCAATAGTTAAGGATGATATCAATATAACACCCACAGATATGTCTTCCAATTTGATCGTTTTTGGGGATGCGGAAAGCAACAAAATCATTTCCAAGATCAAAAACAAGCTTCCTTTAAAATGGGACACTAAAAATATCCATGCCGGGGATTCGACTTATTCATCTAAAGACTATGCCTTGATCCTGATCTGTCCAAATCCTTTGAACCGGCAAAAATATATGGTTTTAAACAGCGGTTTTACCTTTCGGGATGCGTCCTTTTTAAACAATGCCAAGCAAATACCGATGCTACCGGATTGGGCAATTATAGACCTCAACACCCCTCCCGGCCCTGTTTATCCGGTCAAAGTAAGCCGGGCAGGCTTTTTTGGGGAAACATGGGAATGGAAGAAGTAATAGATAAGTGGATTAAAAAAGGGCAATCATCCTGAGCTTTTAAAACGCAACTCTCTGTTAATTGAGTTTTAAAAGCTTGTTTAAATTTTGTCCGGCCTGTTTTGATGCTTCTTTTATGCTATAAAAACCCATAAACTTCATCATGCTTTTTTAAAGATACAATACACCACACTAATTTTTATAGGCTAAAAGAAGCACTGTTGTTTTTCGGAAATCAATTTAAACAGGTCCTAAAATTATTTCTAATTTACCTAACCCCAATGCAAAAACAGTTTCGGGAGAAATCGATTTGTTTGAACCTATGTCGGACAGAGTTAAACCGGCAGGCGGATTTTCCGGATTGAACGGTTTATTGAAGAGCCATAGGCCCGGCACACATTGTAAAAATGGGTTTCAACCCGTTTAACAAATAAAATTTAAACACCTTCATCATAACAAAACAAAAGCTGGTTATTTCTTTGCGATCCTGTACAATTTGCCGCCATCAGTTACGGCATACAGCGCACCATCTTTCCCCTCGGTCGGTGCCCGGAAACGTTCGCCTTTATCTGCCAGTAACCTTTCTTCGCCTACCACTTTATTGTCTTTGATCACCAGGCGGGCAATGTGCGATCCGCCCAATCCGCCTACAAACAGGTTGCCTTTCCATTCAGGAATGACATCGCTATTGTAAAAAGCAATGCCCGAAGGTGATATGCTTGGGTCCCAGTAATAAACGGGCTGCTCTATTCCGGCTTTCTGCTGGATGCCCTCGCCTACTTTTTCGCCGCTGTATTCAAGGCCATAAGTAACGACAGGCCATCCATAATTTTTTCCCGGCCGGACAATGTTTATTTCATCCCCGCCCCGCGGCCCAAATTCGGCTTCCCAAAGTTCACCGGTTTGCGGGTTCCACGCCATACCCTCCGGGTTGCGAAAACCGTAAGCATAAATTTCAGGCCTGGCATTAGCAGTATTGGCAAAAGGGCCATCTGGAACAGCTTTGCCCTCTGTCGTGATATGGAGGACTTTTCCGATAGCAGCACTCAAGTCTTGCGCTTTTACACGAATATCGTTCGCCCCGCGTTCGCCGGTACTGACAAACAAGTTGCCTTGCTTGTCGAACAAAATACGCGAACCATATTGAAGGCCGCCCTTATAGGCAGGAGTGGCACGGTAAATTACCGCAACATTTTCCACGTGGCTTTCGTCTGCAGCTAATTTTCCTTTTGCAACGGCCAATAAAGAACCATCAGAAGTTTGTTCTGCATAATCCCAATAGATCATTCTGTTGGTGGCAAAAGCCGGGTTAATATTTACATCTAACAACCCGCCCTGCCCTTCGGCCAATACCGCTGGCAGACCGGTTATTTTCTTGTCCGGTTTACCGTCAGCCGTCAATATCAGCATGGTTCCTGCCTTTTCGGTGACCAGGAAACGTCCGTCCGGTAAATTGCAAATAGCCCAGGGAGACTGTAGGGCGTCATTAATAACCGTAACCGACAAAGGTGTTTTCGTTTTAACGCCCGGTGCCCGTGTCTGACCGGGAAAAGCCGGTTTATATTGACTGTTGGGGCTTTTGGTTTCGACGGGAGTAGTGCTATTGCTGTCGGGCATAGTATTGGCTGCCGGGTTTCCGGTACTGTTTTTACAGGCAGAAATTGCTGTCATCAAGGCAATTCCTATGGTCAGGGCTTTGTGATGGATAGATCGCATAGAACAACAATTAGAAGGTTGATAAAATGATCACTATAAAATTAGGGTTTAATTTTATCTGTGCAAACAAGGTTTCGGGTTTCAACAGTTCGTATCAATTGTTTTTTTGCAAGTATTTGTGGCACCGTTCCAACCAATATGTTTTTCAATATTTTAAGTAGATATAATTTCTTGTTCACCACTTTAAATATAAAGCTTGTTAAAAAAAACCAGCATAATTTTAATGCTTCTTTTATGGCACAAAAACCTATAAACTTCACAATGCTTTTTAAAAGATAAAATCTGCTATACTGATTTTTATAGGGTAAAAGAAGCATTGTCCTGTAAGTTTCAAGTAATAAAAGAACCAAACAAACTTAAATTCAAAATACTAGAAAATCTAAACTTGTGTCATTAATCAGGATGTTGATCTGTAACAAAACAAAACCTGCGGGCTACTCATTCGTAATGAACAGGTTGCAGGTTTTGCTTGCTGCTTTGTTTTTGACCCTTGGAAGAAAGCTTCTTTCAATCCTAAAATTTAAACACTTTAAAAAGGGCCTCTCCTATAGTTGAGATGACAAAAATAAATATGGCATCTTCTTTTTTATTAAAAATTCTTTCAATTCCGGTACAATCCCGACTTTAGGAAGATGAAATCTATTTGTGTTTTCTGCGGGGCAAATTTTAACGGTGATGAACGTTTGAAAGAAGCGATCAACCGATTAGCGGAAATTATGGTAAACCGCAATATTTCCTTGGTTTTTGGCGGAGGAATAGTTGGCGTGATGGGCTTGATTGCGGATGCTATTTTGCAGCGCGGCGGCAAAGCAATTGGCGTAATCCCGAATTTTTTGATGGATAAAGAGGTTGGCCACAAAGGTTTAACGGAAATGCACGTGGTGGAAAACATGCACCAAAGGAAGCAACTGATGAACGAACTTTGCGACGGCATCATCACTTTGCCCGGCGGTTTCGGTACGCTCGAGGAATTTTTTGAAGTGTTGACCTGGCTGCAATTGGGTTTGCACAACAAGCCGGTCGGTTTGCTCAACGTAAATGGTTTTTATGATTTTTTGCTGAAGCAGATGGACGTGATGGTAGAAAACCGTTTCCTAAAACCTGCCAACCGTAAACTCGTTTTAAGCAGCCAAAACCCGCAGGAATTGGTGGAACTGATGGAAAATTTCAATACTGTCCCGGAAGAAGTTTGGTTTAAAGATCAAGGGCTTACATAAAATATTATGCTAAAAGAAGCATTGGTTCAAAATTTCCCAATAAATAAAAAGCATCTTAAACGGGGAGTTTAAGATGCTTTCAACCAATTATAAACCTATGTGAGAGAGAATTAATGTTTAATACGTTAATAGAATATACAGTGTTACAAAAAAATTGAGCAACAGTTAATTTAATTCTGCTTTTGTCAATTTTATTTCTGTGATTTTCCGCCTAAATAAATAACTTAGGTGTTTGATGCCGACGTAGCTCAGATGGTAGAGCAACTCATTCGTAATGAGTAGGTCGCAGGTTCGATTCCCGTCGTCGGCTCCTCTTTTAAATTGGATTTTCTGTTTCACGGTTTTACTTACCCTGATCCTGTAAAACTTTATTGCTTAAGCAGCGTTCCTAAATTACAACAAACATAATTTCACCCTCTAAAAGAAGCACAATGGATACCCTGAAAAAATTTGCCGCAATGGAAAAAATCGTTCACGAACTGGAAGATTTGAAAAACAGCCAGCAAGCAATCATTCAAAAAATAGGAAAAATAGAAGTTGACAATATTGATCTGGGCGATAAAAGATTAGAAAAGGATTTGCCCGATATGCACCAGCGTATTGCAGATAACCTGGATGCCATTGCCGATATCCTGGAATACTTTGCCGGAAACACTGACAAGTTTCACGATTCCAATAATGTAGAGCAATTGAAAGAACAACAAGCGATCAGGGAAGCAGCCGGAAACGAATAAACTTGGATTAGGAAATTAGGTTCAACATGAAAGGCACTTTAACCAGTGCCTTTTTTTATGTGATAAAAGAAGCATCTGATCAGGATAAAGTTTTCTTTTTAGGGACCAGCTTCCTCCCGACAAAAATAAACAAAGTACCAAAAAGAGTAAAAACCAGCAGCAATAATATTGAATTTATAGCTACTTGGGCATATCCAAATTGCTTTATATCTACAAAAAAATAAGGATAAAAACCAGAAACGGCCCCGCGAACAATAATGTAAATTAGATAGGCGAATGGAAAAATCAGCCATCCCGGGAGTTGTTTCCACTTCAAACCTTGTTTTGGCAGCAGAAAAACCCAATATAAAATGTATAAAACAGGTACTACAAGATGTAATAGTTCATCCACAGGTTTATACAGTCCTTTTGGATGCCAGAATTGCCGCAGCACTAAATTGTAAACTAAACTTACAATAGTAATGTAAACCGCGATAGCCGTGGCTGTAGAAATTTTTGAAAAGAACCTGCCCAAATTTGTCTTGGGGACCAGCAAAACCACGGCTAAACTAAAAGCCACCAAAATATTAGTTTCAATGGTGAAATAACTTAGCAGTTGTACAAAACTTCCGCCGAGCGTCCGTCCTTTTCCTAAATATTCCGGCACAGATATTATAAATTGCATCATCACCGCAAACCAGGCCAACAATGAAATTAACCCTGTAAAAAAAGCATTGGTTGGTGTAAGTTTTCTATCCATATTTCCGGGTTGTCATTCCGATAAAACTATAAATTCAATTTATGTTGAGCAAAATTTCCGGCAAAAATACAGATGTACTTATTCTACACTTTTGCCTTTCATCACCGTGCTGACTGCCTGGTCCATCAAGCGTTCTGCAAACGGCCGGGTGAACTCGTTCAACGTATCTACTACTTTTAAAATCAGGTCTTTATCGCCAGAAGTTAGTGTTTGTTTTAGCTCGAAAATCAATTTGTAAGTATCTGTAATTTCTGTTGCATCCAGATAAGCTTTGTTTTTTTCCACAAAACGTTCTGCGGTATAAACCATTTGCTCGCCTTCCGTTCTGGCTTCGATCAGCATCCGTTGTTTCACATCGTCTTGCGCGTGCGTAATGCTGTCCATTAGCATTTGTTCTACTTCGGCATCTGTCAAACCATAAGCCGGTTTCACTTCTACTTCCTGTTTTACGCCGGAACGCAATTCAACCGCCTGAATGGTTAAAATCCCATCGGCATTCAGCAAAAAGTTAATATCCACTTTTGGGAAACCAGCCGGCATGGAAGGGATTCCTTTCAGATCAAACTCTGCCAGCTTGCGGTTTTCTTTCACCAAATCGCGTTCACCCTGGTAAACAGCAATTTTCATATTGACTTGTCCGTCAATAGAAGTCGTATATTGTCTTCCGGCTTTTGTTGGGATTTTTGCGTTTCGGGGAATAATTACATCCATCAAACCGCCCATCGTTTCGATACCTAAAGAAAGCGGCGTAACATCCAACAATAAAATGTCTGTCCGGTTTCCAGCCAAAATATCGGCCTGAATGGCAGCGCCCAAAGCAACTACTTCATCCGGGTCAACTTCATCATGTACCCGACGGTTAAAGAATTCCGCAACCATCTTTTTAACCAGATGGGCCCTGGTTGAACCGCCAACCATCACCACTTCGTCAATATCACTGATTTCTAAACCTGCGTCTTTTAATGCACTCCTACAGCTATCAATGGTTTGCTGCACTTTTGGTAAAATCAATTGCTCAAAAGTTTGCCGGTCAATGGTACACCAGATCTCGCCGATCTTTTCATTAAACAAACTCTGGTGTGCGAAAGCTTTTTTTGCTTCTTCGGCTTTCAAACGCAATTCCTGCTGCGGTAAATTGGGTTGGTTTTCCAGGTTGTTTTTTTCGGTCCAGTAATCTACAATCAATCTGTCAAAATCATCGCCACCTAAAAATGTATCGCCATTAGTTGCTAAAACCTCGAAAATTCCGTTTTGAATCTGGAGGATAGAAACATCAAAAGTGCCTCCGCCTAAATCATAAACGGCAATGGTTTTTGTTTCTTCGGGATTCAAACCAATTCCGTAAGCCAAACTTGCAGCGGTTGGTTCGTTCACAATCCGCAGCACATCCAGGCCAGCCAGCTTTCCGGCATCGCGCGTGGCTTGCCGTTGTGAATCGTTAAAATAAGCCGGAACGGTAATGACTGCCCGGTTTACCGGTGTTTTTATCGCATGTTCTGCGCGTTCTTTCAGTTCTTTCAAAATCAATCCCGAAAGTTCTACAGGCGTGTAAAAAGTATCGCCAACTTTAATTTTGACCAAGCTTTCGGTATCGTCATCAATGATTTTATAGGAAAAGAAGTTCTGGTAATCGGCCACATCTTTGTAAGAACGGCCAAGCAACCTTTTCACTGAAAAGATTGTGTTCTTCGGATCGCTGATCAAAAAGTTCTTGGCTTCGTTTCCAACCGTAATTTCTCCTTGTTCGCCAAAATGAATAATTGACGGCACCAGCACACCTTTACCGGTATCGTTGATTACCTGCGGATTTCTTTCCGGGTTGATAAAAGCCACCAGCGAATTGGTTGTGCCGAGGTCAATGCCCACAATAATTTCTTCCTGCTGGATGGAACCGGTTGTTAAATTGATAGAAACTTTAGCCATGATAATTGCTTAACAAGCCGCAAAGTTAGGCGTTTTTTGCAACGGCGTGTCATGTGAGTGTAGAGGAAGGCGTGCAAAAACTGACGGGTTTGCATCTGCCACATTTTGTTGAAAACTCCGGTAATATTCTTCTAAAAAAACACTACTTCAAGAAATAAAACCAATATGATATTGCATTGAACAAAAAATTCTATAATATTAGCTGATGGAGCAAAAAGGCGAAATATTAATTTATCAGTCCTCATCCGGCAACACTAAAGTTGATGTAAGGATAGAGAATGAAACAGTTTGGCTGAACCAAAACCAAATGGCTGAGCTTTTTCAAACCACAAAGCAAAATATCAGTTTGCATATCAGGAATATTTTTGAAGAAGGGGAATTGGATGAAAATTCAGTTGTCAAGGAATACTTGACAACTGCTGCCGATAGAAAAAAATATAAAATGATGTTTTATAACCTTGACGTAATCATATCGGTTGGTTACCGGGTTAAATCCCATATTGGCACTCATTTCCGTATTTGGGCTACGCAACGGTTAAAGGAATATATCATCAAAGGTTTTGTGCTGGATGATGAGCGGTTGAAAGAAGCAAGAAATAATTATTTTGATGAGCTTCTTTCCCGCATCCGGGATATACGCAGCAGCGAAAAAGTTTTCTATCGCAAAGTATGCGATATTTACGCGACAAGTATCGACTACGATCAAAACAATGATGTTACCCGGGATTTTTTTGCAACCATTCAGAATAACATGCCCATACAGCAGCAGAACTGATTGTGCGAAGAGCCAATGCAACTAAACCAAATATGGGCTTAACCAATTATCCGGGCGGACAAATCAAAAAGCAGGATACAATAGTTGCAAAGAATTATTTGAATGAAGATGAACTGAACCAACTCAATCGTATCATCAATCAATATCTCGAATTTGCAGAGTTACAAGCATTGCAACGTAAGCCTATGTACATGAAAGACTGGATTACAAAACTGCATGGCTTTCTTACTTTAAATGACCGCGAAATTTTAGAACATGCAGGGAAAATAAGTCACGAGCAGGCAGAAGAATTTGCTTTTAAGGAATTTGAAAAATACCAAAAGCAATTGGACACGTTGGAAACAGATGAGTTAGATAAAGCGATAAAAAAAATATCGGACAAAAAGAAAAATTAACAATGGAATTTTTAGCATACAAAATATCCGGTTACCGGAAAGATAAATTAATGATTAATTTCCGTCCGGTAATTTAATCGCTTATAAAAGATGTCTGCCTTGTCCAAATTTGCTGCAATGCTGTTTTTATCGGCCTTTTTTATACGTCCGTTGCATGCACAAGAATTTGGCGGCAATCCGCCTTCTATCAAATGGCAGCAAATTAATATACCTGCGGCCAGGGTTATTTTTCCAAAAGGATTAGATTCTTTGGCTTCCCGCGTAGCTAATATTATTGATTACATGAACCGCGATATTGCGCCTACCATCGGCCTGAAACAAAAAAAGATCAATATTGTCTTGCAAAATCAAACTACTATTTCCAACGGTTATGTTGGTTTGGCCCCTTTCAGAAGCGAATATTATCTCACTCCCGATCAAAACAGTTTTGAGTTGGGCAGTTTGCGCTGGACAGACCAATTGGCCATCCACGAATACCGGCACGTGCAGCAGTACAATAATTTTGATGTCGGGCTGACCAAGTTTTTCCATACGATTTTTGGGGAAGGCGGACAAGCAGTCCTCAGCACCTTGACCGTGCCCAACTGGTTTTACGAAGGCGATGCTGTTTTTAACGAAACTTTGGTAAGCCGCCAAGGCCGCGGCCGTTTGCCTTTTTACTTCAACGGTTACCGTGCGCTTTGGTCGGCCGATAAAAATTATACTTGGATGAAGCTGCGCAACGGCTCTTACCAGGATTTTGTGCCCGATCATTATCCGCTCGGTTACATGCTGGTGGCTTACGGGCGCGAAAAATACGGTGACGATTTCTGGAAAAAAACCACACAGGATGCAGCAGCAGTAAAAAGCACTTTTCGCGGGGCCATCAAAAAATATTCCGGTTTGAGTTACCCGCAGTTCAGGACGCAGGCTTTGAATTATTTTAAAAAACAGTTTTCTGCGGAAGATAAAAAAGAACAGCAACCGCAACATTTTGTAGGCAATGAGGAGTTTCCGGCTTTTATCAACGATACTTCTTTTATCTATGTAAAATCATCGTACAGCAAAGTGCATCAATTTGTGCTGAGAACGGGAACGGAAGAAAAGGTGGTCCGGATTCGGGACGCTTCGCTGGACAATCAGTTTTCGTACCGGAACGGCAAAATCGTTTACGCTGCTTATCGCCAGAATATCCGCTGGGCATACCAGGATTACAGTAGTCTGCAATTGCTGGACATCGGCACCGGAACACAAAAAACCATTGTTAAAAGAAGCAAATATTTTTCGCCGGATTTGAGCGAAGACGGCAAAACGATCATCGCCGTGCTACAATCCCCGCAGGGAAAAAGTGAGCTGCATTTGATCAGTGCCAGCACTGGAAAAGTAATTCAAATCGTGCCAAACCCGCAAAACCTGGTTTATACTTATCCAAAATTTTTGGACGGACAAACTGTAATTTCTGCTGTCAGAAATACAAAAGGCATGATGAGCCTGGCAAAAATCAACCTTGGCAACGGCGAAACCAGTAATTTAACGACTTACAGTTTTCGGGTGATTGGCTTTCCAGCGATCCGAAAAGACACGGTTTATTTTACGGCTTCTGCGGAGAAAAACGATCAATTGTACATGCTTCTTTTATCGGACAAAAAACTGTATCGACTTCAAAACAAAACTTTAAATACCAAAATAGGAAATTACCAGGCAACCGTAAACAGACATGCAATTTTGTACAATAGTTTTACGGCAAGCGGATTTCGGCTGCATCAAATAGAAAAAAGCGAAATCGAATGGCAGCCGGTTGCAGAAACAGAATTAGCATTGCTTCCTGCCGATCTCAACATTTCCAATCTGGAAAAAAACAATGCCAACCTGCTGACTGCCGTTCCAAACCATATTTTTCCGGTCAAAAAATATCCGGGCTTGTCGCATTTGTTCAATTTCCACAGTCTGGAACCATCTTTCAGCGATCCGGATTACACGCTTTCTTTGGTTGGGGAAAATATCCTCAACACTTTTCGACCTGAAATTTACGGAACTTATAACCGCAACGAAGGCTACAAACAAATTGGTTTTGATGCAGTTTATGGCGGCTTGTTCCCTTATTTTTCCGGCGGCATAAGTTATACTTTGGATCGTAGGGCTTTGTACCGAGGCAACAACATTTACTGGAACGAAACGCAATTGCAGGGCGGCATCAGCGTTCCGCTTACCTTCAACAATGGCAGGACTTTTAGCAACCTGAGTTTTGGCAGCAATTATGTTTATAATCAAAGTGCTTATACCGGCACGTTTCAGGCTTCGTTTGGCACGCAGGCTTACAGTTATCTGGATAATACCATCCGTTTCAACAGCCAGAACCAGAAAGCTTACCAGCAGATTTATCCGGGTTTTGCGCAAAGTATTACGCTGAATTATAAGACAGCAATTTCACATTTTAGTGCCAACCAGTTTTTGGCAAACGCTTATTTCTATTTTCCAGGCTTCTTTAAAAACAACAGTTTCGTAATCAATGCGGCGCATCAGCAGCATGACGGCGCAAACGGATTAAGCCTTTTTTCCAATCAATTGCCTTTTTCCAGAGGTTATACGGCTGAGAATTTGCGCCAGATGAACAAACTGGCGGCGAATTATCATTTCCCGGTGGCTTATCCGGATGCTGGTTTTGCCAACTTCTTTTACCTGCTGCGCATCAGGGCCAATGTATTTTATGATCACACCCGTGCTGCTGATGTTTACGCTAACGGACAAGCTTTTAAAGCCAATTTCCGCTCGGCCGGAACGGAGGTTTATTTTGATTCGAGCCTATGGAACGAGCTGCCTTTTACGTTTGGTTTCCGTTATACCCGCCTGGCTGACCGGGACTTGTTTGGCGGTTATGGCCCGAACCGCTTTGAACTCATTGTGCCTTTAAGCTTCTTTTAGCACATAAAAAAATTGGTGTTGCTTATGCTTTTCAAGCTAAAAAAACCTTCAAAAAAAGCATTGAATTAAAGTTCTTGCGTAGTTTCGCCACAAAAACAACATGCTGTTAAACAAAGTACGTTCCCTGCCCGGCAATCATAATCCTCCCCAAATTTTAATTGTTGGCGATTTAATGATCGACCAATATATTTGGGGCGATGCCAACCGCTTGTCGCCGGAAGCTCCGGTCCCGATTGTGAACGTGCAAAAAGAATCCAGCACTTTGGGCGGTGCCGGAAACGTAGCGCAAAATTTATTATCGTTTGGGGCCGAGGTGATTGTCGCAGGTATTATTGGAGAAGATCCGGCCGGAAAAGGACTCTTGAAAGTTTTGGCAGATGAAAACGCAGATACCGCCGGGATTGTAATCGATACGCAAAGGCCAACGACGATCAAAACACGCATCATTGTGGGCAGCCACCAGATCGTCCGGGTGGACAGGGAAGTTACGGAACCGATCAGCAATGCCAACGAGGATAAATTATTTAGCAAAATCCTGCCGCTTTTTGAACGCGTTGACCTGGTTTTATTTTCCGATTACAATAAAGGCGTTCTGTCTTCTTCGCTTTGTACCCGGATTTTAACGCATTGTAAATCCATTGATAAAAAAGTGATCGTTGATCCGAAAGGGTTAAATTTTGCCAAGTACAAAGGTGCTTTCATCATCAAACCCAATAAAAAAGAACTGGCGCAAGCCGTAAAAATGGAGAAAATCAGTTCTCCAACTGATCTGCAAAATGCAGCGGCAGCCTTATTTGAACTAACAGACACTGCTTATTTGGTGGTAACTTTATCGGAAGAAGGAATTGCGGTACTTACAAAAAATTCGTACAAACTTTTGGATGTTAAAGCGACGGAAGTGTTTGACGTAACCGGCGCAGGCGATACCGTTCTGGCTGCTTTGGCTTATTTTATTGCTTTGGATTTTACGGTGGAAGAAGCTTGCGAACTGGCCAATCATGCGGCCGCAATTGTGATCCGGCGCGTGGGAAGCGCGACAACTTCCGTCAAAGAAATTATAGAAGATATGGAAAATGACAACGATTAAAATGGTAGCAGAAGAATTAAAAAGCCATCAGGAAACCATTGATAAGGTAATTGAAATGCTTCTTTTACCGATAGAAAATGGGTGCGCCATGATTACGGAAACCATTTTAAGCGGAAAAAAATTGCTGATCGCCGGAAATGGCGGAAGCGCATCGGACGCACAACATATTGCCGCCGAATTTACCGGCCGATTTGTAAAAGAACGTAAGCCTTTGGCCGCCATTGCTTTATCTACCGATACTTCTGCCCTAACCGCAATCAGCAATGATTATGGTTTTGAAAATATTTTCAGTCGTCAGTTGGAAGCATTGGCTCATCCCGGCGATCTTTTTCTGGCGATTTCAACCAGCGGCAACAGTGCCAACGTTTTACAGGCTTTAGCATCTGCCAAAAAAATGGGCTGTAAAACTTTAGGTTTATCCGGCCGTGATGGTGGGAAAATGAATGGTTTATGTGATTTAAATATTGTTGTTCCTTCGGAGATTACCGCCCGCATTCAGGAAATGCACATTTTGACCGGACATATTTTTTGTAAGGCGGTGGATGATTTGTTTTGAATAGGAGTTTGTGTAGTTTATAAAACTATAGCGGCTAACGGTTTAAAGTTTGTATTACGGTACTACTCAGGTAGTGTCGTCTCAAAGAATAACTAAAAATCAGTTAAAGGTGTGGTGTGAGTCTTTGTTCATAATAAACTAAAGCCCTTTTTTTATGGTCCGATTTTTTTGTACCGTTGTAGTTGACAAGCTTTTAGTTTAGTTCGCTGATAATTTTGTTCCACTTTTCCTTGTGTTCAAATTTTAAGGCTGCGTCATTTTCCAAAAGGTTCACATACTTGTCAATAAACTCAAAAGTATTGTCAAGCAAACGCAAATAATATTTTAAGGATGGCATGATTTCATTTACGATTAATTGGCAGCCATGAACATTTTTAATACGTTGGATTTCAGCTTGTATTTTGTCCGATTCGTCTTTGTCCGCTTGTGGCGCAGTTGATAAAATGTAATAACGGTTCACCGCAGTCGTCTGAAACTTGGAATAAGCATCTAAAACAAGCTGAAGTGATATTGTAATCCCATGCTTAACTTCTACTGCTTCAAATGCACGATTATTTTCGTCAATAATTTCTATGTCGCCAATTCTGCCACTTCTAGCATCTGCTGACGTATGACTTTCAATTGGAAGAAGTTGTTTGTTTTCAAAACGTTTTGCTTCGTTTATTAAACATTGGTAAATGGCGTAAAATGCTAAAACTGGAAGTCTCGATGCACCTTCTGCTTTATATGAAGAATGAAAATGCTGGTCTAAAATTCCTAAAATTGAATTGATGGAAAGTGTTGTGGGTTTTGCTAAATCAATAATGTGTTGATTTCGTTTAATGATAAGGCCTTGAAATATGTAACCCAAATATCCTATGCAATCTGCACTGTTTTGAATATTTTCTAGTAAGATTAAGAATGCAGCTTTTAAACCACTTGGATTAATTGCTCCTGTATAATTTTGGTCATAAGGTACTTTTTGTTCCAACGAGCGTGTAAGCCAACCACTTTCTGCCATTGCAGGAAACCTGCATTGTTTTAAAAATGGTGTTATGTTTTTGCTATCAAATGTTCTTCCCGAATATCCGTTTGGGATGCCTTCTTGGTGGTTTCTTATGTCTTGTTCAGGATGTGATATTTTGTAAACGACACTGGTAATAAAAACAGTCAATACACCTTTTGCAGATTCTGAATATTGTAAAATTGTATTTAATAATGCTTGTTCTGCTTCATTTAAGTCGCTTGTAATTATTTCATTTGAACCAACAATTGACATAGCATCATTGTATTGTTCATTTAAAAACTCTGTTGTCGTTGCTGCTGCCATTTATAGAAGTTGGGCTATAATCTGTTTTCCGATTTCTTTAATCATTGGAACGCATACAGAGTTGCCAATTTGGCGATATAATTCTGCTGTGTTATTTATTTTTATAAATTTTTCAGGAAAGCCCATTATTTTATAACATTCATTGATTGTCAATTTTCTCACTCGTCCTTCGTCATAAATCCAAAATCTTCCTGATGATTCTTGTGAAGGAAGGGCTGGATGCAAACCCTCTGTTGAATAAATCCTATTCGGTTGTTTATGTACCCGTGATAAATGTTCGGTTCCTGGTCTTACACCTGCTTTACGAATTGTTTTGTTGCGATAACCAATAAAAATCAACCCCGATTCTTGCACTTTAAAATCTTCAATAAGGGTAAAAGGTTCGTCTAAATATTCAAACTCAACACTTTTATCCAAAATGCCTTTCAGTGTTGGTTTGGGTTTTGTTTTCAACTTGTTAAAGTCAAAATATTCTGATTGATGTCCAATAATAACAAGCCTTTCCCTGTTTTGAGCTACGCCAAACTCAGATGCGTTCAGCACTTTCCACGAAACTTTATAACCTAATAATTCTAAGTCCTTTATTATGGTTCTTAAAGTGTTTCCTTTGTCGTGATAGACTAAATGCTTTACATTTTCAAGGAAAACAACCTTGGGTTTGCGCATTTCAATTATCTGAAAAACGTTGTAGATAAGCGTTCCCCTGGTGTCTTCAAAACCTTTCATTTTACCAGATATGCTAAAAGGCTGGCATGGAAAACCTGCCGTTAGCACATCGTGTTTTGGTACGACGTTCAAATCAAGTTTTGTAATGTCTCCAAAGGGAACTTCGCCAAAGTTAATTTCATAAGTCCGTTGGGCATGAAAATTAAATTCAGAAGTGAATACACATTTGCCTTTCAACTCTTGCAAGGGGATTCGGAAACCGCCAATTCCCGCAAAAAGGTCAATAAATGTAAAGTCGTAAGTTTCGGGTGGTGGAAACGGAACATCAAACTTCATTGGTAGATAAAGCTGCATTTGCGACTCTTCCACAAGGTTCAAATGTTCACTTAACGAATATAAATAGTCTATTGCAGGTTGCTTATAGTGCTGCGAAACGCCATTCACATAATTTTGAAAATAGTGGGTAAGATGTGCCATGCCATTGTTAGTGGCTTTGTCCACTTCAATTTTCAGCTTTTTTTTTACTGCTGAGTACTTGACCATTACTAATTTTTAACATTCTTTTTTGTGGTGCAATGTCGCTAAAATTGCTTAATAAATTGTTAGGTTTTGGGATAAATCCATCACCTTCCCTACTATTTTCTTACTCGCCTGCGTTTGCTCATCCAATACGCTGACGGTACTGTTTTTACCGGTAGAATTTAATCCGGTACTTACAACTGGCTGTATTGAAAATAGTATAACTCAAGCCAAAACCACAAAAAAAATTTACCACTAAAATAGCGGTATTGCGGTTGTTCATGGAATAATCCTGGAAGGCCCAGATTTTTTTATCTGTAAAAAAAGCATGACTTAAAAATATACTGTAACTTGCTTTCAGGATTTATACCGATCCTGATTTTTATATGCTAAAAACAGTATTCCTATTTCTGCTGATGATTGGTTTGGCTCCTGCTTTTGCGCAATACAATACCAAAGTTTATAATCTATACTTGGATTTTAACGAGGCGCAATCTAAAAATGAAATTGCAAAAGCAATGTTAAAAGCAGACAGCATTTTGCATAATCCGGAGAAACTTCCGGCAAAAGCACAAGTTAGCTTTTACAGAAGATTGGCCAAATTGTATGAAGATCAGCATCAGCCGGAAAACTCTATTATCTACAATGAAAAAGTAGCGGCAGCCGTGCCTGATTATTATATTTCGCACCGTGCTTTGGGTTACTTGTATCTTTTGCCTGCTGACAATTTGGTGGAAAAGATCAATCAATCCAAAACCAATCGTGCAGACTATGAAAAATATAAAGCACGATATTTTAAGGTGATAAAAACAGCATTGCCTCATTTGGAAAAAGCTGAAGCCTGCGACCACGACGAGCAGACGTTGAACTTGATTAAAAGCTTGTATCTAAAATTGAACGATAAAATTAGATTGGGTTCTTTAGATGAGCGGTTGAAATTATTGAGAGTTCATTGTATTGATTTACTCACTGATTAAGCTTGGGTCTTCGCTGAAGTATCTGTAAGCACTGCATTTTCTTCTTCCTGTTTGATAAAAAACCTGGAATTGTACTTTTCAGCAAGGTTTTCTGCTTCCGGCCCGGCAATAATCCCGGCACCTTTAATTGTTGATCCGATCACAATCCCGGCACTTATCAAAAATAAATTTTTAATAATGTATTGTCCTTCCATCGTTGGTATAAAAATGGAATGCTCAAAAATTTCCTGTGGGAAAAACAGCATCGGTAAAAATGTGCCGGCCATTTGAAAATACAATAACAACAAAGTAAAATCCAGCATAATGCCCGTTAGCAAACCGGTGCCGATCAAGGTTTCCCAGGTGGCCAGGATATAAACAGAAACATTGCCCGGGATCAAACCAAATGTGAGCTTGCTGATGGTGCGCGCTGCCAGCACTTCTGCAGGGCTTAAACCATGAAAAAATTTGAGCACGCCAAACCAGAAAAAAATAATACCCAATGCAATGCGCAGTATTTTAATTCCATTTCTTATTTTCCAGGAAATCATTTTAAGTTCCAGTAAACTTAATTTTTGGTAGAGGGACATGATGTAAGGGTCAGGTTAACTATTTTTACACATCTACGCGGATTGCCGGATGTAAGTTTTAACAATTTGCTTAGATATTGACTTAGGTTTTACAAACTTTTATAAAAAGAATTTCGTTTACTAAAGTATGAAACGCTTAATATTAATTGCAATTACGGCTGCATCTGTTAGTTTTTTCGGATGTCAGAATATCAATGGCCAGAACAAAGTTGCCAGCAGTTCCCAAAAAAGGAAAATTGTAAAAACCAATGCCGAATGGAAAAAAGAACTTTCGCCAACAGCTTACGGAATTATGGTTGAAAGAGGAACGGAACCTCCATTTGAAAACGCTTATTACAAAAACCACGAAAAAGGTATTTATTTGAGTGCAGCAACCGGCGAGCCTTTATTTTCTTCCAATGATAAATTTGAATCAGGAACGGGCTGGCCAAGTTTTGTGAAACCTATCGACATGAGCAAAATTGAAATCGTACATGACGGCAGTTACGGCATGGACCGCGATGAAGTGATCGAAAAAAGTACCGGCTTTCATTTAGGCCACGTTTTTGATGACGGCCCGGCAGACAGAGGCGGAAAACGCTACTGTATGAATTCAGGGGCATTCAAGTTCGTCAAGAAATAACCATACTTCTTTTATCGGTATAAAATTGGATCCGCTTTATTAATTTAAAGCGGATTCATATTTTAACCCAACAGTCAAATCCACCCAATCCGGATTGACCGACCGGATCATGTTTTCTTTCTGGCTCCGGGTAAAACAGCTTACCGTTTCAAAACGTTTCACCGCAGTATCTTCTGAGTTTAATTCTTCAAAATAAATTAAGCGGTTTAACTGGTCTGAACTGTTAAAAAACAAGTTGGGCATCTGCTTGTAAAACTGCAATGTTTTAACCAAGTCAGAACACATCCCCACGTGCAAACTGTTCCGGTTACGGTCAGTAATAATATACATAATTTTTTTTCCTGTTTTTACAGCCGAACGAACATTTAAATTTTGCATAATAAATATTTATTACTAATTTTATGAGCAACAAATGTACTAATAAATTTAGCAATACCAAATTTTATGTCAAAAATTTCAGCAAACATTAAATATCTTCGAAAGAAAAAAGGATTAACACAGCAACAATTTGCAGATCAGCTACTTATCAAAAGATCACTGGTGGGTGCATACGAAGAAGACCGAGCCGATCCGAAGTATGAATTACTAAATTTGATAGCAAAGTTTTTTGAAATCCCGATTGGAGATTTTATAAATGAAGTTATCAACGACAAATATCTGCCGAAACCAAAGGCAGAAAATAACAATGTCCGCGTTTTAAGTGTTTCTGTGGATCAAAACGAACGCCAGAATATTGAACTTGTTCCGTTTAAGGCAAGTGCGGGTTATTTAAACGGTTATGCTGATCCGGAGTTCATCAGCCAATTGCCCAAGTTTCATTTGCCTATGCTAAAGCAGGGAACTTACCGCGCTTTTGAAATCACCGGCGATTCGATGCTGCCCGTTTATCCCGGTTCTATTATCGTGGCAGAATACCTGGAAAACTGGTCGGAAATCAAATCCGGAGAAACTTATGTTGTCATCAGCAAAGATGACGGTGTGGTTTATAAGCGGATCGGCAACAAATTCAAACCGAACAAAAAATTAAAATTGGTTTCCGATAACCCGGTTTATGAACCTTATGAAATCAACCCGGAAGATATCTTGGAAGTTTGGAAATCCAAGGCTTATATTTCGATGCACTTCCCGGAACCAACGCCCGATCCAACGATGGAAAGTTTAACCTCGATGATGACGCAGATGCAAAAATCAATCGCTAAATTGCAACAGGGCAACAATTAAGTTACAAATTTTGGGTCAGGTAAAAAAGTTGGGGATAATTTGGGATAAAAAATATATTTGTTAAAAAAAAGCGCAATCGAAACAACGAACTATAAACTATTTCAGGAACTATTTCCGGGCGAGCTGATGGAGT